>Ga0308159_1000049_pt1 | contig 540874 bp, 488 predicted proteins | sample PhyCR1_FD_201040 | JGI IMG/M metagenome (GOLD analysis project Ga0308159, IMG submission 201040) | Phyllosphere microbial communities from UC Gill Tract Community Farm, Albany, California, United States - DLSLC.R1 | ecosystem: Host-associated > Plants > Phyllosphere > Unclassified | place... | reverse complement strand
TCCGCTGCAACTTCTTTTATTCGAAGCCCCAGCTTTTAAAGGGTTTTGCGTTTTCAGTTTGTATCAGAACTTGTTTGCTAATGCGGGTGCAAAAGTAACACTCTTTTTCCCTTTTCAAAGCTTTTTAATGCCTTTTTTTTAACTTATTTTTTCATTCTTTCTTAACTCTTTGTTAACGTGAGTTTTGGAGACAAAATTATTTTTATCTTTTTTTGTTTTCGGAATTTGAGGGTGGGAATTATGGGGCATTTTGTGGATTTGAAGGTTCTTGAGGGCTTCTATTATATATAGTGTAGCAAATACCTAAAAAAATACCACAGAGATACACGGAGGTTTTATACTCTATATATAAGAATATAATAAAGAGAACACAGAGGGGTTGCGCCGTAGGCGCAATTGGGATGTACCACAAAGCTTTTCAGATGATTACACTGAGCTGCACCTATATATAGTGTATTAAAGGACACAAAGTTTTGCGCCTGCGGCGCAATTAGACCACTTATATTATAGTGTAGCCGGGAATCTTATTTTTCTGACAATTGATTCCCCCATAGCCCTGATGGAGGCGGTATCCCCGGAACGTAGTGCAGGGATTAAGCCGACAGCAGGTGCGAGGTTTATTAATGTGTGCGGAGATGGCTGCTTCTCTAATTTTTTAATCCTATATATAAGGAGTACACAAAAGTGTACTAATATAGTGTTAAGGGTGTGGCGGTAATTTTTAAAAACAGTTTATATGTGGTATTTTTAAGGTTTATACTACATATTTATATGTTATCTATTAATCCTACTCTATTAAAGTATGCCTGGTTGCTTTGTTGCGGCCTGGTTTTAAGTATCCTGCCTATGAGCTGTAGCACTAAATTTATAGAAAGCCAGATTGTTTTTGACCTGCCAGTGGAACAAACCATGCACGACCTGCTTGCCGGGTATGACACCGATGGCGATAAACGTATTACAAAAGATGACGCTCCGCCTAATAAAGATTATTTTATGCTAAGCACAAAAGGCGATACCGTGATTTTGCGCAACACCTATTATATAAGTAACCTGTTGCAGGAGCTGGCTATTGCTAATGATACTGCCCAATCGCACTTATTAATATCGTTACGCCAAATTCAGGAGCCGCCGGCCGAACGTATTTCACGACGTATTCGCACCCAGTTTTGGGATGACCTTACCCGCACTATTGATGAAGCCGGGATTGACCGTATTGCCGGCGATGATAAAATGCACGACGAAATTCAGCGTATTTATGTTCCTGCAGATGATGCTGTGGGTATTGCATATTTTAAAGATGTGCAAACCCGTAAACCCAATCTTGATGTGGTGGTGCTCCCGGAAGTGATAACATCTGAATATGTAAAATCTATTAACGATAAGCCAGGTATACTGTCGCTTAAAATTGTCGACGGCAAGGGAGTACCCTTTGTAGTTCCTGGAGGGCGCTTTAACGAAATGTACGGTTGGGATAGTTATTTTGAAGGCATTGGCTTATTGCTCGATCATCGTATTGACCTGGCAAAAGCAATGGTTGATAATTTTTGTTACCAGATTAAACATTACGGAAAAATATTAAATGCTAACCGGTCGTATTACTTAACCCGAACTCAGCCACCGTTTTTATCCTCGTTTATTTGTGAAGTGTATGAAAAAATGCATGCTAAAGATAAGGACTGGCTTGCTGAAAGCCTGTATATAGCCATTCAGGAATATGAAACAGTTTGGATGGAGGGCAAGCGTTTTACTCCCGAAACCGGACTTAACCGTTATTACGCCGACGGTATTGGTATTCCGCCCGAAACGGAGCCTGGACATTTTAAAGAGTTACTACAGGAATATGCCGACAAAAGAGGTATACCTGAAGCTGAGTTTGAAGCCAAGTACAAATCGGGGGAAATTAAAAGCGCATCGCTCGACCGTTACTTTGTGCACGACCGCACCCTGCGTGAAAGTGGGCACGATACCTCATGGCGATTGGATAATGTTGCGGCCGACCTCAACTGTGTCGACGTCAACTCCTTATTATATAAGTATGAAAAAGATTTTGAGTTTTTAATTGGAACCTATTTTAAAGATGGCTTTGAAGTTAACAGTAAAACCTACACTGCCAACTACTGGCACGAACAGGCCGTGAAACGAAAAATTGCCATGAAAAAATATTTGTGGGACGATAAAGCCCATGGCTTTTTTGACTACAATTTAAAAACCGGAATGAGGAGCGACTTTATGTCGGCTACAAATTTCTTTCCGCTATGGGCGGGACTATGCACACAGGAAGAAGCCGCACTTATGGTTCCGCAAATGATGAAGGAACTGAAAGCTAAAGGCGGCCTAACCGGAAGCAGCAAAGCATCGTTAGAAAAATACGCTACCGGAAACGTGCAGCGCCAATGGGATTACCCTAACGGATGGGCTCCGCACCAAATGCTGATTTGGAAAGGCCTTATTAATTATGGCTTTGAAAAAGAAGCGCATGAACTGGCCTACCGCTGGTTACTTACCATTACCCAAAATGCGGTTGATTACAACGGAACTATTCCGGAAAAGTATGATGTGGTTAAGGCTACCCATAAAGTATATGCCGAATACGGTAACGTAGGTACTGATTTTGCCTACATTACACGCAGCGGTTTTGGGTGGATGAATGCTTCGTACCAATACGGTCTCAGCATATTATCTGAAGAATATATAAAAAAACTCGACAGCCTTGAAGATGCTGATACTGTTTTTCCGAAAGAGTAGTTTATTTAATTGAGTAAGCATTCCCCTCTTGAGGGGTGCCTGAAAGGCGGGGTGGCTTTCACACGCCGCGTCATTGCGAGCGAAGTGCAACGGAGCGCGGCAATCTGTTACGCATAATTAGATTGCTTCGTGCCTCGCAATGACAATATCACTGTAAACCGCGACTGTGACTGAAAACTATTTAACCAAACTTTTATGCAAAAATGCCTGCTGACCCGCAAGGGTTCGTACGTGCAGCCAGTCGTTATGCTGACCTAATACTGCAAAGGTATCATTTGCCGAAAGCGCACCAACGGTTGCGGCGGTGGTTGCCGGTGCCTGCCGCAGGTTGGCTTTACCTTTTACTTTTAGCTGACTGGCTTTGTAGGTTCGGGTAAAGGAATTTTCGGTAATGGGTTGGGTTTGATATACAAACGGCAGCGGATTTACCGCTCCGCTTTTATAGATCCCGAAATGCAGGTGCGGCGTGGTAGTACGGGCATTACCAGTATTGCCCACAAAACCCAGGGTGTCACCTGCTTTTACGCTGGCACCACTTTGCACTTTAATACTATCGAGGTGTGCATAATATAAGGAGTTGCCCAACAGGCCGGCGCGTTGCCAAACCTGCTTGCCACCCAGTCCGCGGTCGCCGGTATAGCTAATGGTTCCGTTTGTAACGGCAACTACAGGCGTACCCCGCTTGGCAAAAATATCAATACCCTCGTGGCTACGTTTACCGCCGTCGCGCTCCATTCCCCAAAAGCTGCCTATAGCCGCATTGCCTTTACCCAAAACCGGAAACCCGTATACCGGGCGCTTGTTCAGGTTTATAAAAAAGTTGGCATTAGCCGTAACTTCGGGTTGAAGGATTACTTTATAAATACCTGTATTTTTTACCACTACTTCTACCGTGTGCTCGCCTGCTTTGTTGCTTTCAGAAAGTACAAAGTCGGTGCCCTGCTGTTCGAACACATCAATAAACACGCGTTGGTTTAACGAGTCAGGTGCTATTCCGGCTACCAGCACCTCCCCTTCCTGAAGCGCAACGGTATAGCTGTAAGCTATATTACTATGAGGTGCAAACGTGCCTTTTTCGCCATAGGGTAAAGTTACTAGCAGGCTGTCGCGCTGGGCGGCAGTGTAGGCATTTTGCCATGCGGTAAGTAACTGGGTGTCGCTTTTTAGTTCGCGGGCATATACCTCGCGTGCCGAAGGGTTGGTTATCGCATCGGTTACTTTTGTAATGCCGGTGGTTAGGCTACTACAACTGTTACAAGATATTATAAGCAATAGCGCTCCCACTACTGCCAGTATATAAACTATGTTTTTATTTTTCACAGGTACTCAATATGCAGATACTGTGCCATGTTTTGTTAAGGGGTTAAACCGTTTTAAAAGTATATATTAATTCCATAACAAAATATTCGAAAAGGTCATTAGTTTTTTTCAGGTGAGAATCTACAATATATTTATCTAAAGTTGAATCAGCAAGAACTTTGTTGAAACTATGAAAAAGTGTATTTCTTACTTTGTAAAGTCTAGATGGTAGAGATTCGGAAACTGGCATTTTGATATAGGACAAAAATTCTTCCATCCTCAAAAGAAATTCATCTTTGATTAATGTATCAACGTCAGAATATTTACCGCCTATCACTTTTTCTAAACTACTTGAATCTCTCATCGCTTCTCTAAAAAAATCCTTCATTCCGTGACCAGTCAAATCATCTAAATTTTTATCATAAATATTCTCCTTAATTTCATTTTTAAAAACTACTTCCATAAGCATTTCAATTGCTTGGTAATACATATGAAATCTAGCAACTTCATTATTCTGCAAGTATAACGAATTAGATATCAATTGATTTACAAAGAAATTTTTATTTAATTCATTAGCAGAGGCAGATAATTTAATCCTTTTAGTTAATGAGTTATAATTCTCTTCTACTAAATTGAGATTATTGGGAACAGGGAAAAAACTATGACTTGGACAATATTTAAAGCCATATTTGAAAAGTTTAATTAAATAATTTGAAAATTCATAATTAGGAAAATTCACGAACTGATCGCATATCACCATAATTAATGAATCCGAATCATAAAAGTCATTCAATTTATAATCCTCATCCTGACGCCAAGAAGTCGGCTTAGATTTAATTGAAAGTGTCTCTTCTGAAAGAAGTTTCTTTATCACATTAAATATAATTTTCCTTAGAACTAATGTGTCAAAAATTTCTGGACTATTCATCAAATCTTCTAATGAAAAGATAAAACCTACTGCTTTATTAGATCCGGATCTTTCCCTCATTTCTACAGAAAGTACTTTTTTATTCTGAAAAAGCTCATTTTTAAAAAAATAAATTTTTTCAGTAAATTCTGCACTTGGTACTTCATCTAATACAAAAGGTAGTTCATGAGTAAATAATGCCTCAGTCAATAAGTCGCTACTGTAGCAACAAAATTGATTATTAGTTTCATCGAACTTAACCTCATCAATTGTAATAAGATTATTGCCTCCAATTATATTTAATGCCATTATTTTTTAACAATCTCAGGCAATGCCAATTTTTCTTCCCTTGTCCTCTTGTAAGCATATTCTATAGCTTTATCAAAACACATACTATAGTCCGATTGTGGATCAAAAAGATATCTAAAAAAAGCTTTGAAATAATATCTCTGATCATTACCTATTTTTTTTGATTTATCACGTATATTATCAAAATGCTTTACTAAAAAATGAATAGATGTTTGATAATCTGACTCACCAGTAAAGTTGATATCCTCAGTTGTAAGGGTTTCTAGCCCAAAGTCACTTCTTATATCTTTCAATTCAGATATTGCTGCACCAAAACCAGATAGTGCTTGAGATTTTTTAAATATCTCTATCGGATTCTTACCGAAAATAAGTCCTTTAATTTCAAACTCTGTACCTTTTAATTCCTCTGTACTAATTTCATAACCTTGAGACAATTTTTCTGTTTGGTCTAAAAACGATTTATATGTAGAGATAAATAATTCAAAAAGATTTTTTTGCTCAGTTTCAAATTTTATATTTTTTGCGCTTTTAATATTATCTAATATTTCTGATCTGTCAAGGGTATTTTCATCTTTGTCTAAATAAGATGTAAATCCATCTAAAACATCTTTAAATTTATATTCTGCTGTGTTTTTTTCAACTCTATCATCATCTTTGTCCGGAACTAATGTAATTCCTTTAAATGGTATATCTAAATAATCAAAATATAGCATTTCCATCAAATGTCGAGTCGACATACTAGTTTGCCCTGAATTTAAAGTTAACATACGATATAATATGTTCAATTTATTGACGCCTATGTAGACCTCAATCCTTAAAGTATTTGAAAGGAATGAACTTAATTTCGATAATGCTTCTTCTTTTTTCTCACCTTGGTTTCCATCAATTTGCTTTTTAAGATCTTCATGCAATTTATTAAAAACATGGGTTCTTTGCTTTCCATCCAATATCAATAGTTTATGTTCAACGAAAGCTTTTGCTATTAAGTCTTCATCCTTAAATACTTTATAATCAAAATCATCAGAAATTAACTCTTTCTTTATCGCTAAAACCAATGGCGGTACAGAACAGCCAATGATAATATCTTCTATCAAAAGCGCAGAAATCTGTGAGTTTATAACTTTTTTTCTTTGAAATTCATTTTCATTAAGAATTGCTGGAGCAATTTCTAAATATTCCTGCATCGATATTTCAATCAAATAATTTACAGCTTGAATACGATGATCTTTTATATTTGAATATACTTTCATTACACTAATTAATAATATTGTAAACAAATATACTCAAATACCATTAGTATATTCTTACAACTGCTACAATAACATCTTATTTATAAATTACTCAAACGCATTACATTCCCCCCTAGCCCCGATTGCGCCGGCAGCCTCGCAGCGTAGCAGAGAGCTAAAGGCAAAAGCGGGAAAATGGCTGGCTGAAAATGCGCCGGCCTTTCGCTACTAATGCCGCTAAAAATCATTAAAATAATATTATAATTGTGGTGCATTACTGTTGTTGTTTGTAACGGGTTAATCGCTATCTTTGCACACTATAAATTTTTAATAATGATAAATATTACATTGCCGGACGGTTCGGTTAAAAAGTTTGACGCTGGGGTTACTCCCCATGGTGTTGCCATGAGTATAAGTGAAGGCCTGGCCAGAAACGTGATTTCTGCCAGCTTTAATGGTACAACTGTTGAAACGAAAACCCCACTGACGACCGACGGCTCCCTAATATTATATACCTGGAACGATAAAGAGGGCAAAAAGGCTTTTTGGCACTCGAGCTCGCACGTTTTAGCACAAGCCCTACAGGAACTGTACCCGGGCATTAAGCTTACTATAGGCCCCGCGATTGAAAACGGCTTTTATTATGACGTTGATTTTGGCGAACACTCCATATCTGACAAAGATTTTAAAGTTATTGAAGATAAGGTGCTTGCTATTGCAAGGGAAAAACACGAATTCACAATGCGATCTGCCACTAAGGCCGAAGCATTAGAAATGTATAAAAACGAGGACAACCCGTACAAGACCGAACTGATAAGTAATTTAGAAGACGGTACTATTACGTTTTGCGATCATGCTACTTTTACTGACCTTTGCCGTGGCGGCCATATACCTAACACCGGTATTATTAAAGCCATGAAGGTAATGAGCGTTGCCGGTGCTTACTGGCGCGGCGACGAAAAAAACAAGCAGCTTACCCGTGTATACGGTATTACTTTCCCGAAACAGAAAGACCTTACCGAGTACCTGGAATTGCTTGAAGAAGCTAAAAGGCGCGACCACCGTAAGCTGGGTAAAGAGCTGGAACTTTTTGCTTTTTCGCAAAAGGTGGGTCAGGGTTTGCCGTTGTGGCTGCCTAAGGGTGCTGCCCTTCGCGACCGTTTGGAACAGTTTTTGAAGAAAGCACAGAAGAAAGCCGGATATGAGCAGGTGGTTACACCGCACATAGGCCAGAAAGAATTATATGTTACCAGCGGACACTATGCTAAGTATGGTGCCGATAGCTTTCAGCCAATTCATACCCCTAACGAAGGTGAGGAGTTTTTGCTAAAGCCAATGAACTGTCCGCACCACTGCGAAATTTATAATACTAAACCTTGGTCGTACAAAGACCTGCCTAAGCGTTATGCTGAATTTGGTACGGTTTATCGTTACGAGCAAAGTGGTGAGCTGCATGGTTTAACCCGTGTGCGTGGCTTTACTCAGGATGATGCCCACATTTTTTGTACTCCGGATCAGTTAGATGCTGAGTTTAAAAAAGTGATCGACCTTGTATTGTATGTTTTCGGCTCGTTAGGGTTTGATAACTTTAGCGCGCAGGTATCTTTACGTGATAAAGAGAACCGCGAAAAGTATATTGGCACCGATGAAAACTGGGAAAAAGCTGAAAATGCGATTATTAACGCTGCTAAAGATAAAAATTTAGATACTGTTGTAGAATATGGCGAAGCGGCTTTTTATGGCCCTAAGCTTGACTTTATGGTTAAGGATGCTCTTGGCCGCCAATGGCAACTAGGTACCATTCAGGTAGATTATAACCTACCGGAGAGGTTCGACTTAACTTATAAAGGTTCTGATAACGAACTACATAGGCCGGTAATGATTCACCGTGCGCCTTTTGGTTCGATGGAGCGTTTTATAGCGATATTACTTGAAAATACAGCAGGAAACTTTCCGCTTTGGTTAATGCCAGAGCAAGCTATCATACTGTCTCTTAGCGAGAAATATGAAAATTATGCTAAAAAAGTTTTAGATTTGCTCGAAAATCACGAAATTCGCGCCACCGTAGATAACCGAAACGAAACTATAGGACGTAAAATTAGGGAAGCTGAAGTACAGAAAACCCCTTTTATGCTGATTGTAGGTGAAGATGAGGAGCAAAACGGAACGATTTCTGTACGCCGTCATGGTGATGCAGGTAAGAGTAACCAAACAATGACTATTGATGCTTTTGCTGCCATTGTGCAGGAAGAGATAGATAAAACACTAAAAACATTTCAAGTTTAACTTAAATTTTTAAAGCCATAGCAATAAGAAACAACAGAGGCTATCAGCCTCGAGTAGAAAAAAAGGATGCGCACAGAACAAATAATGCTATCCGTGTTCCCGAAGTAAGGCTTGTGGGAGAAAATGTAGAGCCGGGTGTTTACAAAACATCGCAGGCACTGCAAATGGCAGAAGGCTTTGAGCTTGACCTTGTGGAGATATCTCCCAATGCTGAGCCGCCCGTTTGTAAAATAATGGATTACAAGAAGTTTCTTTACGAACAAAAGAAACGTGATAAAATGCTTAAGGCGAAGTCTACGCAAATTGTTGTAAAAGAAATTCGCTTTGGACCTCAGACTGATGAGCATGATTATGACTTTAAAAAGAAAAATGCAGAGAAGTTCCTTAAAGAAGGTGCTAAACTTAAAGCATTCGTTTTCTTTAAAGGACGATCTATTATATACAAAGAGCAAGGCCAGATTTTGCTGCTTAAACTTGCTACCGATCTTGAAGAGTGGGGTAAAGTTGAAGCCATGCCGGTACTTGAAGGTAAACGTATGATTATGTTTATCGCTCCTAAAAAGAAAAAAGCATAAAAGAAGTCAAAAGTCGAAAGCCTTAAAGTCAAAAGTCCTTAACGGGCTTTATGACGTTAAGACTTTACAGACTTGATGACTCAAAAATAAAAGTAAGTAAGATAATTAAATACAGGAATCAAGATGCCTAAAATGAAAACTAAATCCAGTGCCAAGAAACGATTTAAAGTTACTGGCTCAGGTAAAATTAAAAGAAAGCACGCTTTTAAAAGTCACATCCTGACTAAAAAATCTAAAAAGCGTAAGCTAGCTCTTACACACTCAACTTTAGTTCACCCTACAGATGAGAAGAGCGTTAAACAGCAATTAGGATTACGTTAATCCGGCTGTTTCGGTTAAACAAATTATTATAACCCTGGAGCATGGCCCAATATAAGTTTCTGTAATTTCACAGAACGCCTGCTACAAAAACAAGAAAAATTATGCCAAGATCAGTAAATTCAGTAGCTTCAAGAGCCCGAAGAAAAAAGGTAATGAAGCAAGCCAAAGGTTTCTTTGGAAGACGTAAAAACGTTTGGACAGTAGCCAAAAATGCGGTAGAAAAAGCAATGGTTTATGCTTACCGCGACCGTAAACAAAAAAAGAGAAACTTCCGTGCATTATGGATTATGCGTATTAACGCTGGTGCAAGACTACATGGTTTAAGCTACTCTCAACTAATGGGTAAAGTTAAAGCATCAGGTATCGAATTGAACCGTAAGGTTCTTGCCGATCTTGCTATGAACCACCCAGAGGCGTTTACAGCTATAGTAAACCAGGTTAAATAAAAAACGTTTTATAAACAATATATTTATCTTACTTACTTTAAAAACCCGCTTAGTTATAAGCGGGTTTTTTATTGGAGTAATTTATCCTATATATTATTCTAACAAGAGATGTATTGTTGGTTATAGATGCTAATGCAATTTATTTACTATACTTCAATAACAATTCTACTGCCTGATTTTGTTTTGCAGCACGGGCAAGATCTAAAGCCGATTCGTTTTTATTATTTTTCAGTGTAACATCAGCACCATTATCTATCAATGCCTGCATAATTTGTATATGGTTACCACGGGCTGCTTCACCTAAAGGGAAATCTCCTTCTTTATCTTTATTATTTACATTAGCTCCTTTTGCTATAAGAAATTTCACAACTTCAAGATGCCCCTTAAATGATGAGTGCTCTAACGGCGTAGCACCATCGGTTGCTTTTTGATCTACCACTGCTCCTTTATCTGCAAGGTATTTCACAGTATCAATATGGCCGTTACGTGCCGCTATTCTTATTGGTGTAAAGTCGTGAAAACCTTTTCTGTTAACATCGGCACCATTATCAACCAGTAACGTTATCATTTTAAGATAACCTTCCTGACAGCAAATTTCAAGAGATGTAGATAACAATGGTTCCACTTTATCAAGTTGATTTACCTTAGCGCCGTTTTGTAAAAGTAGCGCAGCGATATCATAATTATTATCGGCAGCGGCACGCCAAAGAGGAAATAATCCATCGGCGGCGTATTCATTTACATTGGCACCTTTTTTTAATAATGTTTTTACTTTTTCGGTATCGCCAGCCTCCACCGCTTTGTAAAGTTTTTGAGCAAATACGCTGGTAGTTAGCAAAAATGCAAGCAAAAATAATACGCTTTTTTTCATGTTTTATATATGTTAATTGGTTGGTACCAATGTAATCTTTTTTATTTGAAACAACCAAGATCTAGATTTGATGTTATGGGTATTTCATAGGCCAAATAAATAAACCCTGTAACACTAATGCATTACAGGGTTTATTATGTTATATTATATCAACTGCAACTGCGACTGAAATTTATCCAAACACTTCAACACTCTCCCCATCAAAGCTGGCAAAAACCATACTTGGGTGCGAATCCTGATGAAACAGGTTTCCATGAGCGTCTATGCCTATCGCACCGGCAAAACCATCATAGGGTTTAAGTTCGGTAAATGTTTTGGCAAAAGCATCGGCAATTGCCATACCATCGGTAACACGGGTTACAATTTTAGTGGCAGTAGCATTACTTACAATATCTTCGCCAACACCGGTGCAGCTCACGCCACAAAAAGCATTTGCATAATTTCCGGCTACGGTAGCACTATCAGATATCCTTCCCACCATTTCAAAGCCTTTACCTCCGGTAGAAGTTGCCACGGCAAGCTTACCATCGGCATCTAACGCTACGCAACCTACAGTGCCCGTTCCGGTAGCGGCAAGTTTCTTTTCATATTCGGCACGTCGTTCAATAGTTTCAGTACTAAATTCGGCAAAACCATTGGCTTGCGCGAATTGATTAGCCCCTTCCCCACCTAAAACACGATCGTCATATTGTAAAAGTTTCTCAGCAACCAATATTGGGTTTTGTACATTTTCAATATTAATAACACCACTTAGCTTTTGCGTAGTACCATCCATAAGGGCGGCACTCATGCGTATTTTACCATCGCTCTGTATTTGCGAACCAATGCCCGCGTTAAAAAGTGGATTATCTTCCAGTAACGATACCGCATATACAACGGTTTGTACCGCAGTGTGATTTTTAAGATAGTCGTACGATTGCTTTATTATTGTGGTAAGCGCATTTTGTTTGGCCAGTTTGGTTTGCGCATCGGTAGTAGATTCGCTAAAAAAACCGCCATGTATAATTATTTTCATTGCTGGTGTATTGACAGCCTCACCCCCAGCCCCTCTCCAAAGGAGAGGGGAGACTGAACGTATATATCGACTCATTAAATTATAATCCGAGAAATCATTTTATTTTTGCACCAAGTGTGCTGTTCCCTCTCCTTTGGAGAGGGTTAGGGTGAGGCCTTTTTTACTCTACGTCATCTACATTTGTTGGATCGTCAGAATCTGTTTCTGCGGCAACATATAGTGGTAACGAGTACTGTGAGTTGTGTATTTCCATAGCATGCGTGTTAAGATCGTAGGTATCATACATACTCATAACGTGCACTATCATGTTGTTAATAGATATTGGTTTGCCCAATTCAACCTGTGTAAGGTTAGTATCCATAATCTGGCGGCCATCTACTAATATTACAAGTCCAGAGCCTATCGCCTCCATCTTGCCATCTCTGGTAATAAGCAGGCCGGTATCTTCGCCAAGGCCAATTCCCAGTACGCGTGGATTACCTACAACCGCCTGAAACAACCTGCCCATACGGCCACGCTGCACAAAGTGGGTATCTATAATTACATTTTCTATAAGGCTTAGGCCACTGGTAATTTTTACCTCGCCTTTAAGCAACGCCTCCTGGCTGCTGCCCTGATAGATCATGTTATTAGATGCTGCCGCAGCACCCGCCGATGTACCTGCGTAAATAAAATCTTTATTCTTAAATTTATCAAGAATAATGTCGTGCAGTTTTGTTCCACCAAGTATCGATGTAAGCCTAAGCTGGTCGCCACCGGTAAACATAACCACATCTGCCGCCTGTATGCGCTCTAAAATTTCAGGGTCTTTCGTCTGTTCCCTTTTTTCGATATACATAAGGCCTACATTTTTGGCCTTTAAATATTCAAATGCCTTAACATATTGTGGCCCTACCTGGCGTGGTATTACCGATGCCGTGGTTATAACTTCTATACGCGAATTTTCGCCGTGTTTCGATTCAAGAATAATACGCCTTAAAATACCCGTCTCAAAAAAGTTAAGGTTGTTAGCAATATTTTCATCATAAGATACCTCGGTAAAACTCCCCTTGTCTACCGCACCGCCTATAATTATTAGTTTTCCCTGTACATTATTCATGCTCTAAAAGTAGTTTAATACGTAAAAAAACGCAATTTACGGTTAATTATTTCTTTCCTAAAGGTTATCAATCAGCATTGTTGCAAAATAATCACTGCAAAGATACTTTTTAATTATTTTTTTAAGTAATTTTCTAACGATGAAATGCCATTTAAAGCGCGTTTGCTTAACTTTAGCAAAAACACAAGAAGAAGTGTTTTATTTTGTCTAATCCAACTTACATAACCCCCTTTTTTGCCATTATATGAAAATTGAGAAAATCCAGGCATTGCGCGGACCCAACCTGTGGAGCGTTAAACGAAAAAAATTAATACAAATGCGCCTTGACCTCGAGGAAATGGAGCAAAACCCTACTAATAAGATTGATGGTTTTCGCGAACGTATAGAAGCGCTCATGCCATCGCTTATTACGCACCGCTGTTCTGAAGGGTGCAGGGGCGGTTTCTTTTCCCGCGTTGAAAGAGGCACCTGGATGGGGCACGTGATTGAACATATTGCACTCGAAATTCAAACCCTTGCCGGGATGGATACGGGTTTTGGCCGCACGCGCGAAACTAAAACACCGGGCACTTATAATGTAGTGTTCAGCTATCTTGAAGAAAACGTGGGTATCTACGCCGCAGAAGCATCGGTACGTATTGCCGAAGCGCTTATTGCCGGAACCGAATACGACCTTGATGAAGATTTGCAAAACATGCGTAAAATTCGCGAACGCGATCGCCTGGGTCCAAGTACTGGTAGTATTGTTGAAGAAGCTGTGGCGAGAGATATTCCGTGGATTCGCCTCGGTACTAACTCACTCGTGCAATTAGGCTATGGTATTAACCAAATGCGTTTTCAGGCGACCATTACCAATAAAACAAGCCACATAGCGGTAGATATTGCTTGCAATAAAGAACAAACCAAACGAATGCTTAGTGCGGCGTCTATCCCCGTTGCGGGTGGTGGTATTTGTACCGATGAAGAAACACTTAAAACTATTATAGACCAGATAGGCTACCCTATTGTGCTAAAACCTCTGGATGGTAATCACGGTAAAGGAGCATCGATAAACGTAAACACGTATGAAGATGCCGTTGCCGGGCTTGCATTTGCCCAAAATTATGGCACCCGTGTTATTGTAGAAAAATTTATTACCGGTTACGATTTCCGTGTACTGGTTATCGATAATAAGGTAGTGGCCGCCGCACAACGCGTACCGGCTCACATACAGGGTAATGGCCAGAACACCATTCAGGAGCTGATTGATACTGAAAATCTTGATCCGCGCCGTGGTTATGGCCATGAAAATGTACTGACCGAAATTACGGTTGACCGTGATACTACCGATTTGTTAGATAAGAAAGGTTATACGCTGGATACAGTTCCAGCCATTGGCGAAATTGTATATTTAAAATCGACCGCCAACCTTAGCACTGGTGGCACATCGGTAGATGTTACCGATATGATGCACCCAGAAAATATTTTCCTTTCGGAAAGAATCGCCAGGGTTATAGGGTTAGATGTTTGCGGTATCGATATTATGGCCGAAAACCTTACGCAACCCCTTAAAGAAAATGGCGGTGTAATATTAGAGGTTAATGCTGCACCGGGTTTCCGTATGCACTTAGCGCCAAGCGAAGGTTTGCCGCGCAACGTTGCTGCCCCGGTTATCGATATGCTTTATCCTCCGGGCAAACCAAGCCGCATCCCTATTTTTGCTATTACAGGAACTAATGGTAAAACGACTACTACCCGATTGCTTGCCCATATTGTAAAAAACAATGGGTTTAAAGTAGGCTTTACAACATCTGACGGTATTTACATTCAGAATCACATGCTCGAAAAAGGCGATACAACTGGCCCTTTTAGTGCAGAATATATTTTAAAAGACCCTACGGTTGAATTTGCAGTATTAGAAACTGCCCGTGGCGGAATATTACGATCGGGCCTTGGCTTTAGCCGTTGCGATATTGGTATTATTACTAACATTCAGGAAGACCATTTAGGGTTGAGTGATATTCATAGCCTTGACGATCTTTCGCGTGTAAAACGTGTAGTAGCACGCAGTGTTAAAAAAGATGGCTGGGCAGTGTTAAATGCCGATGACCGTGAGTGTGTTAAAATAGGTAAAGAGCTGGATTGTAATGTGGCTTACTTCAGCCTTGACGAGGACAGTCCGTTTATTAAGGAAGAAGCAAAAGCCGGCCGTGTTACCGCCGTTTATGAAAATGGTTACATTACCATTAAAAAAGGCGAATGGAAAATTCGTGTAGAAAAGGCATCGCACGTGCCGCTTACCCTTGGTGGTAAAGCGCGTTTTATGATTGCTAATGTACTTGCGGCTACACTTACATCCTACCTTTGGGGTTTCAAGACCGAAGATATCAGCCTTTCCTTGCAAACATTTATTCCGGGTACGGCACAAACGCCGGGCCGTATGAATATTTTTGAGTTCAAAAAGTTTAAGGTACTGATTGATTTTGCCCATAACCCTGCAGGATATTTAGCCGTTGAGGATTATTTGTCGAATGTAGAAGCCACTAAAAAAATCGGAATCATATCAGGTGTGGGCGACAGGCGCGACCAGGATATAAGGGATTGTGCCACTATAGCCGCCCGTATGTTCGACCATATTATTATGCGTAATGAAAAACACCTGCGCGGCCGTACCGAAGAAGAAATTAATGGTTTACTACTGGAAGGCTTTAAGGCATCGGGCAGGGAAATTACCTATGAGGTTATCCCTAAAGAAACCGACGCGATTAAACATGCTGTTAGCAATGCGATAGAAGGCAGCCATATTACAGCACTTAGCGACGTTATTGCCAATGCAATAGAAACAGTGCAGGGTTATCTTGACAGAGAAAATGAGGAAGCAATACAATCATAATACAATTTACAGAACACATACTAAGGAGCCAATTGGCTCCTTTTTTATTGGCATAAATTCAACATCTTAAAATTTGTTAAAGCATCGTTATCAATATGTTAAGCCTTGTATTTTGGTCACAAATATTTCTTAAGGCACGTACAACGTTTTAGCGTGTATAGTAATTTGGTGGTACAATAAGACTAAATACTATTCCTGAAACCAAAACCATGCCCTGTCATGAAAATTTTAAAAACACAAGTACTACGCGGCCCTAATGTTTGGAGCAATTATAGATCTAAATTAATCCAGATGCGCCTTGACATTGGCGAACTCGAAAACTATCCTACTAATAAAATCGATGGCTTTCGTGAGCGTCTTCAAAGCCTTATGCCTTCGTTAGTAGAACATGAGTGCAGTGAAGGTTGCCGTGGTGGTTTTTTTAAACGTGTAGAAGAAGGCACATGGATGGGCCACGTTACCGAACATATTGCCCTTGAGCTACAAACCCTGGCAGGGATGAATACCGGTTATGGCCGCACACGATCTACAGCAGATAAAGGTGTTTATATAATGTAGTATTCGCTTATGAAGATGAAGAAGCCGGGCTCTATACCGCAAAAGCTGCCGTGGCTATTGCCGAAGCTTTAATAAGTAGCGAGCCTTATAATTTACAAACCGACATTGCCAAACTAAAAGATATTTGTAAATACAATTGCCTTGGCCCAAGTACTAAAAGTATTGTAGACGAAGCCGTGAAACGAGGCATTCCGTATATGCGTTTGGGAACCGACTCGATGATTCAGTTGGGTTATGGTGCTAACCAAATGCGCTTTCAGGCAACTACTACGTGCAAGACTAATATATTAGCCGTAGGATTAGCGTCTGATAAAAACCGAACTAAACAAATGTTAAGTTCGGCAGCTATACCTGTACCTAAAGGCGCGGTATGCACCAATGAAGAAAGCCTGAAAACTATTGTTGACATTATTGGCTATCCGCTTGTAATAAAACCATTAGATGGTAACCATGGCCGTGGCGCTACTATAAACATTACAAACTGGGATCATGCGGTTGAAGCATTGGCTACTGCCCAGGTTCACAGCCGCAAAGTTATCGCAGAACAGTTTGTGCAAGGCCATGACTTTAGGGTGTTGGTTATTGATAATAAATTTGTGGCTGCTGCAAAACGTGTTCCGGCACATGTAGTTGGTAATGGCGTAGATACTATTGCAACGTTAGTCGACATTGTGAATTTTGATACCAAACGCGGCGATGGCCACGAAAATGTAATGACTAAAATTACATTAGGTGCAGATAGCGACGAATTGCTAAACCAACAAGGGTATACCTTAAACAGTATTCCTGAAAATGGCATAGCGGTTTATTTAAAATCTACCGCTAATTTAAGTACGGGTGGATCGTCTATTGATGTGACCGATGATGTACACCCCGATAATATTGCCATGGCAGAACGGATTGCCCGCATTATTGGCCTTGATATTTGTGGTATCGATATTATGGCGCAAAATTTATCGGAACCTATAAAACAAAATGGCGGTAAAATATTAGAGGTTAATGCCGCGCCGGGTTTCCGTATGCATTTGGCCCCAAGCGAAGGTAAACCGCGCAATGTGGCTGCTCCGGTTATCGATATGTTATACCCTGATAATAAACCAAGCCGTATCCCGATAATAGCGGTTACCGGAACCAATGGTAAAACTACCACTACCCGACTGATTGCGCATATTGCTCAAAAAAGCGGTTATAATACCGGCTACACTACAACCGATGGTATCTACATAAATAACAAGTTGATGATGGAGGGCGATACTACCGGTCCCGTTAGCGCAGAATATATTTTGAAAGACCCAACTGTTGAATTTGCCGTATTGGAAACTGCCCGTGGCGGGATATTAAGATCAGGTTTGTGTTTTAACCAATGCGATATCGGTATTATTACAAATATTAAGGAAGACCATTTAGGACTCAATGACATTCACACGCTGAAAGATCTTGCTAATGTAAAAGCGGTTGTTGCCCGCAGCGTAAAAAAAGATGGATGGGCGATACTAAATGCTGAAGATGAATACTGTCGCAAAATTGGTACAGAATTAAGATGCAATGTAGCATATTTTAGTGCCGACGATAAGAACGAACACATACATCGTTTATATGCTGAAGGTAAAACCATAGCTGTTTTTGAAAACAACTACCTAACGGTTAAGCAAAACAACAAAATATTACACCTCGCTGAAATTACTGAAGTACCGCTTACTAACGGTGGTAAAATTAAATGCATGGTTGCCAATGCACTGGCTGCTACACTGGCTGCTTATCTGCAAGGTTTTTCAGCGAGGGAAATTCATTGTTCGCTGGAAAGTTTTGTGCCAGGTTATGAACTTACACCCGGCCGTATGAATCATTTTGATTTGGATAACTTTAAAGTTTTGGTAGATTATGCTCACAACCCGCATGGTTATGGCGCTATGGAAGATTATTTGAGTAAAGTTTCGGCTAATAGAAAAATAGGAATTATATCGGGCATTGGCGATAGAAGAGAACAGGATATGCGCGAGTGTGCGGCGATTGCGGCGCGTATGTTCGACCATATAATTATCCGACAGGAACATAACCTGAGAGGCAATAACGAACAAAATATTGTGAACCATTTATTGGAAGGCTTGGCAACATCAGGTAAAAAAGTAACCTATGAAATCATTCCTAACGAGGAAGAAGCGGTTCAGCATGCGCTATCTATCTCCCAACAAGGCGATTTAGTAATAGCGTTGACAGAACAGATTACACCCGTTGTAAATGTTATTAAAGCATTTAAAGAGAATAGACAGGTAATGCAGCATGTTTAATTGCCAGTGCAGTCATTGCGAGGTATGAAGCAATCTTTTTTTTAGATTGCCGCGCTACGTTGCACTCCGCTCGCAATGACAATGCGCGTGGAGGGTTAGTAAATGTAGGTCGGAGATTTCTCAACTCCATTGCATTCCGTTCGAAATGGAAAAACTACGTTTTAAGTTTCTTTTTCTTAGCAGCCGGAAATAGTACGTTGTTTAATATTAGCCTGTAGCCAGGCGAATTGGGGTGCAGGTCTAAAACCGTTGGGGCATCGCCTACTCTGTGTTGATAGTCTTCAGGGTCGTGGCCACCATAAAAGGTAAACATGCCCTTGCCTTTTGTACCATGAATGTATCGTGCTTCGCCATTTTGCTTTTGCTCGCCCATAACCAGTACGTTCGATTTTACTAGATTACCTTCAAAAGCAGTGGTTTGCCCCATAAAACCTTTAACCAGTTGCGTATGGTTTTGGCATAGCATAGATGGTATAGGATCCCACTTGGCAGAATATTCCATTAACGTAAAATAGTCGTTATCGGGCGCTATATTGCGTTTGTTGGTTGTATCAATATCCGAAAATTCATAAACTATAGGATTACGTTCCAACACAAAATCTTTAAAAGCGAAGGAATTGTTGTAATCCAATTTCGACTGGTAGTTAGGCGAACTTGCATCGCCATCGAACATGGTTTCACAAATATCTACCCCTTCGGCAGCAAGTGCAATATCAAAACTATCGGTGGCAGAACACATGGCAAACATGAAGCCTCCGCCTACTACAAAATTCCTGATCTTGAGTGCTACGGCCAGTTTTTCCTGAGATACTTTATTGTAGCCTAGTTTGGTTGCCAGAGCTTCAGCGTCTTTTTTCTGTTGAATATACCATGGCGCATTTCTATAAGCCCCGAAAAATTTACCATACTGGCCTGAGAAATCTTCGTGGTGCAGGTGCAGCCAGTCGTATAGCAATAAGCCATCGTTTAAAACTTCTTCATCATAAATAGCCGTAAAGGGTATTTCAGCGTAGGTAAGTACCATAGTAACAGCATCATCCCAAGGTTGTTTTCCCGGTGGAGTATATACTGCAATTTTGGGTGCTTTTTCTAAAATCACATTCTCCATGTTTTGCGATGGGCTGCTAATTTCGTCGAGTATTCCGTTAGCCTCGCTGTCGCTTAATACTTCAAAACTCACACCACGTATCTGGCATTCGCGCCTAATCTCCTGTGCATCGGGTAATAAAAACGATCCGCCCCTGTAATTTAGCAACCAGTTGGCTTTGTAACTTTTATTAAGCACCCAATAGGTAATTCCATAGGCTTTTAAGTGATTTTGTTGGGTACTCTCATCCATTGGTATCAATATCATTGAAGCTTTAGCCCCAAATGATGCTACCAATAAAAACAGGAGTATGTATATTTTTTTAAAAGGCATTGTACAACTAGATTTATTCAAAGATAACGAATAACAAGGGCAAATGGTATAGCAAATTTATCCAAAAAAAATCATACCTTCATTGTAACCTGCCCATCATGTAATAAGTACAGTTTAGCACAGGCACGCGCATCAGATAATGCTTCATGGTGATTAAGCTGAATGTTATTACGGTCGCAGCAGGCTTTAAGGTTCGCCGGTTTGTAACCTTTAGCGCGGTATATGCGTACCGTACATTCCCATTTATCGGCAATTTCAAGTTCATCATAATACAGACTGTAGTACCGCATTGTTTTGGCAAGTACATTACGGTCGAAAGCTTCATTATGAGCCACTATTTTTTTTCCAAAAAGGCGTTTATGTATTTCCGGAAACAGCGTGTCAAAAGTGGGCGCATTAATAGTTTGTACTGGTTTGATGCCATGCACCATAATGTTGCGGTACCAGTATTCGTTTTCGGGTGGCTGAATGAGGGTGTGGTATTCCTCGGTAATAATGCCATCTTCAACCGTAACAATCCCTACTGCGCAGGCACTATGCGGATGCCCGGTTGCGGTTTCAAAATCTATGGCGGTAAAATTCATAATTTGTCCTTTCTTAATATAATAAAACAATTGAGGCTGGTAATTACCAGCCTCACAATCAGAAATTCTATTTAATAGAACTTATAATATCGTGTTTGGTAATAATATGGTGTTTGCCATTGCCTAAATCTACCAGTACAGCTTGGTTATCTTTATTGATAAGCTTAGATATCTCCTCTATCGAGGTCGTAGCTTTTACAATTGGATATGGTTTACCCATTACCGATTTAATAGGTTTATCGGCAATATCTTTATCTTCTACATAACTGCGGAATAAGTCAGTTTCATCTACAGATCCAACAAAGCCATCAACATCTACAACTGGTATTTGCGATATTTTGTATTTACGCAAACGGTCTATAGCATGGCTCACTAACTCCTCGGTACGAACAGTAATCAAAGGTTTATCTGAATGATCTCTTATCAAATCTTCTGCTTTAGTAATATCATCATCAAGGTAACCACGTTCGCGCATCCAATCGTCGTTAAACATTTTACCAACGTAACGGCTACCGCTGTCGTGAAATAAAACTACTACTACATCTTCCGGCTTAAAATGTTCTTTTAACTGAAGCACACCTTTTATAGCAGCACCTGCAGAATTCCCTACAAAAATACCCTCTTCCAGTGCCAGCCTGCGGGTGTATACAGCAGCATCTTTATCGGTCACTTTTGTAAAACCATCAATAAGCGAAAAGTCGACATTTTTTGGCAAGATGTCTTCGCCAATACCTTCAGTTACGTACGAGTAAATTTCGTTTTCATCGAAAATCCCTGTTTCATGATATTTTTTAAATACCGATCCATACGTATCAATACCCCAAATTTTCACATTCGGGTTGTGTTCTTTTAAATATTTTGCAACGCCAGATATTGTTCCACCGGTACCCACGCCCACTACAAAGTGTGTTATTTTACCTTCGGTCTGTTCCCAAATTTCAGGGCCTGTTTGCTCATAATGTGCAGCAGTATTACTAAGATTGTCGTACTGGTTAACATACCAAGAATTTGGAGTTTCATCGGCCAGACGTTTTGAAACCGAATAATACGAACGCGGATCGGTAGGCTCAACATCGGTTGGGCAAACTACCACCCTTGCACCTACGGCACGAAGGATGTCCATTTTTTCTTTACTCTGCTTGTCTGATATTACACAAATAAGTTTATACCCTTTTACAATAGCACCAAGCGCAAGGCCCATACCGGTATTGCCCGATGTACCTTCTATAATAGTCCCTCCAGGTTTAAGGCGCCCATCGGCCTCGGCATCTTCAATCATTTTTACGGCCATACGATCTTTAACCGAATTTCCGGGATTAAAAGTTTCTACTTTAGCTAAAACCAAAGCATTAATTTCTGCAGTAAGTTTATTTATTTTAACCATTGGCGTGTTACCAATGGTTTCGAGTATGTTTTTTGCGTATTTCATTTAAATATAATTGATGGCTTTATATTGCTATGCAAAGATATTGCCAATTGCTTAAATAGTACTGTTAAGAGAAGAAATTCCAGGTAATACCAAACCGTATGGCAAAATCACGGTAAGGGTAGTTAGGTGCCGAATAATAATTGTAGCCCGACATGCTGGAATTAAAATGTTCTGCCTTTAAGAATAAATTGAACTCCTGAATTTTCATATTAAGAAAGAAATCAATTAAAGGATAGCCTCCTATTTTTGTTTTATCCTGTACATAAAACTCGCCCATTAGTGGGTTATAACTGTTTCCGTTATATTTTGTAAAGTACTGAAATATAAAACCGGTTTGTATAAGTAGTGCCTTTTTAAATAAATGATCTGTATAGTACAAGGTATTACGGGTAACTAAACTGGGTACATTTAGTATATTACTGCCTTGCTGTACGTTTTGATATAATACGGTATTATCAAATCCTAATTTCCAAAATTTAAATTCTTTAGAAACCTTTAACGACAAATAGTTTATTGTTTCGCCAGCCTGAAAAGGCTTTACAGTTACTAATGTATCTTGGGTAACAGGAGCTGTATCTGCAAAATATAAATGATCGTTTAAAATTGTATATTGTACAGACGCGTCTACCCACTGCGTTTTTACATCGGCTTTAAGGCTATTTATTTTTTCATTTTTCCACTTATTCGACCAATTGTATTCTATGTAATCACTTTGATATAACCTGTAATTTAAATCTGGCAATTTATTCATGTTTTGATAACTGGCAGATATAGAATTTTTTTCATTAAATGTATATTTAGCCTGTAAGTTGATATTTGCCAACGACTGATCTGTAATAGAGTTTGAAACTAAGGCGGTACCATTCCACTTACCTTTTTGATACGTGTAGCGTGCACCATAGGTATTAATCCTGTCACTAATAGAGTTGGGAATAGCAATTTTAGAACTGCCATCTGCACCATTTTTTTCATAAATAACTCTATGATAAAAATAATTGTAGTTATAATCATCAACATAAAATTCAACCGTACCAATTTTTTCGTTACTATATGCCGCCCCAATAAGGTTGTACATACGGTTATATCTGGTTTTATTATTTATGGAAGATGAATATGTATCACCAAACCTTTCGCTTACTGTAGGCTGTGTAAATTCGAAAAATTTGTTTTCAAAATTAAACTGGTGGTGAAAAACAATACTATTAGGGTTTGTTTTATTGAGCCTAAAAGTATGATCGGCAAAAAAACGATTACCTTTCATGGCCGATGTTGCATCTTTAAAATATACATCAAGCCGCTCACGCTGTGTGTACGGAGCTTCGCCACTCTCAAAATTCTCGGTATTTGTTATACCACCGTTTTCCTGATTAGAAAAATCCTGACCTGTAAAATGGAATTTAATGAGGTAACGTTTATTGGTAGTATTATAACTACCGCCAATGCGAAAATTACCGTTGCTTGACCGTTCGTTTATATACTTACCTATAGACCGTATACCTTTATATGCTACAAACAAGTTAAAATTTTCTGATGTATTGGCTGTAATAAATGCATCTAGTATTTGTCCCTGCCCTAAAACCGACCTATACATTAAATCTGTATACGGGGTAGCTACATTGTAATATTTAATATCATCAACCTCCAAATAAGCAAAATGCTTAGCCTTAAAACCAAATTCAGGAAAAGGGTTAAACTTTGTTAATCCGTAATCAAGTGTATTATAAGTATGACCTTCATTATTAAAGCTAAGTAATCCAAAATTATCTTTACGCAGATAGTTAATACGATATTCTTTTTTTAGGCTTAAAGAGGTATCGACTAAAGTTGTATCCTTTTGAAGGGTTACAATTTTGTACATATCGATAGTAGCAATAGTATCTTTTTTAGCATCATCGGCAGATGCAGGCGCACCATTTTTTAACTGGCTTCCAGGCCTTTGGCCAGAACTATTTGCTTTTACTTTTTGCTGCGCAAAAACTACCGCAGGAAAAGCAAGAAAAATAAATATTACAATTTTTTTAATCATATCATTAATTAACAGCACAAATATAAACATATTGATGGGTATTAAGAATTTAATACGCCTTTGGTACCTAAAAAACTATTGTTAAACTTATTATATAACTAAAAACAATGGTGGTTATTACAAAAAAAAGGCTGCCAATTGGCAGCCTTCTAAAATATAATATTTAAATACAACTATTGCTTAGGTGTTAATGTAACTCCAGCAACAAGGTTAGTAAATAAACTTTGATTTAATTTAAGCGTAATTACTTTAGTAGTTGGGTTAAAAGTACCGGTTCCACCAGCACCATTAGAGCTAGTACCAGTAACCAGAACAGCATTATTACACTTAATTCTCAAAGTACCAGGGTAAGGATATTGACCTGCATAACTATCGTCGCCAGTAGCACCTGCAACAAAGTCACCCCAAAAATTATCCGCTGCCCAAGTATTATCAGCACCTTCAACTTTTGTAAATGTAACATCGTACGGTGCAGTTGCGCTTCCTGCACCTGTAATTGTACCTGCATATACTAAAGGTATTTCTATCTCACAACTTCTATATAAACTTATAGTATAGTTAGTTTTTTCAGGGTTAACAACATCAGAATCCTGAACAGATACTAAGTCTAGGCTTAAAAGAACTTCGTCGTAATTTGCAGGAAGTGCATCATAAACTCCCGTTATATCAATTGTACCTACATATTGATTAGCAGGAATAACCAAACTTGTTTGTTGTAAAACATACTGTGCAGGAGTAGCAGTGGTAAACTTATCGTTTATTGATATTGCAAAAGTTCTATCATAATTTACTTTTTCAGAAGAACCTACTTCTACCTTTAAAGTAAATACTCTATTGTCATCAACTGAATAAGCGGGTAAATTAGCGCTAACACCGTTAAACCCAACCAAAGATTGCTTGTTATTGAAGAACACTTTATCTTCGTCACAGCTCGATAAAACGGCTACAAAAAGAAATAAAGTAGTAATTTTTAAAAAATATTTTTTCATAGTCTTGACTAATTAAATTTATTAATAACCAGTATTCTGCTGGCTACGGATGTTAGGGTTTGCGCTCATTTCTGTAGTAGGAATAGGCATTGTAAACCTATGATCTGTAGGAGCAAGAGTACATGATCCATATTTTTCACAATCTCTAGAATATCTTTCGATACCTTTATTACCAGCCAATACACCCAGACGTTTAATATCAAGGTAACGGAAGCCTTCAAAAGCAAGTTCTTTTCTTCTTTCAAGTAAAATATCTGCCCAAGCTTCAGTTGCGTTTGCATAGCTAGGAAGCGGTGCTGTACCAGATACACGACGTGCTGTTCTTAAGCCTCTTATTGTAGTTGCTACACCACTTAAGTTATTTAAACCAGCATAAGCCTCAGCTTTTAGAAGTACCATTTCAGCCCCTCTAAATACTTTAATATCATTTATTAACGCAAGGCTTTGCGCAGGGTTACCCGGATACTTGTTAATTACAAGAACATCGCTAGTGTAATATGCAGGATCTGAATCAGGATCTATCGAAACTGTAGAAGTAGGATCAATTAATGATAAACCTGCGCTTCTGATATCATTATCAAAATCATAAAGATTAAATAATGCCCTACCCACTTCAAAAAATGGAGAACCGTTAATATCACTAGAGGCACTTGCAAAGTAAGAACCAATTTCAAAATCTCCGTTAACCCTAGGAAGTTTAAATATAACTTCAGAAGAAGCAGTATCACCCCACATAGCATCAAAATCATCAACAGTTGTAACAAGTGGGTAATAACTTGCAATTTCTGTAGAATATGTTAATGCATCTTGATAATGACCTCTGTAAGCCGCCATTCTTGCTCTTAAAGCAAGAGTAACATCCGGGTTTACAAGTGTATTAGTAATACCGGGAGCCGTAAGATCATCAGCTTTTGCAAGGTCTGATTCAATAAAAGCAAAACATTCAGCATTAGTACTTCTTGGTAAAAAAGTATCATAATCTTCGTTAGGTACAAAATCAAGAATCATTACACCAAGTTTGCTGTCATCTTTAAGATCCTCAGAATAATAACTTAACAATTGAAAGTGAGCATAAGCCCTTATGGTGTATAATTGCCAAAGTATAGCATCATAATCTGCCTGAGTTTCACCAGTTACACCTTCTACAGGAGTAACTTTTTTAGCAGCATCAAGAATCCTGTTTGCAAAGTTAATAAGTGTGTAATTAGAGCCCCAGATACTTGATGCAATATCAGATCCTGCATTAAGCTGGAAATTATATAAACCATCGTTTAATCCCTGGCCACCATTATTAATACCTATTGCAACTTCATCTGTAAAAATAGATGTAAATTCAATGGTGCTTTCTGTAGAAAAAACAGCATATACACCATTTAAACCGCGCTGAAGATCTTTAACAGTTGTGTATACAGCATTAGGATCATTAATCTCACCAGGCTGTTTTATATTAATTGCATCATCACAGGACACTAGCAGCGCCAGGAGAGCAAAAGCAAACATAAATATTTTATTTTTTTTCATAATCAATTTTTGTAATTAAAATTGTACTTCAACTCCTAAAGAGAACATTTTTGGTGTTGGGTATTGACCCTGATCTGCTGCACGGTTACTCTCTGCATCAAATCCTCTCCATTTTGTCCATGTATATAAATTTTCTGCCTGAAGATAAGCCTTAACATTTGTAAATGGTGTTTTAGCTAAAAGTTCTGGTTTAAAGTTATAACCTAAACTTGTGTAACGCATCCTTACGTAAGACGCATCATTTAATATCTTATCAGATTTTAAATCAAGTGCTTTGTTTGTTGCAAACAATGCAGGTACATTAGTTACCCTGTTATCAGGAGTCCAGTAGTTAAGTAACGAGTTACTTTTATTAAAGTTTTGGCTATCATCCGGATCCATTAAATTGTAAAGATCATAGTCAATTCTATAAATATCAGCTACATAAGTAAATGATGCTGTTACAAAGAAACCTTTATAGCTTGCATCTAAACCAAAACCACCCTGGTATTTAGGTATTGGAGATTTACCAGTATAACGCCTGTCGGCATCAGTAGGAGTTTCTGTTAAGTTACCTGATTTATCATAAAATAAGTAGTTACCATTTGCAGGGTTTACACCAGCATATTTAACAAGATAGTACTCGTTTAACATTTTACCTTCTTTGTTAGCAAGAGGGCTAGATCCATCCCATACAGTACCGTTTGACGGTGGTAAATCAAGTATTTTATTTTTGTTGTATGAACCGTTAAAGTTTAACGTTAACGTAAAATCATTAGTTTTCACAACATCGTAGGCAATAAGGGCTTCAACACCTCTATTTTGTAACGAACCAAAGTTAGCATTAATTGCAGTAGTTGCGTTTATCGCTGATAACGGAACACTTTGATAAAGATCTGTTGTTTTTTTATCATACACATCAAAAGTACCTCTTAACCTACCTTTAACTGTAGAGAAGTCGATACCTATATCTGATTGTTTGATAGTTTCCCATCTTAAATTAGGGTTAGCTAAAGCTGTAATAGTGTAAGCCGGTGAGTTGTTGTAACCAGAGCTAATACCATACTGGAATCTTGAAAGAGAAGTACCACCAAATGTACCACCACCAGTAATATCCTGGTTACCAGCAGTACCAATAGAACCTCTTATTTTAAGCATATCGAAGATAGAACCTTCCATAAACTTTTCTTTATCAATATTCCAACGTCCTGAAACAGACCAGAATGTACCCCATTTGTTAGTATCGGCAAAACGGAAAGATGCATCTCTCCTTACTGTACCAGAAAGACCAAATCTTCCATCATAATCGTAATCTACAGAACCGAAGTAAGAGAATAATCCAGCCTCTGCTTTGCTAGATGAATCTTCAGGAACATAAAAACTGTTACCTGACTGGTAAGCAATAAAGCCTCTGCTAGTTCCAGGAGAAAAGAAAATTGGATCTAAACCATTTTGAGTATAACCAAATCCTTTAGCGTGAGCTTTAAAGTATTCTGTAAATATAGAAGCCTCTAATGTATGCTTTTCACCAAAAGTTTTGCTGTATGTTAAGTTAGTATTTGTATTAAACGCTACTGTTCTTGAATAACTTTCAGATTGGTCTCCACCATATTCAGCACCATTTTGTCCGGCAAAATAAATTGCTGTAAATCCTTTTGGATGCTGAGAGCTTAACCCAATAATATTAGTATAATCAACACCAAAAGTCGATCCTACAACTAAATCAGAAGTAAGCTTGTAACTTGCCTGAGCCTGGCCTATCATTTTAACCTCATCAGACTGGTTTGTAAAGTTTTTCAACTTATCTACAAGGTATAAAGGTGTATTTTTTAAGTTAACACCTGCATCTGCAAGAGCCTGACCGCTAATATAATCACCTGGATTTAAATACGGCACACCTTGTACAGCACCAACAAGGTAGTTTTGGTTAACACCACCTGTACCTAAGCTAGACGCCGAATTACTAACAGAGTAGTTAGCTGTAAGGGTTGTAGCATAGTTAAACCTGTCATTATCGCTTTTACCATTAAGGTTACTCCTAAAGTTAAACCTTTTAAGATCTGTACCTAAAAGTATACCTTCTTGTTTTAAGTAACCAATAGATGTAAAAGATGAAAGATTTTTACTACCATTTGTAATACTTAATGTATGGTTTTGAGAAATACCGGTTCTAAAGAAATAATCTTTCCAATCGTAAGTTTTAGCAGCTGCAATTTCAGCATCAGTCATTTTAGTACCGTCACCACTATTACCATAAGCTTTTTGTAAACCTAATAATTGCGGAGAAGTCATTGTGTTGTATTTACTATTCTGCATTACAGAATAACCTGTTACACCACTATACTTAATATTCATTTTAGAATCGTAGCTACCTCTTTTAGTTTTAACGATGATAACACCATTAGCACCCCTGTTACCGTAAATAGAAGTTGCACCAGCATCTTTAAGCACAGAAACCGATTCGATATCAGATGGGTTAATACTCCTAAAGTTATCGTTACTTTGAGGAACACCATCTATAATATAAAGCGGCTCAACGTTACCATTAATAGATCCGTAACCCCTTAATATAACAGTTGTATTATTAGCACCAGGCTGACCTGAACCAGAAGAGATATTTAAACCCGGAATTTGACCCTGAAGCGTTTGTACAAACGATGCATTTGGTCTGTTCTCGATAGTTTTAGACGTTACAGTTGTACTTGCAATACTCGATCTTGCTTTAGTAGTATTTCTGTAAGCCTCAACAACAACTGCATCCAAAATCCTTGGATCATCCGTCAATTTTACATTTACAACATTAGATGCTCCTACCGTAATAGTTTGCGTAGCCATTCCTATAAATGTAAATACCAATTTTTTACCCGCAGATGCAGCAATTGTATATCTACCATCAAAATCAGTCTGAACCCCAGGTGCAGATCCCTCAACCATTACCGTTGCTCCTGGAACAGGCATACCTGCATTATCAGTAACAACACCTGTAACGGTTTTCTCCTGCGCAAAGGAAAACTGAATAAAAAACGCCAGTAAAAGCGTAAAAATCCAAGTAAACTTTGATTTCATATTTAAATTAATTTGAGTTAGTTAAGCTGCAAATCTATTAATTTATTTTAATATAACAAACTTTTAACATTGCATATTATCGGGTATTTTATTGATTTTTTTTCAGTGCAAGTAAAAAAACCATAACAGATTGATAGTTATTGTTAGCATATCTACATAATTTTAAAAAAAAACGCCAACTTAATAGTTGACGTTTAATACTATATATTATATAGATGTAATATTTTACAAAGGGTTGCGTTGGCAATTAAAATAATTACTTAACTAACACTTTTTTAACATATTGCTTATTACCCTGAGTAAGTTTCACGATATAAAAACCTCCAGATAAATGGTTAATATCTAAAACATCATTACTACCAGTTAATTTTTTTGTTAACACCTGTCTTCCCTGCACATCAAACATACTAACATTAGTATCGCCAGATAAACCAGATTTAAGGGTAATATTTAACACATCGTTTGCCGGGTTAGGCCAAACACTAAAAAAGTCATTTTTAACATCTGTTACAGCAGCAACCTCACCTTCAGCTGTAGTAACTACTAAACTGTAATTTTGAGAACCGCCGCTTAAGGCAGCTTTTTTATGGCTAATTGTAACAGTGTAAGTTCCGGCAGGAACAGATGCTTCAACTTTTTCTATATTATCAACACTGTTAGTTCCATTATTTAATGCAATGGGCGACGCAAATGCGTTACGCAATCTCCAAGGGTAATAAATAGTACTATTATCTGCTTTGTTAACAACTTTTATATCCAGGTCATTAACCAATGCCGCAGTTGCAGTATCTACATTACTAGAATTATCAGCTGTTCCCGCAGGGTCTGTCCATGCCAAAGTAGCCGTAAGTGGCCCACCTTTAGATACTACATCAAACGAATAAGTAGCCCCTTGAGCAAGGTTGTTTTGTTCAAAAATAACATCAGCTGTACCTTGTTTAGAAATTACCCCTGCCGCTTTAGCAGCATTAATTAGCCCCCAGCCCGTCATATGGTCTGGCCCTGGGTTCGACCCTATTTCATCTGCAGTATGCGCTATTAAAGCCCTTACTGATGATGACCACATATATTTACCCTCATGAAGGTTTGAATAATGCTGCTGTAAAAGCATAACAACACCAGAAATTCCCGGCGATGCCATAGAGGTACCTTGTAAATAATCATATTTACTAATACTTGAAGGTGCAGGTGTAGTTATTACAGATGAATAAACATCAACTCCTTTAGTTGCGATATCCGGCTTAATCCTAAAATCATCTGTTGGCCCATAGCTACTAAACGGTGCTACCTTAACACTTCCAGGATCTGTATAACTAAGTACTTCATATACGGCAGCAACTACAAGTGTATTTTTAGCCGTAGCAAATTGGCTTAAAAGGTCATTACCACTTTTTGATGGATTAATTTTTGTATCTTCTCTGTCATTACCCGCAGCAACAACCACCTGATAAGTTGGGTTATTATACATTATCCTGTCCGCACCGGCTGATTGGCTTCCATATTTACCGTAAAGAGGAATGTAAGACGCGTCATGATTTTCAGAGTTAAGGCCATAAGAGTGATTAGAAACTACCATTACACCTTTACTGGCTTCGGCATTCATCTCAGTTAAATCATTATCCCAGTAATACGAAACTAAAGTACCTTCGTAAGCAATACCTTTAGCCGCAGGAGTACCTGCCGCAGATCCTACCATTGTTCCTGCAACGTGTGTAGCATGCAATATTGCATCTGCACTCTCTCCAAGAGTTACCCTTCCTGTTCTAAACGTTACGTGATTAGAAAGTACAGCACCACCATCCCATATACCTGCATAAATACCTTTACCTGTTAAGTTAAGGCCTGCAGACCCGCCCGGGTATAATAAATTAGATCTTGAGGTAATTGCAGATCCTGCATTAGATGTTGAAATGTAAATAGGTGTACCATTATCAAGAACATCTACAAGTTCAGTTATCTTACCATCCTTTTCCTTTTTGATTTCCAATCCATTTGCCAATGCAAAAGATTCAACTTTCTGTTTTCTTTGCACAAATTCTCGGGCAAAAACCTGCGTAACAGAATCGTTTACTATTTTTCTCCTTGCAAGATCTGGAGATTGCGCAAAAGAAGAAACGCTACCAGCCACAATAAGTGTAGCAGTTAGAATCCCTTTTACAGTATTATTTTTCATAACTGTTTTTGATAAAAAATTAATAGTTAATAGAGGCTTTTCTTTTTACAAATATCTGCAAATAATATGCTAGTGTTTAGAAAAGATTAGCAAAAATATAAATAATCACAAATTAAACACCAATAATATTAAATTTAACTTTCTAACGTTATATTTGCCTTACTAATAATTTACGAAATTTCACAATTTAAGGTTTCATGCTTTCATTAAAATATTCGCAATTTCTTTACGAAACGGGAACAGACGAAGCTGGCCGCGGTTGCCTTGCCGGGCCTGTAACCGCCGCTGCCGTTATATTACCCGAAGATTTTGAACTGGAACTACTTAACGACTCTAAACAATTATCTGAAAAGTTGCGCGAGTACCTTCGCCCCTTAATTCAGGAAAAAGCAATTTGTTATCATATAAAACATATTGAGCCCGAAATTATTGATGAAATAAATATTTTAAACGCATCTATTCGTGCAATGCAGGAATGTATTACGCAATTAAACCCGGTACCGCATTATATTATTGTAGATGGCAACCGCTTTAAACCCGTAAAAGACATTCCGCACAGTTGTATTATAAAAGGCGATAGTAAGTTTTTGAGCATTGCAGCAGCATCGGTACTGGCAAAAACCTACCGTGATGATTACATGAATAAGCTGCATGAAGAGTTCCCTATGTATAACTGGAAACAAAATAAAGGCTACCCTACCCTACAGCATCGCGAGGCCATACGCAAATATGGTATTACAAAATACCACCGCAAAAGCTTTAGGATGTTGCCGGAACAAACCGAAATTGAGTTTGATGCAATCGAAGAAATTACACTATCGAAATAGGTATATATATTAAGGAGTAACTTTTTCTATTTCGGGCATATTTAAAACTATTGTAGCTTCAAAAAGTTGCGCGAAATACTTAAGGAGTTTTCGTTTTACCTCAGCTTCATCTACATATTCCACTCCAAGCTCTACATTTAAAGTAGCCACGGCTTTACCACGAATACCACATGGTATAATATTATCAAAATAACCAAGGTTAGCATTTACATTAAGCGCAAAGCCGTGCATGGTTACCCATCGCGATGCCCTAACGCCCATTGCACATATTTTACGGGCAAATGGCGTGCCTGCATCCAGCCACACCCCGGTTTCTCCATCGCTACGGGTTCCGGTTACGCCATAGTCAGCCAATGTTAATATAATTACTTCTTCTAAAAAGCGCAGGTATTTATGTATATCGGTAAAAAAGTTTTCGAGGTCTAAAATGGGGTAGCCCACAATTTGTCCTGGCCCATGATACGTAATATCGCCACCCCTGTTTACTTTGTAATATTTGGCGCCTTTATCTTCCAATTGCTTTTCACTGAGTAACAGGTTGGCAAAATCGCCACTTTTACCCAAAGTGTACACATGCGGATGCTCTACAAATAAAAGATAATTTGGTGTTTCCAGATTCAGTTCCTCTCGCCTGTTACGTATTTTAAGGTCTACCGTATCCTGAAAAAGCTTTTCCTGGTACTCCCACGCATCCTTGTAATCCCTAACACCTAAATCAGTAAACAGCACATCTTTATTCATGGCAATCGTATTCTAAAATTCTATACAAATTTACAAAACTTATTGGCTGCATTCACATCTTCAAATTAGCGAATTACCACATTAACTAATCTGCTTTTATCTACATAATCGTCAATTGCTTATTTATTAAATATCATTATCTTTGCTGCCTTAAAAACAATAGTACATCATGCAACTTTCAGAACAAGAAATTATCCGCAGAGAAAAACTGGACACGCTGAGAAACCTCGGCATCAATCCATATCCCGCTAACCTGTTTCCGGTAGACCATACCTCAAAGCAGGTGAAGGAAAGTTTTGCTGAAGGTAAAAAGGTGGTTATTGCTGGTCGAATCATGTCGGTACGTATACAAGGCAAGGCTGCTTTTGCCGAAGTGCAGGACAGCGAAGGCCGTATACAAATTTACGTTAACCGTGACGAGATATGCCCAGGCGAAGACAAAATCCTTTACAATGAGGTATTTAAAAAACTGATTGACCTTGGCGACTTTATTGGTGCCGAAGGTGAACTGTTTACTACACAGGTAGGCGAAAAATCAATCCGTGTAAAAAGTTTTACTTTGTTAAGCAAAACATTACGCCCGCTGCCATTACCTAAAACGGATGCCGATGGTAATGTGTTTGATGGCTTTACCGATCCTGAATTGCGTTACCGCCAGCGTTATGTAGATCTTGTGGTTAACCCACACGTTAAAGAGGTATTTGTAAAACGTACCAAGTTATTTAATGCCATGCGTGGCTTTTTTAACGATAAAGGTTATTTTGAGGTTGAAACCCCTGTATTACAACCTATTCCGGGTGGCGCAGCAGCAAGGCCGTTTGTTACACACCACAACAGTTTAGATATTCCGCTGTATATGCGTATTGCTAACGAGTTGTACCTAAAACGCCTTATTGTAGGTGGTTTTGATGGTGTATATGAATTTTCTAAAAACTTTAGAAATGAGGGTATGGACAGGACGCATAATCCTGAATTTACCGCTATGGAAATATACGTAGCTTACAAAGACTACAACTGGATGATGGAGTTTACCGAAAACCTTTTAGAGCATTGTGCCCTAGCGGTTAACGGCACTGCCGATGTTGTTTTTGGCGAGCACCAGGTTAGCTTTAAAGCACCTTATGCCCGCGTAACCATGACCGATGCTATTAAGCAATACACCGGTTTTGATATTACCGGCAAAACCGAAGCAGAGCTTTTTGAAGCTGCGAGAGGTATGGGTATTGCGGTAGACGATACTATGGGTAAAGGCAAGCTTATTGATGAAATTTTTGGCGAAAAATGTGAGGGCAACTTTATTCAGCCTACATTTATTACTGATTATCCTAAAGAAATGAGCCCGCTGTGTAAAGAACACCGTGATAACCCGGAACTTACAGAACGTTTTGAATTAATGATTTGCGGCAAAGAGGTAGCTAACGCTTACTCTGAACTTAACGACCCGATAGACCAGCGCGAGCGTTTTGAAGCACAGCTTAAATTATCGGAACGTGGTGATGTTGAGGCTGCACAATTTATTGATAACGACTTTTTAAGAGCGTTAGAATATGGTATGCCACCAACATCTGGCCTTGGTATTGGCATGGACAGGCTTATTATGTTCCTTACCAACAATGCTTCGATACAAGAGGTATTGTTCTTCCCTCAAATGAGGCCGGAGAAAAAAGCACTTGAACTTACTGATGATGAAAAAGCTATTGCCGAAATACTTAAAGTAAGCAGCCAGCTTGCCCTTGATGCTCTTAAAACCCAAGCGGGTTTAAGCGGTAAAAAGTGGGATGCTGCCATGAAAGGCCTTTCTAAACATGGGCTTGTAAAAATTACTGTTGATGGCGATTTAAAAACTGTTGAGTTTAAAGGATAATCTCCTCTTATATAAAAAAGTAAAGGCTGCCAGTGGCAGCCTTTACTTTTTTAAACCAGTATCAACTAAATTAGTATATTTATAGAGCAAATCATAACATCAGCATGGCTTTAACTACCGAATATACCTATTGGCACTTAACCCCGCATGGCTGGGTAGAGGGCCGGTCGCAAACCGACTCCGGGATTTATGCAAAATCTGTCCCGTTTGATACAGTACTGACCGTAAAATACCAGGAAATTGTAGGCGATGATTTAGTACTCACCAAATCCACAGAACGCACTGAGGTTAAAAAACATTTAATCGAAGAACTCGAAGCTAAATTTCCTTTTACATTTCATATTTAGCTTTTGAGCTGCTTCTTAAAGACTATAATTCAAATTGACTGACCATCTGTAATTAGCCTCTACCCTGCCACCTGTAAGGTTTTGGGTAATGGGCAGCATACCATTTAAGCCGACAGAGAATTTCCCCATACCGGCTTCTAAACCTAACTTACCAAAAAGTATATCGCCCTTGGTTAAAGGCACATCCTGTCCGTACTGTTTATTGGTAGCATATACTTCGCCTGCAAGGCCAGCCTGTGGCACAAACGTATATTTAGATTTTTCAATTACATAAAAAAACGTGCCCGCATAATTAAACTGGTTACCAAACTGGTATTCCTGCTTATTAATAGTTTTAAACGTATAATTAACCATGGTATTAAACCCAAGGTTTTTATGACGGATAACATATTCTGTAGCCATTAAATAATCCCACGCACCGGTGCCCAACTGAAAACTCGGGTTTACCGTACCATTGTTAGCACTGTTATAGCGGCCTGTAGGTGCTTTTACACCACCACCAGCCTGCAGCGTATGCGTAAATGCGGTAGTATCTGATTTTGTTTGGTAAATGTTGTACATACCCAGCACCGTAATATCGCCCATACCATTTATTTGCTGGTAGCCAGTTGTAACCAGGTTACGGTTGTTAGTATGATACGGCACCAATACCGATAGCTGAAAACGTTTGTATACAGGTATACGCGCCCATAGCTGCACGGTATTAAAATTTTCATCTACCCACGGCGAATTTTTAAAAATACCATCGCGGCTGGTGTAGCTTTGGTAAAAGTAACGCACTCCCACAAAGTTTTTATCGATCATGGAGTTAAAGCCCATACCGCCGCCACTGGCCGAACAGCCACAGGCATCGCAATCGTCAAACTCATATAAAAAGTGTTTAAAGTCAGGCGGCGGAATAGTATCTTTTACTACAGGTGCAGTAGCAAAAGCATTGGTTATAAAAAGAAATATAATTAGTATCGAAATATTTTTCATTGCTTGTTTAATATTCAGAAAATCGAGCATCGGTTAAATACTGATTATCGGTTAATGTTTTCAGGAAAGCTATAAGTTGCAACTTCTCATCTGGCGTGAGCGGTATCCCTAAAGTGCCGTTTTTATTTAGCAACGGATCTAATGTAGCCGAGTTAACGACCCCCGAATTATAATGCTCTAAAACAGCGTCTAAAGTACCGAACCTGCCATCGTGCATATAGGGCGCCGACTTTTCTACATTTCTAAGGCTCGGCACTTTAAATTTATAATAGTCAGACGCCAGTTCTGTAGCCCTGTAACGCCCAACATCATTTACCAGTGGGTTTACCGCTAAGCCATTATTCCGAAAAGAATTATCGGTCATTAAATCGGTAGCATGGCAACTCGTGCATTTCGCATTAAAAAGTGCGTAGCCAGCCAGTTCATCGGGTGTTAATGTTCCGCCTGCTTCACCCCGTCTGTATTTATCAAATCTGGAGTTAGACGATGTTACCATGACCATAAACTGTGACAGTGCTTTAAGCATGTTCTCGGTATTAATCTGCCCATCTGTAAAGGCAGCCTTAAATAGCTTTTTGTAGGTAGCATCGCCTTTCATCATAGTTACAATACTGGTAAGATTACCATCCATTTCGATAACACTTGTAAGCGGAATCAGCGGTTGCAAATCGAGGTTATTAGTCGCGCCATCCCACATAAATGTAGTCTGATACGCCAGGTTTTGTATAGGTGGTGCATTTCGGGTTCCGGTAGCATTGTTAACGCCGTGGCTTACAGTGTGCCCGTGATGCGTAAAAGCATATTCCTGCATGTGGCAAAACCCGCACGACACAATCCCGTCAGACGATAACCGCCCATCATAAAAAAGCTTTTTACCGAGTTCAAAACCTTTCTCGGTAGGCGGGTTAAGGCTCAAATTATAAGCTATAGCAGGAAAATTTGAAGGCACGTCAACACTCAACGGAACATTTACATAGTCGGCACTATCATCCTCGGAGCAACTAACAATCAATGGCAGCAACAACCACAGAAAATAATGTATTTTCATGGCGCTGCTTAGTCGTTATGTACGTGGTCTACCCTAAACATACCGCTATAATTAGCTGTAATTAATGGCAGTAAATCGCCACTCATTATCATAGCACCCATGCCGTTTGTGTTGTTATCCGTCAGGCTTATTTTATTAGTACCATCGGTTATTTTAGAAAGATCGGCTATAATGTGAACTACCGGAGTAATCGTTGGGCGAATTAAGGCCTTAGTAGGCATGTCGAGCGTTACCTCGGTATAATTATAATCGGTACCCGTTTGGCCGGTATGTATCATAAACGGAGTATCTGTGGTAACAGTAGGTGATGTAAATGTACCTTCAAAGGCTAAAAATTTATATCCGGCAGACCAGCTCCAAAGCATGTCTTCGGCTTGTGCCAAAGCAAGAAAATCGCCCTGACCTGTAGCTCCCATATCAAACTGTTCTTTATCTACCCCAACTCCAAATTTCACTTTGATATAATCTCCGGCAGGTACATCGGTTAAGTTAAGCACGTGGGTAGTAGCATCGGTTTCGTCTACAATAAAGTAGCTTTGGCTTTTTGGGTAGGTATAGGTTGACCCATCCTCCTTAGTAAGTACAATATTACTGATGATGTATTTTATACTACTGATTTTCAACACCTCATTGTTAGATGTTTTATTCCCCTGAGTTCCTAAAATCAGGTCATTATCGCCAAAGGCATTATCAAATTCAATTCCGATTTTTCCATTACCGGATACATTTTTAACAGCAGAATCATCGTCACTACATGACACAAAAAGAGCGATAACTGCCAATACAGCAGCCATATTTTTAAAGTTGAATTTCATTATTTTATTTATTAAAGTTATAGAATAGCCTAACTTATAATCATTTGAAGATTATTGTCAGATTAGATTTAGTGATGCACTGCATCACGCAAAATAGACTTTAAGAAATAAACGAAGGTGGCCTGAAAACAAACCTTAAATGTGTAGACGAATATAAATTATGATAAAAGGGCAATGGCTTTTTTGAAGTATATGGTAACCATTGCAATAAATTAAAAGAAGTTACCGCCTGAAAAAACAACACCTCAGCCTGGGCAGCATTCGCCTTTTTTTCTGATGTTGATTTTTCCTGTTCGGCAGCTTTAGCAAGCTCTTTCATAAGGTGGCACTTGCCATTACAATGCATCATTGGCTTTGCCTTATTAATGCACAGTTCTTTAACTATATAGTCATAATTAAGCACGTAGTCTACTACCGGCAAAACCGGTTTAAGCAGCAGCACTAAAATTATAAGAGTTATAGTTTTTTTCACGACGCAAAAATAGTGGTTAATAAAGTTTGCTGAATCATAGCCAACAGGTTATTACTACCTGTTTTACCAAAAGCAAAACAAATGGATTGAATATCTAAACCTGTTATAAGTGGCATCTTAAGCATTTTGGTTTTTCCTGAACAATTCAGGGGTTTGCAGGGTTTGTTTTTTAAAGAAAGTCACAAAGTACGAACTGTGACCAAAGCCCAATTTATCGGCAATTTCCTTTACCGAGAAATTAGTGTAATGCAGCAATCGGCGTGCCTCAACAACTATATGGCTACGTATCAGCTCACCTGCGGTTTGCCCAGTTTCTTCCTTACACATTTTATTAAGGTAATTGGGGCTCACGTTTAGCATTTCGGCATAATCAGACGGGAGCTTTTTTTCTTTAAAATTACGGTCGACCAACTGCTGAAAATGGTGCAGCTTTTCCTGTCTTAAACTAGATGTTTTCACAGCATCTGCCGGATTGCAAAGCCGTTCTATCTCAAACAAAAAGATGTTGAGATACGAGCGCATCACTTTTTCTGACTCGCGTTTTTGCTGCAAATATTCTTCAGATAATGATGCTAACAGCCGTTCCAATTTAGCTGACTTCTCTTTATCTAAACCAGCAAAAGGAGTAGCTTCCCGTTGTAAAAAAGAGAATTGGTTTAATATATTGTTATTATAGCGCAGCGAGAAAAATTCTTCGGCAAAGCAAATTATGGTGCCTTGTGTTTGTTCATTAACTGCAATAGTAGTTATGCAACCCGGCTTAATAATGATAACTCCCGCGCTTGTGGCATTGATTTTTTTTCCGTCGATATGTACATCGGCTTCGCCTTTATTGAGTACAATAAAGGCATAAAAATCGTGCTTGTGCGGTTTGGTAAGTACAGGATAATTGTGGCATAAACCATTAACGTCTCCCATCCAGAACTTAGTTGCGTTATCATTAAACAAGCCAAGGTTGCATACGGGAATAAATCCGGTGTGCATAATAGGTTGTTATTTGATTAATAAAAATTATAAAAGACAACTATGCCGCAAGCGGAGGATGGAATATAGAGAATTGTTTTACAGGACTATATAAGTTGCTGTAAGAGGGAGGAATAGTTTTAGTGAAAGATGCCGTAAATGCAGGAAAAGTATAGTCAGCAACAGGCTGGTAAAACAATACCTCAGTTTCCTGGTGCGCTGCTTTTTTATCAGATAATGGTTTTTCCTGTTCGGCAGCTTTGGCAAGCTCTTTCATAAGGTGGCACTTACCGTTGCAATGCATTTTTGGCTTGGCTTTATTTACACAAAGCACTGTAGTTATATAATTGTAATTAATTATATAACTGGCTACCGGCACCACGGGGCGCGCCAGCAACATAAATACTATGGCAAATAATGCGTATTTCACATTGCAAAAGTAAGGGCGTTAGGTTATTTTAAAAAATATTATCGCACTTAATTAAACCTTTTGTGCTTACAAATGTCTTATACCTATAAACTTTTAATTATTACACTTTATGAAAACGTGGATTTTAGCAATGGCAATGATGGCAGGTGTAACAATGACTGCACAGCCTAACAACAGAGAAAAATTTGATCACAAAGGCCCGGGCAGAGAACAACGTGACCCTTTTACACCAGAACAGCGTACAGAACTTAAAGTAAAACACCTTACCCTTGCTTTAGATTTGAACGACAAGCAGCAAAAGGAATTACAGAAGCTGTTTTTAAATCAGAATAAAGAAAGAGAGCAATTTATGGCATTACACAAAGCCAATAAAGATGCGGGTAAAAAACCTACTACCGATGAACGCTTTGCCATGCAAACCAAAAGGCTTGACGCGCAAATTGCAACGCAAAGAGAAATTAAAAAAATTCTTACCGCAGAGCAATTTACTAAATTTGAGCAGCTAAAAGAAAAAGGACATGACAAGATGGAAAAACGCCGCCATGGTTTTAAAAAAGAACATAACAAAGGCACTAGAAGATAATTTTAAGCATTGTTCCCCATCAATCACAATTCGATACGAATTAAAAAAGCTCCTGAATTTCAGGAGCTTTTTGCTTTATAATGTGTCAGCTACTTTTTTGATAGCACTTAGTGTAAAGTCGAGATCTTCATTGGTAAGGGCATCGGTTATAAACCAGGTTTCGTAAGCCGATGGTGCTATATACACCCCTTCATTTAGCAAACCGTGAAAGAATTTTTTAAACATTTCGTTGTCTCCTTTACCTGCCGATTTAAAATCAGTCACAGGCGCAGCATCAAAATGTACCGATATCATAGAACCTGTACGGTTAATGGTATGTGCAATATTTTTAGCGTCTAATATTTTATGGATGCCTTTTTCAAGGTATTCTGTTTTTTTGGCTAACCTTTCAAATATAGCATCATCATCATTTAGTGCTTTAAGCATTTCTAAACCTGCTGCCATTGCCAATGGATTACCCGATAATGTTCCTGCCTGGTACACGGGGCCAACAGGGGCAAGGTAATTTATGATTTCGTTACGGGCGGCAAAAGCGCCTACCGGTAAACCACCACCTATTACCTTACCAAAAGCAACAATATCGGCTTTTATGCCAAACAATTCCTGCGCGCCACCTTTTGCAAGGCGAAATCCGGTCATTACTTCATCAAAAATAAGCAAGGTGCCATTAGCATCGCATAAATCTCTTAAAGCTTGCAAAAAGCCTTCTACCGGAGGTATGCAACCCATATTTCCTGCAACAGGCTCTATAATTATCGCCGCAATTTCGGCTGGGTTTGCATCAAACAAGTCCTTTACGTTTTGCAGGTCGTTATAAGTAGCAAGCAAAGTATCTTTAGCGGTGCCTTGTGTAACGCCCGGGCTATTAGGCGATCCAAATGTTACCGCACCACTACCCGCCTGTATCAGGAAAGAATCGGAATGACCGTGATAGCAACCTGCAAATTTTATAATTTTTTCGCGGCCTGTAAATCCTCTTGCCAGTCGAACAGCACTCATGCACGCTTCAGTACCCGAGTTTACAAAACGTATTTTATCTATATTGGGTACCATGCTTACAGCAAGTGCCGCAATTTCTGTTTCTAAAGCGGTTGGCGCACCAAACGATGTTCCTTTTTTAGCACGCTCAATCACGGCATTAACCACAGGCTCGTAAGCGTGGCCTAAAATCATAGGCCCCCATGAGTTAATATAATCTATATAACGGTTACCGTCTTCATCAAAAAGGTACGGCCCTTTAGCTTCTTTTATAAATATTGGAGTACCGCCTACCGATTTAAAGGCACGCACCGGAGAGTTAACACCACCCGGAATTACTTTTTCTGCTTCTGCAAAAAGGAGGCTGCTACGTTGATATAACATGATAATTATTTTACTTTTAATACCTGGCCAATAGAAATTGTGTTACCCGAAAGCTCGTTTAACTGCATTAACTTATCAACTGTAATATTGTGTTTTTTTGATATTGAATATAATGTATCGCCTTGCGCAACGGTATAAAAACCTGTGGTAGATGCTACTGTTTGCTGTACAGCCTGTGTGGCTTGCTGTATGCTTGGCGTAATAGGTTTAGTACTAACAACTGCCGGCTCTGTAGGCACAATTACTTTTGGGGCTGGGGTAGTTTTAGGTGCAGGCACATAATCTTTATCCAAAACCTCAGCATCGTATTTTGCAAGGTCGAACCTTTCGATAAGGCCTATTAGTTTTTCAGGATATTTAGGGTCGGTTGCATAACCGGCAGCACGCAGGCCTTTAGCCCAGCCCACGTAATCGTCTTTATCTAATTTAAACAAAGCAGCGTAACGCCCCCTTGTAGTAAGAAATTGCGAATGATCGTCGAACGACTCGGCAGCTAATTTATATTTCCTGAAACATTCCTGTTCAGAATCGTCATCATGGTACACCTTTTCGCCTGTCCAGTCGTTATGGCATTTTATACCAAAGTGGTTGTTAGCATTAACGCATAACGTGCCCCTGCCCGCTCCCGACTCTAATATACCTTGTGCCAAAATAATGCTGGCTGGTATACCATACTTTTTCATGTTATTTTTAGCAATATAGTCATAGGTGGTTACATACTCGCGAACCTGATCTGAATATACTACCGTTTTAGAGGTAGACTGTAACGTTTCTGTAGTACGGGTCGCACCACTACTGCCAGATGATGCCGTAGAAGTAGTAATATGTGGCTTTGTAGTTTTACGGGTTCGGTTGTTTTTAACCGTTCCGTTTTTAGTAGTTTGTATCTTTGGCTTACTCGATCCGCAGCTTACCATAACGGCCAATAAAACAAAAGCTAAAATTTTTTTAAACATTCTTTCAGGTTTTAATTATAGGTAGTTTTTTTCGTGTCAGTTCCTTATTCATTCCGGCTATGCCCTGCAAACCGCCGGTGTGTATAAGCAATACCTTAGCGTTTACCGGAAACCAGCCTTTATTAATCAGGTCTATAACGCCAAAAAACATCTTTCCCGTATAAACAGGGTCTAACAGAATGCCGGTTTCATCAAAAAAATCATTTATAAAAGCTACCAGCTGTTCATTAACTTTACCGTAACCTCCAAAATGATAATCAGTTACCAGCTCCCAACTACCTTGTGGCGCAAATTTACAAATATCATCTGATAATCCTGCACCTTTTAACGCCGGAAAGCCAATAACTTTTTGGTGTGGTAATGCCGAATTGATGATTCCTGCTATCGTTCCGCCCGTACCTACAGCACAGCAAACATGGGTAAAGGGCGCATCATTTTTGTCTAAAATTTCTTCGCAGCCTTTTACCGCAAGATTGTTAGTACCGCCCTCGGGCAGCAGGTAAAAATCGCCAAACTCCGCTTTTAATTCTTCAATAAAATGGCTTTCGGTTTTATCCCGGTACGCTTCGCGCGAAATAAATTTCAGGCGCATGCCGCAATCGCGGGCAAAAGTAAGGGTAGGGTTCTGGTCTATTTTATCGGCCAGTTCTTCCCCCCTGATAACCCCTATTGTTGTAAAACCATATTTTTTCCCGGCGGCTGCCGTTGCTGCAATGTGGTTACTAAACGCTCCTCCAAAAGTTAGTAATGCACTATTGCCATTGGCTTTAGCCTGCAGTATATTGTATTTAAGCTTCCTGAATTTATTGCCCGATATGTGCGGGTGCAATAGATCTTCCCGCTTTACGGTGAGGGTAATGTTATGTGGCAGCGGTATTGATAGCACTTGATTCATGCCTGCAAAGTAACTAATAAAATCAATAAGGGTTGCTGCTATACTTTCGTATATTATTGTAATGCCATTGTTAAATTTCGTATCTTTGCAGTACGATTAAACAGAATGAAGATGGAAGATGAACAGCGTAAAATCAGCCCGTTAGTAGCAAAAATATCCTTTCATAAGGTATTAGAAAAGCTTGAGGAAATTGCAGAGTCTGATGTAGATTACCGGTCAGATTACGCAAGCGCCCTGCTGCGCCACACCGCGCCCTATCCCGAATTGCGCGACGGTATTACTGATGTAACGCTTTTAGACAAACACGAAAAGCTGATTAAAAACCTTTTAGCAGATCTTTTCCCTACAGCCCTTACAGGCAATGAAATTAAGGCCGCGGCCATACCCTTTTTCAACATAACCTTTAACCATACCGAACGATTTAAAAAAATACTCGAAAACGCAGGCCAGGATTTTGGCGTATCTATCAGGAATTTTGACGACCACCAGTTTTATGTATTTTGCTGCTGCATGGTACTAAATTCGCACTACGGTTATCATTTTGATTTTAGCAAACCGCTATTTTACGATATACCCGATAGCGATGGCATAATGAGGCATTACCGCATTTTGTACAATGCCGATTTTATGGAATTTATTCCGAATGAAAATGCCGTTGAAATTACTCCTGAAGATGTTACCCTGTTAATGGATAACTTTGAAAACCTGGAGTTATGGAAACAAAAATTCCCGGATAAAAGCTGGACTGCTAAAGGTTTTGGTATAATATCGTTATTTGACGCTACTACAGAGAGTGCTATAAGCAACCTTAAAAGTAACCTGCTGGTAAGCGATGATTTTAGCGAAGTGACGGAGGCTAATTTTGAAAGTATTTTTAGATCGATATATAACATTGCCGATTTAAGGGTGGGCTTTACCGAGGTAAACAGCGAAGATAATGTGTTTAAAATTGCCCCTTTTGATAGTACTATTAAAAGCCATATTTTAAAAGACTTTAAAGAGATGAACTGCAGTAGCAATATGTTTTGCAGCAACACGCTCGACTCGATGCTAAAAAAGCGCAAATACCTCATTATATCTGATGTTGAGGAGTACAAATTAAGCAATCCGGGCGACAATAGCTTTGCCGATCATTTGCTTTCGCAGAATATTAAAAGCTGCATTTTAGCCCCTATTGTAAAAGATGAAAAGTTTTTTGGGTTTATAGAGCTGGTATCTGCACGCCCTAAAGAGCTTAACAGTATTAATGCTAATAAACTGGCTTACATATTGCCGTTTTTAGTAGATACTATTGAGCGTTTTTATTCGGAATTGCAAAATGAGGTAGATGCTATAATCCAGAATGAGTACACTGCCATACACCATAGCGTGTACTGGAAATTTAAGGAAGAAGCACTGGAGCATATTCAAAAGAAAAATAACCGCGAAAATTTTAAAGAAATTGTTTTTCGCGAAGTATACCCAATGTATGGGCAAATTGATGTAAAAGGATCGTCGACAGCACGAAACGACTCGACCGAGAAAGATCTTATACAGCAAATTGACCGATTGTTGTCGCTGTTCCGCTTTATGTTTAAGCAGGAAAAACTACCGCTTATAGAGCAACATATTTTTGAACTGGAAAGTATAGAGTTAGAACTTGGTAAAGAGCTTAAAGCCGATACCGAAGCTACTATTCAGAACTATATTATTAACGAAGTACACCCTGTGTTACAGCATTTTGATTCGGCCAACAGCCTTATTCACGATAAAATTGCGCAATACTTTGGCAGCCTCGACAGTAAAGTTAAAATGGTGTACGACAGCCGTAAAGATTTTGATGATACATTATCTATCATCAATAAACAGCTGGCAGCAGTGCTGGATGAAAAACAACTGGAAGCACAGTCGTTCTTTCCGCACTATTACGAGCGTTTTAAAACCGACGGTGTAGAACATAACCTGTATATTGGTGCCTCTATATCGCCTAAGCATGCTTATAACCCACTGTATTTAAACAACCTTAGGTTATGGCAGTTGCAAGCCATGTGTGAAATGGAAAACGAGTATTACAAGCTTAAACCAACATTGCCTTATGAGCTTGATGTTACTTCGCTAATTTTGGTGTTCAGTTCGCCTATCTCGATACGTTTCCGAATGGATGAAAAACGTTTTGACGTAGATGGTACGTATAATGCCCGCTATGAAGTGGTTAAAAAACGTATTGATAAATCGAACATTAAAGGCACTAAAGAACGTATTACACAAAAGAATAAAATTACTATTGTGTATACTCAGAAAAAGGAAGAAGCAGAGTACCGCAGGTATATACAGTTCTTACAACATAAAAACATGCTGGGCAATGTTATAGAAAGCTTTGATGTAGAAGATTTACAGGGCGTAACCGGTTTAAAAGCTCTTCGTGTAGAAGTTACTTATAATGCTAACAAAAGGCCAATAGGCACGTATAGCTACGAAGATTTACTTAAAGAACTTTCTCCTAATAAATAATAATTAGGAGTTGTTATAAAACAGAAAGGCAGTTCGTAGTGAACTGCCTTTCTGTTTATATGAAATTTATGCATTAGAGCATCATAAACGCGTACACAAACGATACTACAGATAATATTATACCTATCATAAACACGGTATAGGTTGTACGCAGCAGGGCATATTTACGGTGTAGTACAAGACCCAGAAAATACAAATCTTTAATCATCGAGTTGTATAAATAATCCCTGTCTTTCATCATATCATTAACCGCCCATTGGTATTCGTCTAAAGGCATTTTATAAAAGTTACCAAAAAATAGCAGGTTCACTTTACGGTCTTCAATATCTTTGCGGGTAAAGGTGCCACTGGTAACTTTAGGCTTAGTGCTTAGTATGGCAAAAATTATAGAAACCACACTAAACATCATCATTATAAAAGTGGGTACCACAAGGTGAGCATTGGCAGGATTGTCTAGTTTTGGAATTAATGTACTCAACGAAATAGAGATAATAATAGCATTAACCGAAAGCAGGATATTCGCCTTGCTATCGGCAATATCGCTAAGGCGGGTATGATTGCTTAATGTTATTTTAAACATGGTATCAACACCCCTTTCCGATTTTTCAGATTTTTCAGGCTTATCGTCTTTATCCTTCTTGTCCTTTTTATCTTTCTTATCCTTTTTGCCTTTTTTAGGTTCGGCATCCTCGCGTTCCATCTCCATAATATTGGTTTGCAGCACAGCAATATTTGCTTCCTTCAAAGGTTGAAGCGTCTCTTTAGCATAAGTGGTATAAAACCTATGAAAATATAACAGCATTTTACGGTTGCCACGTATCCACTCTAAATCGGTAAATTTTTTATTTTGGGTTAGGCCCCACTCTTCACGCAAAAGTTCAGATAATGCCGTGTAATTCACATCGGCAAAATGGGCACAATCGGCATCTTTAATAATCTTTTCAAGTTCGGTTTGTGGGTCGGCAGTAAGTACGGTAGCCATAATAAGGCTTTTTACCGTTTCAATTTTATTTTCAGGATAGCCATTCTCTTTCAGGAAAATTTCAGCCAGGGCAGCACCTCTTCTTTCATGTTCTTCAGGCCCTTCAATGTAACCGGTATCATGAAACCAGGCAGCGAGCATAAGCATTTCTGTCTCTTCAGGGGTTACGCCTTCGCCTTTGGCAATTAACGTAGCACCATGAACCACACGTAAAGTATGGTTAAAATTATGGTAGATGTAATTAGGAGATAACTTATCTTTGAATAAATGAAAGACATAACTTTCGGCTTTTTCAACAATATCCATAGGTAGGAAAATTAATACCACCAAATTATGAAATTCTTTTGGGTTAACCGTAGTGCTTTAAGAAATATTAAACTTTATACCCCGCTGCTATTTTTAACAGCGTTTTTTTCGTGCGCTACCTATCACCCGCAATACGGTAAAGAAGCCATGTCTAAAACTACTGACACGCTAACAACCGGAGGGTTAGCCCATAGGTTTTACCTTGTAGGCGATGCCGGTTATGCTAATCAGCCTAACTCGCAGGAGTTGCTTACCGTTATAAAAAACAAGCTACAAAAAGAGGATAAAAACACTACTTTACTGTACCTGGGCGATAATATTTACCCTCTAGGTATGCCACCAAAAGAGCATAAAGACCGTGCAGCCGCCGAAGCATCGTTAAACAGCCAGTTAGCACTAGCTAAAGATTTTAAAGGCAAAACCTATTTTATACCCGGCAACCACGACTGGTACCACGGCTTAACCGGACTTGAAGAACAGGAAAAACTGGTACGCAAAGCGCTCGACAAAAAAGCATTTTTACCCGGTAACGGCTGCGGCATTAACGATGTAAAAATAAACGATAGCATTACGCTGATTGCAATAGACAGCGAATGGTTTATTGAAGACTGGAACAACTACCCTACCATAAACGATGATTGCAGCATAAAAACCCGCGACGATTTATTTACAGAACTGGAAAGCCTGCTGAACAAAAACCAGGACAAAACCGTTATACTTGCCATACACCACCCATTAATGAGCGGTGGTACACATGGCGGGCAATTTTCGTTAGAAAAGCAATTGTTTCCCCTAAAATATAAAATACCCATGCCGGTAATTGGGTCGCTGGCAAACTTAGTACGCAAAACATCGGGCGGAAGCGCGCAGGATGGGCAAAGCAAAATTTACAGATCGCTGGCTAACCGTGTAAAAACTTTAATTCAGGATAAAAACAATGTAGTAGTGGTATCGGGCCACGATCATAATTTACAGTACATTAATAAAGATAACATCAACCAAATTATTAGTGGGGCAGGTTCTAAAGAGGAAGCCGCACGCGCCATAAACCCACATGATTTTACATATGGCGGAACCGGTTATGCTATTTTAGATGTTTATAAAAACGGACTTGCAAAAGTATCGTACTTTAAACCAGAAAAAGGCAGCGAGCTAAAACTTTTTGAAAAAGTGATACTTCGAAAACCAGCAGAATTTCATAAAGACTATCCCAATCTTTTTCCGCCAACAACTCAGGCTGCCATTTACACCACAAAAATGACAACCAAAAGTGGGTTTCACCGCTTTCTATTCGGCGAGCATTACCGTAAATATTACAGTATGCCAATCACGGTTCAAAATGTATCGTTAGATACTTTGCACGGTGGCTTGGTTACAGGTCGTGCCGGTGGTGGGCACCAGTCGAATTCGTTACGATTACTCGATAAAAAAGAGCGTGAGTATGTAATGCGCGGACTCAAAAAAAGCACTACCCGTTTTTTACAGGCGGTGGCTTTTAAGCAACGTTACATAGGCGATGAGTTTGAAGATACTTTTGCTGAAGATTTCCTCTTAGATTTTTACACTACCAGTCATCCGTACACGCCATTTATAGTAGATGATCTTGAAGAAACCGCAGGTATTTACCATACTAACCCGGAGTTATTTTATATTCCTAAGCAACCTGCATTAAATAAATATAACGAAACCTTTGGAGGCGAATTATATATGGTAGAAGAACGCCCTACCGATGAGTTTAAAAAGCTGAAAAGCTTTGGTAACCCCGATGCCATTGAAGGCACCGATGATGTATATAAAAACCTGGAGAAAGACAAAAAAAATACGCTTGATGAAAGGGCTTACATTCGTGTGCGATTGTTTGACATGCTTATAGGCGACTGGGACCGTCACGGCGACCAGTGGCGTTGGGCGCGCTTTAATGGTAACGATAGTATAGTGTACAGACCTATTCCGCGCGATCGCGACCAGGCATTCCCAAAATACGATGGGGCGCTTATGGCTATTTTAATGAACATACCGGCATTGCGCCACATGAAAGATTATAAGGACGATATTAAAAGTGTAAAGTGGCTTAACCGTGAGCCCTACCCACAGGATTTGGCATTTATAACTAAGTCTAACGAAAACATATGGATTGAAGAAGCGAAGTTTTTACAACAGAGCTTAACCGATGCTGCGATTGATAAAGCATTCAGCACCATGCCACCGGAAATGCAGGATGAAACTATCGACGGGCTTAAATCTAAAATGAAAGCTCGCCGTGAAAAACTAACTACCTATGCTTTACAATACCGTGATGTTTTATTAAAAACCGTATTGCTAACCGGGACGGATAAAAAAGAAAAATTTGTTATTACACGCTTGCCAAAAGGCGACACCGAAGTTAAAATTTACAGTCTTAAAAAGGATACTGAAACTTTAGTGCACAGCAAAACATACAACAAAAAGAAGACGAAAGAAATTTGGATTTATGGCCTTGATGACGATGATGTATTTGAAGTAAAAGGCAAAGGTAGCAATCCCATTACCTTACGATTATTGGGCGGGCAAAACAATGACACCTATAACATTGAGCAGGGTAAAAAAGTATTCGTATATGATTTTAAAAGCAAGAAAAACGAATACAAGACTGATAAAGATACCCGTTTAGTACTTACAGATGATTATGAAACCAATAGTTACGACCCAAACAAACCGGCGTACAATGTGGTTGCAGGGTATCCATCGGTTGGGTATAACCCGGATGATGGCGTTAAGGCAGGAGCGGCAGTAAATTACACCGTAAACAATTTTAACCGCAGGCCATATTCGCAAAAGCATACTGTTAAGGCTGAATATTTTTTTGCTACAGATGGTTTCGATTTATCGTACCGTGGCGTGTTTATGAATGTAGCCAGCAAGTGGAACTTCGCACTCGACGCGCGTTTTACAAGCCCTAATTTCAGCATTAACTATTTTGGTTATGGTAACGAAACTAAAAATTATGACGATGATCTGGGCATGAATTACAACCGTGTAAAATTGCAGATATTCAGGGTATCGCCTTCGTTTTTTAGCCAGGGCCGTAACGGCAGTTTTATCGAAATAAAAACACCTTTTGAAACCATAGAGGTAGACGGCGCGCACAACCGTTTTGTAAACCAGCCGGGAGTGCTGGATACTTCGTTGTTTGAACACAGGCAGTATGGTGGTATAGAGGCAATGTATAAATTTGAAAATTATGATAACGCATCGTTACCGGGATTAGGGCTGTCGTTTAATGTTTCAGGAGGATGGAAAGCCAGCTTCGACCAGTTTGAACGTAACTTTACACATCTCGAAAGTGGCCTTACTTTAGTTCATAAAATTACCCGTAACGAAAATTTAGTTTTAGCCACTACCCTAAAAACAAAACTACTATTTAATAACAATTACGAATTTTACCAAGCGGCAACCCTGGGCGGCGATAATGATGTGCGTGGTTTTAGACGCCAGCGTTACACCGGTAAGCAATCGTTCTCACAAAGTAGTGATGTTAGGCTTACTTTAGGCCGATGGAAAAGTAGCATTATCCCTATGAAAGTGGGTATGCTGGGCGGTTTTGATTATGGCCGTGTTTGGGTAGATAACGAATCATCTGTCAAATGGCACCAAAGTGTGGGTGGTGGTTTATGGCTTAACGGTGCCGATGCTTTAACAATCAGGGCAACGTATTTTCAAAGCTCCGATGGTGGCCGTGTAAATGTAGGCTTACAGTTTGGCTTATAGTTTAGATAGCTTAGCCTCATATAATTTACCGCCTTCTTTTTTATCTTTTTCATCAACTATATAAAGGGTGTCGTTATCTTTAAAACAGATGCCCTCTTTTTGCGATACGTGGTGTAAATCGATCTCTTTAATTTTTCCTCCGGCAAAATTATCAGTCCCAAAATTAGTGATTAGCCATATTTTTGCCCCAGATAATAGCACAACTTTAGTTCCGTCAGGGCTAATATCTGCCGATGTTATAGCGCATTTATGGTAATTATCGCAGGTAGCAATAGTACCCATTAATTTAGCGGCATGGTTGCCCTGTTTGTTGGGTACCATGTAAATATTTACACTGCCATCAAAACCCTTACTCCGGTTTTTGGTAAATAGGTAAAAGTTGCCGTTATATTCAAAAAAGCTTTCAACATCATAAATTAAATTCGCCTTTTTGGGCGGAAACTCTTTTTGCTCAGGATAGTAAAAAGATACAGTATAAGCTACCGAACTTAAGTTACCAGCATCCAATTTATAAATAGCCAGGTTTTTACGGTTGTTATGGTTGTTTCCAAAATCGCCTATGTACAAGTTGCCCTGCTTATCGGCGGTGATATCTTCCCAATCGTTATTTTTCGCATTGGTAATAGTCACTTCTTTCTTTATACTTCCGTCGAGGCCAATATTGTAAATTTTATTGGTATTACCGCTGTCTTCATGTGTCCATAACTCCCCGTTCAAATATTCTAAACCTGATGCTTCTTTAAGCTGTAGTGTTGCGATTTCCTTTATCTGGCTTTTGCCACCTGTGCACGAGGCTAATAATATTAATGATGTAACCCAAATGTTTTTCATAGTAAAGTAATGCCTTTTTGTAAAAATAGCAAGCATTTGTATATGGTAACGAAATTTAGCATCATTTAGCATATAAATAAAAAAACCATCGGCACGGCCGATGGTTCTCTATCCACTATAAAAATCAAAAGTACTTGAAATACAATTTAATAACTAAGTCAAAAACTATAATAAAGGATAGTAGTATTTACTATCTCATAACAAACATACACATCAAAATGTTTCAATATCATCTAAATATCAAATAAACGTTAAAAGGTAATTTACAACGACAAACCACAAATAAGTAGCTGTTAATCATGCGTTAATTGTAAAGCAGTTACCGTTAGCTATAAGTAACTTTATAAATAATAATACGCTTACAAAAGGCTTGGCCTTATAAACAATACCATATGCAGACACACATTGCAAAAGATAATTATAACGAAGCACGCGAACTGAGAGGGCTGTTTGAAAAACAGCTTAAAGAACTGTATTGGGCAGAAGGTGTTATGGTAAACATGCTGAATGGTATTATTATTCATGCATGTTCTAAAGATTTAGTATCAGTTTTACAAAATCATGTAGTAGAAACACAAGGTCATATTACGCGCTTGGAAAAAATATTTGAAGCTATAGGCATTGATCCCGAACGACAGGTTTATGAAGCGGTAGAATGCCTTATTAAAGATGCCGAAGGTTTTATTCATGCAACTAGGCAGGGCGTTGTGCGCGATGCCGGAATTATAGCTTTGCTGCAAAAAATTAAACATTATGAAATCGCATGTTATGGCACCATGAGAGCTTACGCTATTGCCCTTAGGGAAGAAGATGTGATTATACTTTTAGAGCAAACCTTGCAGGAAGAGAAAGGTGCCGATTTGCTGTTGTCATCTATAGCTGAATCGCACATTAACATTGAGGCTGCAGATAAAGAAATATAGATAATTATTAACTAAAAAATAGTAATTAGATGAGTAAACCAACAGAGTTACCACCACAGCACCAGCAAAACCAACCCGGAGATGAACACAAAATGAATCCGGAGCCGGAAATAATCCGCGAAGGTTACAAGGGCAGTAATAAACTTGCCGGTAAAAAAGCATTTATTACCGGTGGCGATAGTGGTATAGGCCGAAGCGTAGCAGTTCATTTTGCCCGCGAAGGTGCCGATGTGGCGATAGTTTATTATGATGAACATAAAGATGCCGAGGCAACAAAAGCCTTAGTTGAAAAAGAAGGCCGCAAATGCATTTTGATTAGCGGCGATGTAAAAGACGAAGCCTTTTGCAAAAAAGCCGTTCAGGAGGCTTTAAACGAGCTGGGGGGATTAAACATTGTAGTAAACAATGCCGCTGTACAATTCCCTCAAAAAGATTTTAACGATATAACGGGCGACCAGGTTAGGGAAACTTTCGAGACTAACATTATTCCGTTCTTTTACATAACACGAGAAGCTCTTAAACATTTAAAAAAGGGCGATGCTATAATCAATACAGCATCTGTAACTGCTTACAGGGGCAGCCCGCATTTAGTAGATTACAGTAGTACAAAAGGTGCTATAGTATCGTTCACACGGTCTACCGCAGGTATGCTTGCCGAAAAAGGCATTAGGGTTAATGGTGTGGCACCCGGCCCAATTTGGACTCCGCTTATACCATCTACCTTTACAGCGAAAGAGGTTGCGGAATTTGGTAAGGATGTACCAATGAAACGTCCGGGGCAACCCAGCGAAATAGGCCCTGCTTATGTTTTTTTAGCCAGCGAAGATGCGTCATACATTACAGGGCAGATAATTCATATTAACGGCGGCGAAATTGTAAACGGATAATTAGAAATCAATAATAACATATAAATTTTAGAAATCATGGAAAATAACACAAATGGCTTTAATGATAATATTATCAGGCCAAATACAACAGCAAGTACAAGTACAAATAATAATGATATTAAATATCAGAACAATCCTAACGCACCACTAACAGGCGATACATTGCCGTACCAGGATCCGGCAATAACAAACCCGGCTGAGTTGGCAAGCTTTCCTTCACCTGCTGAAATTGTAGATGCACATAAGGTAGAAAACGAGAGTGAAAACCGACTTGTAAATACAAGGAGCCCTTTACGTGAAGGCCGAAATATTACTAATACCAGCAACACCCCTGGTGACGATGGTTTTATATAGTATATTTAAACAATTAGATTACAACAAAACAGCTGCGCTATTTACATAACGCAGCTGTTTTATTTATAGTCGCAAATTTTATTGCTTGATTAGCTTTTCTGTTTTAGTACCTTTAGCAGTGGTTACTTTTAAAAAGTAAATACCGGCAGCTTTAGCAGAAATATCAATCATTGCAGCATTTTGGTTTGGCGTTACCGTTTGTAATATCCTACCTTGCACATCATACAATTGAATATTTTTTATGGTATTGTTGGTTTCCACCTTAACTACATCTTTAGCAGGGTTAGGATATATTTTTACTGATTTATCTACAGTAAAATCATCTGTACCTAAAATAGTTTTATAGGTTGTTACGGCCTCGTTAGTAGCAATCGCCTCATTAAAGTCGAATACTATATTTGCTTTATTCATTACGCTATCACCTTCTTTAAGTGTTTTTAACGATTTTATTTTATAAATAATATTTCCAGTAGCTTTAGCCGCAAGGTTAATACCATCAAACCTAAACTCTACAGCGTTACCTTTTACATTTGCTGTAACGTTGTGCGATGTGTTTAGTAATTCAAGCGATTCTATATCAAAATCAGCCATGTTAATATCCTGCGTTACCACAACAAAATTAGCTGCAGCCGTACCTATGTTTTCAAAGTTAATAACGTAATGCAGGTAATCGCCTATAGCGGTTACAGGTTGTTCTTCGCCTTGCGCACATATAATATTGTTAGGATCAAAAGAACCTATAACTACCTGTTTAAAATCAACATTATTATTATTAAGATTTTCGTCAATAACGTTATTTATAGTAGCATTAGCATTAAAATTCAATACGTCCCCAATATTAATAGGCGATGATTGTTGAGGACTATTTACCAGCATATCAATATCAACTGTGCGACTATCATAAGGGACTAAATTTGTATAATTCCACATAAGTGTATTTGCTGTTGTAGCATTTGGCAAAAGTGATGAAGATGCAAACTTTAGTTTATTACCCTCAAAAGTTAAAGTTATGGCACCAGATAATATCTGGTTACCTTTATTTTTATATACTATTTTATAAATGGCATTAAAACCAGGGCGTGGAGTTCTAATAGGTATTAAAACAATCTCAATATCAGGATGAATTCCATTTGGTGTAATACAAAAATTAGCCGTATTGTAAGAGTTATTAATTCCCGGAGTTGTTACTACTACCAATTCTGGCGAAGCTGTGAACAGGTTATTGTCAAAAACAGGTTTTAAGTTAAATGCACCCGCCCCAGTTTTAAATTCATAATAACCGCCAATTTGTGTAAATGTAGCACCATAATTTGTACCATCATTAATTGTAACTTTCATTAAATTTTGTCCAATATCGAGTACATCACAACCATTAACTTTGTCATCAACAGTTAACTTTCCACTTATAGTGTTATACTCTGGTATAGCTACATCGCAAAAAGATGTTATATTAGCATTTGGTAGCTTCATTGCAACAATTGCTGCTAATTCTGCATCATCTGCACATATGTAAGATAATGATGGATTGCCACTCAAAGTTGTTTCAGTATTACCTGTAAATTCATTACTGCCATTTTTGCAGTATAATGAAGTCAGTTTATTATTAGAAAGCCATAATGTAATTATTTTAGATTGGGCTGTTACATCAATAGTAGTCAACAGGTTATTAGCCACAGAAAGCGTTGTTAGATTAGGACAAGTACTTAAATCTAAGGTTGTTAATAAATTATCATTAAGGCCGAGCGTATTTAAAGAAGCTAAGCCTTTAATATCTATTAATTCAATTTTATTGCCTGGCGCATGTAAATATTCCATCTTAAGACACCCATTTGCATTAATATAATTCAAATTGTTACTCGTCACACAAAATAAACTAGTTAGATTTATCATTTCTGAAACGTCTAATGTTTTAAAGAGATTAGAACTACATCTTAGATATTCTAATGCCGCAAAAGACTTTATCCCATCCATACTCTCAATTTTAGAATTTTCAACATTAATAGAAGTAATTCCTAGCGTTTCGGAAAGTTGAATTTCGCCATCACCGTTACTATCAACAACTACTGATTCCCATGCACTATTTTGTGCAATCCCATTTTTCGCATTCGCAGAAAGAAGCTTCGCTTTAAAATTTGCGTCAGGAATATTAATAATCTGTGCACTGGTAACTGCCGTAAAAAACAGCAACAACAGTAATAATTTTGTCTTCATAAATTGGTGGTTATTTGTTGCTGCAAATGTATACAATTAACAATCCCGTTGTAAGAATTTTTAAAACATAACACAAAAAAACACCCGCCAGTAAACTGACGGGTGCCCAATATAATTTTAAAAGTAAATTATTGTTTTACTTTAAATGCTTTTTCACCAGGAAAGTAAGCAATATCAGCTAATTCTTCTTCAATACGAAGTAACTGATTGTATTTAGCCATACGGTCGCTACGAGAAGCAGAACCTGTTTTAATCTGGCCACAGTTAAGTGCCACAGCAAGATCGGCAATAGTGTTATCTTCAGTTTCGCCCGAACGGTGCGACATTACAGATGTGTAACCAGCGTTGTGAGCCATGTTTACAGCAGCAATAGTTTCTGTAAGTGTACCAATTTGGTTTACTTTTACAAGGATAGAGTTAGCAATGTTTAAATCGATACCTTTAGCAAGACGCTCTACATTAGTTACAAATAAATCATCTCCAACTAATTGTACTTTATCGCCAATTTGCTCAGTAAGGTATTTCCAACCATCCCAGTCATTTTCCTGCATACCATCTTCAATAGATATAATTGGGTATTTAGTAGCAAGTTCAGTAAGGTAATCAGCTTGTTCTTTAGAAGTCCTGATTTTACCTGTTTCTCCTTCAAATTTAGTATAATCGTAGTTACCGTTTACATAAAATTCAGAAGCAGCACAGTCTAGCGCAAGCTTAACATCTTCGCCAAATTTGTAACCAGCAGCTTCAACCGCTTTTTGTATCGTATCAATAGCATCTTCTGTACCACCGGCTAAGTTAGGTGCAAAACCACCTTCGTCGCCCACAGCTGTACTAAGGCCACGGTCATGCAATACTTTTTTAAGGTTATGGAAAATTTCAGTTCCCATTTGCATAGCGTGTGTAAAGTTTTTAGCTTTTACAGGGATAATCATAAATTCCTGGAAAGCGATAGGCGCATCTGAGTGCGAACCACCGTTAATGATATTCATCATTGGTACAGGAAGCGTATTAGCCGAAACACCACCTATGTAACGGTATAATGGCATACCAAGCTCGTTAGCTGCCGCTTTAGCAACTGCTAAAGAAACACCAAGAATTGCATTAGCACCAAGTTTCGATTTATTCTCAGTACCATCAAGTTCGATCATTGCTTTATCAATAGCATTTTGTTCGAAAACCGACATACCAACGATTTCTTCAGCTAATGCAACGTTTACGTTTTCAACAGCTTTAAGAACACCTTTACCCATGTAAGCTTTACCACCATCACGAAGCTCAACAGCCTCATGCTCACCTGTAGAAGCTCCAGACGGCACTGCAGCTCTACCTAAAATTCCGTTTTCAGTTATAACATCAACTTCTACTGTAGGGTTACCACGAGAATCAAGGATTTGCCTTGCATGTACTTTAATTATAATACTCATAATTGCTTAAGTTTATTTTTTGTATTTTGTTTTAGTTACTATGTTTACCTTTTTCGATGTTTGCAATAAACTGGTCGAAAAGATACGTTGCATCATGTGGGCCAGGGCTAGCCTCAGGGTGGTATTGTACCGAGAAACAGTTTTTGTTCGTCATGCGCATACCTGCCACTGTACCATCATTAACGTGTACGTGGGTAATTTCAAAATCAGGATGATTTTCAAGCGCTTCCCGTTGTACAGCAAAACCGTGGTTTTGTGAGGTAATTTCGCCCTCGCCTGTAATTAGGTTTTTAACAGGGTGGTTAATACCCCTGTGCCCATTAAACATTTTATAGGTAGGTATACCGTTAGCAAGTGCTAATACCTGGTGACCTAGGCATATACCAAAAACTGGTTCGTCGTTTTTAAGTATGTCACGAGCCGTTTCCTGAGCTACTAAAAGCGGATCCGGATCGCCGGGACCGTTAGATAAGAAGTATCCATCAGGCTCAAAACCTTTTAAATCTTCGTAAGAAGCATCGTATGGGAATACTTTAATGTAACAATCTCTCTTAGCAAGGTTTCTAAGTATGTTCTTTTTAATACCTAAATCTAAAGCAGATATTTTGTATTTAGCCTCAGGGCTGCCCACAAAATAAGGTTCTTTAGTCGATACTTTAGATGATAGTTCAAGGCCTTTCATGTCTGGCACCTGAGCCAATTGTTTTTTAAGCTCTTCGATATCGCAATCTACCGTACAAATAGCGGCATTCATAGCGCCATTATCGCGAATGTAGCTTACTAAAGCCCTTGTATCAACATCAGATATTGCAACAAGGTTTTGCTCTTCAAAATAGGTCTTTAAACTTTCTGTAGAATTAACCCTTGAATGGTTAAAGCTGAAATTTTTACAAACCAGTCCGGAAATCATTATTTTATCGGCCTCTACTTCTACCTCATTGGTACCGTAGTTACCAATGTGTGCGTTACTGGCAACCATTATCTGGCCGAAGTAAGAAGGGTCTGTAAAAATTTCCTGATAGCCGGTCATACCGGTATTGTAACAAACCTCGCCAAAAACAGTACCGTCTATTCCTATCGATTTTCCGTAAAAAATAGTGCCGTCTGCCAAAAGGAGTATTGCCTTGTTCCTGTTAGTATATTTCATTTACTTTGTTTGTTGTTGTGCTGTGTGGTGCAAATTTACTCTAAAAAATCGTTATACTAAAACAATGCGATATTTTTGCATTTAGCTTAGTCTAAAACGATTAAGTATTGCAAAAAAAAAGGACAAACCCGAAAGTTTATCCTTAATTTATTATAGAAAAATCAATACAATTGATTATTCAGTAGCTTCATTGTTCTCTTCTGTTTCAACTGCAGGAGCTTCTGCAACAGGAGCAGTAGTAGTTTCAGCTTTTTTGCCTCCTCTGCTACGACGTGTTGTAGATTTTTTAGCTTCTTTTTTAGTAACGTTGTACAGTTCGTTAAAATCTACCAGTTCGATCATAGCCATATCAGCGTTGTCACCTAAACGGTTACCAAGCTTAATGATACGGGTATATCCTCCTGGACGATCGCCAACTTTAGCTGCTACTTCCCTAAAAAGTTCTGTAACTGCATATTTGTCACGAAGGTTAGCAAATACAATACGTCTGTTATGAGTAGTGTCTGCTTTAGATTTTGTAACTAATGGCTCAATATATTGTTTAAGCGCTTTGGCTTTGGCAACAGTTGTATTAATACGCTTGTGCTCTATAAGAGAACAGGCCATATTTGCAAGCATCAACTTTCTGTGGCCTGCCTGCCTGCTTAAATGATTTATTTTTTTACCGTGTCTCATTGCTATCTGTAATTAAAATCTTTACCTTACGGTCTAGATTATTCTTTATCTAATTTGTATTTCGTTAAATCCATTCCGAAATGTAAATTTTTAGAGGCAACAAGTTCATCAAGCTCAGTTAATGATTTTTTACCAAAATTACGGAACTTCATTAAGTCGTTTTTGTTGAACGATACCAGGTCGCCTAATGTATCAACTTCAGCCGCTTTTAAACAATTTAATGCCCTTACAGATAAATCCATATCAACCAGTTTGGTTTTAAGGAGTTGTCTCATATGCAATGATTCCTCATCGTATGATTCTGTTTGTGCAATTTCATCGGCCTCAAGTGTGATTCTTTCATCAGAGAACAGCATAAAGTGATGAATCAAAGTTTTTGCTGCCTCAGTAAGTGCTTCTTTAGGATGAATAGAACCATCTGTAAGAATTTCAAAAACCAGTTTTTCGTAATCTGTTTTTTGTTCTACACGGAAGTTTTCTATTGTATATTTTACATTTTTTACCGGAGTAAAAATTGAATCTGTAAAAATAGTTCCTATAGCAGCGTTTTGCTTTTTATTCTCTTCAGCCGGTACATAACCCCTACCTTTTTCAATAGTAAGTTCAAGGTTAATAGTTATTTTGCTGTCCATGTTACAGATAACAAGATCTGGGTTTAGCACTTGAAAACCAGAAATATATTTCTGGAAATCACCTGCTGTTAACTGGTCTTTTCCTGTAAAAGATACAGAAACAGATTCGTTATCAATATCCTCGATCTGGCGTTTAAAACGAACTTGTTTTAAGTTCAGTATTATTTCTGTTACATCTTCAACAACCCCCGGTATTGTGGAGAACTCATGGTCTACTCCTTCAATGCGTACTGAAGTAATTGCATAACCTTCTAATGAAGAAAGCAAAACTCTTCTAAGTGCGTTACCAACAGTCAATCCATAACCAGGTTCCAAGGGGCGAAATTCGAATTTCCCTTGAAAATCTGTAGAATCGATCATTATAACTTTATCGGGCTTTTGAAAATTAAATATTGCCATATTTCGACTAATGTCAATTATTATTTGTTATACAACTCAACGATTAGTTGTTCTTTGATGTTTTCCGGTATCTGGATCCTTGCAGGTACAGAAACAAAAGTACCTTCTTTAAGGTCGTTGTTCCAGGTAATCCACTCATATACATGTGCAGAGTTTGATAAAGAACGATCTATAATCTCTAGAGATTTAGATTTTTCGCGTACAGCAACTTTATCGCCGGGTTTAAGGTGGTAAGATGGTATGTTAACCAACTCGCCATTTACTGTAACATGCCTGTGTGATACAACTTGTCTTGCAGCCCTACGTGAAGGAGCAATACCCATTCTAAACACTACATTGTCCAATCTCGCTTCACAAAGCTGTAAAAGTACTTCACCGGTAACACCTTTAGTGGCTGCCGCTTTTTCGTACAGGTTCCTGAATTGTTTTTCAAGAATACCGTAAGAGTACTTAGCTTTTTGCTTTTCCATTAACTGAACAGCATATTCAGATTTTTTACCTCTTCTTTTTGCCAGTCCGTGTTGTCCTGGTGGGTAATTTCTTTTTTCGAAGGCTTTATCATCTCCGAAGATCGCTTCGCCAAATTTACGAGCGATTTTAGTTTGTGGACCAGTATATCTTGCCATTTCTAAAAATTATTGAATAGGGAGTTATGAATTCAGGTCACATCCTCCGATAACCCATTTCCTATTCGTGGTTATACTATAATTATACTCTTCTTCTCTTTGGAGGGCGACAACCATTGTGTGGCATCGGTGTTACATCGATAATCTCTGTAACTTCAATTCCTCCATTGTGTAAAGACCTGATAGCAGATTCCCTGCCGTTACCCGGGCCTTTAACGTAAACCTTAACTTTCTTAAGACCAGCCTCGATAGCAACTTTACTACAATCTTCTGCTGCCATCTGAGCTGCGTAAGGAGTGTTCTTTTTAGAACCCCTAAAGCCCATTTTACCTGCTGAAGACCATGAAATAACTTCACCTTTCTTGTTGGTTAAAGAAATAATGATGTTGTTGAAAGTTGCACTAATATGAGCCTCGCCTGTAGATTCTACAAGAACTTTACGCTTTTTTGTACTCGCTTTAGCCATGCTACTTATTATTTAGTTGCTTTTTTCTTGTTAGCAACAGTTTTTCTCTTACCTTTTCTTGTTCTTGAGTTGTTTTTGGTGCGTTGGCCCCTAAGTGGTAAACCAGCTCTGTGGCGTATACCCCTGTAGCAACCAATATCCATTAAACGTTTGATGTTTAAAGATATTTCTGAACGAAGTTCACCTTCAATTTTCAAGAAAGAAACAGCTTCACGGATGGCGCTGATATCATCATCATTCCAATCCTGAACTTTTTTGTCTTCGCTAACCTGAGCTTTCTCTAAAATTTCTTTAGCCCTGCTATTACCAACGCCAAAAATATAGGTTAAAGAAATAACTCCTCTTTTGTTTTTAGGTATATCTACCCCTGCAATTCTTGCCATAATTATCCTTGTCTTTGTTTAAATCTAGGATTCTTTTTGTTAATAACATATAATCTGCCTTTTCTGCGCACTATTTTGCACTCGGCACTTCTTTTCTTAACTGATGCTCTTACTTTCATTTTAGTAGCCTATTAGTATCTATAAGTAATTCTTGCTTTAGACAAATCGTAAGGGCTCATTTCCAGTTTCACTTTATCACCAGGTAATAATTTGATGTAATGCATACGCATTTTTCCTGAAATGTGAGCAATTACTATATGCCCGTTTTCTAATTCAACACGGAACATTGCATTTGACAATGCTTCTATAATTGAACCGTCTTGTTCTATTGCTGATTGTTTTGCCATAAAAATTTTTAAGCCACTGCCTTTCTATTCTTACCACTTTTCATCAAACCGTCATAATGCCTGTTCAACAAATAAGAGTTTATTTGCTGGATAGTATCGATCGCAACCCCGACCATAATTAACAGCGATGTACCACCATAAAACAAAGCCCACTGAGATTGCACCCCGAAACTTACCACTACCGCAGGGAACACTGCTATAAGCGCTAAGAATAACGAACCGGGAAAAGTAATCAACGACATGATTTTATCAAGATAATCACCCGTCTCTACACCTGGCCTAACGCCCGGTATAAATCCGCCGCTTCTCTTAAGATCATCAGCCATTTTGTTAGTAGGCACCGTAATCGCGGTGTAAAAGTACGTAAAAATTATAATTAATAATGCAAAAACTAAATTGTAAGCCAAACCGAATACATTTTGAAAACTAGATGTGATGGTTTGTGCTGCTTCAGACTTTGAAAGACCTGCCAGTGCAGCAGGGATAAACATGATTGCCTGAGCAAAGATAATTGGCATAACTCCCGAAGCGTTAAGCTTTAACGGAATCCATTGCCTGTTACCGCCAAACATATCCTGTTCGAAATCGCCCGCAGCAGTACGCCTTGCATATTGTACCGGTATTTTTCTTACTGCCATAACCATAAGGATACATGCAATAATAATTACTAACCAAACAACAATTTCAAGAAGCAATTTTAACGGACCACCGTTGTTTTCTGTTACTACAGAAGTAAACTCCTGTACAAATGCTTGTGGCATCCTTGCAATAATACCTACTAATATCAATAATGATATACCGTTACCAATACCTTTATCTGTAATTTTTTCTCCTAGCCACATAGCAAATATGGTGCCGGTAGTTAATATCACTACAGATGAGAAAAGGAATGGGAACGAATCTGAAGGTAAAAGGAATGCCTCGCTAGGTAACGTGCGGTAAAGGTTATAAATATAACCAGGACCTTGTACCAGCGTAATAGCAATAGTAAGCCAACGGGTAATTTGATTTAGGGTTTTCCTACCGCTCTCGCCTTCTTTTTGAAGTTTTTGCAGGTAAGGAACCGCTATACCCATTAATTGCACCACAATCGATGCAGAGATGTATGGCATAATACCCAATGCAAATACAGATGCTTGCGAAAACGCACCACCTGTAAATACATCGATAAGCCAGCCTATACCCCCTTGGGTTTGTTTTGTTAAATTTGTTAGCCCTGTAGCGTCAATACCCGGGAGGGTTACATGCGCACCAAAACGGTACACAAGTAACAATCCTAAAGTTACTAAAATTCTATTTTTTAGTTCTTCTATTTTCCAGACATTGGCAAATGCTTCAAAAAATTTCTTCATAAGGCTTTTAGATTATAAACTTACGGCCTCTCCACCTGCAGCCTCAATGGCCGCCTTTGCAGTAGCAGTAAATTTGTGGGCGGTTACTTTTAGTTTTGCCTTAAGCTCACCTCTTCCTAAAATTTTTACTATCTCATTTTTAGTAGCAAGGCGGTTGTCTACAAATACCGAGAAATCTACAGTATCAGTTACAATGCCATTATCTACAAGAGCTTGAAGTGTGTCTAGGTTAACACCTTCATATTCCTTACGGTTGATATTTTTAAAACCAAATTTAGGAACTCGGCGTTGAAGTGGCATCTGTCCACCTTCAAAACCAATTTTCTTAGAATAACCAGAACGAGATTTAGCACCTTTGTGCCCTCTAGCAGAAGTACCACCTTTGCCAGAACCTTCGCCCCTACCTAATCGTTTGTTTTTATTGTGAACTGAACCTTCCGCCGGTTGTAAGTTACTTAAATCCATTTCCTGTATTTTGTTAGTTAGCTTCTTCTACAGAAACTAAATGTTTAACTTTATTTACCATTCCAAGGATAGCAGGAGTTGCATCGTGTTCAACAACCTGACCAAGTTTACGTAGGCCCAGTGATTCAAGAGTAAGCTTCTGCGTTTGTGGGCAGTTGATTTTACTCCTTACTTGTTTTACTCTAATTTTTCCCATGATTTCCTTGTGAATTAACCTTTAAATACTTTTTCTAAAGAAACGCCTCTTTGTTTTGCAACAGTTGCAGCGCTTCTCATTTGAAGTAGTGCATCAAAGGTAGCTTTAACAACATTGTGAGGGTTTGATGAACCCTGAGATTTTGATAATACATCGTGTATACCTACAGACTCAAGTACTGAACGAACAGCACCACCAGCAATTACACCGGTACCATGAGAAGCTGGCATTAATAGTACACGTGCACCACCAAATTTACCTTTTTGCTCGTGAGGTACAGACTGTCCTGATAGAGGGATCTTCACAAGGTTCTTTTTAGCATCTTCTACCGCCTTAGCAATTGCTTCAGATACGTCTTTAGATTTACCAAGTCCATGACCTACTACACCATTCTCGTCTCCTACAACTACAATAGCAGAAAAGCCAAAAGCTCTACCACCCTTTGTAACTTTAGTTACACGATTTACACTTACCAAACGATCTTTAAGTTCAAGACCGCTTGGTTTTATAAGTTCTACGTTTTTATAATTATGATACATAATTTTTTCTTAGAATTTTAGTCCGGCTTCTCTTGCGCCTTCAGCTAATGATTTAACACGTCCGTGGTAAAGATACCCACCTCTGTCAAAAGAGATAGTTTCAACACCAGCTTGTAAAGCTTTTTCTGCGATAAGTTTACCTACAGCTGCAGCCGTTTCTATGTTAGTACCTTTAGTGATTCCTGCTTCTCTTGAAGAGGCAGATGCCAAAGTTACACCGTTTACATCATCTATGATTTGAGCATAGATTTCTTTATTGCTCCTGAAAACAGAAAGTCTTGGTTGAGCAGCAGTTCCGCTTACAATCTTTCTGATTCTGAACTTAATTCTTTGTCTTCTTTCAGATTTGTTTAATGACATAGTCTTACTTTTAAGCTGATTTACCTGCTTTTCTTCTTAATACCTCACCTACAAATTTAACACCTTTTCCTTTGTACGGCTCTGGCTTGCGGAAACCTCTGATTTTCGCAGCCACCTGGCCTAAAAGTTGTTTATCAAACGATGTTAATTTAATGATAGGGTTCTTACCTTTTTCTGAAACTGTTTCTACAGTTACTTCACTTACAACCTCTAAAACGATGTTGTGTGAGTAACCTAGAGCCATATCCAGTTTTTGACCTTGGTTAGACGCTCTGTAACCTACTCCTACCAGCTCTAAAGACTTTGTAAAGCCTTCAGATACACCAATGATCATATTGTTAATAAGAGACCTGTATAAACCATGTTTTGCTCTTTCGTCTTTGTGGTCAGTAAACCTTTCCACTAAAACCTGGCCATCTTCAATTTTAATTGCTACTTCAGAAAACTCCTGAGTAAGCTGGCCTTTATTACCTTTAACCGTTACAATGTTACCGTCAACTGTTACAGTTACACCGGCAGGTATTGTAATTGGATTTTTACCTATTCTTGACATCGTATAAGTCGTTTTATTAGTATACGTAGCAAATTACCTCTCCGCCCACGTTTTCTTGTTTTGCTTGTTTTCCTGTCATCAAACCTTTTGATGTAGAAACAATAGCAATACCTAATCCGTTAAGGATTCGTGGAAGGTTAGATGCACCTGCATATTTACGTAAACCCGGTTTACTAATTCTCTGGATATCTTTAATTACAGACTCTTTAGTATCTTTATCATACTTAAGAGCTATTTTGATGGTGCCCTGTACAGAGTTGTCATCAAATTTGTAGCTTAAAATATATCCCTGGTCGAATAAAATCTTTGTGATTTCTTTTTTAAGGTTAGAAGCAGGAATTTCTACCACTTTGTGGTTAGCCCTTACTGCATTCCTTACCCTTGTCAAAAAATCTGCTATAGGATCTGTATACATTTTTTTTCCTTTTAAACTTAATTACCAACTTGACTTTTTAACTCCAGGTATCAATCCATTGTTAGCCATTTCACGGAAAGTAACACGTGAAATACCGAATTGACGCATATAACCCCTTGGCCTACCTGTTAATTTACAACGATTGTGTAAACGTACTGGTGAAGCATTTTTTGGTAATTTTTGCAGGCCTTCGTAGTCTTTAGCTTCGATAAGAGCTTTTCTCTTCTCAGCATATTTATCAACTGTTGCTTGTCTTTTTACCTCACGGGCTTTCATTGATTCTTTAGCCATATCTTAATTCTTTTTAAAAGGTAATCCTAATTCTGCTAATAATGACTTCGCTTCTTTATCGGTTTGTGCAGAAGTTACAAATGTAATATCTAAACCTGATATTTTGTTCACTTTGTCAATATCAATTTCTGGGAAAATGATTTGCTCAGTAACACCAAGGTTATAATTACCTCTACCGTCAAAACCTGTAGCTTTGATACCGCTAAAATCCCTTACACGTGGTAGTGCAGATGTAATTAACCTATCAAGGAATTCATACATTCTTTCACCACGTAAAGTTACTTTAGCACCAATTGGCATACCTTTTCTAAGTTTGAAAGACGCAACGTCTTTTTTAGATATGGTAGAAACTGCTTTTTGTCCAGTAATTTTTGTTAACTCATCTGTAGCATGATCGATTAATTTCTTATCCGATACAGCTGCACCTACGCCACGGCTTAAAACGATTTTTTCAAGTTTTGGAACCTGCATTACGTTTTTGTAACCGAACTCTTCTGTAAGAGCAGAGATAACTCTACCCTTATATTCTTCTTTTAGTCTTGGTATATAAGCCATCACTATAGTACTTGATTAGATTTTTTTGAAAATCTCACGTTCTTATCTCCTTCTTTTCTAACTCCTGTTTTTGTAGTTTCCTTAGTTTTAAGGTCTACAAGCGCAAGGTTAGAGATATGTATAGGAGCTTCTTTCTTCACGATACCACCCTGAGGGTTTTTAGCGCTTGGCTTAGTGTGTTTAGACACTAGGTTAGCACCTTCTACGATCGCTTTGTTTTTTTCACGAAGAACACGAACTACTTTACCTTCTGTACCTTTATGGTCTCCGGCTATAACTCTTACTGTGTCTCCTGATTTTATCTTTAGCTTTATCATCTCTAAAATCAATTAAAGCACTTCTGGTGCCAATGATACAATTTTCATGAATTGTTTTTCACGAAGTTCTCTCGCAACCGGGCCAAAAACACGGGTACCTCTCATTTCACCAGCAGCATTTAACAATACGCATGCGTTATCGTCAAATCTGATGTATGAACCATCGGCTCTCCTTACTTCTTTCCTGGTACGTACAACAACTGCAGTAGATACAGCACCTTTTTTTACGTTACCGTTTGGTGTTGCATCTTTAATAGATACCACAATTTTATCTCCAACAGAGGCATAACGACGTTTCGTTCCCCCTAATACACGGATAGTTAAAACTTCTTTAGCTCCCGTGTTGTCTGCTACTTTTAGTCTAGATTCCTGTTGTACCATAATTACTTCGCTCTTTCAATGATTTCAACTAATCTCCAACATTTCGATTTACTTAAAGGTCGTGTTTCCATGATCTTTACCGTATCACCAATGTTACAGTCGTTTGTTTCGTCGTGTGCAACATATTTCTTAGTTTTTAGCACGAACTTACCATATAACGGGTGTTTTACTCTTCTTGTTTCAGAAACAACTATGGATTTTTCCATTTTGTTGCTAGTAACAACACCTACTCGTTCTTTTCTTAAATTTCTTTTTTCCATCTTTCAGCAGACTACAATTGTTGTAACTCTCTTTTGCTTAGCTCAGTGGCTACTCTCGCGATAGACCTTCTTAGGGTTCTAATCTGTAACGGATTCTCTATTGGAGAAATAGCGTGGGCTGATTTTAGGTCGGCATATGTTTTCTGTAACTCACCAAGTTTACCTTGTAACTCAGCTGCAGATAGATCTTTAATGTCTGATTGTTTCATAATAAATTTTAATTATGCTTCGAAATCTCTAGCAACAATAAACTTAGTTTTAACAGGAAGCTTTTGTGCAGCCAGGCGTAATGCCTCTTTTGCTACAGATAAAGGAACTCCTCCTATTTCAAACATAATTCTTCCCGGTTTAACTACTGCAGCCCAAAATTCGACTGCACCTTTACCTTTACCCATACGTACCTCTAGAGGTTTTTTGGTGATAGGTTTATCCGGAAATATTTTAATCCACAATTGACCTTCTCTTTTCATAAAACGGGTTGCCGCGATACGGGCAGCCTCGATTTGGCGAGAAGTAATAAAAGATGAATCTAAAGATTTTATACCAAACATACCGTTTGAAAGTTCGTGACCTCTTTGAGATACGCCTTTCATTCTACCTTTCTGTACCTTACGGTATTTTGTTCTTTTAGGCTGTAACATTTTTCTTTAGTTTAAAATAATTACTTTCTTTTGCGTTGTTGGTTTGGCTTATCACCGTTTGGCCTTCCACCTGGCCTACCGCCTTGTGGTCTGTCATTACGGTCTTGAGATCCTGCAGATTTAGATTGTTTTTTATCCATACCTGCTAACGGAGAAAGATCTCTTTTTCCATAAACTTCACCTTTCATTATCCATACCTTAATACCCATTCTACCATAAGTAGTGTGCGCCTCAGCTAATGCATAATCAATGTCAGCTCTGAAAGTTGATAGAGGAATCCTACCTTCTTTGAACATTTCAGAACGTGCCATTTCGGCACCGTTCAAACGACCTGAAATCATTACCTTAATACCTTCTGCGTTCATACGAATTGCAGCGGCAATAGCCATTTTAATAGCCCTTCTGTAAGAAATACGGCTTTCAATCTGGCGGGCAATGCTTGTACCTACTAAGTAAGCATCAAGTTCTGGCCTTTTAATTTCAAAGATGTTGATTTGAACCTCTTTGTCAGTAATTTTTTTAAGTTCTTCTTTCAACTTGTCTACCTCCTGGCCACCTTTACCGATAATAATACCGGGACGGGCAGTGGTGATAGTAACGGTTACAAGTTTAAGCGTTCTCTCAATAATTACCTTAGATACACTAGCTTTAGATAAACGGGCATGGATGTACTTTCTGATTTTGTGATCTTCGGCAAGTTTATCACCGTAATCGTTTCCACCATACCAGTTAGAATCCCAACCCCTGATGATACCAAGGCGATTTCCTATTGGATTTGTCTTCTGTCCCATTTATGAATTGCTTTGTGTGTTATTGTTAATAGCTCCAAGCACGATAGTAACGTGGTTAGAACGTTTTCTTATTCTGTGAGCACGTCCTTGTGGTGCTGGCCTAAGCCTTTTTAGCATCATTCCTCCGTCAACTCTTATCTCTTTTACAAAAAGACCAGCTTCTTCAAGGTTACCTTCAGCATTCTTTTGTTCCCAGTTGTTAATTGCTGATAACAAAAGTTTCTCAAGTTTACGAGAAGCTTCCTTTGTACTAAATTTTAATATGTTAAGAGCTAATTCTACCTTCTGGCCTCTTACTAAATCTGCAACTAAGCGCATTTTACGAGGTGAAGTAGGGCAGTTATTTAGCTTAGCAAAAGCAATTGACTTATTAGCCTCTTTTCTTGCATCTGCGGTTTCTCTTTTACGAACTCCCATTGCTATTATTTTTTACCTTTATTTTTAGCACCAGCGTGACCTCTAAAAGAGCGCGTTGGCGAAAATTCTCCTAATTTATGACCTACCATGTTCTCTGTAACGTAAACCGGAACGAATTGACGCCCGTTGTGTACTGCGATAGTCTGCCCAACAAAATCGGGAGTAATCATCGAAGCTCTAGACCATGTCTTAACAACTCCTTTGTTTCCTTTCTCGATATTTTCCTGAACTTTCTTTTCTAATTTATAGTGAACGAAAGGTCCTTTCTTTAATGAACGTGCCATATCTTACTTATTATTTCTTTCTACGTTCTACGATATACTTATTACTCGGGTTAACTTTAGAACGAGTTCTGTAACCTTTAGCAGGAATGCCCTTCCTTGAACGTGGGTGACCACCAGAAGAACGACCTTCACCACCACCCATTGGGTGATCTACAGGGTTCATCGCTACCGGCCTTGTTCTTGGCCTTCTGCCTAACCAACGAGATCTACCTGCTTTACCAGACACTATTAACTGGTGGTCTGAGTTAGACACAGCACCAATTGTAGCAGTACAAGTTAAAAGGATTAATCTGGTTTCGCCAGACGGCATTTTAATAGTAGCATATTTACCATCTCTCGCCATAAGCTGGGCAAATGTACCTGCACTACGTGCAATTACAGCTCCCTGACCCGGACGTAGTTCGATGCAAGATATAACAGTTCCCAGAGGAATTTTACTTAAAGGTAAAGCGTTTCCAATTTCTGGCGGAGCATCAGCCCCTGAAACTAGAGTTTGCCCAACCTGAAGTCCGTTTTGTGCAATTACATACGTTTTCTCACCATCCACATAAGATAGAAGAGAGATAAACGCAGAACGGTTAGGATCGTACTCGATAGTTTTAACCGTTGCAGGAATTCCATCCTTAGAACGTTTAAAATCGATAATACGATACCTTTGTTTGTGACCACCGCCTGTATAACGCATGGTCATTTTTCCTTGACTATTTCTACCTCCAGAGTTTTTTTTCGGTGCGATCAATGAACGCTCCGGCTTATCAGTTGTAATAGTGTCAAAGCTATTAACAACTCTAAAACGCTGACCCGGGGTAATAGGTTTTAATTTTCTAACTGACATGTCTTATTAGATATTATTGTAAAAATCTATTGTTTCTCCTTCTTTTACCTGAACAATTGCTTTTTTATAAGCGTTTGTTTTTCCTGAGATTAAACCACTTTTAGTGTATTTAACCGATCTATCAGCCCTGTAATTCATAGTGTTAACTTCAACAATAGATACATTGTAAGCAGCCTCTACAGCTTTCTTAATCTGAATCTTGTTTGCTCTTTTGTCAACAATAAAACCAAAACGGTTAAATACTTCACCGTCTTTAGTTATTTTTTCAGTAATGATAGGTTTAATTATGATACTCATGGCCTATTATTTGCTTAAATTTTCTTCTATTCCTTCTAACGATCCTTCTAAAAGAACTAAACTTTTTGCATTTAATATTGCGTAAGTATTTAATTCTGAAGTAGTTACCACGTTAGTAGCCTTTAAATTGCGTGAGGACAAATATACATTTTTATTTGTATCGCCCAACACAATTAGAGATTTTTTATTTTCTAACCCTAAAGCAGTCAAAAAGTTAATGAAATTTTTAGTACTTGGTGTTTCGAAATCGAAGTTCTCAACTACTATTAAATTTGATTCTTTTGCTTTAAGAGCGAATGCCGATTTTCTTGCTAAACGCTTAACAGTTTTGTTAAGTTTGAAAGAATAGCTTCTTGGCCTTGGGCCGAAGATGGTACCTCCACCTTTAAACAAAGGGTTTTTAATACTACCCGCACGAGCAGTACCTGTACCTTTTTGTTTTTTGATTTTACGTGTACTACCTGTTACTTCAGCTCTTTCTTTAGCTTTATGAGTACCTTGTCTTTGGTTAGCTAAATATTGCTTAACATCAAGATACACAGCATGCTTATTAGGCTCAATTGCGAATACTGAATCAGAAAGGGTTACCGTTCTGCCAGTTTCTTTTCCGTTGATATCTAATACTTTTACTTCCATTACTTCTGAATGATTACGTAAGAGTTATTGTGTCCAGGAACTGCTCCTTTAATCACAAGCAGGTTCTTGTCAGCCACTACTTTTAAAACTCTAAGATTTTGTACTGTTACATTGTCTCCTCCTGTTCGTCCTGCCATGCGCATTCCTTTGAATACACGTGAAGGATACGATGATGCTCCAACAGAACCTGGCGCTCTTAAACGGTTGTGCTGACCGTGTGTAGCTTGTCCAACACCACCAAAACCGTGACGTTTAACTACACCCTGAAAACCTTTACCTTTAGATACACCTTGTACATCTACAAATTCACCTTCAGTGAATAGATCTACAGAGATAACATCACCTAATTTGTGCTCAGTTACAAACTCTTTAAATTCAACGACTTTCTTCTTCGCAACAGTTCCTGCTTTTTTAAAGTGCCCTGCGGCAGCTTTTACTGTGTGCTTTTCTGTTTTGTCATCGAAACCAAGTTGTAACGCTTCGTACCCGTCAACCGCGTTGGTTCTGACTTGGGTAACAACGCATGGTCCAGCTTCGATTACTGTACACGGAATGTTTTTTCCGTTTTCATCGAAAATGCTAGTCATGCCGATTTTTCTACCAATTAACCCAGACATAAATTATTGTTATTAATTATTAAATTCCCTTCAATTTGAAATAACAGATTACTCCAAACAGGGGTGCAAAAGTAATTATTATATTTACATTATCAAACAGTTACATAAAATAATTCGAAATAATAGTAAATTTTTATTTCTGAAAGAAAAATCTACCCTATTATTTACTATAAAAAAAACAAAAGTCCCTGCAACAATACTGTTACAGAGACTTTTAAATACTTCAGAAAATTACAGTAAAATTTTATTCTTCAACCCTACTGGCATAAAGTAAAATAGCAGGCGCAACAAGTATACTTTTATGCGGCTTCTTAAATAAACCATTAGCAAAGTCGTATTTAATAATGAGGTTTTCATTAATCAATTCTGGAGAAAGCTCTTTTGTTAACAAATCAGATCTTCTTGAATAATAATTTACCTCATTAGATAATTGAAATTTGAGTTTAGTTTCATGCTCCCTATCCGGTACATTTTTTTTACCATCTTCATCATAATATCCTATTAATTCAACCCATACAAACACAGGCTTGCCTTGCTGCAGATACAATCCCGAAGGAATATTAACCATTACTTTCTCAGCATCTTTAAAATTAAGATATAAAACATCTGACACATAAAGTAACTCCCCCGGCAGTGCAAACTTATGTCCATTTTTTGACGGAGTTTCTTCCACCGATAGTACATTTACTTTGTAAGCTGTTTTTAAATTTACCTTATCTATATAAAACAGGATTTTATCTAATTGAAACTTATCCTTAAATTTGTTTTCAAAAACAACCCCATACAATAAATTTTCAGTAATAGGCCTTGATCTTTTTTTTACAAAACGATTCGCTTCTCCTAAAACAATAGTCTTATCTTTTTTTGATGTAATAACCATCTCATCAAGGTAAATAATTTTTTTAGAAAGTAATATTACCGAATCTATATTGCTTTTTGCAAGACCCAATGTTTGATAATCTATTTTAGAAAAGCTTATAGAATCAAATACGATGCTCTCATCAATTCTCGTTACCTGATTTCGTAACGTTACACCACTATATACCGATTGTTTATTATTAAATAAAGAATAATTAACATCGTCTATAAATTCATTTGTATCTGTATCAATAGGAATGAACACCTGACTAAAAGCCACGTTAGCTATAAATAAGAAAAAAACATATAAATTAAATAGTTTACTTATAATCATGATGAAATATAAGAAAACAAAACAGTAATTAAAGCTACAATTTAATATTTAAAATTAAAGCATAAAAAAAGCCCCGATAAAATCGGGGCTTTAACTATATAAGGTGAATTATCACACTTTTATCTCAACTTCTACACCACTAGGAAGCTCTAATTTCATTAGGGCATCAATAGTTTTTGATGAAGAGCTGTAAATATCAAGTAACCTTTTGTAAGAACTAACTTCAAACTGCTCCCTTGATTTTTTGTTTACGTGTGGAGAACGTAATACTGTAAAGATTTTTTTGTGAGTTGGTAACGGAATAGGACCAGTTACAACAGCACCTGTACTTTTTACAGTTTTTACAATCTTTTCAGCAGACTTGTCTACCAAACTATGATCGTATGATTTTAATTTTATTCTGATTTTTTGACTCATCTTTTTTAGAATTAAGCGTTTCCTTTTGCTTTTTTGATAACTGCTTCTGATATGTTAGAAGGTGTTTCTGAATAGTGAGAAAATTCCATAGTTGAAGTTGCACGACCAGAAGAAAGAGTTCTTAGGGTTGTTACATAACCAAACATTTCTGATAAAGGAACGAAAGCTTTAATAGTTTTAGCACCTGCTCTGTCGCCCATGTCATTAACCTGGCCTCTTCTACGGTTCAAATCTCCTACAATATCACCCATGTTCTCTTCTGGAGTAATAACTTCCATTTTCATTATCGGCTCAAGGATAACAGCACCGGCAGCACGGCCAGACTCTTTGTAACCCATTTTAGCAGCTAATTCGAAAGAAAGCGCATCAGAATCCACAGGGTGGAAAGATCCGTCTAACAAAGTTACTTTAAGGCTATCAACTTCATATCCTGCAAGAGGACCCGATTTCATAGCAGCTTTAAAGCCTTTTTCGATAGATGGGATATATTCTTTAGGAACGTTACCACCTTTAACGCTGTTTATAAACTGAAGCCCTACAACACCTTCGTCTGCAGGTTCAATAATAAACACGATATCAGCAAATTTACCACGACCACCTGATTGTTTTTTGTAAACTTCTCTGTGTTGAGCCGATCTTGTAAACGCTTCTTTATATTCAACCTGAGGCTCGCCCTGGTTTACTTCTACTTTAAATTCACGACGCATCCTGTCTACAAGGATATCAAGGTGAAGCTCACCCATACCAGAGATGATAGTTTGACCAGAAGCCTCATCAGTCTTAACCTGGAATGTTGGATCTTCTTCAGCAAGTTTCGCTAAAGCCATACCCATTTTATCCACGTCAGCTTTTGTTTTAGGCTCAATAGCTATACCAATTACCGGTGCAGGAAAATCCATACTTTCAAGTACTATTGGGTGTTTTTCTTCACACAAAGTATCTCCGGTTTTGATATCTTTAAATCCAACTGCTGCTCCAATATCACCTGCCTCGATGTACTCGATTGGGTTTTGCTTGTTAGCGTGCATTTGGTAGATACGAGAAATCCTTTCTTTGTTGCCAGAACGTGTGTTTAACACATACGATCCTGCATCCAGGCGGCCTGAGTAGGCACGGAAGAATGCTAAACGACCTACGTAAGGGTCAGTTGCAATTTTAAATGCTAAAGCTGCAAAAGGCTCTTTTACGTCTGGTTTACGTAGTATTTCTTCGTCAGTATCTGGGTTTGTACCGATGATACCTTCTTTATCCATTGGAGATGGAAGGTATTTACATACAGCATCAAGCATAAACTGAACACCTTTGTTTTTGAAAGAAGAACCACATATCATTGGTATGATAGACATATCAATAGTAGCTTTTCTTAACGCATTGTTGATTTCCTCTTCAGTGATTGAGTTTTCATCTTCAAAGAATTTCTCCATTAAAGTTTCATCGTAATCAGCAACTGCCTCAATAAGAGTAGCTCTGTATTCACGAACTTCATCAACCATATCTTCAGGAATAGGCACGATATCAAAAGTTGCACCTAGTGTAGCATCATGCCAAATAATAGCCTGATTTTTCACTAAATCTACAACACCTCTAAAATCTTCTTCTTCACCAATTGGTAAAGTAATAGCCACTGCGTTAGATTTCAACATATCCCTTACCTGCTGACAAACAGCAAGGAAGTTAGAACCCTGACGGTCCATTTTGTTAACAAAGCCCATACGAGGCACTTTATAGTTATCAGCAAGCCTCCAGTTAGTTTCTGATTGTGGCTCAACACCATCAACAGCACTAAAAAGGAATACTAATCCATCAAGAACCCTAAGTGAGCGATTTACCTCTACAGTAAAGTCAACGTGTCCCGGGGTATCAATAATGTTAAAGTGGTAAGGCAATGTTTCAGGTAATGATTTACCCTGATCTGTAGGAAAGCTCCAGCTACATGTAGTTGCTGCAGAGGTAATTGTAATACCCCTTTCCTGCTCCTGTGCCATCCAGTCCATAGTTGCAGCACCATCGTGCACCTCGCCTATTTTGTGTGATTTACCAGTGTAAAAAAGGATACGCTCTGTAGTTGTTGTTTTACCAGCATCAATGTGAGCAGCAATACCTATATTTCTTGTATATTTTAAATCTCTAGCCATTTCTAAATTTCTTTACGAATTAAAATCTAAAGTGAGAGAATGCTTTATTAGCTTCTGCCATTTTATGAGTATCCATTCTCTTTTTAACAGCAGCACCTTCTTCTTTAGCAGCAGCTAAAATTTCAGAAGCCAGTTTTTGAGCCATCGATTTCTCATTTCTTCTCCTTGCATAAAGAATCATCCATTTCATTGCCATAGATATCTTTCTGTCCGGACGAATTTGCATTGGTATCTGGAATGTTGCACCACCTACCCTGCGGCTTCTAACCTCTACGTGTGGCATAACATTAGTTAATGCGTCTTTCCAGGTTTCTAGAGCAGATTTCTCTGCATCTTGTTTCTTGTTTTCAACTATTTCAATGGCATCATAAAATACCTTAAAAGCAGTTGACTTTTTTCCATCCCACATTAGGTTGTTCACAAAACGTGTTACCAATTGATCGTTAAATTGTGGATCTGGCAAAAGAGGTCTTTTCTTGGCCTGTCTTTTTCTCATGTCTTTCTTTTAAAAGTGTTTTTAAATTACCTTTTTTTAGCTGGTGCTGCCGGAGCTTGTCCTGGTTTAGGTCTTTTTGCTCCGTACTTAGATCTGCGTTGTGTTCTACCCGCAACACCTGCGGTGTCAAGCGCTCCACGTACAATGTGGTACCTTACACCCGGTAAATCTTTAACTCTTCCGCCCCTAACTAATACTATCGAGTGCTCTTGTAAATTGTGTCCTTCTCCAGGAATGTAAGCATTCACTTCATTACCATTTGTTAACCTTACCCTTGCTACTTTACGCATTGCAGAGTTTGGTTTTTTTGGCGTTGTAGTGTAAACACGCGTACATACTCCCCTTCTTTGAGGGCAAGAATCTAAAGCAGCCGATTTACTCTTCTTAGTTATCTGGGTTCTCCCTGTTCTTACTAATTGCTGAATTGTTGGCATAATTAATACTAAAAATTTCTTATTTTTAAATAAACCCGCTTTTTACGGGGTTGCAAATGTAGAAATTATATTTCAAAAAACAAATCATAATGCATTAATTTTCAATCTACTCATACCTCATTTGCTATCGCTATATTTTTTGGGCATTTTTTGCGTTATTTGTACAGCGATACTTTTACATTGAAACCATTTTTTTATATCCTTTTATTTATTTCCCTGCATTTTACAGCAAATGCACAAAACCTCTACCTAAAAGTGGAAGGCCGCGACGTGGCAGAAACTAAAATAATCGACTCTGTATCGTATAATAAAATACACCCTGATGCAAAATCTATAATTGCCACCACCACCCTGCTATCTACAAACCTTTACAAAGCAGGCTATATAGAAAATAAAGAACTGGCCTATTAAAAAACAAACGACTCTACCTATATATATAGTTATGCCGTTGGCCCACAATTAAAAAAGATACATATATATACCGGCAAACTTACAGCCGACCAAAAACTACTCCTTAATATAGACAAGGATACTTTAATGATGCCGTTGCAGGATGTTGAAGGTTTTATGAATAACAATATTGCTTTGCTTGAAAAAAAGGGATACTCTATAAGCACACTGCAACTTACCGGGCACGCCAAAAAAAGACAAAACCTTACCGCTAGCCTGATTGTTAAAATTGAAAAGTTGCGCACGCTGGATGATATTGTTTTAGAAGGTTACCCAAAATTTCCGGAAGGCATTCGCCGAAATATTTTGCGCCAGTATAAAGGCAAAACGTTTAACCGTGAAAACCTGCAACGCGTGTATAACGATTTTAATGCACTGCGGTTTGTAACCCAACCGCGCTACCCCGAAATTTTATTTAAAAAAGATTCTACCAAAGTATATACCTACCTGCAAAAAGCAAAGCCTAATACCTTTGATGGTTTTATAGGTTTTGGAAATGATGACCAAAGCAAAATTAAGCTAACCGGCTATTTAGACTTACTCCTTAATAATGTATTAAACAGCGGAGAGAAATTTAACCTGTACTGGAAGAGTGACGGTAATAAACAAACCACCTTTAATACATCGTTAGAACTGCCTTATGTTTTTAAAAGCCCTGTGGGATTAAAAGCCAGCCTTAAAATTTTTAAACAAGATAGTACATACCAAAACACGGTGACCGACGTTAACCTGGGTTACTACTTTAATTATAACTCTAAAATATATATAGGCCGGCAACAAACTCAATCGGTAGATATTCAAAATTTATCGAGTAGCACCCTGACTGATTACTCTAATGCATTCTGGACATCTACCTACGAATATGCCGATTATTCTATTGACGACTTTTTATTTCCGCAACGGACATCATTATCAATAAAAGGAGGTGTTGGAAACAGAAATAGTTTAGCAGGCAATAATGACCAGTATTTTGTGCAGGCAAATTTTTACCGGAACATTTATCTCAACAAAAAAAACATCATTAATATAAAAAACCAGACTTTTTACCTTAAAAGCGACTCTTATATTATTAATGAATTGTATTTATTTGGCGGAATTAACTCTATTCGCGGCTTTAACGAGAATAGTTTACAGGCAAATTTATACTCAGCCATTATGGCAGAATACCGTTATGTACTTGCACAAAATATGTATGTGTACAGCATTACCGACTATGGATATTTTCAGGACAAAACCTCAGGAATTAATAACAATTTATTAGGGTTGGGGTTTGGGTTAGGGCTTTTAACAAATACTGGTCTTTTTAACATAATTTATGCGAATGGCTCAAACAGAGACCAAACCATTAAATTATCTAACTCTATAGTTCACTTAAGCTTTAAAGCATCTTTTTAAGATGTTTAGAACATAATTATAACAAAGCTGTAATTTTTTTCTAAAAATTATCACAAATTTTTTGGTTTCATTAACTTAAATAATGATATTTGACCCTGACTAACTAATTTAAATAATCGATGAAAGCAGGGTTACATTTTGTATTAACACTACTTTTAGTGTTAATTTCGCAAAGTTCGTTTGCGCAGGAAAGGACGGTTTCAGGAACCGTGACCGACGGAGCTAGCTTCCCTATACCGGGAGTTAATGTGGTGATAAAAGGCACCACAGTGAGTACACAAACCGATATTGACGGTAAATTTTCAATCCAGGCCGCTGCTAACCAAACGTTAGTATTAAGCTACATTGGCATGAAAACTAAAGAAGTACCAGCAACTACAGCATCATTAGCCATACAAATGAGCGATGAGGCCACCGAGCTTGAAGGTGTAGTGGTAACTGCTTTGGGTATTTCGAGAGATAAGAAATCATTAGGATATTCTGCTCAAAAAATCGAAGGTTCTGCTGTTAATACAGTACCAACAAACAACTTTGTAAACAACCTATCTGGTAAAGTAGCTGGTTTAGAGGTAAGAAACAACTCTAACTTTGGTGGTTCTACAAACATTGTATTGCGTGGTGCAAAAAGTATTACTGGTAACAACCAGGCACTTATAGTGTTAGATGGTGTACCTATTAATAACAGTAACCTTAATACGGCAAGTGCGGCTAATTCCCGAACCGGATTTGACTTTGGTAACTCGACTTCGGATATTGACCCAAATAATATCGAATCGATTACCGTGCTTAAAGGTGCTGCCGCAACGGCTCTTTATGGTAGCCAGGCATCTAACGGTGCAATTATGATTACCACTAAAAAAGGTAAAACTAACAGTGGTTTAGGTGTTACTTTTAGCTCTACCACTTCTGTAGGCAGGTACAATAAAGATACCTTTACTAAATACCAAAAACAATATGGTGCTAACGGATATGTTGACGGTGGAAACGACAGCTTTTCATCGGTTGATGTAAATGGCGATGGTATAAACGATTTATTAGTTGATACCACAGCAGATGCATCTTACGGTAATGCCTTCGACCCATCATTACAGGTATACCAATGGACTGCATTTGCACCAGGTAATCCTAACTTTGGAAAACCTACGGCATGGAAAGCTGCTGCAAACGATCCCGGATCATTTTTTCAGGATTCTTTTGGAGCACAAAACAGCATAAGTGCTAATGGTGGAGACGAAAAAACAACCTACAACTTTGGCTTCACAAATAATTACGAAACTGGTATTTTACCTAACAGCCAGTTAAACAAAAACAACATTAATACTAATTTTAGTCATCAATTATCTAAAAAAGTAAAGGTTACGGCATTTGCTAATTATACAGATCAGACTACTAAAGGTAGAAATAATGTGGGTTACAGCAATAACGTGTTAGGTGGCTTTAGGCAGTGGTGGCAAACCAATGTTGACATTAAAGACCTAAGGAACGCCTATAATGTAGATAAAAAAAATGTAACCTGGAATATGGCAGATCCTTTAAATGGTGATTTATCTCCTTTATACTGGAATAACCCCTATTTTGACCGTTACCAAAATTATCAAAATGATGATCATAACCGTATATTAATGGGCGGTAATGTTAGCTATGATGTTGCTGAAGGATTTAATGTACTGGCACGCGTAACTGTAGACGGATCTAACGACAGGCAGGAAACGCGCATACAAACAGGAAGTACATCTGCAGAGTTTGGATTATCATTGCTTGATGAAACATCTGGGTATGCATTATACACCCGTAGTTTTTTACAAACTACATATGATGTAATTGCTAACTACGACTTTAGGCTGGGCAGCAAAATAGGTGGCCACGCGCTTGTAGGTACTACGTATATCAAATCAAAAATAGACTCGTTTAATGGCTCTACAACTGGTGGGTTAGTTTCTCCAGGGTTATTTACGTTAGCAAACTCTAAATCATTCGTTGCTCCTATTGAAACTGAAATAAACTATGAAAAACAAGGTTTATACGGTCAGTTATCTCTTGATTATGATAAAACAGTTTATGTAGAAGGCTCTTATAGAAACGATTCTACAACCGCACTGTCGGCTAACAATAACTCGTACGATTACTACTCAATAGGAGGTAGCTTTATCGTATCGGAACTTATTAAGCAAGACTGGTTATCGCTGTTAAAATTAAGAGGTAGTTATGCACTTGTAGGTAATGACCCTGCTGCCGGACGTTTAGGTGTTAAAACTAATAACGGCATTTTAAACGGAAATCTTCTATTTACTAACAGTACTGTTTTTGCAGATTTTGAAAAATTAAAACCAGAAAAACAAAAAGCTGTAGAATTTGGTTTAGAAACAAGTATGTTTAACAGCAGGTTGGGTCTTGATGTATCTGTTTATAAAACAAACACGACAAATCAAATTTTTAACGTGCCGCAATCAACATCAACAGGATACAGCACATCTCAAATTAACGCTGGAGAATTACAAAATAAAGGTATCGAGGTTTCTTTAACAGGTACACCAATAAAAACTAACGACTTTTCATGGGATGTTAGGGTAAACTGGGCTAAAAATAAAAACGAAATGGTATCACTTAACCAGGGCAGAGATAACTTACAGTTAGCTTCTTTTCAGGATGGTGTATCATTAAATGCAACAGTAGGCCAGCCATACGGTACTCTTAGAGGAACAGGTTACACGCTTGACGATAATGGAAACAGGGTAGTAGGCGAAAATGGCCTTTACGTTCCTGCATCAGATAAAGTAATTGGTAACATACAAGCCGATTGGATTGGTGGAGTATATAACCGTTTTGCCTACAAAAACATAGCTTTGAGCGTACTTATAGATGTTAAAAAAGGTGGTGATATATTTTCGTTAGACCAGGCTTACGGTCAGTATACAGGTTTATATCCTAATACAGTGGGCAATAACGATCTTGGCAACCCAAAACGTAATTCTATTGCAGATGGTGGCGGTATTATACTTAAAGGTGTTAATGCAGACGGCACCCCAAACACAACAAGGATAGAAGCTAACTATGTAGGTTCTGCTTACGGTACAGAAGCAAGGCCAAACCAGGCATTTGTATATGATGCATCGTATGTAAAACTAAGAGAGGTAGGCCTTACTTATTCTTTCCCGGAAAAACTGATCGAAAAATCAGCATTCAAAAATTTATCAGTAAGCTTTTTAGGCAATAACCTTTGGATTATCCACAAAAACGTTCCTTATGCAGATCCTGAAGCTGGAGCATCATCTGGTAACGTACAAGGCTATCAATCGGGTGTTATGCCATCTACAAAAGTGTATTCAATTAATTTAAAAGCCAGCTTCTAATGAAAAAGATATTTTATTCCGCATCAGTCTTATTGCTATTATTGACTGCCTGTACTAGCGATGATCCTACATTTAATGATAATAAGGACGCTTCTTATGACGTGGCTGCAGAAACCTTACTGGCAAATGCCCAGAGAGAGTTAGCAGATCAGTCTACAACACCAGATGTTAACCTTAACCCTTTTCGTTTTTACACCCAATATTGGGCATCTACACAATATCCGGCCGAATCGCGTTACAATGTTATAACCCGAACAATTTCTGATAACCTTTGGAACAACTTATTTAGGGATGTTTTAGGTAACTTAGAAACAGCAAAAACAGTTATAGCAACAGATATTACATTAGATGATGCGACAAAACAAAATGAAACCGCTATTATTGAAGTGATTGAAGTGTATACTTTTCAACTGCTGGTAGATACTTTTGGCGACATACCTTATACCGAAGCATTAACCCCATCAAATGTTTTACCTAAGTATGATGATGACGCTGCAATTTACCCATTGCTAATAACACGCCTCGATGCTGCTTTAGCAAATCTTGACGAAAATGCGGGAACATTTGCAACCGGAGATATTTTACTTGGTGGCGATGTAGCAAGATGGAAAGCATTTGGAAACTCGTTGAAGGTAAAATTAGGTATTAACCTGGCCGATGTAAACCCTGGTTTAGCTCAATCGACTATAGAAAGTGCCGTAACAGCAGGTGTTATAACTACAAATGCAGAAAATGTAACATTTAATTATTCTGCTACAGCGCCAATTTACAGTGCTATTTACGGGCAATTAGTTGCGAGTAACAGGACTGATTATGTTGCAACATCAACTATTGTAGATGCATTAAACGCATTAGAAGACCCAAGAAGACCTGCATACTTTCAGGAACGTAATGGCGAATATATTGGAGGCGTTAATGGTGGTGCAAATAATTATTCATCATTCTCTGCACCAGGCGAAATTTTTGAAAAACCAGATTTTGCAGGTGTAATATTTGAAGCTGCAGAGGTTAATTTTTATTTAGCAGAAGCTGCCGCACGAGGTTATAGTGTAAATGGCACCCCTGAAGAATATTACAATGCTGCCATTACTGCATCTATAGAATATTGGGTATCTGGAACAGATGTTGCCGCTTATCTTGCAAAACCAGAAGTAGCCTATGCTACCGCTGCCGGCGACTGGAAACAAAAAATTGGAAATCAGGAATGGATTGCACTATACAACAGGCCTTTTGAATCATGGACAGCATGGAGAAGACTGGATGTACCTAGCCTTACACCTGCTATAAACCCTGTAACGGTATCTGAAGGAAAAATACCAGTTCGTATTACATACCCTATTAATGAACAAACGGTTAATAACACTAACTGGGTTGCGGCATCTGCAGCTATTGGCGGTGATAAACTTACATCAAGAATTTTTTGGGATGTAAACTAAAAAAATATAACCTTATAAAAAACCATCAGTTAAACGCTGATGGTTTTTTTATACCTTTGCACCATGGAAAAAGAACACCAGATATTCGGGATAAGAGCTATTATAGAAGCTATAAACGCAGGTAAGGAAATTGACAAGGTATTTATACAAAAAGATGCCCAGGGCGATTTGATGAAAGACCTGATGAAAGCAATGAAGCAAAAAAGTGTAAACTTTAGCTACGTGCCTGTAGAAAAACTTAACCGCTTAACTCCAAGCAACCATCAGGGTGCTGTGGCAACCATTGCCCCTATTAGCTTTTATAAACTGGAAGACCTTGTAGAAAAGGTAATGGAAAGTGGCAGGACTCCCCTATTTTTAATACTAGACCAATTATCTGATGCGCGTAACTTTGGCGCCATTATACGTACGGCCGAATGTACCGGTGTAGATGGCATTATTGTACAAAAACAAGGCTCTGCCCCCGTTAACGGCGATACGGTAAAAACATCTGCCGGAGCTGTATTTAACGTGCCTATTTGTAAAGTAGATCATATTAAAGATGCTATTTTTCATCTGCAGGGATCGGGTATTAAAACCGTTGCCGCTACCGAAAAGACAGATGATACCATTTACGATATATCTTTAAAAGAGCCATTGGCAATCATTATGGGATCTGAAGACAGGGGTATTAACCCATCGGTCTTAAAAATAGTAGACGAAAAAGCAAAATTACCTATGTTTGGTTCTATTGGTTCACTAAACGTATCTGTAGCCTGTGGTGCATTTTTATATGAAACTGTAAGGCAGCGTAGTTAGTTTTAAAGATTTTAAAATTTAAATATTGAAAAAGCCGCATCTATTTAATTAGATGCGGCTTTTATATTATTATCCGTTAGCTTCATCAGCATCAGGTTCTTCTTTTGGCGTTTCAACAAAATTATATATAATTCTGTAGCTTGTTTCGGGTTGCGATGTAGTTTCGGCAAGCTCTTCAAATTCAATTTCTGGTTCCGGTGGCGGCGGGTTTACAAAATTACCATTTTCGTCAAAGCGTTTCATAAACGGGTCCTGCTGTGGGTCGAAATCCGGCTCCTGCCATTTGTACACTATTTGCTTTTCATATTCGGGCGTGTCATATATTCTGCTAAATAATAAACCGCTTATTAATCCGCCAAGGTGGCCTTCCCAAGATATACCTTTTTCTACATCAGGAAAAACATACCAAATCATACCGCCATACAAAACAATAATGGTAAGCGATAAGGCTATTAGCCTGTAATAACCGGTTTGTATACCTTTAAAAAATATAAAGGCGACCAATACATATATTAAACTGCTTGCGCCAATATGCACACTGCCGTCTCTGCCAATAAGCCAAGTTATAAAGCCGGAAAGCAAAACTCCGTAACCAATAACCTGCAATGCCTGTTTACGGTAAAAGTATCGGGTGGCTGCTATTAATAAAAATAACGGGATGGAGTTATTGTACAAATGCTCTAAACTGCCGTGCAAAAACGGACTGAATATAATACCGCGAAGGCCTATTAAACTTCGCGGCTCTATACCGTAATCGCTTAAATATATATGGAATTTCACTTCTACCCAGTAAACGGTCCAGAGCATTAGTACTGCGGCTAGTGGCCATAGTATAACTGAGGGTGAAAATTTAAATTGATCGTCTTTCATGTAGAGTGAATGTCAAAAACAAAACCAAAAATATTTTCCTGTTAAAATGGCAGTTGGTTATAATATCAATATAAAGGCTATGTAAACAACACAATGCTTTTAGCATTTTTGAAACATATCATATTGAGATAAAATTGTAATTTTACATTATGGAAGCACCTTTGGCAGAACGCATACGCCCGCAACATTTATCTGAATATATCAGTCAGCAGCACCTTGTGGGGCCTAACGGTTCACTAACCCACCAAATAGCGCGCGGCATTATACCATCACTTATATTATGGGGGCCACCCGGTACAGGCAAAACCACCCTGGCGCAAATTATGGCGCAGGAAAGTAACCGCCCATTTTACGTGCTTAGTGCCATTAATGCCGGTGTTAAAGATGTGCGCGAGGTTATTGAAAAAGCCAAACAAAGCGGTGGCATGTTTACTACCAAAAATCCTATTTTGTTTATAGATGAAATTCATCGTTTTAGTAAATCGCAACAGGATTCACTTTTAGCAGCCGTAGAAAAAGGCTGGGTAACACTAATTGGTGCTACTACCGAGAACCCAAGCTTTGAGGTGATACCAGCACTCCTGTCGCGCTGCCAGGTATATGTGCTCAATCCTTTTACAAAAGAAGATTTGGAAGCATTGCTTAATCGCGCTATTGATGTGGATAAATACCTGCAAACTAAAAATATCGACCTGAGGGAAACCGAAGCTTTACTGAGATTATCTGGTGGTGATGGCCGAAAACTGCTTAATATTTTTGAGCTGATTGTTAACGCATCTGAAACGGATGATATTGAAATAACAAACGACCGCGTTATGCAACTTGCACAGAAAAACACAGTGCTGTATGACAAAACCGGTGAACAGCATTATGATATTATTTCGGCATTTATAAAATCGATGCGGGGCAGCGACCCCAATGGCGCAGTATACTGGCTGGCCCGTATGATTGAAGGTGGTGAAGATCTTAAATTTATTGCCCGACGTATGCTTATACTGGCATCTGAAGATATTGGCAATGCCAATCCTACTGCTCTTATAATGGCCAACAACACTTTTCAGGCAGTAAGCGCTATTGGTTATCCTGAAAGTAGAATTATATTGAGCCAGTGTGCTGTATATTTAGCAACATCGCCTAAAAGTAACGCGAGTTATATGGCTATTGGCAAAGCACAGCAGGTGGTTAAACAAACCGGCGATTTACCCGTACCGTTGCACCTGCGCAATGCCCCTACTAAATTAATGAAAGAGTTAGGCTATGGCGATGATTACAAATATGCCCACGACTATACCAACAATTTTGCCGATCAGGAATTTTTACCCGATGCTATTAAAAATACGGCATTTTACAACCCGGGGGATAACTCACGCGAAAATAGCACTCGGGAGTTTTTAAAGAATAGGTGGAAGAAATATGGGTATTAGTTAAGTCGAAAGTCTTAAGGTCAAAAGCCATAAAGTCTTGGATGAATATATTGTCGGCAAACTACGATCTATTATGTGTATAAATAGTAAAGAGCTCCGATTAGAGCTCTTTACTATTGTAGTGTCGCTAACTTTCGACTTTACGACTTTAGACTTTACGACTTTGTGACTTTTCCTTAAAACTTGATTATCAGCTTTTCACTTACCAGCTTATCGTTTAAGTAGTATTCAAAAAACCAGTTATCGCCTTTTTTAAATATTACACCGCTTTTACCATCGCCTTGCGCAGTATAGTAATCGGCCTGAGATGTTTTGTACATTTTAACCACAATTTTAGGTGTAGTATCTACCAATTGGTAACCATTAGCGATAGGCTGTGCAAATAATGACACCTGATTATTAATAGGTATTGCTGTACTACCAGAAGAAGATGCATGCACTGGCTGCGTTTGTGGCTCTTGTTTTACCACTGCCTTGGTTACACTTGCAGTTTCGTCATACTTATAATTTAAAGATGCCATAGATGCTGCTGCTTCGCGCATAGCTTCATAATAGGCTTTTTGAAAATCTTTTATCTTACTTTTTCCTTTTTCAGATGTATAAAGTACCGTTCCAGTACAATCTTTTATAACAAAATCAACTACTGTAGCCAGCATACCGCCATTACTTTCAACGTTGCCATAAAGCGCTTTGCATTTATCAAGCGCTACCTCATCGGGCAATTTTTCATTACTCATAAACACTGTAAAACCTTGTTTTACAAATACACCTTTAGCAAGGGTATTAAGGTTGTATTTATTAGCTTCGCTTAAAAAGTCAAACTTCTCTGGCAGTATAAGGTATTTGTATTTATTAATTACCTCTGTTTGGGCAAAACACATCCCTGTAAAAAGCAGGGCAATTAGTAGTACTATCTTTTTCATAATTATTATAAAAGGGTTTTTAATTCGAGCAGGTGGTTTACCTGTGTTATAGATGGATGCGCCTCAAGGCAGTGTTCGTTAAAATAAATAGCATCAAGGCCGCAGTCAAGCGCGCCCTGCACATCGGCTTCAATGCAATCACCTATCATTATGCTGTCGCATTTTTGGGCATTGGCAGCGGTAAGGGCATATTCAAAAATAGCGGGATGTGGTTTTTTAAAGCCGGCGTTTTCTGAGTTGGTTATGGTTTCAAAATAATGAAAGATGTTAGCACTCTTCATCTTTAAATCCTGAACCTCATGAAAGCCATTAGTAATAATATGCAGGCTGTATTTTGTTTTAAGGTATTCTAAAACCTCAACAGCACCATCAAACAAATGATTATTAGTAGGCAATAACCTTACATACTCATCTGAAATTACAGCCAAAAGGTCATCATCAATAGCATAATTTAAAGCTACAAAAACATCTTTAAGGCGGCCGTAGCGCAATTGTTGCTGGGTAATTTCACCATCGCGGTACAACTTCCAATACTTAGCATTTGCCGGAACATAAATTTCCAGAAAATCGGCAGGCATAATAGCAATATTGTATTTTGGCAGTATAGTTTCGAACGCCAGTGCCGAGTTTTTTTCGAAATCCCACAACGTATGATCAAGGTCGAAAAATATGGCTTTTTTAGTAGCTAACATAACTGGCTTATTTGTTTACCACAACGGCATTTTCGATATGATAAATCCAGTCTTCCACATCAGAATCGTTGTACCTGAAGGTACCTTGTAGCGTAACGTACTGATCGGTCTTTAATTTAGTGCCCGGGTTTTTAAACTTAATACCCATAATAGTTTCGGGGCCGGCCTGGCCACAAAAAAAGCAAGAAGCAAATACGTTTTTACTAAGCGCATAGCTTTTATTATCTATAGGTACAATAAAGCCACTCATGTAAATGGTTTTTGTCTGTTTGGTTTTAAGCGATGTATTAATTACCGGGTACATTACCCCTTCCGGATAATCAGTGCTGGCTTTTTTTACATACTTAATTTGTCCTAACAATTTCCAGTTAAGGGTATCGCCCGCTACCATAGCTGGAGTAGGTTTTGTAGTTGCAATTTTGGTTACTGGAGATTTCATCGACGCCAGTAAAAATGTTGATAGTGCCAGTGCTATTATAAAAAACGTTTTACGCATTTGCCAATGTTTTTGATATGTTTAAACCGTAAGCTTTAACCGCCGGAATTACCGCCGCTAAAATACCTACAAATATAGTAAGCCCAAATAAATATCCTTCCTTATCCCATACAAACTCGTAGGGATTAAATGCCATTTTAAACTCCGATTCAGATGAACCCGAAATTAAGCTTAACGCAATACGACCAACAATCGTTCCAAAGATGAAGCCAGTTACGCATAAAAGCAGACTTTCGATAAGTACCAGCGATAGTAATTGCAGGCGGCTTGCACCGTTAACGCGTAAAAGTGCAAATTCGTATTTACGTTCCTTCAAAGTATTGTAAAGGGCTATAAAAATACTAATACCCGATATAAACATTATACCATAAGCCAAGTATTGCAAAGCCTGTAACCCAATACCGAATAGCGAGAACAGCCTGTTAATTTCTAAGGCTGGTGATGCTGCCTGCATTTTAGTATTTTGGGCAACCATGCGCGGCCAGGTTATAAAACCCATTTTACCCCTGAACTTTATTAATACAGCCGTAATTTGTTTACCTTCTTCAGATACTGCCTCTTCATGTTCATGATGATGTTCTTCTTCCGTATGGGCATCATTGTCGTAGTGATGTCCTTCTTTTATATTGCTTTCATCCTCATTAATAATTTGGCTGTGCCCCTCGGCACCGTGGTCATGCATGGCCCAAACGCTTGGTATATTGCATAAAATTAAATTATCAATAACTTTACCAGTAGCCGATGCAATCCCGGTAACATGATACGCATGATCTTCGTGCACTTCACCCTCGGCGGCATCGCCATGCGAACCAAAAAATTTGTCACCCACTTTAAGGTTCATTTTTTTAGCAACAGCACTGCCTAAAACAACTTCGAAGTTTTTACCGAATACTTTACCGCCCTGTACCGTTGCTCCGTACTTAGAAAGATATTCCGGCGTGGTACCCACAATTCGGTAACCACGGTAATTATCGCCAAATGCTAACGGAATCGCACTTTTAACCATGTGGTTGTGCATCCAGGTTTTGGCTTCGGTATAATCTATATTCCCGGTGGGAGAATCTACCTGATACACTGCAGAGAGTATCAACTGCAACGGGCTGCCTTGTGCGCCCAATACCATATCGATACCATCTATATTATCGTTAAACTTTTTTTCGAACTGCTCTTCCAGTAAAATAAGCAGTGTTATAATTGCTACACTAGCCGTAAGCAAAATAATGCTAAGGGCAGTGTTAAGTGGTTTAAACCAAATATTTTTCCAAGCTATTTTGGTTATCATTTACAGCGATATTTGGTTAGGAAAACGGTCTTTAAGCCTTTGGTCGTGTGTTACAATAACTAGGGCTGTGCCATATTGTTTAGCTAGGGCACTAAGCATATCGGCAACTATATAAGCATTATCATCGTCAAGGCTCGATGTAGGTTCATCGGCCAAAAGTAATTTAGGCTCATTAATAAGCGCGCGGGCAATGCTTACACGCTGCTGCTGTCCTATACTAAGTTGCGATGGTAGTTTGTTTAGTTGTTCTTTTAAATCAAGCTGTTCTAAAAGTTGCTTTGCTTTAGCAGTAGCTTGTTTGCCTGTAGCCAACCAAGAGGCCAATACTACATTTTCGAGCACCGTGAGCGATACTACAAAATAAGCCTGTTGTAGTACCAGCCCAATATTACTTCCGCGAAAGCGATCTAGCTTTTTTTCTGATAAAGTAGCAATGTTGGTATCTTCTATAATTACCTCGCCTTGTTGTGGGCGAAGCAATCCTCCCAAAAGGTGCAGTAGTGTGGTTTTGCCTTTACCAGAGCCGCCGGTTATAAGCAGGCTTTCGCCACGGGAGGCAGCAATATCCGGAAAGGTAAAACTGGTGCCTTTGCCATAAGAAAAGCGTATGTTTTTAGTACTTATCATTCAATGGGTAAATAAGTATGCAAGATACTAAAAGCGCAGTGATTATAAAACACAAATTATAGGAGTTTATGCCGATGCCGATTGCCGTTTTTTCATATCAAAAACAATAATACTCTGCAAAATTCCTTTTTGTCTGTTTTGGTTTTCGTAAGCATGGTACAGGGTTACTTTACCTTTTTGCACAGCTTCTAAACAACAAGAATAAATAGCTTCCCTACTTTTTAACGCACGCATACTCAGGTTTAATTTAATTTCTAAAACGGCCCTGTGTATTTGCTCATCGTTAATATAATCTATGGCATTGCTACCGTCGTAATTTGCTGTAAGATTAAAATCAATAAGTTCAAATTGATTGCTTTCCATTTTGTCTAACACCATACGCGTAACTTCGCGTTCCTTGGCTTCAGGATCGCTTGGCAGGTCAAACAACCCGTCGTATTTAAAAGTCATTGTATAAGTGTCCATGATGTTTTTTATTAAAGTTAATTCTTCCATTGCAATAACGCTTTATGATTAACAAAATGATAGCAGTATATTTTAAGTATTAGCAAAAACAGGCGCAGTATCGATTACCAAATCATAAAAATGTATTAAAATTTCACTCAAACGTTATTATCTATAATTTTACATCATAAATTAAGCAATTGCACAATGAATCTTCAAAACCATAAATACAACCCAAACGATATCACTATAGTTGATTTTGAACCGAAATACAAACAGGCTTTTGTTGACCTTAATGTTGAATGGATATCGCATTATTTTGTAATGGAAGAATCAGACTTTAAAGCACTAAACACTCCCGAAGAATATATTTTAAATAAGGGCGGACATATATTGGTAGCCTTATATAACGATGAACCGCTAGGTGTTTGTGCGCTTATTCCCTTTCCGGATGCCGACTATGATTTTGAATTAGCCAAAATGGCAGTATCGCCTAAAGCGCAGGGTAAAAATATGGGGTATTTATTAGGCAGTGCCGTTTTAGAAAAGGCGAAAAGCCTTGGTGCGACTAAAGTATATTTAGAAAGCAACACCATTTTAAAACCTGCTATTGGCTTATATCGCAAACTTGGTTTTGTTGAAATTCCGCTGCGCCCTACTCCATATGACCGATGCGATATCCAGATGGAATACATTGTTAAATAGCTGCGGTTCTCATTTTGGATACAATATGCTTTGTTTTGGTTATTTTTAAACTGAACCTGATACCGACCTTTGTAATGTTAGTTTAAAACATAAAAAATAAAGTATGAGCATTAAAAAAATAAACTTAGGAAACCAGGGCTTAGTGTTACCTGCTATTGGCTTGGGCTGCATGGGTATGACTCAAATTGCCGGCAACGACGTATATGGCAAAGCCGATGAAGCCGAAGCTATTAAAACCATTCACCGTTCGTTAGAATTGGGTGGCAGCTTTTTAGATACTGCCGATTTATACGGGCCTTTACTTAACGAACGCCTTATTGCAAAAGCCATTAAAGGCAACCGTGACAGTTACCAAATAGCTACAAAATTTGCATGGGAAATAGACGATAACGAACAGCTTACCTGGAAAATTAATGGTTCGAAAGACTATGTAAAAAAAGCGATTGAGCGCTCCCTTAAAAATTTGGGTACTGATTATATCGACCTGTATTACATGCACCGCCTTGACCCTAACACGCCTATTGAAGAAACTGTCGAAGCCATGAGCCAACTGGTTAAAGAAGGTAAGGTAGGCTATATTGGTTTGAGCGAAGTAGGATCTGAAACTATCCGCAAGGCACACGCTATTCACCCCATAACAGCACTACAATCAGAATATTCGTTATTTGAACGTAGTGTTGAGGAAGAAGGTATTTTGGGTACTTTAAAAGAACTGGGTATTGGCTTCGTGCCCTACTCACCACTGGGCAGGGGTTTTATATCAGGAGAGATAAAAAGCCCGGATGATTTCCCGGAGAATGACTTTAGGCGAGGTATACCAAAATTTCAGGGAGAACAGTTTTACAAAAACATTGAGTTGCTTAATGAACTGAATACAATGGCTGCCCAGAAAAACATTACGCCATCGCAATTGGCTATAGCTTGGTCTGTAAACAAAGGCTTCTTACCAATACCTGGCACTAAACGCGTTAAGTATGTTGAGCAAAATATTGCAGCAACTAATTTAGAACTTAGCAATATTGATATAGAAAGACTTGAAAATATTATACCGCTTGGTACACCTACCGGAAACCGTTATGATGAGTGGGGAATGACTTTAGTTAACCTATAACAAACCATTATAAAAGCTATCTTTACGGTAGCTTTTATTTTTTTAAACGAGAAAAGACTATGAAAAAAGCAACCGCCACTCCATACAATATAGAGTCGATTACCGATTTGCACCGTATTTTGGGATTGCCTAAACCATTACATCCGCTTGTAAGTGTAATTAACCTTACTAATGTTGACTGCCATATAGATGACAACCTTAAAAGCATGATGTATAATTTTTATTCGGTTTGCACCAAAAATGATTTTACCGGAAGAATGAAATACGGACAAAATTATTATGATTTTGATAACGGTATTATGACCTTTTTCTCGCCAGGACAGGTAATTAGTACTGAGGGCAGCGACATTAAAGTTAACGGAATGTGGCTGGTTTTTCATCCTGATTTTGTTCGCTCATACCCATTAGGCAAAAGCATTAAAGATATGGGCTTTTTTAGCTACGCGGTAAACGAAGCATTGCACCTCTCGGAATCGGAAGAAAGCATGCTCAACGGGATTATGCATAGTATCGAAAAAGAATATAAACAGCCTATAGATAACTTTAGCCAGGATGTGATTATAGCACATATCGAACTGTTACTTAGCTACAGCAATCGTTTTTACAACCGCCAGTTTATAACTCGTAAAAGTATAAATAATGATTTACTGGTTCAGCTTGATGAAGTATTAGATACTTACTTTAGTAGCCAGCCCAACACTTTGCCTACCGTAAAATATATTGCCAAAGCATTGCGTGTTTCGCCCAGCTATTTAAGCGATATGCTGCGAAGCTTAACCGGCCAAAATGCGCAACAGCACATTCATCATAAATTAATCGAAAAGGCTAAAGATGTTTTGAGTACTACGCAATTATCGGTTAGTGAAATAGCCTATCAACTTGGGTTTGAATATCCGCAGTCGTTTAGTAAGTTATTTAAAACCAAAACAGATGTTTCTCCGCTGGAGTACCGCAAGCAATTTAATTGACAGAAAAAAGTAACGGTAATTGTCTAACATCTAATATCTCAATTCTAACATCTATAAAATGAACATACAAACCATAAAAACAATTGTTACCGGAGGCACCACCGGTATAGGTTACGAAACTGCAAAACTGTTGAAGTCACAAGGTGCACAGGTTGTAATTTGTGGCAGGAATGAAGAAAGTGTAAATCAAGCAGCGTCAGAGCTTGGTGTTTTTGGCATAAAAGCCGATGTAAGCAGTGCCGATGATGTAACTGCGCTTTTTGAATTTGCTATCGAAAAAATGGGTGGACTCAATGTACTTATAAATAATGCTGGCTTAGGACACATAGCCCCGCTAACCGAAACATCTATCGAAGATTTTACCCATATTTGGGAAACCAATACCAAGAGTACTTTTATGTGTGGGCAGCTGGCTGCTAAGCATTTTATTACGCAAAATACAGGTAACATAATCAATATATCATCTATGGGTGCGGTGCGCGGCTTTGCAGGAGGATCTGCCTATGTGGCGAGTAAAGCAGCCATGACCGGTTTAACCATGTGCTGGCAGGCTGAATTGCGCAAACATAATATACGTGTAACACAAATAAACCCAAGTGAAGTAATTACAGAGTTTGGCGCTAAAATAGGTTACGAAACTACTAACGTAGACAAGAAATTAAAAGGCTTAGAAATCGCACAGGCTATAGTAAGTGTACTTGCCATGAACGATATAGGTTTTATACCCGAAGTTAATGTATGGGCAACGAACCCGTTTTAATGAATTCTAATTATAACAGACCATCATCGGCAAAACTAAGGTAGCCGTTCTCGGTAACAATTACATGGTCGAGTACATTAATTTCCATAGTTTGCCCTGCCAATTTTAACTGTCGGGTAATTTGTTTGTCGGCTTCGCTGGCCTGTAAAACACCCGACGGATGGTTGTGCACTAAAATCAGTGCTACAGCATTTTGCTCTAACGCGGTTTTAAATACAATCCGTGTATCTACAACGGTGCCTGTAATTCCACCTTTGCTAATTTGCGATTTGTAAATTACTTTGTTAGAATTATTAAGGTAAATAATCCAGAATTCTTCATGTGGCAATTCGCCTACTATAGGCTGCATTATTTCGAATACTGCTTTACTGCCTGTAATACGGTCGAGTTTTACAACATCTTCTTCACGGCGGCGGCGGCCTAATTCCATAGCAGCGGCAATAGAAATTGCCTTTGCTTCGCCTATGCCTTTAAACCCCATAAGCTGTTGCAGCGATTGCTTGCCCAACGCATTAAGGTTATTATCTACACTTGCTAAAATACGTTTGCTTAACTGCACTGCACTCTCGTTACGGCTACCCGAGCCTATAAGTATGGCAATAAGCTCGGCATCGCTAAGTGCAGCCTTGCCTTTAAGCATTAGTTTTTCGCGGGGCTGGTCGTCCTCCGCCCAATATTTTATAGAGAAATTGCCTTGGGTATCTTCCATGTTGGTTATTTTAAAGAAATTTTTAATCCCATTTCATTTTTCATGTGCAATACAACTTCTGCATTGCCACGGGCATCATCTACAGGGTTGTGCGTATGTTCGGTTTTACGTAAATGTTTCCATTGTGCGAAAGTATCATTTACCAGTCCGCAATATAGATCAGAAATTCTCCTTGACGAAAATCCGAAAGGGTTTCTTCCGGTAAAGTGATGAAAATACCAGCATATAAACATCCAGTCGAAACCATTATTATCGCTCATAAAAACAGGCCTGCCTTTACTGTTAGTTTTAATCCATTCTTCAAATGCCAGCATTGTTTCAGCAGGATCGTCAAACGTTAGTGTATCTTCTCGGCTAAAACCTGATACCGCTAAAGCCTGCGGAACATAATTATCTGATATGGGTTTTAACTTGCCATAAAATGTTTTATCCAATGTGTCATCTACCAGCACTGCCCCAAAACACACCATAGAAAAATCTCCCGGTATAGGCCCGTCCGATTCTATATCTACAACAAAGTAACTCATACCAATTTATTAGGAGCACAATTTAATCAAATTTCGTTATCAGTCAGCATATTATTATTGCGTTGTGATAACAAACCAACCACCATGAAACAATTACTATTTTTATTTTTGCTAAGCTGCACCAACAGCCCTGAAAAACAACACACTAAAGCAGCCACTAAAGACTTTTATGAGAAATTAAGTGATGCCGCCGTACTAATAACTAAAGATGATGTAAGTTACGACCCTAAGTATTACCAGATAAAATACCCTAACGGCGATGTACCCGAAGACCGCGGCGTATGTACCGATGTAGTTATACGTAGTTACCGCAAACTGGGCATAGACCTGCAAAAAGAGGTACATGAAGATATGGCTGCTAACTTTAGCAAATACCCAAAAGACTGGGGCTTAAAAACTACCGATACTAATATTGACCACAGGCGAGTACCCAACCTACAGGTATTTTTTACACGTAAGGGCGAGGTAAAACCAATTACTAAAGACGCTGCCGATTACAAACCCGGCGATATTGTTACCTGGATGCTTGCGAGTAACAGGCCACACATAGGTGTGGTTATTAATAAAAAAAGCAGCATTACAAAGCGTTACCAAATGGTGCATAATATAGGTTATGGCCAAGTGGTAGAAGACTGCCTTTTTGATTATAAAATTACAGGGCATTACCGTTATAAAAAGTAACCATGCCTTTACCTTTAGCCCCGATTGCAGCGGTATCCTGCAACCGCAGGGCGCAGATAAAGCGAAAAGCGGGACAAGCCTTTACTGATTAGGTACTAGCTTATCCCGCTTTAAAAAGTATTAAGTGATCAGTCGCAGTTTACAGTGAGTGACTTTAGACCTTATGACTTTATCAACTTTATACTAAAGTAGCGTTTTAACCTCATCAAAATTAAGTCCGCCGTAATTACCGGAACTCATTAATAATAAGGCAACACCTTTAGTGTCGTATTTTAAATGATACAAATATTCTTTAAACGCCGCCGGATTAGTATAAATAATCAGGTCTTTGCGATTAAAGGCCTGGGCGATTTGCTCGTACGTAACTTCTTCGAGCTGCTTGATTTTTACGGCATCGGGGCTGTAAAATACCACGGCAACATCGGCAGCATCTAAGGCGCCTTCATATTCTTTTAAAAATTCGGCGTTAAGGCTGCTGTAGGTATGCAACTCAAGGCAGGCGATAAGAGTTTTATCAGGATACTGCTCTTTTACCGCCTTAGTAGTAGCCGATACTTTACTTGGCGAATGTGCAAAATCTTTATAGGCTACGTTCATGCCGTTTTCAGCAATTTTTTCTAAACGTTTGCTGGCCCCTTTAAAGGTAGCGATAGCTTCATAAAAGTCGGCTTCATCTACACCCATGTTTTGGCAAATCCATTTGGCACCAGCGAGGTTGTTAAGGTTGTGCGCGCCAAAAACCTCTATAGGCATTGGCCCTTCAGGTGTATCAAGTAAGGTTACACCATCTTTAACCATATAACTTGGTGTGCTGTATGGCAGTTTACGAATGGGGTTTGTAGCTGCTTCGGCCACGCGTTTTACCTCGGCATCGTCTTCATTATAAATTAAAATGCCACCATTGGTAATTTTCGAAATAAATATATCGAACTGCTCTACATAGCTTTCGTAGGTAGGAAATACGTTGATATGATCCCAGGCTATGCCGCTTATCAATGCTATGTTAGGCTGATATAAATGGAATTTTGGTCGTAAATCCATAGGCGATGATAAGTACTCATCGCCTTCCAGAACAATAAAATCATTCTCTTCGGTAAGGTGTACCATAGTATCAAAACCTTCAAGTTGAGCGCCCACCATATAATCTACCGCAATATTATTGTAATTCATAACATGCAAAATCATGCTGGTAATGGTAGTTTTACCGTGGCTGCCACCAATAACTACACGGGTTTTATTTTTGCTTTGCTCGTATAAAAATTCAGGATAGCTATAAATTTTAAGCCCAAGTTGCTGCGCTTTTAAAAGTTCCGGATTATCGGCTTTGGCGTGCATACCTAAAATTACAGCATCAATATCTGCAGTAATTTTTTCCGGAAACCAGCCTAACGTTTCGGGCAGCAAACCTCGCTTTTCAAGTCGGGTATGGCTGGGTTCAAAAATAGCATCGTCGCTACCGGTTATTACATATCCTTTTTGGTGTAGGGCAAGTGCCAGGTTGTGCATGGCGCTGCCGCCTATAGCAATAAAATGTGTATGCATTTTTAGTATCTGATTTTAAGGAAGGAAATACAAATTCCTTCGGCAAACCAAAAGTAATAAAATGATTTTAGGTTTTTAATATAAATGACACTTTCCAGATGTTGAAGCACAAAAAAACCGCCCCTCATCAGGGCGGTTCTAATATCTAAAGTCTATTATCTCTTATTTAACATCTAACAGTCTTATTTAACAAGTGTCATTTCGTCTACAATATGTTTGGCACCGGCATATTTGTCGATTATCCAAAGCACGTAGCGAATATCTACGTTAATAGTGCGTTGCAGGTCTTTATCAAAAATAACATCGCCAGCCATAGCCTCAATATTACCATCAAAAGCTACACCTATAAGTTCACCTTTACCATTAAGTACTGGCGAGCCCGAGTTACCGCCTGTAATATCATTATCTGTTAAAAAGTTAACCGGCATGTACCCTTTTTTATCGGCATACTGGCCAAAGTCTTTTTTCTCATTAAGTTCTAACAACCTTTTTGGTAAATCAAACTCAGGGTCGTTAGGTTTATATTTATTAACCTCGCCCTGTAGGGTAGTATAATAATTCTTTTTAGCGTCATTACGTTTATCAGCAGGCAGCGAACGCACTTTACCATAAGTAAGGCGAAGCGTGCTGTTAGCATCCGGATAATATTTAGCGTTAGGATTTGCCTGTCTCATACCTTCCACCAACAGGCGGAATGCTTTAGAGAAATCGGCATCAAGAGCCAATTGCTCATCGGTTTTAGCCCTGTATTTAGTCATTAAATCAGTCGATAGTAAATATAACGGATCGTTGTTAAGTACAGCAGCGTCTGGCTTCTGAATAAAAGCATTAAGCTTTTCTCTCGAACCGAATATACTTTTATCAAAAGCTGAATTGATGTATGCTGTATAATCGTAATTATTTTCTTTACCTATTTTAGCCACAAGCGGAGCAATTTCGTACCCGGTAGATTTTGTAGCATACAGGTGCAGTTGCGCTGCCAGTACATCTTTTTCTATAGGCAGGTACATTTCACTAAATGAAGCATCGATAGCTTCATTTAATTGCGGAAGCATTGCTTTGCGTTGTGCCTCAGTAGCTTTTATGTACGTATCTAAACCACGGCCTATGCTAAAAGGCAAAACAGCGTAATTAGACGTCCTTACCAATCCGGTAAGGTAATTATCATGGCGTGCCTTCTCGTTAGTTTTAGCGTAATAATTATTTATAGTAGCTATAACAGTACCATACTTGGCTTTGTTTTCCGGCTTGTTTGCCCATGCGTTAAACTCAGCTTCGCTTTTAGCTTTAGTTGCTGCTGTTTTATGTTTGGTAAGTGCATCTATCATGCCCTGGCGGTTTTTCCAGTAGTTGGCAACCTGCGCATATTTAGCGGCATACTCAAGGCGCACTTTAGCATCCTTATCCATGTGCACTTTCATTTTATCCATGCCCAGTTTAGATGCTTCTACCCATGCAGGATAAGCATATTTAACATTTTGGTCGATACCACCACTTGGCATCCAGCGGTTGGTACGGCCTGGGTAACCAAGAATCATGGCAAAATCATTTTCCTGAACGCCTTTAAGGCTTACCGGTAAATAATATTTTGGGTGAAGCGGTACATTGTTTTCAGAATATTCTGCCGGGTTACCATTAGCATCTGCATAAATACGGAACATTGAGAAATCTCCCGTATGGCGTGGCCATTCCCAGTTATCGGTATCACCACCAAATTTACCTATGCTCTCTGGCGGGTTACCAACTAAACGTACATCTTTATAATCCTGGTACACGAAATAGTAGTACTCGTTACCCTGAAAAAACGGACGAACAGATACAGTGTATTTACCGCCTTCGCTGTTTTCTTTTTCGATAAGCGCCATTTCCTGTTGTATCGCTTTTTCTCTTTCAGCCTCGGTCATTTTATCGTTAACCTTACCTAAAATACGTTTAGATACATCATCCATACGCACAAAAAAGCGCACATAAAGACTTTTTGGTTTTAACTCGCCACCATGGTTTTTAGCCCAAAAACCATCTTTAAGGTAGTTAGCTTCCGGAGTACTTAATTCGGCAATAGCCTCATAACCGCAGTGGTGATTGGTAAGTACAAGTCCATCTTTAGAAATCACCTCGGCAGTACAGCCGCCATTAAACTGCACAACGGCATCTTTAAGGCTGTGGTGGTTTATGCTGTAAATTTCTTCGGCAGTAAGCTGAAGCCCCATTTTTTGCATATCCCTGTGGTTAAGGCGCTCAATAAACATTAAAAACCACATACCCTCATCGGCCCTTACAGGCATAACGATAACGAACATGGTTAGGAATAAAATTAGTTTTTTCATTAATTCTCTAAATAAAATTAGTAGTTGCAGTATGCTATTTTTTCAGAAAACTCCCCTGATTGATAACAACCTCATGTTTTTTGTACCGCGAAGATACTTTATTTTAAGAATTTGGTAAAATTTAAGCAGTTTAAAAAGTTGCATGTCACGGTTTTTAGGAGGTACGTTACTCACATTTAAAACTACAACTTATCTAAAACAGCCATACCTTTTTGGTGCACCTCATTTTGCGGAAGGTAGCTACGGTTATTTACGTGCAGGTAATATTCTTGCAAGAAGGCTTTAAACTCACGAATATTATTTAAATCGGCTTCGGTTTTTTTAGAGATTAGGTTGTGCTTACCTAAAGGATCGTTTCGGTATGCTATTTTAGAGATTACTACTTTTTCATTAAACAAATAGTAAAATTCATCTGTAGTAAAGTTGAAAGCACTGTTACTAAAATTAACAGCGAAGTGCCCTTTGGTTTTATTTGGATCGAAATGATCTACGCCAAACCCGAAAAACGGTTTATTATAATCCAGCATACCTAACAGTGTAGGCATAATATCTATATGCTGCATAATTTTATCATCGGTACCTAGAAGCTTACCTCCGGGTTTAAAAAATAATATAGGTATAGCATACTCATTAGGTTGCTTGTTGTACTTTTTACTATCGGCACCAGAAGCATGATCGGCAGTAATTATAAATAAGGTATTGTTATACCAAGACTCATTTTTAATGCTGTTAAAAAACTGCTGTAAGGCATAATCAGAATACTTTATGGCACGGTGTATAGGCAGTGTACCATCGGTAAATTTACTTTTCATCCCTTCGGGGATACTATAAGGGTGGTGTGATGATAATGTAAACAGTGTTGCAAAAAATGGCTTGTTCATTTTGTTCAGCTTTTCGTGAACATAGGGTAAAAACTTATGATCCCAAATGCCCCACTTGCCATCAAAATCATTAGTACCTCTTTCGGCTTCATAATCCTGACGGGAATAAAACTGCTTTACACCGGTTGTTTTACCAAACGATACAAAACCCATAGACTCCCGTACTCCACCATGAAAAAAGGCAGTCTGGTAGCCCATCTCGGCCATGCATTCCGGTAAACCATGATATGGCGCTACAGAGTTAGGCAATGACAAAAAATGCTCTTTAAATGATGGTATCGATGCCCATATGGCTGGTAGCGCATCTATAGATCGTAAACCGTTTTGGTAGGCATTAGTAAACACATAGCTTTTACCCACAAGCGAATCTATAAACGGCGTATTACTTTCCTGACCCGGTTTAAATTCTGTCGAAAGGCTTTTAATATGCGCCTTACCAAAACTTTCCAGGATAATTATAAACACATTTGTTTTGCGGTCGATATCAAACTTTTGCCAATCGGTAGATGTATGGGTAGTAGGCGAAATGTTTGCCGCAAGTGCATCATCAAAATATTTTAAATTAGGCACATCTTTAGATTTGCCTATAGTACGCAACAAACAAAACGGATTGCTTAATATAAACGATGTATGCGTAGGGTTATCGGTATACAAAAAAGCATCGTTCATAGTAATAGGGAAAGAAGCCATGGCAAAAGTAGCTCCCCTTGCAAAAAACACTATTATTACAGCCATAATACCTAAATAAGCAAAATGCACCGCAAAGTATTTTTTATGGCTGCTTACTGGCTGGCTGCGTAATTGTATTGCTTTGTAGCCAAACCAAATTATAGCAATAAATACAGCATACAATACTAAACCGTACCAATAGTCATACAAAAAATCACCAAGTAAGGGTATAAAACTGTCTTCTTTAAGCAATACAAAATCGCCTAAAACAATGCGCGCCTGTTTAAACGGGTAGTAAAAAATATCGGCTACATTTATTAATAACCCAAGAGCATTGCCTATTATATAGCTACTAAATGCCATTTTTTGAAAGACTGTATTTTCGGCAAACTTAAAAGGTAGTAATGAAAAAAATATGAAAGGGATATTGATGTAAATGATAGAAACCGAGTCGAACATTAAACTTCCTTTTAACAAGCTCCATAGTCCATTGCCCATAACAGGGTCTATCAAATCATTATTATAAATATAAAATGCTATACGGCATAGCATAAAAACCACATATACAAGCATCAGCCTTAATAAAAGAACCAATAGCCTGTTATTAAATTGCAACTTCATAAGCGTTAAAGCTTTGTAAAGAGTAAACGTGCTACCCTTATATAATTAGTACCGCAAAGATACCTATGTTTTAAACCAACATTAACAAATTGTTAACTATTGTTTGCTATCGTTTAGGATAGCACATTTTAAAACCTTAAACCTAAACATTTGCTAAAATGTTTTAATCGCCATTTTGGTTATGTAACTTTAACTGTACCAAACTAAATAAAAACATTATGAGCACACTAACGTTCAACGAAACAGCAGGCACTGCCCTTTTTGGTGCAATAGCCGCTACAGCACCCGACAGGGAAAACCTTAAAGCAAGCGAACTGCTTAACTTTGTAAAAAAGCTTGGGCTTACCTATAAAAACATTAAGCTATCGACCCACGGGCAAATGGTTACACTGGAAGGCGAGGTCGAAAAACAGGCCGATGCCGAGAAAATTGCCCTTGCTGTGGGTAACGTAGGTGGAGTACAATCGGTAAATAATAAAATGGTTGTTGCTACACCCGAAGATGATTCTCAATTTTACACAGTAGTAAGTGGCGATTCACTTTCTAAAATTGCAGGTAAATATTATGATGATGTTCAAAAGTACAATACCATTTTTGAAGCCAATAAACCAATGCTAAGCGACCCTGATAAAATTTACCCGGGACAGTTGTTAAGGATTCCGACTGTGAAGTAATGTGTATTTAAAAATTTGCTATCTGCCTCGCATGATAATAAAACATGAAAAAAGCGCCAATGGCGCTTTTTTCTATTCTACTTCTACGTTTAGCATTTGCCAAAGTTTATCTTTTAACTCTACCAGGCCTTGCTGCGCTACAGATGAGATCATTAAGTATGGAATATCTTTAAATGTAACATCAAGGGTTTGTTTCATTTCTACTTTAAGCTCATCATCAAGCATATCGCATTTAGAAACTACAATTACACGTTCTTTATCCAAAATTTCCGGATTGTAACGTCGTAACTCATCTAATAAAATTTCGTATTCTTTTTCGATATCCGGAGCATCGGCAGGGATAAGGAAAATCAGTACCGAGTTTCTTTCAATGTGCCTTAAAAAGTAATGGCCTAAACCTTTACCTTCGGCAGCACCTTCTATAATTCCGGGAATATCTGCAATTACAAACGATTGGTAATCCCTGTACGCCACAATACCTAAATTAGGTTTAAGTGTTGTAAAAGGGTAGTCGGCAATTTTTGGTTTTGCAGATGTAAGTACCGATAGCAGTGTCGATTTACCCGCATTTGGGAAACCTACAAGGCCAACATCGGCCAGTACTTTAAGCTCAAGCAATATATCGTGCTCTTCTGCCGGTAAACCCGGTTGCGAGTAGCGTGGCGTTTGGTTGGTAGAACTCCTAAAGTGCCAGTTACCCAAACCACCTTTACCGCCTTTAGCAATAATTTGTTTTTCGCCGTCTTCGGTTATTTCAAATAAAATTTCGTCAGTCTCTTTATCGCGCACTACAGTTCCTAACGGAACTTCAATGTACTTATCATCACCATCGGCACCGGTGCTACGTGCGCTACCGCCATCGCCACCGTGGCCTGCTTTAATGTGCCTTGCAAACTTAAGGTGAAACAGTGTCCATAATCCTTTATTACCTACAAGGTAAACGTGGCCACCACGGCCGCCATCGCCACCATCGGGGCCTCCTTTTTCAATAAATTTTTCTCTGTGTAAGTGTGTAGATCCCTTGCCCCCTTTTCCTGAGGACACATATATTTTTACGTAATCTACAAAATTCCCTTCTGTCATTGTATTTAATTTAAAGTAAAAGGCTGCTATTTAGTCGCAACATTTCAGTTTGCAAAAGTACATTTTTTTTATGAAACTCCATACAGTAAAGATGTTGCCTTGTTTTGATGAGTTTTATACGTCATTTATTAAGCTTAAAGAAAAATTAAATCAGGTAGATTTGAGTTCTATTATTAATCAATAATCTACATGTCACGTTACAACATTTACTTACTTGCGTTTATTTTTTTGCTATTTACCGCATATCAAAGCTGTTTTGCGCAAAGCCCAAAGCGGGTACTGCTGGCTACTTCTAAAACAGATCATACACTCTCAATAGTAGATCCTACATCACTCAAAATTATCACTAAAATACCTGTAGGCCCCAACCCGCATGAAATTGTAGTATCTACAGATGGCACCACAGCGTATGTATCTAACCCCGGCAACAGCGACCTGCATGAAATTAACGTAGTCGACCTTATACATCAAAAAGCATTACCTAATATAGATACCGCGCCATTTTTAGGTCCGCATGGTATGGCCTATTTAAATGATAAACTTTGGTTTACCGCACAAGGATCTAAAGCTGTGGCGCGCTATGATGTTACCACGGCTAAGTTCGACCTAGCTATAGGCACTGGGCAGGAGGTTACTCATTTGTTATATGTTACCCCTAACGGCAAAAAATTTTACACTACTAATGTAGATAGCGGTACTGTAAGTATTTTCGAGAATATGCCTGTACAGCCCACAGTGCCGCCTACTGGTGTATTGCCTCCTACCGCAAAACCACATATGGACTGGGTACAAACATTAATTAATGTAGGCAAGGGTGCCGAAGGTTTTGATGTTTCGCCCGATGGTAAAGAGTTGTGGACTGCCACTCCCGAAGGAGTACTCTCTATAATTGATGCAGAAAACAAAAAACTGGCAACAACTATTGATACTGGAGTACTGGGTTTACACCGACTTAAATTTACCCCTGACGGTAAACTAGCAGTATTAGTAAGCGTTCGAACCGGTGACCTTTTATTTTATAACACTAAAACCCGTAAAGAAATTAAACGCATAAAAACCGGGCAGGGTGCAGCGATGCTGATGGACGCGATTGGCAATCGCCTTTTTATATCGTGTTCGCCGAACGATTATATAGCAATTATAGATTTAAAAACAATGGAAGTTACCGGCAGGCTCGAAGTTGGTGGCCGCCCCGATGGTTTAGAATTTGCTGTGATTAAATAAAGTAACTCCAGACATTACTAAAATAAAAAGGCTCTTTTAAATTACTTAAAAGAGCCTTTTTATATATGGTTAAACAATTTATTCTTTAATAGATCGTACCAAAACTTTATCAATCTTAACGCCATCCATAACCAGTACTTCAAGTTCAAACAAATGCCAGATTAGCTTTTCGCCTTCTTTAGGTATGTAGCTAAGCTCGGTCATTATAAGTCCGCTTACGGTGGTAACCTCATAATCGGTAGTAAGCTCGTCAAGGTCAAAGTAGGTTAAAAAGTCGTGCAATGGGTAATGCCCGTCTACCAGCCAGGTACCGTCTTCTTTAGCTACCAGCTGAAACTCGTCTTCATAAAAGTCAGACGCGTCGCCTACCAATGCTTCAAGAATATCATTAAGGGTTATTATCCCTTGAAAAACGCCATATTCATCGGTTACTAAAGCGTAATGCACTTTTGTTTTTTTAAAGATCTCTAACGCTTTGTATGCCGATGTATGTTCAATTAAGTAAACCGGCTCTATGTTTATTTCTTTAAGGCTGAAGTTATCTCTTTCGTAATTAGCGAAGATATCTTTTAAAAGCACCACACCTATAACATCGTCGAGGCTGTTGCCCTCGCATACCGGGTAAACCGAATGCAATTCTTCCAGCATTGTTTTGCGAATACTGTCTTTATCAAAAGTGGTAGATAGATAGGTAACCGATTTACGGTGCGTCATTAGCGAATTTACCTTACGGTCGCCAATATGAAAAACGCGCTCCATAATATCGTGTTCAATTTCCTGAACCTCTCCCCCTTCAGTACCTTCTTTTATAATAGCTTTAATTTCTTCTTCGGTTACTTTACCATCTGCCGTAGGGCGAATGCGGAATATCTTTAGTAAAAAATCAGTCGATGAAGTAAGCAACCATATAAATGGTGCCGTGATTATCGAAATGTACTTCATTGGTAACGCTACCAGTTTCGCGATAGTTTCCGGGAAGTTAAGACCTATCCTTTTAGGTAAAAGTTCGCCTAACACTAACGAGAAAAACGTAAGTATAACTACTACAATACCTACAGATATATTGGTAGAATACGGTTTTAATGCTGCAAACCCTTCAACAAAAATCTTTACATCATCGGTTACTTTATCGCCGGAGTAAATACCCGTTAAAATACCAATAAGCGTAATGCCTATTTGTACGGTAGACAGAAATTTGTTTGGCGAGTTTGCAAGGTCCAGCGCGGCTTGCGCACTTGGGTTGCCTTTTTTTGCTGCCGTTTCGAGGCGGCTTTTACGTGCAGATATTAATGCGATCTCAGACATTGAGAACACACCGTTTAAAATAATAAGGAAAAATATTATTGCTATTTCCAAAATTGGGGGTTTATGTTAAAGCGTATCGATTACCGAACTTAATCGACCTGTAATTTCGGCTATTTCGCCTATACCGTTTACAGGGTGGTATTTACCCTGTGTTTGGTAGTATTCAATCAGCGGAGCGGTTTTTTCATTATATTCCTGGTAGCGGTTACGTATCAGGTTTTCATCCTGGTCATCTGCCCTGCCACTGGTCTTACCTCTTTCTAAAAGGCGTTGTACAAGTATCTCATCATCAGCCTCCAGCGCAATGGTAGCGGTTACGCCCCACCCTTTAGATTGTAAAAAAGCATCTAGCGCATCAGCCTGTGCTGTAGTACGCGGAAAACCATCAAATAAAAAACCGGCAGTATCGGGATTTTTTTCAACCTCATCCTGCAGCATTTTTATAGTAACCTCATCCGGCACTAATTCGCCTTTATCAATATAGGTTTTAGCCAGTTTGCCAAGGTCGGTATCATTTTTAAGATTAAACCTGAATATATCTCCTGTAGAAATATGGGTAAGGTTGTACTTAGTTTTTAAAAACTCTGCCTGGGTGCCCTTGCCTGCGCCCGGTTTTCCAAAAAGAACGATGTTAATCATCTTGAATAATTATAATTTGTGTTGTTGTTATTGCAATTGGTAAATTTCGGGTAAGTTGCGCCCAAGCCCATCATAGTCGAGGCCATAGCCTACTATGAATTTATTAGGAATTTCGAAACCTACATAATCCAGCGGGATAGTTTTAGTGTATGCCTCCGGCTTAAAAAATAAAGTGGCAATTTTAAGCTGCTTTACATTTTGCGATTCAAATATTTTTTTAAGCTCCTCTATAGTATTGCCGGTATCAACAATATCTTCTATAATAACCACGCTGCGGCCTTCAAGGCTTTGGCTAAGGCCAATAAGCTGCTTAATCTCACCGGTGCTGCTGGTGCCTTCGTACGATGCCATTTTTACAAAACTAATCTCACACGGCTGTGTGTAATGTTTCACAAAGTCGGCCATTACCATAAACGCGCCGTTAAGCACACCTATAAATACCGGTACTTCGCCTTTTAAATCGTCTTCGGCCTGTTTCGCCATACGTGCCAGTACCGCATCAATATCTGCTGCGGCAATAAAGGGCACAAAAAATTTGTCATGAAGTTGTATCACTTATCGCATAAATATAATTGGCAAATATACTAATTAGCAAACAGCCACTTACATGGTTACGTTTATTTTGTAATAAATTTAATAATGTTAAATTATATTTAATATTCAGGCTGTTAGATTGATAAACTTTCAGTAAATGGGTAAATTCGGATACTAATTACATTTTTTACAACTTATGAAAATTAAATCGACCCCAGTTGCACTGGCTTTATTAGGCCTTATATCATTAAACTCCTGCAAGCAGCAAGTTACTAAAGAAGAAAAACAAGAAGCTAAGGCTGAAGGCGGCACTACCGTAAAAACGGCTGTGGGCGACCTGGCATTGCCTGCCCCTTTTGAAACAGAATCAGTCACCAACCGCAATGGAATGAAAGACTGGCCCGAAGGTGCAACCCCTAAAGCTCCTGCCGGTTTTACTGTGACTAAATTTGCAACCGACCTAAAAAACCCACGTAATACTTACATTGCCCCTAACGGTGATATTTTTGTTGCGGAAAGCGGTACGCAAGGCAGTGCCGACCGTATAACCCTGCTTCGTGATAAAGACAAAGATGGCACTTTTGAAACCCGTGCTGTTTTTGCTGAAAAACTAAACCAGCCGTACGGTATGCTAATACTTAAAAACAACTTTTATGTAGCCAATACCGATGGTTTATACATGTACCCATACAAAACAGGCGATGTAAAACTACAGGGCGAAGGCAAGAAAATTGTGAGCTTACCGGCGGGTGGGTACAACAACCACTGGACGCGTAACCTTATTGCAAATGCTGACGGGTCTAAAATATTTATTACTGTAGGATCTGGCAGTAATGTGGCAGAACACGGTATGGAAAACGAAGTACGTCGTGCTAACATTTTAGAGATTAACCCAGATGGTACCGGCGAGCGTGTGTATGCAGCCGGATTACGTAACCCTGTGGGTGTTGACTGGAACCCGGTTACTAAAGAATTATGGACAGCCGTTAACGAACGCGACGAACTGGGCGACGAGCTTGTACCTGATTATATTACCAGTGTTAAAGAAGGTGGCTTTTACGGATGGCCTTACTCTTACTATGGTAAAATTGAAGACCCGCGTATGAAAGGCCAGGGTAAAGACCTTGTTGCTAAAGCTATTGTGCCCGATGTTCCTGTGGGGCCGCATACGGCTTCGTTAGGATTAGCTTTTTATAACAAAACAGCGTTCCCGAAACAGTACCAGAATGGAGCCTTTGTAGGTCAGCATGGTTCTTGGAACCGCAGCACGCTTAGTGGTTACAAAGTAGCATTCATTCCATTTGAAAACGGAAAACCATCGGGCAAACCGCAAGACTTTTTAACCGGTTTTATTGCCGATGAGAAAAAAGCACAGGCTTATGGCCGCCCTGTAGATGTTACCGTAATGAACGATGGTTCGCTATTGGTAAACGATGATAGTGGTAATACACTATGGAAAGTTACAGCAACTAAATAATAATTTTATAACTTATACCTAAAAATCCTGTAGTACTTTTATTGCAGGATTTTTTAATGACCTATAAACAACAACTAATGATTAGAAAACTACGCTTACCAATTGCTCTACTTATGGGCACAGCCGCTTTTGCCCAGCAACCTGCACGCGACAGTATTCAATCTAAAAATAATTTAAAAGAAGTTATTATAAGTAGCTACCACATTAACGATAGCCTGTTAAACGCTCCGGCATCGGTAAGTGTGTTGTCATCGGCACAAATACAGCGCAACAATTTATCTGATATTTCTCCAATATTAAATACGCTTCCGGGAGTGTTCATGCAGTCGGGCGGTATTAACACTAACCGAATTTCCATTCGTGGCATTGGTGCACGTACACCTTATGGTACTAATAAAATTCGGGCTTTTTACGGTAGCATCCCCTTAACATCGGGCGATAGCGAAACTACTATTGAAGATATCGACCTTTCCATTATTGATCAAATAGAAGTTGTAAAAGGACCGTTATCAAGCTTATATGGCGCTGGGCTTGGTGGGGCGATAATAATCACTCCAAAACTGGCATCGGTAAACGGTAGCCGGGGTACGGTTAGCAGTACACATGGATCTTACGGATTGGTAAAAAACACTGTAGGCTACGGATTAAATACCGAATCGGGCAGCCTGAACCTTACCTACCATAAACTGGAAACAGATGGTTACCGTGCCAACAGCCATTACAACCGTGAAGGCGTTACCCTTGCAGGAGAATTGTTTCGCAAACCTAACAGCAAGTTAACCTACTTTGGTAATTATACCTTTATGATGGCGTACATACCAAGTTCTGTCAGCAAAGCAAGTTTTGATAATAATCCACGTGCTGCCGCGCCTACCTGGGCTGCCAGTAAAGGATACGAGCAATACGATTCTTATTTAGGAGGCTTGGCTTATGACTGGACGGTTACCAACTGGCTTAAAAATTCAACGTCGGTTTTCATCAACAGTAAAAAAAGTTATGAGCCGCGTCCGTTCGATATTCTTCAGCAAAACACTACAGCATTTGGTGCGCGTACCCAGTTTTTAGGCGACTTTAAAATAGGCAGCGTGAAGTCGAACTTTATTGCCGGAATGGAGTATTTTAAAGATGGTTTTGATGGCGGAACTTTCGAGAATTTATATCAGGACAATAATGGCCGTGGTACATTACAAGGCGACCGACTTACAGGCACCAAGCAGGACCGTGATTTTATAAATGCCTTTGCGCAGCTGCGTGTGCAGTTATCGCGCAGGTTTGAGGTTCAGGCAGGGGTAAATTACAATACCACTAAATTTAGTTTAGATAATACGTATCCGCTTGCCACACGATCATCCGAAGATTACAGTTATGACGGTATTTGGTCGCCGCAATTTTCATTACTCTATAAGCCATCAGCATTGCAAACTATTTACGCTTCGGTAAGCAGAGGATTTTCTTTACCATCTATAGAAGAAACACTAACTGCCGATGGAACTATCAACCCAAACATAAAACCCGAAAATGGTTATAACTTTGAGGTTGGCGGTAAATTTTACCTTGCCAACAAAAACCTGTATACCGAGGTCTCGGCCTACCGTATGCAGATTAAGGATTTGCTTGTGGCGCAACGTGTAGGCGACGACCAATACGTAGGCGTTAATGCCGGCGAAACATTGCACGAAGGTATTGAGGCATCTATAAATTATAACTGGCAATTGGGGGCTGATGTTGCGCTTCAGCCGTATGCTGCGGCATCTATAGGGCATTACGAGTTTAAAGAATTTTTAAACAATGGTGTTGATTACAGCGGCAACGACCTTACCGGTGTGCCAAATAACAAAATAAACGGAGGCTTTACCCTGCAATTACCACGCGGCATTTACCTAAGTGCCGACTATTATTATGTTGACAGTGTTCCGCTTAATGATGCAAACTCATTATACAACGACAGCTACAATTTACTAAATGCTAAAGCCGGCTGGCGTTTTACTATTTTAAAAGGTTTAAGCACGCATATATCGGCAGGGGTAAATAATGTTACAAATACGCATTACGCCTCTATGGTATTAGTAAATGCTACGGGTGTAAATGGTGCGCCACCACGTTATTATTACCCTGGCATGTCGGTAAATTATTATGGCAATGTATCGCTTAGTTATGCATTTTAAAAAGTAAATAAAATGTTTACCTTGTACTGCTATAATTATTTGTATGAACAACAAAACATCATTGCCGCAAAAGCAAAGCCTGATTTATAATATAGTAACCAACTTAACGTTTTGGGTGCTCATTGCTATTATAGCCGCAATATTTTTGGGGCATTTTAGGCCTGATGTTGCCGTTAAAATGGAAATCATCGGTAAAACCTTTATAGATATTATTAAGGTGTTTATTGTCCCTATAATTTTTCTTACCATTGTACTTGGCATTGCCGGTATGGGCGACCTTAAAAAAGTAGGCCGCATAGGTGTAAAATCGTTAGTATATTTTGAGATTGTTACCACTTTCGCACTGGCTATTGGTGTAACGGTTGCCTACTTTATGGAACCTGGCAAGATAGACCGCACCGGCCTTAATATGCAGGACCCTTCTAAATTTACTGGCGGGGCAAAAGCCTTTAGCTGGCTTGATTTTTTTATGAATAACATTACCTTGCAGGTTTTAGTGGTTGCTATTATTGTGGGCATCATTCTAAATTATAATAGTAAACGCGAACAGGCCGTTGGCTTTTTGTATAAGTGTTCAGGTATTGTGTTTAAGGCATTAAAATGGGTAATGTACCTGGCACCGCTTGGGGCTTTTGGTGGCATGGCGTACACGGTAGGTAAATTTGGTTTGCATACACTATTGCCGTTGGGTAAACTAATGCTTACGGTTTACATTACTATGGCGCTGTTTATCTTTTTAATTTTAGGAAGCATACTGCGCTACTATAAAATCAACATTCTTCATTTTATAAAATACATTAAGGCTGAGTTACTAATTGTGTTAGGCACCTCATCATCTGAAGCTGCTTTGCCCAATCTTATGGAAAAACTCGAGAAAATGGGCTGTAGCAAATCAGTAGTAGGGCTTGTAGTTCCAACAGGCTATTCTTTTAACCTCGATGGCACTTCGATATACCTTTCAATGTCGGTTATATTTTTAGCGCAACTTTATGATGTGCATTTATCGCTAGGCGAAATTGCAACCATTATAGGTTTGCTCATGGTAACATCAAAAGGGGCGGCAGGTGTAACGGGGAGTGGCTTTATAGTACTAGCCTCTACCCTAACGGCGATACATAAAATTCCGGTTGAAGGATTGGCTTTTTTACTGGGCGTAGATAAATTTATGAGCGAAGCACGTGCCCTTACCAACTTTATAGGAAACGGTGTTGCAACCATTGTAATATCTAAAAGTGAAAACGAATTTATTGAGACAGACAACCCTTTTGTGCAGGAATAAGAAGCTATGATTAAAAATATGTAAATTTAAGCAACTAAAACGTTATAGTTAAATTCAGGATTATGCTTGATTTGATTAAAAAGAATACAGAAATATCTTAAAATGAAAATGTTTTATTCTGAAAAATGCCTTTTCAATAAATTTTCGATAAAAATAAAAATAGCACATTAACCGATTACTATTTTGATTAGCTTAGTATTATATTTATAAAGCCATTGAATATCACTTAACTGTTGATTATTTTTATTGCGAAGTTAAAGGTAAAGATTCGGAGGGGACCGAAGCTTCTACTTTTCGTATTATCAATTGTTTAACAATACAGTGACGGAATTATAAAATGCAGACAAGCAACTTTCTTCTTTTTAAAAAGCCTGTATATATTTATGTACAGGCTTTTTTTATTCAGCTTTTTTACCTTCGTCATCAAAATTAAAATTGCGCAATTGCGGTGCACTAAAAAACGTAAATGCAATAACACCTAATGTTATACATCCGCCGGTTACAACAGCTCTTACCGTACCCAGCCAATGCGCCATAACACCACTTTCAAAGTCGCCTAACTCGTTAGACGAACTTACAAACATAGTATTTACAGCTGCTACACGGCCACGCATATTATCGGGCGTTACAAGCTGAAGAATGGTACTGCGCACTACTACACTAACAGCATCAAACATACCCGATAGCAAGAGCATACAAAACGACAAGATAAAGTTTGTTGAAAGCCCGAACACAATTATAGATAACGCAAATCCTGTAACTGCAAAAAACAATTTACGCCCAGGATGGGTTTTAAGTGGTAAAAAGGCCAGTAGACCTAAAGTTATCAGCGCCCCAATTCCGGGTGCCGATCGTAACAATCCAAAACCTACCTCATCTACATGTAAAATTTCCAGTTGATATACCGGTAATAGCGCTACTGCCCCACCAAATAGTACCGAGAACATATCTAATAGCTGCGCTCCTAATAAGGCAGGTGTTTTAACCACAAAGCGCAACCCTTGAGTAAGGCTTTGTAAAATAGGTTCTTTTTCTATTTTTACCAGCGGTTTTGTTTTTATGGAAAGTATAGGGATTAGTAACAGTATTTGCACAATTACAACCGTAAACATACCTGCCACAACACCATCTAAAGCAATTAATAATCCGGCAACCAACGGCCCTAATACACCGCCGGTTTGGGCAGCCATACTGCTCCAGCTGGTTCCGTTAGGAAAATGCTTGCGCGGAACAACCAATCCAAACAGTGAAAATACCGATGGCCCCATAAACGAACGGATGATACCACCCACAAATACCAAAAAGTAAATGAGGTACAATGTGGTATTCATACCCAGGCTGTTTAAAGAAAAGGGTGTGGTAAGTGTAAAAAGGCTCGACCCTAAAAAGATGTAGGCTACTATACAGAACAATACCATTTTGCGCTTTTCGTTCAAGTCTACAAAATGGCCTGCCAGTAGCGAGAAACCTACTGCGGGTATAACTTCGGCAAGGCCTACAAAGCCGAGTGCCAGTTTATCTCTTGTAAGATGGTATATCCAATAAAAAATTATGGTAACCTGCATGTTAAGTGTAAATAATAACCCAAAACGAACGCTTAAAAACGACAGGAATTCCCTGTTTTTTAAAACCGGGTTCTTTCCAAAAAAACCGGTTACATTTTCACCGGGCTCTTCCTGCTCCACTGTAATTGTAATTTATTTAATAGTAGTAGTTATTTGCTTTACACTATGTAAGCATTTGCAAAATTACATTATATGTAGCATTGCAGTATATTATAAACGGATTTTTATTATGTATAAATAGCTACCGTTTCCTGCTGTAATTTATCAGGCGTGCCGGTTTCCATATAGCGTTTAAAGCCCATAACATCGTTACGCACTGTTTTCTCAAAAATAGGATTTAATAAGCGTGCCACTTCTTCACCAGCATGACCAAGCGGAGCAGTATACGAAAACACCACATGAACCAGCGTGCCCAGCTCGCCGGCATCTTTAAACTCTACCTTACCGGCATTGCGCACGGTAGCATCGGGTAGTGATCGCCAGCCAATAAAACGGTTTTGTTCTTCAGCCACGATCTCAGCTTTCCAGCCAATGGTGTGCGGCAGTCCCGGTACTTTTATTTTCCATTCAGATAATGTATCGCCTAGAACAGTTACGCTTTCTAAATGATTCATAAACAAAGGCAGGTTACCCAAATGCCTCCAGAAGTTGTAAACCTCATTTACAGGGCGCTTTACAATTAGCCTTGCATGTATGTTTATATTGCTGTCTTTATTTTTTGCAGGTTTGCCCAAAGCGCTGTCGTTAACTTTTACGTTATCTATAAAACCTTTTACGCCACGGTATATCATAAAGCCACCGGCAACAGTTTGTAGCAGGCTTTTCTTCTCTTTATTAAGCGCGTTATAAAGCAGGTAAGCCCCGCCGATGATAGAAATTGCGCGCTCAATATCGCCTACTGATTTTTCGCCTGGGGTAACAACAAGGTCGTTTAGCTTTTCCATAAACCTATATAATAATGTGGTGATGATTTATAATTTAAAAATACTAAAAGCAATATTAAGTACCATTTACTTTAACACTACCTTACCAACATGGTATAAAAAAACCCCGATAAACGGGGTTAATTTTTCTTTAGAATACTACTTAGTGCCTTTGTTGGTACTGTTTGTAGTACTGCCTGTGCTGGTTTCTTTAACAGCGCTTTTTGTAGAAGTAGAAGTAGCTTTACCGCCTTTTCTCTTAGTATCAGTAGTTTTGTCAGTTTGATAAGTAGCATCTGTTTTTTTAGAAGCCCTGTCAGTTTTCATTTTTGAACTACTACTGCTTTTTGTACGGCTCTTGGTTGTTGCGGTAGAATCGGTCTGTGCAGATGCTATACCAAATGCAAGTATGGCAGCTACGGTAAAAAACACTTTTTTCATAATACTATTGTTTAATTGTTATGGTCTTGTACTTGTACCCGGGTTAACGGTAGTAGGTTGTGGTTGTGTTGTGGTAGTACCTGTAGGCGATGTTGTAGGGCTGGTTGTTGGCGAGCCTGCCGATGTTGGTACACCCGATGATGCCGGATAAGTAGTTTGCGTTTGCGGTGCTGTATTTGGTTTTATCGCATTGGGCGCATTAGTGCCTTGCGATGTTGTACCCTGCATTGTTGGGTTAACAGCCGTTCTGCCGGTATTCATATTAGGTGCTACAGCCGGTGTGGTTGTTGGCGATGTTGTGGTACGGCTAGCCGATGTTGATGTATTACTTCGCGTTGTTGAAGTTGGGCTAACCGTAGACGCACTGGTAGTTGTAGTTGGCGTTGTTGTGGTAGGAGTTGTTGTCGTGGTTTTTACCTGTGCCGATGCAATACCTACTGTTAGTAGTGCTCCCAGCGTTAAAAATATCTTTTTCATAGTAGTACGTTTTTAATTATTCTTTTTTTTATCCGGCACCTGAGTAGTGGTAGCGTTAGTAGTGTTAGCAGTGTTAGGTACACTACTGGTATTTACTGTTGAGCCACCACCAGCACCACTTGTTGACATTGTGGGAGCCGCTGACGGAGTTTGGCTAGAAATACCATTTGTATTAGAGTTTTGACCTACAGGCACTGCAGATTGTGATGCGTTAGCGCTTTTATTAAGCGACATTTCGGCCGGGCGCGCCAATGTGTTGTTATTGGTACCGGTACTTGGTTTATTTATTTGCCCGGCAGTGTTTACAGTGCCCTGGCTGTTTACTTGTGCCGATGCAATACCTATTGTAAGTACTGCTCCCAGCGTTAAAAATAACTTTTTCATGATTATAGCTTTTTGTGGTTATAGTATAAAGTTACTCAAGCAATAATTAGCTAACTATCTATTTCACAATAATTAACGTAGCTTTGTGCTGTTTTTAGCATACACTATTAAATAGTGTTAACAGTCCTTACACCCCAAATTGAGTAACTTTATAATTTTAACATTGCTATATTATTTTAATGCTTTTTAATAATTCGTATTTTTACCGCCAGACAAACACAAACAAATGGAATTTTTAAATACGCGCGAGTTCGCACAACAGCTTGACGCTAACGACAAGCTGGCAAAATACAGAGACGAATTTTTGTTTCCGCATGTAAATGGCAAACAGGTTATTTACTTTACGGGTAATTCTCTAGGTTTACAGCCAAAGCGTGCAAAAGCCTACGTTGATGAGGTTATGGACGACTGGGCTAAACTGGCGGTAGAAGGCCACTTTTATGCCGATAAACCATGGTGGGATTACCAAGAGCGTTTTGCAGCACCACTTAGTAAAATTGTAGGGGCATTGCCAAGCGAAGTAACGGTTATGAACACCCTTACCGTAAACCTGCACCTGCTTATGGTAAGTTTTTACCAGCCTACTGCAAAGCGATATAAAATTATTTGCGAAGAGAAAGCATTCCCCAGCGACCAGTACATGATTAAAAGTCAGGTACATTTTCATGGTTATGAGCCGGAAGATGCTATTGTAGAAATTAAACGCAGGCCGGGAGAACATAATATAAGGTTAGAAGATGTATTAGATACTATTAAACAAGTAGGCGACGAACTTGCCCTTGTAATTATAGGTGGTGTAAATTATTACACAGGCCAGGTTTTTGATATTAAAACCATTACTAAAGCTGCCCAGGATGCCGGTGCTTATGTAGGTTGGGACCTTGCCCACGGTGCCGGGAACATTCACTTAGAGTTACATGAGTGGAATGTAGACTTTGCTGCATGGTGTAGTTATAAATACATGAACTCTGGCCCAGGTAATGCATCGGGTATTTTTGTACACGAAATGCACCATAACGATCTTGACCTGCCCCGTTTTTCAGGATGGTGGGGCCATAATAAAGAGCGCCGCTTTTTAATGGAACCTAACTTCGACCCGGTTCGTGGTGCCGAAGGATGGCAAATAAGCAACTTACCTATACTATCAATGGCGCCTTATTTAGCATCTGTAGAAATGTTTGATGAAATTGGTATGCCTGCTCTGATTGAAAAGAGAGATCATATTACATCATATCTTGAATTTATCCTTCATGAAATTGACAGGGAAATTGATGGTAATTTCGAAATAATTACACCTTCTGCTCCGCATGAAAGGGCTTCGCAGTTATCGGTTTTTCTTCACGGAGAAGGCCGTTTATTATTCGATTATTTAATGAAAAACGGTGTAATAACCGATTGGCGCGAACCTAACGTTATTCGTCTTGCACCTGTGCCATTATATTGTTCGTATCAGGATATGTATGAATTCGGGCAGATATTAAAAGCGGGTATCTTATCACATAAAAAATAAATAGTACTACGACCAAACTATTTATACTATCGGCATGTAAATTGCATTATCATAAGAGCGCAATTACTGCCGATAGTATTTTTTTTCACTATTTTTGCTAAAAAACAAGGCCATGTCTATCGAGGTTAAAGATATATCTAAAAGTTACGGCGAGCAAAAAGCGCTCGATGCGGTTTCATTCTCTGTTCAAAAAGGAGAAATTGTGGGTTTCCTGGGGCCTAATGGTGCCGGTAAATCTACCTTAATGAAAATCTTAACCACGTATTTAAATGCAGATAGTGGCGATGCGCTTGTTAACGGCAACGATGTTGTTACACAACAAAAAGCAGTACAAAAATCGGTTGGTTATTTACCAGAGCACAATCCGTTATACCTTGACCTTTATGTACGTGAATACCTTGCCTTTAATGCCGATGTTTATAAAGTAGCTAAATCACGTATTGAAGAAGTAATACAACTTACCGGCCTTAGCCCGGAAGCGCATAAAAAAATTGGCGCTTTAAGTAAAGGTTACCGCCAGCGTGTAGGCCTTGCTGCTGCCCTGTTGCACGACCCTGAAGTATTAATATTAGATGAACCTACCACTGGCCTTGACCCTAACCAATTGGTTGAAATAAGAGATTTGATTAAAAACATAGGGAAGGATAAAACAGTGTTTTTATCTACCCACATTATGCAGGAGGTGGAAGCGATTTGCAACCGTGTAATAATTATAAACCACGGCAAAATTGTTACCGACAGAAAACTGAACAATCTGGTTAAAGACAATAAACAAGAACAGGTTATAGAAGTGGAATTTGATAAGGCTGTAGATGCGGTATTACTGCAAACCATACCTAACCTTGCATCGCAAACTAATACAAAAGGTAACATTTGGGTATTAAGCTTTATTGCCGATGCCGATATGCGCCCGGCCGTATTCGACTTTGCTCACGACAACGGCTTAAAGACATTGCAACTTACCCTAAAAAGCAAAAACCTTGAAACGGTATTTAGGGAAATGACTAAAAAGAAATAATTATGTGCGGGAAATTATCATGGTGGGAAACCGAAGAAGAAGAAACTACTGAAAATGGCACTGAAAGCGCTGATAAAAAATAACAAAAAGGCTCAACAAATTTAATTGTTGAGCCTTTTATATTTAGATAACTTAAAAAATCTCTCTGGCAATTGCCTTAATATTATCCGGTTTGCCCATGCTGTAATAATGCAGTACCGGGATACCTGCCTTAATAAGCTCTTTACTTTGCGCGATACACCAGTCGATACCTACCTGCTTAACCGCTTCGTTATCTTTAGCACGCACTACTTCCATAATTAAGTCATCAGGAATATCCACCTTAAAACGGTGCGGAATCATGTTCAGCTGCTTTTTAGTAGCAATAGGCTTTAACCCCGGAATAATAGGCACTGTAATTCCCTCTTTACGGCATTTTGCCACAAAGTCGAAAAACTTCTGGTTGTCAAAAAACAGCTGGGTAATAATGTACTCGGCACCATTTTTTATTTTCTGCTTAAGGAAATAAATATCACTATCAAGGCTCGGTGCCTCCATGTGTTTTTCAGGATAACCCGCCACACCAATACAAAAGTTTGTAGCCGATGTATTTTGCAAATCATCATCTAAATAAATCCCTTTATTAAGGTTTGCTACCTGCGTTACAAGTTCTGTTGCGTAGTGGTTACCTTCTTTTTCAGGTCTGAAATATATTTCGTTTTTAACGGCATCTCCCCTTAATGCAACAACGTTTTGAATACCTAAAAAGTCAAGGTCAATCAAAAAATTCTCGGTATCTTCTTTAGTAAAGCCACCACACAATATGTGCGGAATAGCATCTACTTGGTACTTATTTTGAATCGCCGAACAAATACCTACTGTACCCGGGCGTTTCTTTACCGTCTTTTTTTCAAGCAAACCGCTTGGTAGCTCTTTAAATTCATACTCCTCACGATGATAGGTAACATCTATAAACGGAGGTTTAAATTCCATTAACGGATCGATACTATCAAAAATAGACTGTATGTTTTGCCCCTTTAAAGGAGGTAATATTTCAAAAGTAAATTGTGTTTTGCCCTGGGCATTCTCTATATGTTCGGTAACTTTCATGTCAGCCCCCTAACCCCCAAAGGGGGAAATTCCTATCAGGGGTCAATAGGATTATAAATTTTTAATGCATTTCAATTTTCACGACCTTTCCCCCTTTGGGGGTCAGGGGGCTTTAATCTGCTATATTTGGGTTAAGCCATTTGCTGGCTGTACTTGTAGGTATACCACGCCTTTTGGCATAATCTATTACCTGGTCTTCTTTTATTTTTCCGAGGCCAAAATACTTACTTTGCGGATTTGCAAAATAGTACCCCGATACCGATGATGCCGGCCACATTGCAAGGCTTTCTGTCAGCGTTACACCTATTTCTTTTTCTACATTAAGCAGTTGCCAAATGGTGTTTTTTTCTAAGTGGTCCGGGCAGGCAGGATATCCCGGTGCCGGGCGTATACCGTTATACTCTTCCTTAATCAAAAGTTCGTTGGTTAAATGCTCATCGGCAGCATAGCCCCAAATTTCAGTACGAATTTTTAAGTGGAGGTATTCGGCGAAAGCTTCTGCCAAACGGTCGCCCAGTGCCTTAACCATAATCGAATTATAATCGTCATGGTCTTTTTCAAATTCGGCAGCTTTTTCATCAACACCAAAACCGGTGGTAACAGCAAAAGCCCCCATATAATCAGTAACGGCAGCCTCTTTAGGCGCTATAAAGTCGGCTAAAGCGATATTAGGTGCACCCTTAGTTTTTTGTGACTGCTGGCGCAGGGTTAAAAAAGTGACTTTCTTTTTACCGTCTTCGTCATACAGTTCTATATCATCATCATTAATTTGCGCAGCCGGATAAATACCATAAATACCGCGTGCCTCCAGCCAGTCTTCCTCCAGCATTTGGGTCAGCATTTTTTGTGCATCGGCAAAAAGAATCTGTGCCTGCTCGCCCACAACCTCATCGGTAAGTATGGCGGGATATTTACCATGCAAATCCCACGTTTGGAAAAACGGAGTCCAGTCGATAAACTCAACCAGATCTGCCGGTTTAGGGTATATAGTTTGCGTACCAATAAAATTAGGTCTAGGTGGCGTAAAAGCTTCCCAGTTTAACTTTAGCTTATTACGGCGGGCATCTTCAATATTTAAAAAGTTTTTATCGCGCGAGCGGTTAAGGTAACCCTCACGCAACATGTCATATTCCGCACGAATGGTTTTAGTATAGTCGCTATTGGTAGCTTTGTTTAATAAATTACCGGCTACCGTTACCGCACGCGATGCATCGTTAACATGCACTACAGTTTCGCGGTACTGCGGTGCAATTTTTACTGCGGTATGCGCACGCGATGTTGTTGCGCCACCTATCATAATCGGGATACTGATGTTTAACTTATCCATTTCTTTAGCCAGGTACACCATTTCATCGAGCGATGGCGTGATCAAACCACTAAGGCCAATGATGTCTACCTGCTCGCGAACGGCAACTTCTATAATACGCTCGGGCGGAACCATAACCCCAAGATCAATGATTTCGAAATTGTTACAGCCCAACACCACGGCTACTATGTTTTTACCAATATCGTGCACATCGCCCTTTACGGTTGCCATAAGCACCTTACCAGCCGACGAGCCCTTCCCCTTACCTTCCTCTATAAAAGGTAAAAGATAAGCCACGGCCTTTTTCATTACACGTGCCGACTTAACCACCTGCGGCAGGAACATTTTTCCGCTGCCGAAAAGGTCGCCCACTACATTCATGCCCGTCATCAGGTTAATTTCGATAACCTCAATAGGTTTACTTGCTGCAAGCCGGGCTTCTTCAATATCAGCTTCAATAAATTCATCTATACCTCTAACCAAGGCATGGGTTAAGCGCTCCTGAATAGGCAATGCACGCCACTCCTGCGCTTGTTTTTCGGTTATTTTTACACCACCTTTTACATTTTCGGCAAAGGTTAAAAGGCGTTCGGTAGCATCGTCTCTGCGGTCTAATAACACATCCTCAACGTGCTCTAATAATTCTTTATCAATATCATCATACACCTCAATCATTTCCGGGTTTACAATACCCATATCCATACCGTGCTGAATGGCGTGATACAAAAATGATGAGTGCATGGCTTCCCTTACCCTGTCGTTACCCCTAAACGAAAACGACACGTTGCTTACACCACCACTTACGTGCGCGTGTGGCAGGTTGGTACGAATCCATTTTGTGGCTCGGAAAAAGTCGATCGCATTCTGGCGGTGCTCTTCCATACCGGTAGCCACCGGAAATATATTAGGGTCGAAAATAATATCCTCTGGCGGAAACCCTACTTTATCTACCAGTACATCGTAACTGCGTTTGCAAATTTCAATACGCCTGTTGTAGGTATCGGCCTGGCCATCTTCGTCAAAAGCCATTACAATTACAGCTGCGCCGTAGCGCTTTACCTTTTTAGCATGGGCAATAAAATTTGCCTCACCCTCTTTAAGGCTTATACTGTTTACAATACTTTTACCCTGGGTAACTTTAAGTCCGGCCTCGATAATTTCCCATTTAGAACTATCGATCATTACCGGAACACGGGCAATATCAGGTTCAGATGCTATCAAATTCAGGAAAGTGGTCATGGCATGTACGCCATCCAGCATTCCTTCGTCCATATTAATGTCGATAATTTGCGCGCCGCCATCTACCTGCGCACGGGCAATATCTAACGCTTCTTCGTATTTCTCTTCTTTTATTAAGCGAAGAAACTTACGCGAACCCGTAACATTAGTACGTTCGCCTATATTTACAAAATTACTTTCGGGTGTTACCATCAACGGCTCAAGGCCTGATAACATCAGGTAACGTGGAATGATTTGTTGTTCCTGGTTGTCGGTATTTTCTATTGACATTCTATCTTTTCTGTTTATTATTACCGTCGACTAAGAACTAAGTACCGGAAGTCTTCTTGGTTTGTAATCGTGGGCCACTTCGGCGATAAGCCTGATGTGATCGGGTGTGGTGCCGCAGCATCCACCTATAATGTTGATGAGGTTATCATCTAGGTATTCTTTTATAAGCACCTGCATTTCTTCCGGAGTTTGGTCGTATTGTCCAAAGGCATTAGGCAATCCCGCATTGGGGTGTGCCGAAACATTTAACGTAGTATTATGCGCCAAACGTTTTAGGTACGGTTTCAATTGGTCGGCACCTAAAGCACAATTAAAACCAACACTCAATAATGGTATATGCTGAATTGAAATTAAAAATGCCTCTACAGTTTGCCCGGAAAGCGTACGCCCCGACGCATCGGTAATTGTACCGCTTACCATTACAGGTATATCAAGACCTAACTCTTCTTTCACTTCTTCAATTGCGAAAAGGGCTGCCTTGGCGTTAAGGGTATCGAAAATAGTTTCAACCAAAAGTAAATCGCTTCCGCCTGCGATTAATGCCTTTGTCTGCTCTTTGTAAGCAACAAGCAAATCATCAAACGTTACGGCACGGTAACCCGGATCGTTAACATCGGGGCTCATGCTGGCAGTACGGTTTGTTGGCCCTATAGACCCAGCTACAAAGCGGGGTTTGTGCGGTTCTTTTGCGGTAAACTCATCGGCGACCTCGCGGGCAATACGTGCCGACTCATAATTTAATTCGTAAACTAAATCTTCCAGGTGATAATCGGCCATACCTATTGTAGTGCCACTAAAAGTATTGGTTTCTACAATATCGGCACCGGCAGCAAAGTACTGATAATGCACATCGCGTATGGCATGAGGCTGGGTAAGCGAAAGTAAATCGTTATTGCCTTTTAAAGAGTGCGGAAAATCTTTAAAGCGCTCGCCGCGAAAATCTTCTTCCGAAAAATTATAGCGCTGCAGCATAGTACCCATAGCTCCGTCGAGCACGAGTATACGGTTTTTTAGCGCGTTATGTATTTCTGACATTAGTTTCAGGTTTAAAGTTTCAAGTTGCCAATAGGGCACTTAAAGTCTTAACTAGGTATGTCATCAGGAGTGGGAGCGGAAATAGTAAAACTATTTCGTGAGTTATCTATCTGCGCATGTGCGTAGTAGAATTTAGCACCTTCTTTAAAGTTTAAAGGGTTGCTAAGGCTTCATCGGGTCTATTCCCTCTGCCTTTCGTGATAACGTATCAATGTGTATAAGAACACTGCAAAGTAACAAAACAAATTGATAGGATGCAAATTTGTTTTAATGTGTAGGGAAATGTTAAAATTGGTATATTTACCAATATCAAATTTTAAGATGAAGATATTAATAAATGATTTCAAAGAAAATGAACAGAAGTATATTAATATCTTCACAAAATATGGATATGACAATAACGAATTGATATTTTCTAATTCTTATTTAAAAGCAATTGAGTTCATTAGTAACTATCTCGAGAATAAACAAGGGCATATTGACCTAATCATAACGAATGATTCTAAAAACTCACCTGTCAATACATTGAAAGCTGATGATTTGCTATCTTTTAAGAACAGTATTACAAGTTCATTTTCAAAAAATAATTTCAGGATCAGTGCCATTCCAATAATGTTATATTCGAATGGTGAATCAAAAGAAAATAGCCTTCATGGTTTTGACTCAATAGTAAAAAAAAGTGCTACTGGCAATCACGATTATTTCTTATCTAAATGCGAAAGTTTAATAGCTAACTGGAGATCATTAATTTATAACGACTTGGATAATTTAGGGCTTAAAGTCGAGAATTTACCTAATTTTCTTTATTCTAAATTATATAAAAACTTCTATTGCAATAACATTGCAAAAAAAGCCGAATCTTACTTCATTTATAAGACAAAAATTTTATCGAAAGAATTCATAAAAGTTCCTGAAGCATTAAACTATGATTGGATTAAATTAAACAATACAGACATTGAAGATTCAATATTAAAATTTATTGACACATATAAAAATCATCAAAAGTATGATAGAAAAAACGGTGAAAGAGCTATACTTCACGAATTTTTTAAGAATAATAAGATGATTCTTTTGCGTGATACCTATAGCGAAATGAACTATGAACTTAATTTAAATGAGAGTGATAATCGTAAAAGCGAAGAGTGTGATTTTATTCTAAAAACAGAATATCCTGATTTTTTGAAAACAACATTTTTTGAAGTAAAAAAAGAGAATGTAAATTTTTACGTGAAGAAGAACACAAAAAGACCACAATTTAGCAGTGACTTCTTATCACATTTACAACAGGTTTGGAACTATAAAGAATTCACAGAAAACCCTATTAATAGAATTGAACTTTCTACTAAGCTCAAATATGACACTCAAAATTTTGATTTTGTACTTCTAGCCGGTAGAAGTGATGAGAAAGAAGAAATGAGACATTTATTTGAGAAACAAATTGACAGAATGTTTAATGGCGTTAATGTCATAACTTATGAAGAATTGGAAATGATAAACATAAATTATTTAGACCGATTTAAAAGATTAAATAACTAATCCAGTTGTATCTTCGCTCACTCAAAAACACAAACACGCTAATCCTATTATATGAAAACATTTAAATCGTACTTAAACGCATCACTTGCCGAAGATAAAAACCAGTTTCACATAATTGTAATAGGAGATGCGGCTGAAGTAACTGGCGTTGAAGAAGACAAATGGCTGCACAGTGGTGTTAAAGATTATTGGCAAAGGGCTGAAAAGCCTGCTTATAACGAAAAAAAACTGCACATTCATATTGCGCGTAAAAAGCACGTGAATACTGTTTTGCGTAAAATATCGTGGCATGTAAATGGCTTTAAACACGATAAAGCTGCGTTTAACAATAACCTTAACGGTGTTGAAACTGCCCGTAACATTGCTAAAACAATTTTAAAACTACCTGCCGATACAGTTTTAGAAACAGCACCCAACGAAAATGCCTCTACACTTTTAGCCGGGGTTGATTACCTGCCTAACAAGTGTAAGATATTTATTTTCAACATAGCTCAAACAAAAAACGAGAACTAAAACTGAATATTCAGCCTTAGCTCCCGCCACAAACAACATATTTTTAGTATACTAATTTTAGATTCTTCGGCTACGTAGCACTCCGCTCAAAATGACAAATATTACCTTGTCATTCTGACGAAGGAAACATCTTAATATGCTATTGCCTTTTGGTGTTGCGCCACCTGGGTAATAGCATTGTATAGTGCATCTGCCGCGGCATTAGCATCGCCCGCAACCGAATTTATAAATCGGTGTGTTAACCCACGGCTGTCGGCTAAAAATTTGATTCCTTTCTCAAAACTATCCGGTAAAAACGGCAGCGTTTCGTTTATTGAAACAATACTGAAACCGCTTTTTATAAAATCAGGATATTCTGTAGCCAGTGCCGCACTTGGCGTAGCATCTACCACTATTAGGTTTTGGAGTCCGTTATACACTACATACTCCAGCACATCACTCAGTTTAAAAGGTATAGCAAACTGTATAAAGTTGGCTTCCCAGGCATAATCTACACCTTCCTGTTCAAAAAACGCCACGGTAGAATTTGTTATTACCGGAAACCTGAACTGCGGTTCGTTCGCCACTGGTGCTTTACTATTTTTTACTACTTTATTTATCAACGCGCTGCCGGTATTGCCAATACCAAAAAGCACTATATTTATTATTTGAGGCATGATTTCTTCTTTTTAAAAATTAATAAAGAAACTGCCCTTGTTGCCGAAACAAAGGCAGATCTTAAACAAACAAAAAACAACTTAAAACAAACTTTGTTAGCAAGCTGTTACTAAACAGCTACTGCAAGATCTTTATACAGGTTAAGGTTAACCGGTGTACCACTATCATAAACCGGACTACGAAACTGCACTTCCTTCATCCACCTTTGCAGGGTTTCAAGCGGAGCAAGTGTGGCTGGTTTTAGTATAATTTCAATAGCCTTAAAACCGGGTTTTATTTTCTCTCCCACTCCACCAACAGCGTTAAGGCTGCCGGTAATTTCTATCTGTAACGATTTTAGGTTAATACCCAGCTCTGTAGCTACCAGTTGCCCAAGGGCATTAATGCAGCCAGCAAAGCCTGCAAGTATGTATTCGTACGGGTTTGGCGTGGCTGCTGGGTACGGTGTTGCTGTTGGGCTTATCCGCAAATCGGTATTTGATGTTTTTACTACAAACTGGCTGTTGTTGCCGGTGTAGCCTAATACGTTGATGGATGTTGATTTCATGGTACTGTATTTTATGATTGATGGCTGAACTGCACTTAAATAAAAAAGGCCCTTTTAGTATGTTACCAAAAAGACCTTTCACCTGAATTATAAACTGAGATTACGTTGCCCGATTTGGTAATTGCATGTACTGCATCTTACTACACGATGTGCAGAAGAGTTGTTTATACATGTTATTTGCGGCCAATGTTTTCATATAAGGTAAAATGTAATTTTGTTTTGTAATAAAAAAGCCCCTGCTGGTTAGTTGCAGGGGCTTTGATTTGATTTTTATTTTGTATTAAAATCATGCAATAGCAGCCCCGGTGGAATACTTCCACATTGATAGCGATTTTTGACAGATATTAAATTTCATAACTTTGTTGTTTTCGTTTAGCGAATATCTAAACTTATTTTTAATATTACAAATTTAATTTAAACAATTAACACTTAGCAGCTAAAAATTAACCTATACCGTTTTCTTTGGCTTGTGCTAACTTTCTCTCAATCCTACCCCTCTTCGTTACAAAGAGGGGGCAACTGAACGAACACTAATTATTGTTACCGCATAAAAAAAGCCTCCCGTGGTGCGGAAGGCTTTTGCGTATATTTTAAAACTTAAAATTAGGCAACAGTGCTATCCGCAGGAATTTCCGGCATCATACAACACTTATGGCTAAGAGTAAATCTCATTGTTTTATCATATTTTGATTTCACAAACTTCTTAACTATTTTTTAATCTGCCAAATAAAATTTTAAACTTTAACATTTAATAGTTACATAAACCTAACAATAAGAAGATTTAAACTTTAAACACAATAATTAAAACCTCGTAAGGTTTTTTTTATTCCAAATAGGTTTTATACCTTTGCTGCGAAATAATTAGAGGAAAGATTTATACTGATTGCAACCTCATTAAAAAAATGCTAAAGCAGGACTTTCCTCCCTTTAGCTACGTTGCAACTTCTTTTCCCTACTAAACTTATAGACTAATAATTATGGCATATTTATTTACGTCAGAGTCAGTGAGCGAAGGGCATCCTGATAAAATTGCTGACCAGATCTCAGACGCACTGATTGATAACTTTTTAGCTTTCGACCCAGAGTCTAAAGTAGCTTGCGAAACACTAGTAACTACAGGCCAGGTAATTTTGGCAGGCGAGGTAAAATCTAAAATATACCTTGACGTACAAACCATTGCACGCGATGTTATTCGTAAAATAGGCTACACTAAAAGTGAATATATGTTTGAGGCTAACTCTTGCGGCGTACTTAGCGCTATACATGAGCAATCTCAGGATATTAACCAGGGTGTAGACCGCCAGAATAAAGAAGACCAAGGCGCGGGCGACCAAGGTATGATGTTTGGTTACGCTACAAATGAAACCGAAGATTATATGCCGCTTGCTCTTAACCTGTCGCATAAATTACTACAGGAACTTGCCGCACTTAGGCGCGAAAATAACGAGATTAAGTACTTACGCCCTGATGCTAAAAGCCAGGTTACGTTAGAGTATGATGATAATAACAAGCCGGTTCGTATTGATGCTATTGTAGTTTCTACACAGCACGATGATTTTGACGATGAGCCTACAATGCTTGCTAAAATTAAAAAAGATATTATTGAAATATTAGTGCCAAGGGTTATTAAAAATAATCCTGCTTATGCGCATTTCTTTAATGCTGATATACAGTACCACATTAACCCTACAGGTAAGTTTGTAATTGGTGGGCCACATGGCGATACCGGTTTAACAGGCCGTAAAATTATTGTAGATACTTATGGTGGTAAAGGTGCTCATGGTGGTGGTGCTTTCTCGGGCAAAGACCCTAGTAAGGTAGACCGTAGTGCGGCTTATGCAACACGCCATATTGCAAAAAATCTTGTTGCCGCCGGTGTAGCCGATGAAATTTTAGTACAGGTATCTTACGCAATTGGGGTTGCTAAGCCAATGGGCGTTTACATAAACACTTATGGCACAAGCAAACTAAACCTTACTGATGGCGAGATCGCTAAAAAAGTAGAAACTCTTTTTGATTTACGCCCTTATTTTATAGAGCAACGCCTTAAACTGCGTAATCCTATTTATAGCGAAACCGCTGCTTACGGTCACATGGGCCGCAAACCCGAAACGGTTACCAAAACGTTTACTGCTCCTAATGGCGAAACTAAAACGCTTGAAGTGGAATTGTTTACTTGGGAAAAACTTGATTACGTAGATAAAGTTAAAGCTACTTTCAGTCTTTAATTTTTAAAATATACTATTATATATAAAACCCGATTCTATTTGCAGAACCGGGTTTTTGCTTTTATGCAATTAAATTGAATGATACAAAAACAGTTACATTATGAATATATCAGGTTATTTTATTCAAAAAATAACTAATTTTTGATATTGTTATATAATTAAACAAAATATTATAAACATTGTACATAAATTAACATAACTGCATGATATACAAGAGTATATTTACTAAGAATCATTTAATTTATTATTATGAAAATTTTCAATTTGGGGGGAATTGTAAATAACAAGCTAATGGAGTTTAATGCCGGGCTTAGGTTATTACAGCGGGAAAATAATGAATTATTAGATGGCGCTAAATTAGATGATGTATGCCTGCCATATATATCTATACAGCCGGCCGGAGTAAACTATAGGAGATACCTGCCTGAAAAAATAAAACTAAAAGTGGAGGCTTTACTAAAGAGAGTATTTGAGTAAAAATTACCTAAATCAATGAATGTCCTAAACGTTCTGTAAAAATAAAAGGGACTGTTATAACTAACAGTCCCTTTGTTTATTTATAGCTTTTTCAACTATTCTGCATCTAAAAACACGGTTTTAAATGCGTTGTTCAATTGATCTTTAATATCTTCGGGCACATCTCTTTTAGGAAAAAGAAGTGCTGGCTCATCATTTGCCGATTTGCCAATAATAAAAACTCTTGAAAGTGTTTTTCCCCTCCAAAATTCAATATTACCAACTCTAATTTTTTCTACAAGTGTTTCAAACTGATCTTTCTTTAGCTGGTAATCTGTTGCCATAATAGGGATATATAATTTTTTACAAATATAGTCGTTTTCTATGGATTTTTATGCCTAAATAAAACATATCTATCGCATATTTAAAATCAAATTATCTTAAACATTTTGTAAATAATTTACTCATGAATTAAATCCAGTCGAAAAAAACAGAGCCGAAATACGAGCCATTAAAAACAATTAATGATGTAATAACCGAAAGTATTAGATACTTTTTAGGATTTATTAGCTTGTTTCGTTTTGTAGTTTCTATTTTATAAATCGCCGATAATACAGAGAGTGTTGCGAATCCAAAAATAATGCAACATAGTAAAGGCAGATAATCATCTGATTTTTGAGATACAAATGCTATAGGTAAAATAACAAACAGGTTGATAACAGGTAATGCTTTTATAAACTTGTCTAATTGACGGTTGATGGTAGTTTGCATACCCTAAATATACACAAAAGCTTATAACTATATATTATATTTTACTGTTAACAGTACATAACGTGGCTGTACCCTATAGCGCGATGTACGTGTTGTAAACTGGTTAAAACTATCATCATTAAGCGATGTGGTGTTAAGCAGGTTGGTACCCCCTATTTTAAACTCAAATTTACTATTGGGCACACGGTACATTATACTGGCATTAAGTACATCATACTTATTTTCGATAGTTTTACTATCGTTATAATAATCGTTAAAGGTATAATCTGCCGTAAGGGTAAATGCTTTTAAAAACAGGTAATCCATACGCGCAAAAGGGCTGTGGGTATAATATTTGTTACTGGCATAGTCCCTTATACTTAGCGTATAGCCTACTTCAAGGCTTGGCAGGTTTTTAAAGTTAGTACTAAAACTACCGGTATAACTTTGCGTAAGCTGCTCGTTTGCCTGCCGTATGGCATTATCTATACTTGGCTCTTCGGTGCTGGTATTATCATACCTAAAGTTATTAAACTTGCTCCACGACACACTACCACTTACCGATGCCTTGTAGTAACGGGCAAAACTGCGATTGTAGCCCAATGACCCGGTAAATACCTGATCGGCAAAATTAGAATTTTCTACCGTACCTATTTGATTTACACCGCTAAACGCCGAAAGGTTTTTATAATCGTCCTGGCGGTAGCTGTAATTTGCATTTGCAAATACCTGCGTAAAATTAAACATGTTGTACTTAAAGTAATTTAAGTTATGCGTTTGATACAACGCACTCTCTAAATTACGATTACCCCTAAATAACGAGTTGTAATTATTAAGAATGAGCCCGCTTGCAAAGTTGGCAATATCTGTAAACTGTGTCGCCATACTATAGGTATACTGTAACCTTTCTGATTTTTTAAGTTGATATACCGCAAATACATCAGGCAATACCCTGTAAAAGTTATTGGTAACCTTACTGCCCAGCTGGTCATTAAAGGTAGAATAACTATGTGCGCTAACCCCCGGATTTACGGTTAATTTCCCGGCTATAAACTTATAATGCATTGCTAAAAAAGCATCATAAAAACTATAACTAACATCGTTTTTAGAATTGGCATCGAGGTTATCTTTACTGCCATCATCTAATATTTGGAATATAGACGAATTAAATTTTTGATACGAATAGGTGTTGCCTAGCGTAAAGTTGATATTGCTCTTTGGCGTAAGCATGTAGTAATAATCGGCTTTAGCATCCAGCTTATTAGTGGTTACAAAACGCGACTGATTAATATTATACATAGATGCATCTGCAAGGCCCAGGTTTAACGAGGTGTTACCTGTAACCGCATCCGGAAACGGATTGTTAGCCAGTGTTGCATTGTAAAAAGGGTCTTCTTCTTGGTATAGGTGCTGTGCCTCTACCGAGAATACATTTTTATCATCTAACGTGTAATACAGGTTTAGGTTTTGATTAAATGAAAACGGGCTTTGCTGTTTGGTGGTCTTTATATTCTGGCTTTGCTCTGTTTCCGGAGTTACAGATGATGTTAAATTGCTGTCTTCGGTTTGTTTTGAAGTTTTAAAAAAAGTATCATAATCAAACTGAAGGTTTTTATTAGGCTTATAACTCGAACTTAATTTTACAAGGCCAAAATCGCTGCGTTGCAACGCCTGCTCATCGGTATTTTGTGTAGTTTCCGGCTCGCCTGTTGTAGGGTTAAGTACCTGGTTACGGCTTTGGGTTTCCAATTGGGTTTTGCTCGAATTTATAATGGTAAAACCGCTCAACGTCCAGGTTTTTAAAGGGTTATAACTAAAATTTCCGGCTCCAAATTTAGTTTCAATATTTTTAGCGCGGTTATTTTGCAATGCGCTAATACCAACATCGTTAGTACCTACATTAAAACTGGTGCCGCCTTTAGCCATAAAACTTCTAAAGCCACCGGTCATTTTAAAATAGTCCTGCATGGTAAGCGGTAACTCACCATTATTATTTAAGTTACCAATAACATTTACACTGTACTTTTCGCTGTAATAAAATAATTTGGGGTTTACAATATAACGGTCGCCTTTAGCAACACTTGCCCCAGCAGAAATATCTCCAAACCAAAAATTCTTTTTACCGTCTTTTAGTTTAATATTCATGGCGACATTTTCGTCGTTATTAACAAGGCCCTTTAACTGGTTAACCTCGTTATAATTACGCAGCACCTCTATTTTATCAAGGGCATCGGCAGGTATGTTTTTTACACCCAGTTTAGTATCGCCATCAAAAAAATCTTTACCGTCTACCATAAGTTTGGTCACGGTTTTACCTTCTACTTTTATCCCCCCGTCAGAGTCTACCTCAACACCCGGTAATTTTTTAAGTACATCTTCCAGCTTGCGCTCTGTACCATTTGTAAACGAGTCAGAATTATAAACAATAGTATCGCCCTTAATGGTAACCGGCATTTCGTGGGTAATTTCTACCGCGGCAAGCTCCACCCCTGCTTTAAGCATAATGTTTTTTATAAGATTACCAGTTGTGGTTGTAAGCGGTTCTTCAAACGGAGTGTAACCAATATAACTGGCTTTTAATATGTAAGCGGTATTGGCTTTAAGCGACAACTGGTAACGACCGGCATCATCTGTAATAGCATACGAGTCCATTGCATTAGTGGCTTTATTAACCGCCATAATGTTAGCCATTTCTAACGCCGTACCAGTAGAATCTTTAAGTGTACCTTCAAGCTTTATATTTTGTGCGAATGATAAAGCCGAAACGAATAAAAACAGGAGAAGATATATTTTTTTCATTTGTATGAAGTGCTAATCTTTTTTTTGCAATAAACCACTATTCCCTATTACAAAATGCAATAGGGTTAAGCGGTTTTATAAAAATAAACGGTTTACATTGGGGGCGTAAACAAATTTTAATTCATGCGCATGGGCGGGCGGCCACCACCAGCACCCTGGTACATTTGGCGCATCTCTTCCATTTTTTTAACCACAATATCATCGTACTCTGCCTGGGTAACTTTTTTGCCTTTAGTAGGTTTTTTAATCTCGGCTTTATCTTTAGTATTAAGCACCACTTTGCTGCACAACACCATTGTTTTACCATCGCTAACTTCTAATATTAAACCTGGCAGGCCCCAGTAATTTTCCGGCCCCTGGTTAATAGGTATTTCCGGCGAATACCATGCAGTTATGGTAACTTCTTTTGGCATCTCCATGCTATCCATAAAGTTGGTTGATTTAGCTGCAACATCTTTTTTAGCAGGTTCCGTTTTAGCATCTGCTTTAGGCTCTTCTTTTGGGCGAAGGTTTCTAAAATCAGATTTACTTGCCGGTACTGTAGCCGTGGCTTTATAGCAGGTATAGTCGCCTATTTTTTTGGTTTCGCTTTCCATTTTCCACTTCAGTTTTGGCAGGGAGTCATCTATCAAAAACTCTTTACCAAACACTTCCTTTTCAATCGCAAAACGTTTTTCTTTTACATTTTTGTACTGCTTGCCGCCGCCGCCCATAAAATTAGCCATCATGCGCATACCGCCGCCATCTTGACCTGGCGCATCAAGTTTTTCCTGTTCTTCATAAATCGATGCCGATTTATCAAAATGCAGTACATAGGTTTTTTCGAGGGCTTTTTTCATGCGCTCCTCTATTTGTTTCCTCATTTCGGGGGTAATTTCCCTCCCGCCCGGGCCGCCACCTTTAAAATCAGGCATTGTGGTTTTAGACTCATAAACGGCCATACCCTGAAAATCCTGAGCCTGTGCCATAAGGCTAAATAAGGCAATACATAAATATGCTATATTTTTCATGTGTGCTTGTTTTTGATGGTTAGACTATTACAGCCTGTTTTTGTTACATTAAACAGCCATAAAATTAAGAACTATACACTACTATCACAAAAAACACCTCTTATTGTTTTTTAGTCGTACTTGCGTTTTAAAAACCAAATATCTTCAAGGCTAAGGTTAATGGTTATAAGGTGGTATTTTTCCTGTATAAGCGTACGCGAAACCATACCACGCTGCCCATAACTGTACGAAACGTTTATAAACGACCCGCCTCTTAAACTCATGGGCAGCCCAAGGCCAGATGTTACAGCAAAGTTTTTTATACGGGCATCTTTAACCTCCAGGTAGCCATTATCCATATTATAACCCAGCCTGTATTTTATACGGCCTAAATAATCGGCACGGGGTTTATTACCAAAATATTCGGCACCCATACCTACAAAGTCCTGATCTACAAATTTGCCTATGTTATCGCTCATATTAGTCGCGGTCCAAAACGATCGTTTATAATCGGCATTAACGGTAAGCGCCGGGGTAACATTATATTTAAAACCAACAGTAGCCTCTGTAGGTAAATTAAAGCCCGAAATATCGTGGGTTACCGTTTCTACTTCAGATGTAAGCGCATCTACATTTTTATAGACCGACCTGTCCTGCCTGCCGCTTAAAGTAGTAGGCGATGTTATTACAGATGCAAATGTAAACTTAGCCGTAGGCTTGTACTGTATACCTAAAGTGGCGCGCACGCCGCGGTAATAATTATCTTCGGTTACACTTAAAAAGTCAGAATCAAGCGTTATTAACTCATGCTGCTCTATTTTACCAAAGTAATAGGTACCCGTAATACCTATGTTAAACTTAGGCGATAGCTTATACCCATAATTTAAGGCCACATTATTAAGGCCGCCCGTACCTGTAACATCGCTTAAATACGTTTGTTCAGATCCTTGTATTGCCTCGGTTACAGCCTGCAATGAATATCCAACATCTGAATAAGGTGATAGCGTAAGCCCTATGCCCGATTTATCTGTTAGCGAAAAAGCAAAACTTATATTTGAAAAATTTGAGGTGGTATTTGAGGTATTATCTCCAGAATTAGCCGAAAATGTTTTTTCGCCCTTCATACCAATATCAAACATAAAGGCATTTTTTAAAATCTCTCCATACGATGCCGGGTTTAAGTTATTTATAGATGTATCGCTGCCTAACGCAATACCACTTTTACCCAGCGCATTGGTTTTACCTGTATTAGTAGGGTTAAGTGTACCTAACCCAAATAACGAATAAGGCGAACTTGTTTGGTTATTAGCCTGAGAATATGCAAAGCCGCCGGTTAACAGCAGGGCTACAACGGCCAGCCTATTTATCGTATATAACATAAGTTAATTCTAATCGTGATTTATATTCGCTGTTGTTTTCGCCGTTAAGTATAATTCTTTCGGTATTAGAGTAAAAGCCTTTGGGCAAAAACACTAAACCATATTTAAGGTATACACTATTAGTTAATATCCTTTTTAAATACACCTCTACAGGTGCTATAAGGTACACCTCATTATTTTCAGAATTTTGCCTGTCTACATACGCCATAATTGCTTTACCGCTGGCATTATTAAGGCGTGTAACAAAATCGTTATTTTGGTCTACCACATACATGTACAACGAGTCGCTGGCATATAGTTTTTTATTGGTATACTTATTATCGATTTTTATTTTTAGTTTTGATTTAAAAATTTCGCCATTATCGCTATCATAACCATTAATAAGCGACAGGTCGCGAATACTTGGAAACGTTATTTTTGTAGTAATACCGGTACCTGATTGTATAAAGGCAAGATTATTAAGCACCGATGATTTTAATTCATTTCGCTGGGTAGTTAATGCAGCGAGCGGTGTACTACCACGGTCGCTTTGTATATTGCTAAAATATTTAGGCGTTAGGGTGCTGTTATATTTTAAATCAACATAAAGTTTTGTAGTTGATATTTGATCTGGAAACGAATAGTACATTCGTATGTACGAATTTGTAGGATCAAATCCTATTATAGAGGCATCCTCTGCTTCATCGGGAGAAATTTTAAGCCCTTTAAAATAATCCAAAAACTGGTCTGTATCATTAATAACACGGCTTTGTAATTTATCGAACAGGTTTTTTCCAAAAGCTTTATCAAGCGTTACCGTAAGCGAGTCGTTACTAATACGCGGCCTAAACGTTTTTTGGCCAATAATAGCATCGCTGGCAGCAATGGTAGATGTATTGTAAAAATAAGCCTGGTCGCTTTTGTAACGCAGCTCTTTAGCAAGCTGTTGTATTTTTACAGTTTTTTGCGCTAGTGTATCATTATAATAAAAGCCATCATATTTCATGCTTACCACCACACTATCAAAAACGGCAAGTGCATCTATAGTATAAGTAGCGGGAACAAAATCTATATAAGCACTGGCATTTACTTTACCAAAATAGGGGTCGGTATAGCGGCCTACAACTATTCTGGTATCGCCATTGTTAACAATACTATCGTATTTAAAGGTCGACATTTTTATAGAAAAAGTATCTATCTGCATTACATTAATATTGCTTTGCGTTAAATCTTCTCCTGATTTAAGCGATTCGGTAAACGCATCATTACTGCACGACACCATTAAAAGCCCCGCTATTATAAAGATGTATATATAAAATCTTTGCATGGTTATAATTTATGCAGCCAAAAGTAGGGCAATAGCCATGCGGCAAAAAAACATATATATAATACACTAAATACTAACGACAAACAGCCCGTTTTTACCTACCACACCACATAAAGCCATTCATAGACAAAATAGCCCTGATTGTAGAAAAAATCGGCTCATCAATATATTAATGTTTTGGGTGTATCAAATTCAAAATATGTTTGCGTAAACTTTGTTACCATTACTATGTACAGAATATTTGCTGCTTTATTATTATTGTTTGTATATACAGGGTATACGCAGGACATGACTAACTCTATTAAATACGATTACAGCACGATACATAACAATGGGTCTACATCTGTAAATAAGCATTTTGCCGAAATTAATTATGTGCAGGGCCTTAAAAACGACACGCTGGTGTATACTGCCGGGATAAGCGCCTATAATGTAAGCTATGATATGGCAGCACCTGTAACTACAAATAATTTACAGCACATAACCGCTTTAAAATTAGGTATTACTTACCTGCATAATCTGGGCAATAGCTGGAAGGGTATGGCAACATTTACACCGCAGGTAGTTTCTAACTTTAAAAGTACGGGCATACAAGATGTATATCCCGGCTTTTTTATTGGCGCTCGCAAAACTATTGGTGGCAGTAAAGCATCTGTACTAACATTTGGCGGTGGGTACAATGGTTATTTTGGCAAATACCTATTTATGCCGGTGGCTAATTATTACAAAAAGTTAAACGAAAAATTATCGTTTAATGTTGGTATACCATCTACAGATGTTACCTATAAAATAACTACACAGCACGTAGTAAAAGCCATAGCTTTTGCCGATGCTTTTTACAGCAAGCTGCGTGGCGAAAATTTTATGTATAGCACGCCAAATGTTGGCCTTAAATTAAAAGCTATAGAAATGCTAACCCTAAACGGCGGACTGGAATATAATTATATATCAGCTCAAAACTGGATTGGCACATTAAGAGCAGGTTATAGTTTTTACAACAAACTTACACTTAACGATTCGCACAATAACGATCACGACATTAACTTTAATAATAACATGTATCTCTCTGTAGGTTTTAAATACAATTTAAATTTTTAAACGATTATGAAAAATCCCTTTTTAAGTAAAAATAACAAACTTTTTTTAGGCCTTGCCCTTACCGCTGCGCTTGTAAGCGGTTGCTCGAGCGATGATGACAGCGACGATGTAGGTAACTGGCTTACAAGTACTGTGTTTGATGGTGTGCCACGCAGTAGTGCCGTATCTTTTGTTATAGGTAACTTTGGTTATGTAGGTACAGGCTATGATGGCGATAAATACCTTAACGATTTTTGGAAATATGATGTAGATGGTGGTTACTGGGTACAGCGTGCCGATTATCCTGGCGAAGGCCGTAGCTCTGCCGTAGCATTTACCGCTAATGCCCAGGGATACATTGGCACAGGTTATAATGGTACAACAGAACTTGCCGATTTTTATAAATACGACCCCGACGCTAATACCTGGACAGCCATTGCTAATTTTGGCGGTACTGCAAGGCGTGCGGCTGTAGGCTTTAACTCTACCACGGCCGGTTATGTAGGTTCTGGCTTTGATGGCACTAACGATAAAAAAGATTTCTGGAAATACCTGCCTGCAACCAACACTTGGGAAGAGCAGTTTGGTTTTGGTGGTAACAAACGCCGCGAAGGCACTACCTTTACTATTGGTACAAAAGTATACTTTGGTACAGGGGCATCTAACGCTATTAACCAAACCGATTTTTGGGTGTTTGAAACCACTACCGAAACCTGGACCCGTTTAAGGGATTTAGATTATGATGATGATTATACAGTAGAAAGATCTAGCGGAAGCGGAATGTCTATAGGTAATTATGGTTATATTGCAGGTGGCGATGTAAGCAGCGTATGGGAATACAATCCTGAGAATGATAAATGGACTAAAAAAACTAACTTTGAGGGCGCTTCAAGGCAGGATGCTGTAGCAATAAGCACAGATACAAGAAGCTTTTTACTGTTAGGCAAATATGGCAATTATTATTATGATGATATGTTCGAATTTAAGCCATTTGATAAATATGATGACGAAGATTAAATCAATCATTCCTGCAACAAAGCTATATAGCACGATTATTATTATAATCGTGCTATTAGCGTCTTGCAGCCATAAAAAACACACGTTACAAAGTACTGTTTATAAAACCGGTAACGGCTATGGCTACACAATAAGCATGCATAACAAAGTTGTAATTAAACAGCCTTACATACCGGCATACAGCGGCAACATACCTTTTTGCGACAGCCTGGATGCTGCTAACGTAGGCAACCTTATTGTAAATAAAATAGAACATAAACAGTCGCCTACGGTTACCAAAAACGATTTGGCTTTACTTAAAATAAAAACAAAATGCTAAAAAAAGCCTATAATAACCTACCCTTTAACCTCAGGTTTTTCCTGCTCCATTTTTTATTTTGGTTGCTGTTCCTGTTTTTACCGGTAGGCGATTATATTATGGGCAACACCGGTTTTCCGGTTGGTTTTTTAATTAAAACCGTAGTATGCATGGGGGTTTTTTATTTTAACTATTTTATACTTGTACCCCGCTTTTTACTGCGCAATAAACAGGCTCAATACATATTGTGCGTACTTATAATTATAACCGTATTTACAATACTCTTCTCGGTTGTATTTGCCCATCTGGATATTCCTCCCATGTTTAGCCATCAAAAACATATATTTTGGATTAAAGGTGTACCCTATAAATTTCCTAATCACGGGCAGCCACCTATGGGCAGGCCTATGCATAATGCTTTCAGGTTTTTTCCTAATATTGTTATGCTTACACTGCACCTTTCGTTTAGTGCGATGTTTAAAATATATGTAGAATGGAATGACACCTTTAAAAGACAAAAAGAAGCCGAAACCGAAAAAAAAATATCCGAACTTAACTTTTTAAAAGCCCAGCTAAACCCGCACTTTTTTTTTAATTCGCTTAATACTATTTTTTCACTGGCCATTCAAAAGTCAGATCAAACATCGGTAGCCGTACTAAACCTGTCAGACCTAATGCGGTACATGCTGTACGAAACCAATAAAGAAAAAGTACGCCTACAGGAAGAAATTTTATATATAGAAAATTACATCGAACTACAAAAGCTACGACTTACCGAAAACAATAAAGTAACGTTTGAAGTACATGGCAACCCTAATGGCATTATCATTCCGCCCCTATTATTTATTTGTTTTATAGAAAACGCATTTAAGCATGGTGTAAATCCTGCAACAAAAAATGAGATATTTGTAAAATTTACTATTGCGCACAATGAAATACATATGCTGGTAGTTAATGACATTACCAAACAGCCAAAGCGCGACGAATCGTCTGGATTAGGGATTGACAATACTGTAAAGCGTATCGATTTGTATTTTCCGGAAAGTAATATTTTAAAAACGTATGTGGATAATGATAAATTTTATGTAGACTTAACCCTGAAACTCAATGAAGCTTAAAACAGTTATTATTGATGATGAGCCACTGGCTGTAGATGTAATAAAAAATTATTGCACTACCGTTACTAATATAGAGGTTATGGGTTGTTTTACCAATCCGGTAGAAGCCATGAATTTTATTAATACTAATGGTATCGATCTTATTTTTCTGGATATCGAAATGCCTATGCTTAACGGCCTCGACTTTATTGATACTTTAAAAATCAAGCCACAATTTATTTTTACAACCGCCTACCCGCAATTTGCCATTAATGGCTTCGAGCTGGAAGCGGTAGATTACCTTATAAAACCAATATCGTACATACGGTTTTTAAAATCGGTAAATAAAGTAAAAGTAACCGGTACAGATAAACTACAACCGGTGCACCACCCAGAAATTAGTATAAACTCGGCAGCAGCCGAAGACACTTTTTTGTTTGTAAAATCAGAGCACGAAAGCCTTAAAATATTCATCTCTGAAATTAAATTTATTGAGGGCCTTAAAGATTATTTAAAGATAAACCTTAGCAATGGCAAGTTTATACTTACCCTGTCTAACTTTAAAAACCTTATGGAAAAGCTACCCGAAAAATCATTCATCAGGGTACATAACTCCTATATTGTAAATCTTAACTACATTAACTCTGTACAGCGCAACCGCATAGTTATAGATGCTGCCCGTATACCCATAAGCGAATCGTACAAAAAACAGTTTTTTGAGCGTATAAAAATATAAGTCTGCTAAATAGGTATGCTTGTATTTTGTATACCTGTAATTACTATTTTTATAGGCAATTATGGCTGTATGAAAAAGGCACTGTTACTTTTCTTTTTAATTTTAATTGTTCCGGCACGCGCGCAGGAGCTTGGTATACCCGTTAAGTTTTTAAGCAATGCTAAGGCCCCAACACAACGGTATTTGGGCACCGATGCCTTTGGCTGGCAGTACACCATTACTAATAACGAATTAAAAAAACAAAAAGACAGCCAAACCATTAAATATAAAAATGTAGCCCTTGGCGAAATTTATAAGGTAGACCTGCAAAACCCTTTACAACTTATACTATTTTATCGCAGGTTTAATACTGTGGTGCTACTTGACAACCAACTTAACGAAACATCACGCATTAACTTTTCTGATTTACAGCAACCCCTTATAGCCGAAGCCGTAGGCCTCGCATCGCAAAACCGCCTGTGGGTGTATGATGTTAACACACAGCAAATAGGTTTATACAACTTGGCACAAGGCAGTTTTCGCACAGTTACACCCCCTTTTAACGATGGTATTAAATATTACCAAAACGATTATAATTATTTTTACTGGATAGATAACGCAGGCAAATGTTTTGTTGTAAACCTGTTTGGCAACGTTACTACTTTAGGTGCTGTTCCGGCGTTCGATCAGGTTCAGATTTTATCATCATCAGAAATTTTATTCAGCCGCGATAATGCGCTGTACCTGTACGATCTTGCCACACAAAAACAACAGCAAATACAAATTGCCGAAAAAAGCTTTAGCTCTTTTTACTATGCCTCCCAAATTTTATCTATTTTTACAGAGAGCGAAATTATTCAGTATAAAATTACATTAAGCAAATAATGCACATAGCTGTAGCAGGTAACATAGGCGCCGGAAAAACCACATTAACAGGCTTGTTAGCAAAACATTTTAAATGGGAACCCCATTATGAAGATGTTGTTGACAACCCTTACCTCGACGATTTTTACCACCAAATGGAACGCTGGTCGTTCAACCTGCAAATTTATTTTTTAAATAGCCGTTTTAGCCAGATACTTCAATTTCGCGAAAGCGGGAAAAATATAATTCAGGATCGTACCATTTATGAAGATTCGCATATTTTTGCGCCCAACCTTCATGCCATGGGGCTTATGGCTAACCGTGATTTTAATAACTACAAATCGTTATTTGAGCTTATGGAAGGTTTTGTAGGCGCGCCTGATTTGTTAATTTACCTGCGCAGCTCTATACCTAACCTGGTAAAGCAAATACACAAGCGTGGCCGCGATTACGAAAACTCGATATCTATAGATTACCTAAGCCGCCTTAACGAGCGTTATGAAGCTTGGGTACAGGGTTACGATAAAGGTAAGCTGCTTATTATTGATGTAGATAAGATAAACTTTGTAGACAACCCCGAAGATTTAGGCGATATTATTAACCGAATCAACGCAGAATTAAATGGGTTGTTTTAAAAATTGGTTTAAAGTTTAAAGTTTTTGCCCTTTGCTAAAAAAATAATCCACAAAAAAGCCCTGCTAAAAAACAGGGCTATATTTTTATGCTAAAATTACTTTTTTGTTTTTAGCGCATTAATTTTGGCATTAATTTCTTCCGCGGTGCCTCTTATAATACGGTCTTCGGTTCTAAGCTCATTACCTTCTTTAGTAGATGTTGTAATGGTAGCTGTAACTTTACCGGTAGCGTCTGTTTGCTTAACTACACTTACTTCTTTTGTTTCAGTCTGGCTTATTACCACCGGTTCACGTGTTTCAGTAGTTTCTGCTGCTGTAGCTTCTGTACTTTTATTTTTACAGGCATATAAGCTCAAGGCAAGCGTTGCTAAACAAATATATTGTGCGGCAGTATTTAAGTTTAATGATGATTTCATAAATAGGATTTTTGTTGCAAAGTAAATTTAAAACAAAAAAGCAATACCCTTTAACCGGATATTGCTTTTTTTATATTCTCTATACAGATTATGTGTTAGATCGTGAAAAGTTCTTCAGGTTTATCCTCAAGCGCTTCAAAACGGGCAGTACATTCTTCAATAAGTTCAATAGCTTTAGCTTTATCACCCCAGCCTCTTACATCTACAGTTTTGTTTTCAAGATCTTTATATACTCTAAAGAAATGTTCAACTTCTTTAATAAAGTGTGGGTTAAGATCTGCCAGGTCTTCTAGTTTAGATGCGATAGGATCTGAAACCGGCACACAGATAATTTTTTCGTCATCACCTTTGTCATCAGCCATGTAAAATACGCCAATAGGTTTAACCTCTGCAACACAACCCGGAAAAGTAGGCTCTGTAAACCAAACTAATACATCTAACGGGTCACCGTCAAGCGCAAGAGTTTCTGGTATAAAACCGTAATCCGCAGGGTACATCATAGATGAGTATAGCATCCTGTCAAAACGTATTTTTTTTAATTTAAAGTCATATTCATATTTATTTCTGCTACCTCTTGGTATTTCTATAAGTACATCAAACGTAGTTTTTGCTGCAGACATCGTATTAGTTTTTTGTTAAGGTGCAAAAGTAATATAAAAATTATTCCACACAAATGTTAAAGGCTAAAACATGAGGCAATCAGGGAGTTTGCACAATTATTTAACCTTAATTTATATAAAAACAACAAAAGCCCTAACGGGCTTTTGTTGTTTTTATAGTTGCAGGATATTTTAACCCGGAAATTCGCTTTTAGTACAATACACTCCGCAACCGTTTGAGTTGCAATAGTACAATTTATTTTTGCCTACTAACAAGTACTCAAGGTTACAGCCTGTAGCACAGCCTTTGCAAACTACAATAGTACCACCACCTGCACTGGGGTCGAGATAAAAACCACCGCCTGTACCATCATCAAGTCCCATTGCGACCGATGCGCCATCCGGGTCAGACCCTATAAGTACATAACCTGTATCTGTCGTATCGTTTGTTGCTGTTTTTTGTACAATTTCAACATTAGTAAGTTTTACAATAGTACCGTTTTTAGCAGCAAGCTGTTCAAGCTGGGCCATGAGTAAAGCTTTATTAGCTGTTAATTGTGGCGCACCATGGTTATTAATACCAATCCTGCCATGTAAAACATTAGATTTAGCCTGCGCAGATGCGTTAGTTTGTTGTGATTCATTATCTTCAGTACTACAGCTAGCAATAAATGCTATAAATAGTACACAAAATAAACCTTTTAAAATATTCTTTTTCATTGGTAATGTAGTGTTGGTTGTAGTACGAAAATAAACCTTTAACAATAAACAAAAGCTAATGAAATGTTAATTATTAACTTAAAAAATCAATAATACATCTGTTTTAATACAATTAGCACAAGCTGTGCAAACAAGTTGAATACCGCCATTTGCAGTAACTATTGCTGTAGGAAGGCATCCGGCGGTACAATCTGCTCGGCATAAAACACTTGCAGGGTTACTCTCATCAAAATAAAAGCTATTTGCTTTTTTTAAAAGTACAGCCGCCGCTTTCACTTTTTTATCATTAGTAGTTGCTGTAAGTAAAAAACATTGCTTTTTAACGGCACCTTTAGTGATTGTAGCATGAATTTTAAAATTTTGAAGGTTATAATTTTCTCCTGCTTTATGCAGTGCATTATCCCATTGCTTAGCAAGCGCAACACTATCCTGCACAATATAAACGCCATTTTTAAGCAGTCCTACTGCCGTTTCCGGATAGGAAGCCGGTGGCGCATCGTTTGCATGCTTACATGAAACAACAAACAAAAACAACAGGATTATTGCACAATAATGCTTCATAAAAAATAGAGATTACTAAACACGAAGCTACATAAATTTTATGAAATATTTTGTAATCCTTTAAAAGAAGAACCCAAATGAACCTTTAACCGTAAATTTATTTGCGCCGGGAATATCTAAATAACTCCCCCTCCAGGCCAGGTCTATACGTAATACTTTAAATATATTACCCACACCGGCATGGTATTCCCAGTACACATCTTCCGGTGCCCTGTACACAAGGTTAGAAGCATTTAGACGAATATTCTCGTCGCTCACGGTACCGTAAACACCTTTTATACCTATTATTTCACGAAGGTTTAAATTACGCAAGCCCGGTATGTGTGCAAATAATTTACCATTAAAATTATGTTCTAAGTGTAGCGATACATATTCATCGGCCACAAACTCGTAGTAATTTAAAAGGTTATACGTATTTTCTATCGAAAAGTAGCTTTGGTTACCAGGTATTACCCCCATTAATCCAAGTGGTACTGCACCAAATATTTTACCGGCTTCAAATGTGGTAAATAAGCGGCCAAACCCCCCTACTAATAATGGCTGGCGGTAGTAAAACTGTACCTTTTGATAATCGAAATCGCTATTCAAAATCCCCTTAACCCCTTGCGAAAAGTTAAGAAATATACGTGTATAGTTATAATCAACATCGCTACGTTCTACACCATAACCTATAGTGCGGCGCTTAGGCGTATAATCTATCATAAAGGCATACTCATACTGCTTTATATTACCATTTACACCTTTAGAATGATCGTTAGGATCCAGATAATAATCAAGGCTAAAAACCGATGTGGCCGATTTTAAAGTACGGTAGTTAAAACTAGTACGAAACACTAAGTTTTTAACCGGCTCAATTTCTGCTGCAATGGTACTAAAGTTAATTGATGTAAGCTTATTGTTACTACCACTTGAAAAGATAGATGACGATGCATAACTGCGCCCTAAAACATCGCTGGTAGCAGTAAGGCTTACCCCAATTTGCTCAATATCACGACGGTTACCCCCGCTAATTATTACACGGTTCTTTTTATCTACCATCCATTTGCCCGATATACCATATTTAAACTGGTTATCTTTAAAGCCATATGCGGTGTAGCCTTCAATCCTCCACGGGTCGTTTTGCCCAAAATAGGTACGGCCACCGGTTCGCAACCTAAGCCCTTCGACAACGTTACTGCCCACGGTGCTAAATATAGGGCCATAATCAAAATGGTCCATTTGGTAATAGCCACTGCTTAATGTACCTACTAACGAATACATTCGCTTAAACTTGGGTATGGTTTTTAATGTATCGAGCATTTTATACACGCCCTTTTCATCTTTATTTAGCCGTTCAAAACGGTTCTCCTCCCAAAACTCGTCGGATTTTTCGTAAATAGATTCATCGTTAAAGTTAACATCGGCAGTATAAAACTCATCTGGTTTTTTCTTGTCGAATTGATAATCCTTAAACAGCGTTGTTCGCTTACCATAAATACCTTTCGATTTTTCCTTTTTATTAAGTGCAAAATCGGTCATCATATGATCACGCTTCAGTAAAAAAACGGAGTCGTTAAGCACATCAAATTCCTGCTCTATATAAATATCTTTAACCCAGTTAATGTTAGCGCTTTTACTGGCCGACATAGCTACCTCTTTAATAGCAAACGTAGTATCGTTTACCCAAAAGTCGCCTTTAAAGGTAAGCTCGCCTTTACGCCTTGGGTAAAATATAATATTGTAGCACCATTTATTATCGCGATAGGCACTATCTTTTAAAACGTAGTTGTACACATTAATACCGGTGCGCGATATTGGGCTAACAAAATCTTTATCAAAAAACTTTAGGTAATTATTGTAAATGTCATACTCGGCATACAAATCTTTAATAAAGGCAATGATTTGCTGGTTGTTGCTAAAGCCCGACGTTTTGTTAGCGCTGGTAATTTGTTTCTTTTTGCTGGCTACATTATCGCCATACACCTTGCTTAAAGCTTCATTTATAAAAATAGGCAAATACGTTTTACCGGTAATATTTGAAGTATCTACCTGGTCGAAAATAAACTCCATACCTTTAAACAGCTTGCTTTTTATCATAGTGCTGTCTACCGTATTAAGGTCAAATTCTACCTTCTCGTATTTATTGTATTCATACTGCTTAAACATATGAAGGCCGTTTTTTCGGCGACGTTCCCATATTTTACGAAGTATATCAATAGCAGGGTTATTTTTTTTAGAAGTCTTGCCACTGTACAGCACCACTTCACTAAGTTCGTTACCGCCACCCAATGTAATTTTTAAATTAGTGTTTGCTGCTTTATCTAAATGAATTTCTTTAGTTGCATACCCCACAAAAGATATTATCACATCGGTATACGTGTTTTTAGACTCAAAGTAAAACCTTCCATTCTCATCGGTAATAACACCCTCATTACTGCCTTTAAAAAACACGTTAGCATAGGGTACTGGCTGCTTTGTATCGTCTACCACTACCCCTCCTATTTTAGTCTGGGCAACAGCACACAATGTAAACGCAAAAAACAAACCCCAAAACAACAGTATTTTTCCCTTCATATAGTCTATAAACAAAAAACTTCATCATTTAGTATGATGAAGTTTCAAATATAATGTAATATTTTTTAAACGCATGCCGTGTTAACACTGCATTTTAACACTATACTTACGTATAGTGTTGCGTATTATTTTTTATACAAAACTTTTTTCACTGCTTTAACAACGTCACCTGCATTAGGTAACCATTCTTTAAGCAAAGCTGGAGAGTAAGGAGCAGGGGTATCTGCAGTTGTAATACGCTGTATAGGCGCATCAAGAAAATCAAAAGCCCTCTCTTGTACAATATATGTAATTTCAGAAGAGATACTACCAAAAGGCCACGCTTCTTCTAATATAACTAACCTGTTTGTTTTTTTAACAGATGCAAGTATGGTTTCATGATCTAACGGACGAATTGTTCTTAAATCGATAACCTCACAGCTAATACCTTCTTTAGCTAATTCATCGGCAGCAATAAATGCTTCTTTAAGAATTTTACCAAACGATACAATAGTAACATCGGTACCTTCGCGCTTAACATCGGCAACACCAAGCGGAATAGTATATTCTCCCTCCGGCACTTCACCTTTGTCGCCATACATTTGTTCCGATTCCATAAAGATAACCGGGTCGTTATCACGAATAGCCGCTTTAAGCAAACCTTTACAGTCGTAAACGTTAGATGGCACTACAACCTTAAGTCCAGGTATATTAGCATACCAGTTCTCGAAAGCCTGTGAGTGTGTTGCACCAAGCTGGCCGGCAGAAGCCGTAGGCCCACGGAACACAATTGGGCAGTTAAACTGGCCACCAGACATCTGGCGGATTTTAGCTGCATTGTTTATTATCTGGTCAATACCCACTAGGGCAAAGTTAAAAGTCATAAATTCTACAATAGGCCTGTTACCATTCATGGCACTACCTACTGCAATACCTGCAAAACCAAGTTCTGCAATTGGGGTATCAATAACCCTTTTAGCACCAAACTCGTCAAGCATGCCTTTAGAGGCTTTATAGGCACCATTGTATTCGGCAACCTCTTCACCCATTAAATATATACTTTCGTCACGGCGCATTTCCTCGCTCATGGCTTCGCAAACAGCTTCCCTAAATTGTATAGTTCTCATGTAATTATATTTCGCGTATTAAATGAAGCGCAAAAATAAAAATTTTTAAGTTAGTAAAAGGTCTATTTACACAAGAAAGCAAAAAAATTAATGATCAACCTATATTACAGGCTTAAAACAACAATCCTACTTTAAAAAAAGCATTACATTTAGTAACCATAACTAACACTTCTCTTTTCATGAAAAAAGCACTACGATTTATTTTATTGTTTGCATCTTGTTATGGCTTTTCGCAAAATATAAAGGCCACTTATAACTTTACCCGGATTAATACCGATCCTAATATTGCCATACCAGATTGGTATATACCTTATGTATTTTCGTATGAATATAGTAATGGCAAATCAATATCTAAAATACTATCAGGTCCGCAGCCCGGCCCTCATATAAAAACCCCTACAGAGAATACGCATTATAAAGACCTAACGAATAACAGTTACCAGTGGGAGCTAGTAACCGACAGTAAAACGTACAGTGTTAAAGATAAATTACCTGATTCTGATTGGAATATTGGCACCGAGACTCAGATTATAAAAGGTCATACCTGCACCCGTGCAACTGGAACTTCAGGAACCACACCGGTTATTGCCTGGTTTGCAAACGACATTAAAGTTACAGATGGCCCATTGCGTTACTGCGGATTGCCTGGACTTATTTTAAAACTGGAAGTGAACGGAACAAACGAATTTAATATCGCTACACTTGAATTTATAAAGCAACCTATAAAAATAGACCCGCCTAAAAATAAAAGCAACTTTATCACTATAGAGGCATTACAACAAATAGTAAACAAATTAGCAAAACCATAATCAGTCATGAAAAAAGCCTTACTCCTTTTTTTTATAATTATTGCAGGCACAGCATCTGCTCAAACAATAAAAGCAAAGTACACCACAACCCATCTTAAAACATTTGTAAACTCTAGCCATCCAGATTCTCTCAATGCACCACCACAAACTAAAGCCGCAAAACTAAAACCATCGGTATATAATTATGTGTATTATGATGGTAAATCGTTAACTACTTTAATTTCCGGTGAGGGCTATACAAAAAAAACAAAGATTGACTCTGATAGTGGAAACATTATAACCGATGAAAACAAAATGCCATCGGAAGAACTATTCTATAAAGACATTCCTGCAAAAATACTTCGTATGGAAGTAACGAGCGGAACCGAAAACTACAGCTATAAAATTGATTTTAAAGATTTTAAATGGGATATAACAAACGAAACCACTACATTATTGAACTATAAATGCACTAAAGCTATTGGTACTTTAGGAAAGTATACGGTAACAGCCTGGTTTGCGAACGATATTAAAATAAGCGATGGCCCTACAATTTTTTACAGCTTACCTGGATTAATTTTAAAAGCCAACATGAATGGCATGTATGAAATTGTTGCAAACAGCATTGAACTGAGTAAAGAAAAAATTACAATAGCAGAACCCGCCGCAAAAGCACAAATACAAACATTTTAGAAATTTAGCCTGAAATAATCAATAAACAGCTTTTTAAACATACGTTTTTTATTAGTATGACATTATTTTGATGAATTTTTAATTAAAACAACATTTAATATGCATGCATAGTTTTTTATTTCAATAAAATTATTAACTTCGCTATATCGATATATAAAAACCTTATAATCTTATAATAATGAAAATATTAGTCTGCATCAGCCACGTGCCTGATACTACTGCAAAAATTAACTTTACCAATGGCGACAGTGAGTTCGACGCTAATGGTGTACAGTTTGTTATTAACCCTAATGATGAGTTTGGCCTTACGCGCGCTATATGGTTTAAAGAAAAAGCCGGCGCTACTGTAACTGTTGTAAATGTAGGCGGCGTAGATGCCGAAGCTACTTTACGCAAAGCCCTTGCTATTGGTGCCGATGAAGCAATACGCGTAAACACTGCCCCTACCGATGGTTTTTTTGTTGCTAAGCAGCTTGCCGAAGTAGTGAAAACGGGCGGGTACGACCTTGTTATTGCTGGTAAAGAATCGTTAGATTACAATGGCGGTATGGTACCGGGAATGCTTGCCGGACTTACAAACTATGATTTTGTAAACGGTTGCATTAGCCTTGAAGTGGATGGCGATGCTGTAAAAGCGGTTCGTGAAATCGATGGCGGTAAAGAAACACTTAGCGCAAAACTACCTTTAGTTATTGGCGGGCAAAAAGGCCTTGTTGAAGAAAAAGACCTTCGTATACCTAACATGCGTGGTATTATGCAGGCAAGAACTAAAGCACTTACTATATTAGAACCTGTTGCCGCTAACAGTACTACTAAAGCGGTTAAGTTCGAAAAACCGGCACCAAAATCTGCCGTGAAACTTATAAGCCCGGACAATCTTGATGAGTTAGTGAGTTTATTACATAATGAAGCGAAAGTAATCTAAAAGTTAATTTGATAATTTGAAGATGCGGTGATTTGAAAATTCATTCGCACCGCAAAATCTTCAAATCTTTAAATTTTTTAATCTTCAAATCTAAAAAAGTATGTCAATCCTAATATATGCTGAATCAGCAGAAGGCAAATTTAAAAAAACAGCGTTTGAGCTTGCTTCATACGCTAAAAAAATAGCAGGCGAAACCGGAACTACTGTTACCGCTGTAGCCATTAATGTACTGGATGCAGCAGTACTTGCTACCTATGGTGTAGATAAAGTACTTACTGTAAAATCAGAAAAACTGGGCGCGTTTAACGCTAAGGCATTCGCCGATGTTATTAAACAGGCTGCTGCTAAAGAGAGCTCTAAATTTGTATTGTTCTCATCTAATACCGATAGCCTTTACATTGCACCGCTTGTAGCTGTAGGCCTTGAGGCCGGTTACGCGAGTAATGTTGTTGCTTTACCGGAGAGCCTTTCGCCACTTCGTGTTAAGCGCACGGCATTCTCTAACAAAGCATTTAACTTTACCGAAATTTCTACCGATGTAAAAGTACTTGCTATTGGTAAAAACTCGTTCGGTTTAATCAAAACTCCGGCAAGTTTAACCCAGGAAGATTTTAACCCAACACTTAATGATAACGATTTTACTGTTAAGGTAGAATCATCTGAAAAAGTAAGTGGTAAAGTAACCATTGCCGATGCTGAGATTGTAGTTTCTGGTGGCCGCGGACTTAAAGGGCCGGAAAACTGGGGGATATTAGAAGATCTTGCTGCTGCGCTTGGTGCTGCAACAGCTTGTTCTAAACCAGTGTCTGATTTAGGCTGGAGGCCTCACAGCGAGCACGTAGGCCAAACAGGTAAACCGGTTGCAGCTAACCTTTATATTGCAATTGGTATCTCTGGGGCTATACAGCACATTGCAGGTATTAACTCCAGTAAAGTAAAAGTGGTTATTAATGCCGATGCCGATGCGCCTTTCTTTAAAGTGGCCGACTACGGTGTTGTGGGCGATGCGTTTGAGATTGTTCCTAAACTTACAGAGAAAATAAAAGCCTTTAAAGCACAAAACTCATAATTTTATTTTAAATTGTGCCCACAAAAGGGCTATCGGGACACGGATAGTTTATATCTTTGCCCGATAGCCTTTTTTTAGTATTCAGTAACGACCAACATGAGCTTAGTAAAACTTAATATTAAGGGCATTTCGTACAGCCAGACCCAAAATGGCGCGTATGCCTTGATACTTAATGAAGTAGACGGTGAACGAAAATTACCTATTGTTATAGGCGCTTTTGAAGCCCAGTCTATTGCCATTGCATTAGAAAAAGAGATAAAGCCGCCAAGGCCGCTTACTCACGACCTTTTTAAAAATTTTGCCGATAGGTTCGACATCGTCGTAAAACAGGTAATAATACATAAACTGGTAGATGGGGTTTTCTTTTCTAGCATTATTTGCGAACGCGACCGCATTGAAGAAATTATCGATGCCCGCACGAGCGACGCTATTGCGCTTGCCCTAAGGTTTAACGCGCCTATTTTTACCTATAAAAATATACTTGATAAAGCCGGTATTTACCTTAAAATAAATCCGGAACAAGGCGAAGAAGGTCCGCATGACGATATACTTAGTTCTCCGGAAACCTTTGGTGCCGAAACTAATGTTTCGGGCGAAGGCTACTCGCAGTACAATTTGCAGGAACTGCACGAGCAGCTTGAAGGTGCCGTACAAAATGAGGATTACGAAAAAGCAGCCAAAATAAGAGACGAGATTTCGAAGAGGGAGAGTTAATTTTTTAATTTGAAAATTAATCAATTTGAAAATTTGATAATAAGCTGCACTATAAAAGTGCGGCTTTTTTTATGTGAATAACTATTGATAAAACACACTTCACAATCTCTTTTAAATTTTCGTAATTTTATACCTTGCAATGGCAATTTTCAAATTGCTAATTTTTTCAAATTTTCAAATCACAATAATGAAGCAGTATTTAGATTTAGTAAAGCATGTTTTAGAGAACGGCAACCAAAAAGGCGACCGTACCGGTACAGGTACAAAAAGCGTTTTTGGCTACCAAATGCGTTTCGACCTTAGTGAGGGCTTTCCGTTAGTTACTACTAAAAAGCTGCACTTAAAATCTATTGTATACGAGCTGTTGTGGTTTTTAAACGGCGACACCAATATTAAATACCTTAACGATAATGGTGTAAAAATTTGGGACGAATGGGCCGACGAAAATGGCAACCTGGGCCCGGTATATGGGCACCAGTGGCGTAACTGGGACAGCCGCGAGATCGACCAGATCACTGAGCTTATCGACACGCTAAAAAACAACCCAAACAGTCGCCGTATGCTGGTGAGCGCCTGGAACCCAAGGGTACTGCCAGATACATCTAAATCATTTAGCGATAATGTAGCCGAAGGTAATGTGGCACTCCCACCCTGCCACGCATTTTTTCAGTTTTATGTAAACGACGGTAAATTATCATGTCAGTTATACCAGCGTAGTGCGGATATATTTTTGGGTGTTCCGTTTAATATTGCTTCGTATGCATTGTTAACATTAATGATCGCGCAGGTTTGCGGTTATGCTCCCGGCGATTTCATACATACCTTTGGTGATGCACATATTTACAATAACCATATGGATCAGGTGGAACTTCAACTAAGCCGTGAGCCACATCCGCTACCTAAAATGGTATTAAACCCGGAGGTTAAAAATATTTTCGATTTTAAATTTGAAGATTTTACTTTGCAAGATTACAATCCGCACCCACACATTAAAGGGGCTGTAGCGGTTTAAAACAATGAAATATTTATTTACATTACTTTATTTATTAAGTGTTTTTACTTTAGCAGCTCAGGAAAAAGCAGGCGAACAGGCTGTTTTTACAGAATGTACGAATTCGGACACGCCTTATACCTGTACGCTCGAAAAATTTAAAAATGACATAGGCCAACTATTAACTCCCGAGTTTCAAAAGGAACTCAGATATGCGAAAGCAGAATATTTCCCCGTATCTATAATATTGCTAACTGATGAGAATGGCAAAATAGTTCCTGAAGAAACCGATATTCTTTGCCCGTATGAACCTTTAAAAAAAGCTATAAAAAATTACCTTTTAAGCTTACCCGTATTTCACCCTAAAGATGTTAAGCAAAAAGACAGGCGAAGTGTGTTTATACTTAACTACACATTTGTCTATTCAACAATTAAGAAATACTACTATATTGCAAGTAAAAAATTATTAAATGCCGCACATATTAAACAGGAATCACTTCCGTTTGATTCGCAACCCACTTATGCCGAATGCCAATCAGAAACTGATACTGAAAGCAAATGCTTTCGTGATGTTTTTAATAGAATTTTTAACCGGAAAATGCGTTTTCCTAAATATGATAGCGATACGGTTATAAAATTACATTTGCTGCTGAGAATAGCAAATACAGGGGATATTAGTTTAGTTGCAGTAGATACTGATGACGTTGATTTAATCAATGAAATAAACAGAGTTGTAACAAAATTACCTAAAGCAGAACCTTCAAAAGTTAGAGGCTTAGCAATAACTTCTTTTCTAAATCTTCCTATAACTATAAATATTAAATATTAATTAACCAAAACAGATACTGTTTTTTGCTACCTTTAGTATCCCAAAATAAATAGTATGGATTTAAGCCAACAGGCATTATATGAATATGCGCGTAAAAGGGTAAAGCAAAAAAAACGCGTTTACCTGCATTTTATATTATTTTTTGTTTGTAGTATCTTTTTTTACATCATTAATAAAATGCTTGATGTTGACCCGCAGGACGATTGGTACCTTTGGGTAATAACCGGATGGGCATTTATATTTGTACTGCATTTTATAAAAATTTTTGTTATAGAAAGTTTTATAAACAAAACCTGGGAACGCGAGCAAATAGAAAAGCTAATTGCCCGTCAGGAACGCCGTATCGATCAGCTTGAAAAAAAGCTCGATAAAGAAAATGCAACTTCAACCACCACTACTACTCCACTATTATAATGACCATTACCCTTATAGCAGCAGCCGCCGAAAACAATGCCCTTGGTAAAGACAACCAGATGATTTGGCGCCTGCCTGACGATTTTAAACGTTTTAAGCAGCTAACAACCGGTCACTATATTATTATGGGCCGCAAAACACTGGAAAGCATGAATGGCCCGTTGCCTAATCGTATTAATGTGGTAATTACCCGTCAGGCCGATTACGCTCAAGAAGGATGTATTATAGTAAACAGCCTTGATGCTGCACTTGCTGCCTGCCCGCAAAACGAAGAAGTTTTTATTATTGGTGGTGGCGAAATTTACAAACAAAGCATTGATAAGGCCGACAAGATCGAATTGACCCGAGTGCTTGGTATTTCGCCCGAAGCAGATGCTTATTTCCCGGAAATTAACCCGGAACAATTTAGGTTAGATGATGATGCTTTTCATGATAAAGATGAAAAACACGCCTATGCTTTTAGGTTTGAAACGTGGTTGAGGGAGTAGTTACATAAAGCATTATTTCGGGATTGCGATGCACTTTATATCATAAATGAAGCAAATACATATCATTTATGATACATTTTGTTTATTTTTGATTTATGAAAACGCTAACTTTCAACATACCTGATAATTTAGATATTGACAACAATGAGTTTGTTATGACCGCTGCATCCAGAATGTATGAGCAGGGAAAACTTTCATTAGGTCAGGCAGCACAATTGGCTGGACTAACTAAGCGTGCTTTTGCCGAATTATTGAGCAAATATGATGTTTCAATTTTTAATGCTCCCGCTACTGATTTAGCAAACGACGTAACCAATGCCTAAAATAATTATTTCAGATACTAGCTGTCTTATTATTTTATCAAAAATTGGACAACTTAATTTGCTTCAAAAATTATACGGGCAAGTTATAACAACAAAAGACATTGCTGAAGAATTTGGCGAACCAATTCCTGATTGGCTAATAATTCAGAATGCTTCAGATGTACAGCGCCAAAAGATTCTTGAAATGCAGATTGACAAAGGGGAATCAAGTGCAATTGCGTTGGCTTTAGAAATCCCAGATAGTATAATTATACTTGATGACAATAAAGCAAGAAAAGTAGCCACACATCTTGGCTTGACAATTACAGGGACATTAGGAATAATCATAAAAGCAAAACTTAGCGGAATAATTCCTTCCATCAAACCTTACTTAGAAGATATAAAGCAAACTAATTTTAGAATATCACCTGACTTAGAGTTGCAGGCCTTAGAACAGGCAAATGAATAATGTTAATACAAAACCCTATTAACAAAACTTATTTTATCTTTGTTGCGTAAATTACAGTAATGTCAGAAAATATCACCCCCTATAAAGATTCCAGCCTGGACAAAAAAGAACAGGTAGCCCAAATGTTTGATACCATAAGCGGTAATTACGATGGTATAAACCGCGTAATGACTTTTGGTATTGATATTAAGTGGCGCAAAAAAGTGCTTGACCTTGTTGCAGCTAAAAACCCACAAACTATTTTAGATATTGCTACCGGTACCGGCGACCTTGCCATACTTATGGCACAAACTAATGCTACCGAAATTATTGGTGCTGATATTAGCGAAGGCATGATGCAAGTAGGCCGTAAAAAAGTTACCGACAAAAACCTTGACAGCCGCGTTAAACTGGTATATGGCGATAGCGAAAAACTACCTTTTGCCGATGCTTATTTTGATGCAATTACTGTAGCCTTTGGTATACGTAATTTTGAAACGCTGGAAAAAGGACTGGCCGAAATATTGCGTGTACTTAAACCGGGCGGTATTTTTGTTATATTAGAAACATCTGTACCTACAAAATTCCCTTTTAAACAGGGTTATAAACTACATAGTTACCTGCTGCCACTTATAGGCAGGTTGTTCTCTAAAGACCGTGAGGCATATGTTTACTTAAGCGAATCGGCCTCAGTTTTTCCTTATGGAGAAAAACTGAACAATATTTTACGTAAAATTGGGTTTATAGAGGTTAAAGATATGCCACAAACCTTTGGTGCAGCCACCATTTATTCGGCGTCAAAACAATAAGATGAGGACACTGCTTTTATACATACTCCTATTTACGGGCCTTAGCAGCTATGCACAGTTTGGAACAAACGTGTTTGGCAAGCGCCCTATTACTAATCTCGAAAACTTCGATAAACAGCGTGTACACTGGGGTTACTACCTAGGTTTTAACAGCTACGATTTTAAATTTGATTATAAAGCACCACCAAAAACAGATATTCAGGTAAAAACTTCCACCGGTTTTAATGTGGGCCTTGTGGGTAACTTACGCCTTTTTGAATATTTAGACTTGCGATTTGAACCTGGGCTTGCCTACACCGAACGTGATATTACATTTAGCAATCCCGCCCTTGTAGAAATTTACGACAAACAACGCATTGTAAAATCTACCTACATACATTTTCCGTTACTGCTTAAATTCTCAGCTAAACGAACCGGTAATATAAAACCTTACTTGTTAGGTGGTGTATCGCGTACTTTTAATTTTGATTCTAATTCTGACGCTAAAGATGATAACATTACAGGCGCCAGGTTCAGGATGAAAAAATGGACCAATAACTATGAGCTAGGCGCAGGTATTGATATTTATTTTGAATATTTTAAGTTCTCGCCATCTATACGCGGGGTATTTAGTTTTAATGACGAGTTAATTCGCGATAACGACCCTAACAGCCCATATACCGGCAATGTAGGATCGATGAAAACCCGTGGAGTTTTTGTAAACTTCACATTCCACTAAAATTTTCTGAAAAATCTCCTAAAGGCTTCGCCTGAATTCGCTTAATATAATTGCCGCTGCTGTGGCAACATTAAGGCTTTCTGTTTGTTGCAGGTCGCCAAAACGCGGTATCGCAATACGATGTTTTGCGAGGCTTTCTATCTCTGCCGATATTCCGTTCGCTTCATTACCCATTATTATAATGCTGTTTTGCGGCAGCGTTTCGTTATAAATAGTACGTCCATCCATAAAAGTACCAAAAGCAGGGAGTGGGCTATTATTTATATAATTATACAAATCAGTATATACTACATTTACCCTGGCTAAAGATCCCATTGTGGCCTGAACCACTTTCGGGTTATACACATCTACACATTCGGCAGAACATACCAAATGTTTTATCCCGAACCAGTCGCACAGGCGAATTATAGTGCCCAAATTACCCGGGTCGCGCACATCATCAAGCGCAACTATAAGTCCGTCATCTGCAACAGCCTTTTCATCGGGCATTGTAAAAAGTGCCAGGCAGGTTTGGGCAGTAGTGAGCACGCTTATTTTTTTAAGCTCATCGGGTGTTATAATTGTAACTTTATCTTGCGGTATACCTGTAAATATATCCTGAATGGTATATAATTGTTGCAATTCAAAATTGGAATTAAGCAATTCCTGTACTACCTTTATCCCTTCGGCAAAAAACAATTTATGCTGCTTGCGGTATTTTTTTTGCTGTAAGCCCGTTAATGTTTTAATTTGGTTTTTGCTAAGCATAAAAAGAGTATTTTTGATTACTATCCGGCAGTACGTTTTGAGAAATAAAATAACAAAAATAGCACTTATTATAGTAACGGGGCTGGTTTTATACTCATGTTCTCTTGTAAAAAGAGTTCCTGATGGTAAACACCTGCTGGAAAAGAACGAGATAAGCGTAAATGGCGAACCTAAAAATGACGACGAGACTAAAGCTCAGTTGTACCAATTACCTAATACTAATATATTGGGCTATCATTTAAGGCTGCACCTTTACAATTATGCTAAACCCAATGCCGACTCGTCGTACCTTGCATGGCTTGACCGGAAACCCGGCAGGCACGCATTTATGCGCAGTTTACTTTCGGAAAAGCAGGTTATGCGCCTGGGCAATTCCTTTGCTGTATCTGGCGTTAGTAACTTTTTGAAAAGAACGGGCGAACCACCTGTACTGGTAGATCAGGCCAAGATTAAAAAATCACGCAGCAGGTTATTTGCCTACTATTACAAGCAAGGCTATTTTAGGGTTAAAACATCATCTACTATTGATACTTTACCAGACAAAAGGGCTGTTGTAAAATATACGGTAGATACCGGCACGGGTTATAAGATAGATTCTATAGCATCAAAAATTAAAACCCCGGTACTCGATAGCCTGTATGAAACTACTAAAAACGCATCATTAATTAAAAAAGGCAAACAATATAACGAAGCCGATTTTAGTGCAGAAAGGGAACGTATTACCACCAATTTTAGAAACAGGGGTGCCTATACTTTTCAGCAAAACAACATTAACTATGTTGTAGATACCGTAGGCACAAACTACAAAGCGAATATAGACCTTGTTATTGATGACGAAACGGTGCGCCGTGGCGATTCTACTTTTGTGAGGCCGTTTAAGCTGTACAAAATTAGCCAGGTAAATATTTACACCAAAAACCCGGTAAGCGACCAAACCATTGACAGCGTGAGTTACAATGGGTTCAGGATTTTTAGTACCGGTAAATTAAACTACAGGCCTAAGGCCCTAACCGATGCTGTTTTTATAACACCCGGTAGCACCTATGCCGATTTTAGGCGCGTACTTACCTCCCGCTACTTAACAAACCTAAGGGTATTTAACTACCCAACTATTCAGTATGTAGAAGATAGTACCGATGTGTCGGGATCATCATTAATAACAAACATTTACCTTACACCACGTAAAAAATTCCGTTTTAATGTAACAGCCGATTTTAACCACTCTAACATTCAGGATTTTGGGGTACAGGGAAGCCTTGGGGTATCTATAAGAAATTTATTTAAGGGCGCCGAGATTTTAGAAATTTCTACAAGAGGTAATATTGGTTCGTCTCGCGACCTCGCAATACAGGACAGGGCTTTTTTCAACATCCTGGAATACGGTGCCGATGTAAAGCTTACCTTCCCACGTATATGGTTCCCTATTAATACCGAAAAGGTAATTCCTAAAGAATTAATACCTAGCACAATTATGAGTTTTGGTATTGGGCGGCAAAAAAATATTGGCCTAGATAAAGAAAACTTTACCGGTGTACTTAGCTACAACTGGACACCCCAACGCCGTAATCATACGGCAAAACTCGACCTGTTTAACATACAGTATATTCGTAATGTAAACCCGGACAATTATTTTACGGTTTATAAATCATCTTACGAAAGGCTTAATGACATTTCAAAAGAATATCCGGGAGTGGTACCATCAACTTTTTATGATGATAAAAATAACCTTATTATAGAGAGTGGTACTAACGGTTTTATTTCGGGGGTTACAAAAGATAATACCATAACATTATCAGACCAGGACAAAAGAGATGTACAACGTATTGAAGAACGCAGGCAGAGGTTAACAGAAAACAACCTTATTTTTGCAACTAATTTCACATATACATCTACCACGCGTCAAAACCTTACCGATAACAACTTTTTTATCTTTAAAACTAAGGTAGAAAGCGCAGGTAGCACACTTAATTTACTATCAAACCTTTTACAGGAAAACAAAGGTGTTAAAGTAGGTAACCGAAGTGTTTTTGATGTACAATATTCGCAATACCTAAAAGGAGAACTTGATTTTATTAAGCACTTTACTATTGGCCACAATAAAGTATTGGCAATGCGTGCGTTTTTCGGGCTTGCGGTGCCTTACGGAAATTCTAAATCAATACCTTTTACGCGTAGTTATTTTGCCGGAGGAAGTAACGATAACCGTGCATGGCAATCGTACAGCCTTGGCCCTGGCCGCAGCGGTGGGTTGAATGACTTTAACGAAGCCAACCTTAAGCTGGCATACAGTACAGAGTTGCGTTACAATATATTTGGAAAACTTAATGGCGCCATTTTTGCCGATGTAGGTAATATATGGAATGTTTTTGACCAGGTAACCGATAAAGACTACACTTTTAATGGCTTTTCATCTTTAAAAGATCTTGCCGTTGGTACCGGTACCGGCTTTAGGTACGACTTTAATTTTTTCATTGTAAGGTTTGATGTAGGCTTTAAAACCTACAACCCCGGTAAGCCCGAAGGGGAACGCTGGTTTAGAGAGTATAATTTTGCTAACGCCGTTTTAAATGTTGGTATTAATTATCCGTTCTAAATTAAAAAAATACTATTTTTGTGAATTAATTTTTAAAACATAACTAATGGCTCATAATATTAAGCCCGGTGTAGCCACCGGAGATCAGGTACAGGAGATATTTAAATATGCCAAAGAAAAAGGCTTTGCCCTGCCTGCGGTAAATGTAACAGGATCTAACACTATTAACGGTGTATTAGAAACTGCTGCAAAACTTAATGCACCTGTTATCATCCAGTTCTCAAACGGAGGTTCTATTTTTAACGCTGGTAAAAGCCTGAACAACGATGGACAGAAAGCTGCCATTTTAGGTGCTATTGCCGGTGCAAAACACATACACACACTTGCAGAGGCTTACGGAGCTACTGTTATATTACATACAGACCATTGTGCTAAAAAACTTTTACCTTGGGTAGATGGTTTATTAGATGCCAGCGAAAAACATTTTGCCGAAACTGGTAAATCATTGTTCAGCTCGCACATGCTAGATCTTTCTGAAGAGCCTTTACACGAAAACATTGAAGTTTGTGTAGAATACCTTAAAAGAATGAGCAAAATTGGCATGACGCTTGAAATTGAACTAGGTATTACAGGTGGTGAAGAAGATGGTGTTGACAACTCTGACGTTGACAGCTCTAAACTTTACACGCAGCCGGAAGAAGTTGCTGAATTTTATGAGGCACTAAGCGCTGTATCGCCTAAGTTTACTATTGCTGCTGCCTTTGGTAACGTACACGGTGTATACAAACCGGGCAACGTAAAACTTACTCCAAAAATCCTTAAAAACTCTCAGGAGTACGTACAAAACAAATTCAACACTGGGCCTAACCCGGTTGATTTCGTTTTCCACGGAGGATCTGGTTCTACGCCAGAAGAAATTAAAGAAGCTATTTCTTACGGTGTTATTAAAATGAACATCGATACCGATCTTCAGTTTGCCTTTACAGAAGGTATTCGTGATTACATGGTTAAAAATATCGATTACCTTAAAACACAAATTGGTAGCCCTGATGGTGCAGAATCTCCAAACAAAAAATTCTATGACCCACGCCGTTGGGTACGTGAAGGCGAGGTTACCTTTAACACAAGGCTTGAGCAGGCATTTGCCGACCTTAACAATGTGAATACTCTATAATTTTTTTGTTGCCGGTTGTTAGTTAACGGATTTTCTGTTAACCAACAACCGGCAATTTTAATAAAATACAATATGGCTTGGTTTAAAAGAACGGAAAAAGGAATACAAACGGCAACCGAAGATAAAAAGGATGTCCCTAAAGGCTTATGGTACAAGTCGCCTACAGGTAAAATTGTAGACGCTGATGAGCTTGCCAGAAATTTTTATGTTAGCCCCGAAGATGGCTACCATGTAAGGATAGGCAGTAAGGAATATTTTAATATCCTTTTTGATGATAATGAGTTTACCGAGATTAATGCAAACATAACATCTAAGGATACACTTAAGTTTGTTGATACCAAAAAATATGGCGACCGTTTAAAGGATGCAATGGAAAAAACAAAACTTAAAGATGCCGTACGTACAGCCGTAGGTAAATCTAAAGGCCGCGACCTTATGATTGCCTGTATGGATTTTGCCTTCATTGGCGGGTCTATGGGTGCTGTTGTGGGCGAAAAAATTGCACGTGCTATAGATTATTCTATAAAAAACAACGTGCCTTTCCTAATGATTTCAAAATCAGGTGGTGCAAGGATGATGGAAGCCGCTTACTCGCTTATGCAGTTAGCTAAAACATCGGCTAAATTAGCACAACTTGCAGATGCCGGCATACCGTACATATCGCTTTGTACAGACCCTACAACGGGTGGTACAACAGCATCGTACGCAATGCTTGGCGACATTAACATTTCTGAGCCGGGAGCCCTTATAGGCTTTGCAGGCCCAAGGGTGGTAAAAGATACTACCGGTAAAGAATTGCCGGAAGGTTTCCAGACGGCAGAGTTTGTACTGGAGCATGGTTTTCTTGATTTTATAACACCAAGAAAAGAGCTTAAGGACAAGATAAACCTTTATTTAGATTTAGTGCTTAACCAGCCTGTTAGATAAAAACACAAAATCCCGGACTTGTAAAAGTACCGGGATTTTTTTTTAATTTTAATTTACTTTGCCTTAATTATGAAAATCATTATTTGATTAAACGATATTCTTGTAATTCCCCATTCAAACCTCTTGGCGTGATTTCATTTTTTTTAATAATCCAAGATTCATTCTCAAACACACGCAGCTTTTCAAATTGTATTTCGAAATGATTAGTATTTGTGCCTTTCAAAAAATATTTAGGTGATTGTATTCCACCTGAATCTATAATATAAAAACCTTTAACATTTACATCTTTTACCTTTACTATGCCCCAGTTATCTCTCAACGACATTTCAGAACCATCCTTGAGTAGAAGATGTAACTGATAAGTAAAATATAGTCCGGCTTTATCAGTAACAATAATTACATTACTTTTAACATTGCCTTTATTAGATTCTCGTACAATTAATTTTTCTCTTTGAGGATAACTATCAAGCACTAGACTATCACCCAAGATATGATAATTACCGACAACTTCCCGTCGTAAAAATTCGTCATTAGACTTAAAAAGGAAATGTCCATCACTTTTTAAATCTATACTCTCATAATAAAAAAATTGTCTATACGAGTAAGTCCCATAAAAATCAGTATCCGGAACTATTACAAATGAGGTTAAGGCAAGTAGTACAAAACAAATAGCTTTCATTTTTTATTCTTTATTTTTTTCCAGCCGCAAAATGTCTTAAATCTCTTTCCTAATCACAAGAAAAGGTTTTAACATGAATACAAAACAAACAATCTTATCTATCGTATCTACAAAATTAAAAATTAGCAAGTCGTTATTTACTTTGCCTACATCCCACTCCTAATCGCCTCAACAGGGTCGAGTTTAGAGGCTGATATTGCAGGCAGTATCCCGGCTAATAAACCAATAATTGCAGAAAGGCTTGTACCGAGGATGATATTTTTCATACTTAGTATAAATTCAAAGTCGAACGCTTTTGTAGCAATTACCGCAACGCCCCATACCATAAGCAGGCCTACTAAACCACCTATTAAGCAAAGTATTACAGCTTCAAACAAAAACTGCATAAGTATAAAACGATTTTTTGCCCCTAACGATTTTTGTATCCCTATAAGCCCGGTGCGCTCTTTAACCGATACAAACATAATATTGGCAATACCAAAACCACCTACCAGTAGCGAGAAACCGGCAATAATCCAGCCTACAATATTCAGGATGCTTACAATACCATCAATCAAATCGGTAAATGCCGATAGGATATCTATTATAAAGTTATCGTCCTGCCCTGCCCTTATGCCGCGTATAGCACGTAGCTTTTGGGTAATCTCGGCTTTTACCTCTTCAGAGTCCGTTCCCGGTTGTGGCTTGATGATGATGATCGGGGTCATAAAATCGTTATGGTCGCCATACAATTTGCGCAGCGCATTTACAGGTATCGCTACCGATGTATCGTTACTTGGCCCCATCATTCCGGCGCCCTGTTTTTCCATAACGCCTATTACCGTAAAACGCTGACCATATATTTTTACTTTTTGCTCAATAGGGTTGTCACTGCCAAAAAGAGCCTGGGCAATTTCGTACCCCAGTACAATTACCGATGTACCCGCATTCGATTCTGCTTCGCTGTAAAAACGCCCACTACCAATTTTAAGCGACTCGATATCGGCAATTTCGTATGATGCCGGTTTTACGTTTACATCGGCGGCCGATTTGTTTTCGTACTTAATAGTTTCCGATTTGGTAAACATTTGGTACGCTATGTATTGTGCGCCATTAACCGATGCTTTTAGCGATTGGTACTCATCATACGTAACATCCGGAAATTGTTGTATTTTCCAGCGTGGTATGGGCGATGGCCCAAACGAAAAACTTTTAAGATACATGGTGTTTTTATCTACGCTGCTAAGGTCTTTTTTTATCTTCTGGTCCAGCGAATCTACCGCTGCGAGTACCGCGATAATAGAGAAGATACCAATGGTTACCCCCAATAGCGAAAGAAATGTTCTTAACTTGTTATTAGTTAAGGCATTCATGGCGAAAGTAAAACTCTCTTTAAGCAGGCGCAGGTACAGCAGCATAGCAAATAATGTATTGATATGCGTAAAATTGAGCATTTTTTTATAACCCTGAAAATGATAGGCAATAAAAATTTTAAATAATTTAAATTTAGCACTTACCCGTTTGAATGTTAGCTATACAATAACTACTTTTGCACCCTTATTAAACACACAACAAATGAGCAACGCAAAAACTATTTCATCCGCATTAATATCGGTATTCAGCAAAGACGGTCTTGAGCCTATTGTTAGAAAACTGCACGAGCAAAACGTAACCCTATATTCTACCGGAGGTACCGAGACTTTTATTAAAGATTTAGGCATACCTGTAGTACCTGTAGAAGATGTTACATCGTACCCATCGATACTTGGTGGCAGGGTAAAAACCCTTCATCCTAAAGTATTTGGCGGCATACTTAACCGTCAGGATCATGAAGGTGATGTGCAGCAAATGAAAGAATACGATATTCCGCAGATAGACTTAGTTATTGTAGACCTTTACCCTTTTGAAAAAACGGTAGCATCGGGCGCTTCTGAAGCCGATATTATCGAAAAAATAGACATAGGCGGTATCTCACTTATACGTGCGGCTGCTAAAAACTTTAAGGATACGGTTATTGTAGCATCGGTAGATGATTACGCGCTTTTCCTTGAAACGTTTACAAACAACAATGGCGGCACAACAATTGAAGAACGTAAACTGTTTGCTACAAAAGCATTTCACGTTTCTTCGCATTACGATACTGCTATATTCAATTACTTTAATACTGACGAAACTATTTATAAAGAAAGCGTTAGTAACGGCCAGGTATTGCGCTACGGCGAAAACCCACACCAAAAAGGGTTTTTCTTTGGCGATTTCGATGCTATGTTCTCTAAAGTTCACGGTAAAGAATTATCATACAACAACCTGCTTGATGTAGATGCTGCTGTAAACCTTATTGCCGAATTTAAAAACGACGGGCCTACATTTGCCATACTTAAACACAACAATGCTTGCGGTATAGCTTCAAGACCTACGGTTAAAGAAGCGTATTTAGATGCTCTTGCTGCCGATCCTACTTCTGCTTTTGGTGGTGTATTAATAAGCAACACTAAAATAGACAAGGCTGCTGCCGAAGAAATCACTAAACTATTCTGCGAAGTGGTTATAGCCCCGGCTTATGACGACGATGCCGCAGCAATTTTACAAGAAAAAAAGAATAGGATTATTCTTATTCAGCACAATGTTACGCTTCCTGAAAAACAGGTTCGTACCTGTTTAAACGGAGTATTGGTTCAGGGTAAAGATAATATTACAGACAATAAAGAACACCTAAAAACCGTTACTGTAACATCACCTACTCCTCAGGAAGTTGAAGACCTGATATTCGCCTCTAAAATTTGTAAGCATACAAAATCGAACACGATTGTGTTTGCTAAAAACCAGCAACTAATAGCATCTGGCACCGGCGAAACATCGCGTGTAGATGCCTTAAGGCATGCTGTAGAAAAAGCCGGTTCGTTTAACTTTAGCCTTGAAGGCGCGGTTATGGCGAGCGATGCTTTTTTCCCGTTCCCGGACTGTGTAGAGCTTGCTAAAAATGCAGGTATTACATCGGTAATTCAACCCGGCGGATCTATTAAAGATGAACTGAGCATTAATTATTGCAATGAAAACGGGGTGTCGATGGTATTTACAGGAACACGTCATTTTAAACATTAATTTTATTACTTTTGTAGGCTCTAAACAAACGAAATAATAATACCTTAAACCCTTAATACCATATGGGATTTTTTGACTTCATGACCGAGGACATTGCCATTGACCTTGGAACCGCAAATACCCTTATTATCCATAACGATAAAGTTGTTATAGACAGCCCATCTATAGTAGCCCGCGACCGCGTTACCGGCAAAATTATTGCCGTTGGTAAGGAAGCAAATATGATGCAGGGTAAAACACATGAAAACATCAAAACCATACGTCCGTTAAAGGATGGTGTTATTGCTGATTTTGATGCGTCAGAAAAAATGCTTACCATGTTTATTAAAAGCATTCCCGCCCTTAAAAAGAAATTATTTACCCCTGCTCTGCGTATGGTTGTTTGTATACCAAGCGGCATTACAGAGGTAGAGATGCGTGCGGTAAAAGAATCGTGCGAAAGGGTAAATGGTAAAGAGGTATACCTTATACACGAGCCGATGGCAGCGGCAATAGGTATTGGTATTGATATTATGCAGCCTAAAGGTAACATGATTGTAGATATAGGTGGTGGTACTACAGAGATCGCGGTTATAGCACTTGGTGGTATTGTTTGCGACAAATCAGTCAAAATTGCCGGTGATGTATTTACTAACGATATTGTGTATTACATGCGTACCCAGCACAACCTTTTTGTAGGTGAAGGTACTGCAGAGAAAATAAAAATTGCCATAGGCGCCGCGCTGGAAGATCTAGAAACTCCGCCGGAAGACCTATCGGTACAAGGGCGTGACCTTTTAACAGGTAAGCCTAAACAGGTAGATGTATCGTACCGTGAAATTGCGAAAGCACTTGACAAATCGATACAGCGTATTGAAGATGCCGTTATGGAAACCTTATCGCAAACCCCGCCGGAACTTGCTGCCGATATTTACAATACCGGTATTTACCTTGCAGGTGGAGGATCGATGTTAAGGGGGCTTGATAAACGTATCTCTCAAAAAACAGACTTACCTGTTTACATTGCCGAAGACCCGCTTAGGGCCGTAGTACGCGGCACCGGAATGGCACTAAAAAATACAGCAAAATACAGGAGCATCCTTATAAAATAACGACTTAGTTCATGCAGCAAATAGTAAATTTTTTATTTAAAAACAGTATGTTATTACTGTTTTTGCTGCTTTTGGGCATATCGTTATCCTTTACAATACAGTCGCACTCCTACCACAGGAGCCGTGCCGTAACTTCGGCAAATGTCGTTACAGGTTATGTATATGAGCAGATAAATAATGTAGAGGTATACTTTAGCCTTAAAGACCAAAACGATAAGCTTGCACGCGAAAACGCACAGCTTAAAAACATGCTATTCAATATAAAAGATACTGTACTTGTTGCACCTCCTGCTATTACCGGTAATTTTAAGGTAATACAAAGCAGGGTTATAGCCAACTCGTTTAACAGGCAGGAAAATTACCTTACTATAAATAGCGGTTTCCTTAGCGGCGTTAAAGAAGATATGGGTGTAGTAAGCAGCCAGGGTGTTATTGGCTATATCGAAAAAACATCGGCAAATTATTCTACTGTTATCAGTATTCTTAACCGCAAGTTCAGGCTTGGCGCTAAAATTAAAAAGAACAACCACTTTGGCACCCTTACCTGGGATGGTTCAAGCACCGGCTTCGCCCAACTTACCGATGTTCCAAGGCTTGCTAGTGTGACTAAAGGCGATACTATTGTTACAGGAGCAGAGTCGACTATTTTCCCGGAGAACATCCCGATAGGTACTATTGAAAAAGTGTATATCGACAAAAAAACAAACTACTTTACACTCGATATTCGATTGTTTAACGACATGACAAACGTTGGGTACATTTATATTATTGAAAACAAGCAGCGCGACGAAATAGAGCAACTGCAGCAAGCCACCGCACCTAAAGATGAATAGTACTGTTATAATAAATATACTTAGGTTTATTTTGCTACTTGCCCTTCAGGTTATAGTATTTAACCGGTTAGACTTGTTTGGCTTTTTAAACCCGTACCCGTACATTTTATTCATACTCTTGTTTCCGGTAAACGGTAACAGGGCGGTATTGCTTATCTCATCCTTTTTTATGGGACTGCTGGTAGATATGTTTTTAAACACCGGCGGCCCGCACGCGGCAGCAGCAGTTACACTGGCATATTTGAGGCCTACATTCTTTAAATTTTCATTTGGCGTAAGTTACGAATACCAGACTATTAAAATTAACGACAGGCTTTCGCCCGAACGTTTTTCGTTTATATTAATATCGGTAATAACCCACCACTTTATATTATTTCTGTTAGAAGTCTTCCGTTTTAGCCTTATACTAACAACATTATTACACACGTTATATACCACATTGTTTACACTCACAATTTGTATAATAACCATTTACCTAATTAAGCCCGGCAAACAACAATGAGAAAAATATTATTGCCCGCCGTTATTGTTGCCGCTACATTACTAATTATAGCGAGGCTTTTTTATTTACAGATTTTAGATGACACATACATCAAAAAATCAGAGAACAACGCCATCAAAATAAAATACGACTACCCCGAGCGTGGTTATATTTACGACCGTAACGGCAAGCTAATGGTGGCCAACCAGCCATCGTATGATATTATGGTTACCCCTAAAGAGGTTAAAGATCTTGATACTATACAGCTTTGCACGCTTCTCGACATTAAAAAAGAATATTTTTTAGAGCGTATGGCTAAGGCTAAGGTGTATAGCCCAAGGCTGCCATCGGTATTTTTACCGCAGCTTAGCAAGAAGGAATTTGCTGCGTTCCAAGAGCGCATCCGCCGATTTAAAGGCTTCGATATTGTTAAACGTTCACTTCGTGATTACCAGGTAACAGCTGGTGCTAACGTGTTTGGATACATACAGCAGGTTAACGATGCCATTATAAAAAAACATCCTTACTACAAAAGTGGCGACCTTATTGGCCGACAAGGTGTAGAGGAAATGTACGAAGAAATTTTACGAGGAACTAAAGGCGTAAAATATGTACAGCGCGACCGTTTTAACCGAGAAATTGGTTCGTTTAAAGAAGGTATTTACGATACTATTGCCGTACAGGGAAAAGATATTACGCTTTCGCTTGATGCTACCTTGCAGGAATATGGCGAAAAACTGATGTTCGAAAAACGTGGCGGTATTGTAGCTATCGAACCAAAAAGTGGCGAGATATTAGCATTAGTAACCGCACCATCTTACGATCCGTCGTTACTTGTAGGCCGTGAACGTTCTAAGAATTATACCGCTTTATACAACGACTCGATTTCTAAGCCATTATATGATAGAGGCCTTTTAGCCGAGTACCCACCGGGATCTCCATTTAAAATACTTACCGGCCTTATCGCACTTCAGGAAGAAGTAGTAGACGAGAACACTACATTTGTATGTAATCACGGTTTTAGCTATGGGCGTGGTGCGTTTATGCGTTGCCACTGCTCTGGTGTTAACAGGCTGCACGAAGGTATTTACAAATCGTGTAATACGTATTTTGGTAATGCTTTTAAACTTACGATTGATAAATACCCAAAACCGGAATATGGTGTGAATGCCTGGAGCAGCCACCTTAAAAGTTTCGGCTTGGGCGAATTTTTAGGATACGATTTACCTCCCGGGCGTAAAGGCCTTATACCTACCCCTAAATTCTACAAACGCTATTACCCTAATGGTGGCTGGAGAAGCACTACTATTATATCGAATTCTATTGGTCAGGGCGAGGTGCTAATGACACCTATACAGCTGGCGAACATGATGGCTACAGTGGCTAATCAGGGGTATTACTATACACCTCACGTAATCAAGAAAATTAAAGGTCAGGAAATTGACAAAAAATTTACGACCAAACACGTAACCACAATTGATAAGCAATATTACAAACCGGTTATTGATGGCTTGTTTGATGTATTTAACTTAGGTACGGCGCACCACCTTCAGGTTGAAGGTATCGAGATATGTGGTAAAACAGGTACTGCAGAAAACTTTGCTAAAATAGGCGGTGTGCAAACACAGCTTAGTGACCACTCGATTTTTGTGGCTTTCGCACCGCGCGAAAATCCAAAAATTGCCATTGCGGTATTTGTAGAAAACGGATACTGGGGTGCACGTTGGGCCGGCCCTATTGCAACTTTAATGATAGAAAAATACCTGAAAGGAAAAGTAGGCAGAACGGCACTAGAAACCAAAATGCTTACTGAAGGCCTTAAGGCAGAATATGCAAAAGTATTAAGCGGACAGCCATTTACCATTAACCACTAATGAAAAATCAAAGCGTAACAAATAATATCGACTGGATAACCATCCTGCTGTATGCTATATTGGTATGCATGGGCTGGATGACTATTTATTCGGCGTCGCTGCCCGACCAGACTACATCTATATTTGATGTTAGCCAGATATATGGTAAGCAGATATTGTTTATTATTTTATCGATACCTCTTATTATCGTTATTCTTAGCGTTGATGCCAAGATTTACGATAAGTACGCCTTTATATTTTATGGTTTTGGTATACTGCTACTTGCAGGACTGTTTGTTTTAGGGTCGTCGCACAAGGGGCAAACTAACTGGTATTCTTTTGGTGGGTTTAGTTTCCAGCCATCAGAGTTTGTAAAAATTGCCACCTCATTAGTACTAGCTAAATTTTTAAGCGATGTACAAATCAACCTTAAAAACACCAATCACCAGTTTATGGCTTTTGGTATAATAGGTTTACCCGTATTTTTAATTATGCTACAACCCGATGCCGGTAGTGCCATGATATTCTTTGCCTTATTCCTTGTTTTATATCGCGAAGGTTTACCAGGCTGGTATTTGGGCACAGGCGCAATTGCTATAGTGTTATTTATATTAGCCTTATTGGTTAAGCCGTTATTCCTAATATTAATCTCGCTTGCTATAATGCTGGTGGCTTACTTTTCTACACGAAGGGCATTGCGTAATCCTTTAATATACCTGCTTATATTTATTGGTATAAGTGCGTTTGTATTCTCGGTAGATTATGTATTCGAGAACGTATTAGAATCGCACCAGAAAGACCGCATCAACGTGCTTTTTGACAAAGATGTAAACATGCAGAGTGAGGGTTATAACCTTAACCAGGCCATGATTGCGATTGGTTCGGGCGGATGGGTTGGCAAAGGGTACTTGGAAGGCACACAAACCAAAGGTGGCTTTGTACCAGAGCAGCATACCGATTACATTTTTACTACCGTGGGTGAAGAATGGGGTTTTGCCGGAGCCTGTGTGGTAATCACTATATTCATCACGTTACTACTCCGCATAATTTACCTTGCCGAACGACAAAAATCAAAACTCAGCCGAACGTATGGTTACTGTGTAGCTGCCATATTATTCATGCACTTTTTTGTGAATATTACCATGCTTATTAAGCTATTTCCAACCGTAGGTGTACCCCTGCCCTTTTTTAGTTATGGTGGGTCGAGCCTTTGGGCATTTACTATATTGCTGTTCATTTTTATTAAAATGGATGCCAATAAGGTTAATGAGTGGTAGAATTATCTTAGCGATTATGTTTTGTGTTGAGATTCTTCGACTCCGCTGCGCTGCGCTCAGAATGACAAGTGCATTCCGTCATCGCGAGGCACGAAGCGATCTAAATCCCATTTAAATAAAGATTGCCGCGCTGTATTTTACTTCGCTTGCAATGACAAATGTCTATATAGCTAAGTAAAAAGAGCAATTTTATCATTCTGACGAAGGAAGAATTTTAGTTGAGAATAGTTTTAAACGGTGGCAATTTCCCAAATTAATATATCAATAGCATAACACTACTCACATTATTTACTGTTATTTTGATTCACTTGAGTTAAATAGAATATTCCAAAAATTAAAATATTTAGAAAGGATAAGTATGTTATATCATGTTGGCTAATGGATTTATATCCAATTGTAACAAATCTTGAATAAATATAGAAAACAATTGCAAGTATATCTACAAGAACAACAATTGCCAATACTATTTTAAGTAATAATCTCATAATCTATTCTGATTTCACATCCAATGCATCCCTCAAAGCATTACCCACCATCATAAAAGCAAGTACCAATAAAAGCATTGCAATACCGGGAGCTAACGCCAGATAGGGTTTTCCTAAAATAATATAATTGTAATGGTCTTTAATCATGCCGCCCCAGCTTGGTATAGGCGGCTGTGCGCCAAGGCCCAGAAAACTTAATCCGCTTTCTACCAATATAGCCGATGCGAAATTTGCTGCCGATATTACAATTACCGGTGCCATACTGTTTGGCAATATATGGTTGAAAATAATTCGGCGGCTGCCGTAACCTAAAGCACGTGCAGCGGTTACAAACTGCATTTGTTTAATACTCATTACCTGCCCCCTAACCACACGGGCAACTTCTACCCACATAGTAAGGCCTACCGCCACAAAAACCTGCCAGAAACCCTTGCCAAGAGCCAGGGTAATTGCTATAACCAGTAGCAGCGTAGGAATACTCCAAATAATGTTTACCAGCCACATTACAAACGCATCTACCTTGCCGCCATAATAACCGGCAATAGCACCAAAAAAAATGCCTACTACCAGCGATATAAACACGGCTACAAAACCAATAGCTATTGATACCCGCGAGCCAATTATAAGTCGGCTTAAAAGGTCGCGCCCCTGGCTGTCGGTGCCTAAAATAAATTTTTGATCAGTGATGTATTCTTTTTGAATTACCTCTTTAGATGTGCTATGAAAATCAGATAGAGGAATAGTTTTGCTTACTGCAAGCGAAGATTCATCGGTATATTCATAATAGGTAAGGCTGTCGCCTTCTATTGAATATTTTAAAATCGGGATCTTAATTTCCGGATTTGTTTCGCCCACAAAGTATTTACTAAAACCAGAGGTAACTTCGCCTGCACGGTGCGGAAAATGCAGCATGGTAACTGTAAACCCCGGTGATTTAGAGTGTATAGAAAGGTCGCCCCAGTTGCCGTTAGCCGTTTTATCGGGAGCAAGCACATAAGCGAAAATAGCAATGAATACTAAAAGTGCGATGAATACTAAACTTAAAACGCCCCAAAAATTCTTTCTGAACTTTTGGAGCGCTAAGCCTGTAAGCGATTTACCGGTTTTATCCATTTACGCTTATCGTGTTTTAACTACTTTATCTTTTTTTTCTACCGATGCAGCACTTTTTGTAGTAGCCCCTTTGCCCTGCATATCATCCAGAACGTTAAGCGCTTCTTCTACATAAATATCTTTAGACAGGCTTTCAAACCATCTCTCTTTTTTCTCTGCAAGGGCAGGGTCTTTTTTAAAGATCTCTTTTTCGTAAGGCAACGCATCAAACTTAAGGGTATTTGTATACTCGTTAAGCGGTTTGAATTTTTTTGCGATCTCTTCATTTTTAGCAAGTTCTGCTTTAAACTTATCAAGATTTAAACTAAATGTATTCTCATCTTTTTTAGCGCTTATGTATTTAGCATTTTCATCCATCAACCTGAACTGTTGGTTAGCCAGCATCCTTTTTTTACTGTTAGAAATAACGTTTGTATAGTTATTTTTAAACGGTTTGTAAGTTGCAGGCGCTATTTTATCGTAAGGCAGTGCGTTGTCACTGTCGCGCTCGCCCATTTCGATGTACTCATATTTATCGGCCATTACAATATCACTCTTAACACCTTCCCTTTGGGTAGAACCACCGTTAATACGGTAAAATTTCTGGGTTGTAGTTTTAAGGGCACCAAGATCGCCAAAGCTGTTGTTGCGTACAAAACGGTTAAGGTCGATAATATTCTGCACGGTACCTTTACCATAACTTTGCTTACTGCCTAAAATAAGGCCACGGTTATAATCCTGTATTGCTGCTGCAAAAATTTCTGAAGCCGAAGCTGAGAAGTTATTAATAAGTACCACAAGCGGGCCATCATAATGTACTTTAGCATCAGTATCGTTTAGCACTTCGGTATTTGGAGTTGTGCTGCCATCTTCAGAACGTGAACGTACCTGAACAACTGGGCCTTTATCTATAAACAAACCGGCAATATCTACAACGGTTTTAAGCGAACCACCACCATTGTCTCTAAGGTCCATAATAATACCTTCAACACCTTGCGCTTTAAGTCGGTCTACCTCAAGGGCAACATCTTTAGCAGCATCGCGGCTGTCTTTATTTTCAAAGTCGATGTAAAATTTCGGCAGGTAAATAACGCCGTATTTTTTACCATTTTTATTTACAATGCTCGATTTAGCATAAGTTTCTTCGATTTCAACTACTTCCCTAACAATAGAGATTACTTTAATCGAACCATCTACCCTTTTTACAGTCAACCTAACCTCAGTACCTTTTGGCCCTTTGATTTTTTTAACCACATCGTCTAACCTCATACCGCTAATATCTACAGGATCTTCTTTTCCCTGAGCTACTTTCATAATAAGGTCGCCCTGTTCTAACTCTTTACCCCTCCAGGCAGGCCCGCCCGGTATCAGTTCAGATATTTCAACAAAGTCATTTTTCTTTTGCAGTCTTGCTCCAATACCTTCAAGAGAACCTCTCATGCTGGTATCAAATTTCTCTTTATCATCGGGTGCAAAGTAAAACGTATGCGGATCGTAATTCTCGGCAATAGCATTTAAATATACGGTAAACCACTCTTCACGTTTAATTTCGCCAACAAATTCAAAGTAATCGTTAAGCGATTTAAGGGTGCTTTCGCGTGCTTCTTTTTCAAGTTGCTCGAACGATTTTTTAGTACCGTCAGGATTTGTGTCGCTAACTACAGGAGTTTTATCTGCAGCAGCACCTTTTTCTTTATCCTTTAGTTTATCTTTAGGAGTATCCTGTAGTTTTTGTTTGTCGGTTACTGTAGAAAGTACCGATAATTTTAACTGCTTTTCCCAACGCACCCTAAGGTCGGCATCGTTTTTAGCAAAAGGCTGTTTTTCGTAATCAACATTAAAGGTGTCATCCGTTTTAAAATCGAATGGTTTTGCTAAAATATCTTTATAAAAACCTGCAGCCTCGGCAGTTCTTTCTAACAACCTTTTGTGTGTCAGGTCGAAAAACGTAAGGTCGCGACTATTTATTTCATCATCTATAAGTGTTTCGTATTTAGCAAACTCAGCAATATCTGCCTGCGTAAAAAAACGTTTAGACGGGTCTATTGCTTCAAGGTAGCGTTTATAAACACCTTTAGAAAAATTATCATCTATAGCCGCCGGGCTGTAATGCCCCTTTTCTATAACATAAGTAAGCAGTTCTATTAAAACCTTATCCCTTTCCGGGTCGTTTTCTTTTTGTTGCGTTGGCAGCAAAGTAAAGCTAAACAGCGCGCCGGCCAACAGGACAACAATCGCTACTATTTTATAGTTTCTCTTCATAAAATTTAAAAAGGCATTCATTTGACTATATCGTATAACAATGTATATTAAAAAGCGTGCCAAAAATACTTTCACCATCATCTTTAAGCCATGGCACGTTGCTAAAATATGTACATTAGCAACGTAAAAGTACAACACTTATTTTGATTTTACCTCATGACAAAGAAAAAACCCCTTATACTGGTTACTAACGACGATGGTGTAACAGCCCCCGGAATACGGGCACTAATTGCTGTTATGAAAGAACTGGGCGATGTAGTTGTGGTGGCTCCTGATAGTCCGCAAAGTGCAACCGGACATGCTATAACCATTAACAACACATTACATATCAATAAATTAAATATCGATCCGGATTTAGAAACCGAGTACAGTTGTAGCGGTACCCCGGTAGACTGTGTAAAATTTGCCGTGAACGAAATACTGCACCGCAAGCCCGATTTGTGTGTGAGTGGCGTTAACCATGGCTCTAACTCGTCTATCAACGTAATTTATTCCGGAACCATGAGTGCGGCTGTCGAGGCCGGTATTGAGGGTATCCCTGCCATTGGATTTTCGCTACTGGATTATAACTGGGATGCTGATTTTGAGCCTGCAAAGCCTTTTATTAAAAAGATAACGCAGCAGGTTTTAGAGAACGGTTTGCCTGAAGGTGTAATACTTAACGTAAACTTGCCCAAACTTGCTAAAAAAGATATTAAGGGTATTAAAGTATGCCGACAGGCGAAAGCCATGTGGCAGGAAAAATTTGATAAACGTACCAACCCAATGGGTAAAGACTATTACTGGCTTACCGGTAAGTTTGTAAATATGGATAATGGCGAAGATACCGATGAATGGGCTTTGGCTAACGGATATGTATCTGTCGTTCCCGTGCAGTTTGACCTTACCGCTCATCATGCTTTGCAGACTTTGAATAGCTGGGGAATGAATGGGGAGGTTTAAAGCCTCACCCCAACCCTCTCCAAAGGAGAGGGAGCACCTGCATACATAAAAAAATTACGTAAAAAACACCGTCATCGCTCACCTCTCCTTCGGAGAGGGGCTGGGGGTGAGGCCCAACAATCATGACCAACTTCATCCTCTTCGAAACCGAACGCTTGCAAATACTAAAGTATTCTGTAGATCGCCTTGATGAAATATTTGAAATTTATCAGGATACTGATATTATTAAGTATACCATGAAAGATGGCAAGTCAAAATCTAAGGAAGAATTATTAAAAGGAATAGCAGCCTACAATACTATGTATTCTGAAAATCAAGGTCGATGGCTTATTGTTGATAAAGCTACAAACACTGCTATTGGCTTTGTTGGGATTTTTTATATTGATGAAATTGAGAAAACCGAGTTGTCATATGCGTTAATTAGCGCATCAAGAAGTAATGGTTTTGCAACAGAAGCATTAGCCGGATTAAAAAAGTATACACTTGAAGTTTTAAAGCTAGCAGAGATTTGTTCTCTAATTCGCGTTGGCAACACATCATCTGAAAAAGTTGCCGAACGTGCCGGGATGCACTACCAAAATAAAACTGCATCGCTTTGGGGATACGAGTTTAAGGTCTATGAGTGATTTATAAAATCTCACCCCAACCCCTCTCCAAAATAGAGGGTAGTCATAATACATAAACTTACTTAAAACATACTCATGTAGCTAGTCCCTCTCCTTTGGAGAGGGGTTGGGGTGAGGACAAATAAAAAATCAGTAATTTTACCGCTCAAAGTACCACACATGAAATACTATATTATTGCGGGCGAAGCCAGCGGCGATTTGCACGGGGCCAACCTGATGAAGGAACTTTTTAAATCAGATGCTGATGCTAACATCCATTTTTGGGGTGGCGACCTTATGCAAGCTACCGGCGGCACGCTGGTAAAACATTACCGCGACCTGGCTTTTATGGGCTTTGCCGAAGTAGCCATGAATTTAAAAACCATTCTCAATAATATTAAATTATGTAAAGAAGACATTGTGGCTTTTAACCCCGATGTTATTATTTTCATAGACTACCCCGGCTTCAATATGCGTATTGCGCAGTGGGCAAAGGCACGTGGCATTAAAACACATTACTATATATCGCCGCAAATATGGGCGTGGAAAGAAAACCGTATTAAGGCCATTAAGCGCGATGTAGACCATATGTACATCATCCTCCCGTTTGAAAAAGACTTTTACGAGAACAAACACAACTTTGCCGTTGAATTTGTAGGCCACCCACTTATTGATGCTATTAATAACCGCACCCCTACCGATACACAGCAATTTAAAAAAGACCATAATCTAGACGGTCGGCCTGTTATTGCATTGCTGCCCGGCAGCCGTAAGCAGGAAATCGCTAAAATGCTTTCGATAATGTTATCTGTAGTAGATGATTTCCCCGATTACCAGTTTGTAATTGCCGGCGCCCCATCTCAGGACTATGAGTTTTACAAACAGTTTTTAAATAAAAGCAGTGTCCACTTTATTTCGAACCAGACTTACGACCTTTTGAGCATTGCTCATGCAGCTCTTGTAACATCGGGTACGGCTACGTTAGAAACAGCCCTTTTTAAGGTTCCGGAAGTAGTTTGTTACAAGGGCAACTGGATATCATATCAGATAGCAAAACGCATAATTACGCTAAAATACATCTCTTTGGTAAACCTAATTATGGACAAAGAGGTGGTAAAAGAGCTCATTCAGGGAGAGCTTAACAAAAAAAATATACGAATTGAACTCCAAAAAATTTTAACACCCAATTATAGGGCAAACCTCCTAGAACAGTACGATTTACTGGAAAAAAAACTGGGCGGAAAAGGTGCCAGCGAGAAGACAGCAAATCTAATAATCAAACATTTAACATAGTTTCTTAAAGTTTTATTAAATGTGTTCTCTATATTTGTAAAACGCAACATGTAGAATTTGATAAAAGAAAAAGTTTTGAGAAACCTCCTGTCCCTACCCTTAATGATATTATTTTTGACGAGCGTTTCGGCGTCGGCACAAATAATTACTTCTAAACAAGAAGCCCAAAAAAAGGGTGTTTACACAAGTATAGATAAACAAGCTCCGGTAAAAGGCCAAGCAGTTACGCAACTTTACGCTGCTAACACAAATACCCCTAAAAACGGAACTCAGGCTAAGGAAGTTCTTTTTCTTGATAATGATGTAGTTTTGGTTTATGATGACCAGCCTGCAGTAAAAGAGAAGACCAAGGGTGGCCCTAAAAAAACAGAAGCCACCAAAAGTTCTGCAAAAAAGAAGACTGTAATTGTTGATGAGATTGACCCCAATTTTGTACCGTCGCCGGAAGAAAATTACTTCGCTCAGCAAATTGTTAATAATGCCATGCAGTTTGAAGGCGTTCATTACAGAGGCGGTGGTACAACACCAGCCGGAATGGATTGCTCAGGTATGGTTTACGCAACTTTCCAGATATTTGATGTTACATTACCAAGAAGTTCGGCATCTATGGCGGCTACGGCTGGTACCGATGTTAAACTTGATGAAGTAAAAAAAGGTGACCTATTGTTTTTTAGCAATAACCGTCGCAGAGGTGGTATTAACCACGTAGGCCTTGTTACAGAGGTAACTCCGGAAGGCGAAGTTAAATTTATCCACGCTTCTACAAGCCAGGGTGTAATGGTTTCATCTATGAATGAAAATTACCACTCACGTACTTTTGTAAAAGCTAAAAGGGTTATCGAAGAGTAATATCTCTTATAGTTATTTCGATATGCTGATGTAGTATGACGGTATTGAAATATCCTATTATTCCCTTTACACTTTTTATAGCCTTAGGCATACTTGCCGGTTACCATTTATCATTTCCCTTTATTTTTTTAAGCAGTGCCGCTTTAGCAACAATCGCACTATTAATTGTTGCTTATTTCACGGCAAACAAATCACTGCTTCAAAAACCGTACTTTGCTACACTTACCTTATTATTTGCTTTTGTTACCGGCATATTGGTACAAAACCTGCATTACAGCCCTAATAACGCATCGCATTACAGTCACTTAATTTCTGATGAAGAAATCCCTCTAGTAAAAGGCGTAGTTACCGAAAGGCTAAAACCCAATGAATTTTCTGAAAAGTATTATTTTGATGTAACATCGGTCAATAAAAAACCGGCTACAGGCAAATTACTGCTGACTTTACCTAAAGACAGTCTTTCTAAACAATTACACGCTGGCGATGTACTTGTAATTGCTGGTGAACTAAAATCTATTACGGCTTCGCTTAACCCTTACCAGTTTAATTATGCCGAATATATGCGAAAGCAGGATGTATTGCATCAGGTAAAACTGAAAGACAATTATATTATCGCAGGCCAGCATAAAGATTTTAATTACCACATTCAGCAATTCAGGAATACGTTAATCAACAGTTTCAAAATTCATAATTACAGTACGGGTACGCTCAATGTAATTAACGCATTGCTCTTTGGTCAGCGCCAGGATATGGATGCTGCCACTACCACAAATTATACTAACGCGGGCGTTGTACATATATTGGCGATATCCGGATTGCACTTCTCATTATTATTCATCGGGCTTAACTGGCTTCTTGCTCCGCTAAAGCGGATAAAACATATTGGGCATTTTGGTCATTTTCTAATCATTATAGCTTTAATGTGGCTGTTCGCTTTTATAACAGGCTTATCAGCATCGGTAGTTCGTGCCGTAGTTATGTTCACCATAGTAATGATAGGTAATTTACTGAATAGACGGGCCAACATTTACAACTCGCTTGCCGTATCGGCGTTATTACTATTATTAGCCAAGCCTGCATTTTTATTCGATGCCGGTTTTCAGCTAAGTTATATTGCCGTATTTGCAATCGTTTGGCTACAGCCGATTTATGGCAAACTAAAACGCTCTAAATACGGGATAGTCAACTTTGCAAAAGATACTGTAGTGGTTTCGTTAGCCGCACAAATTGGCGTGCTCCCGCTAAGCCTCTATTACTTTAACCAATTTCCATTACTATTTTTAGTAGCCAATATTGTGGTAATCCCGCTATCTAACATTGTGCTAGTTTTAGGCATTGTAGTATTGTTGCTCAATTTTATTTTTCCGCAGGGAGCAATCTGGTTAGGATATGTGTTGGAATTTTCAATCACAGTCATGAATAACTTCATTGAGTGGGTTGCCTCGTTTACAAGCCTTGTACTGAAAGATATTCCGTTCACCCTGCTTCTTAACGTCCTACTATATTTAGCAATAGCATTAGCTGTATTCTGGCTTTATAAGCAGACTTATAAACGAAGTGCTTTACTACTTTGTGCCATAGTACTATTTCAGGCAATTTTTATGGCAACATCCTGGCAGGCTAAAAGCAGCGATGAACTGATTGTTTTCCATAACTACAATCACACACTAGTCGCAAAAAAACAAGCCAATCACATTACTATTTTTAGTACCGATAGCCTGGCATTACAAAACCGAAGCGTCATTGCTTATAACAAAGGCAACTTTAACCAACAAATAAAACTCTCCCCGCTACAAAACACACTTTGGTACAAAGGCCATACTGTTTTAGTATTAGATAGCTTAATTGTATATCCTGCCAATACACATCCGGAAGTGGTTTTGCTGACACAATCGCCTAAAATAAATTTAGAGCGCGCTTTACAGCAGCTAAATCCAAAACAGGTTATTGCCGACGCTACCAATTATAAAACTTACATAGCCCGTTGGGCAGCAACCTGCCGTAAACAAAAAATCCCTTTTCATGCTACTGCCGAAAAGGGATTCTATATTCTGAAATAAAATTTTATTTTTTTTTGATGACCTTATTGGCATGTTCCAACCATGCCGGCAAGCCACCTACAACATAACCTGTACTGCCTAAAGCATCGAAGCTAATTTTACCGGTTTTATCTTTAGCGCCACGTGCAAACCAAACTGTAGGATACCCCTTAACCTCAAAAAAAGAGTTCAGCTGCGCATTCTGCTTTTTTACAGCATCGGTCTGGTTATTCACTTTAGGAAAATCAAGCTCTACCAAAATTACGTTTTCTTTAGCCCATTTAGCAAAATCCGGTGTTTTAAACACTTCTTTTTGCAGCCTCATGCACCAGCCACACCAGTCACTACCTGTAAAAAACATAAGCAGCGGCTTTTTGGTTTTACTCGAAAGGCTAACTGCCTTATCAATGTCGGTATGCCATTCCAGCTCCTGCGCCTGTAAGGTAATCGCACTAAAAGCAACAAACAATATCAGGATAGCTTTTTTCATAATTGTAATTTTTAAAATCGGTAAACCAAAAATGGTGCCGAAATTTTAGTGTACACCGTGCATTAGTCGTTTTAACAAAGGCGTTAGTGCCATGATAATTAACCCTAAGGCAATTGGTATAATAGCAAATATCAGGAAGAATGTGCTCATTGAATACTCTGCGGTAATGGCATCGATTTTACCTCCCATTGTACCGGCAATTTTATTACCAATAGCAATAGCCAGGTACCAGATACCAAACATAATTGCTATCATACGGCCAGGAACCAGTTTACTTACATAGGATAATCCTACCGGAGATATACATAATTCGCCCATTGTATGGAAGAAGTAAGCCAAAACCAGCCATATCATACTTACCGATGCAACTTTAGCGCCCGCAGGTATAGAGCTTGCTCCGTAAGCTAAAACGGCGAAACCTATACCAAGCAATATCATACCAAAACCGTTTTTAAATGTTGCGAACGGATTGTATTTGCTTTCCCAAACTTTAGAAACCAAGGGAGCAAAAGTAATAATGAATAGCGAATTTAATACACCAAACCACGTTGCAGGAACTTCAGATTTTTCCTGATAGTATTGTTCTTTAAGCATGTAAATTACAATAACCCATATAATGGTAAAACTTAATGCCAGGATAACATTACCCAACGCATACTTTTTAAATGTTTGAGAAAACAATCTGGCAAGTACATACGTAATAAGCGCCAACGGAATTATAGTAATTAGTGTATTTACTATATTAAATATAATTTTTGCGTTGCCTTCTAAAACACGGGCGGTATAGTCGCTTGCAAAAATGGTCATTGAGCCTCCTGCCTGCTCAAAGGCAGCCCAGAAAAACATGGTAATAACCGCGAGTATAATAATGGCGATCATCCTGTCTTTTAAAATTTTTGTATACTGCGTTATCCTTTTTATTAAAATGAAAAGAAACAACACTAACGCCACAGTAATAGCAAAGTTAGAACCGCTAAGACTGCCTACCGTAAAAGGAAAAGCATTATAATTACCGTTAGATATAGCTGCTAATGGGTCGTTTATAATCCATGTTAACCCAATAACAGATACTAATCCTATAATAATAAGATCGAATGTAGAAAAAGGGTTTCTCGTAGCTTCTTCTGGTTTTTCATCGATATCAACTTTATCAACAACAGGTTTTAAACCTATTTCGCCAAAAATATTTTGAGTGAAGTAAAACTGCAACATACCAAAAAACATAAAAATACCGGCAAGGCCAAAGCCGTAGCTCCAACCCCAGTTAGCGCTTTCGCCTATGTAACCGCAAAGCAGCATCCCTAAAAAGGCTCCTGCGTTTACGCCCATATAAAAAATAGTGTAAGCACCATCTTTTTTTTCAGGATGGTTTTTATACATGTGTGCTACAATCGATGTCATGTTCGGTTTAAAGAAACCGTTACCAATAACAAGCAATACTAAACCAAGGTACATAAAAAAGTGATGCACCTCTATAGCCATGCTAAGGTGGCCAAGCGTCATTAACACTGCACCCACAACTACCGCCCAACGATAGCCAATAATCCTGTCGGCAATATAACCTCCTAAAATTGGTGTAAGGTAAGCAAGCGATGTATAGGAGCCGTATATTGCTAAAGCATGTTCACGCGGCCAGCCCCATCCCGGGTTATCGCCTAGTATAGATGATGTTAAAAATAACACCAGTAATGCGCGCATCCCGTAGTACGAGAAACGTTCCCACATTTCTGTAAAAAATAAAACGAACAATCCGGCCGGATGTCCTAAAACATTCGATTTAAAAAAGTCGTTAGACGTTGTTGTAGTAGACATATATATATTTAAAATAGTTGTTTTAATTAGTCGCGCTTTGCATCATGCGCCTTAAAAACGGCGAAAGCAAAAGCAATAGCAAACCTGCACCAAGAGCTATATAGCCAATACTATGATAGCCATTTGTGTATTGCAAAAGTTTATCCATATTGGTTGGATTTTTAATAGAAGCATCTACTTTAGCTAAAGCAAAACCTATTAACCCGGCACCATATTGCCCATAGGCACTTGCTAAAAACCATGTACCCATCATTACGCCATGCAACCTTAAAGGCGTTAATCTTGTAATCATTGATAATCCAATGGGCGACAAGCAAAGTTCGCCAATGGTAAGAACAAAGTAGGCAAATATAAACATCCATAACGGAGTAAGCCCATTAGGTGTAGCAAAATATTTGCTTGCATAAAAAACAAGAAAGCCCAGCCCTAAAAATAAAAACCCTAATCCAAATTTAACTACAGTATTAGGCTCGGCTTTTTTCCTGCTTAGGGCAATCCAGAGCATGCCTATAATTGGGGCTGCTAACACAACCCATAATGCATTTACAGAATTGTTAACCTGTGTCATATTAAGACCATGGTTATTAACATTACCTATAGCAAAAAAGTTTAAAGATCCCCCGCCCTGCTCAAAGAAAGACCAAAATAATACAGAAAATAAAATAAGAACTATTGCTACAAACATTTTATTAAATTCTTCTTTGGTTACAGTAAATAATACATACATAAGATAACTAAAAATTATTATAGCTATAATAATCATAAATACATCACTAAACTGTACCATATACGGTATTAAAGCTCCACTTGAATCCTGGGCCTGACCAAAAATAAAGGTCATGTCCATGTCAAAAGGGAAATATACAAGTATAAAAAAGAAAGGTATAAATAAAAGAGAACCCAAATAAACTAAAAGATTTTTTGTTATCCCAAATTTCTTTTCCTTAAGCTTTTCGGGCACTGGAGGCAAACCTATAGGGCCAAGGCTTTTTTGCGTAAACATAAACAAGGCTAACCCGCACAACATGCAAACACCTGCCAGCGCAAAACCTAATGACCAGCTTATAGATGTACCTATATAAGCAATCGTTAGTCCGCTTAATAATGCACCTATATTTATACCCGAATAAAAAAGAGAAAAACCTGCATCTCGCCTTGGGTCATCTTTTCTATATAAAGACCCAACCATTGTTGATATATTTGGCTTAAAAAAGCCATTACCTACAATAAGGATACTTATGCCTAAATAAAAAAAGAATGCACCAGGCACTGCCATAGTAAAAGTACCAATAGCCATTAGTATACCACCCCAAAAAACAGATTTCCGAAAGCCAAAAATTTTATCGGCAAACAACCCTCCCACGAAGGCCATTGCATATATAAATGCCTGGATAAGGCCATATTGTTTATTGGATGTACCTTCGGCAGCATCCTTATATTTTAACTGAGACGTTTCTATATAATACCGCGGGTGTGCCGGAGATAAAACTTCATCATTTTGTTTCTGGAAATCTGCCTCTTTTTTTTGTAATTCAGCACCCTGTAAAGGTTTATAATCAGCTGAAAGAATTAAATGCGAAATATAAAGCCCTAGTAATGCCCGCATTCCATAAAAAGTGAAACGTTCCCACATTTCTACCAAAAACAAAAACCACAATTGCTTAGGATATTTACCCTTAAAATTTTGAATATCTTCTAACGTTACCGCCGTAGTATTGTTGCTCATTATAGTTTATCCTTAATAAAGTTTGTCATTTTAGTGTACAGTTGCAGCCTGGTAGCACCGCCATAAATTCCGTGGTTTTTGTCAGGATAAATAGCCCAGTCAAACTGTTTGTTAGCTTGTACTAAAGCTTCTATCATTAAGAGGCTGTTTTGTACGTGCACGTTATCATCTGCAGAACCATGCACCAAAAGGAACGACCCTTTAAGCTTTTTCACATGATTAATAGGTGAATTTTCGTCGTAGCCCGATGCGTTTTCCTGTGGGGTTTGCATGTAACGTTCGGTATATACCGAATCGTAAAACCTCCAGTTGGTAACCGGTGCCACGGCAATAGCCATTTTAAATACATCAGCCCCTTTTAATATACAGTTAGACGACATAAAGCCCCCATAACTCCACCCGAAAATACCAATACGTGAAGCATCAACATAACTGTAGCTACCTATAACTTTAGCAGCATCAATTTGGTCTTCCACTTCATATTTACCTAATTCTTTATAGGTTACTTTTTTAAATTCAGCACCTTTAAAACCGGTTCCACGACCATCAACGCAGGCTACAATATAACCTTGTTGCGATAGCATGGCAAACCAGTAATCATCATAACTGCCCCAGTCGTTATTTACCTGTTGCGAGCCAGGCCCACTGTACTGGTACATAAACACCGGGTATTTTTTATTAGGGTCGAAATCTTTAGGTTTAATCATCCAGGCATTAAGCTGGTTGCCTTTTGCAGTAGTAATTACACTAAATTCTTTTTGCGGAAGGTTATAGTTGGCAAGCCTGGCTTTAAGCGCATTGTTGTTCACAATTTCTTTAACCAATTTACCATCTTTAGCGCTGTGTAAAGTGTATGATGTAGGTTCTGAAACGCTGGAAAAGGTATTGATAAAGTAATCAAAATTAGGGCTAAAAGTACCCGAGTTGGTACCGGTTTGTGTAGTAAGCCTTATTTTATTCTTACCGTTTACATTAATGCGATACACATCTCTGTTTATCGAACCATTCTCTACCGACTGATAAAATATGTTGCCTGTTTTATCATCAAAACCGTAGTAAGCCGTTACTTCCCATTTACCTTTAGTAATCTGGTCGATTAGCTTTCCGGTTTTAGCATAATGATAAATATGGTTGTAACCATCTTTTTCGCTGGTCCAGATAAAACTATTATCGTTTAAAAAAGTAAGGTCATCTGTAATATCTACATACGCTTTATCTTTCTCATTCAATACCACCTTAGCAGTATTGGTAGCAGCATCAACAAAAATAAGGTCAAGATTATTCTGGTGGCGATTAAGCACCTGTACACTTAACGTTTGGGCATCGTTTGTCCACTTAATTCTCGGAATATAAAAGTCATTATAGTTGCCTAGGTTAATCGCTTTATCTAACCCGGTTTTTACATCATAAATATGTAATGAAACTGTGGCGTTTTTTTCACCCGCTTTAGGATATTTAAAAGTTTCCGGTTTCGGGTATAATCCTTGGTTGTACACTTCCATTGTAAATTCGGGCACGGCGCTTTCATCAAAACGGATGTACGCAATTTTATCACCTGCCGCATTCCAGTCGAAAGCTCGTACAAAAGCGAACTCTTCTTCGTAAACCCAGTCGGTAATACCGTTTATAATAGCGTTCTTTTTACCATTGGTCGTTATCTGTTTTGTAGTTTTAGTGGCAATGTTGTAAACGTACAAGTTGTTAGCACGACCGTAGGCAACTTTAGTACCATCAGCAGAAAAAACAGGTTCCTGTACTTTTTCATCGGCCAGTTTTACTAATGTTTTAGAAGCAATATCATAAATATAAAAATCGGCAGCGAACGAATGCCTGAAAATCTGGTCGCTATTAGTCGCTAAAAGTATCTTTTTCTCATCCGGGCTAAAGGTATAACTATCGATACCCTGTAACTGACTGAAGTTTTTCGAGTCAACCAACGTCCCTACTTTGTTAAGTGTAGCAAAATCGTAAAGGTCGATTGTAGCACCGCCGCGGGTGGCGTTAAGCACGGTATACTGGTTGGTGTTTTTCATGGCTTTAAGGTCGTCCATCCCTTTTGCCCTAAAAGCCCCACTCCAAATTTCTTCGAGGGTTAATTTTTGTTGTGCAGCGGCAGGCATGATAGCCAGTAAAAACAGTAAAATCGACGTTTTGATGTATTTCATTTTGCTAATGGTAAAAAACCCCCAATTTTAGTAAAATTTTATGACTTATGGGCTCTTTTTTTTGTTAAATGCATAAACACGATTTTTGCGGTGCTACAATTTTTGGCAAATGCCAATGGTATGGCCTATCTTTGTACTACATTATAATTTTAAGCAACTGGAAATGAGTAAGGCAATAGCGGGATTTAGTAAACTTAGTAAAGAGCAAAAGATTGACTGGCTGGCCCGTGAGTATTTTAAACACCCGGAGCAGGCCACTGCTTTAATAAGAAAATACTGGAATACCGACGAAGTTTTACAAAAATTGCACGATGAGTTTATCGAAAATACCATTTCTAACTTTTACCTTCCGCTTGGTATTGCTCCAAGTTTTACTATAAACGGCCGCGATTATACCATCCCAATGGCGATAGAAGAAAGCTCTGTCGTGGCAGCGGCGGCAAAGTCGGCAAAGTTTTGGGCAACGCGTGGCGGCTTTAAGGCTACTGTGCTTAACACCGAAAAAATAGGCCAGGTACACTTTATGTTTAAAGGCGATGCTACTAAATTGACTACTTTTTTCAACGCTATTAAGCAAGAGTTTTTTAATACTACCGAGACTATTACTAAAAACATGCAGAAACGCGGCGGCGGTATTCTTGATATCGAACTGCGTGATAAAACTGCCCTGATACCTAATTATTACCAGCTGCACGCTACGTTTGAAACTATAGACAGCATGGGCGCTAATTTTATAAACTCATGCCTGGAGCAGTTTAGTAAAACGTTACGACAGGAAGCCTTACTTTACGATGGTTTTACCGAAGAGGAAAAACACCCACAGGTAGTTATGAGCATACTTAGCAACTACGTGCCTAATTGCGTAGTGCGTGCCGAAGTATCCTGCCCGGTAGAAGATTTAAACGAAGATAAAAACATAAGCCCGGAAGATTTTGCTGCTAAATTTTTAGCGGCAGTTAAAATTGCCGAGGTCGAACCCTACCGTGCCGTAACCCATAACAAGGGTATTATGAACGGTATCGATGCTGTTGTAGTAGCAACCGGTAATGATTTTCGCGCGGTGGAAGCCGGGGTTCATGCTTATGCTGCTAAAGACGGCCTGTACAGCAGCCTTTCGCACGCTACCGTACAAGATGGTGTTTTCAGGTTTTGGCTTGATGTGCCGTTAGCCCTAGGCACCGTGGGCGGACTTACAACGCTACACCCATTGGTAAAGCTTTCGCTTGAAATGCTGGGTAACCCAACCGCGCAGGAGTTAATGCAAATTGTTGCTGTTGCAGGGTTGTCGCAAAACTTTGCCGCACTCCGCTCGCTTACTACCACAGGCATACAACAGGGACACATGAAAATGCACCTGATGAACATATTGAATCAGTTTGAAGCTACCGACGATGAAAAGCAAAAAGCAGTTAAGCATTTTGAAAAACATACGGTGAGCCACTCAGCTGCAGCCGATTTTATAGCCGAATTACGAAAATTTGATCCTACACGCATTGAAGAAGACTTTTTACAGTAACGGCAAACTACTTATTACCGGCGAATATACCGTGCTCGACGGTGCTAAGGCTTTGGCACTGCCTACAAAATTTGGGCAGTCACTGGAGGTTACTCAAACAAATACTAACTCCATAAAATGGACCAGCTTTGATGCTGATGGATCTGTTTGGCTTGAAGCAGAGGTCAGTATTGCAGATATTTTAAATAATGCGCTTAGTGGAATTTCTGCAGAAATGGATACCCTTATTAAAATTCTGCATTATGCACACAAAGCAAATCCGGAACTATTAAATAATAGTAAAGGCTTTGAAGTGACTACTAAACTTACTTTCCCGAGGCAATGGGGTTTAGGTACATCGTCTACCCTAATAAATAATATTGCCCAGTGGTTTGGCATTGATGCTTACCAGCTGCTTGAAAATAGTTTTGGTGGCAGCGGGTACGATATTGCCTGCGCACAAAACGACACTGCTATTATTTATAATCTGGAACATAGCAAACCTGTAGTATCTCCGGTTACATTTAAACCGGCATTCGCCGATACTATTTATTTTGTTTACCTGAACCAAAAGCAAAATAGCCGTGAGGCCATTGCAGCTTACAAAGCGCACAGAGGAGAGATACAGCATATCGTTCCCCGTATTGATGCATTAACCAACGATATTTTATTAGCAAGAGATACTAAAGCGTTTGCATCTGCTTTAGAGAAACATGAAGCCCTAATGGGTGGCGTTTTAGGTATTGCGCCTGTACAGGAACGCTTATTTGCCGACTTTAATGGCATTGTAAAAAGCCTTGGTGCCTGGGGTGGCGATTTTGTTATGGCTGTCGCCGAGGAAAATCCTACAGACTATTTTAAAGCACAAGGGTATACCACAATTGTGAAGTATAGCGAAATGATATATAATCGTTAAAAACATGTGCCGCTCCTCTGGAGCTCAACAATTTTTCCCATTGTGTATTTGTATAAATATGTCGCTTCTCTGAAGCTATCAAACTCATAATTCTAATTAAAACCTACAAGGTTTTTGAAACCTTGCAGGTTGAGCAACTTAATATCATTAACAGAAATTGATATAAAAGCAAAAAGTCCCCATGCAATGCATGAGGACTTTTTTATAATGTAAGTAACCAGACTAGTTAAACTCGTACCTGTTATCTTCTATATCAGCATTATCTTTAAGTGCAGTAGTAAGCCTGTTTTGAACTCCGCCTCTACCTTCAGCACTAAGCCTTGTTGTAATTGCAGTAAAGTTTTGTAAAGCAGGTGCTTTAGTTACCGCTTTAGTACGTACCATAAATACACCGGCATTACCTTCAATAAGGCCAGATGTTTTACCAGCACCAAGACCGTATACTTTACCTACTACTTTAGGTTCCGGGCCTACGTTAGGCACCATAGACGAAGCAAGGGTAACATCGGCAGCGCTAATAACACTCGATCCTGATTTTTGAGCAACCTGCTCTAATGTAGTACCCGCCATTTTAGCTTTTACAAGAGCCGCTTTTTTCTCGTTACGAATAAGTGGCAATACACTAATTTTAGCTTGTTCCATTGGCAACAATCCTTTTTCGTTGATAGACTTTAAACGAGCAACAACACTACCTGTAGCGATATCAAATTTCTTAACATCCCCTACTTTTGTATCATCAGCATAAGCCCAACGAACAATTGCTCTTTGACTACCAACAACCGGAAGGTTTTCATCATTAGCTCCTAAACCGTTAGCAGGAGTTACTGTTAATTTAAGTGCTTTAGCAAGATCTGCAAAAGGTTTATCTCTTGCATCCATTTCTAATTTAGTAGATTTTGTAAAGTTAGCATCTGTAGTCGCTTCTGTAGCTTGTATTTTTTGAGCAATGGTAGCCAGTTGTACTCCTTCGTATTTATCTAATACTTTAATTACGTGGAAACCAAATTCAGTTTCAACAACACCTAAAGAACCTACAGGGCTATTAAATACGAAATCGTTAAAAGGCTTAACCATTTGGTTAGGCGCAATATTATCATACACACCCTCTGTACCTAAAGAACCTGCATCGTTAGAGTTTTCTCTAACTAACTGGCCAAATAATGCCGGGTTAGCTTTTAACTGTGCAAGTATGCCATCAGCTTTAGCTTTAGCTTCTTCTTTAGTAATAGTAACTTTAGGATCTGGTGTAGAGCTGCCTTTGTAAGCAACAAGTATGTGGCTTGCTTTAGCACTAACGCCTGCTTTTTTAGCAACCATTTTAGTTATTTTGTAGTAACCACCATCAACATAAGGACCAAATACCTGACCAGGTGCAAGGTTGTATAACTGCTCTGAAAACTCTACAGGAAGTTGTTTTTTAGAAACAAACGTACTGTCAAATTTAATTTCAGAATTTGCGTTTACAAAATCTTCATTATTTTTTGCATTAGCAAAACCGGGAACAGTATCGTTAGCTTTAGTAGCTTCGTTATATTCAACTTTTGCAGTAAGTAAACCTTCGATGCTCTTTTTCATCTCAGCCTCATCAGCAGGAGATGGAGTATTATCAATAAATACAAACTCTAAATCACGAGAAGCTTCAGCTTTGTATTTCTTTTCGTTTTTCTTCATGTAAGCAGTGATCTCTTCGTCAGATACTTTTACCTGATCGTCGTTAATCGTGCTGTAAGGAACTAAAACATAATCAAAAGCAGCTTTATCGCCCTCAAATGCATAACGCGCTTTACCATCTACATTAGTAGTAAAGTAACCTGCTTTAAGCATAGTAGCATACAATTGTTTTTTAGCCGAATTTTCGATGTCTGGCCTTTCGTTCTCAATTGCCTGAAACTGCTGTGGGTTTGTCGTTTTAAGGTTAACAAGAAACTCGTTAAACTTTACTTTGTCAAATTTACCAAGGGCATTCATAAACTGTGGGTTTTGGCCAAGCATTTGTGCATAAACATCAAGTACATGATCTTTACCTACACGTAAACCTGCTTTTTCAAACCTTTCGTTGTAAAGCACTTTTTCAACCTCAAGGCTCCACACATAGTTGGCTGCCTGAGATGCGCTTGCACCTTGCTGGCGCTGTTGCATGTTGTTTGCTTTTTCCAAAAATTCTTTTGCCGGGATATCTGTCCCGTTTACACTACCCACGTTTTTAGTAACGCCAAAACCGCCGCTGTGTATAATATCACCTACTATAAACGCCAGCAAGCAGAAACCGATAACACCTATCAGTAATATCGAACGCTCCCTTATTTTTGATAAAACACCCATTTTTAATTTGTTGTTAAAATTTTATATCAGTGGGCGAAAATACAATTATCTGCTTAATAATAAAAATAGTGGGGATATTTTTTAAAAAACTTTTGTTTTTTATTTCTGCTTTAGCAAAATCACCTTTATAAGCTCTATTTTTTTACCCGATGCCTGCTGTATTATAAAGCCTAAATTACCTATTTCCAGGCGCTCGCCTGCTTTAGGAATTTCTGTAGTATGATGTATAATAAAGCCACCTAAAGTAGTATACCCATCTTCTTCGGGCAGGTTTAGGTTGTAATTTTCGTTTATATAACTCACATCGAGCCGTGCCGAGAACAAATACGAGCCATCTTCAAGCTGTTCTTCACTAAATAATTCAGCCTCATCATGTTCGTCCTCAATTTCACCAAACAGTTCCTCAATAATATCTTCAACGGTAATTATGCCCGAAGTGCCACCATATTCGTCTAACACAACCGCCATGCTTTTACGCTTACGGGTAAGCAGGTTTAGCAGGTCTTTAATAAAAATAGTTTCGGGTACATACTCAATACCTATCATTATTTGCTGAATGGTAGCCGGTTTTTTAAACAATTCAAACGAATGTACATAACCTATAATCTCGTCTATATTATTACGGTATACTACAATTTTACTATAATCGGTATCTATAAATAATTGTTTTAATTCGGTAACCGGATCATTAACTTCAAGGGCAGCAAGTTCGGTACGCGGGGTCATTATATCGCGGGCTTTAAGTGCCGAAAACTCTAAAGCATTCTGAAATATCTGAATTTCAGTATCTACTTCTTCCTGTTCGTTAGCACCGGTAAGTTGCTCTGTAATATAAACACCAAGTTCACCTCGGCTAAATAAATCTTTACGGGTATCGGCTTTTGTTCTAAAAAGACGTACCAGTATAAAATCAGATATTGCCATTACGGCTTTAGATGGCCAATAAAACAGCGTGTAAAAAACATAAGCAGGCACCGCCAGGACTTTTATAAGTGTATTGGCATATACCTGAAAAAATACTTTAGGAATAAACTCTGCCGTAAGTAGCATTATAAAGGCTGAAACAGAGATTTGCAGCAACAGTTGAGATACAAATGGAAATTGCGCATCGGCCGGGGCAAACCAGCGCAGCACGGCATTACCCATATGGTAACTATATACCACAAGTGCAATACTATTACCTACAAGCATAGATGCTACAAATTGCGACGGATTTTGGGTGAGGCGGGTAAGTATGCGGGAAATTAAAGTGGCCTGTTTTTTTTCTACACCAAGATATACTTTATTAGATGAAACGTAGGCAATTTCCATACCCGAAAAAAAGGCAGAAAGCAACAGGCAACCAATGATTATTGCTGCTTCCATATAATTTAATTTTTAGGAGCGCGGTCCTGAAATTTATTTTGAAATTTTCTCCTGAAGAAAAACATAAAAACTGCCGCTGCCGCAAGTCCAAAACCGGTGTAAATTTTTGCATCTTGATTTTCTACAATACCCATTATGGCACTGTAAATAAAAAAACCTGCTATAACAAGATACAGATATGGTACGTATTTAAAATAACCCATTTGTTTTAAATTTATTCTTTAATATAACTTTGCCCGTTATTTTTTTGCATGTTAAACACTTTAAAGTCTTTACTAAAATCTATACCGGGGCCTTCGAGAAAACCACCCTTACCATCAGTAAATTTAAAGTATTTTTCGGTATAAAACCATTCGTTTTTTTGGTCGTAATATAATTGTTGTGTGTCGAGCACTTTACCATCGGCCGATGTTATTTTTACATTACCCTGCAAATCAATAATATCTGTATCGGCATAGGTAATAGCATAATCTGCCACTATATGGCTTTGCTGCTTTTTTTCGTCGAACAACGTAACGTTTACCCCTTTCGGAAATTCGTTAAAACCATACTCCAGATTGCTATAATCCAGCATTAGCGGACTAACCAGTATAGCTTTCACCTTACCTGAATCGGTATATTTAAGGTTGATGTTTTCAGATCGCCCCACTGGGTTAAACGCCACACTGTTTATACGCTGCACATCTTTGAAATTGCTTTCGCAAGAAGTTAGCATTAGTATAAAAACCGGAATAACGAAGCTTACATATCGCAACAGCTTTATCATTTTACCTTAGGTATTGTTACAGTCTCGTTAATCCAGCAGCCGTATTTAATGGTATCACCACTACTTTTTTTAGCAGCTTTAAGATCTGCTTTTGTAAGCAGCTTCGCTGCATTTTGTTTGTTTAAGGCTGCAACAGTAGCTTTAAACCTTGGCTCAACTGTTTCCGCCTTTTTAAACATATCTTCAGCCAGCCATAACAATGCTTTTTTATCAAAATCGCTAAGGTCGCAACCGCTTGCACCTATATACATATTACCTAATAGCAAATAGGCTTCGCCCGATTTAGCATCGGCAGCAATGGCTTTTTGGGCAAACTTTTTAGCCTCGGCACTATCTATGTTTTGATACGATGTAGCAATTGTAATATAGGTTTCTGCTTTTTTTGCGGGATCTGGTTGTAGGTTTGCAGCCTGCTCATAATAAACCAAAGCCTGCTTAGTATCATTTTTCTTTTGCGAGATATACCCCAGCATCATAGCCGAATCGTAAGTAGGTTTTGCTTTGTTAACGGCAAGAGCACCATTAAATAACGTGGCAGATGTAAAGCATTTATTATCGTACAAAACTTTTGTCATGCCTTGCAACCATGCAATATCTTCTTTATTTTTTTCGAAGTTGTTGCTGTAAAATGTTTCAAGTTTAGCACAGTCAAAATATTTAGATGCCTGCCTAAACATATTGGTGCTTATATTACCCAATGCTTTTTCAGTATTTTTTGTATCGGCAAGGTATTGTTTATCCTCTATTGTTAGTGGCTTAGTTTCCTGCTTAACACGCAAAGCCTCCCTTTTTTGGGTAACAGTGCTTTTAGCATACACTGCTTCAGATACTATATCGGCAAACTTCTGAATAAATTGTTCTTGGTTTATAGCCTTATCCTTTGCTTCGTATTTTGCAAAATACAAGTTGAAGTATAACATTAAAGCATTATAATCAGTAAACGAATGTTTATCTGTAACAAAAGCAGCATCCAGCATTTTATACACCTCATCATCTTTAGCAAGGCCTTTGCTTCTCAGCAAAAGGGCTTTTTTTATAACCCCACCGGTAGTGGCAAAATTATTTTCCTGCTGTGAGTACAATAAAACTAAATCCTGTATTAAAGCTTTTTTATCGTCTGGCTGCGCCGTGTCTATTTTATACTTAAGTACTTTTTCGCCATACGTATATACCTTAATATCGCTTTTAGGGCATTTTGTACGTAAATCAGTCAACACTAAAGCAGCCTCATCCCAATTCGCGTCATTTACTTTAGCTTCTAACACCTTAACATTATCGGCACAATTAAAATCCTGCGCATGGCTGGTTAAAGCCATAATGCCTGCAAAAAATAGTAAAATCCCCTGTTTAGTTTTCATGCTGCAATTGTTTTAGTCAAATTTCCTTTTTACAAACCACTTATCGTTTAACGAAAGGCTTATAAAAATATTTACATAATTTTCGCGAATTAAACCCGCATTTGTAGTACCTCTTTTTCCTATTTCGGCACCAATATTTAGGTTAGACCCACCTACAATACCACTAAGCGGCAAACCAAGGCCGGCGGTAAGCCCATAATCGTTTACATGCTCCCCATTAAGCAAAAGGCCTGTTTTTTCGTATTTAATACCGGCACGGTAGGTAACCCTGCTAAGGTAACTTGTATAGGAAAGATATTTAGGAATATAATAACCACCTAACGAAAATTTATGAGAATTTTCAAATGATGCATTTGTTATATTATCAAAACGATTGCCCAGTTTACTACTTTCCTGATACGTATATTCTGCTCCGGCAAACCATAAACGATCCTGACCAAAACCGGTACCAACTGTCATTTTAGACGGCATTTTAACATCAGCCTTAGATGTTGTAACATCAAACTGATCTTTTACCGTTTCGCTACCCGAGGCAAATGATATAGTAGCTATACCTCGTTGCGTACTGCTTTTTAATGTAGTTTCGGGGCTATAAGTAGCACTTGCATACCATGTGTATTTTTTATTAATAGACCCGTGATACATTGCACCTATATTTACACCGGCACCACTATACGACGATTTATTTATTTCGCGCGTACCATATTGCAGGAGCGATACGTTAGGATCTGAAACATCAGTAAGGCTTACAAGCGATTGCGTTTGAATATCGCCAAAAAAGTATTGAAAATCGGCACCAAGGCTAAAGTTTTTAGTTATACTGTATGCAGCACCTCCAAAAACACGGTTTATACCTCCACTACCATTAAACTGTCTAAAACGGCCAAAAGCGTCGCCATTGGCAGGATTGGGAGCAAGCGTGTTTTGCACCCTGTAGCCTACGCCTGTATATGGCATTAATCCAAAACTAACCCCTATTTTTTTAAATGGCAAGCCCACAGCAATATAATCAAAAGTAGTGCGCCCGGCGGTTGCGCTCTGGCTATCAGTTTTTAAATTTGTGCTGGATGTTGTTCCTGAAAGTGTAAATGTTGTTAACTTTAAAGCACTGTATGACGCCGGGTTTTGAAGATTTATGTGTATACTATCTGGTAATATTCCTAAACCGCCCATCGACCTGTTTTCTGCAGTACCTTTAAATTTAACATCGCCTATGCCATAAAACGAGTAGGGCGAAGCATTATTTTCCTGCGCAAAGGCAACTGTTGATAAAACAAGGCACAAGCCGGCAATAATTTTTTTGATCATTTTTTATTGGTATATTGGTATAAAAAATTCAAACTCTCTAATAAAAAATTTGAATTGGCAAAGATGGTGTTTTTTAATCTTTTAGCCAAAAATTCGGCATCTCCTCCTGTTAATATTACTTTCACATCCTCATACTGTTCACAATATTGCTTTATAAACCCCTCAATCTCATACAAAAAGCCATTTATAACACCGCTATGCATGGCTGTATTTGTACTATTACCTATATAACTTTGAGGCATTTCTGGGTATAACAACGGCAGTTTTGCTGTAAAATTATGCATCGCATTATACCTAAGCTGTATTCCGGGCGATATTGCACCCCCTAAATAGTTATTTTGGGCATCAACAAAATCATAAGTTACGCAAGTACCGGCATCTATAACCAGCCTTGGTACATCAGGATATTTTAACACCGCTCCTGCGGATAACACCATCCTGTCGATACCTAATGTTGTAGGCGTGGCGTACTTATTTACAAACGGGAAAGCCAAATCATGGTTTACCAGTGTAAAAACTGTATGTTGCTGCAGGTACAAAAACAGTTCGTTTTGCTCTTTCCCTACCGATGACATAATGCTTTGGGTAGCTAATGGATATTTTTTTAAAATATTTTTCACCCCATCCAGCGCCTCTTCTTTCTCTAAAACAACTTTCTCTAAAAGAGTAGCACCCTCAAAAACAGCGGCTTTAATTTTTGTATTGCCAATATCTACGGCTAACAGCATTTTTAATAATTTAAAGGCGCAAAGATAGCGATTGATTTTTTTTTATTTTTGTTTTGGTTAAGTTAAAAAAGGTTCTATATTTGCACCCGCAATGAGAATGAAGAAGGTACCTTAGCTCAGTTGGTAGAGCAATGGACTGAAAATCCATGTGTCCCTGGTTCGATTCCTGGAGGTACCACAATAAATCCCTGATATTTTCGGGGATTTATTTTTCTAACACCCTTGCACGTTATTGCCGCATTAGTTTAATGCAAACCTTTACAAAAGGTACCTTAGCTCAGTTGGTAGAGCAATGGACTGAAAATCCATGTGTCCCTGGTTCGATTCCTGGAGGTACCACAAAAAAATCCTGAAAGAAATTTCAGGATTTTTTGTTTTATACAATTTGTTACATCACACAGCTACACTGCAACCTTGTTTTTAAGCCAATTGCGTATAGGCTCATCGTACAATTTTAAGCAAGCATAAGCTATAACAATAGTTGATACAAGCAAACCTGCTGCTACCGGAAGCGCATCGATAATTGAAAGTTTATTATCTATAACATAAGCGGTATAAATATAGATAAGAGGGTAGTGTGTTATATAGATAGGATAAGAAATATCTCCAAAAAACTTATATATTTTAAGCGACACTTTATTGCGCACTGTACCTCCTGCACCTAAATATATAATTAGCGGAAAAACAAAAATTATAGCCAACGACTCATACAGCCCATTCATCCATAAACCATCTGCACCACCTACCCTAGGGAAAGCAAGTACCGCTAACAACAACAGGCTGCTCCACAAAAAGGCACCATTTATCTGTTTTATTTTTACTACCCTGCAAAGTAATAACCCCGCAAAAAACGGATACATTAATCGCGTAAAACCTATTCGCAGTTGCTCTGGCGTTATACTCCAGCCACCTATTACATCGCCGTTTTGAGATGTAACAGCATAGTACATTAAGGTAGCACCACATAAAAACACCAATATTAACAGGCCCGTTTTAGAAAACTTTCTTACAAATAAAGCATATAAAATATTAGCTATATATTCAAAAAACAACGACCATCCCGGCCCGTTAAGCGGATGCATTTCGTTCCAGCCGCGAATATCCATAGACGGCAGCACCGGAAGCAATGTAAAACCGACAAGCATTGTTAACAACACTTTCCATACCGGCATCGTACCTATCATGGGAAATAAATTAGAAGCACCAAAATAGTAGCCTACAGCCCCAATTATCATACCCATAATTACCATAGGCTGCAAACGCATTAAACGCCTTTTAAAAAAATTGCCGGTTGTTATTGTGCCCCACCTGTCATCATAAGCATAGCCTATTACAAAGCCCGATAGCATAAAAAAGAAATCAACCGCCAGGTAGCCGTGGTTAATAATCTGGTCTAAATGACTGGTAGCATGGGCTTCGAAAATATGAAAAACAACCACAATAATTGCAGCCAGACCACGCAATCCGTCAAGAATAAGGTAATGAGGCTTTACAGCCGGAACAGTTGTATTCATTCAAAATATATTACTAATTTACCTACTTACCCAAGTGTTAATAAATTCACTATAACGTTTTATAAAGCACCCTTAATTTTCAAAGATAGTAAGTTGTATAAAATTTGCAAGTAAATTTTCGCTTCATATTTAGTTTATCAAATACATAATTTACTACATTTTAATATGTTTTTTTACCCTGAAGAATTAAATGATTTGATTTTTAAACAATTAGTACTACCTTTGCACGCATTTTGCCGCCACCCGCATTTTTGTGGCTTACTCATTGAAAAGAAGCATTGTTATGAATATGAAAAAAATTGTTGAGTATAGAAAACTACTTAACGTTACCAAAGCAGCTACATTAAAAGAGCTAAAAACTATTTACAGAAACAGCATGAAGGATTTTCATCCTGATACTATTGCTGATGAAGCAGAAAGACTTGCTGCTGAAGAAAAAAGTACACTTTTTATTGAGGCTTACCACTTTTTAGTGAGCGTTGCTCCAGAAACTGCTGAGAAAAACAAAGAAGAGTATACTAAAACTATTACTACTGCCGGTATTGCTGATTTTTATTTTGACAACATGGTATTGTACATAAACTTTACCGATGGTGCTAAATACGAATACTTTGGTGTACCTAAAGCACTTTACATTAAAATGGTAAATGCCGAATCATCTGCACGTTTTGCACGCAGAAACATTCACGGTGTATTTTTATACCGTAGTGCTCAAAAACTTGTGGGTACAGAAGTATAAGCTACAGCTTACAACAAACCTATATAAAAACCCCATCAGTTCGCTGATGGGGTTTTGTGTTTAGAACAATTTTAAACAGTTAGATTTTTGCTTTCTGAATCCTTACTGCATTTAATATCGCCAGGAGTGCCACACCTACATCGGCAAAAACAGCCTCCCATAAATTAGCTATGCCGCCTGCACCCAATATCAGCACAATTATTTTTACACTAAAGGCGAGAATAATATTTTGCATTACTACTTTGCGGGTTAACTTACCAATGCGAATAGCCGTTGCAATTTTATCGGGCCTATCGTCCTGAATAACCACATCTGCAGTTTCTATAGTGGCATCACTGCCCAGGCCGCCCATAGCAATTCCGGCATCAGCAAGGGCAACCACAGGTGCATCGTTAACACCATCGCCTACAAATATAATAGTGCGCCCGGCATCTTTTAATTCCTGTACTTTTTGCACCTTATGTTCCGGCAACAATCTCCAAAGGCAGTGTCTATACCTAAGCTCTTCGCAACTTTATCTACTATACTTTGTTTGTCGCCACTTAGCATCACGGTTTTAATCCCGAGTGCGTGCAGTTGCTTCACGGCAATTTGGGCTTCCTCTTTAACCTCATCGGCTATGGTAATATAGCCCGCATACTGATTATCTACAGCCACAACCACAATAGTTTCTACGTTAGTATCTATAGCAGCATCATAAGCAATGTTGAATTTTTTAAGCAGCTTGGCATTTCCTGCCAGTACTTTTTTACTGTTTACAGTACCCAATAATCCATGCCCGGCAATCTCCTCAACATTAGTAACCGTAGCCGAACTCACATCGCCCGCATAGGCAACCACCGCTTTACCTATAGGGTGCGTTGATTTATTTTCGAGTGCAGCAGCTAACAGCAGCAATTCGTCTTTATCAAAATTATTGGCTACCACTTCCTGAACTTTAAAAACACCCTTAGTAAGGGTTCCTGTTTTGTCCATCACTACCGTATCTACCTTAGTCATTACATCAAGGTAATTGCTGCCTTTAAATAAAATACCCTTACGGGAAGCAAGGCCTATCCCGCCAAAATACCCCAACGGAACCGAGATCACCAACGCACATGGGCACGATATAACTAAAAACACCAACGCCCTGTACAACCAATTGGCAAATACATAATCCTGCACAAAAAAGTACGGTAAGAATGCGATAGCAATTGCCAGAAACACCACTATGGGAGTATATATTTTTGCAAAGCGCGATATAAACAATTGCGTTTTCGATTTTTTAGCGGTGGCTTCCTGTACCATTTCGAGTATGCGCGACAGTTTGCTATCTTTAAAAAGGGCTGTAACTTTTACCTCAGCAAGCCTGTCGAGGTTAATCATCCCTGCAAGTATAGGCTGGCCTTTATCTTTAGTATCGGGTTTGCTTTCACCGGTAAGTGCTGCTGTGTTGAATGAGGCATTATCAGATAGCAATTCCCCATCTAACGCTACTTTTTCTCCTGGTTTTATTTGTATGGTTTCGCCTATGGCAACATCTGCCGGTTTTACAACGAGCGTTTTACCATCCCTAATAACCGTAACGCTATCAGGACGAATATCCAGCAACGCTTTTATACTTCGGGTGGCTTTAGCAACCGCAGCATCCTGAAACAATTCGCCTATGCTGTAAAACAACATTACCGCTACTCCTTCGGAATACTGGCCTATAAAAAACGCGCCAATAGTAGCAATCGACATTAGGAAAAACTCTGAAAAAACACTGCCACGCCTGATTTCTTTAAGCGCCTCCCAGTTCACTTTTAAGCCTACAAAAACATAGGCCACAATGTACCAGATAAGCGATACCGGATATTTAAAGAAAGCTGCTTCCGTCTGTTCGAATATAATCCCTGAAACTAATAGTATGAAACTTAGTATTGCAGGTATATAGGCCTTAAAATTATTTTCGCCACCGCCATGAGAATGCCCATCTTCATGCGAATGGCCTTCGTGGTTATGCTCATCATTCTGATTATTATCGTGGTTATATGCCATAGTATACTATATTAATGTTCGTGACCGCCGCCACCTTCGTTTTTAACTAAATGACTTTGCAAATAATAGGCCCCTTTTAAAACTATTTGTGCGTTTTTATCTGTTTCCTGTAGCAATGTAGCCTGTACATAGCCCAGTTGCGATGTACCTGTTTTTACTTCTATACGTTGAAAGTGGAACATTTTTCCCTCTTCTTTATGTTCAACTCCGGCCGCTTCTTTATGCGCAGGTTCTTCTTCATGGCCCTCTTCCAAAACAAAAATATATTCGCGGCCGTCGGCTTTTACAACAGCATCAACAGGTAAGGCTTGTACGTTTCGCGTACCTACATCTATCAATGCATTCACATACATACCGGGTATTAGGGCGTGGTTATTATTAAAAATATCGGCGTGTACCGCGACCGATTTGGTTTCATTCTCGAACGATTTACTCACGTTAAATACCTTGCCTTTAATCTCGGTATTATCCTGATTGGTGAGCACGAAGCGTATGTTTTGTCCCGGTACTACTTTGTAAAGGTCTTTTTCATACACCAGCAAATCGACGTGTAGTTTAGAATTATCTACAATGGTAAACATGGGTTTGCCAACCTCAGCATTACTGCCTATGGTAATATTTACCTCCGTAATATAACCCGATATCGCCGCAATAACCGGCATGGTAGACGATGCATTAAGTCCGCCGCCTAAATTTAAAATAGCCAGTTGTTTTTGCAGCGAACTATAACGCGCTTTCTCAATTTCAAAATCGGACTTTGCACGCTGAAACACTTTTTTAGAGTTTACATTTTCATCGCTTAGCGTTTTTTGCCTTTCAAACTCTAAGGTAAGAAATTCTAAATTGCTTTTTGAGGTTTGATAGGCTTCCTGCAGCTTCGCAAACTCCGGACTTTCGATGGTTGCCAGTACCTGTCCCTTTTTTACAAACTGACCTTCTATAACCTTAATACTTTGTACTACACCCGATAAATGCACCGATATATTGGCCTGGTTTTGCGGTGGAAGTTTGGTGTATCCATTGGCATTAACCACGTCGCTCAGGTTTTTCATGGTGAAAGTACCCAGCGTTACTCCCGCAGCATTATACTGCGCTTCGTTAAGCTCCACTTCTTTTATAGCCGATTCGTTATGTGCTGCTTCTGTAGGAGTATCTTCGGATGTAGTGACTTGTGATTCGTCAGTCTTTCGTAAACTGAAGTAGAGTATAATCGCAATGGCAACCGCCACTATACCTATATATATGATATTATTTTTTTTCATGATTTATTGATTTACCAAATACTGTAAGTTAATTACACTATTGTTATAATTGTTTAAAGCAGTGATATAATTAGTCCTGATATCAAGTGCGGTTTGCAATACCTGCACATACTCTACATAGGCTATGTCGCCATTTTGGTAGGCTTTGGTAGCATTGCGAGCAATAATATCGGCATTAGGGAGTGCTGTAGTTTTATAATATTTAAGCACAGTTTCGTATGTTGTAAGCTGCTCCATTTCCTGTGCGTATTGGCTTTGCAATTGTTGCTTAAGGTAGTCGGCATTTTTTTGCTGAATCTCCGTATTTGTTTTGGCCGCCTTAATACGTGCTGTGGTGCTTCCCATAAAAATAGGCAGTGACAAACCGACCGTAAAACCTTTAAAACGTGGTGCGCCATCATAATACATAGTTTGCCCATTCACCTCCTGGTTACCGGTAAACGACTGCATAAAATATCCGGCAGTAATATCTGGCCATAATACAGACTGTGCTACTTTTATACCGGCTTCGGCTACTTTTACATCTTGTGCGGCCAGTTGTATATTGGCATTTTGTTTAACCTGTGCTGTATCTAATAACGACAAAGCCGGCAATGCCACATATGATGTATCGGCTATTTCAAAGTCAGCATCAAGGTTAAGCAGTACCCGTACTTTAGATTTCTCTACCCGAAGCAACGCTTCATTCTGCTTAATTTCCTGTTCCAGTTCCTGTTGTTTAGAAACGGCTGTTATTTTCTCTAGTGAATTGGTTTCGCCCGTTTCAAATCTAAGGCTGGCCGACCGTACAAAATGTTGCATCAACGCGTTTTGCTTTTGCAGCATTTTATTCATCTCCATATAATACAAAATAGTATTCCACGACTGGCGAATGCTGTACGTAATATCCTGTTTGGTGCTGTTTAACCGCAGCTTACTTTGGGTAACATTTTCTTTAAGAAGCTTTCGCGAAGCGCCATACTGAAATGGACTAAAGGTTTGTGATACATTAAAATTCCTATCCTGGGCATTGGTATTTATTTGACCAAAGGTTCCGGTAAGCTGGGTTTTTTGGATATCGTACCCCGTGCCACGCAATTGTTCCTGCATTTTAGTATCCAGCATTGCCGATTGCACTCCCTGGTTACTTTTAAGTCCGGTGTTTATTGCGCTTTGAAGTGTTATTTTCCCTTGGGCGTTTCCACTAACCGATGATAATCCTATCAAAATAATCGAAATTGCAGTGATGTTTTTATTCCCCTTAAATCCTTTCTCAAAATAATAGTAAAGAATAGGCAGAACAATAAGCGTCAAAAGCGTAGCAGTGATCAAGCCCCCGATAACAACGGTCGCCAGCGGTTTTTGTACCTCAGCACCTGCTGTGGTGCTTAATGCCATGGGCAAGAACCCTAACGATGCTACAGCCGCGGTTAATATAACGGGGCGCAATCGCACTTTTGTCCCTTCCTTAATGCGGTCTTCAATACGGGTCATACCTTCCTGTTTTAGTTGATTAAAATAGCCTATTAGCACAATACCGTTAAGCACCGCAACGCCAAACAGCGCAATAAACCCTACCCCTGCCGATATACTAAACGGCATAGCGCGAAGCCATAGCGCGAAGATGCCACCAATAGCCGAAAGCGGGATTGCAGTAAATATTAATAGTGATTGTTTTATTGATTTAAATGTGAAGTATAGCAGTATAAAAATTAACCCGAGTGCTACAGGAACGGCTATCATCAGGCGGTTGTTAGCATCAATTAAATTTTCGAATTGCCCACCATACGTAACATAATACCCTGACGGAAGTTTAAGTTTAGCATCCAGTTTCGCCTGTATTTGCTTTACTACGCCCTGAATATCTTTACCGCGCACATTAAAGCCAACCACAATTCGGCGTTTGCCATCTTCACGGCTTATTTGCATTGGGCCATCTTCATATTTAATATCGGCCACCTGCTCCAGCGGAATCTGGCTACCCGATGGCAGTGTAACAAACAACGATTTTATGTTGCTAATATCCTGGCGGCTATCAGCTTCAAGGCGCACCACAAGGTCGAAACGTTTTTCGCCTTCATACACTACCCCGGCAGATTCTCCCGCAAAACCCATCCTGATTACCCTGTTTAAGTCGCCGGTATTAAGTCCGTACAATGCCATTTTATCTTTATTATAGCGCACGGTAATTTGTGGCAATCCGGCAACACGTTCGGCTTTGGCATCGGTTACGCCTTCAATACCTTTTATTAACTGCAGCACCTCATCGCCTTTGCTTACCAGCATGTCGATATCTTCTCCAAAAATTTTGATGGCTACATCGCTTCGCACGCCTGTCATCAGTTCGTTAAATCGCATTTGTATGGGTTGTGAAAACTCGGTAGTTGCGCCCGGAATTTCCTCCAGAGCCTCTTCCATTTTTGCCATCAGCTCTTCTTTAGTTTTTGCCGATGTCCATTCTTTTTTATCTTTTAAAAGGATGATAAGGTCGGCCGCCTCAATAGGCATTGGGTCAGTTGGTATTTCGGCACTGCCTATTTTTGCAACCACCATTTTTACTTCGGGGAATTTTGCTTTCAAAATTTGCTCTGCCTTTGTGGTGGCTTCCACTTCCTGCGAAAGCGAACTACCCGAAGCTATAATTAAATGCGTGGCTACATCGCCTTCATCGAGCGTTGGAATAAACTCCCCACCAAGCGAATTGAATATTACCAGCGAAACCACAAACAACGCAATCGATGCTGCGATAATTATACCCTTAACCTGTAATGCTTTATCAAGCATTGGCCTGTACAATCTGTAAATAGCATTAATTATACGGTCACTAATGTTTGGCGTATGCCCTGTTGCTTTTTTAAGTACCAGCGAACTCATCATGGGTACATAGGTAAGCGATAGTATAAACGCACCCATTACCGCGAAAGCTACGGTTTGTGCCATAGGCCCGAACATTTTACCTTCTGTACCCGTTAATGCCAAAATAGGCAGGTATACTATTAAAATGATGATTTCGCCAAAGGCAGCGCTACTCCTTATTTTTGATGCCGACTCATACACTTCGGCATTCATTTCATCGGCGGTAAGTTTGCCCGGTTTACGAAGTTCGAGCCTATGGATTATGGCCTCTACAATAATTACGGCACCATCTACAATAATTCCAAAATCGATAGCGCCAAGGCTCATAAGGTTTCCGCTTACGCCGAAGAGTTTCATCATATTAATAGCAAACAGTAATGCCAACGGTATTACCGATGCTACCACCAAGCCCGCACGCCAGTTACCCAGCAATAATACCAATATAAATATTACAATTAACGCCCCTTCAATAAGGTTAGTCTGCACAGTGCTAATGGCATGGTCTACCAGTTTGGTACGGTCCATAAATGATTCAATATCTACACCTGCCGGAAGCGATTTTTTAATCTGCTCCATTTTGGTTTTAACGCGTGCTACAACCTGGCCGCTATTTTCGCCCTTTAGCATCATAACCATACCGCTTACTTCTTCGCCTTTGCCATCTTTAGTAACAGCCCCGTAACGAATACTGCTGCCTATCTGGACTTTGGCTACATCACGTACCAGTATAGGTATGCCGTTCTGGTTTTTAATAACTATTTTATTAATATCCTCGATACTGCTTACCATGCCTATGCCCCTTATAAAGTAGGCGTAAGGTTTTTTATCGATGTAAGCACCACCGGTATTTTCGTTATTGGTTTGCAGTGCTGTAAAAATCTCGGCAATGGTAGTATTCATGCTTTTAAGGCGGTCGGGCTGTACTGCAATTTCGTACTGCTTTAAATTTCCGCCAAGGGTATTCACCTCAGCAACGCCGGGTGTACCTATAAGTTGCGGCTTAATAATCCAGTCCTGAATGGTACGTAAATTGGTCGCGTTAAATTTGTCTTCATACCCTTTTTTCGGGAATACCACATACTGGTAAATTTCACCCAGGCCAGTACTTATAGGAGCCATCTCCGGCGTGCCAATCGTTTTGGGTATTACATCTTCGGCTTCGCGAATACGTTCCGATATTTGGGCACGTGCCCAATAAATATCTACGCTTTCTTTAAAAACTACCGTTACCACACTTAACCCAAAACGGCTTATAGAACGCAACTCAACTACGTTAGGTATTGGTTTTACAGCCTGTTCTATTGGGTAGGTTATAAATTGCTCTACTTCTTGTGTGGCAAGCGTAGGCGACGTGGTTATTATCTGTACCTGATTATTGGTAATATCGGGCAGGGCATCTATAGGTAAATTGTATAACGACCACGTGCCCGTGATGATGAGCGCGAGGGTAAACAGCCCTATAATAAATTTATTATGGATGCTGAAATGAATGATCTTATCTAACATTGATGTTGAAATATAATGATGAAACTATCCTGACTTTATAAAGTCCGGATGAATTATGCGGTTTTAGGACGCAGCTAATTCGCCGACTCGCATCGGCTCAATCATTATACTATTTGGGGCGGCTGCCAGATGGAGCCAAAGTAGGAAGAGGCAACCGGCTGGTAAAAACTAATTACTTCGCGGTTATATGGTGCATTAAAAGTTACAGGTATAAATGTAAAAAGCTGTTGCACCACTATAGGTGTTGTACAGCAATTGCATACACAAAACGGAGTGCATCCATCGGCCTCATGGTCGTGGTCTTCAGCTTGTGCCAACTGGTTTTGGGTAACTGTAGTTTTATGCGAATGATCGTCACGGCATGGCATAGCCATAAGTGCCAGTAAATAAACTGACAGTATGATGGTTAGTATTTGCCTGATGCTTTTCATTAATGTAAAAGTAAAAAAAATTATGTACAAATAACTATTTAAACATATTTTGAAGCTCAACCACTTTTTGTACCGATGCCTCGTTATTTATAATACCGCGCCTTGGCCTGTCGAGGTCGAGTATTAAAAACACGGTAAGCACCGTCATTAAAGCAAAACCGCTTACTATAACGTGATTTATTTTTTTATAACTATTACTGTAACCCACTATTAGGCTCGCGGTTAAAATCAATAAAAATAAAAACCATAAAACAGAATCCGGCACCGTGGCAGTACGGTTAACTTCGCTGGTGGTAACAATATCAATCATGCTGTTTACAGCGGGTATCATTTGCTGCGAGCGCAATGTGTTTTCTTTATCCTGAGATTGCTGCATTACAGTAGCCCATATTTTTGCCGAATATTTTTCTGCTTCCTGAATAGCTCCTGTATTTTTATTACTATCAGTGCCTGATTTGTAATACGCAATACGATGATTCACATATTCTTTAAAATCGACTCTTAATGCTGTACGCACACTATCTGGGTATAGATCACAACGCAATACTGCCGTGCCAATATCATTAGCTTCTTCAATAATTGCCTGCCTCCTGCTATCGTATCGGGAAGCCGACATACCGAAAGTAAATGACAGCAACAGAGCTAGTAGGCCTAAAAGCGAGCCTTCAACAGGGCCTAAACCTTCAGATAAACTAATACTATTTTTCGCAATTTGCCTTTTACGAATGGTAAATCCTATCCCATTAAATAAAAGCATAAGTACAAAAAGTGTAATTACAATTATTAGCGTAGGCGTTTGGTAAAGCATAGAGTTACTCATAAGCAATATTGTTTGTAATATAAATATAGTCAGTTTTTTAGCACGTAGTATATTTTATTTCTTGCTTTTGTTTTGCTAAAAACTTTTGCAGCCCTTACAGGTTTTGTAATTTTAAAGTCTGAAAACAATAGTATGAACGAACTAAGCCTCGAAACCAGCCCTTACCTGTTACAGCATGCCAACAATCCTATTCACTGGAAAGCCTGGAACGAGGCATCGCTGGCCACGGCACGCAACCAGAACAAACTTATTATTGTAAGTGTGGGCTATTCTGCCTGCCACTGGTGCCACGTAATGGAACACGAAAGTTTTGAGGATAATGAAGTAGCCGAAGTAATGAATGCTAACTACATATCGATTAAAGTAGACCGTGAGGAACGCCCAGATGTTGATGCTACGTATATGAAGGCCGTTCAGCTCATGACCGGACAGGGCGGTTGGCCTATGAATGTGGTTTTACTACCGGACGGAAGGCCTGTTTGGGGTGGAACGTATTTTAGAAAAACCAACTGGATGGAAGCCCTACAGCAATTGCAGGATATGTACGCTACCGAACCTGACAAGATGATTGACTATGCCGATAAACTAATGTTAGGTATTAACCATATTGGTTTGGTATTGCCTGAAACCGAAGGCGAATTACCCAACCCCTACAATATAAAACCTATTACAGAGAAATGGGCTAAAAGCTTCGACTGGGATTATGGGGGCTATGCCCGTACGCCTAAATTTATGCTACCTAATAACTACCTATTTTTACAGCGTTATGGCTTCCAGACCAAAACAAAAGAACTGTTAGAATTTACAGACCTTACCTTAACCCGTATGGCATGGGGCGGATTGTTTGATACTGTGGGTGGTGGTTTTTCGCGCTACTCGGTCGATTTAGAATGGCATGTACCGCACTTTGAAAAAATGCTGTACGACAATGGACAGCTAATGAGCCTGTATGCCGAAGGATACAAACGCACTAAAAATCCGCTTTATAAGGAAGTGATCGAAAAGACCCACTTTTTTATTGAAACAGAACTTACAGATGATAAAGGTGCCTTTTACAGTGCCCTTGATGCCGATAGCCTAAACGCTGTAGGTCATTTAGAAGAAGGCGCTTTTTACGCTTGGGAAAAACAGGAACTTAAAGAGCTGCTTAATGATGATTTCGACTTGTTTGCGCAGGTTTTCAACATTAATGATTTTGGCTTTTGGGAAGATGGGCGTTTTGTGCTCATCCAAAACCAGTCGGTTGACGAGTTGGCAAAAGCTGCAGGCCTTTCGGCGGAAGCCTTACAAAACAAAAAAACAGAATGGGAAAAGCTATTGTATAATGTTCGCGAAAAGCGATCGAAACCAAGGCTTGATGATAAGATACTAACGTCATGGAATGCCATAATGCTTAAAGGCTATGTAGATGCCTACAAAGCGCTGGGTAATGAAGTATATTTAACTGCTGCCCGCCGCAATGCGGGTTTTATAACACAATATTTGTGGGATGATGATGGGCATTTATGGCGTACATACAAAAACGGTACGGCAAAAATCAATGGCTTTTTAGAAGATTATGCCCATGTTACCACCGCCTTTACCGCTTTATATGAAGCTACACTCGAGCAACAATGGCTTACCTATGCTAAGCAACTTACTGATTATTGCCTGGAACATTTTTATGATGAGGCGCGTCAGTTTTTTAGGTATGCATCGCTAGATGGTGAGCAGCTTGTGGCACCGCATTATGAAACCGAGGATAACGTAATACCGGCATCCAACTCTGTTATTGCAAATGTGCTGTACAAACTTAGCATTATCTACGATAATAATTATTACGAGAAGGTGGCCTTGCAAATGCTGTACATCATGATCCCTAATATGGATTACCCGTCGGCTTTTAGTAACTGGCTTAATTTGTGGCTCGACCTTTCGGCAGATAATAAAGAGCTGGCTATTTGTGGCAATCAGGCATCTAAAATTATAAAAGAAGTAAATGCACACTACCTGCCGCATGTAATTATTGCGGGCAGTATAACAGATAGTAACCTTCCGTTTTTAAAAGACCGTTTTGTAAAAAATAATTTAATGTTTTATGTTTGCCAAAATAAAACATGCAAAATCCCTACTTCATCTTTACATGAAGCTTTAAACGATTTAACATTACAATAATGATTCAGGACGAAACGCAAGTACAACAATACATACACCAGTTTACACAAGTAATTTTAAACTATGTACCTAATATAATTAAGGCGGTATTTATTTTACTTGTTGGGCTAATAATCATAAAAATATTAAGGCGGGTTATAACCGGGTTAATGACCAAGGCAAAAGACCACGACCCTACCTTGCTTAAATTTGTGCTCGATGTTGCCACCTGGATTTTACGGGCCTTTATTTTTGTGGCCGTTATAGGTGCCCTTGGTGTAGAAACCACCACATTTGCCGCCGCTATAGGTGCCGCTGGTATTGCAATTGGTTTATCGTTACAAGGATCATTATCTAACTTTGCGGGTGGGTTACTAATTATTTTGTTTAAGCCTTTCCGCGTAGGCGATTATATTGAGGCGCAGGGCCAGGGCGGTACGGTAAACAGCATCCAGATATTCAGTACACGTATAATAACACCAAACAATCAGGTTATTTATATGCCCAATGGCACGCTTAGTAACAATACTATTAAAAACTTTTCGCAGGAGCCTTTACGCCGTGCAGAGATTGTTATTGGCGTAGGTTATTCCAGCGATTTAAAACATGTTAAGGACACCTTGTTTTCAATCATAAAAAATGATGCTAAAATATTAACCGAGCCTGCCCCGGGCATTGAAGTTAAAGAACTGGCAGAAAGCTCTGTTAACCTTGTGGTTTTTATATGGGCAGAACGCCCTAATTATGGTAAAATGGTATCTGACTTTTATGAGAATACTAAGGCTGCATTTGAAAAAGAAGGTATAGAATTACCTTTCCCACAACGTGATATCCACGTAAAAAACGAGCTTAAAAACTAACTATAAATACTAAACCTACCTATAATACGTTTTAAGCTGGCATTGTTTTTGTTAAATCATAAAAACATTAATAAACAATCTGCATATACATTAAACAAGTATATTTGCAAAATTAAATTTATTACCATCAAATTACCAGAAATTAAAATGAAACAATCGAAGCTTTTTTACACAGCTATTTTTGCGATTACATCTTTAGCAGCAACTGCACAAATTAACCAAACCCCTATGACGGCCGGAGGCAACCAGATTGTAGGTAATAAAGAAAAGGCAATGGCTACTAAGGGATCTATGTATCTTAATGAGCAATTTATGCCTGCAAAAATTACTGATAATCCTACTCCCGTTTTATTACGCTACAACGCTTATTCTGATTATTTTGAAATGAATAACCCGCAAGAGCAAAAATCTCAAATATTACAAAAACAGGCAGGTAAAGTAATTACGTTTGTTAATAATGGTGAAGAATATACTTTTGTAAATTATATTAATAAAGATAAGGAAGACACTAACGGTTATTTAAATATAATTACTGAATCGGCTAAAGTTAAAATATATAAAAAAGAGCGCATTTTTTTACAGCCGGGATTAATTGCCGATAATAGCTACCAGACATCTAAACCGGCAATGTACAAAAAAGCAGGCGATGAGTTTTTTATCCAATTAGGTAATGCAAAAGAAGCGGCATATTTTTCGGGTAAAAAAGAACTGGCTAAACTGGCTCCGGAAAAAAGCAAAGAAATATTAGAATATATAAAAACTAATAAAATTGATGTAGAAGAAGTTGCCGATTTACAAAAACTGGGCAATTACCTGCAAACAATATTATAATTATTACTTACCTGCAATAAAATCTTTCAGGTAAAAAGGTTCGAAATAAGCGACATTAACAGTGTCGCTTTTTTTGTACTTATCAAATGATAGTATTGCCATTTCTGCTGATGATGGATACAACACATCGTCATGATAAATAAATTTATCGCCCGGTAATAACTCTTTACATTTTGCGGCACCATCGCCGGTTAAATGAATAGTTACATCAATATCCGTATACGATTCTTCCGTAATTATTTCAGCCTGTGTATCTCTAACTTTGGCATAATTACTATCAAATACAGCTGTATACACCTCCATGCGGCGCGCATCGATCATTGGTATAATAATACCACTTTGTACATTAATTTTACGGGCCAGCAGCTCCATAGTATCAATAGCAATTAATGGGATATTAAGTGCATAGCACAACCCTTTAGCCGATGATACCCCAATGCGCAGCCCTGTGTACGATCCTGGCCCCATACTTACAGCAACAGCAGCAACATCTTTAATTGTTACGCCAGCTTCCTGCAATACTTCTTCAATAAAAACGTGTAGTTTTTCGGCATGGGCATAACCTTCGCCGGCATATTCTCTAATCGCCACAGCAGCACCATTATTTGCTAAGCAAACCGAACAGTTTTTTGTAGCTGTTTCTAAATTTAATATAAAAGCCATTGTATTTATTTAGCGTCCTTGCCTTTTACTTTAACCTTATCATTAGCATTAAGCTCTTTAGTAACTAAAGTATAGGGCCCTATTATTACTTCGTCGCCTTTTTTAAGGCCGCTGGTTACCTCAATATTAGTATCGTCCTGTATGCCGGTAACTATAGGCTTAAGCACTGCTTTATCGCCTACTTTTACAAATACGCATTCGTATTTTTTTACAGCCACTCCGGTTTTTTGTTCCTGTTCTTTTTGCTCAAGCTCTTTTACCACATCTTTTTTAACCGATGTAGTATCTGCTTTAACCACTACAGCACTAATAGGCACTGATAATATGTTGACTTTTTTCTCGGTAATAATATCAACCGTAGCCGTCATTCCCGGCCTAAAAGGCGAATAATTTGCCGGCTTGCCTTTGGTCATATCTTCATACGACTCTTTAACAATACGCACCTTAACTTTAAAGTTAGTAACCTGGTCTGCCGTTAGGGCATTACTGGCCGAATTAGATATACTGGTTACAACTCCTTTAAATTTACGGCGAAGATAGGCATCTACTTCAATCTCGGCTTCGTCACCTATTTCTATTTTAACAATGTCGTTTTCGTTTACATCAACTTCAACCTCCATGTTGTTAAGGTTGGCAACACGTAAAATTTCGGTACCCGTCATTTGTTGGGTTCCTACAACACGCTCGCCAAGTTCTGTATCCAGCACAGATATTGTACCATCTACCGGAGAGTATATAGTAGTACGGTTAAGGTTATCTCTCGCCTCTGTAACACTGGCCCCCGCGCTTTGCACGCTGTAATAAGCCGATTGTTTAGATGCCTGCGCTACCTCGTAAGCCGATACTATTTTATCCCACTCTGATTTAGAGATCACCCCTTTTTCAAGCAGTTTTTTGTTACGGTCGTAATTTAATTTAGCTTCTTTAAGCTGCGCTTCGCTTTGGCTTAAGCCTGCTTTAGCAGTAGACATCGCTGCCGAACTCCTGCTCACGCCCGACTCATATAAATCGGGGTTAATGCGCACAAGCAAATCGCCTTTTTTAATCGCCTGACCTTCTTTAATAGGAAGCTCTATAATCTCACCCGAAACTTCAGATGATATTTTAACCTCTACTTCTGGTTGTACTTTACCAGTGGCCGATACCGTTTCGGTAAGCGTAATCTCTTTTACAACGGCAGTTTCTACTTCTTTACCTTCATCAGTTTTACCTATCGAGCCTGTTTTTTTAAGCACAAGAAGCAGCCCTACAATAAAAATTACTGAACCTAATAATATGTAAATTGTTTTTTTTGACATGGTTATTGTTTTTGATAAAGTGGTATCCCAAAGTAAAATTCAAGAATTTTAGTCCTGAATATAAAATCGTATTTTGTTCTTAAAACTTCTGACTGCGCGTTAACAGATAATGTTTGCGCCTGGTTAAGGTCGAAAACATTTATAAGCCCTACCTCATAACGTTCTTTAGCATAACTTAATGCTCCGGCCCTAGCATTAGCCGATGCCACAGCCGCTTCATACGATCGCAAGGCACCCTGCGCATCAGTAAAAGCAGTATATACATTTCGTTCAAGGTCTACTTTTTGCTGATCGTAAGCCAGCCTAGATTTTTCTAACGCCACCTTCGCACGTTCTACACTATTGCGGGTTGCGAAGCCATTAAGGATGGGTACCGATAACTGAAACCCAAAGGAATGTCCGCGGTTATCTACAAACTGGCTCCAGAAAGAAGGTGGGTTTGTTAATACCGGCACCGGTACACCATTCTCGGGTGTGGTATATGTTACATTATCGGCATAACTAATACGTGTATTAAGGCTGTAAAAACCCCTTAATGCAGGCTGGTAAGCACGGCGTGCCACTTTAATATCCTGTTCTGCCAAATCAAGGTTAGCCAATGCTAGTTTAATTTCTGTACGTATGCCTTTAGCTTTATCAAAAATTGCCTGTGGCGTTTGCAACAGCACTTCGCTTTGCTGCGAGTTGTACTCTTCATCGGCAATATCAAAGTTTGTAAAATCAGCAAGCTGTAAAAGCTGCGCCATACTAAGCTTAGATATTAGTAAGGTATTTTCGGCAGCAATTACTTTTTGTTTATCGCTGGCAATGGTAGCCTCAATATCTAAAAGGTCACCTTTTGGTATCTGTCCGCCCTCAACAAGGTCGCTGCTGCGTTGCAGCTGTTTTTGGTCAATCCCTAATTGCTGCTGCTGTACTTTTAAATTTTCTTTATTGAATAATATCTCTAAAAAAGCATTAGCCACATTTAATGCAGCATCGTCTTTCATTTTTTGCACCTGGTACTGCCCGGCAATAATTGCCATTTTAGCACGCCTGTAACGCACCTGGTTTTCTAAACCCTTATAAATATCAAACTGGGCACTAAGCCCTGCATTACTGTATTGCAACGTTTGTTGCTGCAGTAAGTTGGTAAGTGGGTTAATATTTAAACCCACGTTCCAGGTATGGCTGCCGGTAATATTTGCAGTAGGTAAAAAAGCACCAAGAGCATCTTTTTTGGTAACTGCGGTAGTTTGAAGATCAAGCTCTGACTGGCGTACCGAAATATTGTTTTTCAGTGCATAATCAACACATTCCTGCAATGTCCATTTTTTTTGCGCGTGCAATGGCGCGGCAAATAAAATTATTGCAAGTAAGGTAAGTATGTAAAATCGATCCTTCATAGGCTTATGCGCGATATATGTGAACAAATTTATTAAATATCTTATGTTGCCACAAGATTATATTTTATAAGTCGACCAAGTGTTAATTTTGTTACAAATTAAATCTTAATTTTGCGCGGTTATTTTTACTATAAAACTATGAAAAATTTATTAGTCCCCGCGCTAGTTATACTTACCTTATTAACAGGGTGTTCTACTACAAAAAAAATTCAGGCGCTTAGACCCGAACCCGGCAATACTACCGATGTGGTTTATAATCAATCTACATCATTTATTAACCTGCCCGTAACAATTGGCCTTGCCGATATAGAAACCCAAGTAAACAAGTTTTTAACCGGCCTTATTTATGATGATAAATCGCTTGAAAGCGATAATATTGCCATGCAGGTTTGGAAAACGGCACCAATTAAATTTACCGAGCAAAAAGGCAAATTACAATCAGTAGTACCTATTAAAGTTACCGCGCAGGTGCGTTATGGCACATCGGCTTTAGGCATTGATATGTACGATACACGCGAGTTTAACCTTAATGGCGTGGTTACTTTTACAAGTAAAGTAGGCTTGTCGAACTGGAAAATGACAACCGAAACGGAACTTTCTTCATTAGAATGGACAGAAAGCCCTACCGTAACTATTGCAGGCCGTAAGGTTGCTATTACATATTTAATTAATCCTGCCGTGAAACTATTTAAAACCAAAATAGAAAACCAGCTGGATAAAGCCATCAGCGAGTCGGTTAATTTTAAGCCACAGGTTTTAGATGCCTTAGAAAAGATAAGTACTCCTTATTTAACGAGCGAACAATACGAAACATGGTTTAAACTTACCCCGGTTGAATTGTATGTTACCAATGCACAGCTGTCTAAAAAACAGATAACGATGGATATGGGACTTAAATGCACTATGGAAACCACTGTTGGCCAACAACCTAAATCTACTTTTAAGAAGGAAAGCGTTACACTAAAATCGGTTAAAACAATGCCCGATAAAGTGAGCGCAACCGTAGCTGCGGTATCTACTTACGAGAGTGCCAGTAAAATTATTACCAAAAATTTCCAGGGACAGGAATTTGGTGATGGTAGCCGTAAGGTTACCGTACAAAAAGTGGAACTGTGGAGCAAAGATTCTAAAATGATCGTGGCCTTAGATATGGTAGGCAGTATTAACGGAACCATTTATCTTTCGGGTTACCCAAACTACAACGCAGTTACAAAAGAAATTTATTTCGACCAGATGGATTATGTGTTAGATACTAAAAGCACTTTAATGCGTACCGCCAACTGGCTTGCAGGAGGCATTATCCTAAAAAAAATACAGGAAACCTGCCGTTACTCTATCAAACAAAACCTTGAAGATGGTAAAAAGAGCCTGCAGCCTTACATAACAAACTATTCGCCTATGCCCGGCATTTTTGTAAACGGCACGTTAGATGATTTTGTTTTTGACAAAGTAGAACTTACCAATAATGCCATCATAGCCTTTATAAAAGGATCGGGTAAAATAGACCTGAAAGTAGATGGTATGAAATAGTAGCAAACATACAGCATAAAAAAAGCGGCGGTGGTATTAAATACCTTCCGCCGCTTTTTCTTTTAGCTTCGCTTTTTTTCGCATCCTGTAAATGGCAAAACCTACAAGCCCCATGAGTAGGTACGGCAGTACCATTAAGTATACAATACCATCGTTCACGGCTTCGGGCTTAATACCGGCGTCGCTTGTTTCGAGAGCAGCACGGCACATGGCACACTGCGCATTGCCGGTTGCACTAAACAACAGCAATAAGGCAGTTAGAGCAAAATATTTTATTGATGTATTCATTTTAATATTTGTAATAAGGCGATATCATAAGGTAAACAATAACACCGGTTACAGCAACGTACATCCATAATGGGTAGGTAATACGTGCCAGTTTTTTATGACGCTCATAACTGCCCGAAATCCCTCTTACATAAGTTACCAATACAAACGGGATTATTATTACCGAAAGCGAAATGTGCGTAATAAGAATAAAGAAATAGATTGGGCGGATGATACCCTCGCCACCAAATGCGGTAGATACCGATGTCATATGGTAAGCAACATACATTACCAAAAACAGTACCGATAAGGCGATTGATATTTTCACCAGCGTTTCGTGCAGGCTTTGTTTTCCCTTTTTTATAGCCCATACTGCAGAGAACAATGTTATTGCCGTAAGGCCATTTGTAGTGGCATAAATGGGAGGTAAAAATGATAAAGGTTTAACATCAAAACCCAGCTTAGGCAGGTTAACGCCGAATAAAGCTGCCACAGCTAAAGGGATGATTATTGATACTGCAATAATCCACTTGTTATATTTTTGTTCAATCGTATTTTCCATTACTCCTCCAATAATTTTTTAATATCTTCTTTTATAGCTTTTACACCATCGGCATCAATACCATCATAATACAATATTGGGTTGCCATACGTATCTTTCCTGCTGCGTATGTTACCGTCTTTATCTACCAGGGCAAACATACCAGAATGTTCAAAACCTCCGGCAGCCTCGGCATTTACACCTGCATATAATTTATATTCTTTAGCAATATTGTAAATGTATTTTCTGTCGCCGGTTAGCATGTGCCAGTTGTAATGTTTTACGCCCAGTTTATCGGCATGCGCCTTTAAAACGGCCGGCGTATCATTTTCAGGATTTATGGTTATCGATACAATACCAAAATCGGGCTTGCCGTAATACTCATCCTGAAGCTGAATCATGTTAGCATTCATTTTTGGGCAAATGGTTGGGCAGGTGCTGAAAAAAAATTCCAAGACGTAAACTTTACCGTCGTAATCTTTATTGGATATTTTTTTGTTGTTTTGGTCAGTAAGCTCAAAAGCAGGTGCCGGACCAATTTCAACTAAATCAGATTTTTGAAAGCGGGCAACGATTTTTGGTACTGCCCAAATACCGAATATCAATACAATAAATGATATTCCTATGTATGATTTGTTTTTCATTAAAGCTAGATTTCTCTTTTTACGCCTTTCTGAGTATTATTGCGTCTAAGGGCAAGGCGGTATTCCCTAAGCAATATCTTTACATCATCGGTCATTTCGTTATGAAGGTCGGCTGCCGAAAACGAATTGTACCCATCTTTATATTCGTGGTCCAGTTTGTTTTTGGTTTGCCCTCTTCTACCCCTTAGGTTTAATGTTTTATCTACTATAAAAATATTAAACGTACCAAGATCTTCCCCAAGTGGTTCTTTAACCTTAAGCGAACTGTAGAATTTTTTAATTTCATCGGGCGAGGTAAACACAAATTCCCAATTACTAATATCGCCCATACGCTTCAGGCTTGCCTCAAGTTCCTTAACGCTCTCCTCAGTCCCTTCAGGCATTAGCATTACGATCTGGAAATTTTTAAAAGCACGGTATTTATTGTTTATTTTTTGCTCGATATTGAAAACGCTTTCTTTGCGTTTAATAACATCATTACCCAAAAAACCTACAATACTTATTTTATCTTTAAGATGAACAACGCTGTCGCTAAAAGTTTTCCCAACCGGAAGCTCATTTACATTATGCGTAATAATGGGCAGGAAAAGAGAATTGTGTTTGGACATTGAAAAATAAATGTACAGCACCAGCGGCAGTGCCAACAAGCCCAAAAGAACTATTTTTTTTTTCATAACATGATAGGGTAAACTTCCCTGTGCAAAATTAAAAAAGGCGGTTGAAAAAACCGCCTTTTTTATGATTAATATGTTTTAAAAAATCCACTTATATTGTGAAGTATGAAACACATCAAAAATATAATTACCCTCGATAAGTAAGATGAACACTAAATAGATAATTAAGAATACTAGTGGTGAAACGATAGACCATCTAAGGCTGCCTTTTTCACCTTCAAGGTGCATAAATGCCCACATGATATAATATGCCTTTACAATTGTAAGGATGATGAATAACCAGTTAAGCAGGTTTAAACGGAAAAGGTCTGTTTTGTAAAGCGCATCGGGCTTAACAATACCAAAGAAAACTTCTACAGTGGTAATTACTGACAGGATTATGAAAACTGTCCAGATTCTTTTAGTATTTGATTCGTGAGCGTGTGCCATGATCTTTTAAATTTAATAATTAAACAAGATAGAAGAAGGTAAATACAAATACCCAAACTAAATCGACAAAGTGCCAGTATAGACCCACTTTTTCAACCATTTCGTAGCTTCTTCTTTTTTCGTAAGTACCTGCAACAACATTAAAGAAAATAACGCAGTTGATAACGATACCCGAAAATACGTGGAAACCGTGAAAACCTGTAATGAAGAAAAAGAAATCAGCAAACAGTTTGTGACCGTACTCATTGTGCTCAAGGTTTGCACCCTGTACAACTAATACACCATCTTTTATTCTTTCTAAAGATGCTTCTCTTGTAAGTACTTCTTTAGTTTTTTTCGGCGTAATATTTTCTGTCCTGATTAAAACTTCAGGGTGTGCTTTAAAGCCTTCCACTACTTCCTGTACTGTAAATTCAGGAAGCGAAGCACCGTCTTCAAACCAAATACCGTTTGCTCTTGATTTAGCTACCCTTGTGCTTGGCAGGTGCGCAGCAAAATCTGCAATAGCAACTCTTTCACCTTCGGCATTAACGAACTGTAGTAATGAACCACCTTTAGTTTCTACAGCACCAAACTCACCTTTAATAAAGTTTTTCCACTCCCAGGCCTGAGACCCAACGAATATTAAACCACCAATAATGGTAAGCAGCATGTAAATACTAACTTTAGTTTTATTTAAATGATGACCTGCATCTACAGCAAGTACCATTGTTACTGATGAGAAGATAAGTATAAAGGTCATTAACGCTACATAATACATAGGTGCCTCTACACCATGCATAAACGGAAAGTGCGTAAACACCTCATCCGCTATAGGCCATGTACCAATAAATTTAAACCTCGAAAATCCATATGCTGCAAGAAATCCTGAGAAGGTTAAAGCATCTGAAACGATGAAAAACCACATCATCATCTTGCCATAGCTTGCTCCCATAGGCTCGTTTCCGCCCTCCCATGTTTTGCCTGTATTAGCTGTTGTAGTAACTGTCGCTGCCATAAAACGTTATTAGGTTAAAAAGTCCCCAAATTTACATTATTTTCTATTAATAGAAATAGAAAAATAAAAACAAATATACCCATAAAATATCGAGAAAGTGCCAAAACATTGCACCCAACTCTATACCAAGGGTTTGTGAGGGGTTGTATTTTTGTTTAAAATGATTATAAATTACTATTAAAAGCACAATAAGCCCTGCAAAAAGGTGGGCAAGGTGCAACATTATGATAACATACAAAAATTGTGCGGTTACCGGACTGCCCGGGCCTGTGAAATAATACCCCGCATTTATTACCTGCGAGAAGCCCACAAACTGTGTAACCACAAAACCAACACCTAGTAAAAGTGTTGCTAAAAGCAAACCTGTAGTACTGGTACGCTTATCATTTTTCATAGCTACTTTAGCCATGTGAAAGGTAACACTGCTAAGCACAATTAAAACGGTGCTTAATAAAAAAGCCTGTGGCAAAACAAAATCGTTTAGCCAGTCTGGCCTTGATGCGCTTACTACATAAGCACTGGTTAACCCTGCAAACATCATGAACATGCTTATCATGGCAAACCATAAAAGCATTTTTTTAGACCTCGCGTTTCTTTCGTAATGCTCGCCAAGCGACATTTTAACCTTCTCCATCTTTTATTATCGAATAAATTTATCTATTACATATATAATTTGCAGCAGCGAAATGTAAGACACACTTACAAGCATTAGCTTTCTTGCTGCCGGGGCATCCATTTTTTTATAAAGTTTTACAGCATAAACCAGCATCCATAAACCCAACAGGAATACAATTACTGCCGATGCTACGCTTAACTTAAGCTCGCCTGTATAACCTGTTACCGGTAATAGCGATGCTAATATTAACCAAGAGGTGTATAATATAATTTGAAGCGCGGTTTTTTTATCTTTTTTACCGGTAGGCAACATAAAAAACCCGGCTTTTTTATAATCATCAAACAAAAACCAGCCAATAGCCCAAAAGTGAGGGAACTGCCAAAAGAACTGTACTAAAAACAGGGTTCCGGCCTCTACATCAAAATCATTTGTAGCGGCAACCCAGCCCAGCATGTACGGTATAGCGCCCGGAAAGGCACCTACAAATACCGCAAGTGGAGTCATGGTTTTAAGCGGCGTATATACACTGGTATATAAAAATATAGATATCGCCCCAAACATAGCTGTTTTAGGATTGATACTATACAGTATTGCAATACCGCCAATGGTTAAGATAGACCCTAGTATAAAAGCAGCACGAACCGACATTTTACCCGAAGGCACAGGGCGGTTTTTTGTCCTGTCCATTAAGGCATCAAGGTCTTTTTCGATGATCTGGTTAAATACGTTAGATGCACCTACCATACAGTAGCCACCAATGGTAAGTAATATAAGTACCGACCAGCTGAAAGGATTCGTATCTGAAAAACCAAGAAGGTAACCCGCAACCGACGAAAAAACTACGCTAATTGCAAGCCTGGCTTTTGTTATAGTTGCAAAATCTGCCAGTAAAGACCTGAAAGAAATTGGAGTATCTGAAGCGTTCAATATAATTTTCATTGTATTTATAAAAACTGGCGCAAAGATAGGTCAAAATAATTACCGTTAAAAAGAATTACCTTTAAAAACAGGGGCTTAAAAAGTTAATACTTTTTTTTAACTGCTAACGCAACCTTTTTAATTATTGCGCATCTAAACAATATAATGTTTTAGGCAAGTTGGTTTATTTGCTGTGAAAAAGAAAAATTGTTTTAGAAAATTTGTTTTGGAAATTTTGCTATGAAGAAGAAGCCTTCCCCATAAACCGGGAAGGTTTTTTTGTTTAATATCCGCCCTGTGTTGTTTGCCCGCTCACAATTGCCTTTGCAGCAGATGTACCTATGCGTTTTACACCAAGGGTTACCATCTCTAAAGCTTCATCATAATTACGTACACCACCGGCAGCCTTAACCGGTAACGGAAACGAATTTTCGAGCATTAATTTTATTGCCGGAATAGTTGCACCGTTTTGCAAGCCGCCCTCGGTTTTATAAAACCCGGTAGATGATTTTACAAATACGTTGTTATAATCGCTTTCTTTAAAATGAGATAGTACTACATTTTTAATCAGCGCGGTTAACTGCACAATTTCATGATCGTTTAAGGCCGCAACTTCAATAATCCACTTTACTGTTTTACCTGCTTCAAGACCCAGGCGAGTGCACATTTCGACCTGTTGTTTTACAGCAACAGTATCGCCTGCTTTAAACGCTTTATAATTCACTACAAAATCCAGATCATCGGCACCATTATCTATAGCCTGTTGTCCTTCTGCAAGCTTAGCTTCCAGAAAGTCATCCCCTTTCGGGAAATCAATCACTGTACCTACTAAAACTTTAGAGTTTGCATCGCTAATCATTTGCCTGGCTATGGTTACCATATCGGGCCTAATCATGACCAGTTTAAAGTTATTACCTATAGCCTCCTGAATTGTATTACGAACAACCTCCATGTTTTCGCTATCAGTTAGCCCTGCTTGCTCTGGCGTTTTTAAATAGGTAGAATCTAAGTATTGAGAAATATCCATGAGTATAAAAGTAAAAAATCCCGAATTATAAATTCGGGATTTTTTTATTATTATTAAACTTTGCTATAAGCCATAAAGCAAAAACGGCTATGGCACTACCCGAAGAATTTGCTAAAGCATCCATAACATCGGCACTTCTGTCGGTCGTGAAAAACTGCTGTGACAATTCAATTAAAACTCCAAAAACTACAGCCATTAAAAAAACTGTAAATCGAAGTTTTGTACCACTGCCTATATATTTTAGACGTAAAGCCAGGTACCATAATACAGTAAAAATAAAGTAAAAAGTGAGGTGAACGTATTTATCTGTAAACTCGCCCTCTGGCACTTCTCCCTCAAAATTTTGCATACTTATAAGGCAACAAACCGCAATAAATGTGGTCCAAACTGAGGCTGCCCAAAAGTATATATTACGCACCTATAAGTTGTTTGTATTGGTCTGCATCTAATAAATCAGCAACTTCTGCATCATTAGTGATTTTAACTTTTACCATCCATCCTGCGCCATAAGGATCAGAATTTACACTTTCAGGTGTAGTTTCAAGAGCATCGTTAAATGCTATGATTTCGCCCGAAAGAGGCAAGAAAAGATCTGAAACTGTTTTTACAGCTTCAACAGTACCAAAAACTTCATCTTTATCAAGCGTTTGGTCTAAAGTTTCAACTTCTACATATACAATATCGCCCAATTCTTTTTGAGCAAAATCAGTAATACCTACAGTTGCGGTATCGCCTTCAATTTTAACCCATTCATGGTCTTTAGTGTACTTTAAGTCTGCTGGAATATTCATGTGTGTTTGTTTTATCGCAAATGTATGTTTAAAAAAATAATTGCAAAATATTTTTTACTATTAATTACCAAAATTATACCTCAGTGTAAACCCTGCACGAATAGTGGTTATAGGGTATGAGGTAGAGATAACCGCCTTAGAGAACGAGTGATCGTAATAGAACATAGCCATTAGGTTTTTACTAAACGAATAATCGGCAGTTAACTTAAGCGACCATATATTTTGACCCCCGCCCAATTGGTTATTATCATAATCAAGGTAACGTACTATAGTTTGGTTTTTTCTTAATGTAAAATCGGCTTTAAGGTTAATATCGCTCCTAATAGTATTTGTAGGGTTATCTGCCAGCTTAGAGCTTATGGTAACATTTTTAATACGGTAGCCCAAACCTAACACATACTCATTACCCTTAACCTCGGTAAGCAGGTTGTTATCAAAACTCATATTCAGGGTACGGTCTTTACGCACTTCGGCAAGTATTTTCATAGAGTTTTTCATCTCCATATCAACACGAATAAGCGGGTTAAACTGCTCAGTAAGGTTAATATTAGATATTACATACTTGTTATAAAAATTACCTACACCACTATTATCCTGCCCATTATTATCTGCGCTAATATTATTATACTGCAGGTTTGATGTATACGAGTTAATATTATATGATGCCCTATAACCATGCTGTAACGAGAAACGTTTAAACCTGTCTTTAAAATATTTATAGCGCATAAGCCCTGTATACTTAACAACCCAGTTAGGCAACGGCACATTACGGAAGATACCCGTGTTAGATTTAGATGCATCCTGGCCCGAATAAGCGGCTAAAAACGCCGGTAGCAATACCGCCTGGTTATTGCGCCCGTAACCTACTGGGTAACCGGCATTGGCAACACTATAGTCTGTACCATTATTAACGTCGCCGGCATCATTATACCTAGGTATTGCTACACCTTTACCATAATGTTGCTCGGCCAGCCTGTCGGCTATAACCATCCTGTTTTCCCTAAACTGGTCAAACGCTTCAGACCCATTTACATCGCTTTGGCTAAATGCCGTTTTTATAAGAATTGTAGATACCTGGAAGTTACCGTAATTGTAAGGTGATAGCGGAACATATTCTGAACCATCAACCCTATATTGTTCAGAATGGTTATCTGATGATGTTCTGTCGGCCGTAAGATCTATCTTAAAGTCTGGGAATAAATCCATAGACGCCGTTAAATTAAGCTGTTTTGTAGTAACCTGTGTATAATTCTGGTTGTAAGCATCATAGTTAGTAAGATACCCTAGTTTTGCAGCTTCGTAACGCACATCGGCCTGGCTACCCCACACAAACCCAAGGCTTGGTTTAGTAGAGCCAAAGAAACCTATACCCGGTAAAAAACCAGGTAGCACTGTACCATTAGTTTCGCTATAATTTACCTGTATATTTTTTACACTGGTAATAACACCTATTAACCCATTAACAAAAACATTACCTGTTTGCTCTACTTTAGGTGCTGCCGTAATTTTTTCGCCCGGTTTAGGCGCTACTTTAGGCGCCGCATTTTTAGGAACTGCTTTTTTAGGCACAAGCCCAATATATTTATACAGCATATCCATGCTTAGCGTACTATTTAACTTATGCGTATTGGCATTTTGTATGGTGTTACCTAATTGATAAGTAGTTACTACCCCATCGCTATTTGTTTCTTCTACAGAAGCTAACGCATCGGTAGATCGTGTCCAGTTATAGTTAGCCGTATAGCTATATGTACCTTTAATAAAACTAAGTGCCGGTATTTTGTTTAATGGCAAATCGTAATTAAGCACAATTTGCTGGTTTTGCGTGTTTGCCGTACCCGGGTTCCAGAAATCGCTAAACACAGTAGCATCATCAATTGGCAGGCCGGTATCTCCATCAATATAATTTCTCACAATATTACTGGTAGCCACCGCATAATTAAGCTTAAGCGATTTTGTAAGGTTGTAATTAAAACCATATTGATAGTTAAAGAAATAGTTACGCCTGTATAATGGGTTAATTGCCAAACCATCTACATCTACATTACGGTACTGCTGCCTGTTATACTGCCTAACAATATTACTACTAAACGAAATGTTAGATGGTAAATAGTTAAAGTTAAAGTCGCTAAGCATTTTCCAGTACTGGCTTTTTTTCATGAAAGCAGTATTTTTAAACGGTTCTACCGGCTTGTTTTGAAATGTAAAGTTATAATCGGCCGCAGCCCTTACCTGTTGGTCAAGCAAATCTTCCACCTCATAATCATGGTGGTTTGTTTGGTTATATGAGTACGATAATGTAACATTTTCCGGATCGTACACGTGCTGTTTTTGCTCTGGTGCACGCTCTTTTTTAACACCAATAAAGTTAATACTTTTAGTTTTGGTATAATCTATAGCCCTGTTTTCTATATTATCTTTTGCAGCCTGGCTGGTTGTAATATCCAGCAATTGCTGTAGCTCAATATCCTGGTAGTACGGGTCGTATTCTGGCTTAATAACCTGCTCGCCCACACTATAGTTAAAAGGCAGGTTTATATGCCATTTTTTAGGCAATAACTTACCTGCGTTTATATTAGTAACAATATTGTACTGTTTAGTATCCTGCCTGCTGCGCTCATTTGGGGTTTGCTCTATAGTACCAAAACCAATAGTGCTCATGTTAGCCGTACCAGAAAAAGTTGCGAAATCGGCAAAGTTAGTATCCATGCTTATTACCGCGGCCATACCCCCTTTATTATCAAGATCTGATAATCGAAGTTCGTTAAACCATACCTCTCCCCTTAAATGCCTCGAGTTAGGATCATCATTAGTTAATGGGTTTTTAACACCCACCATAAGCGTGCGCACATACCCAAAGTTAGGGTTACCTTTTATACCAATAACCATCCTGTCGCTTAATGAAGAATCCAGGTCATGCGCATTTTTATAATATACGCCATTAGCATCGGGTTCACCCAGCGTACCATTAAGTGCCTGTACTTTAAGTTTAGTAAGTGCTGCCAGGGTAACTTCAATTTCATTATCTGCCGGCCAAACCAAATCAGGATCTGCAGACCCAAATTGTGTAGTTTTTAAAAGCTGCTCTACCTGATAAAAGTTATCAGTTAAATCAGTACCAAACCTAAGGAAACCTTTTATTTCATCATCCTGCAGTGAATTAGTTTCCGGCAACGACGAGCTGGTGGTAGATGGCAATGCCTCGGCATGTAAAAACATACGCAGTTTTTTATACTGGCGCATATCTACATTCACGCTTTTATATGCAGCCCGAGAATCGAGCGGCTCAAGGCCCGACTCATTACCGGTAGACCTGTTTGTGGCATACACCCGTAAGGATAGCGCCTGCTCATTTTGATTGATAACCGCATTATTACTATACAACTGCTCACGGTTAACTCCCGGAGGCGATACATAACCTATCGGTTTTTTTTGCGCGTTTTCCTGTATGTTAATAGATACCACATCAAAGCCTGTATTATCTACCGTATCATCATCGTCGGCATCAACACCTATATCAAGGTTGTCAGTATATTTTCTCCACTCTCCCCTAACAAGGTCTAAAGCACCAAAACGAAGGGTAATTTGCCTTTTAAAGCCAGACACTAAAAGCCTCATAAAACGAATAGAGCGTATACTGCTAATACCACCTATACTATCGCGGTTAGCATCTTTAATAGGCACTTTGTATAACAACCAGCGTGCAGATGTTGTACCCTGCTCTAAAGTTACGGTATTTGTTACCCTTTCATCTACCACATAATTAGATCCTATTACAGCCCCCGGCCCTACAGGCACAGTGTACTTATAATAAGCATCTATGGTATTCATGGTATAATCTTTATTAATATCTTCAACATCCGGCACTGTGGTAGAACCCCTGTTGTTGCTGGTAACATCTACCGGCGAGTTGCCCTGTGTACCATTATAGTTTTTGTAACGGTCTATAATACCCCCATCTGTACTTAAAAAATACTGGTAGTTATCTCCCGCAGGGTCATCAACCCCTGCAAATTCTGGGTGAGTGGTACGCTCAGCATCATCGCCTAAACCATCTAAACCAACATCTTGCAGGTTACGGTTAGCGGTATCAGAATCGAATGCATAAATAAGCGATTGCGATACCGGCACATTACCCCAAACAGATGTAAAGGTTGTCGATTTGCCATCGGTACCCGGTAACCCGTTTTCGTACTGCTTTCTGTTATCTTTTAATATATCTTCAGATATCTCTCCCAGGTCAATTTCAACAGTACCGGAGTTATCTACATCTGCTACATCTCCAGCTTTTGTATTAGGGCCAGTATAGTAAGGATCTAACATCCAAAACTGTACATACTCTACGTTTGTAGTTTCAAAATTGGTCGATGTTATGGCACGCATAATACCACCCCAGTTGTTTACCGCCTGGCTTTCTGTAAAGCCATTAACCGCTGCCGTGTTGTAATTGTAAGGGCCTCTTTCCTGCGGGAAGTAAGAAAGGTCTAACGTAGATACTACCGTAGTAGACCCAGGAACCACATCAGTCTCAGGATACAGCTCACTATAATAAATACGCCTTGTAAAATTGCTCGACACATCTTTGGCCGTTATACCCGACGGCCTGGAAGCCGAGGCATAAAAAGTAGGATCTATACTATACCATGCAAGTTTTGCCCTTTTAAACCCATATTCGAGGTCATCTGCCGGAGGGCTGTCATCCGGAAAAATAGTTGCAGGCGCACTTGATAGCGACCAGCCTGAAGCCGAATGCATATCTATAGTAGTTTGCGATCCTTCAAAATCATCTACATAAGTAGTGGCCTCGCCATTAAATTGGTCGGCCTTAGATGCTCCTGCTTTTAAATATGCAACCTCTCCCCTAAACGAAAAGTTAGATGGCACATCGGTATCCATATTAGGTAGTTTGTTTACCAACCTTGTAAAGAAAGGAACCTCTGTAGAGAAAGTAGTGTTTAAACCATAAATGGTATTGTTAACCGACTCTGAGCCATAGTTAGTTTTATTAGTAAAAGGACGCTCTGACATGTTAAGCATGGTAGCGCCTACTAAAAATTTATCGCTAAATTTATGCTCAATATTAACGCCGCTAAATCGCCTTGTTTGCTGCCCGAAGGTAGCATTGTTTTCTACCGATACGTTAATAGGAGTGTTAGACGCCTGTAATGACGGGTCTAATATTTGTACGGTACCAGCCTGGTAGTTTACAGTATAATCTACGCCTTCGGCAAGCGTTCTACCACCTGCGGTAACTACTACAGAACCTTGCGGAACGTTTAGCGCCCCTAAAGAAATATCGCCACTACCGCTGGATTTAAAGCGGCCCTTAAGCTGAAATTTATTTTTACTGGTTTGCTGCAACGCATCACTTTGGGTACTTTTATACATTTTGCGGTATACATACTTTTGCTGGTTGCTGTTAAAACTCGTTTCTACCGCTGTATGGTAATCAGGATTACCCGGAGTAGTTAGCCCCAACTTATCATATAAGTATTCACCAAAAGGCTCAACGGTAGTAAATATAATACGCCCGTTAGTGGCATCAATGGTCATACCGTCTACAAAGTCAAAAAAACCATCACCGCCCGTTTGCGGGTCATTAGCAGCAGTAAGCCTATCGAGGTTAAAAACACGTAAAAGTGGTGTATTATCTACCGGGTAATTAGGGTAATCAGTAGCATTTGGCAATGGTGTTGCTATATTACCCGCAGCATCTGCAGCCGGTTTAATGTAGTTTATCGGCGAAGGATCGGTGTACATAATGTTCATCTTAAAATCCTGCTGCGATATCTGGTAACCACTAGGTATTTGATAAATGTTTTTCATCATCAAATCCCATACCGGCTGGTTAACATTTACCAAACTGCTTTTAAGCATTTTAAGCACTAAACTTTGGGTAGATACATTTGTTGTAGCACCGGCAGTATCTGTATTTACCACGGTAGCATCTACACCATCGGTTCCAAACTCACCCACCTGATACACTTCATCACCCACGGTGTATTGATAAGCAACCGCAAGTACTTCGTCATTATTTAACCTGTTATTTAACGATATGTAACCCAATTTTTGATTAAAAGTATACTCGCTGGTTGTAAGTTTACGGGCATTTTCCAGTTTAGAATAATCACGCCCTTCGTTTGCTGCTACAGTATTAAAACTTGCGTTTGTTGTAGTAACAATTTCTCTAATTGAAGAGTTAAGATAATAACCGGCTGTGCCTATTTTAGCAGGATCGAACCTATTATTTTTATTATCAGGATATTGATCTGTACCCGGGTATACAAAGAAATTAGCATCATTAGCAAAACCTACAGTTTGGCTCGTAATTTCGCCGCCATTAGCACCTACAATAGTGTTTTGTTTGGTAAGCCTCGATTCACCTAAATCCTGAATTGCGACAACATTACGTAAATTGTTTGATGTTGTGCTAATACTCGATGATTTATTAGTTACCCAAACTTCTAAACGTGTAATATTTACCTGTGATGAAACAAGCGGATATGTTTTTAAAGACGCATCGTAATGATTTCTAAAATATTGCGAAAGGAAAAAGTGTTTATCGGCATCATAATCCAATGCAAAAATGGCAAAATCCTGCACCAGGCCACCACCTTGGGCAGTAACCGATTTAGTTTGCGATTTTTGTTCTGAGAATATACCTGTAACCGTAGTTTTACCAAACTGAAATTGTGCCTTAACACCAAAAAGGCTTTGCGCCCCACGTACTAATGAATTTGATAATGGAAAACTTACGTTACCTACCTCTATCTTCTGAATAATATCATCCTCTGTAGGAGTATATTCCATCTTAATAAGATTCTGGAAAGCCATGGTACTCTGGGTATCATAGTTAGCGGTTACACCAAGCCTTGTACCCACTTTACCCTGCATACTCATGCTTATTTGCTGGTCGAAATCAAACGTAAGTGTTTTTCTGTTTCGGGGCGATAACGATGGGTTATCCTGTTTTGTATACCGCACACCAAGATCCATAGATACAAACCCCGAAGGTTTTACATCTATAGTATTACTACCAAAAATGGTTTCGAAAAAACTGGAGTTTACATAGTAGCGCGGCAGCATATCTTTTTGGTCTTTTGCTGTGCCTTTACCGTCTATAGTTTTCGATTTTTGCTGGTAATAATCACGCATAGACTCGCGCAGCACCAGTTCTTCATACTGTTCTGGAGTAAGTATTATAGGGTAAGTAATATTAAACCCTTCAAACTTATTGGTATATATATAACGGTTAGTAACAGGGTCATAACTATATGCCTGTATAATACTGGTAGGGTTATTTAATTCTACCTTACCGGCATTATAACCTTTTATGGTATCGCGCGATGCTTCATTATCTTCCTCTTCATCAACCTGGGCCTGTACTGCAACGCTGCAGAGTAAAAATATAAACGAAAGTGTATATTTTAATTGTATGTAAAATGCTTTAGAGTACTTTGTTTTCAAGGACTATAAATTTTTTAATGCTTGTTTTATAATTGCTTCTACGCTGGCTTCGGGAGTTTCTTTAACAATTTTTTCGATGGCTTTTTCAGCCAATTTTTTGTTAAAACCTAATACCTCCAAGGCAGATAACGCTTCATCCTTATTTGTATTGTAGCCTGAAACAGAAAGTTCTTCCAAATCGTACAGTTTTAACACTTTATCCTTAATATCAAGTATAATGCGCTGTGCTGTTTTACTGCCAATACCTTTTATAGATTGTATAACACCTAAGTTGCCAGAACCTACCGCGTTAATAATTTCGCGTGGTTCTAACGATGATAACATAGTTCGTGCTGTGCTTGCCCCTACTCCAGAAACGGATAATAGTAGCTTAAACAATTCACGCTCGGCCTTTTCAACAAAGCCAAAAAGAGTATGCGCATCTTCTTTAATTTGCAAAAAGGTATATAACTTAACATTATCTGTATTAGGTAATAAGGAAAATGTGTGCAATGAAATATTTACATGGTAACCCACGCCATGGCAGTCTATTACTACTTCGGTAGGAGTTTTTTCTACCATTCTGCCCTCTAAATGTGCTATCATATATTTTTTATAAGCGTTTCCAAAAATAACAAAATTATTTAACCTTTAGCTATTTGTTATTTTTTCGCCATTTTAAGCCGTTTTTCTTTTTCCTGAGCATCTACAACGGCTACTGCCGCCATATTTACCATCTCCTCCACACTTGCGCCAAACTGTACAATGTGTACCGGTTTATCCATTCCCATCATTATTGGGCCAATAGACACTACTTTATCAAGCTCTTTAAGCAGCTTATAAGTAATATTTGCCGTATCGAGATTAGGAAAAATAAGTGTATTTACTTTTTTACCTGCCAGTTTAGAAAACGGAAATTTGTTGTTTTGCATTTCCTGGTTAAGGGCAAAATCGGCTTGCAACTCTCCATCAACAATCAGGTCGGGATAATTTTTATGAAGTATAGCCACCGCCTCACGCACTTTTACAGCACTAGGTTCTGATGATGATCCAAAGTTTGAGAACGATACCATTGCAATAACCGGTTCCATACCAAAAAGCCTTGCTGTACGTGCCGTCATTATAGCAATATCGGCAAGCTCAGCAGCGGTTGGGTTAGGGTTTATAGCAGTGTCAGATAAAAACATAGGTCCACGCTTGGTAAGCATCATGTTTGTAGTAGCCACACGGGTTACGCCCTGCGCCCTTTCTATAGTTTGTAAAATAGGTTTTACAGATGATGGGTAACTGCGCGAATAGCCCGTAAGCATAGCATCGGCTTCGCCCTCGTTTACCATCATGGCTGCAAAATAGTTACGCTCGCGCATCCATTTTTGGGCATCAAGTAAGTTAATACCCCTGCGTTGCCTTGCTTTCCAGAACGACTGTGCATAGCGCTGCATCCTTTCGTTATCGGCATCTTTAGGGTCTACAATGGCAACATCATTATCAAAACCAATTTCATGTTTAAGCTCTTCAATAGTTTCGCGGTTACCTAAAAGTATAGGCTCGCCAATACCTTCTTCCATTACTATTTGCGCAGCCTTAAGCACATCAAGCTGATCGGCCTCTGCAAAAACAATACGCTTAGGGTCGCTTTTTGCACGGTTGGTAAGCAAACGTACCATTTTATTATCGTTACCAAGGCGTTCTAATAATTCTTCGGTATACTTATCCCAGTCGTTTATAGGGTGCTGTGCCACTCCGCTTTCCATAGCAGCACGTGCTACAGCCGGAGCCACAACAGCTATAAGCCTTGGGTCGAATGGTTTAGGGATAATATAATCACGCCCGAAAACAAGCTTAGTTTCGCCATAGGCAATATTAACCTGTTCCGGTACAGATGCTTTTGCCAATCCGGCAAGCGCATGTACGGCAGCCATTTTCATGGCTTCGTTTATTTTTGTAGCCCTAACATCTAACGCTCCTCTAAAAATATAAGGGAAACCAAGCACGTTGTTAACCTGGTTAGGATAGTCAGATCGTCCGGTTGCCATAATAACATCTTCACGGGTTGCAGTGGCTACATTGTAATCAATTTCAGGTATTGGGTTTGCCATAGCAAACACAATAGGATCTGGTGCCATAGCGAGCAACATATCTGGTGTAAGTACATTACCTACAGATAAACCAAGGAACATATCTGCCCCAACAATTGCTTCGCCCAGGCTTTTCTGCTCCCCTTCTTTAGCATATTTTAAATGCATAGGTAGCAAACCTTCACGGCTGGTAACAATCATACCATCTTTATCAAACATGGTAATGTTTTCGGCTTTAACCCCTAGCAAAAGGTATAATGCAGCACAGGCAAGCGCGGCAGAACCGGCTCCTGAAACTACAATTTTAAGATCACTTAGTTGTTTGCCCGCAAGCTCTGCAGCGTTTAGTAATGCCGCCGAAGATATAATGGCGGTACCATGCTGGTCATCATGCATTACCGGGATATTAAGTTCTTCTACCAAACGGCGCTCAATTTCGAACGACTCCGGCGCTTTAATATCTTCCAGGTTAATGCCCCCAAAAGTTGGAGCTATATTTTTTACAGTTTCTATAAACTTGTCTACATCTTTAGTATCTACCTCTATATCAAAAACATCAATATCGGCAAATATTTTGAACAAAAGGCCTTTACCTTCCATTACTGGTTTAGAGGCTTCCGGGCCAATATCGCCAAGGCCTAAAACCGCAGTACCATTAGATATTACTGCAACAAGATTACCTTTTGCGGTATACTTATACACCTTGGTAACATCTTTTGCAATTTCAAGGCAGGGCTCTGCAACTCCGGGAGAATAGGCTAATGAAAGGTCTCTTTGTGTAGCGTAAGGTTTGGTAGGTACAACCTGTATTTTTCCCGGATGCGGCTTTGCATGATAAAGCAGTGCTTCCCTTCTTTTACTGTATTGGTTCATTCTAATGAGTTTGGTTAACTAACTCACAAAGGTAAGCCTATGGTTTAAACTGTGAAATTTTTAACACTATTCTTTTTTAAAGCAAAAACGAAAGTAAAATCAGCAAATAAGCTTGTACCCAAAACCCCGGATATTGAGTATCTCTACATTAGCATCATTGCTTAATTTCTTTCTAAGCTTAGTAATGTAAACATCCATAGTACGGCCGTTAAAAAAGTTATCATCGCCCCAAAGTTCTATAAGCGTAGCCTTACGGTTTAAAACCTGATTTTTATACTGAAGCAATAACGCCAGCAGCAAGGCTTCTTTATGCGATAGTTTTACAACGCCAGCGGCACTTTTAAGTTCCTGCCGTTTTGGTAAAAATGTATAAGTGCCAATAATAAGCTCGTCATGGTTTGCTTTTTCAGAAACATTTCGCCTTAACAATTCGGCTACGCGCAGAAAAAGTTCGTCGAGGCTAAAAGGCTTTTTTAAATAATCGTTACCACCACTGGCATAACCCTGGGTAACATCTTTAATATCGGCCTTTGCTGTTAGAAATATCAATGGGATTGCATTATCTGCCTGGCGTATTTGTGCCGCCAGTGTAAAGCCATCTTTGTACGGCATCATAACATCTAATATACACAACGAAAAAGACCCTGACACAAACTCCTGCCATGCCTGTTTGCCATCGGGTGCTAATGTAACAGCATAGCCTTTTTTCTCAAGGCTTTCTTTAACCACCTTACCTAAAAAGGGTTCGTCTTCGGCTAAAAGTATTTTGTACTGGCTCATAATGGTAAGGTAATTATAAAGCTGCTTCCGGCAGGTGCAGCATCTTTCACCATGATACTGCCCTTATGCGCTAGTACCACTTTTTGCACATAGCTTAACCCGAGTCCGTAGCCTTTTACGTTGTGCACATTTCCATTAGGTATACGGTAAAACTGCTCGAACACTTTTTGTTTATAAGCATCGGGTATTCCCGGGCCGTTATCTGTTATAGATATAATTACCTGCTTATTTGTAACTGCACAACTGATTACAACTTCCGGATTTTGAGAAATAGTGTATTTAATTGCGTTGTCAAGAAGGTTAATTATTGCCCTGCTTAAATGATTATTATTTCCTTTGATATTAGTAGATTCTGCTAATGGAACAAGTTTCACTAAAACATTATTCGCAGGTGTACCTTTTATAACTTCTTCTAAAAGATTGTTGATATTGATGGTGTCTGATAAGGCTATTCCCTCTTTTTCGAGTTTGGCACCCGTTAATATTTCATCGGTCAAAACCGATAATTTTTGGCTCTGATGCAAAATAATATCAAGATAGCTTTCTTGCGATTGTTTGTCGTGACTAAACTTTTTTAATGCCTCGGCAGTAATACTTATTGATGCAAGCGGCGTATGTATTTCGTGAGTCATGTTGCTTATAAAATCGTCTTTAATTTTATTCAGCTTTTGCTGGCTGAGCAATACCCTTACCGTGTACCAAAAACAAACCAGCGTAATAAATAGTAGTAATAGTGAACCTAATAACACCCATTTTAGTTGCTTTAGTAAATAAGCATTGGTGTTTGTAAACGATGCGTAAAGCCATTGCTGCTTATAGGGCCTGCGTATGGCTATGTTTACTTTTTTTGTTTTGAAAACATCGCTGCCTTTCAGCCCCGAATTAAATTTAAACAGCTCTTTAATATTTCGTTTTTGTAATTCTGTTTTATATGATCGCTCTAAACTATTTAAGTTAATCGATTTTTTATCATAAGCCTTAATTAACCTTTCGCCAAGTTTTTGCGTGTAAAAATAAACCGATCCGCTTTTTAAGTCGTTGTACACAACATCTTCCATGTGCTTTATCAATACTGCTTTTGCGCGCGGTGTTATATGCTCCAGTTTTTCAGGGAATTGTTCCAGGCTCAGGCTTATGGTAGTCTTGTCGGTAAAAGGTGGCTCCACTTCTTTAATAGTAAAAACCGTTACTTTTTGTTTCGCATTCCAGGCGCAGCTTATGTTTACAATGGTGGTGTCGCTAAGCCAGCCTTTAAAATGGCGCACCACATCACGCCGGTGTATTTCAAAAGCATCGTCAACCGCTTCGGTAAGTGCTTCGTTTATGTTACGGTCAAAAACTTTGGCTTCGGTTGCATACGTCTGATAACTAAAATACAGCTGCAGGCCTGTAATTGCGGTAACGCAAATAGCCATGAGTACAAATACTATGAGTAGGTTTCGTTTCATATATCGGTTCAAAAATAAATGTTATAAACAAACACAGCTAATTTCGTTAACACTAATTAACCCTGGTTAACCTGTATTAACCCTACCGGCTTTTATGCCTAACTACATTTGCTTTATAACCATTAAATTATTTTTCATGAAAACACTTACCTGTACGTTGGCTAAATTCAGCATTGCCTTACTATTATTTATTACTCAAGCTTATGCTCAAAGCGACAATATAGTTATGACAACCAAAAGCATGACTAGCACTAATGAGTTAGCCGACATGATGCGGTTTTACGACATGGATTACTACGACGTACAATTTAAAGGCAGTGATTTAAAAGGCAAAGATTACTCGGTTACAGTGAAGGAAATTTGGAATGGTAAAATAAAAAATATTGATACTATTTTTACATCTGCAACAGGAGAAATGGCCTTTTTAGGAAAAATAAAAGCCGACACGCTTAGCTTTAGGATAGCTGCCGCGAAAAAGGGAAACAAAACATTAAAAATCAATTTTTATTTTGACCGGTTCGGCTTATCTAAAGAATATAAATGCACCAAATCGAACGACTATAGCCTGAGAGATACAGGTACGCGTTTACCCATTAAAGCCAACCAGCCTTTTTATGCCTTTGCTTATATTTTACCTTATAAACTAAAAAGTGGTGGCAGCTCATGGTGCGCTGTTGATAGCAGCAATAAAGACATTGAAAAATGGGGAACCGAATTTGGCATTAAACATTACCTTTTAATAGAAATGAATTTTACCGACGCTAAAGTACCTACTCAGGTTTCAAAAAATTGATATTGCGTTGCAAACCTGCAAACTTGGTACGCTTTACTGCCGAATTTTTAAACACTTCCCTAAATGTATCTTCGGTAATTTCGTCCCAGTCTTTTTTAGTTAGCGAGAGTAAATCCGGGTGCGGGTTAAAAAGCGGTTCGCGGTGGGGTTTGCTAAAACGGTTCCAGGGGCACACGTCCTGGCACACATCGCAGCCAAAAGCCCAGTCATTAAAACTGCCCTTCATGCTTTCGGGTATGTTTTCTTTAAGTTCTATGGTAAAGTACGATATGCATTTGCTGCCATCTACCACATAAGGAGCAATAATAGCTTCGGTTGGGCAGGCATCAAGGCAGGCAGTGCAGGAGCCACAATGGTCGGTTACGGTGTGGTCGTATTCCAAATCTAAATCGATAACCAATTCGGCAATAAAAAAGAACGACCCAACCTGCTTGCTTAGCAGGTTGCTGTTTTTACCAATCCAGCCCAGCCCGCTTTTTGCAGCCCAGGCTTTATCGAGCATTGGTGCCGAATCTACAAATGCCCTGCCCCCTACTTCGCCAATATTTTCCTGCATAGAATGCAGTAGCTCTTTCAGTTTTTCTTTAATTACAAAATGATAATCCTGCCCGTAAGCATATTTAGATATCTTGTAACTGCCTTCGGTTTGCTTTTCTTCAGGGTAATAATTCAGCAACAGCGACACGACACTTTTAGCGCCATCAACCAGCAATGTTGGGTCGAGGCGTTTATCAAAATGGTTCTCCATGTACTGCATCTGCCCGTGATGATTTTTGTTTAACCAGGCTTCAAGGCGGGGCGCTTCTTCTTCTAAAAAACCGGCTTTAGATATCCCACAAGACATAAAGCCGATGCGCTTGGCTTCGGCTTTTATAAAATCTGAATATTTTTGCTTGTTGTTTATCATTTCGGCATCATCCTTACTACATCATTTTCCCGGCAACGTCATTGCGAGGAGGAACGACGTGGCAATCTTTATTCAGAATAGATTGCTTCGTGCCTCGCAATGACGTCCGCGTGAAGCTCAATCTGAAATCTGAAATCTCAATTCTTAAATTAAAATAATCCTCCCTGTATACCCGGCTTCACTTTACCTAAATGCTTATAGGCTTTTTCTGTTACTTCACGGCCGCGTGGGGTGCGCATAATAAATCCTTCCTGTATAAGGAATGGCTCATACACTTCCTCAATGGTTTCGCTACTTTCAGATACGGCTGTAGCCAAAGTAGAAAGCCCGACAGGGCCACCTTTAAACTTCTCGATAATAGTGGTCAATATCTTGTTATCCATTTCATCAAGGCCGTGGGCATCTACATTAAGAGCTTTAAGCGAATAACGGGCAATTTCAATATCGATTTTACCGTTGCCTTTTATCTGGGCAAAATCACGCACACGGCGTAAAAGTGCATTGGCAATACGCGGTGTGCCACGGCTACGGCCTGCAATTTCTATCGCGGCTTCCATGCTTATTGGCATTTTTATAATGGCAGAACTACGCTGAACAATGGTTGTTAACAATTCGGTAGTATAGTATTGCAATCTGCTTGAAATCCCAAAACGGGCACGCATGGGTGCCGTTAATAATCCTGAACGTGTGGTTGCACCTACTAATGTAAATGGGTTTAACCCTATTTGTACCGATCGGGCGTTAGGCCCCGATTCGATCATGATATCGATCCTGAAATCCTCCATTGCCGAATATAAATACTCTTCAACAATAGGGCTCAACCGGTGAATTTCGTCAATAAATAGTATGTCCCTTTCATCAAGGTTAGTCAACAACCCAGCAAGGTCGCCTGGTTTATCTAATACCGGACCTGATGTTATTTTAATACCCACACCCAGCTCATTCGCTAAAATATTAGCAAGCGTAGTTTTACCCAATCCCGGAGGGCCGTGAAACAGTGTATGATCCAGCGCCTCATTACGCATATTTGCTGCCTGTACAAATACCAGTAAATTTTCAAGCACCTGGTCCTGGCCGGTAAAATCGTCGAACGAGAGTGGCCTTAACTTTTTTTCAAGGTCGAGTTCTTCGGGGTTAAAGTTTTTATTGGTAGGGTCTAAATTTTCATTCATGCCGCAAAGATAATCCAATTTCGTTTAAGCTTTACATTTGGTACCCTTCAGATAATACGTCGTTCCATTTACTATGTTCATTTACATATTTTGCCACGTACGAACAAGATGGTACAACAGTTAAGCCATTATCTCTTGCGCATTGCAATGTTTGTTTTATCAACTCGGCAGCAACGCCTTTACCTCGCAAACTTTCCGGAGTTTCGGTATGCGTTAAGTATATTTTTTCGCCTTCGCGAATGAATTCTACAAAAGCGATGCCGCCTTTAGTATGCAATTCGAACTGGTTTTCTTCTTCGTTAACTTTAAAAGTTGATTTTTCCATAGCGTATGTGTTTTGATAAAGGTAACCGTTTTGCAGAAATGAAAATAATTAACCCTATCAAAAATTACAGGCACACAATTGAAAACCCTTAGCCCCGATAGAGCCGGTATCCCCGCAGCGCAGCGGAGGGATAAAGGCGAAAGCGGGAAATACGTAACCTGAAATGCGCTTTTGTGTTGCTGTAAATCACTTTTAATAGGAGTATACTATTTTTTAAATATCTTTAGCGAAACAAACCAAAAATTATGAATGAAGAACAACACGAAGACAAGCACTTGAAGCGCGAACTCGGCCTGCTCGACGGCACCATGCTGGTGGTAGGCTCAATGATAGGGTCGGGTATATTTATTGTAAGCGCGGGCATGACCCAACTAGTGGGCAGCGCCGGGTGGTTAACCCTTATGTGGGTTATCTCTGGACTGATGACAATGATCGCTGCCGTTAGTTATGGCGAACTGAGCGCCATGTTCCCTAAAGCGGGCGGACAATATGTATATTTAAAAGAAGCGTATAACGAATTAGTCGCTTTTTTGTACGGATGGAGCTTTTTTGCCGTAATACAAACCGGAACCATTGCCGCAGTAGGTGTGGCATTCGCTAAATTTACCGCTTACCTGTACCCGCCTGTAAGCGACCAGAATATATTATATGAAATTGGCGATTTTAAACTTAATGCCGCTCAGCTACTTTCGATAGCCATTATTATAATCCTGACGTATATTAATAGCCGTGGCGTGAAAAATGGCAAGTACATACAAACCATTTTTACTGTTGCCAAGATAGCATCGCTGTTCGGGCTTATTATTTTCGGATTTATACTTGCCGCGAAAGCCGATGTTTGGAATGCCAACTGGGCCGATGCGTGGACTGCAAAATCGTACATTAAAGAATCGAACAACTGGGTAACTATTGGCGGTGGCGTTCTATTTTCGGCCATTGCAGCCAGTATGGTAGGCTCATTATTTTCGAGTGATGCCTGGAACGGGGTAACTTTTATATCGGGCGAAATTAAAAACCCAAAGCGTAATGTAGGTCTTAGTTTGTTTTTCGGCACGCTTATCGTAACCGTTATTTACATCTCGGCTAACCTCATGTATCTGGCTGTAATGCCGCTCGATGCTATTGCCTTTGCGCCATCTGAACGTGTGGCCGTAGAAGCTTCGCAATACATTTTTGGTAACACAGGTACGTATATTATTGCTATCATGATTATGGTATCTACCTTTGGGTGTAATAACGGACTGATATTAGCAGGAGCACGCGTGTATTACACCATGGCTAAAGATGGTCTTTTCTTTAAAAAAGCAGCCAGCTTAAATACTGCAAGTGTTCCGGGATGGGGATTATGGTTTCAGTGCTTTTGGGCATCAGCATTATGCCTTACCGGTAAGTATGGCGATTTGCTGGATTATGTAATGATTATCGTAGTGATATTCTATATTCTTACCATCTTCGGGATATTCATACTCCGTAAAAAAATGCCGAATGCAGAGCGACCTTATAAGGCTTTTGGCTACCCTGTTTTACCTTTTATCTACATTATATTGGCAGCAGCCTTCTGTTTCTTTCTACTCAAAGATAAACCCGGCACTTGTGGCTGGGGTGTTGTTATTATGCTTGCCGGAATACCAGTATATTACTTAACAAAGAGGAGAGCTTCGTAAAACGAATAGTTTATAAATTATGAAACCCGTCAGCCTAAACAGATTGACGGGTTTTTGTTTGCTTATAATCTGTGCTGAGAAGTAATTTGTGATGAGAAGTAATTTATACCTACAAGGTTTTTAAAACCTTAAAGGAGCCAAACATTACGCGCGTAAGCCAGCCTCATATCTATTTACCATAGAATAGAAACAATACTTAGATAACAGAAGTTAATTTACATCAATCCCGAAAAGTTCTATAAAACAAAACAGGCTATCCGATTAAGATAGCCTGTTTTAGTATTTTATTTATGAGTGGTGAAGTTCTTCTTCTCCCTCTTTCATTGGAACAGTTTGAGGAACAAAGTCATCATCATGTCCTGGTTTGCTATAGTCATATGGCCACCTGTATACTTCAGGAATTTCGCCTGGCCAGTTACCGTGAATGTGTTCTACTGGTGTAGTCCACTCAAGAGTGTTAGCTCTCCATGGGTTCTGAACCGCTTTTTTACCTTTAAATATGCTGTAGAAGAAGTTCCAAAGGAATACTAATTGGAAAGCAGCTCCTATAAGGGCAAACATTGTAATAATAACGTTAACATCGGCAAGGTCATCAAATAATGGGAATGCCGTGTTAGTATAGTAACGCCTTGGTAAACCAGCCATACCTATAAAGTGCATTGGGAAGAATACACCATAAGCACATACCGCAGTTACCCAGAAGTGAATGTAACCAAGGTTTTTACTCATCATCCTACCAAACATTTTAGGAAACCAGTGGTAAATACCGGCAAACATACCATAAAGTGCAGAGATACCCATTACTAAGTGAAAGTGAGCTACTACAAAGTACGTATCGTGAACGTTAATATCCAAGGTGCTATCCCCAAGAATAATACCTGTTAAACCACCTGTAATAAATGTAGATACGAAACCTATAGAGAACAACATGGCAGGGTTCATTTGAAGGTTACCCCTCCATAATGTAGTGATCCAGTTGAATGCTTTTACAGCCGATGGAATTGCAATAAGTAATGTTGTAAAGGTAAATACCGAACCAAGGAACGGATTCATACCTGAAATGAACATGTGGTGACCCCAAACGATTGTTGAAAGGAATGCAATAGCTAGTATAGAAGCAATCATCGCACGATAACCAAAGATTGGCTTACGCGCATTTGATGTCATAATTTCAGAAACAAGACCCATTGCAGGAAGGATTACAATGTAAACCTCAGGGTGACCAAGGAACCAGAATAAATGTTCGAATAGTACCGGTGAACCACCTTGGTAGTGTAGTACATCTCCAGCAATATAAATATCAGAAAGGAAGAATGATGTACCAAAGCTCCTATCCATGATAAGAAGTAAAGCTGCCGATAAAAGTACCGGGAACGATACTATACCAATAACCGCAGTAATAAACAAAGCCCATATTGTAAGTGGAAGCCTTGTCATTGACATACCTTTTGTTCTAAGGTTAATAACGGTAACTACATAGTTAAGAGATCCCATTAACGATGATGCGATAAAGATAGCCATAGAAACTAACCAAAGCGTCATGCCCATACCAGAACCACCAATAGCTTGCGGAAGCGCACTTAACGGCGGGTAAATTGTCCATCCGGCAGATGCAGGGCCAGCTTCAATAAATAATGAAGAAACCATGATAACCGCAGATAGGAAAAACATCCAGTATGAAACCATGTTCATAAATCCGGATGCCATATCTCTTGCACCAATTTGTAGCGGGATAAGTAAGTTACTAAACGTACCGCTTAAACCTGCTGTTAGTACAAAGAATACCATTATAGTACCGTGAATAGTTACTAAAGCCAGGTAAATATCGTTACGCATTACACCATTAGGAGCAAATTTATCGCCTAAAAGTACTTTAAATATGGTAAACGATTCTTCCGGCCATGCAATTTGCATACGGAATAATAACGACATAATGATACCGATGATTCCCATAATAGTACCGGTAATAAGGTACTGTTTGGCAATCATTTTGTGATCAAGACTAAAGATGTACTTTTCTATAAAAGTCTGCTTATGGTGATGATCGTGGGCATCGTGGTGACCGTGTTCTTCGTGAGCGTGTATATCGTGTCCTGCTGCTGACATATTTCTTTAATTTGATGTATTTTAAAAAAATTATTTTTTTGTTACCTGTGCTACGACCATTGTAGATGTAGAATCTGCTTTAGGTGCTTTTGCAGAATCTGTTGCCGGTGCTGCAGCAGGTTCGCCTGTTGCCGGTGCAGCCGGAGTTTCTTTAGATTCTTTAACAGCAGCAGCAAGTGTTTTCTTGTCTTTAAGCCATTTGTTAAAATCAGCCGGGTCTTCAACAACTATTTTCATTTGCATGTTGTAGTGTGATTGTCCGCAAATTTTGTTACACAATAAAAGGTAATCAAAAGTATAAGGTTCTAATGCCGGTTCGCCTTTAGCTACATTTTCAGCACTTTTTTTAGATCTAAGCTCGTTAATGTGAGCCACTTTCTGCATAATAGCAGGATCCTGGCGCATATCATCGGTATTTACAGTTGGTATAAAACCAAACTGAGTAACCATACCCGGTACAACATTCATTTGTGCCCTAAAGTGTGGCATGTAAGCTGAGTGCAATACATCCTGAGAACGGAATTTAAAAATAATTTGTTTTCCTTTTGGTAAGTGAAGCTCACTTGCCTGAATATCATCCTGAGCATTAGGGTCAGACATATCAACACCTAAAGTGTTTACTCCTTCAATATACCTAACGTTTGCTTTACCTAACTTTCCATCAGGGCCTGCATAACGTACTTCCCAGTTAAACTGTTTAGCGTAAACTTCAACATAAATAGCATCTTCTTTAGCTTCTTCGTCGATAAACATAATGTTTGTCCAGGCGAATAGGCCGTAAAGGATAAGACCTGCAAGAACAATTACCGGGATAATAGTCCAGATAAATTCAAGTTTGTCATTATCTGCATAGTAAAATGCAACTTTACCTTGTTTACCTCTGTATTTAAATGCGAAGTAGTGCAGTAAAAACTGAGTAATAGTTTGCGTTACAAAAATAAGCACCATAGAGATAGCCATAAGGTTATCGTACTGTGGGCCATGTTCTGAAGCCGATACACCTAATACAAGGTGGCCCCATTTAAGTAAAGAATAAATTGTAAAGATATAGATGAAGCCTAAAAAGCCAAACATCAGGTAACCATTAACATTATTATCCCTATCATTAGCTACTTCAGAATCATCTTGTGCCGAAGTACCTACCTGGGTAAGGTGAAATATTTTAGTTAATTGCCATATTGCAATGCCTAATAAAACTAAAACTATAAGTATCAATAAACTCGTCATTTGTTTATTTCTTTAAATATTAATAATGAAAATGCTTACTTTCTTCAATCAATGGGTTACGTTTAGCCAATAGAGGTGCTTTAGTAAGCGTAGTAAATACAACTAAAATAAACAATCCAAGGAAGAATAATACCGACCCTATTTCTGCCACACCAATAAACCACTGGTCGCCCACGGTAGCTGGCATAATCATGTTAAAGAAATCTATGTAGTGACCGCAAAGTATTACGATACCAGCCATAGTTATAATCCATGAAAGGCGTTTAAAATCAGTATTTATAAGTATCAGTACCGGAAATACGAAGTTCATTACCACCATACCAAAGAAAGGCAGGTTATAATTATCTATACGCATTTTAAAGTAAACCACCTCTTCCGGCATATCTGCATACCACATAAGCATAAATTGCGAGAACCAAAGATACGTCCAGAATATACTAATACCAAACATAAATTTAGCAAGGTCATGAATATGGCTTGTGTTAACATATTCAAGGTAGCCTCTTGATTTAAGGTAAAGTGTAATTAATGCAATTGTAGTGATACCACTAACAAAGAAACTTGCAAACACATACCACCCGAAAAGAGTACTGTACCAGTGTGGGTCTACAGACATGATCCAGTCCCAAGACATAATCGATTCTGTTACAATAAAGAATACAAGGAAACTTGCAGCAGCCTTAAAGCTCTTTTTGTAGCTAAGGTTATCTGTAGCTTCATCCTGTTCAAGTGATCTTTTTCTAGAGTACTGACGGTAAAATATCCACCCACCAAAGAAAATAGCAGCCCTAATAAGCATGAAAGGACCATTAAGGTAACCTGATTTTTGTTTAATAAGGTGGTCTTCTGCAACAACAGCAGGATCCATCCATATAAATAAGTGGTGCCAGTGTAGTACACCTGCAACTAATAGTAAGAATACAATAACTGCGCCCGGTATAAGGTAAGAAGAGATACCTTCCATAACCCTGAACAATACCGGAGACCAACCTGCCTGAGCTGCATTTTGAATAGCATAAAATGCTAATGCGCCAAGCGATATAAGCATAAAAAATATTGCAGCTACATAAACAGCAGCCCAAGGCTTATTTTGTAATTGATGAAAAACGTGTTCTGCGTGCTCTTTGTGTTCAGCATGTGCATCGTGAGCTTCCGCTCCATGCCCTTCATGCTTAACAGCGGCAGCAACTTCAGAATGTGCTTCACCTTCATGGCCAGCTTCTGCAACATCGCCCGTTGCAGAATCATGGTCATGAGCTCCGGCAACAGCAGCTATAGTGTCTTTACGTTCAGCTACTTCTAAAGGAGAAGCGCTATCGGTAGATGTATGAGCAACTTCAGCCTCAGTTTGTGTTACCACAACATCGTGACCTGCTTCGTGGTGTTCATCAGCCGCTGCAGCTTCGTGATGTTCGGCTTCGCCGTGGCCATCATGGTGCTGTGCCGCGATAACTTTCTCTGCATCTTCAACGGTTTTGGGTGCAGTAAAAAAACCATAGCCAATACCCAGGATACCCAGTACCATCAGGACAATGGCAAATGTTTTTAATCTACTAGAAAATGTGTACATATTTTATGCTTTCAGTGTTCTACAATTATTATTCGCTCTTAAGTTTCATAACATAATGAGCAACTTGCCAACGCTCTTGCTGAGAAAGCTGATTAGCGTGCGACCCCATCATGTTAAGCCCGTAGGTTACCACGTGGAAAATACTACCTTCTGTAATTACCCTGTCTTTATAGTTAGGCACACCGGCAAATTTTTCCCTTTTAGCAAGGTTACCTTTACCATCACCTTTATCGCCATGGCAAATAGCGCAATAAATAGTAAATAACTCCTGCCCTTTTTTAATATCTACCTGGGTAGAATCAAGAGGTGATTTTAAATTAGCTTTCGCTAACTCATAACCTTCAGGTGTATTTGGGTATTCGTAAGGCTGAAACCCACGAGGGATAGATCCTTTAGCAGGAAGCTGACCTTCTTTACCATTAGCAAAAGCATGTGACTCCGAGTAAGTTTCGTAACCTACAGATTCGTACATGTTAGGCATATATTGGTAATTTGGCGCCGAGTTATTGTGGCACGAAGTTAAAGCTGCAACTACTGCAACTAAACTTGCTATTTTAGATAATGCTTTCATACTTCTTGTTAATGCTTTTCAATTACTTTTACTTCAACAGCTCCGGTTTCCTGAAAAAATGCAACTAATTCGTTCTCATCGCCATGTACAGGTACTTCCATTAAAAAATGGTCATCTGTAGTTCTAACATCCGGGTTTTCTGCTGCTTTAAATGGCCATAACCTACTTCTCATATAAAAAGTAATAACCATTAAGTGAGCGGCAAAAAATACCGTCATCTCAAACATTACCGGTACAAATGCCGGCATGTTCTGGATGTAGCTAAAACTTGGCTTACCACCAATATCCTGTGGCCAGTCTACAATCATGATGTAACGCATCATGGTAGTAGCTACAGTTAAACCAACTAAACCATATAAGAAAGAGGCAATAGCCAGCCTTGTAGGCGCAATACCCATGGCTTTATCAAGGCCGTGAACAGGGAATGGCGTGAAAACTTCTTCAATGTGATGATGCGCAGCGCGTGTTTTCTTTACTGCATCCATTAGGATATCATCGTCATTGTACAATACATGTAAAACTTTATTGCTCATGATTCTTAGTGATGATTTTGTTCTGAATGTGAATGATTGTCATGTCCATTGTCACGTAACTTTTTATAAGTTTCGCTCGATGTTTTCATGATCGATTTAACCTCTGCCTGTGCAATTACCGGGAAGCTTCTAGAGTATAAAAGGAATAATACAAAGAAGAAACCAATAGTACCTATAAAGAAACCGGCATCTACAAACGTAGGCTGGAACATAGTCCATGATGATGGAAGGTAATCCCTGTGAAGCGACGTTACGATAATTACAAAACGCTCAAACCACATACCTATGTTTACCACAATTGAGATGATGAACGATATCATGATACTTGTCCTGATCTTTTTAAACCACATTACCTGCGGAGAAACCACGTTACAAGTCATCATCAATAAGTATGACCACCAGTAAGGTCCCGTAGCCCTGTTAAGGAAAGCATATTGCTCATACTCTACACCAGAGTACCATGCAATAAACAACTCAGTAATATATGCTGTACCTACAATAGAACCAGTAATCATGATAATGATGTTCATTAACTCGATATGCTGTACTGTAATATACGATTCAAGGTGCGATAGTTTTCTCATGATGATAAGCAGGGTATTTACCATTGCAAATCCAGAGAAGATAGCTCCCGCAACGAAGTATGGCGGAAGGATAGTTGTGTGCCAACCTGGTATTACCGAGGTAGCAAAGTCAAAAGATACGATGGTGTGTACCGAAAGTACAAGAGGGGTTGCAAGACCTGCAAGTACCAAAGATACTTCCTCAAAACGCTGCCAGTCTTTAGCACGGCCGCTCCATCCAAAACTTAATATAGAATATACTTTTTTAGTAAAAGGCGTTACAGCCCTGTCACGAAGCATTGCAAAATCGGGTAGCAAACCTGTCCACCAGAAAACCAGCGATACAGATAAGTACGTAGAGATCGCAAATACGTCCCAAAGAAGTGGTGAGTTAAAGTTTACCCATAACGAACCAAACTGGTTAGGGATAGGCATTACCCAATAGGCTAACCAAGGGCGGCCCATGTGGAATACAGGAAACATTGCTGCCTGTATTACCGAGAAGATGGTCATTGCCTCCGCAGAACGGTTAATGGCCATTCTCCATTTTTGGCGGAATAATAAAAGTACTGCTGAGATAAGTGTACCAGCGTGACCGATACCTACCCACCAAACGAAGTTGGTGATATCCCAGGCCCAGCCTACTGTTTTATTAGAACCCCATGTACCAATACCTGTACCTACTGTATAGGACACACATGCCACACCCCAAAGAAAGGCTGCAAGCGCTATGGAAAATGCGATCCACCATTGCTTGTTAGCCCTGTATTCTACAGGTCTTGCAACATCAACTGTTACATCGTGATAAGTTTTGTCACCTATAATTAAAGGCTTTCTAATGGGTGCTTCGTAGTGAGACGACATAATATTTTTATGTTTGTTTCTTTATTAATACTAATTACTACTATGTATTCCTTACTTTAACGTGGTAGAATACATTAGGCTTGGTACCTATATGATCAAGCAGGTGATATGCTCTTTCATCTTCTTTAAGCCTTACAATAGGATCTTCCTCATTATTAACGTCTCCAAATACCATTGCTCCGGTGCTACAAGCTGCAGAACATGCACAAGCGTCGTTAAATTCACCTTTTGCAACCTGCCTGCCTTCGCGCTTAGCTTTTAAAATAGTAGCTTGAGTAGACTGGATACAGAAAGAACATTTTTCCATAACACCACGAGAACGTACGTTAACATCCGGGTTAAGTACCATACGGCCAAGATCATCATTCATATGGTAATCAAAGTCGCTGTTTTTATTGTAAAGGAACCAGTTGAAACGACGTACTTTATACGGGCAGTTATTTGCGCAGTAACGAGTACCCACACAACGGTTGTAAGCCATGTGGTTTTGTCCCTGGCGACCGTGAGAAGTTGCTGCCACAGGGCAAACAGTTTCACAAGGTGCGTGGTTACAGTGCTGGCACATTACCGGCTGGAATACTACCTGAGGGTTATCCGCAGGGTTTTCCATGGCAGCAAAGTTATGCACAGAATCCATTAAACCTATTGTATTTTCTTTAAATTCAACATCTCCCGCAAAGGTATCTTTAGATGAGTAGTACCTGTCAATACGCAACCAGTGCATATCGCGGCTTCTCCTGATCTCTGATTTACCTACCACCGGTACATTGTTTTCGGCGTGACATGCTATAACGCAAGCCCCACAACCTGTACAGGCATTAAGATCTATCGAAAGGTTAAAGTGGTGACCCGTAGTCCTGTCAAACGACTCCCAAAGGTCGATTGTAGAAGCTTTCACTTCTTTATGGTCGTAAGATACAACCGGCATTACATTCCACTCTTCAGCTGGTTTGTTGTTAAATTCAGCAAGAGTAGCTTCTTTAACAATATCCCCCCTACCCATTAAAGTTCTTTGCAACTGAACGCATGCAAACTCATGGTCGGCTCCAGATTCGTCTAGCGTAAGCTTAGCAGCCTGGAAAGAGTTGAAGTTATTATATAGCGTATAGGCATTTACACCTACTACCATTTCTTTTTTCATAGCAGCCTTACGGCCGTACCCAAGTGCAAGACCCGCAGTACCTTTAGCCTGGCCCGGCTGAATGATTACCGGTACTTTTTCAAGTTTTTTACCGTTAACCTCGATAGTAACATAGCTACCGTTAAGACCACCGTTTGCTACATTGTAGTTTTGTAAACCTAATGCTTCAGCATCAGCTTTAGAAACCGTTACATAGTTATCCCAAGATACCCTAGTGATAGGATCCGGAAACTCTTGTAACCAAGGGTTGCTAGCCTGTTGGCCATCACCTAAACCTGTTTTAGTATACAATACTAATTCAAGTAAGCCGGCAGCCGGTTTAGCCTGAGCCAGTTTTGATGCCGCACCAGCGTAGTTAGCCGCAAGAGCCGTAACACCTGTAGGTGCAACTTCAGACACATAAACACCATCGTGTACCAACTGATTCCAGGTTTTGCCTGTAATGTAAGTTGGGGCAACAGCTTTTAAGTAATCGTAATATGCTTGTGGGTTACCAGACCATGCAAGTAATGCATCCTGGAATTGTTTTGTATTAAACAACGGACGGATAGTAGGCTGAGTAATCGAGTAGTATCCTTTAGCAATGCTAACATCTCCCCAAGCCTCAAGGTAATGAGGGGCTGCAGCAGCTACAGTTGTTAATGAAGCAGTTTCATCTTCTTTAAGAGAGAAAGAAACCGATAGTTTTACTTTTTTAAGAGCCTCAGCAAATTCGTTTCCGTTAGGAAGCGTGTAAACCGGGTTAATACCGCTCATGATAAGTGTATGTACCGATCCGGCTTTCATATCATTTACCAATTGCGCCACCGCTTTAGCATCTCCTTTACGAACGTAACGGGCACCTGCCGGGTTAAATGCAGCCGATTGTAATGCGTTATTGATAGCGATTGCAAGCAATTGCGCATCTACATCATCAAGGCCGGTTACCAAAACACCTTTAGAACCCGCAGCTTTAAGCTGGTTAGCAGCGTTTGCAACTGCCGATTCGTAAACTTTGTTTACAGCCGGTACGCTTACCGCAGCACCTGTAACAACATTATATATATGTACAAGAGCGTATTTTTGCTCTGTTACTGTTAATGGAATACGCTTATCTGCGTTAGCACCCGCAAGAGACATGTTAGACTCTATTTGGATATGCTTAGACATTTTACCGTTTTTAGGAATACGGCCCTGAGTATACCCAGAATCGTAACCACCACCTTGCCAGTCGCCAATGAAATCAGCACCTACAGAAAGAATAACATCCGCTTTACCGAAATCATAATCTGCAAGAGCCCTTTCGCCGTAAACTGCCTGGAAAGCATCTAAAGCTTCAGATGAAGAAACCGCATCGTAAACAACATGTTTAAACCCAGGGTATTTTGCTCCAAATTCTGCAATAAGTTTATCTGTAGAAGGGCTTGCTGTAGTACCTGTAAGCACTACAACCTGGCCTCCGGCTGCAGCAGCCTGAGAAAGGCCCGCTTTAACTTTAGCATCTACTTCTTCCCATGATGCCGGCTTGCCACCAACAACAGGTTGTTTTAAACGCATGCTATCGTATAGAGAAAGCACAGATGCATGTACTCTTCCGTTAGCAGCTACTTTAGCACCCGGAAGTGCATTGTTTTCAACTTTTATAGGGCGCCCCTCGCGGGTTTTAATAAGTATGTTGGCAAAATCAAAACCATCTGCAATAGTTGTAGCGTAGTAATCTGCAACACCCGGTATAATTTCTTCCGGCTGAACTACATAAGGTATAGATTTGATAACCGGGCCTTCGCAAGCTGCAAGTGAAGCTGCAGCAGTACTAAACCCTACGAATTTTAAAAAGTCACGACGGCTTGTAGATGATGCCTCCAGCGCTTCCTTGTCACCAAGAAAATCTTCGGTAGGTATTTCGTCAACAAATTCGTTGTTCCTTAGCGTCTCAACAATAGAGCTGTTTTCATTTAGCTCTTCAACACTTTGCCAGTATTTTTTGTTTGATGCCATGTTGTATATAGATATTAGCTTCTTATAAAATTATTAATAGTGACATTTACCACACTCTGTACCACCCATGTTAGCAGCAGTAAGCTTTTGTACGCCATATTTTTTGGCAAGCTCGTCGTGGATTTTAGCATAGTAGTCGTTGCCTTCAACTTTAACTTCAGTTTCACGGTGACAGTTAATACACCAGCCCATTGTTAATGGAGCATTCTGTTTCATAACTTCAAACGTTTCAACCGGCCCGTGACATTTCTGGCACTCTACACCTGCAACAGAAACGTGCTGTGAGTGGTTAAAGTAAACAAAGTCCGGAAGGTTGTGTATCCTAACCCATTTAACAGGTTTTTGTTTTCCGGTATATTTTTGAGCTGATTTATCCCATCCTACTGCATCATATAACTTCTGGATTTCAGCAGTGTAGAATTCTTTAGAATGATCAACGTATAATGAATCTTTATCACCTGCAAATTCAGCAATGTTTTTATGACAGTTCATACAAACATTAAGCGATGGTATACCTGAGTTTTTACTTACTCTGGCAGCAGAGTGGCAATATTTACAGTCGATACCATTATCCCCAGCGTGAATTTTGTGAGAGAAATGTATTGGCTGTACCGGCTGGTAATCCTTATCAACACCCACCTGCATTAAATATCCGTAAAGGAAGTATGCAGACGCAAGCATTAAAAGTATTACTGTAACCAAAACAAGGAATTGATTTTTAGCATACGCTTTCCATATTGGCAGCGAAGGCTCTTCTTCAACAACTACTACACCATTTGCAGCAGCCACCCTTTTTAATGTTTTGTTTACTAATACAAGCATTGTAATAAGCACACCTAACACAAGGATAAGCGCACCTAATATAATAGTGTTAGACGAACCACCATCTGAAGCACCACCAGCCTGAGCTGTAGCACCACCTGTTATTGGAGGAGCAACATCAGGAGTTGTAGATGTAAAAGCCATGATATTATCAATATCCGCTTCGGCAAGCTGCGGGAATGCTGTCATGGTAACTTTATTGTTATCATTAAAAAGCTTTACAGCCTCAGCATCGCCTGCTTTAATAAGTTCGCTACTGTTATGTACCCATTTGTATATCCACGCCCTTTCATGCTTATCTGCAACACCCCTTAAAGCAGGGCCCGTAGATTTGCTATCCAGTTTGTGACATGAAGCACAGTTAGCATTAAAAAGTTCTTTACCTTTTACAGGATCGCCCGCCCCTGCAGCCGGAGCAGCTGCTGCATCTGCCGCCGGTGCTGCTGCCGCAACCGGAGGTGCAGACTGCTGTGCAAAAGACGAAACAGAGAAAGTTAGCGAAAGCGCCAGGCAGAACAATAAAATTCTCGTAATTGAAGTATGGTTACCCACTTTTTTCATATTAAAAATGATTATCGACTATTGGTACGGTTTTTATAATACAACTATAACATAGTTTATTTCTTAAAAAACCTCCACAAAAATACGACATAAGAATTATTCTCAAACCTTAAATAAACCTTAATCTATAATTTATAACTATTCTAAATAAATCACGCTTTTACCAATAAAATAAATAGTTGTACATTTGCGTTAAACCTTGTTCATTATGAGAATTTTAAGAATTAACCCCTTGCATTTTGCCTTACTTTTAGGCTTATTTCTTACACCAAAAATCCATGCACAATCAGGTACAGTTAACGTAGTTCAGGACAGCCGTTTTGAAGAATTACTGAATGATAAGCGAAAAATAAGCTCATCGATTACGGTAAACGACCGATATAAGATACAAATATTTTATGGCGCTAACGATAAAGCACGTAAAGCCTTACAGGATTTTAAACGTGATTTTAAAGGCCAGGACGGTACTATAATTTTTGAAAGCCCTACCTATAAAGTATGGGTAGGCAGTTTTAAATCGCGTATTGATGCCGAGAAAAACCTTGCCACAATTAAAAAGAAATACCCTTATGCACTGGTTGTAAAACCTAACAAGTAAGTCTTAAAGTCGAAAGTCTTAAAATTAAAAGCCGTAAGGTCAAAAAGAGTCGGTAGCAGCAAAACAACTATAGCTATAAAACTAAAAAATTCCGCAATTGCGGAATTTTTTATACCCTTACATCAAATTGATATATCTTTTAAAAAGTAAAGGCCGCCCGAAGGCGGCCTTTAAACTTAATATTAAAGTGATTACTTACTATTGAAAATCAGCAGCAGTAACACCTTCGTTTATTTTAGCTTCGCTAACGGTAAGATCTAGCTCTACACCTACATTCATAGATACTTTGTACGGAATTTTGATTCCTTTTACATCTTTGTAATCTGAATAATAAGTAGTACTTGTTACCGGTTTGCCACCTTGATCCTGAGTATGTGCCTCTGCTACTTTGTAACCTGTTTTTACATCGTAAAAATAAGTTGTAGTACCGTTAACAACAGCATAAGCATCAGATCCGTTAATAACTTCGATACCTTTTAATGTAGTTGCTTTATCAGCCGCAAGCGTTAATTCTTCAAACGGTACAGCACTTGCTTTAAGCTTAACAAGCTCATCACCTTCAATTGCTTGTTTCTGGCCACCTTGTCCTGCCATGTAAGCCGTTTTATCACTAACAACTTGTTTCATCATTGTTTGGCCCATAGCCTTCATTTCGAAAAGTTGTTTGTGATCTACAGACACTTTAGAAGTAAGCTCAAGAGGAGTACCTTGCACAGTACCTGTTGCTTTAGTGTAAACCGTTTTAACTGCTTTTAGCGCTTTCTCCCCACCTACCGCTTTAATATAACTATCTAAAACTGTTTTAGTAGTTGTACCGGCCGGTAATGGTTTGTTAACTACAGGTTTTTCTACAGGTTTACCATATTTATCAAAGTATAATATAGGCGTTTTGCTTTTTTCAAGTCCCGGCAATACATCGGCAGCTTTACCAACAATAACAATCCTTGCTTTATCTGCTAAGAAAAATTTATCAGCAGCAGCTTTAATATCTTCCGCAGTTACAGCGTTGATGTTTTTTATGTAGTTTTCATAAAAATCAGCAGGCAGGTTTTGAGTTTCTGTAAGTAATGCGTAACGCGCTACAGTAGTTGGTTTTTCTATCTGCATTACAAAGTTACCAATGTATTTTGCTTTTGCATTTTTAAGATCTTCAGCACTAACAAGGTCAGTCCTTATTCTTTTTACCTCATTTAAAATTTCAGCAACAGCACTATCTGTAACGGCATTACGAACTGAAGTTGACGAAGCAAATGTAGTTACACGCTTGCCAGAACCTACAGATGAGTAAGCACCATATGTCCAGCCATGCGCTTCACGAAGGTTAAGGAACAACCTGCCCTCGCCACCACCACCAAGAATTTGGTTAGCAAGTATTGCAGCAAAATATTCTTTATCAGTCATTTTAAGGTTTACAACATTGATAACAGAAATTTCTGACTGTACCGCGTTTGGCATATCAACAAAGTTTACCTGTGTGTATTGTACATCTTTAGGATCGGTGTAGCTTACACTTGGAGCAACACCCGCTTTCCAAGAACCAAATAATTTAGTAACCTCTTTTTTAACGTCTTTAAATTTAACGTCGCCCACTACTACTAAGTACGCTTTACCAGGTACAAAATAAGTAGTATAGTTTTGAACAACATCGTTTAATGTTACGTTGTTAAGTGTAGCTTCGCTTAAGTATTCACCATTTGGGTGGTTTTTACCATAAACCAATACATCTTTAACTCTTTCTGATACCGACGTAACACTTTTCTCATCCGATTTTAAACCTTCGATGATCTTCGCTTTTTGCTTATCAAATTCAGCCTGGGTAAATACCGGGTTAAGGGCACCATCGGCCATTAACTCTAATATTCTAGATGAATATTTAGACAATCCGCTGCCTGAAGCACCGCTTGCGTAAACATTTACGTTAGCACCTAAAAAGTCTATTTCTTCATTAAATGCTTCTTTAGACATTTTTTTAGTACCACTACCCATAAGTGCGCTGGTCATATCGGCCACACCTTTTTTGTCACCTTCTGCATACGGATCGTTGTCCATAGAAAGGCTGTAAGAAACCCTTGGTAATTTGTGGTTTTCAACCACAAGTACTTTAAGTCCGTTTTTTAGAGTGAACGTTTCGGGCTTACCAACATTTACAGTTGGCGCCGGTCCTGGTTTAGGCATTGGCCTGTCCTGAGCCTGCACAGCAGATACAGATAAAAACATACCCGCTAGTATTATATATATTACTTTTTTCATGATTTGTTGTTATGCTTAGTTTTGCGCTTTGTCTTTAGCTGGTACGTAATCTAATATAAGTCGTTGGTTAGGGTTAAGGTATTTTTTAGCCGCAGCCCTAATATCTTCCCTGGTAATAGAACGGTAAATATCAACCTCTGTATTAATAAGGTTAGTATCGCCATAAAGCAGGTAAAAAGTAGCTAAATTATCGGCCACACCTTCAACACTTGCATTACTGTTTACATTACGGCTCTCGATCTGGTTTTTAAGTTTCTGGAACTCTTTTTCAGATATAAGCTCAGTTTGAAGTTTTACAATTTCTTCATCCGCTTCTTTAAGCACTTGCTCTGCCGTAAAAGGTTTCATTGGTATACCATATATAAAGTATACGCCTGCCTCTTCCTGGCTATTGTTAAATGCACCTATTTGTAACGCCATTTTTTTGTCGTCTACAATTTTTTTGTACATACGAGAACTTTTACCATCGCTTAATATAGATGATATCATATCCAGCACGCGTGCATCTTTAGTTGTCATTGCAGATGTTCTGTAAGCAGCAACAATCATTGGCAACTGTATGTTATGATCTTCGTAAGTAGCATGAAAAGCCTCTGTAATAGGAGCCTCTGTATATACTTTACGTGTTACAGCAGCACCTTTAGGTATTGGTCCAAAGTATTTTTTGATCCATTCTTTAGTCTGGTTGGTGTCAAAATCACCGGCTACAACTAATACTGCATTGTTAGGAACGTAGAATTTTTTGTTGAAAGCACGGAACTCTTCAAGCGTTGCAGCATCAAGGTGTGCCATATCGCCAATGGTAGTCCAACGGTATGGGTGTACCTTAAACATATTTTTTTTCACTTCGCCAAAAAGGGCTCCGTAAGGTGAGTTGTCGTAACGTAACCTTTTTTCTTCTTTAACAACTTCGTTTTGGGTATCAACACCAATTTGGTTAATAACAGGGTGCATCATCCTTTCAGATTCCATCCAAAGGCCAAGCTCTGTATTGTTAGACGGGAAAACTTCGTAGTAGTACGTACGGTCATCTGTAGTATTGGCATTGTTGTTACCACCATTAGCGGTTACAATTTTAAACCATTCGCCACGTTTAATATTTTCTGTACCTTCAAATAAAAGGTGTTCAAAAAAGTGAGCAAAACCGGTTCTGTCCGGGCTCTCATCTTTAGCACCCACGTGGTACATTACCGAGGTAACGATAACCGGGGCCGATTTATCCTGTTGCAGGATAACATGCAATCCGTTGTCTAAATTGTATTCCTCAAATGCCACTTTCTGGGCCGAAGCCGCCGTGCCAAGCATTAGGAGTGAACCCAAAGCCATTATAGATTTTTTCATAAAAAATAAAAATTATTTTTGGTTTTGATAATTGGTCGGCAATTTCGGCAATTTGTTACAATTAATTAAAATAAATTTAACCAAAATAACTAGACCTTATTATATATACACATAACGTGCAAATTTTTAGCACAGTAAGTTGCCTGATAAATAATAAATTGTATATTTGCAGCCTTAAAAATTAATTAAAACACATTGTTATGTACGCAATCGTAGAGATAGCAGGGCAGCAATTTAAAGTTAGCAAAGACCAAAAAGTGTACGTACACCGTTTGGAAGGTAAAGAAGGCGATGCAATATCTTTTGCAAAAGTTTTATTACTTGACATTGACGGAACCGTTACTTTAGGCGCCCCGGCTATAGAAGGTGCTTCAATCGAAGCCAAAGTGCTGCAGCACTTAAAAGGAGACAAAGTAATCGTTTTCAAAAAGAAACGAAGAAAAGGCTACAAAAAGAAAAACGGTCACCGCCAGTCATTAACCCAAATTTTAATTTCGGGTATTACTGCACCGGGCGCTGCTCCAAAGAAGAAAGCTACTAAAAAAGCTGAAACAGAAACTGCAGAATAATTACTAACAATTAAAAACAAAACATCATGGCTCACAAGAAAGGTGTCGGTAGTTCCAAGAATGGTAGGGAATCAGAATCGAAACGTCTAGGCGTTAAGATTTATGGTGGCCAGGCTGCTATTGCTGGTAATATCATTATCAGACAAAGAGGCTCTAAGCACAACCCTGGAGAAAATGTTTACATGGGTAAAGACCATACTTTACACGCAAGAGTAGACGGTGTTGTTAAATTCCAAAAGAAAAAAGACAACAAATCTTACGTTTCTATACTTCCTTTTGAAGTTGAAGTAGTAGCAGAAGCTTAAGACTTAGTTAGTCCTGCCTAGCAGGATTACAAAAAAATATAGATAGCAATAGGGAAACCTGTTGCTATTTTTTTTTGCTTTTTATTTTGATTGAAGAATAGAATTATTTAAAACAGATTAGAAACTTAATTTATGGAACGCGGATGGCGCGGATGCTTCGCAGTCGCGGATGGCATTAGTCCTCACCCCCGACCCCTCTCCGAAGGAGAGGGGAGCAATTGACGGGTATAGTTATCTAATTTAAACAATTATAAGCTTGAAGCAACTAAAAACATTTGAGTGAAGCTTGCCCCTCTCCTTTAGAGAGGGGTTGGGGTGAGGATAAACAAAAAACCCGAAACATTTCTGTTTCGGGTTTTAGCAGAGCGGAAGACGAGGCTCGAACTCGCGACAACCAGCTTGGAAGGCTGGAGCTCTACCAACTGAGCTACTTCCGCTATTGTGGGTGCAAATATACGCAACATCTTACGTTATATGCAAACTTTTTTTCGAAAAAATTTCACATAGTAATCATTGGCACATTTAAAATATTTACCCTTAATTTGTTACCCTATAAAAAAAGTATGCATACCCTTAAACAAATCACGTCTCATGACACATTTATTGTTCGCCAACCCGTTTTACGCCCCGGCCGTGGCATTGAAACCTGCGTTTTTGATGGCGACGACCTTCCTACAACTATTCACTTTGGTATTTTTGACGAAGAGGAGCTTGTTGGAGTAATATCAGTATTCGAAGCAGCACATCCGGAATTTAAAGAGAGCAGGCAATTCCAGATACGTGGTATGGCGGTTTTAGAGTCGCAGCAGAAAAAAGGCTTAGGCGATAGACTTGTACAACATGCCGAAGATTACATCAATCAAAAGCAAGGCGAAAGAATATGGTTTAATGCCCGCGAAATTGCCGTTGGCTTTTACCAAAAGACGGGATATACCTTAATTGGCGCGGCTTTTAACATTCCTGATGTTGGCCCGCATTATGTAATGCATAAAAAACTGTAATTACATTATTATTTTCACATAAATTTATAGTTCGTTTTAAGCATTCAATAAAATTGTTTTGTAATTTTAATGTGAAATAATGATGGCAAAACCCTAATCCGGCAACCAACTGCCAGTATGCTCGCGGAGCAATAGTAACTAAGTCCGGATTTCTTACCCCTGCCCTGTTTTTACAGAGATAAGTAGTACAGCCATTGCTATTTTGTTGTTCAATACAAACACAAAACGCTATGCTTAAAACTACCACATCCTTACTATTAGTGCTTTTAGTGCTTGGCTCCTGCCAAAATACCGGCCGGATAGCCGAGAAACTGCCCGTTGTAATAGAAAATACAGCCGTGCTTAAAAACACTCCGCTGGTTATTAATCCGGAATTACTAAAAAATGCTACCGAACCCACACAGGCATACTACGCCGCAAATAACAATACTACACTGTGGACTGAACCGAACGACCGTATTGCGCTACAGGAAGCCATAAACAGCATTGCCGCCGATGGTTTAGTACCGGAAGACTACAATTACAACATTTTAAAAGAGTTTGAAGCCATAACCATAATATCTAAAGAAGAGAGTATGCGTTATGATGTGATGATGACGGAATCGTTCCGTAACCTCAGCACGCATCTTTTTAAAGGCAAATTACAACCAACAGGTGTTTATGATGATTGGGCACTTGCCCCTAAAAAACTTGATGTTGACAAGCTACTTACCGAAGCGTTGGGCAGCCATAATGTAACCGAAGTGATTAATAGTTGCAGGCCACGCCATGCTGTTTACTCTAGTTTAAGAAACAGTTTACAGTACCTCAACACTTTACCCGATGATGCTAATCTGCCTAAAATAGAATTCACTAAAAACATTGCGTTAAACAATACTACACCTGCTGTTAATGCTATTAAGCAACGCCTTAATTATTGGGGCGACTTAACTGTGAGCGATTCCATCACAAATATATATGATGCTGAAACCGTTGCTGCTGTTAAAAAATTTCAGGAACGCCACGGTATTATTGCCGATGGTGTAGTTAATGCCCGCACTGTAGATGCTTTAAACTTTAGCCGTAACGACCGCCGTGAGCAGGTAATTGCCAACCTGGAGCGCTGGAGATGGTTCCCTTACGATTTTGGCGAAACAGCCATTGTGGTAAACATACCTAACTACCGTTTAGCAGTACTTAAAAATAACACCGATACTGTACAAACCTGCAAAGTAGTAGTTGGCAAACCCGAACGCAGAAGCCCAATACTTCATTCACGCCTAAACAATTTGGTAATTAACCCTACCTGGACGGTGCCTCCTACCATACTTAAAGAAGATCTTACCCCATCGGCAACTAAAGACCGTAAGTATTTTGCCGATCATAACATGAAAATTTACAAAGGCAGTACCGAAGTAAACGCTTGGGAATGGGATCCATTACTAGCAGACAAGTACGTTTATGTACAGGGGCCGGGTAACCAAAATTCGTTAGGCCGTATAAAATTCAACTTTAGCAATAGCTTTAGCGTGTATTTGCACGACACCAACCATAAAGAAAACTTTACCAAACAGTACCGTGCTTTAAGTTCGGGCTGTGTACGGGTTCAGGATCCGTTTAAATTGGCAGGTTACGTTTTAGACAATGAAGATGAAGGCTGGACAAAGGCTAAGATTGATGAAATTGTAGCCACAGGCGAAACCGAAAGTTTGGTTATAAAAAAATCCATCGAGGTGCACCAGTTATACTGGACCGCCTGGATGGATAAAGGGCAATTGCAATTTCGCAATGATATTTACAATCTCGACAAGGTGCTTTATAACAAATTACGAAGCCAGCCTTGAAGTAGCAGTATATTTTTTAGATGGGTGATAAATAAATAAGCATGATTTATCTTTTAGCAGGCTAACCACTTCTTTAGTCAGTTCTACCGGTAGTGCAGGGCATCCCTGGCTGCGGCCTAACCTGTGGTGTAGTTTTATAAACGTATCGCTTACATAATCAGCAGCGTGCATTACAACTCCTCTGCTGCGGGCGTTGCTGTTTATACCATTCTCTAAACCATCAAGCCTAAGCGACTGTCCGTGTTTACCGGCATATATTTCGCCAGTAGCATAAAAGCCAAGGCTGCTTTGGTTAGAACTGTTAGCATTGCTAAAATCGTTAGCATACTCATCGCCACTGTTACGTCCGTGGGCAACTAAGGTATTATACAAAACCGTTTGTGTATCCATATCAATTATCCAAAGTCTTTTAGTGTTAGACGACTGGCTGAAATCGATAACTGTAAGTAAGTCTTTTTTAATTTTCCCTTGTTCTTTAAGGCGGTTAAAGCCTTTTAAAGCGATAGAGAAACATTCCATTGCCGGCATAGAGGCAGAGTGCATTTTAATACTGTTGTAAACAGATTCCGTTTCGGTTAGCGCGGTAGCATTCTCAATATGTTTAGGCGCAGTTGTTGTTTTTGTAGTTGGGTTAAAAGAAATAAGCAAAAATAAAACCGACGTAAAAAAGTTGTAAACCATAGGTAAAATTTAGTTGTGTGTTTTTAACGGTTGCTAAATAAGTTAAGAAAAACTTAATATCCAAAAGCAACTGTGTTAAAATCAATAATTTAACATTTTCATTTGGCAGGGTCTCGTACCTGTGCCGTTCTCACTTCATTAATTATTATAACGGGATAAAAAAGGTGTATATTGTTTAGCTTACAAATTTTAACTTAAATTATCTAAGCCACCTTATAACTTAACCTTTTTTAATACTGGCATTTATTAAAAATCAGTAACTTTATTGCCAATATTACAAGTACTATATTACTAAAATCGTGCCAAAATTCACATAATAGATTGAAAATGAACAAAAAAGTTATCCTTATGATACTTGATGGTTGGGGAAAATCGCCCGATCCCAAGGTATCGGCTATAGACAATGCCAACGTTCCGTTTATAAATAGTTTGTATACAAAATACCCAAGCGCACAGCTGCGTACCGATGGTTTAAACGTAGGTTTACCCGAAGGCCAGATGGGAAACAGCGAGGTAGGCCACATGAATTTAGGCGCCGGACGTATTGTATACCAAGACCTTGTAAGAATTAATCTTGCTGTACAGGATAAAACAATTGCAAAGGAGCCTGCACTGGTTGCCGCTTTTGATTATGCTAAACAAAACAATAAAAAGGTACACCTTTTAGGATTAGTTTCTGATGGTGGGGTACACTCGCACATAGAACATTTAAAAGGCCTTATAGATGCTACCGAAGCAGCAGGTTTAGATAATGTTTTTATTCACGCCTTTACAGATGGTAGGGATGTTGACCCCAAATCGGGCATCAAATTTATTGCAGATGTAGAAAACCACATAAAAGATACTAAAGTAAAACTGGCTTCTATTATTGGACGTTACTATGCTATGGATCGTGATAAACGTTGGGAACGCGTTAAGCTTGCCTACGATTTATTGGTTAATGGCGAAGGGACACCGTCTACCAATGCTATTGACAGCCTTCAGCAGAATTATAATGAAGGCATTACCGATGAATTCATTAAACCTACTTTAATGACTACCGATGGTACTACGCCGGTTGCGGTTATTGAACCGGATGATGTGGTGATATTCTTTAACTTCCGTACCGATCGTGGCAGGGAGCTAACCGAAGTACTATCTCAGTTTGATGTTCATGAGCAAAATATGCACAAGCTAAAACTGTATTTTGTAACGCTTACTAACTACGATGATACTTTTAAAGACATTCACGTAGTTTATGATAAAGACAATCTTACCGAAACGCTGGGCGAAATAGTATCTAAAGCCGGTAAAAAACAAATACGTATTGCCGAGACAGAGAAATACCCGCACGTTACCTTCTTCTTTTCGGGTGGCCGCGAAGAGCCTTTTGAAGGTGAGAAACGTTTAATGTGTCCGTCGCCTAAAGTAGCTACTTACGACCTGAAGCCAGAGATGAGTGCTTTCGACCTTAAAGACGCTTTAGTACCCGAACTTAAAAAAGGCGAGGTAGATTTTGTTTGCCTTAACTTTGCCAATGGCGATATGGTGGGCCACACCGGCGTTTTTGAAGCTGCCGTTAAAGCCTGCGAAGCGGTTGATGCCTGCGTTAAAGAGGTTATTGAAACCGCCCTTGCAAACAACTATACCACTATTGTAATTGCCGACCACGGTAACTGCGAAACCATGATAAACCCAGATGGTAGCCCTAACACGGCACATACTACTAACCCGGTGCCTATCATTTTGGTTGACCCGGAATTAAAGCATGTTAAAGATGGTGTATTGGGCGATATTGCTCCTACTATTCTAGACCTTATGGGTATAGCACAGCCGGAAGCCATGACGAGGCATTCGCTGGTATCTTAAAATAAAGGTTCTTAGGAGCTTAGTTGCTGAGATTCTTAGAAAATATAATCAGGCCTGTAGAGTTATTCTTTACAGGCCTTTTTTTATATGGTAAACAGGTCAAAACTCATGTTTTTAAGGTGCTTATAAATATCATAGGAATGTTGTACTTTTGCTAGCTGAAAAATTATACAGAAATGATTATTCCTAAAACGAGAGAACAGATCGAAATAATGCGCGAAAGCGCCCTGTTGGTTTCTAAAACACTGGGCATGATTGCCACCGTAATAAAACCGGGTATTACTACTTTGCAGTTAGATACGCTTGCCGAAGAGTTTATTCGCGATAATGGTGCAGTTCCCGGCTTTAAAGGTTTATACGGCTGCCCAAGCACTTTGCTTACCAGCGTGAATGACCAGGTAGTACATGGCCTGCCTACTAACCGCCCTATTGAGGATGGCGATATCGTATCGGTAGATTGTGGTACGCTTATGAACGAGTATTATGGCGACCACGCCTATACTTTTGAAATTGGCGAAGTAGCCCCCGAAACTAAAAAACTATTACAAATAACTAAAGAATCACTTTACGTAGGTATCCGCGAATTTAAAGCCGGTAACCGTGTGGAAGATATTGGGTCGGCCATACAGCGCTATACGGAAGCGCATGGCTATGGTGTGGTACGTGAATTAGTAGGCCACGGCTTGGGCAAAAAAATGCATGAAGAACCTAACGTACCTAACTACGGTAAACGTGGCAGCGGCAAACGTTTTGTTGAAGGTATGGTAATCGCTATTGAGCCCATGATTAACATGGGTGTTAAAAACATTAAAACCCTTAAAGACGGCTGGACGATTGTTACCCGCGATGGCAAACCCAGCGCCCATTTTGAGCATGATGTTGCCCTTATTGATGGTAAACCGGAGCTGCTTTCTACTTTTGCTTATATATATAAGGCTTTAGGTATTGTGAGTAATGAAGAGGATGAGTTTAGGCAAAAGGCTTTAGTGCTGTAGGTTTACTTTTTAGACACGAATTTCACTTATTTACACAAATTATGTCTGTGGATTTATTACATAAAAATGAAGCCTATGAAATTATAGGATTATGTATGGAAGTACATACATTCTTGGGTAAAGGTCATAGTGAAGTAGTTTACAAAGATGCTTTACAATACGAATTTTATAGAAATGATATTCCTTTTGAAAGGGAAAGAAGATTTGATATAATTTATAAAGACGTTATACTTCCACATCATTATTTTGCTGATTTTATTGTATTTGGAAATATTATTCTGGAGATAAAAGCAATGGAGGCTTTAAACAGAAGCCATATTAAACAAACGCTTAATTATTTGGCAGCATCAAAACTGAATTTAGGATTACTAATTAATTTTGGAGAGGACAGCCTGGCTCATAAGCGAGTTATCTTATAATTCGTGTAAATAAGTGAAATTAGTGTCTTAAAAAAATCTCTGCGGTACCTTTGAAATAAACAAAATGAAGAAGCTTTTTAAACTTATACTCAACACCATACCACGCCCATTACTAATAAGGCTTAGTTATGTAGCGCGCCCTATTTTGGCATTTGCCTTAAAAGGCAACACGTACACAGACCCTATTGATGGCAAAAGCTTTAAAAACTTTTTGCCTTATGGGTACGGGCATCAGCGTAACAATGTATTATCGCCAAGTACGCTTTCGTTAGAGAGGCACCGCTTGTTATGGTTGTACCTTACTAATGAGACTGATTTTTTTACAGCTCCTAAAAAGGTATTGCACTTTGCGCCGGAGCAGGCGTTTTACAAACGCTTTCGCAACCAGAAGAATTTAGATTACACAACAACCGACTTATATTCTCCACTGGCAGATGTTAAGGCCGATATTTGTAACCTGCCGTTTAACGATAATGAGTACGACCTGATATTGTGCAATCATGTATTAGAACACATACCAGATGACACCAAGGCAATGCAGGAATTGTACCGCGTATTGAAACCGGGAGGTATGGCAATACTACAAATTCCGCAGGATTTAAATAGAGACGTTACTTTTGAAGACAACACTATTGTTGACCAAAAAGAACGTGCCCGCATTTTTGGCCAATACGACCACGTAAGGGTGTACGGCCGTGATTACTTTCATAAATTACGCAGTATAGGCTTTACCGTTGTTGAGGAAGATTACACTAAAAAAATTCCTGCAGCAGATGTAGAGCGTTTTTGTTTAGCCAATGGCGAAATAATCCCTGTTTGCTTTAAATAGTACAGCTTAAGCTGGAATAACACATAAATACAAAACGCCCGGTAAGTTATTTACCGGGCGTTTTTATGTAGTGACATTTTAAGGATTGATTATCCTAAAAACGGATACCTGTAATCAGTTGCAGGTACAAATGTTTCTTTAATAGTACGCGGCGATACCCAACGGTAAAGGTTAAGGATAGATCCTGCTTTATCGTTAGTTCCGCTGGCGCGTGCGCCACCAAAAGGCTGTTGGCCTACAACGGCGCCAGTAGGTTTATCGTTGATGTAAAAATTACCTGCCGAATTTTCTAACGCTTTTGTAGCCTGTTCAATTACGTAACGGTCCTGGCTAAAAATAGCGCCTGTAAGTGCGTAAGGCGATGTTTCGTCTACCAGCTTAAGGCTTTCCTCCCACTTAGCATCTTCGTAAACATAAACGGTAAGTACCGGACCAAACAACTCTGCGCTAAGCGTGTCGTAATTAGGGTTTGTAGTTACAATAACGGTAGGCTCTATAAACCAGCCTTTCGATTTATCGTAGTTACCACCGGCAACAATCTCGGCATCCGGGGCGGCTTTAGCTTCGTCTATATATTTAGCAAGTTTATCAAAAGAACCTTCGTGAATAACTGCCGATATAAAGTTAGTAGTGTCTTCCGGAGAACCTATTTTGAACGATTTGATATCGTTTACCAAATGCTCTTTGACCGCAGGCCACAATGATTGCGGAATGTAAGCTCTTGATGCTGCCGAACATTTTTGTCCCTGATATTCAAAAGCGCCACGGCTAAGTGCCGTTGCAACCTCTACCGGTAAAGATGATGGGTGTGCCCAAACAAAATCTTTACCACCGGTTTCGCCTACAATGCGTGGGTAGGTTTTATATTTAGAAATGTTTTTACCAATTTTTGTCCAGATGTCGTTAAACACGTGGGTAGAACCTGTAAAGTGAACACCTGCAAAATCGCGGTTATCTATAAGCGTGTTGCTTATCATTTCGGGGTCGCCATGTACCATGTTAATAACACCTGCAGGCAGGCCGGCAAGTTTAAACACTTCCATAATTACATTAGCAGAATACACCTGAGATGCACTTGGTTTCCAAACCACCACATTACCCATAAGGGCGGGTGCAGCAGGCAGGTTACCACTAATAGCCGTAAAGTTAAACGGGGTAATTGCATATACAAAACCTTCAAGCGGGCGATACTCTAATCGGTTCCACATGCCTTCGCTGGATACGGGTTGCTCTGCATAAATTTGCGACATAAATTCTACGTTAAAACGTAAAAAGTCGATAAACTCACAGGCAGCATCAATCTCAGCCTGGTGTACTGTTTTTGCCTGGCCTATCATGGTAGCGGCGTTTATCTTCGCCCTGAACGGACCTGCAAGCAAATCAGCCGCTTTTAAAAATATTGCAGCACGGTGCTCCCATGATAATGAAACCCATTTGGTTTTAGCAGCAAGAGCCGCTTCAATAGCCTGTTCTACATGAACTTTATCAGCTTCATGGTAGGTACCCACCACTTTTTTATGGTCAAACGGTGGGTTAATGGTTTTAGTTTTTCCGGTACGAATTTCTTCGGCACCTATGTATAGCGGCACATCTACTGTGGTGCTGTATAGTTCTTTAAATGTTGCAAGTACCTGTTCCCTTTCTTTAGTACCGGGGGCATAGCTTTTAACAGGTTCGTTAATGGCTTTTGGTACATTGTAAATTCCTTTTGGCATAGTTGTAATTGTTTAAAGGATTAAAATTTTAAGCGCTGCAAAGATACAAAGAAATTTGCAGATGATATTTAGCTGTTAATATATAGGAAAAGTGCTTCGTGTAATTTTACCACAAAGTACACGAGGTTTTTGACGGTGTTGCACAAAGATTTATAATTTAGAAATAAAGACAACAAGTTGTCTCCGGAGAACATAAAGAATATACGCACCAGCCTTGTGGCCTTTAAGCAAAGCGTTTTCTTTGTGAAACTTTGTGTGAATTTAAAATTGTGAACTTTGGGGTTAAAATTCTCAATTGCAGAATGCTATTAATTAAGCGCGAAAGGAGCACTAAGCCTAAACGTAGGTACAATAACCCTAAAAGTGCGGGTGCTGGTAAAGTTAACCATACTAAAATGGCCTTTCATAGCCCCAAAAGGAGAAGAAAGCAGGCAGCCAGAACTATATGTGTGTTTTTCGCCCGGTTTAAGTACCGGCTTTTTACCAATAACTCCTTCGCCATCTACAAATTCGATATCGTTTAGGGAGTCGTAAATTTCCCAGTGGCGCATATTAAGCTGCACAGAGTCTTTACTTTGATTTTCTATAGTTACTTCGTAGCTAAAGGCAAATTGTATGCGGTAATTTTTAAAGTACGTGCCTTCAAAATTTGTAGATACAGATATTTTTATGCCCCTTGTTATTTGTGATACCATGCGATAAACATTTCGTTGGTTAACGATTCAAAATTACAAAATTAATATAAGCCGCAACCTTTACTACACGTTAAATTAATAGAAATTAACTTTTAAGTATTTGGTAATTAGTTAATAATATTTGTCGAATTGGCGGTGCCACGACCTATAACCCTATCGTAACGTTCGTTGTTTTGCCTGTAGTATACAAAAACATCATACTGATTTTCTGTCTGGAAATAATTACCATCTACAGCTGTAGCGCCATCTACCTTACCACCCTTATCGGCATTAATATACATATAGTTATTAAAGCCTTGTTTAATCATGATTGCTTTTTCGTACAGTGCCGTTTTTTCGTTATAGTCTAACTTATACTCATCGGTCTTGGCATAATTATTAAACATACCGCCTACATAAATATCTTTCTTATCAAAATAAGAGGGCGCACTTAGCTTAAAAAACACCCAGGTATAGTCAGATTCTAATGTTTGATCGGACACGCTATTGTTTATATTACGTGTAGTAAAATTACCGTTTACATCTGGCCAATAAGTGTACCCTTTACTGCCTCGTGCATCGTTAGTATATAATATAGTATTATAAATTTCGCCTGCAGTTACACGCAGCACCCCGTTTGAGGCATTGCGCACATCTTTATTTTCAAAATACAAATACTCATTACCGGCCCAAAACTGGGTTTCTTTATCGTATTTATAAATAAGGTCATTACCAATAGTATACTGGGGTTTTACATTATATATAGCATTGTCGTATCTGCCGTTCTGGAAAAGAGCTACTTTTACATTTTGCAACGGGCTCTGAAAATTAAAGGCACTGGTTTTAATGGCAAAATCCATATTATGTTTTTGCTGTATTACATCCATACCACGGGCGCGTTTTACCTGTAATGGTACACTTACCTCTTCCTGATACAAAATAAACCTGCGCGAAAATACTACCTCACGGTCTTCGTTTAAAATATTTAAAATGTAATTCCCGGTAAGTAGTATTCTTGTTGTAAATTTATTTGGGAAGGATAATACATAGCGCGAATATATCTGTAGCGTATTAAATGAGTTGTTATACGTTTGTATGCGTTGATTATCAAAACCCTGTATATAATCATTAATAGTAAGCTGAGACGATGGCGTCCAGTCATAATTACAATGCTGCAGGCTGTAATAATAATTAGCCTCGTTACCAAAAAGATCATCAAAAGCTAGCTCAAAACCTTCACCCAGCCTGAAATAAGGGTATACATTTTCGCTATTTTGTATAAACGATACTGTTTTAATATTGTATGGTGGCGGTACTTCTACCTGCACCTGCGCATAAGCAGCAATGTTTAAAAGCAAAAGCAATGTTAGTATAAACAGGCGATATAAAGGTTTAATCATTTTTGTGATATTTTATTCGTGATGGTAAAGATATAAAATATACTATACGTAACATATATAGTGCCATTATGGTTTTTTAATAATTTTTTAAGGTTTGTTTATTTGCGTGCAATAAGTAACTATATTTATAGTTATAAGTAATAACCAATTTTTAAACCAATCATTATGAAGCACCTTTCTTTATGGATGTGCCTGTTAGCTACACCTTTACTTGTTGTAGCGCAGGAGCAAAATGGGAACGACCCCATACCATTTGACCCTAATGTAAAAACCGGAAAACTTAAAAACGGACTTACCTATTACATTAGAAAAAACACTAAACCCGAAGATAAAGTAGACCTTAGGCTTGTTGTAAATGCAGGGTCTGTTTTAGAAGACGACGACCAGCAGGGCCTTGCCCACTTTATGGAGCACATGAACTTTAACGGCACAAAACGTTTCCCTAAAAACAAGCTGGTAGATTACCTGCAAAGTATAGGGGTTAAGTTTGGGCAGCACCTTAATGCTTACACCAGTTTTGATGAAACGGTTTACTTTTTACCTATCCCGTCTGACAGTCCTGAAAAGCTGGAAAAAGGTTTCCAGGTTATAGAAGACTGGGCTTTTAATGCGGTGCTTACGCCTGAAGAAATTGACAAAGAGCGCGGCGTGGTATTAGAAGAATACCGTTTAGGGCTTGGCGCCGACGACCGTATGATGAAACGCTACATACCTAAAATGCTTTACAAATCGCACTACGCCGATAGGATGCCGATAGGTAAAAAAGAAATTTTGGAAAACTTTAAGTACGACAGGGTAGTTAAGTTTTACAAAGACTGGTACAGGCCAGACCTTATGGCGGTTATTGTAGTGGGCGATATTGACGTTGCCGCCATGGAAAAGAAAATCCAGGAGCATTTTGGCTCGTACAAAAACCCTAAAAACGAACGCCCGCGCGCTACTTTTGAGGTACCTAACCACAAAGAAACTTTTGTAGCTATAGAAAGTGATAAAGAGTCGCCCTATGCGCAGGTACAGCTTATGTATAAAGATCATGGCCTGCCAACCCCTACTGTAACTATAAACGATTACAAAAGCGATCTTAAAAAAAGTTTGTTTACTACAATGCTTAACAACAGGCTCGAAGAGCTTACTCATGCTGCCACACCACCATTTACTTATGGGTTTAGCTATCACGGCCAGAGCTGGGTGCGTAGTAAAGAAGCATACCAATCATTCGCAATGACGGCAGATAATAAACAGCTTGATGCGCTTAAGGTTTTGGTTGAAGAAAACCTAAGGGTTAAAAAATTCGGCTTTACACAAGGCGAACTGGACAGAGCCAAAACCGAATATCTTGCTAATATGGAAAAACGCTATAATGACAGGAATAAAACCGAATCGGAACAATTTGTAGGCGAATACCAATCATATTTTATTGATAAAGAACCAACACCGGGTATTGAATGGGAATATGCTACTATGCAAAAAATTATCCCTGCCATTAACCTTAACGATGTAAATGGTTTTGTTAAGGAATATATTAAAGATGACAACAGGGTAGTTGTGCTTACAGGCCCCGAAAAAGATGGCCTTAAAAAACCTACAGAGCAGCAGGTACTGGATGTTATTAACAACGCAGGCGATAACATTACCGCTTACCAGGATGTTGCGGTTGCCAAAAGCCTTTTGAGGACGGAAATTAAACCGGGCAGCATAGTTTCTAAAGAAACCAACCCTAAACTGGGTACTACTACATTAACACTTAGTAATGGTGCTCGCGTAACTTATAAGAAAACCGACTTTAAAAATGATGAGGTACTTATGAATGCCGTAAGTTTTGGTGGTACTAACTATTATAGCAACGACGACCAAAAGAAAACCCAGTTTGCTAATGGCGCACTTACTGAAGCTGGTTTCTCTGGCCTTAAGGTAAACGATATTAATAAATTTATGACGGGTAAAATTGCCCAGGTAAGGCCGTATATTGGTACAGTTACCGAAGGCTTTAACGGCAGTGCAACGCCTAAAGATTTAGAATACATGTTCCAGATGGTGTATGCTTATTTTACAGATCTAAACCTTGACAAGGAAGCTTTTAATACCTATAAACAAAAGCAATCATCGTTTTACGACAACATGGCGTCAGATCCTGAATACTTCTTCCAACAGGAATTTTATACTTATCTGTATCAGGAAAACCCACGCTTTAATGGTTTTATCCCAACCGAAAAAACCTGGGCTTCTACGGATTATGATTTGGCTTACAAAAAATACAAAGAGCGTTTTGCTAACGCAGGCGATTTCGAATTTTACTTTGTAGGCAATGTAGATGATAAAACAATGGCCGATTATGCTTCTAAATACATAGCATCGTTACCATCATCGGGCCAGAAAGAAAAAGCTACCGATTTAGGATATCGTATGCTTAAAGGCGAACATAAACGAATAGTTAATAAAGGCAGCGAACCTAAAAGCAACGTAACCATTATGTACTATGGCGATGCTGCTTACAGTAATAAAGAAGCTCAGGCACTGGATGCCCTTGGCGAAATACTAACCATTAAACTGGTTGAAGAGCTTAGGGAAAAAGAAAGTGGCGTTTATGGTGTAGGTGCCCGTGGCAACCTTAGCAAAGTACCTTATGGCTCGTATAGTTTTAGCATTAGTTTCCCGTGTGGGCCGGAGAATGCAGAAAAGCTAACCGAGTCGGCATTGCGCGAACTTCAAAAAGTAATTGATAATGGCCCAACAGCAACAGACCTTGCTAAATATAAAGAAGCCGAGTTACTGGAGTACAAAAAGAACATGAAGGAAAACAGGTTCTGGTTAAATAACCTATCATCAAGCTATACGTATGGCGAGAATCCGGAAAATATATTAATTGTTGAACAAAAAATAAACAGCCTTACTACTAAAGATGTACAGGATGTGGCTAAAAAATACCTTACTAAAGAAAAAGTAGTAGGTATTTTAATGCCGGAAAAAATATAATTTTTGAGTTAGTTTGAATGTAAAACCCCTGGTGGAATTTTCATCAGGGGTTTGCTATTTATAGTAATAACTACGATTGAAATTTTATAAATAAATACGATATTTCGGTATGTCAACAAAAGCAAAAGTTACAATACAGTTAGATGCAGTTTCATATGAAAACTCTTCGGTCGATAATATAGCGGAGATATTGAATTTTTTACCTGCTCCGGAATATTATTATTTAATGGGAGAAACGAGAATTTTGACTGATGGAAGACTATTTCATAAACCTAGTGAAAGGACACTAATAAATTTCGCCCAGCAGTCTGAAGTATTTGATATTGAAGAATGCAGCATTTATTTTAAAAATTATTGGTTAAAATACACCGATAATATCAAGCTACTTTCAACAAAATATAATTTCAAATTTTTGCTGAATTACGAAATTGTGGTATTTGATTTAAATTATCCATCACTCATTTTTAGTGCCGACTTTTTAAAGTTCATTGCTGATTTAAATTTCGAACTAAGCTTTTACTTTTATAATGACTAGCTTTATAATATACCAATTGGTATAAAATAAATATGATTTAGATTTTAGAGCAATAATATACCGATTGGTATTATTTTAGGGTTGAGTAAGCATTCCCCTCTTGAGGGGAATGCCACGATTGCTGTTTTAAAACCTAATTTTTAAACTTCAATGGCAGGTGCACCACCTTTTTAGTTTCAAAAAATTCATCTTTAAAAAACTCGGCTAAATTGTATTCGGTAGCTTTCGGAAAATCTGCAAGCTCTTCGGTAAGGTCGCCACCTTTAAGGTACAATATGCCGTTTTTAAGTTCGTGCAGTTGTTTCTTTTTAATTTTAAATTTAATCCAGCTCACAAAATCGGGCATGTTAGTAACGGCACGGCTTACTATAAAATCAAAGTCTTCTTTTACATTTTCTGCACGCATTTGCTCTGCCTTAACGTTTTGTAAACCGAGTGCTGTAGCCACTTCCTGTACTACTTTTATCTTTTTAGCAATAACATCTATCAGGTAAAAATTAGTTTCCGGAAACAATATCGCAAGCGGTATCCCCGGGAAACCACCACCGGTACCAACATCTAATACCGTTGCACCCGGCATAAAGGGCATGACCTTTGCAATACCTAACGAATGTAACACGTGCTTGGTGTACAAGGCATCGATATCCTTGCGGGAAATAACATTAATTTTGGCATTCCAGTCGGTATACAGGCCTTCCAATGCAGCAAATTGCTGTAATTGAGTTTCGGTAAGGTCGGGAAAATGGGATAGTATTTCCTCCATTATTTAAAATTTTTGACAAAAGTAATCATTTCAACCATGAAATTTTGCATCAAATAGTACGTTTACATATTGATTAATAACTACCTTTGAAATTTAAGACTAACAGCAGTTTATGAATGTAACCCCTCCCGTTTTTTCTAAAACCGACTCGGTAAAATTCTTCAGGACGCTTACCAAACGCGTTAACGACTACTTTAAGGAAAACAACCTTAAAAAAACCGGTAACTGGAAGCTGCACCTTAAGGCATTTATAATGTTTGCATTATACCTTGCCCCTTACTTTATTATACTAACCTTATCGCTACCTGCATGGGTGCAATTGCTGCTTACCATAGTTATGGGCGTGGGCATGGCGGGCATAGGCATGAACGTTATGCACGATGCTAACCACGGCTCGTACTCATCTAAAAACTGGTTAAACCAGTTCATGGGCAGTAGTATGTATTTACTGGCAGGTAATGTAAACAACTGGCAGGTTCAACATAACGTGTTGCACCACACCTATACTAATATTCACGGCCATGATGAAGATCTCGAAGCCGGGCGTATTATCCGTTTCAGTAAATCGGCACAGTGGCTTAAAATACATAAATTCCAACATTACTATTCGGTTTTCCTTTACGGATTGCTGACTTTTAACTGGGCGATTACTACAGATATTAAGCAAATGAGGAGCTATATTAAAAGAGGTTTATCGTACGGTAAATTCCAAAGCCCGGTAAAGCAATGGACCATTTTGGTTATCACTAAAATAATCTATATTTCGGTTTGGATAGTTGTTCCATTAGCTATGGGTATTACCTGGTGGAAATGGATGATTGGCTTTTTTGTAATGCATTATACTGCCGGACTAATATTGAGTGTGGTATTTCAGTTAGCGCATATTGTTGATGAAACTGACAACCCCATGCCGAATGAAGATAACGAAATGGAAAACACCTGGGCTATACACCAGTTGTATACCACGGTTAACTTTGCCCCTAATAACCGCTTTGTAAATTGGTTTACCGGCGGCCTTAACCACCAGATAGAACACCACATTTTTCCAAGTATAAGCCACGTACATTACAAGAAAATTTCTGAAATAGTAAAGCAAACAGCCAGAGAGCATAACCTGCCTTACCATGAGTTTAAAACCATGCGCGGTGCGGTTATTGCCCACTTTAAACACCTTAAAGACCTTGGAATGAAACCCGCTATAAATTAGATTCTAAATTAATTTATTGGGAATTCGCTTCGATATATTTCACAATCCGGAAAGCAAATGTGTTATCGGCTGTAATTGCAGCAATTATTTTATCTCAGGTGGCAGAATTAACTATTTTTGCACAATGGGGCCACCCAATTAATGAATTGATTAAGAATTTTAAATATTAAACACAATACAATGAGCGCTCTTTCAGACAGGATTAACAACTTATCTACATCGCAAACGCTTGCCATGGCTGCTAAAGCCAGGGAACTTAAAGCACAAGGTAAAGACATTATTAGCCTAAGCCTTGGCGAACCTGATTTCAACACGCCCGATTTTATTAAAGAAGCCGCAATACAGGCTATTCATGATAATTACAGCACATACTCGCCTGTAGATGGGTATGCCGAACTGAAAGATGCTATTTGCCGTAAGTTTAAAAGAGATAATAATCTTGATTATAAGCCCGCAAATATTGTAGTTTCCACCGGTGCAAAACAATCGTTATACAACCTTTGCCAGGTATTATTAAACCCAGGCGATGAGTGTTTACTGCCTGCGCCCTACTGGGTAAGCTATGCCGAAATGGTTAAAATGGCCGAGGCTACCCCGGTTGAAGTGCCAACCAATATTGAGAACGACTTTAAAATAACGCCAGAGCAACTTGAAGCGGCCATTACGCCTAAGACAAAGCTAATGATGTTTAGCTCGCCTTGTAACCCAAGCGGATCTGTTTATAACGAAGCCGAACTTACTGCCCTTGCTAAAGTGTTAGAAAAATACCCACACATTTATGTAGTGAGCGATGAGATATACGAGCATATTAACTTTTCAGGAAATTTTTGCAGTATAGCAACCATTCCTGGTATGTTTGATAAAACCATTACTGTAAACGGTGTGGCTAAAGCTTTTGCTATGACAGGCTGGAGAATAGGCTACATTGGTGCTCCTGAATTTATTGCTAAAGCCTGTACAAAAATGCAGGGCCAAGTAACCAGCGGTGCTAACAGTATTGCACAGCGTGCTACTATTACTGCTGTAGATGCAGACCCTGCCGTACTTAAAGATATGGTGGCTGCTTTTCACAGCCGTAGAGATTTAGTAGTAGGTTTACTTAGAGAAATACCGGGAGTAAAAATTAATGTGCCGGAAGGTGCGTTTTATGTTTTCCCGGATGTGTCTTCTTTCTTTGGTAAAACACTTAAAGGTGTTGAAATTAAAGATGCCGATGATTTATCGATGTACCTTTTAGAGCATGCTAACGTTGCAACAGTAACCGGCGATGCTTTTGGTAATGCTAACTGTATCCGTTTTTCATACGCTACCAGCGAAGAAATTCTTACCGAAGCTTTACGCAGAATTAAAGAAGCACTTGCTTTCTAAAAATATCCAGCCCCGCAATAGCGGGGCTTTTTTTTGTACTTTTGCTTCATGAACGATCAAAAAACAGGAGCTAAATTCGCATTAATCATAGGTTTACCAATAGGCCTGGCCTTTTGCCTAACGGCATTATCATTATCAGAATTTTATCCGTTTGCGTATTTATTACGGCTTGCCAGTTTAAAAATATTCTGGAATCCATTAGTGTGGATGATTATTTCCGCTACCCTTACCGTAGCCCTATGGCAAACCGGTAAAGTCATAGCACCATCGCTTAAAAAACGCGATGCCTTACAAACCAGCTTTTACTTTACGTTTTTAGTCAACATTAAGTTATTGCTTATTATGGCAGCCATATATTTTGGTGGCATGATAAACGACTGGATCTTCAACACCCGCGAAATTTTCCTGGCGGCCATACCCTACTCTATCTTAATAATGATCTTGTTTTTTGCTTTTGCCACATTAGTTTTATCGCTGTCAGTGAGCCTGGCTATTGTGCATCTTACAAAAAGTAAACTGGGAGTTGCAGCAACTGAAACTATTGCTTTAGAAGTAGAACCTATTGAAGTTGAGAATAGGGATATTTAGAAGTAAATTCAATCTTACTTTAGGTAAAGATTGGCATTCCCCTCCTTTGGAGGGGTGGCTGAAAGCCGGGGTGGTTAATTATCAATTATCAAATGGAAAGAGAAATTTTAACTTATATAAATGGCTCAGTAATTTATAAGAATAAGATTGAAACCCTTCCTTACAACTCAGCATTATTAATTAGAGCCAAAGATTTAAGAAAAGCAGGCAACTACCCTGAAGTTATTTTCTGGAAACACGTAAATCGAAATAAATTTCACAATATTGATTTTGACCGTCAGCGTATATTGGGAAATTACATTGTAGACTTCTACATTAAAACATTAGGACTTACTATAGAAATTGATGGTTCGAGTCATAATGATAAAGACGTTTATGATAATGCGAGAGAAGTGTATCTTATTTCTTTAGGCTTAAAAATGTATCGCATATCATCATTACGTGTGTTACATGATTTAGGAAACGTAATGAAAGAAATGGAAAGTTATATTATTGCAAATTACAGTAAAGCATAATTTTAACCACCCTACCCTACGGGCACCCCTCCAAAGGAGGGGAATAACAGTACGTGTTTACTCTTGCCAAAAAACTTTGTAACTTTGCTAAATGACATCATTAGAAAAAACAGGTATAAAATATTCTCTCGCTATAGGATTCCCAGCAGCCCTATTTTGTACTATCTCACTACCTCCTCTTTTGATCACACTTTTTTCTTTGAGCTTTTTCCCATCCAACAGAGGTCTTGGCATATTTTTCAATCCATTAATCTTTGCTATCGTTATTCCTATAATATACTTTTTTATATTTTTTAGAAGCGGAATTAAAATAGCTTCGTTAAGTCAAAATTCACTTTTAAAAAGAAGTTTTATATTCTCCTTATCTACAAACTTTAAAATATTTTTAGTTCTGACAGAAATTTACGTTATTAACCTTTTAGTAGTCGGACTATCAGTAACTGTTCGTGCTACTATATTAAGCACGTTATTATTTCCTATAATAATTTTCATAGCTTTTTTTATTCTATCTACAATTTTTACATCAATTACCACTGGCCTTATAATATCTAAAGCCGTAAGTAATTCTGAATATAAAATTAAACAACTTAAAAATTAACTACAACAACACAAACACAACAATGCAAAAAAAAATAGTACTATTAGGATCTGGAGAGTTAGGTAAAGAATTTGTAATCGCGGCACAGCGTTTAGGCCAAACCGTTATTGCGGTAGATAGCTACGAGAACGCACCCGCCATGCAGGTTGCCCACGGTTTTGAAGTAATTAATATGCTTGATGGCGATGCGCTGGATGCTGTTATTGCCAAACACAACCCGGATTTTATAGTGCCCGAAATTGAAGCTATACGTACCGAACGTTTTTACGATTACGAAAAGCAGGGCATTACCGTAGTACCATCGGCTAAGGCAGCAAACTTTACCATGAACCGTAAAGCCATACGCGACCTTGCTGCTAAAGACCTTGGCCTGCGCACCGCTAATTACCGTTATGCCACCAGTGCAGATGAGCTGCAAAAAGCAGTACAGGAAGTGGGCATGCCATGCGTGGTAAAACCACTAATGTCGTCATCAGGTAAAGGGCAAAGTACTATTAAAACTGAAGAAGATATCAACAAAGCATGGAGCTACGCCGTTGAAGGTTCGCGTGGCGATGTGGTTGAGGTAATTGTAGAGGCATTTGTAAACTTCAATTCAGAAATTACATTGCTAACCGTTACCCAAAATAACAACCCAACCTTATTTTGCAGCCCAATAGGGCACAGGCAGGAACGCGGCGATTACCAGGAAAGCTGGCAGCCCGCTAACGTGACCGATATTGCCTTAGCCGAAGCCCAGGATATGGCTCGTAAAGTTACCGAAGCCCTTGGCGGCGCGGGTATTTTTGGTGTAGAATTTTTCCTTACAGATGAAGGCGTATATTTCTCTGAACTTTCACCACGCCCCCACGATACTGGTATGGTTACCCTTGCCGGGACACAGAATTTTAATGAGTTTGAATTGCACCTGCGTGCGATATTAAGCCTGCCTATAGCAGAGATTACTTTAGAAAAAGCCGGGGCAAGTGCTGTAATATTAGCATCTGCTAATAGCGACACCCCAACCTTTAGCGGTATAGAACAAATTGCCGCCCTGCCTAAAACTGATTTCAGGTTGTTTGGTAAGCCTACCAGCCGCCCGTACCGCCGTATGGGTGTTGCATTAGTTAGCGATAGTATAACTACTCCTGTAGAAGATATTGTTGGAAAAGCTAAAGCAGCCGCTGCATTGGTTACTGTAAATAGCTAAAACATTTATAGTATATAAAACAAAACTCCGGAGCACATTTAGTTTTCCGGAGTTTTTTATTTTTAGAGTTAAGCGAATTACTTCCCTCCCAGTTTAAGGTTATCAAAGGTCGATACATCAATCACTTCTTCGGTATCGGCATCAAAAGAAATTTTAATGCTGTCGCCCACTATGGTTACAGGCAGCTCATTTGATAATTGAGACGACCCAATAAATATTTTAGGCGATGTATTTACCGTAAAGTAATAAAAGCTGTTACCATTTTTAATATCGCTTTGTATACGGGTTACTACCGCATTCAGGTTTTTCCGGTTAGAGGCAGAGTCCGGGTTTATCCTGTTACCCGCCATGTTAAATACATTTTTGTACGACATTAATGTTTCGCGCATGGTATTGCCCACGCCCACAATAGTATAATCGCCTATGGCAACCATAGCATACATTTTTACAAGTCCGCCACCGTCTTTAAGCGTCATTACATAGGTAGGAATGTTGTTAATATTATAAGGTATAGGCAACGATGCCTTATAACCTTTTTCCTGAACCTTACCTTCGGCACTTCTTTGGGCGGCATATTCGGTAGCACCGCTTTGGTTGTACATAGTAGCCACTTTAGTGCGGGTATCTACAAGCATAAACCCTACTGCTGATTCTTCTTTACCTACAGATGATACTCCCGTATACCAGTACGATTTATTGTCTTCGCCATACACCAGTGTCAATCCTTCGGTAATCATCAGTTTATCTTCGTTACTAAAGTTCCAGTAGCCATGCACATATTCTCCCCAATCGGCTAACTGATCTTCAATAAAAGATATTGGCTGTATACGGTCTACCCAGGCAGGTACATTGTGTATTCCGTACTCTTTAATAACACCGGTTTGAGCATCTACCGTAACAATACCTACGGCATCGTTACCCGAAAAGCCAATCTTTTTAGCGTACTTTGTAACTACCCAAAACGGTTTTCCCTGCTCGTCTATTTCAAAATTATAATCAGCAAGCCCGGTTGTGGCATAACCATTATAATACAAATGGCGTTCTATCTGGCTGCCGAAAAAAGCTTCCGGCTGGTACTTAATTTTAAGGTCTTTACCGCCTAATGTCTGCACCAGTTTTACATCGCGCTCGTTAGTAGCACTTACCATTACATACCCTTCGGTACCCGCAGTATTGTTAAGCCACTTAAAAAAGCCCGAGTGCAATAGCGGTGCAACCCAGTACAATTCGTTATTCACCTTTTGGATAAAAAATTCGCCTAATTCGGCTTTACTACCCAATGCGGGGTCAGAACCTAATATTTTTTCGCCCAACAATGTTGCAAGTGGTTCATCAACTACCCTGATACGGTCGAGCGATATTGGCTCTATATGGTTGGTGATTTTTTCGCCTTTGTGTACTTTGCCTATCATGTTGCGGTAGGCCTGATTCCTAAATAATGGCAGGCTGGTAGCTAAAGGCACAATTGTTACATAAGCCAGTACTAACAGCATTACAAAAAATAAGGGCTTGTGAAATTTCTCGAATTTCACATTTGTTTTATTTCCTACCACCTGCATGTTTGCTGTAAACACAATGGCCAGCAGCAGTAAAATAATAATCATAATTGGCAATTGTACAAACCCATAATTAATTACGGGCATGCCAAAGTAAAAAAACAAAAAGGCAATAATAACAAGTAACACAACAGCAATACTCTTCTTCATGGTTTAATGGTTATTTGGTTTGGTATATTAGTAGGTAAATATATCATAATGTTACAGAGGAAAATTTCAGATTTTAGAATTTAGATTTCAGATTTCGATATTACAACTGTAAGAATTTTTGTGACCTTATGTTTTTTTGTAAACCTTAATCGTTATTTTTGCTTTAAACCTACTATGCATGAAACTGCTTATTGTTGAAGACGAGCCCAATTTGCTATCGGTTATCCGAAAAGGGCTTTCTGAAAAAAACCACGATGTAAGTGCCGCACTCGATGGCACTACTGCTTTAGATATGATTGCTAATAACACGTTTGATGTTATTGTGCTCGATGTTATGCTACCCGATATTAATGGTATAGAAATTTGCCGCCGCCTTAGGGCTGCTAATAACTTTGTACCGGTACTTATGCTTACCGCACTTAACAGCAGCGAAAATATTGTGGCCGGACTTAACAATGGCGCCGATGATTATATGGCAAAACCGTTTAGGTTTACCGAGCTTGAAGCCCGCATTAATGCCCTCGCCCGCCGTGCTGGACAGGAACACAAACAACCGGAAATTATTATTATTGAAGACCTGGAGATTGACAAACGATCTAAAACTGTAAAGCGTGGCGACGAATTGATTAGCCTTACAGCAAAGGAGTTTAAATTACTGTATTACCTTGCCAAAAATAAGGGCATGACCATGTCTCGCGAAAAGATACTGGACAATGTTTGGAACATTAATTTTGATATGAATACCAATGTGGTTGATGTGTACATTAACTACATTCGCAAAAAAGTAGATTTACCATTCAGTCATAAATTAATACATACCATTAAAGGATTAGGCTACGTACTGAAACCATAATATGCAGATAAAAAAGAAAATTACTATTATATACATCGCACTTTCGGGCATTAGCGCGCTGTTGCTGTGTGTGGTAGTGTACTTTCTTTTTAAGCGTAATAACGAGTATTATTTTGTAAAACGGCTGGAAGACCGTGCCAAAATTGTAGCATCTATTCATTATCAGCACGACCCTGAAAAGGCAAAATATTACCGCAAGTTAAAAGCCTACGGCCTTGAAGAACTTATAGATGAGAGTGATTATGTGCTTAAGGTTAACGGCCCACACTCATTTGATTATAATACCAAGTTGCACCTGCCACACGAGTTTTATAGTGAGGTAATGAAAAACGGGTCGGGTTACGTGTTGGAAGACGACCGTTACTATTTTGCCCAGATTTTTAATGAGCATGGTATTAAATATATTGTTATTGTTGCCGCCCGCGACCTAAGAGGCAGTACCAGCACCATATACATATCGCGAATACTTATTGTGAGTGGTATTGCCTTTTTAATTATGGCGTATTTTTTTGGGCGTTTTCTTGCACGCAGGGTTATTAACCCGGTATCGCGCATTACTGCCGAGGTAAAACACATAAGTGCCTCTAACCTGCACAACCGCCTGCCATTGCCTGAAGGTGATGAGGAAGACGAAATTGTAGACCTTACCAAGATGTTTAACGATATGCTGGACAGGCTGGAAACGAGTTTTGAAATTCAGGCGAATTTTATAAATAATGCTTCGCACGAGTTAAAAACACCTATTACTACCATTATTGCCGAGAGCGAAATTGCACTGCTTAAAGAGCGCGAACCTGCCGAATATGAAGAGGCATTGCACAACATACAAAAACAGGCAACCCGCCTGGGCAACCTTACCGAAAGTTTACTAAAACTAACCCAAACCGGTTACGATGGCACCAAACAAGTGCAGGACAATGCCCGTATGGATGAACTGTTGATGGATGTAAAATGCGAACTTGACAAAATGTACCCTGATAACCGGATAACCATTCGTGTAAACAGCATGCCCGATGATGAGGCCTATCTTACCCTGCCTTGTAACCGCCCGTTGCTGGAACTGGCTATTAGCAACATTATTTCTAACGGGGTAAAATACAGCGATAACGAAGAGGTTTTTGTAACGCTTAGCGCGAATTTAAAATCGATTAAAATTGTAATTACAGATATTGGTATTGGTATTCCGCCAGAGGATATTCCGTATTTATATGAACCCTTTTTCCGTGGAAAAAAAGCATCGCGTTATAATGGTTATGGCCTGGGCTTACCTCTTGCCATGAAAATTATCCGTATGCATAAGGGCGAACTGGCAGTACAATCAGAACCCGGTAAAGGCACCATGGTAAGTATTATTTTTAACACATAAGATATTCTTAGTTGCACAATCTTTCATGATTGATTACTTTTGAATTTCCACATAGGCATCTCTGCTAAATTTCCACGAAACACATTTCACATTAAAATATCTAATAGCATTTCTTAGGAAATTCTAATGTTGTTTTAAGCCTACTCTAACATTAGCGTTGTTTTTTTGTAATATCCAATATATTACAAAGTATACAAAACACTACCAACCTCTAAAACAGACCGGTTTACAAATTAAGCCTATAAAACAATTGTTAGGCCTGGCTTTACTTTTGTTTATGAGGTAATGTGTAATTATTTTAAGCTACTATTATGTTATTAAAAAAGAGAATCCCACTTACCTATGTACTGGGAAAAATAAAATTGGAACTGTTACTGGTTATAGCATACACAGTAAGCTTTGAGCTGGTACACCATTTTTACCACATTGTAAAGGTAAATATCCCTATTGCGGTGCCTGCAATTATTGGTACTATTATATCGTTGCTATTAGCTTTTAAAAGTAACCAGGCCTACGACCGCTGGTGGGAAGCCCGCACTGTTTGGGGTGCTATTGTAAACGATTCGCGCACATTAATCCGCCAGGTGCTTACGTTTTACAAAGACCCGGATTTTTCTGTGGAAGCTAACGATTTTAAAGAACGCTTTGCTAAAAGGCAGGCAGCATGGTGCTATGCTTTGGCGCAATCATTACGTGGTAAAGACCCTATAAAACCTATTAAAACGCTACTTACCGAAGAGGAATTTAGATTTGTAAGCAACTTTAAACACGTACCAAATGCCATACTAATATTGCATGGTAAAGACCTGAAAAAAGCATTAGAACTTAATAAAATAAACAGCTACCAGCAGGTAGAAATGGATGGCATTCTTACCAAACTATGCGACTCGATGGGTAAATGCGAACGTATAAAAAACACCATTTTCCCTACTACGTATAGTTTATATATCCGTTTTATGCTGTGCTTATTTATAGTATTGCTGCCTTTTGGCCTTACCGATTATTTGGGCTACCTGCAAGTGCCTGTGGTTGGTATGATTGCGGCGGCTTGTTTCCTAATCGAAAAAATGGCCATCCATTTACAGGACCCGTTCGAGAACCGACCTACAGATACGCCTATGATATCGATATCTAACAATATTGAAAACAACCTTATGCAAATGGTTAACGAATACCGCAATGAATTTGAACTGGAAATGAAGCCAGAAAATAATAACCTGCACCATATACAGCCGGTTAAAAATGCATATTTCGTTCTGTAATAAAAGTAGTTTTAGGTTACATCAGTGCCGATGTATTTTAGTTTTTGTTTCCCGGGTTATTAGTGTTTCCCGGTGTATATTTGGCTCCGCCCTGTAATCCATACGGGGCGGTTTCAGTTTATATATACATTACTCGACAACCAACTTCATCATACTACGCTTATGGTTAGTGAAATTTTTAGATAAGTATAATTTGCGTGCAGCGTCGTTATGATTTTCAATTTCTAAATAGAGCACTTTTAACGAAAGTTCTTTTGCCTGCGCAATAACAAAGTCAAGCGTTTGGTTACCCAGGCCTTCGCCACGGGCACTTTCCACAATAAAAAGTTCGTCTAAAAAAGCAATGTGCCCTTTGTATTCAAAATTAAAAACAAAAGTTAATATGGCGTAGCCAGCTGGTTTGCCCTCAAATTCAATAACCCAGCCCTGGCCTAAACCTTTATTAGCAACAAATTCTAAAAACAAATCTTTAGATATTGCCTTGTCAAAAGCGTAGTTATCTATTGCGTAAAAATCGTGCATCATATCCATCACAATATCCGCATCGTTTTCTTCAAAAGGCTTAAAGGTTGCCTGTTTCATTGGTAATATGGTTTATAATTATGTTTACAGCCCCACGGTTCATACGCACAAAAGTATCGGCTACGTGCCCGGTTTCCCAACGGTAATCATCGTTATATACTAATTGCGATAGCGCGTCTTCCATCGTGTCTTTATCCCTTACCGCAATGCAACCGCCCATTTGTACCAACGCCACCGCTTCGGGAAACTTCTGGTGGTTAGGCCCAATAATTATGGGTACACCAAAAGCAGCAGGCTCCAGTATATTATGCAACCCGGCAGTGCCGAAGCCACCGCCTACATAAGCCACATCGGCATAGCTGTATATTTTACCTAAAATACCAATAGTATTGATAATAAAGACAGAATATTCTGCTAAATTTTTCCCTTCTTTTTCCGAAAACAAAACAGTGCTTTTAGTAATGTTGTTTTTAATATCGTTTATATGATCGTCACCTAAAGTATGCGGTGCAATTATAAATTTAGTATCGGTCGATTTATTGATGAAATCGAAAATCAACGCTTCATCCTTCGGCCATGAACTGCCCAGTACTACAGTTGTTTTTCCATCGATAAATTCCTCAATAAAGGACAAGCTATTGTCACGATCTAAAATTTCGCTTACACGGTCGTAACGGGTATCGCCACTTATGGTAACATTAGTAAAACCAATGGTTGCCAATAGTTTTTTAGAACTTTCATATTGCACAAAAAAGTGGCTAAATGCTTTAAATGCTTCGCGGTAAAAACCACCGTACCATTTAAAAAAGGCCTGATTTTCACGAAACAACCCCGATATTAAATAGGTTTTAGTTCTCGCCCTTTTAAGTTCGTTCAAGTAATTAGGCCAAAACTCGTACTTAATAAAAAAGGCTATTTCCGGATGCACTAATTGCATAAACTTTTTGGCATTCGCTAAAGTATCTAGCGGCAGGTACACCACAACATCGGCAGCCTTTGTGTTTTTACGAATCTCATATCCCGATGGCGAAAAAAACGTGAGTACAATTTTATGGTTAGGGTGCAACTGCCTCATTTTTTCCATAATAGGCAGGCCCTGCTCGTATTCGCCTAAGGAGGCCGCATGAAACCAAATGGTTTTATTGCCGGGTTGTATGTTTTGCGATAAAGTTTCGAAAACGCCTTTACGCCCCTCCACAAAAAGCTTGATCTTGGGGCTAAAAAGCGCCACGATTTTTAAGGCAAACGCGGCAATATGGGTAAGCAGGCTGTACACAAAAAACATAGGCAAAATATTGGTGCGCTAAATTACATACTTTATGGCATTTTGATTGGTAAGGAGGTATTAAATTAGTAATTTCGCATTGATTTAAATAATTTCAGCACAATGAAAAAAATCCAGATGGTCGATCTTAAAGGCCAGTATGAAAGCATTAAAGAAACCGTTAATGCATCAATTCAGGAAGTATTAGATAACACCGCATACATTAATGGGCCACAGGTTCATAAATTTCAGAAAGACTTAGAGCAGTATCTTGGCGCAAAGCACGTTATACCGTGTGCTAATGGCACAGATGCGCTGCAAATTGCCATGATGGGCCTTGGCCTTAAACCCGGCGACGAGGTTATTACTGCCGATTTTACGTTTGCCGCAACGGTAGAAGTAATTGCCCTGCTGCAACTTACTCCGGTTTTGGTAGATGTTGATGCAGACACCTACAACATATCTGTAGAAGCTATAAAAAAAGCCATTACACCAAAAACTAAAGCTATAGTTCCTGTACATTTATTTGGCCAGGCGGCAAATATGGAGGCTATTGTTGCCCTTGCAAAAGAGCACAACCTTTATGTTATTGAAGATAACGCCCAGGCTATTGGTGCAGATTATACCTACGCTGACGGTTCTAAAAAGAAGGCGGGCGTTATAGGCCATGTGGCTTCAACATCATTTTTCCCATCTAAAAATTTAGGCTGCTACGGCGATGGCGGTGCGATTTTTACTAACGATGATGATTTGGCACATTCGTTACGAGGCATTGTTAATCACGGTATGTATGTACGCTACCACCACGATGTTGTGGGTGTAAACTCAAGGTTAGACAGTATACAGGCAGCAGTGCTTAACGCTAAATTACCATTGCTTGATGGTTACAACGCAGCACGCCAGGAAGCCGCTAATAAATACAGCACTGCATTAGCAAACCATAAAAATATTATTACGCCTGTAATTAAAGGCACTCCGGACAGCCATGTGTTTCACCAGTATACCTTGCGTATTATTGATGCCGATAGAGATGCCCTAATGCAACACTTGCTGGATAAAGGTATACCATGTGCTATTTACTACCCTATCCCGTTACACAGCCAGAAGGCTTACGCCGATGCGCGTTATAACGAAGCCGATTTCCCGGTGACAAACCAATTGGTTAAAGAGGTATTATCGTTACCAATGCATACAGAACTTGATGACGAACAAATTAAATTTATTACCGATAGCGTTTTAGAATTTTTAAACTAAGCGATAATCCGTTCAATATAAAACCCCAGGCCATTACCGGCTTGGGATTTTTTTTTGCGATATTTGTATAAACACAAACAGCAATACTATGAACGAGCCTAAACCAAGATACATTCAGCCTGCACCAACAAAAAAGCGTGTAATACTATTTTCATTTCTGTGGCTTATCGGCTCCTTTTTGTTGCTAATATCTATGACCAATCTTTTTACCGAAAATTTCTTTCAGCCAAAGCATACAGCCTTATATATAATGATAATAGCCAATAGCTTTTTCGTTTTAAAAATGTGGCGAACGTATCTTAAAAACAATAAAGCATAGGTTACAGTTTTATCTTCCATAATAAATCTAAACTTATTACATGCTGATAACTAAATTGTGTTACAGGAGACACCGTAATAAAAGTAGGATTATAAACTACACCCATAAAAAAGGCTTTACTAAACTGAAAATACCCACTGGTTAATAACCCTAACCCACGGTTAATTTTATTTAGGGGAGCAGGCAAAATACCCTGTGTTTTATAATCATCGTTATCTAAACGCCAATCATAAATACTGTAGTTAAGTCCGTAACCTAACGTAAAGCGGTTAAGCTTATAATTATCGGTTACAGTAAAATTGTAGGCAATAGCGAATTGGTTTACGCCATCATAATCAACAGGAGCCGGAACAGGTGCTAAAAAATCGATGGTACTGCCAACTGTAAACTTTACATACTTAGTATCTTTATAATAATACTCTGCCCCTATAGATGCCCCAAAAAAACCACCCAGCTTTTTAACGCCCTCATTATGCGGCTGTAAATAAAAACCGTTTACATACGGGATTGAAATCAAAATATTAAACTGCCCTTTTGCTGTAGGATATTTCTTTTTTAGATAGGCGTTAATCCCGCCCCCTGCCTTTATAATGTTATCGGCATTAAAATCGTTTAGCAGCACTTCATTACCATAATAAAATCGTTTAGGGTTTGTAACATCTGTAAAATAACCCGCCAATGCAACAGGGCCATATGCCAGATTACCCCAAACAAATTGCCGGTTAAGCCGGGGCTTAATAGTAAACTTTTTAGTAACAGAATCTGTTATCAATACTACTTTTAAATCATCTTTAGACCTTTTTACAGTAACATTTGCCGGAAGATTGTAAATACTATCATACACTTTAGCCTGTGCCTTTGCATTGTTAGAGGAAATTTTGAGCGGATACTCCTTACTATTAAAAACGGTAGCACAGGATGTTAAGCACAGCAGTAGCGGTACTATAATTGCTTTTTTGAATGTCATGATTGGTTGTTTGGTATTCATGAGACGTTAAAAAACCAAAAAGGTTGCCTGAGTATTGATTTTTAATACAAATAAAAACCTCATTACAATTAGTAATGAGGTTTTTATATTCCGTTCACTTAAACTGCGACAAAAAACTGATTATACTCCAGCCGAAGCCGTTTCTGCTTCTTTATTTATTTTTTTAACCAACCCTTGTAACACATTACCCGGGCCAACTTCTGTAAATAGCATGGCACCATCGGCAATCATGTTTTGTACACTCTGCGTCCATTTTACAGGAGCCGTAAGTTGTATAATAAGGTTACGTTTAATTTCTGTAGCATCGGTAACTGCAGTAGCAGGTACGTTTTGGTATACCGGGCAAATTGGGTTAGCAAATGTAGTTTGCTCTATCGCAGCAGCAAGCTCCTCACGGGCGGGCTCCATCATGGGCGAATGGAAAGCCCCACCTACCGGTAGTAATAAAGCACGTTTAGCACCAGCACCTTTTAAAGCCTCACAAGCTGCCTCAACCGCTTTAGTTTCGCCAGATATTACCAGTTGCCCAGGGCAGTTATAATTAGCTGCCACAACTACACCATCAATCTGCGCGCAAACATCTTCCACAATTTTATCTTCAAGGCCTAAAACCGCAGCCATAGTGCTTGGTGTAATTTCGCAGGCCTTTTGCATAGCAAGCGCACGTTGCGATACTAATTTTAAACCGTCTTCAAATGTTAACGATCCTGCTGCAACCAAGGCCGAAAATTCGCCCAATGAGTGACCTGCAACCATATCTGGAGTAAAGCTATCGCCTAAGGTTTTTGCCAATATTACCGAATGTAGAAATACAGCCGGTTGTGTAACGCGTGTTTCTTTCAATTCTTCAGCAGTACCGTTAAACATAATATCTGTAATACGGAAACCTAATATATCGTTGGCTTTTTCAAAAAGCTCTTTGGCCTGCGCGTTGCTTTCGTAAAGCTCTTTGCCCATGCCTGTAAATTGTGCTCCCTGACCCGGAAAAACATATGCCTTCATGTATAATTTCATTTTTGTTTGTAATTGCAAAAATAGCTTTTTTTTCAGGAGCAGCAACACTTAACAGTTATTGCGAATTATTTAATTATTTTATTTTTTAGTGCAAAAAACTCAAAAGCTTTAAAATATCGCGACGTAAAACTCCTCTAAAAAGTATACTTTTTAGAGGAGAAAAAATTATTTATCACAAAATAATCTTAAAATACATTTTTTTAAAACTAACGTTTCAGCATTTTTTTTATATTTTTGAGAATACACTAACATTTATTTAATACTTATGCATAAAACTACATTTTTTAACAAATTAAAAAAAACAGCATTATCTGCATTTGCAGTAGGCTTAATTACGCCAGTGGCGTGGGCACAAACCTGCCCCACTAACATTACAGTTAGTGGCAGCCCTACAAGTTGTGGTGCCGTTGTAACTTTTACAAATCCTACAGGGCCATCAGCACTATCTACAAATTACGTTACCAACCCCAGTGCTACGCTAGACCAAACAACAGGCTGGACGTTAGTTAACGGCGGCCAGGGATGGGTTGCAAAAGAAGGTGGATTTATAACATCGTATGTGCAATGCACAAAATCGCAGGTAATTACTTTGGCAGATAAGGGCTTAACAGCTGCTTATCTAGACACATCTCCAACCATATCGGTGTCAGAAGATTACAAATCATATGGTATACTAAATGATACCTATTTTTTTAATGTTGAGCTTAGGGGGGCAACCGGCAATGTTTTAGCATCGTATAGCTCTGGCACATTAACAACCAGCTTTACAACGCAAACAGTTACTAAAGTATTTACAGGTTATCCGGCAGGTGTAAGAAGCATTTATATACAAGACGGTGGTAAAGATACCGAAGGATGGGCCGGGCAATACGGACCCTTTATAAATAATACAAAAGTTCAGGTTAATTTACCAATTGCAACAACCATTCTTCAAACAAAAGGGCTAGCAAGTGGCGCTACATTTCCGGTAGGCACAACAACTAATACATTTACTGTTACCACTAATGGCGTACCTACACTATGCTCGTTTGATGTTGTTGTTAATGATGTTACCGCACCAACTGTAATTACCAAGCCGGCAGCGATTAAACTAAGCGCCACCGGAACAGTTAACCTTTTGCCGACAGATATTAATAACGGATCTACAGACAATTGCGGTATAGCCACTATGATTCTTGATAAAACATCTTTTGATTGCAGCAATATAGGTACCAACACCGTGACCTTAACCGTTACAGATACACACGGCAATATATCTAAAAAAACAGCAGTGGTTACCATTACAGATGATATAATGCCTGTAGCAATTACTAAACCTGTTACTATACAATTAAATGCACAGGGCACTGTAACTTTAGATCCTTCAGTTGCGAACAATAATTCTACAGATAATTGCGTACTTAAATTTACCGCAGATAAAACAGTATTTACATGCGAAAACCTAGGGGCTAATACCGTTACAATAACCGCTACAGATACAAGCGGCAATACATCTGCAGCTACAGCAGTTGTTACTGTTACAGATGCTATTACCCCTGTAGTGGCTACTAAACATGCTATTGTAAAGCTTGATGCGCAGGGTAATGGCACGCTAACACCCGAAGAAATAAACAAATCATCTACAGATAATTGCAGTATTGCAAGTTATGCCGTAAGCAAAACCGCATTTACCTGCGAAAACATTGGCGAAAACACCGTTACTTTAACTGTTACCGATGCCAGCGGAAATGCAGCCACAGCTACATCTATAGTATTAGTTGCCGATGTAAACTCTCCAATGGTAATAACTAAACCTTTCACTGTAAGCCTTGATGCCAATAGTGCCGCTACTATTACAGCCGAAGATATTGACAATAACTCTACAGATAATTGCAGCATAACAAAATACACTGTGAGTAAAACCACTTTTAGCTGTGACGATTTAGGAGACAATACAGTAACACTAACCGTAACTGATGCTTATGGCAACATCGCTTCTCGAACAGCTACTGTAACTGTAACAGACCCTAATAACAATTGCACAACAGCCGGATTTGAAAATGCAAGCTTAAATGCCGATGTAAAATTATACCCTAACCCTACTAACGGCACTATTACCATTGCTACCAGCAAAAATGTAAATAATGTTGAGGTTTATGACATTAGTGGCCGCCTGGTTAAAAACCTTAACCTTAAAGGCACAGGTAATTTAACTACAGATATTTCTGCTCTTAATGCGGGTGTATACTTTGTGAAAATTTATGGAGATAATTCATCTGCTATAAAACAGATCGTGAAGCAATAGGTTAGTTTTTTAATAATAAAAGCCCGTCTGAAAGTAATTTTCAGACGGGCTTTTTTATGGTTAAATATAGAAGAGTTTAACGGGTTCTATAACCATATCTTAGAATCGGTTAGTAAGGTTTAACTATCTTCATACAAGTAATTCAGCCTAAACCTATGAACAACGACTTACCAAATTTAAACGGTTTCCCTACGGATAACCTACCATCTACCCAACTCAAATACGACATAGTGGCCAGAAAGTTTATAACTGGCATACACAACCACCACAAGCGTAATGTACCAGTTTCACTAAGTAATGACCTTGGGTTAATTGGTGCGGTCTTAAAGGGATTGGCGGCATTAGTTGTAATGATAGTAGTAAGTATATGGTGGGTTTTAAAAAAACTAAAACCACTTCGTTAAAATGACTTATCACTTACTCACCAACAGTGACTAAACTATTTGATTTCTATGAATTCAGATTTAATAATACCTTTTTGTTTTAAAAGTTCCATATCTGTTTTTTCAGAAATTAAAAGTAATGTTTGTAAATCGCCGATTGTATCTATATCAATCTTAAAATCTTTCCTATTGGTATAAAAGCTAAAATCAGAGTTATTTCTTTTTTTTGAAAATGATTTACCAATTAATGATTTAGCAACATATTTTTTACTACCAATCTTAAAAACTATACTATCTATGTTTTTTATTTTGAATAAACTTTCTCGTTGTTGCTGCTTAGGAATATAATAATTTAACCCTCCATACTTTGTTGTATACAGGAGCCCGTTGTAAGTGCTAATATTATTATCTTTATATACTTCTGCAATAATGTTATCTTCATTTTGACAAGAAATTAAAGATAGACTAAGTAGTAGAAATAAAATTTTACTTCTATTCATTTTTTTTATAATATCTAACATCTTCTAAAGTAAAATTTGTGTTTTGGTCATTATTAAAGTCATTTATAATTTCAGTAAGAGATGCAACACGTGGTTTAGCCTGTCGCCCATCTTTAGATGTTACATAAACTGTTCCATCATTACTTGTACTATAATATGAAACCGTATGTAAACCTCCAATTGAAGCAATACCTCCATTCATTTCAAGATTATCAAAGTTAGATATTTGAGTGAATCCTTCTGTTGAATTAACTTTCATTGGGTTAGGAAATTGCTGATACTTAGAGGCATTTGCAGGAATAATTTCTTCTCTATTGACCGCCATTTGAGCACACTCATCGCATTCATAATTATCATGAGCAGGGTCGCTTTTGGCTTTTCCGTTTTTAATATCTTTTAAACTTCCTCCTTTGGACTTGCCTATCGCTTTTGTAACATTATTATTAAGCAATATTACATTACCCGCCTTAAACTTAAAATTCTTATCCGTAACCGTTACACCATATTTTTTCAATAATTTGGCCGCATTATCTCCTTTTTCGACAATAAGGTTTCCATTTTTGTCAGGTTTAAAAGCTAAATAATTAGGTTCATGTCTTGGAAAATAATCTTGTGAAGAACCATTCTCGACTACTTGCATGCCATCTGGGTCTATAAAGTACACAGGATTATCCATTGCATACGTATATGGACTCCAACGTCTACCTTTCTCCGCCAGCGGGTCGATATTCATCCATCTACCAATTGCAGGGTCGTAATTACGCGCTCCATAATCATACCAATTAAGCTGTATACCGCCCACGCTCTCGTCTTGCAGCTCCTTGCCGTTGTACTTATACTTATAAGCTATCTCATCAATGCAAAATGTCCTTTTATCTCTGGCGAAGCGTTATCAAGCCTTACAATATACCAGTAATCGCTGGCAGGTAATGGCCTGCCGTTAAAAGTGCCATCCCACGAGGGGTTTTGGCGGTTAAGTATAGTTATTAACTTACCATAGCGGTCGAAAATAGTTACAGATGCCATTGGCAGTTTACCCATACCGGCAAGGGTAAACACATCGTTTACAGTATCGCCATTGGGTGTAAATACAAGCGGAATTAAATTAACAGTAAAGCGTGCCGAATCTGTACCACAATTTTTAACCGATTTAGCATAAGCAGTGTACACGCCACTGGCCAATCCGTAAAATGTAGCCGATGCCTGGTAATTAGTTCCATCTACAGAGTATTCAAAATTTTCAGGGTCGGTGTTAGAAAGCACAACGGTGGCACTTTCATTTTTTACAGTAACACTGGTAATTTGTGGCCCGGCAATAGTTATTGCCGTAAATGTTTTAGTTGCTGTACAACCGGCAGTATTAGTTAAATCAACCGTATACATCCCTGCTTTAGTAACTGTAATAACTTTTGTGGTTTCGCCTGTGCTCCATTTATAGGTAACATCCGTTAGGCCGGCATCAAGATCCTGATCTGTATTTTCGCAAAACTTAACCTCAACATCATTACCGGCATTAGGCGTCTCCAGTACCGTTACTGTTACCGCTACCCTGCTTGCCGCAAAACAACCATTATTAACAGCATCTGCATAAAAAGTAGTTTCGCCTGTAATAACAGGAGTTACAAAACTATCCCCCGCACCTAAAGATGTTCCGCCGGTAGCAGCAGCATACCAAATAACACTACCTACAGATGCTGTTGCCTGCAATGTAGCTGTGCCACCACCACATATAGCAACCGTTGCATTAGCAACTGTAACTACAGGTATAGCATTAATTGTTGCTTTAACTAAAGTTCGGGTTGCAGTAGTACAGGTTGAATCATAGGCCGATGCATAATAATTTGTAGTTGCAGTAAGGTTAGGCGTTGTGTAACCAGATCCGGCAGTATCTGTATACAATAAGGTTCCGCCGGTTGCATCGCTATACCAATACACGGTGCCACTATCTGCAACTGCTTTTAGGTTTACACTGCCAGACCCGCAAAGGGTTGCATCGGTAAAACCTGTAATTTTAGGTATTGTAACAGTTGTAGTTGCCGATATTTGCGGTGCAACTTCTGTAGGCGATCCAAATTCTACTATGTAACCCCGCGCCATATAACTGCCCGAAGGGTCGCCATCTACAGATAAATCATTCCATGATCCGGGTATTCCAATTCCGGGAGCTGTAACGTGTGCATAATTTTCAGCACCACGGGTATTATTTGGTTCACCATTATTCCAGTTTGCATAATTAGGTGTAGATCCGTTAGCAGCACCATTCCAAAAAACTGTTCCTGCTTCGGGGCCTGTAACCCATTTCCAGACACCTTCGGTTTCGGCATCACTTCCGCCTATCCAGCCGTTGCCCGATGCCTGCTCGCCACACAACTTTGCCTCATCGGCAGATAGTAATGTAGCCAGGTATCCTTTTAATCCATAATAGGTAAGTTGTTCTGCCGCTGCTTTTGCTAATGTCCAGCTAATACCGTTTTGAGCTACATATTTATAATAGTGCTGGGTAGAAGCAAGATAATTAGCATCGCCAATAGTAATAGAAAATGTGCGTGTACCCGACGGATTTGCCGCCGTGGTAGTATAAACTACATTTTTTATAGCCTGTATTAAAGTTGCGTAAGGTATTGCCTGGCTATTGCTTGTGCTTTTTATAGTAAGCTTTCCTGCAGTAACATCAAAACTGGTTGTTATATCTGCCACGGTTGCATTAAGCGATAAATTATCCTGCCCATTAACATAGCCCGATGATATTTGCACGTAAATTGCATTAACATTGGTAGGGCTTGCATCAGGATCGGTAATATTAAAAGCAGTAACCACATTTATAGGAGTACCGGGGCAATACACCTGATTTCCTGTTGCAGTTAGCACTGGTGGCTTATCTGTGGTAGTTTGGGCAAGCGCAAAAAAACAGGATAGCAACAAAATTAATTGCATCCTTATATATATCGATGTAGAATTATTCATTTCGTAAAAATATAAAAATATATTTAGGGCATTGTTAATCTTTTAGGTAATATAATTTCTGAAAGATATCCCAAACCACAATACCGGCACTTACCGATATATTAAGCGAATGTTTCGTACCCAATTGCGGAATTTCGATAGTGCCATCGCACAGGTTAACCGCTTCCTGAGAAACACCTTTAACCTCATTACCAAACACTAACGCATATTTTTTTTCTTTTTCAGGTTTAAAATCCTGAAGCATAATGGCATTTTCTACCTGCTCTATAGCAAGTACATCCAAGCCATCATTTTGCAGGTTTTTAATCACTTCAAGCACATCTTTTTGGTGCTCCCAAACCACGGTATCGGTAGCGCCAAGGGCCGTTTTATGAATTTCTTTATTAGGTGGCGTTGCAGTTATGCCGCACAAGTATATTTTTTCGATTAAAAAAGCATCAGCTGTTCTAAAAACCGAACCAATATTATGCAGGCTCCTAATATCATCCAATACTATAATTATAGGTGTTTTACCGGCCTGTTTAAATTCTTCGGTATTTTTACGTTCCAGTTCGCTGTTGGCTAATTTCCTCATATATATTCGCTTCTTTTCGGCAAAATTAAGCCAATACATTTAGTAAATCCAAAAAAATAACCGCCCATACATACAGGCGGCTAAAAATTGCAGAAATAAGTCTGGGGGCTACGCTTTTGTTTCAGCACCTGGTTTGCCATTTCTGTGCATACCGTGGCCACCACGTGTTTTTTCAGATGCTTTCCATTTAGTATACTGGTCAGCTGTAAGAATGTTTTTCATTTTAACATCAAAAGCATCATTATCTTTTTTCATTTGCGCCTGCATAGCAGCATGGTCGTGCTTTTCGCCCGGCTTTGGTTCTGTTGGCTTAGCAGCAGCACGTTGTTTTTCCTGTTCGGCATAAAGTGCTTTTACTTTAGCTTGCTGGCTATCGTTAAGGTTTAATGATTGCGCCAGTTCTCTGGATTGTTGGTCTGGCGTTACTTTTTCCATTTTAGGCCTTCCACCTTCTTTTACCGGTGCTTTTTCTTGTGCAAAGGTGGTTAGTCCTGCTAATAACATAGCAGCCATTACAAATTTTTTCATTTTTATTGTTTTAAATTGATTGTAATAAAGGTACAGCAATACTTATACCAGTAAAAATAAATTGAGGTAAATCGTACTAAAAGTGCGGTGAACCAAATTAGCGGGTACTGGTAATAGGGCATACAACAATCTGCTTTTTTTTGTTTAATTTCGCCCTATAAGTAATAAAACCCTATTCCATTGGCATCTACAGAAAAGCAGGCAAAAGAAACCCCGTTAATGAAGCAGTACAACACCATTAAGGCGAAATATCCTGATGCTTGCCTGCTGTTTCGCGTAGGCGATTTTTACGAAACCTTTGGCGAAGATGCCGTTAGGGCTGCCGGAATTTTAGGCATTGTACTTACTAAACGTGGTGCAGGCAGCGAAACCGAAACAGCGCTGGCAGGTTTTCCGCATCATTCGCTTAACACTTATTTGCCTAAACTGGTAAAGGCAGGGCTGCGTGTAGCAATATGCGATCAGTTGGAAGATCCTAAAATGACCAAAACCATAGTAAAACGTGGTGTGACCGAACTGGTTACCCCCGGAGTATCTATGAACGATGAGGTGTTACACAGTAAATCTAACAATTTTTTAGCATCGGTTTATTTTGGCAGAAAAACATTAGGTATTTCATTTTTAGACATTTCTACCGGCGAGTTTTTAACCGCGCAGGGCAATGAAGAATATATAGATAAGCTTTTGCAGAATTTTAGCCCCAGCGAAGTATTAGTGCCAAAAAATGAAAAAGGCAACTTTAAAGAAATTTTTGGCGATGATTACCATACTTTTTACCTTGAAGACTGGGTTTTTAAAGAAGATTATGCCTTCGAGAGCCTTACCTCCCACTTTGGTACTAACTCACTAAAAGGTTTTGGCGTAGAAGAATTGCAGGAGGGTGTTATAGCAAGTGGTGCTGTACTGTATTATTTAAGTGAAACACAACACAACCGTGTGCAACATATTACCAGCATACAGCGTATTGCCGAAGATGCTTATGTTTGGATGGATCGTTTTACAATCAGAAATCTCGAACTGTATCAAAGCCCGAACGTAAATGCGGTTACATTGCTTGATGTTATAGACCGTACGCTATCGCCTATGGGCAGCCGACTGCTTAAACGCTGGCTGGCCCTGCCTTTAAAAGATGGTAATAAAATACGTGCCCGCCACGAAGTAGTGGCTTATTTAAAAGATAACAAAAGCATACATACCCGCATACAAAATCAGATTAAGCAAATATCTGATCTTGAACGGTTGATATCTAAAATAGCTACAGGTAAAGTGAGCCCGCGAGAAGTGGTATACCTTAAAGATTCGCTCGATGCTATTATCCCTATAAAACAACTGGCTCTGGAAAGCCATAATGAGGCGCTAAAAGCCATTGGCGACAGCCTGCACAGATGCGACCTGCTGCGTGAAAAAATAAAAACCACGCTGCACCCCGAAGCCCCTGTTGCCATAAGTAAGGGCAATGCGATTGCTACAGGTATTCACCCAGAACTGGACGAGCTGCGTGCCATAGCTTATTCGGGCAAGGAATATCTGGAAGGTATAGAGCGCAGGGAGTCGGCGTCTACAGGAATATCGTCACTTAAAATATCCTTCAACAATGTGTTTGGATATTATATTGAAGTCCGCAATACACATAAAGATAAAGTTCCGCCAGAGTGGATACGCAAGCAAACATTAGTAAATGCCGAACGTTATATTACCGAAGAGCTTAAAGAATACGAAACTAAAATATTAGGTGCCGAAGAGAAAATCCATCACCTTGAAACGCAGCTTTTTGAGCAACTTGTGGTTTGGATTGCTACTTACATTAAACCGGTACAGCTTAATGCCAGCCTTATTGCCCAGATGGACTGCCTGGCATCGTTCGCGCAACTGGCTATAGAAAATAAATACGTTTGCCCGGAAATTGACGAGAGTTACGAACTGGATATTAAAGAAGGCCGCCACCCGGTTATAGAAAAACAATTGCCTGTAGGTACGCCCTATATTACCAACGATGTTTTTTTAGACCGCGAGTCGCAACAAATAATAATGATTACCGGACCCAATATGTCGGGTAAATCGGCGATACTGCGCCAAACAGCATTAATTGTATTATTGGCACAAATGGGAAGCTTTGTACCTGCCAAAAGTGCCCGCCTGGGTGTGGTAGATAAAATATTTACCCGCGTAGGAGCGTCTGACAATATATCGATGGGCGAATCGACCTTTATGGTGGAGATGAACGAAACGGCAAGTATCCTTAATAACCTGTCTGACAGAAGCCTTATTTTATTAGACGAAATAGGCCGAGGAACGAGTACTTATGATGGTATTAGTATTGCCTGGGCTATTGCCGAATTTTTGCACGAGCACCCATCGCAGCCTAAAACGCTTTTTGCTACACACTACCATGAGCTTAACGAAATGCAGGATATTTTTACCCGCATACAAAACTACAATGTAAGCGTTAAAGAACTTAAAGATACTGTACTCTTTATACGCAAGCTTGTAAAGGGAGGCTCTGCGCACAGTTTTGGTATTCACGTGGCCAAGATGGCCGGGATGCCACAAACAGTTATACAAAAGGCACAGAAGATGCTTAAAAAACTGGAGAAGAATCATTCGGGTGAAGCGCTTGGTGCTATTAAGGCATCGATTAAAGATGAACTGCAACTGAGCTTTTTTAACCTCGACGACCCATTGCTGGAAGAAATCAAGGAAGAAATTATAAACCTGGATATAAATACCCTTACCCCGGTAGAGGCATTGATGAAGCTAAACGAGATAAAACGCATGCTTACCAAATAACAATTAAAAAAGTTTTTATTTTAAGACAAACGTTATCAGAAAGTTATGATTTTATTGAAAAAAAAGTTCTATAAACGCTTGCAGAACTCAAAAAAGCCCGTATATTTGCACCCGTAATAATGACACAACAACGTTCATATACTTAATGCGAAAATAGCTCAGTTGGTAGAGCGCAACCTTGCCAAGGTTGAGGTCGCGGGTTCGAATCCCGTTTTTCGCTCAATATTTTTTTTTAAGCTCGAGTGGTGGAATCGGTAGACACGCTGGACTTAAAATCCAGTGGGTAGTAATGCCCGTGCGGGTTCAAGTCCCGCCTTGAGTACAAGATATTTAAAGCCTATAATTTTTATTGTAGGCTTTTTTTATGCGTGGTAGTTTCTGGGATTTATTAATACTACCGAAATTAAATCGCTATGCGATATCAAAAAATCAATTAGTGATAATTTGTGGAATTCGTGTTTAAAACTTCTCCTAAAACAAAAGCGAGGCTACCTTTTTAAGATAGCCTCGCTTTTATTTAGGATAGTAAGCACTGCCTACTGCGACTGTTCACTGAAATACTAGATTACTCTTTCTTATCCTTCTTTTTAAACAAACCGTTTATTACATTTTTAGCTGCGTTTTTAGCTGCCTCCTCTGCTTTTTGTTTCGTCTCGGCATTTGTCGCCGGAGTATTAGTTTTAGTAGTATCTGTAGTTGTTTTTCCCTTACCGTTGATAAGGCCATTTAATAGCTCTTTACCCTTATCTGTAGCCTGGTTTATGTATTTGTCCTTTTGCTGGTTTACAAGCTGCGTGGTAAGGCTGGTTACCGACTTAGTAAGATCGGTGCTTACCTTAGGGTTTTTAAACGTACCTGTAATAATCGCGTTAACCGGAACACTTATTTTGCTGCCATCGGTTTTAAGGGTGGTAAGCAGTTTGTTTACCTCAGCACCCATGTATTTTGCAGGCACTTCAAATCCTATGTTATAATTCATGGTCTGGTCGAAACCATGTGTACCCGCTACATCAATATCAATATCCTGATACTTCAGTTTAAACGGTTTAATAATCACTTTACCATCGTTAAACGTAAGGTTAATTTTCTGGTTCAGGTTTATTTTCGACGGGTCTAAAAACTTAACGTTAGTAGTAAGCGCACTCAATACTTTAGAGTTTGACGTGTTGATAACCGTATTCGATAATGCCCCGGCTAAATCTCCCGTTAGCGAGTTAAGGTCGGGTGTCAATTCTTTCGCATCAAGGTTACCTTTAACATTAATGGTAGTATTTAATTTACCACTAATCACATCGGCAATAGGCGCGATAGCTTTAAGCATTTCCAGTTGCGTGAACGACTGCGTGATATCCATATTGTTAAGTACAAGGCCCATATCAAATGTAGGTTTCGCCTCTTTAGTAGATACTTTACCGTTAAAGCCAATGTTACCCCCAAACACCGATGTTTTTACGTTTTGCAACGTTACGGCTTCATCTTTAATAATCATCTTGCCCGAAACATCGGTAAGATTCAGGTTATCATAGATTACAGTATTGGCTTTGGCTGTAATAGTACAATCTAAAAATGCGGGTATTTTAACCCCGCCTGATTTCGCGGCTGTTTTGGTCGTAGTTGTTTTCTCGCCGTCGGTTTTCTTGGCCGTGGTAGTTGTAGCAGTAGTTGTTGGGGCCATAAAGTCGGCCACCACAAGTTTGTTGCTACTCATATTAAAGTTACCCTGCAGCGTTTGATTTTTAAGGATGAAACCATAAAAATTATCGAGCGTACCAGTAATCGAAACATCCGACGCGCCTGTTTTAGCATCAAAGCGGCTCAGGCTGATACGGCTTGGGTTAAACTGAACATCGGCTTGGCTGATAACAAATGGTTTCGGGAAACCATCGGCAGCATAATTAAACCCGCTAAGGCTAAGGCTACCATTATTCTGCATTTTTTCGTAGGCACCGGTTTCCACCGATTTCATATCGAATTTAGTTTCCACATTTGCCCTCAATATACCCGATAATGGCACACTAAGTTTAACCGGATACGCCTTGCTCACGTTGCTAAGATTTATGATCCCTTTCAGTTTGGCATCTACCAATGGGTTCTCGATAATGTTGCGCACGTTAGCGCTGGCATCAAAAACATCCTGGTCTATTTTAAACGAAAGTTTATCAAGGTTTACATAGGTGTCGTTAAGGACACCTGTTTCATTGATAATTTTGGTATCGATAACAATATTCTCAACTGATTTTGGCAGGTCAGGATATTTAAACGATGCGTTATTACTAGCAATAGCAACGTTGAATTTCGGCACAGTAGTATCGCTAACAAGTCCGTTTACTTTACCGTTTATGGTAAAATCGCCCTCGGTTTTTACATTCGCAATACTACCTGAGTACGATTCCGGAATTAACCCTAAAAAGTTTTTAAATGATGAGGTTGGCGTTTTAAAGGTAAGGTCAATTTGTTGGCCTGCTTCCTGTAATGCCACACTACCATCAAACTCTAAAGGCAGTTGATTTATAAAAGCCTTGTTTTCTTTAAACGTATAAATACTCTTGTCAAGATCCATACCCAGCACGGCATCCAGCTTAAGCTTTACTTTACGCATGTAATTGGTTTTATCCATATCTACAGTAAGCGTTGCTGTGGTATGCGTATCAAGATCTAACTTGTTAGCGGCAAAGTTACCTTTACCACTGTGGTTAAGGCTATCGATAACTACTTTAACTTTAGATCGTTCATCGTAATACTTAAATTTCAGGTTCGCCACATCATAATTCTGGATGCTTAACGCGAATGGTTTTGAAGGTTCAGACGATGCCGGTTTCTCCTCCGCTTTTTTAATAGCTATATCAAAGTTGCCCAACCCATCTTTATTAAACAGTATGTTTACCACACCATCTTTAGTGCTAATCGATTCCAGGTTCATGGTTTCGCCTTCACTTTTAAATAGCTCTTTAACCGACATATTTAAGTTAAGCTCTCCCATGTATACCAAGGTATCGCCGGCAAAAGGGGCTTTGTTTATAACACTCAGCTTATCGATAGTTACACTTGCTTTTGGGAAGTGGCTAAACAAACTAAGGCTTACATCTTCAAAGGCCACGGTAGCATCTACCTGGTCGTTAATGGCCTTAACCACCATTGCTTTTATTTTATCTTTAAATAAAAACGGCGCGGCAGCAAGGGCTATAATGATAACAAGAAGGACAATACCTGTCCATTTCAAGATTTTTTTAACCATAATATTCTTTAATTTTTCGCTACTAAGATACGTAGTATAACGTATTTATCGGATATTTATTTCAAAAGGCATAATGGCCTGCGCACCCCTAAGCTGCGTTACACGCCTTATGCGCTCTATCATTTGGTAGCTTTCTTCGCCTACTTGTTCCTTAATAAAATCCTCTTTGCTTTGTGCAAATGGCAATCCGCTAAGTCCTTTTAGGTATTTATCGAACGAGCGTTCAAATTCAGGATAGTTTTGTGTACTGTATTTTGTGGTCTTGCCCAGTTTAGCAGCATATTTAATAGCCTGGTCTAAACCACCAATTTCATCTACCAAGCCCACTTTAAGCGCGTCGGCACCTGTCCAAACCCGGCCTTGTGCAATGCTGTCTACAGCCGCTGGGGTCATGTTACGGCCTTTAGCCACACGGTTTACAAATGTATTGTACACATGCTCTACCCCTTGCTGAATTACCTCACGAGTATTGTCTTTAAGTGGTGTAAACAAACTGTACCCTGCCGCATTACTGTGCGTACTTACCTGCTCTGTATGAATACCAAGGTTGTTAGACACTTTAGAGAAATTAGGCAACACGCCGAAAACCCCAATAGATCCTGTTAAGGTACTTGGCTCTGCAAAAATCCTGCTGGCGTTACAAGATATGTAATACCCGCCCGAAGCCGCATAGTTACCCATAGATACTACTACCGGTTTTTTCTTTTTAGCAAGCTCGATCTCTCTCCAGATAAGTTCCGATGTTAGCGCGCTACCCCCCGGGCTGTCTACTCGCAACACGATCGATTTTACATTTTTGTCCTCTATAGCTGCTTTAAAAGCTTCCCTAACGGCAATTTCGCCAATCACGTTTACATCGCCTTCGCCACCAGTAATTTCTCCCTGTGCGTATATAATGGCAACTTTATCGGTAGCATCGTTAAGCAGGCTGTTAACCGCGGTCGCTTTTACGTAATCTAAAATTTCAACTTTGTTGTACTCTTCGTTATTTTTAACCTTAAGTGCTTTTTTAATACCGCTTTCAAACTCGTCCATATAGCCTATTTTATCAATAAGCTTGGTTTGTTTGGCTAACTCTGCCGTGCGTGCACCAAGATTTTCGGCAATAGCGTTAAGGCTATCCACTGATATTTTTCTACTTGCCGATATATCTGTAGCGACAGAACTCCATATAGAAGTTAGCAATGCTGTAACCTGCTCCCTGTTAGCCGGGCTCATTTCGTTAGCAAGGAAAGGCTCTACAGCACTTTTATATTTACCATGACGGATAACTTCCATCTTGATGCCTGTTTTTTCCTGAAAATCTTTATAGAACATTACCTCGCTCGAAAGGCCTTTAAAATCTAGGTCGCCCGCCGGGTTCAGGTAAATAGTATCGGAAACCGAATTAAGGTAATAATCGCTTTGCGAATACGTATCTGAATAAGATACTACAAACTTGCCTGATTTTTTAAACTCGTTAAGTTTATCGCGTAATGATTTATTTTGAGCCATACCCAGCCTTGTTGAGCTATTGGTTATGGTAATACCTTTTATTTTTGAGTCGGTTTTAGCAGCATCTATAGCATTAAGCACATCAACCAGGCCATCTTTAGGCTCAGAGTTTAAAAAGCTATAGGTATCGTTATAAAAGGTTCCGCCGTAATCATGGCTTACCTCTTCAAGGTTAAGTTCTATAACCGAATTATCTTTTACATCAACAACATCTTTATCACTACTGCCAGAGGCTGCAACACCCACTATAACCAGCATTAATATAAAGAATAAAAAAAAGAACAAAAACAGCCCCACAAGCGTGGATAGTACATTTTTTAAAAACTGCATAATAACAAAAATTTATTTTTTAGATAAGTAGCAAAAGTACGCCTTATGTTACAGCATGATATGATATGTTCTAAATTTATTAACAGTTGGCACTATTTTAAAAACCGCAACAAAATGTTTAGTTACTTTGCAGCCTATGAAATTTCAGAACAGCGCCATTTTATCATTAGGGAGTAACCTTGGTTACCGTTTGCACAATTTGCAACAGGGTATAGATTATATTCACACCAATGTAGCAACTGTTGTAAAAACATCGGGGGTGTACGAAACACCTGCTTGGGGGTTTGAAGGCGAAGCATTTTACAACTGCGCTATACTTATACACACTACTAAAACGGCAACGGAATTACTGGCTGACCTGCAACTGGCCGAACAAAATGGTGGTAGGGTTCGTAGTGCTACCGGCGAATACATATCACGTACTATAGATGTAGATATTATTGCATTTAATGATGATGTTATTAGTCAGCCTGATTTAGATATTCCGCATTTGCGGATGCGCGACCGTAATTTTGTGCTGTACCCACTTAAAGATGTTGCCCCGCATTGGGTACACCCGGTGCTTAATTTAACCATTACCCAGCTTATTGCCACTACCGATGATGCCAGTCCGTGCACATTAGTGCAGCAGCTGCCGCAGCCACTTGCGTTATTTAATCCGGAACAGTTTAATTATATTGCCATTGAAGGGAATATTGGTGCGGGAAAAACATCGTTAGCTGCGAAAATATCGGAAGATTTTAATGCCCGCTTAGTACCCGAACGTTTTGCCGATAATCCGTTTTTACCCAAGTTTTATAAAGACCAGGCAAGGTATGCTTTCTCGTTAGAAATGTCATTCCTGGCCGACCGCTATCAGCAATTATCTGACGACCTATCGCAGTTTGACTTATTCAGTGATTTTGTAGTAGCTGATTACCATATTTTTAAATCGCTTATATTTTCTAAAGTCACGCTAAGCGATGAGGAGTACCGCCTGTACCGCCGCCTGTTTGATATTATGTATAAAGATTTACCCAAGCCAGGCTTGTACATTTACTTATACCAAAATACCGAAAGGCTTCTGCAAAATATAAAAAAACGTGGTCGCAGCTACGAGCAGGACATCCAGGCAAGTTATCTTGAAAACATAAACCGCGGCTACCTTGATTTTATAAAATCAGTAACCGGGCTTAATGTTTTAATTATAGATGTTACCAACCGTGATTTTGTAAACAAACAGGACGATTATTTGTGGCTTTTAAATGAAATAAATTTAAAGTCGAAAGCTTAAAGCCGAAGGTCGAAAGTCTGGTGTTGTCATTCAGAGCGAAGTGCAACGAAGTCGAAGAATCTGAAATATAACTATTGACTGACTTCTTCATTCCATTTATCAACCGCTAAAATGTGATCTTTTAATACAAATTCTCTTATTTTTTTCAAATATTCAACAATCTGTTTTTTCTCATCATTAATAATTGACAAAAATTTTTCAGTATCAGATTTCTTAAAAACTTCTTTTTCTAAGATTTCAGCTATATCAATTGACTTTTGTAGGACATCAAAATGTTTTATTATTACATTTTTTTCTTTAAGTTTGGGACTTTGTTGTAAATAATTTGTAATAGTTAGAATAACATTCAATATTCTGACAATCGGATGTGGATGAGTATTTTGCTCATAATACATTTCTAATTTTGTGCTATCGAATGATATTAAATAAAGCAATAGTCCAGCACAGAAAACTTCAATTAAAGATTCCATCCTTTCAGAAGAAATATTATCTCCCATCATCTTTAGACCATATTGTTGAAGGTGTGCAGCAATTGAAATAGCGCTGAAACTATCTGCGTCTATCTCAAGTTTATGTAATGTTAAATCAAATTCTGTTATCTCGATTGGTCTTTCAGAAATATAATCCTTTAGATTTTTAGATTTTTGAATTAAATGAGCAAGTTCATGATAAAAAGTAAAATGTGTACATAATTGGTACATTAATTTGTTTATAGGATTGTCCAGAAATTGATATAAATTCGCGAATGGATGTTTTAAAATCATATCAATTTCATCTCTTTCTAAAAAATTTTGAATTTGCCAAATTTGCAGACCCGAATTGATGCAGATCATATTATTTCCGTTGGAAATTCCAGCTTTAGCATTGACACTAGTGTCATTCAAAAAAAAAATATAACTCTGGGCTAAATCATATTTTTTTGATATTGATAATGTTTCCCTATAAAATTCAAAAGTTTTCAAGAACTCTTCGCTATTTGGCGAAAATGAGATATCAAATACAACTTCTTTTTCAAATTCAGTATCCGCTAAAATTTTTGCAACTTCATTATTATAGTTTTCTACGCCCATATATATTTAAATTTAATAAATCGTTACTCAAATGTATTAAAAATGCCGATCTTAAGTACATAACATATTTAATGTAATTTTCGTAAATAATATATAGAATAGCAATTATATCTGCCCATTGTCTATCATCTAAATCTATTCTCTAAATATCTCCTGTTACAATTTACCAATTCCCTTTGGTACAACCGGAAGTATATTACCTGCTTTATCAAACTTAAGGCTGTCTACACACAGCTGGCGCAATACATAATCCTGTTTTTGCGGTTTAATGCGATGGTACAATATATATTCATGGCCTTTCTCTGTAAAAACGGTATGATGACCGGGACCATAGGTAACACTATCTTTAGATGTTTGTAGTATTGGGCTGTTAACTCCTTTTGTAAAAGGCCCAAGCGGATTGTTACCTGTGGCGTAACCAACTTTGTAAGTAGCGTTTATAGCTTTCCCTTGTGAGAACATTAAATAATACTTGTTGTTGCGTTTTATCATGTGTGGGCCTTCAAAATAATCAGGAGGCGTAACATCCTGCGGAGTGCCATCAAACGTATGCATGTCTTTTTTAAGTTTTACGGCCATACATTTACCATTAACCCAATTGTAGCCGGAACCCCAATACAGGTACGCCTGCCCATCGGTATCTACAAAACAATCGGCATCTATGTTATGCACTTTCGGGAAATCATTTTTAGAAACCAAGGGTGAATTATCTGCCTTGAGGTTTTTCCAAGGCCCAAGCGGATTCTCTGCCACGCCTGCCCAAACTTCACTCCCAACAGATACGTACATATAAAATTTACCATCGGTACCTTTAACTACGCTTGGCGCCCAAACCTTAGCATCGCCAGATGTTAGGCTGGTACATTGTGCCTTGGTAGGCCAGTTAATGTGCTCCTTTTTAAAGCTTACCAAATCTTTAGATACCAGCACAGCTAGTTCATCTGCTCCCCACGGGTCTATAGTGGAATATATGTAATATGTACCATTGTGTTTTACCATAGTAGGATCGGCATAATAACCATCGATAATAGGGTTTGTAATGGCAGATGCAGCACTTGTTTTTGACTGATTTGATTTGCAGCTTATTGCAAAAAGGCTAAATAGGGCAACTGTTTTTAAGGTAAGGCGATACTTCATTTTACAAATACTACTGGTTGATATAACCAAATATATTAAAATGTTTAGTTTTAAATGTAGTAAATACATTTAATATAGCTTTAAGAAACAAAGAAGGAGATTGTATTTACAATCTCCTTTGTCTAATATCTGTCATTTATTATCTAAAATCTTAAGCAGGCATTAACCCCGTAGTAATGGCAAAGCGGTTCCAGGCATTTATGGTGATGATAACCATAATAACCTGCGCTATGTATTTTTCGCCCAGTAAAGCTACAGCAGCATTATATGTCTTGTCGGATACATGGTTTGCAATAAGCGTTACCTCTTCGGTTAAGGCAAGTATGGCTTTTTCTTCCGCAGAAAAATACGGGGTTTCCCTCCAGGCACTTAATGTGTAAAGGCGTTGTTCTGTCTCGCCAGATTTACGGGCATCTTTAGTGTGCATGTCTAAACAAAATGCACAACCGTTTATTTGCGATGCCCTTGTTTTTATAAGCTCTTTATGAATTGGCGTTACCTCTGTAGTAGTAAGGTACTTTTCTAAACCCATTAATAATTTATACGCTTCGGGTTCTACCTGGGGCATGTTCATTCTTTTTTCCATGATGTTTGATGTTTAATTTGTTGGCACAAAGTTGCACCATGTACTACTCAAAAAACTTAATCACGGTTAAGAAATGCTATTCCTTTTTAGCCCGAATCTTACTCATAAATTCGGGTGTAAAGCCTAAATAGGAAGCCAACAAATACTGCGGCACCCGCTGTACAAATTCAGGATGACGCATTTTAAAATGCTTGTAGCGCTCCTCTTTACTAAAGCTAAAAATAAAGTGAATGCGCATAAGCGATGCCCCGTATGATTTTTCGGCAACCAGCCTGAAGTAGCGTTCCAGTTTCGGTATTTTTTGCAGCAGCAGTTCCTGTGTTTCGGTATCCAGTGCAATAACCTCAGCATCTTCAACGGCCTGTATGCAAAACTCCGACGGTTGTTTGCTGTCAAGGCTCATATAGTCGGTAAGCCACCAGTTATCGATACCAAACTGAATCATCTGCTCCACCCCCTTAGCATTTACTATGTACATGCGCAGACAGCCCTGTACCACAAAATAATTTGCCTTGCATACGCTGCCGGCTTTAAGCAAAAACTCCTTCTTATTTATTTTGAAAGAAGTTAATGAAAATGATAGCACAGCCTGTTCATCGGCAGTTAGCGCTACATGCTTTTGTATATGGTTAATGAGTTGTTGCATACTGTAAATTTAAAATAAAAAGGCACAGCTAAACCCTACCACAACAAAAAGCCGGACTTTAATTAAAAAGCCCGGCCTCCCTCGAATAAACCAACAATTAGTCTTTTATAAAATGGTCATCGGCACCATCATTAAGCGGTATGTAAAGGCGTTCCCAACCTTTGCAGTGCACTAAATCCCAGGTGTGGCCTTTGCCCTGGGTATCTTCTGCAATTAGTACTACGCCCGGTTCTACAATAAAAGTATCGCCATTGGTAACTTTAAACCTAAGTTTACCTTTAAGCGTAACCACATATTGCTTGCGTGGTGCTGCGTGAGGTACTTTTTCGTAAGCATCTACATGCGTTTGCGCGAAAAAGGTTTTTACATCCATATTGGTTTTGTTGGGTATTTTTCCCACTTCGTAACTACAGCCACCATCGGGTAAATTAATAAGGCGAATGGCTTTTATGTATGTTTCTTTGTCTTCCGTAGCGGCTACAGTTGTAGTGTGTTTTTTAGCGGCGCGTTTTTTAACCGGCCTTGCGTTAAGTGATCCAAATGCAGTAAGCAGGGTAAAGGCAACTATTGCTATGTTTTTCATTGTGTGTAAAAATTATGTTTGATAAATTATTTTAAGAATTGTAAGCTTTGTTATTTTAAAACCGAATCGTGTACCATCATTTTATCCCAGAATACACTGTATTTTTTAACGATCTCTAAGTGTTTAGGCAGTTTGCCGTAAGCTTCAAGATCGGCAAGGCTGTCAAACGTCATTACTACATTATAACTAAAGCTGTTGTCGAGTACTTTTCGTGGTGACGAATTTGCCGGGCGGCCATAATGCAATGATTTTAAGTAAGGCAGTTTATGCAGCTCTTCAAAAAACTGGGCAAAATCGGTAACTTGTTTTTCTGTAAGTTCTGGCTTAAGCCAAAACAAAAGGTAGTGGCTGTAAAACTCTTTTGCGGGAGCCATATCGTTAAGTAAGTTTGAGTTTAAAGTGGTTGCTGCAATGGCTGCCACTGCAGATCCTGTAATAAATTTTCTACGTTCCATACTAATGTTGATTTAATTAAAGTCTATTCGGTATTTTAATAAGTACATCATTCGGTGCGCCGATACCGATGGTTGTTGGTCCAGTCCGTCTACCGCGCCAAAAACCGGGCGGCGTTGCGCATCAAAAGTAAATTTAGACGAGTGCCCGGCAAGCAGTATCGTAACACCGGCATCTACCACCACCACAGGGTCGGCTAATTTGTCTAGTTTACTGTACTGTATTGATGCTGCCGGCATAAGCTGCGCACCCTTTTTTTCCTGGTTAAAGTAAGGCAGCGTACCACCTACCTGTGCATAAAAAGTATTACCGGTACCTATTAATGGTGTAGCATTACCCGCGCCGCTGTAGGTTGCCATGCTGGCATCTACCCCTGTAGCAGGGTTGTTGGTGCCTGAAATTTTCACATAATTAGGACCATAATCGTTTTTAAGGGCAGCCGCATAAGCACTTATAGATGTACCACGCTCACGGTTTATAGGGGCGTCATAAAACACATCTACCGCAAGGTTTAGCATATCATCGTGTACATTTTTACCGGCGGTGTTTACATGCCATAAAGCATCTTTCATATAATCGGCACCTACACCTATATTAAATACACGCTTTCTACCAAGATATGTACCTGCCGAAAACGGAATCTCGTTACTCTCTTTATCTAAAAACTGCCATTTAAAATAACCGGTAAACATTTCGTGAGCCGCATCGCTATTCCAGGCTGCGGTATTTAATTTGGGAGTTCCAGATGCATCGGTATATGGGTCGGCAATGGCAACCCTGTAGTCCAGTTTACCTATTTGCCCTTTGGCGAAAATGCTCATTTTTCTAACTACCACATCGGTGCTACCGGTGTTGCCCAGTGCAAAAGCAGGCATATCATATAATAAGGTAGCCATAGGTCCGGTGGAGAATCGGGTAAGGCCCGTCCAGGTAGAGCGTCCACCACCAACAGATATGTAGTCGCTGAATTTGTATTCGGCATAAGCGTCTAATAAATCCATGTAAGTGTTGCCTTTAGAATTTACGTTAACGCTCGATGGGCCAACCTGTAGGTACATAGTAACTTTCTCTGTAGGACGCATTACCATCTTTGCCCTTATACGGCGGATTGAAAGATCGTATACATTACTTTTTTGCTGATCGTTTACAAGGCTACCGGGGTTCAGTTCGGTATAGCGAGCCCAAAACTCCATATAACCGCTGAAGGATATAAAGCGTGTTTTCTCGGGGTTTAGGTAATGTTTTAAAGCGGGATTATCAAAGTCTGTAGTTTGTGCATTGGCAGTTATTGTGCAAAGCGTAATGCCGAACAATAAAAAGCCTAATTTCCTAATTGTCATTTTTTCTAATTTTTTGTTTTGCAAAGTGATATTCGTGGCAGTTCCCGGTGATACTGATTCGATTTAAATACACAACAAAGGTCTCCCTTAACGGCGGTTAAGGCCGTTAGAGGAGTAATAGAAAAAAATTAGAATTTTATTAGAAAGTACCTAATGGCAGCACTACCGTAAACACAGTGCGCTGATTATCAGACTGTACCGAAAGCGTACCGTTATGCAGTATTATAATTTTTTGGGTAAGCGATAAACCAATACCGTTACCCGGTGCCATAGTTTGGTTAGCCGCCCTGTAAAAAGGCTCGAAAATGCTATCCAGTTCTTCCGGGGCAATGCCCTGGCCTGAGTTGCTAAATTGCAATTCTATGATATTGTCGCTGTAATTTATACTTACCCGGCACTGGTTGTCGGGCGAATATTTGCAGCCATTATTAAACAGGTTAGCAAAGGCTACTTTTAAAAGATATTCGTTACCCAGGGCAGCCATTTCAAGGTCGTCATCTAACGCGCCTTCAAAATTGATATCAATTTTATAATTAGGGTTCGCCTGCTGTTCCATCTGGCGGGCATCGAGTAAAATCTCGTCTACACGAATACTTTTAAACGAAATTTCGGTACGGTCGTAACCTGCTTTCGCTAAGTCGAGCAAACTGCTGGAAAGGCGTACCAACCGTTTAGCATCGTTAAGGGTATTGTTAATGGCAAGCCTGTAATCTTCAGGTGCATGATCTTTACTTAGCGAAAGTTCCAGCTCTGCAATAATGGCCGCAAGGGGAGTGCGCAACTCATGCGAAATATTTGATACAAAACTTTTTTGGGTTTCGAAAGAACTTTGCAGCCTGTCGAGCATTTGGTTAAAGGTGTTACCCAATTCAGAAAGTTCGTCTTTACTACCTTCTACGGTAAGCCGAACATCGAGTTTATTGGCGGTGATTTTATTTACATTACGGGTAATAACCTGCACGGGGGCAAACGCACGCCTGGCAAAAAACAAACCTGAAATACATATTACTATAATGGCACCAAAGTAGGAGTAGACCATGTGAATAAACATACGGTCGATTTTATCGTATCCAAAAAAATCGTAAGCTACAGCAGTAATAATATAGTTTTTACCATGATAGGTATACTTCTCGCCCACTGCCTGCGATTTGCCTATGTAAAATTGTATCTCGCCCTTTTTTAGTATTTTTTTAAACATGCCGGGCGTTTCCTTAACAACATCACTTTCAGGGTCGTCGTGAAATAGTAGTTTGTAATTTTCATCATAAATGGCAATCTCAGCAGCATTAATTACCTGAAGGTTGTTTTTATGTATTTGGTGTAATATTTCGGGACTGGCTTTGGCATCAAAAAATAGCTCGCCTTTTACCAGTGCCTTTATTTTTATACGCTCATAAAACTCTTCTTCACGGTCGTATTTAGCATACTGAAAAATAACCGTAGCAAAAATAAATAAGATAGCTGCGGTAATAACGGTAAACAGTATGGTAAGCTTCAGGGTAATTTTCATGCCTCAAGTTTTAAAATAAACCCCATACCCGATTTTGTATGAATAAGCTTCGAATCAAAATCTTTATCCACCTTTTTGCGGAGGTAATTAATGTAAACATCTATAAAATTAGTCCCGGTATCAAAATGGGTATCCCAAACTTTATCAGCAATTTCGGTACGCGACAAAACCCTTTCGGTATTGTGCAGCATGTATTCTAACAATTTAAATTCTTTAGGGGTAAGGCTAATATCGTGGTTGTTGCGCTTTACGGTTTTAGTGTGCAGGTTCATTTCAAGTCCGCCATAATCTAAAACAAAGCCATGCCCTACGATTGTGTTTTTATAACGTTTTAATAAGGTACGAACGCGTACAATAAGTTCGCGCATTTCGAAAGGCTTTACTAAATAATCATCGGCACCGGCATCAAAACCTTCAATTTTATCATCGGTAGTGCCCAGTGCGGTAAGCATAATAATAGGCATCTCGGGTTTAATACGGCGTATTTCGCGGCTTAGTGTAAGGCCATCCATTTGTGGCAGTACAATATCTGTAATTACCAAATCGTAGTCATGGCCTGTAGCCAGCTTTAATCCCAGCACGCCATCATAGGCAATTTGTGTGGTAAATCCCTGTTCTCTAAGCCCTCGCTGTATCAGCTCGGCCATCCTGCTATCATCTTCAATTATCAGAATTTCCATCTTGCGTCTCCTAAAATTATCCGGTACAAAATTACTCTTTTATAGCTTCACAAAGAAGCATTTAACTTGTGTTTTTATATCCAAAAATAATACCAATAAAAATTTTACAGGATAATTGTATATTGCCGAAAATTTGCAAGAGTGCATTTTTATACTGAATAGTAAATTATCATTATGAAATTATTACGCTTACTGGCTCTATTAGTGGTATTTCCGGCATTCGCGCAACAGGGCGGCATGTGGATACCATCGCTTTTAAAAGGCATGAACGAAAAAGAAATGAAAAACCTGGGCATGAAAATGAGCATTCAGGATATTTATGATGTTAACCACGCCAGCTTAAAAGATGCCGTGCCGCAATTTAACGGCGGCTGTACCGCCGAAGTAATATCTGACCAGGGATTGTTACTAACCAACCATCACTGTGGTTACGCAAATATACAGGAGCATAGTACGGTAGACCATGATTATTTAGCCAATGGTTTCTGGGCTATGAGCCAGGCCGAAGAATTATCTAACCCGGGCCTTGTAGTAACGTTTATAGTGCGTATTGAAGATGTATCTACAAAAGTATTAGAGGGTACTAATACGCTTGACGAAAAAGCAAGACAGAAAAAAATTCAGGAAAATATAACTAATCTTACCAAGACGCTACCTAAACAGGCTTGGGAAGAAAACAGCATACGTACCTTTTATGAAGGCAACCAGTACATGCTGTTTGTAACCGAAACCTTTAAGGACGTTCGCCTTGTGGGTGCGCCGCCGTCATCTATAGGTAAATTTGGTAGCGATACCGATAACTGGGTGTGGCCAAGGCATACCGGCGATTTTTCTATGTTCCGTATATATGCGGGTAAAGACAATCACCCGGCAGAATATAGTAAAGATAACGTGCCTTACAAACCAAAACACTTTTTACCGGTATCTGTAAAAGGTATTAAGGAAGATGATTTTACACTGGTATTTGGTTACCCTGGCCGCACTACAGAGTATTTGCCATCATCGGCAGTAGAGCAAACCGTGAGTGTGCTTAACCCTGCTAAAATAGAAATTAGGGAAGCTGCCCTTAAGGTAGCCGACGGTTTTATGCGTAAAGACAACGCTATTAAAATTCAGTATGCCGCAAAATATGCCGGTATTGCCAACTATTGGAAAAAATGGATAGGCGAAACACAGGGTCTTACCAAAAGTAATGCGGTTGCTATTAAAAAGGCTTACGAAAAGAATTTTAACACCTGGGTGCAAAAAGCCGGTAAGCAGGCTGAGTACGGTAATTTAATTTCCGACTTTGATAAAAATTATAAAGCCATAGAACCTTATGCCCTGGCTCGTGATTATTTTGTTGAGGTTGCCCTAAGAAATACCGAGCTGTTAACCATTGGTTACAAGCTGTATCAGTTAGAGCAGATATATAATGCTAAAGGCGAGCAATCGTTTACTGATCGTAAAAATAATGCTATTGCTGCCTTTGAGGATACCTATAAAGATTACAACAAAAACGTTGACGAAAAAACATTCGAAAAACTTATTGAGTTATATGCTACTAAAAGCCCTAAACAGTTTTTACCTAAAGAACTTACAGGTGTTGATTATGCTAAACTTACTACAGATGTTTACAGCAAATCTAAGCTGACATCGTACGATGGAATTAAGCAATTACTTACCGGCGATGCTAAAACAGTTATTGCTAAACTGAATGACGATAAAGGCTACCAGCTTATTAAAGCTATGTCTACTACGTTTATGGATAAAGTGAGCCCTAAGTATGATGAAATCAACCTGAATATAGCGTCGTTACAGCGCACGTATATGAAGGCTATTTTAGAGCTTAGCCCTAAAGATGCGCGCTTGTTTCCAGATGCGAATAGCACATTAAGGGTAACTTATGGTAAAGTAAAAGGCTATGAGCCACGTGATGCTACCTATTATGAGCCTGTAACCTACCTTGATGGTGTTATGGAAAAATATGTACCGGGCGATTATGAGTTTGATGTACCACAAAAACTGCGCGAACTGTACAACAAGAAAGATTATGGGCAATATGGCGAAAACGGCAAAATGCCGGTTTGCTTTATAGGTACCAATCACACCACAGGAGGTAATTCAGGCAGCCCGGCAATAGATGCTAAGGGTAACCTTATAGGCTTAAATTTTGACCGCGTTTGGGAAGGAACTATGAGCGATATTTATTACGATCCGTCGATTTGCCGCAACATAATGGTAGACATTCGCTATGTTTTATTTATAATTGATAAGTATGCAGGTGCTACTAACCTTATTAACGAGTTAAAAATAGTGAAGTAGCCTTATTTCATTATTAATAAATACACGCCATTAAAAACTATTTTCTTACGGATTATGGTGAAAAACAGGCAGTTGTATGATAATGTTTATAGTGCGAATGGGGTGCGTAAAATTCTGAATTTCAAAGGGTAAAAGATTTAAAAAAAAATTAGTCATAAATATTTTGCGATATTAAAAAATTTATATCTTTGCTCCGAATTAATAATTAACCTTTATAATTTAGTAAGATGAAAAAAGTTGTTTTAAGCGTAGCTCTTGTAGCTGTATTAGGTCTTTCATTTGTATCATGCAAAAAAACTGAAACTGACACTGAAACTACTACTGTAGATTCAACTACAGTTGAAGCTCCAGTTGCTGAACCAGCTCCTGCTGCTGATACTACTGCTGTAGATACTACTGCAACTACTACAACTACAACTACTGAAACTGCAGCTCCTGCAGCTCCAGCTAAGTAATTAGTACGCTAGTAAAGTATAATGAGTCCCGCAATGCGGGACTTATTTATTTTACAACGGTTTGTAACCTTCAAAAATGTCATAAAAAAATGCTTCACCCAAAGGCAAAGCATTTTTTTAGTAAGGATAGATATACTAAACATTTATCTGCACCACAAACCCTTCATACGATCGTACATTAAACACGGTGCCATCTTCAAAAATAAGGTACTGCCCTTTTATCCCCACAAGCTTACCAGTATAGGTTGGTGTAGTTGTTAAGTTAAGGCTGCTTATTTTTTTAGGATACTCCAGCACCGGATATTCCAGGGTATATAATTTCTCGGTAGTAGTTTCAAAGTATTGCTGCACTTCATCGGGCAATAAATAGCTTGCCTCGTTACGGCGCGCAACCAGGTCGATGGTGGCAACATCATTCAACAACATTTTCTTCCAGTTTATCTTATCGCTAAAATGGTTTTTAAGGGCAACCTCGGTAATTCCGGCAAGGTAACGGTTAGGCACCTCTACAAGTGGCGTAGCAAAACTTGCACCCTGGTCTATCCATCGGGTAGGCACTTGTGTATTTCGGGTTACCCCAACTTTTAAATCACTGCTCGATGCCAGGTATACCACATGCGGCTGTAATTGCACGCGCTGCTCATACTCCAGGTCACGATCGGCAATACCTAAATGCGCGGTGCTAAGTTCTGGGCGCATAATCCAGTCGCCGGCCGATGGTATGCTATAAAAACAATCGTAGCAAAAACCCATGCGGTAAATTTTCTTTTTTTTGTTGCAATTCGTGCAACTGTACCCCCTAAAATTAATTTCAAAATCTTTACCCAGCAGTTGGTTTACATTTAAAAAACTGGTTTCAAAAACAAGGTAATATTGTATTGGGCTGCCCGCCTCGGTTTGCATTTTTGTGAGTACGCCTTCGTATTGCATGGAAAATTTTAGTATATTTAGGGCATAAAGATAGTATAAATATGGCTTTGCCTATAATTAACTCGATAGCATCCTGGATACTTAAAAAGAGAATCCACCAGATAGAACTGTTCATGAAATACCCAAATGAGGTACAGGAAGAACTGCTTCACAACTTATTACACACCGCCGAAAACACCGTTATTGGCAAAAAGTATGAGTTTGCCTCTATTAAAAATTACGCCACTTTTGCCAATCGTATGCCTGTTTCTACCTACGAAGAACTGGAACCTTTAATAGAGCAGACCCGCCGTGGCGAGCAAAATGTTTTTTGGCCCAGCCAGATAAAATGGTTTGCCAAGTCGAGTGGTACTACAAACGCCAAAAGCAAATTTATACCTGTAAGTGGCGAGGCATTAGAAGATTGCCACTATAAAGCCAGTAAAGACCTGTTGTGCCTTTATTTAAATAATAACGAAGACTCTCAACTGTTTACCGGCAAAAGCCTTCGCTTAGGCGGCAGCAAGCAATTGTACCAGGATAACAATACTTTTTTTGGCGATCTATCGGCTATCCTGATAGATAATATGCCCTTTTGGGCAGAGCTAAGCAGCACGCCAAGTAGCCGGGTATCGCTTATGGGCGAATGGGAAACCAAACTGGCAGCTATAGTTAACGAAACTATTAATGAGAATGTAACAAGTTTTGCGGGCGTACCCTCGTGGATGATGGTGCTTTTAAACCGCGTGCTTGAAGACACCGGTAAAACCAACCTGCTCGAAATATGGCCTAACCTTGAGGTGTATTTTCATGGAGGTGTGAGTTTTGAACCGTACCGCGAACAATACAAAAAAATTCTTCCTAAAAAAGATTTTCAGTTTTACGAAATATACAATGCATCTGAAGGTTTTTTTGCGATACAAGATAGCAACGACAGCAGCGAACTGTTGCTGATGCTTGATTACGGTATTTTTTACGAATTTATACCGATGGATACCTTTGGTAAACTCAACCAAAGGATTATTCCACTTGCGGAAGTAGAGCCTAATAAAAACTATGCGGTAGTAATTACTACTAATGCCGGTTTATGGCGTTACCTAATAGGCGATACCATTAGGTTTACATCAATCAATCCGTACCGAATTAAAATCACAGGCAGGACAAAACATCATATAAATGTTTTTGGCGAAGAGCTAATGGTTGAAAATACCGATACCGCTATTGCCAGAGCCTGCGAAGCTACCGGTACCCAAGTGCTTGATTATACTGTCGCCCCCATTTTTATGGAAGGTAAAGAGAAAGGTGCCCACGAATGGATTATTGAGTTTAAGTGCATCCCTCAGGATGTAGAAAAATTCAGGACAATATTAGACGAGTCGTTACAGGCTTTAAATTCTGATTACGAAGCCAAGCGTTATAACAACATGACGTTGAATCCGCTAGTGCTTAATGTGGCACGCCCTAAATTGTTTTACGACTGGCTGAAAGAGCAGGACAAACTGGGTGGGCAGCACAAAATACCACGCCTTAGCAACGAGCGTCGTTACTTGGAACAGTTAAAAAACATGCAGGTGGAAGGCAGCCTATCGGCAGATATATAATTATTCAAATAATAGATAATCAGGTAGTTGATTAAATTTTGGCATTATGTTTGCATAGTATTATGCAACTAATTAATGACGAAGATTTTATGACAAGAAGGTATCTATTAGCCGTGGGAGTGTCTTTATTATTGTTACTAACATCATGTGGTCCAAAAGTATACCATTATGGTTGCAGCGGTAAAAGATGTGCCAAAAGATATTAAAACACCCGCAAACAAATGGCCGCCACAAGCCACAAGCAAATGCTTAAAATTGTACAAGAAAAAATAAATCAGGCAGTTAAGGATAATTCTTAACTGCTTTTTTTTGATATCATATTGACAATTCGATATTAAATTACACTATAACTTTAAAACTTATATGTTATTTTTATTAAGTTTGAGGCATGAATGGATTGATTTATGGGCAGGAGGCAGAGCAGGAACAAAAACGGCTTAAGGAATTAAGGAGTTTTGATATTTTGGATAGCCTGTCGGAAAAGGATTATGACGATATAACTACGCTTGCATCTACCATTTGCGATACACCTATTGCGCTTGTTAGCCTGGTAGATAAAGACAGGCAATGGTTTAAAGCAAACCGGGGCCTTGGTGTACCCGAAACCCACAGGCAACATTCGTTTTGTTCGCATGCCATATTAAACCATAACGAACCTTTTATTGTTACCGATTCGCGGTTAGACGACCGTTTTAAAGACAATCCCTACGTTACCGGAAACCCTAACATTGTATTTTATGCAGGTATACCGCTTGTATCTAACGGGCAGGGTTTGGGTTCCTTTTGTATTATAGATAGTAAACCACGCGAACTTACCCCACAGCAATTAGAATCGCTTAAAATACTGGCAGGCCAGGTTATGAAGTTGCTGGAACTTCGTAAATCAAACATCGACCTTAACCTGAAAAAAGAGGTTTTAGAAATAAAAACTAAAAACCTTGACGCTATTATTGAGGAGCGGGTTGCAGAAATTGAGTTGAAAAACCTTCAGCTTGAAAAAGCAAATAAAGAGCTACAGGCCTTTAACTACATATCGAGTCACGACCTGCAGGAACCGCTACGTAAAATTCAAACATTTACATCGCTGATAGCCGACAGGGAAGCCAAAAATTTATCAGATGCAGGTAAAGAATATTTTTCTAAAATAGGTAAGGCATCGTCACGAATGAGCCATCTTATTAAAGATTTACTAGCCTATTCTAAAACTACCCTCGATAAAAAAAACTATACAACCATAGCATTACAGGCCGTTATTAACGACTGCGTTCATGATTTACAGGAAAGCATTGATGCCAAACACGCAACAGTTACCGTAATTAACAGCGGAGATTTTAACGCGATTAATTTTCAGATACATCAAATTTTTTGCAACCTGATTTCGAATGCGTTAAAGTTTTCCCGCCCGGATGTTACTCCTGCAATCGCGGTTAATTATGAATTAGCCAATAGCCCCGACATTAACAGTGACCAGAAATACCATTTAATAACCTTTAAAGATAATGGAGTTGGTTTCGACAATAAATACAACAAAAAAATATTTGAGCTTTTTCAGCGGCTGGAAACCGAAGACCATCAAACCGGTACGGGTATTGGCCTCGCTATCGTTAAAAAAATAATCGACAACCATAAAGGCTACATTATTGCCGATAGTATACCAAACGAGGGAACGGTGTTTAAAATTTATTTGCCGGTTTAAACGCATTATAAATATTAATTTAGCATGAAAAACCTATTTATAATTTATTGTTTTTTTATATTGAGCCCTGCCTTTTCGCAAAATTTAAAGTTAGAAGATTTATTGTTATTACAAAAAAAGACACATTCTGAAGTTAAAAAATACCTTGTGAATAAAGGTTGGAAAATTATGCACGAACATTATTCTGATGAGAAAAAATTTGGAGACATCAGATTTTCGTTTAACAATGATAGCAAGGACACTTCCGCGGCATCATACCTTACATTTTATTACGAAGGAAAATTGATTTCGCAAAACAGAATAGAATTTGAAATGCTTAAAAGACAGAGTTTCGACCTTTACTTATCGGATTTTGAACACGAAGGATTTAAGTATGAACAAACAAAAAAAGATTTAAATCAATCAACTGATATTTATAACAATAACTCCGTAAATATTGAAGCTACAATAATGCCTGTAAAAAATTACTACGGAAAAGAACAGACATTTTACACATTTTTAATTATTGACAAAAAATTCGAAAAGAAAAAATATTATTAATAGTTATAGAATAATGATTTAAAAAGAAGGAGAATAATGACTAATTATCCAAATCCTTGGGACTTTTCTAATTTCGATCCCAATATGTATTCTTTTGACAAGAGATACAAAATTGAATTTGGAGAACTTCTTGAAATTGCAATGGGAGCTCCAATCGGAGGGGAATGTTATGTAATCGAAGAGAGTAAAAAAACACTTTTAAGCAAGTTTAGCGGAGGGCCAGTTATTTGGGAATGTGATAATTATAGAGTTGCGTTGCCTGTCTGGACAAGAAATTTACATAACAGGACTGTACAGCAAATAGCTATTGCTGATTTGAACAATATGACACTAACTGTTTACAAGGAAACTTTTCGTGTTTTAGATTTACATTCGTTTAAAGGAGGTATTATTTGCGGATTGGACAGTCCTGTATACATGACTAAAACTTTGAATTTAGATATTGCCAAGCTCAAAATAGAAAAAACAGAAAAACTATAAACAAGAAAACCATCCCTCGCAGGATGGTTTTCTATTAAAAACTAAAAAGACAATTATATTTTAAAAGTAACCACTGGCCTAACGGCATGGTTCACTAAATCTTCGCTTATGCTGCCATTAAAAAAGTGCGCAAGCCCCTGGCGGCCGTGTGTGCAAATACCAATCAGGTCGGCATTAATGCTGTTAGCAAAATGCAATACACCTTTTTCTATATTTAAATCGTTATAAACGTGAGTGTCATAGCCATTGGTAATAGTAAATCCGCTTACAAAATCGTGTATCAATTTTTGCGATGCGTGTGTTGATTTAAAATCGTTAGGTGTATTTATGTAAACCAGTTGTAGTTTTGCTTTAAAGCTGTTTGCAAAATCTACCACCTGTGCAAAAGGTTTTTTTATTTCGTCGCTAAAGTTAGAGGCAAAAACAAATTTTTCCGGGTTAAAGTTTCCTTCTTCTTTTTTAATAACCAGCACCGGAACGTTAGATGTTCTTACCACCTTCTCGGTATTAGACCCTATAAACATTTCATGAAAACCACTTGCCCCGTGCGACCCCATAACTATCAGGTCGATATCATGCTTGTCGCTTATTTTTATAATACCTTCAAAAGCCTTGTCAAACTGTACACTTTCTGTAACAGTAAGCCCTTCAAGATAGTCTGCTGATTTTACGTCGTCAAAACGCTCGTGCGCCTTCTTCATAAAAAACATAATTTCGGGTACTTCTGCACCCGCAACTACAGCATCGCTTTCCTGCCCGGGCAGCTCTAATAAATGCAATAAAAATATTTCTCCCCCATTTTCACGGGCTATCTGTGCCGCTACTTGCAGTGCATATTCGGCGTGGTCTGAAAAGTCGGTAGGGACTAAAATTTTCTTCATATTTATGATAGGTTTAACGATTTTGGCATAAAATTAATAAGACTAAGTTAAGAATTAAAATTTACATTACTCCAATGATTTTCAAGATATAAAAATAATTTGTATATTTGCAGAGTTATTTACTAAATACTAGATAATGAGGGGACGGTAGTCCCCTCTTTTTATACAAATATGACATTCAAGGAAAAAGCGGCCCACTTGCTTAGCAATGGCCTGGAAGAAAACCCATCGCTGTTTTTAGTAGACCTTACCATAGGTGGCGGCAACAAAATAGTGATTACTCTAGATGGTGATACCGGCGTTACCCTGCAGGACTGCATTAACATAAGCCGCGCTATAGAACATAATATTGACAGGGAAGAAGAAGAAGATTTTTCGCTGGAAGTGGCTTCGGCCGGGGCTACTACCCCACTGCAACTCCCAAGGCAGTACAAAAAAAACGTGGGAAGGATACTTAATGTAAAAACCGCAACGGAAGAAATTGAAGCCGACCTGACGGATGCTACCGATGAGCTGATTGTTTTAGAATGGGAAGCACGCGAAGCTAAGCAGATAGGCAAAGGAAAAGAAACCGTACAAAAAAGGAGAGAAATTCCTTACGCGGACATTAAAGAAGCAGTTGTAGTAATAAAATTTTAAAAAAATAAGTAGTTGGCATGGAAAATCTCGCATTAATCGATTCGTTTTCAGAATTTAAGGACGACAAATTTATAGATCGCGTTACCTTAATGGCGATACTGGAAGATGTTTTTAGGAATGCTCTGAAAAAGAAATACGGATCTGATGATAATTTTGATATTATTATTAACCCTGATAAAGGGGATATGGAGATATGGAGAAACCGTGTGGTTGTAGCCGATGGTGAGGTTGAAGAGCCAAACCAGGAAATTTCGCTTAGCGAAGCACGCAGGATAGAACCAGATTTTGAAGTAGGTGAAGATGTATCTGAAGAAGTAAAATTAATACAACTTGGCCGCAGGGCGATACTTGCACTACGCCAAAACCTTATCTCTAAAATACACGAACACGACAATACCAACCTTTATAAGCAATTTAAAGACATTATTGGTGATATTTATACTGCTGAGGTGCACCACGTAAGGCCAAAAGCTGTAATTTTGGTGGATGATGAAGGTAATGAAATTGTATTGCCTAAAGAAAAACAAATCCCGTCGGACTTTTTTAGAAAAGGAGACAACGTTCGTGGTATTATTGAAAGTGTGGAACTTAAAGGTAACAAGCCTCAAATTATCATGTCGCGCACATCAGAACTTTTCCTTGAGAAATTGTTCGAACAGGAAATTCCTGAGGTGGCAGACGGACTTATAACTGTTAAAAAAGTAGTAAGAATACCAGGCGAAAAAGCAAAAGTAGCTGTAGATTCTTACGATGACAGGATAGACCCGGTAGGTGCCTGTGTGGGTATGAAAGGATCGAGGATTCACGGCATTGTACGTGAACTTGGTAACGAAAATATTGACGTTATAAATTATACAACTAATACACAGTTGTACATATCGAGGGCATTAAGCCCAGCAAAAGTATCATCTATTAAACTGGATGAAACTAATAACCGTGCAGAAGTGTTCCTTAAGCTGGAAGAAGTTTCTAAAGCTATTGGCCGCGGCGGACACAATATTAAACTTGCCGGGTTATTAACCGGGTACGAGCTGGATGTTATTCGTGAGGGTACGCCTGCTGAAGACGAAGATGTAGAGCTAACAGAATTCTCAGACGAAATTGAGGCTTGGGTAATTGAGGAGTTTGCTAAAATAGGCCTGGATACAGCAAGGAGCATATTAAACCAGGATGTAAACGACCTAGTAAGAAGAACCGACCTTGAAGAGGAAACTGTGCTGGAGGTGATGAGGATTTTAAAAGAAGAATTTGAAGAATAACATCGTGTAATGTAAACACCAACACAACGATAGAAGATAATAGTAATAAAAATTTATGTCTGAAGAAAGAGCAATAAGAATAAACAAAGTTTTAAGGGAATTAAATATTTCGCTGGACAGGGCCGTGGACTTCCTAAAGGATAAAGGCCACACAATTGAGGCTAGCCCCAATGCCAAGATATCCGGTGCAGAATATAACGCCCTTTACAACCAATTTTCTGCCGACAAAGGAAACAAGGTTGCCTCGCAAGAGGTAAGCGAAGAAAAGAGGAAGGAGAAGGAAGCGCTGCGTGTTGAAAGAGAGAGAGAGCTTGAAGAGAAAAGAAAGCAGGACGAGGAGAAACAAAGACAGGAAGTTATAAGAGCAAGGGCATCAATCCAGGGGCCGGTATCTGTAGGCAAAATAGACCTTAATGCTAACAAAAAAGCTGAGCCTACTTCAGACGCTCCTGTTAAACAGGAACCAAAAGCAGAAAAACCACAACCTGTAAAAGCTGAAGAGCCTAAACAGGAAACACCGCAACCGGTTGCAGAACAGCCTAAGGCTGAAGCACCAAAAACGGAAGTTAAGGTTAAAGAAGAGAAGCCCGTACAGGAACCTGTAGCGCCTACGGTTAAAGCACAACCGGAAAAGCCAGCTGCTGCAAAGCCTGCAATTACGCCCGCGGCTGAAAGTACTCCCGCAACTCCTACTGCCCCTGCGCCTGCAGAAACGCCTGCCGCCCCAGCTCCTGTAGCTGCCGATGGAACCGATGCTGCTGCAACAGGAACACCAGAGGAGGAAACTATTAAAACACAATACACTAAACTTTCGGGTACAACCTTTACAGGCCAAACTATCGATCTTTCTCAGTTTAATAAACCGAAGAAGAAGAAAGAAGAGCCTAAACCAAATACCCCAAGGCCAGGTGGTGGCGCTAATAACAATAACGCTGCAAACGATAAAAATAAACGTAAAAGGATTACCCCTAACCCTAACGGCCCTAACAAGCCGCCACAAGGGCAACAGGGTGCTGCTGTACACATTAAAACACCGGGTGGTGCAGGCTTAATAAGACCTAACACTGCCGGTCAGGCTACACAAGGTGGCGGTAACAGGTTTGGCCCTAACAAGCGCCCTGCTATTGTATCTAAAGTAGAGCCTACTGAAGAAGAGGTTAAAAACCAAATTCGTGAAACCCTTGAAAAACTTCAGGGTAAAGGTGGTAAATCAAAAGCTGCGAAATACCGTAGAGATAAACGTGATACCCACCGCCAAAGAACAGATGATGAGCAACGCGCATTAGATGAAGGCAGCAAAACTATTAAGGTTACAGAGTTTGTAACTGTAGGTGAAGTTGCTACCATGATGGATGTGCCTATTACTAAGGTAATATCGGTATGTATGTCTTTAGGTATCATGGTTACCATGAACCAAAGGCTGGATGCGGAAACGCTTACCATTGTGGCTGATGAGTTTGGTTACGAGATTGAATTTATTACAACAGATATTGAAGAAGCTAAGGAAGTTGTAGAAGATAAAGAAGAAGATCTTGTTTTCCGTGCTCCTATTGTTACTGTGATGGGTCACGTTGACCACGGTAAAACATCGCTGTTGGATTACATTCGTAAAGAAAACGTAATTGCAGGTGAATCGGGTGGTATAACACAGCACATTGGTGCTTATGGTGTAACGCTAGATAATGGCCAGAAAATCGCTTTCTTAGATACACCGGGTCACGAGGCGTTTACTGCTATGCGTGCACGTGGTGCCCAGGTTACCGATATTGCTATTATTGTAATTGCTGCGGATGATGATATCATGCCACAAACAAAAGAGGCTATTAACCACGCACAAGCTGCTGGTGTGCCAATTATATTTGCAATAAACAAAGTGGATAAGCCACATGCTAATCCTGAAAAAATAAAAGAAAGGCTTGCCGGTATGAACCTCCTTGTTGAAGACTGGGGTGGTAAAATACAATCGCACGATATATCTGCTAAAACAGGGCTTGGTGTAAAAGACCTTCTTGAAAAAGTATTGCTTGAAGCGGAATTGTTAGACCTTAAGGCTAACCCGGATAAAGCTGCTGTAGGTACTGTTGTTGAGGCTTTCCTTGATAAAGGCCGCGGATACGTTTCTACTGTATTAGTACAGGGTGGTACACTTAAAGTGGGCGACTATGTACTTGCCGGTAAACACCACGGTAAAATTAAGGCAATGCACGATGAGCGTGGCCACAATGTTAAAGAGGCTGGCCCGTCTCAACCAATATCTATATTAGGTTTAGATGGTGCTCCTACCGCAGGTGATAAATTTAGCGTTTACGAAGACGAAAAAGAGGCAAAACAAATTGCTGCTAAACGTACCCAGTTAATGCGTGAGCAGAGCGTACGTACACAAAGGCACATTACCCTTGCAGAGATTGGAAGAAGGATTGCCCTTGGACAATTTAAAGAACTTAACATTATCCTTAAAGGTGACGTGGATGGTTCGGTTGAAGCACTTTCTGACTCGTTCTCTAAATTATCTACAGAAGAGATCCAGATCAACATCATACACAAAGCTGTAGGCGCAATTACAGAGAGTGATGTATTGCTTGCTTCGGCATCAGATGCGATAATTATCGGATTTAACGTACGCCCATCGGCTAGTGCAAGACAGCTGGCTGACAAGGAAGAAATCGACATCCGTAACTACTCTATTATCTACGATGCGATAGACGACCTTAAAGATGCAATGGAAGGAATGCTTTCTCCGGAAATGAAAGAGGAAGTTACCGGAACATCTGAAATACGTGAGATATTTAAAATATCTAAAATTGGTACTATTGCAGGATGTATGGTTACAGATGGTAAGATATTCCGTAACTCTAAAATAAGGCTTATACGTGAAGGCGTAGTTATCTATACAGGAGAACTTGCAGCACTTAAACGCTTTAAAGATGATGTTAAAGAAGTATCTAAAGGTTACGACTGTGGTATGCAGGTTAAAAACTATAACGACATACAGCAATATGACATTATAGAAGCTTATCAGGAAGTTGAAGTGAAGAAAAAGCTTAAATAATATTTAAGAAATTATATAGAGGTCCCGATTGCAGCAATGCAGTCGGGATTTTTTTTACGCCTAATTTAAATTCGCATCATAATTGAATACATTTGCAGTAAGTCTATCCCCTTCATGTCTCAATAATATATTTAAGTTTGGAAAGCACTACACCACAAAAATTTTATGGGCTCGACCACCTGCGTGCGCTTGCTATCAGTTATGTTTTCCTATTCCACTATTTTATATTAAGCGATGGCCAGCCGGAATGGCTACCGGGGTTTGCGAAATTTGGATGGACTGGTGTCGACTTATTTTTTGTTTTAAGCGGGTTTCTTATTTCATCGCAATTATTTGCGCAAATAAAGTCGAATACAAATATATCATGGCGCTCATTTTTTATAAAGCGATTTTTCAGGATCATACCTGCATATCTTTTTACGCTATTATTGTATTTTGTGTTTACTCCATTTCGGGAGAAAGAAGGCTTACCACCATTATGGAAGTTTTTAACCTTTACACAAAATTTAGATCTTAACCTGAAAGACTATGGTACCTTCTCTCACGCGTGGTCGCTTTGCGTTGAAGAGCACTTTTATGTGTTGTTACCTGCAACATTGATAGTAATGAAGGCTACAAATTTGTTTAAGAAGTCGTACTGGTTTTTACTTACTTTATTTTTATTGGGTTTTGCTTTAAGGCACTACAGTTATAATACGTTGTATCTGCCAAAATCAGATTATAATGATTCATGGATGTACTGGTATAAATATGTTTACTACCCCACTTATAATCGCTTAGACGGGCTGCTGACAGGTGTTGCGATAGCTGGGTTATATAATTTTCTGCCGACATATTGGAAGAAAATAGCGCAATACGGTAATCAGGCGATTATAGTGAGTGTGATAATTTTAACAGGAGGCTACTTTTTATGCAATCACCAATCAACGTATAATGCCAGTGTATACGGTTTTACATTAGTATCTATAGGCTATGGGTTTATGGTAATGGGAGCAATTAGTCCGTCAAGCTTTTTGTATAAATGGAAATCTAAAACGACAACATTTATAGCGGGACTTTCTTACGCTGTTTACTTAACCCACAAAGGAATAATACATCTTGTCCATAATAATTTAGAAAGGTTTAAAATCGATTCCAACCTCACACTCATACTATGTATTCTCGCGTGTATCGCTTTTGCATATCTAGTTAACATTATTATTGAAAAGCCATTTATAAAATTAGGGAGGCGTATCATCAATCGTAATTTAAAATAACAGAGCTATTATAATAGCACTTCAGATTGCAATGATGCAGTAAGAATTAGGCATAAAAAAACCTGTTCAACGAATTGAGCAGGTTTGGCATTTATGCTTATTTGTTATTTTTAATCTTCAGGAGCCAGTTCCAGCTCTAAGCCTTCAAGGCTATCTGTTATGGGTATCTGGCAACCAAGGCGGCTATTTTTCTTTACGTTGAAAGCTTCGCTTAGCATGGCCTCCTCATCAGGGCCCATTTCCGGCAGCTCAACATCATTAAGCACGTAGCACTGACACGATGCACACATGGCCATACCACCACAAACACCTATTGTACCTTCGGGAGCGAGCTCGTAAGCACGGCATAGCTCCATTATATTCATAGCCATATCGGTTGGGGCAAGCACTTCGTGCACTACACCTTCCCTATCGGTTATTTTTATTGTTACCTCACTCATTAATTTTTCTTTCAGGTTTCAGGTTTCATGTCTCAGGTTGCTCAACAGTGTGAGTAAATAACCTTAAACTTGAAACCTGAAACAAATAAACTACTACTCTATCGCTTTAACCACTTGTTTTTCGGCTTCCTTACGGGTACCGTCAAAACCATCAACACCACTTACAGTAGTATATTTAAGCACGTACTTTTTACCAGGGTTTAATTTATTAAACACGCTTTGGCACATTAACGTAGCCTCATGAAAGCCGCACAAAATAAGTTTGAGCTTACCCGGATAGGTATTAATATCGCCTATGGCATAAATACCTTCTATGTTAGTTTGGTAATCGAGCGCGTTGTTTACTTTAATAGCGTTCTTTTCTATTTCAAGGCCCCAGTTGGCAATAGCTCCCAGCTTAGGCGTAAGGCCAAACAACGGTATGAAATAATCGCTCTCAATGGTTGTATGAGCGCCGTCTATTTCTACATCAAGCGCTTCTACATGTTCAGCACCACGAATGCCGGTAACTTCGGCAGGCGTTACTAAATGTATTTTGCCAAGCTTCTTTAATTCCTGTACTTTTTCAACAGAATCTAAAGCACCCCTAAATTCATTACGACGGTGAATCAACGTAACGTGCGATGCTACATCGGCCAGGAAAATACTCCAGTCTAATGCCGAATCGCCACCACCAGCGATCACTATTTTTTTATCACGGAAAAGCTCCGGGTCTTTCACAAAGTACTCCACGCCTTTATCTTCGTAAAAAGCAATATCTTCTAATAGGGGTTTACGGGGTTCGAAACTACCAAGGCCACCGGCAATTGCAATCGCTTTTGCATGGTGCTCTGTACCTTTATTAGTGGTAACTATAAACGTGCCGTCTTCGAGTTTTTGAATGGTCTCGGCTTTTTCATTAAGTGTAAAACCAGGCTGAAACTGTTTAATTTGTTCCATAAGGTTGTGTACTAAATCGCCCGCCAGTACCGATGGATAACCCGGAATATCGAAAATCGGTTTTTTAGGATAAAGCTCTGACAGCTGCCCGCCTATTTGCGGAAGAGCATCTATAATATGGCATTTTAATTTAAGTAAGCCAGCCTCAAATACGGCAAAAAGCCCTGTAGGGCCCGCACCGATTATCAAAATATCTGTTGTAATCATTCTGAATTATTAGGTTAAAGCAATTTCATGGCAAAATTGTTAGAAATTGCTTTAATTAAATATGATATATGTCAGTTTAAAAATAAAAACCTGTAATTACTACTATTTAAGCAATATTAATCACGGTTTCTATTTGTGGTGCATATTTTTTAATAGTGGTTTCTACACCCGCCTTAAGCGTCATTTGATTAACACTACAGCCCACACAGGCACCTTCAAGGCGCACTTTTACATGCCTGTCATCCTCTATACTTATAAGCGAAATATTCCCGCCGTCAGACTCAAGGAACGGACGTATCTCATCCAATGCTCTTTCAACGCTACTTTTAATTTCTTCTGTTGTCATTTTATTTCTTTTTAACAGCCGAACATCCGGCCATCGTAGTTATTTTAATTGCCTCTGAAGGCGGAAGGCTGTCGTTACGGTTTACCGTTTCCTGCACTACATTACGGGCAAGCTCTTCGAAAATCGCTTCAAGCGGCGTTGCGGTTTGCAGGGCGGCAGGGCGGCCATAATCTCCGGCTTCGCGTATGCTTTGTACAATAGGCACTTCACCTAGGAAAGGCACCTCTAGATCTTCGGCAAGGTTTTTAGCACCTTCTTTACCAAAGATATAGTATTTATTTTCAGGAAGTTCCTCAGGTGTAAAATACGCCATGTTTTCTATAATGCCCAGTACCGGTACATTTATAGTTTCCTGGCGGAACATTGCCACACCTTTTTTAGCATCTGCCAGAGCTACAGCCTGTGGTGTACTTACAATAACCGCGCCTGTAATAGGCAGCGATTGCATTATAGAAAGGTGAATATCGCCTGTACCCGGTGGTAAATCAAGCAGCATAAAATCAAGCTCTCCCCAGTCGGCATCAAAAATCATCTGGTTAAGCGCTTTACCTGCCATTGGGCCACGCCATATAACGGCTTGCTCCGGGCTGGTAAAAAAGCCTATAGAAAGTATCTCTACACCATAGCTGGTAATAGGCTTCATTTTAGATTTACCATCTACCACTATAGATATTGGTTTCTCTCTTTCAACATCAAACATTATAGGCATTGATGGCCCATAAATATCGGCATCAAGCACACCTACTTTAAAGCCCATTTTAGCTAAAGTAACCGCAAGGTTAGCCGTAATGGTAGATTTACCTACACCGCCTTTACCCGATGATACTGCAATAATATTGCTTATACCCGGAATTGATTTACCTTTAATTTCAGGTTTTTCGGGCGCTTCAACTTTTACGTTTACCTTAACCTTAGCATCCGGGTGTACTTTTTCTAAAATTGTTTTTATAATATCTGCTTCTGCACGTTTGCGTATGTGCATAGCGGGAGTTTGCATTACAAGTTCTACCACGGCTTCATCGCCAAAGGTAACCACATTGCGTATCGCGCCGCTTTCAACCATGTTTTGCCCTTCTCCGGCAAGAGTGATGGTTTCAAGGGCTTTAAGTATTTCTTTCCTATCTAATTTCATTGTATTATAGCTTTCAGTTACAGCCTGTTATTAAGACTGATTTCAAATTACAAAGATAGTATGAAAAGTTTATATAGCGAAAGTTTTATGGGTTTTATCGAACATGAACAAATCACAAAAAACAAGCATGTTTGAGATGATTAATTTGTGTGGAAGATGCCGCTCCTCCCGAGCTCTAATTATCATGACAATCACATTTCTATAGATATGTCGTTCCTCCGGAACTCAACTTCAGGTTGACTAATCCAAAAATTTGAAAATCTAAAAATCCAGCTCCGTAGCCGGATCCCAAAAATAGTTATTGAGGTTAACTATTTTATTATCCTCAACTTCTACACCTTCACTTTCTAAAAGTTGCTGCATTAGGTTAGTACCGTCAAAATGATGCTTGCCGGTTAATAGTCCTACACGATTTACTACGCGGTGCGCCGGGACATCTTCCCTATTTCCTGCCCCGTTCATAGCCCAGCCTACCATGCGTGCCGATCGTGCCGCACCCAAATATTTTGCAATAGCCCCGTAAGATGTTACTCTGCCATAAGGTATCTGCCTTGCGACTTCATACACTTTATCGAAAAAATTATCGGTATCTTTTACAGGCATGGTAAGAAGTTTAGTAATGGCTGCCCCAAATGCGTATCATGGTTACTAACGCTATAAGTCCCGTAATAGATCCTATAAAGTAGTTTACGTTGCGCATAATAAATTCTGTTTTTTCTTCAAACTTTCTGAAAAAGATAATATACAGGTAAAATACCGAGAACGACCCTACGGTTGCTCCCAGCACAAATAAAAATACATAAAGGTTTGAAAAAGAAAACAACTGGTATGAAGTAAACGAAACGCTTATAAATACATAATACGGTATAGGGAAAAAGTTAAGCGCCGATAGCATCATGCCCATAAAGTAATTACCGGTACGGCTGCGCACTTTTAAAACTTCATCAGCGGCTTTGGGTTTCTTTTTCTTGGCTATAAATAAAAAGTAAATGGTAAGTAGTACGAATACCATTACGCCACCTTCTTCTAAATAATAAATTATATTAGGATCTTTACTAATTAGCCTTGCAAAAGTTACTGCTATGTATGCCTGCAAAAACACAACGGTAGCCGCACCCAGCGAAAATATCATAGCATTGCGCCTGCCTTCCCTAACGCCTACTTTAGCCGCAGTGATATTTAAAAGCCCAGGCAACAATGTAGATACAAATGTGGCGCAGAAACCTACTATTATAGGAAGCAATACCTCCATACTATTTAATTTTAAACCTTATGTAAGTTATGGCTTTATCTACCTCCAAGTATTGTTTTTCGTAGAATGTTTGTATGGCCGTAACCACCTCTGGCGCGCCTTCGTTTTTATATACGTTGTGGTTAGCATACAAAACCTCGTGCCCTTCGCCATGTAATAAACCCAAGGTGTAACCGTGCATAAACTCGCTATCGGTTTTAAGGTTTACAACACCATCCGGCTTTAATATTTTTTTGTAGCGCTGTAAAAACTCGGTATTGGTTAACCTGTGTTTGGTACGCTTGTATTTTATTTGTGGATCAGGGAAGGTAATCCAAATTTCGGTTACTTCGCCTTCGGCAAAAAAGTGTTCAATAAGTTCTATTTGCGTGCGAATAAAACCTACGTTAAGCAAGCCACCTTCTACAGCGGTTTTAGCACCACGCCAAAAACGGGCACCTTTTATATCGATACCTATAAAGTTAGATTCCGGGTAACGCTCGGCCAGGCCTACAGAGTATTCGCCTTTGCCACAACCTAATTCTAATATTATAGGGTTATCATTTTTAAAAAAATCGCTGTTCCATTTGCCCTTTAATTCGAAATTTCCCGATACTGCCTCTTCTCTCGTAGGCTGTAAAACGTTATTAAATGTTTCGTTTTCCCTAAAGCGCTTTAGTTTATTCTTGCTTCCCACTCTTTAATTTAAATTTTTGGTAAAATTAGCGAAATATATCACAATGAAAATAATTTTAGATTGCAGATATTAAAATAGTTATTAAAAACCCAAAAACCTGTGCACACTAATAAGAAAATACTTGTTGCCCCCCTTAACTGGGGACTGGGCCATGCTACACGTTGCATACCCATTATAGAAGCACTGGAAAACCATGGTTTTGAGCCTGTTATAGCATCTGACGGGGCTGCCCTTGCCCTACTTAAAAAAGAATTTCCGCATTTAAACACCATAGAGTTGCCGCCCTACCATATTGAGTATGCTAAAAATGGCGCTTTTTTTAAATGGAGGTTACTTTTACAAATGCCTAAAATGTTTATTACTGTAAGCCGCGAAAGTAAAATGGTATGTAAACTTATTAAGCAACATAACATTAGCGGAATAATATCTGACAATCGGTTGGGAGTTTATTGCAAATCGGTACCCAGCGTTTTTATTACGCACCAGCTTAATGTGCTTAATGGCAACACCACGCAGCTTGCCACTGCTATACACCAAAGCTATATAAAAAAGTATGACGAATGCTGGGTGCCCGATATTGAGGGGTCAGCAAATTTATCGGGTAAATTAGGCCGTACCGATAATACTACTTTAAAGCTTAAATACATTGGCCCTATTAGCAGGTTACACAAAACGGTTATGCCGAAGAAGTACGACTTAATGGTTTTACTATCGGGTCCGGAGCCGCAGCGTACTATGTTAGAACAAAAACTGGAAACACAGCTTAAATACCACGACAAAAAAGTACTTTTTATAAGAGGCATTATTGAAGATACCGAGCAAATGATTCGCCAGGGCAATATTACTTTTTATAACTACATGGGCAGCGCATCGCTGGAGCAAGCCTTTAACGAAAGCGAAGTGGTGTTGTGCCGAAGCGGCTATACTAATGTAATGGATTTAGCTAAGCTGGGTAAGAAGGCTTTTTTTATCCCTACACCCGGACAGTACGAGCAGGAATATTTAGCCAAGAAACTAAAGCGTTGCGGACTTGTGCCCTATGCATCGCAAAATAATTTTAAGCTAAAAGACCTGGCTAAAGCCGATGTTTATAAAGGATTAAAAAATGTAAATGGCGGCGCTAAATGGAAAGATCTATTTAGTCTTTTCGAGGGTAAATGAAAATTCAGAACCCTTGCCGTGGGTACTTTCTACATACATTTTTTCGTCGTGGGCTTCTATAATGTGTTTTACAATAGCAAGTCCCAGGCCAGAGCCACCCTCGGTACGGGCACCACTCCTGTCAACCCTGTAAAAACGTTCAAATAAACGAGGTATATGCTTTTGCTCTATACCTTCGCCATTATCTTTTACCCGGATTATTATTTTGTTGTTCACTAAATCTTCAATGGCAATTTCGGTAGTACCATCTTCACGGCCGTATTTAATTGAGTTTACTACCAGATTGGTAATTATTTGCTGTACCTTTTCCATATCGGCATAAACCATTATGGGTTTAATATATTTCATATCAAACATTAGCATGATTCCTTTTTTATCGGCTTTCATCTCTAAAAGGTCGAACACACCTTGTATAAGGTCTACAATATTAAACTTGGTAAGGTTCAGGTTTAAGTCGCCTACCTCCATTTTAGTAATCATGTCGAGGTCCTGCACAATGTAAATAAGCCTTTCAACACCTTTTTCGGCACGTTGCAGGTATTTTTTTCGCAAGGTTTTATCGTTCATGGCACCATCTAGCAGCGTTAAAATATATCCCTGAACGGTAAATAATGGTGTTTTAAGCTCGTGCGATACATTGCCCAAAAATTCACGCCTATACTCCTCCTGAATTTTAAGGGTTTCAATTTCGAGCTTTTTATCGCGGGCATACTTTTCTAATTCACGCGTAAGCGTAGCCATATCTGTAGTAATGCTCTTGTTGCGAAACGTGCTCGATTCGAGCAACGAAATATCGTCGTATATTTTTTTTACGCGGCGGTAAATAAAATGCTCTACCCTATATTGTAAGGTAATAAACGAAAACACAAACAGTATTATAGCGGCAGTTGCTACAAACTGCCAGTTTATAGTATAAAAAAATTGCGTTAAGCCGGCAGTAAGTGCTGCGGCAAATAACGCAATATATAGTGCCGATTTAACGGCGAAACGGTATGTTTTATTAAATTTTATCGACACACTAAACTTCTAACTTATAGCCTACGCCTTTTATGGTTTTAAAAATATCATCGCCTATTTTTTCACGCAGTTTACGAATGTGCACATCTATAGTACGGCCACCCACAACTACCTCGTTACCCCACACTTTATCTAAAATTTCTTCGCGCTTAAATACCTTACCCGGTTTAGAAGCCAACAGGTAAAAAAGCTCGAACTCTTTACGTGGAAGCACGATTTCGCGGTCTTCCATTACAATTTTGTATTCTTCGCGGTTAATTTCAATAGTACCCACGCGCAATACGTCTTCTTTAGCATCATCATCCTTAAGCCTGCGCAGTAACGCTTTTACTTTACTTACAAGTAATTTTGGCTTAATAGGTTTAGCAATATAATCATCTGCACCGGCATCAAACCCTGCCACCTGCGAGTAATCTTCGCTGCGTGCGGTTAAAAACGTAATAATTACGTTACTCAGTTCCGGCATCTTCCTTATATTTTCTACTGCTTCCATGCCATCCATCTCAGGCATCATTACATCTATAATAATAAGGTGCGGCAATTCTTTTTTGGCTTTGGCAACTGCCTCTTTACCATTAACTGCCGTGATTACCTGGTAACCTTCCTGCGTAAGGTTATAGCCTACAATTTCCAGGATATCCTGTTCATCATCAACTAATAAGATCTTAATATCTTTTTTTTTCATTGCAACACTATGTGTATGTTTTACGGCGGTAAAGGTAAAGATAATACAAAACCATGAAACGTGTTAACTATTATTTAATGTGTTAACAATTTAGTAATAAACACAAAATCAAAACCTAACTATTCAGTAACATTAGATTGATGGTGTGGCAGTTTCTTTGCAACCGAAAACTACAACACTACGAAATGAAATTTAAATTTTTACTAATCGCCTTATTTACTGTAGCCATGAGCTTTGCGCAAAATGGAACAGTTACGGGTACGATTACAGACAAGGACATGGGTACTGAACCCTTACCTTTTGCAAGTATTAATGTAAAAGGAACAACAATTGCAACAAATACAGATGAGAATGGTAAATATACCATAAGCGTACCTGCAGGCACACAAACGCTTGTTTTTAGCTTTTTAGGTTATGAGTCTATAGAAGCACAAGTTACTGTTATTGCAGGAGAAACACAAACGATAGACAAAACACTGGAATCTACCAGTGTAAAACTGGCCGACGTGGTTATAGAACAAACCGTTAACCGCGAAAAAGAATCTACCTTATTAGCCGACCAGAAAAAGGCTATTGAAATGAAACAGACCATTGGTGCGCAGGAAATAGCCCGAAAAGGCATTAACGATGCAGCAGCAGCAGTTATAAAAACCGCAGGCGTATCTAAGCAGGAAGGCGTTAATAACGTATTTGTACGCGGCCTTGGCGACAGGTACAACTATACCTCGCTAAACGGGCTTCCGTTACCATCTGAAGACCCACTTTATAAAAACATATCATTAGAGTTTTTCCAATCTAACATTATAAAAAACATTAATATAAACAAAACATTTGGTGCGAACCTAAGCGGCGATAATTCTGGTGCTAATATTGATATTTCTTCAAAAGAATTAGACAGCAAAAGCCTATTTTCAGTACAAGGAAGTACCAGTATTAATACAAGCGCTATTTCTGCCAAAAATTTTCAAGTAGCAGATGGTGCCTACAGCTATTTTGGATTTCTTCAAAACGGAAGAAATGTACCCGTTACAGATTTGACCCAATATACTTTTAAGTCAGGCTTTAAAACTAACACTGCTTCAACCCCTATTAATACAAATTATAATATTACAGGAGGCGGGAAATTTAATGTAGGGAAAGGAACTAACACGCTTTCGGTTTTTGGTGTAGCAAGTAACATTACCGATTACACATACAAAAAAGGTTTTGTTGGGCAGGCAACAAACACCGGCGATTACCAGCAGAGAATGAATATGGAACGTTCTGACTACAAAACCACACAGTCATTACTTGGAAACGTTAAATACAAGTATGATAAAGGAAGTGTGTCGTTAAACTCGCTGTTCATCCATAACAATTCTCAATTTGTGGGTAATTATTTAGGATACAACAAAGATCTTAACGATGCATTGGGAACTAATGCAGCAGAAAATTCGCTTATCGTACGTCAGCAAAACAATAACAACAGTTTGTTTTCCAATCAAATATTGTCCGATTATAAGTTTAACGACCACATTAGCGCAAATGCAGGTGTAGTATACAGCACAATGCGTGGCACCGAGCCTGATAGGAAAACCAATTCGTATGCAATGACAGATAGTGGAAGCTATATATTAAGTGCAGATTCTCCAGGATATAATAACCGTTATTTTTCTACACTTAATGAAAATGATTTTGCCGCCAAAGCGGAAGTAGATTACACCATTAATCCCGAAGCTAATGCGCCAATAATTGTTACACTGGGCGGAAACTACAGAAAAACAGAACGTACATTTAACTTTATTGAGTTCGATTTTAAGCAAAACGGACTCGCCGTTGACCCAAACAACCCCGATGCGGTACTTAACCAGCAAAACCTGAACTCTGGTGCTTTTAGCCTTATTACATTGTGGAACAACACCAACTTAAACCCTATGTTTTACACAGGTAATCGTAAAATAGGCGCAGGATATGCGCAGTTACTTTACCCTGTAAACGAAAAACTTACCGTGCAGGTGGGCGTACGTAATGAGCAGGTAAAACAAACCATTGAATGGGACACTAATATTACCAGTACGGTAACCGACCTGACCACACCACCATCGCTTATAGACAAAAATTATATATTGCCGAGCGCTAACCTTAAATACAGTTTTAACGATAAAAATGCAATACGCTTTGCCGCAAGTAAAACGTATACCATGCCACAGTTTAAAGAAATGGCAAACTTTTTATACAGCGATGTTAACTTTAACGAGAGAGGAAACCCTTATTTAAAGCCTTCTACGGTTTATAACGTCGATGTAAAATACGATTATTATTTATCGAAAAAAGAAATCATTTCGATAGGAGCTTTTTACAAAAACATTAAGGACCCTATTTTGAAAATGATTATGAATACACCGGGGCTTGATTATTCCTATGTAAATACTGAAAAAGCCTATGTAGCAGGTGCCGAGATTGAAGTACGCAAAACATTGTACAGCATTGCAGGCGAAACCCGCAACAGTGATTTTTCTTTTGGGCTAAATGCTTCTTACCTATACAGCGAAGAAACACAGGGAGATGTAACCACAGGCCTTGTATCTGCCAGCTTTACACACAGTAAAGGAAAAATGCAGGGCGCATCGCCGTTGCTTGTAAACTCTGACGTAAGCTTTAGCAGCAGCACAGAAAACACATCGTTTTTATCTACCCTGGTATTTAATTATTTTTATGACAAGGTATATTCTGTAGGAACAACCGGCCGCGAAAACCTGATTGAAAAATCGGTTCCAACACTTGATTTTATTAACCGTTTTGAACTGAAAAAGAACAAAATGGCAATAAGCCTTGGTGCACGCAACATTTTAAACCCAAAATACAGGCTTACACAACAGGCAACATCAAATGTAACGGGTGTAACAACTGATGTGCCAATAAGCAGTTACCGTAAAGGTGCAATTATTATGCTAGGACTTAGCTGGCAGCTTTAAATTCTAATCTAATTATCTAAATAGTAAACACAATTAATTTTAAAATTCGAAAAATGAAAAAAATGTTAATGTTCGCTGCCATTGCAGCGATGGTAGTTGGCTGTAGTGACGACGACAACAAAAACAGTAACGGTAACGGTAACGGTAATGAAGTTGCAGATGGGTATATCTCATCACTTACAGACCCGGATTTTAGCGCTACTAACCTTAAAGGTAAGATAAATGCAGACATTACCCTGCCTGCTGGTAACTATACCCTTACAGGCCGCTTAATAGTAGTTGATGGTGCTACACTAACTCTTGACCCAGGCACTATAATTACCGCAAATGCTACTGGCGGAACTGCTGCTACAAGTATATCTGTAGAAGTAATGCGTGGTGGTAAACTAATGGCGGTAGGTACTGCTGAAAAACCTATCCGTTTTACGTCTGCTAACCAAAAACCAGGTGACTGGATGGGCGTATTCCTTTGTGGTAAAGCTACACTTGTAAATGCTGCTACCGGTACTCGCGATGGGTCTTACACTCAAACAACAGAACTTGGTGACGAACTTTATGGTGGTAGTGATGACGCGGATTCATCTGGCGATCTTGAATACGTAGAAATAGCATATGCTGGTGCACGTGTTAATGCTACAAAAGAAGGTAACAACCTTTCATTATATGCACAAGGTACAGGTACTATTCTTAAAAATCTTTACCTTCACGATGGTTCTGATGACAACATCGAATTTTTTGGAGGCCGTGTAAATGTAGAAAACGCGCTTGTAGTAAACTCTGCCGATGATACTTTTGACTGGTGCCTTGGCTGGACTGGTACTGCTACTAACGTTATTGAAATTCGTGAAGCTGGCTTTACAGATATTACAAACGGTTCTGGCATGATGGAAGGCGATGGCGGATTTGCCGATCTTGCATCTACTCCTACTGAGCACGCTAACCTTTCTAACCCTACGTTTAATAACCTTTCTGTAGGTGTATACAACGCAAATGGTGTAGATTCAGGTTCTTCAACTGGTGCTGCTTATGCACTACGTGCCGGCTTTACTTACCGTACAGGTTGTAAAATTACTATTAACAATGCAAAAGTTATTTGGGGTGCTGATGCTGCTAAACCTGTAAATGGCTTAATCAAATTTAACGATGGTACAGGCCCAGCCCTTGCTTCTGATGTTAAAATTGCCTTTAACTATACTGGTGCTAATTTCATCGGTCAAACTGGTGTAACAACATCTGCAGACAGCCCTATACCAGGTGCAAACTACAATGCTATTGTAGCGAATGGAGTAGAAACTTACCCTGCTTATCTATTTGGCGATTTCTCTCAGTTAGTATTTAACGGTTCTTCGACAGGAGCTGACAAATCTGCCTTTTCATGGACAGGTTACGATTTTGCAACTAAAGCTCCAGGGCTTTAATATACTGCCATTTCAAACCGAAAAAATACAGTTATATAAAATCCCGCACAATGTGCGGGATTTTTTTATTATATATAACTCCGGCAACCATGCAACAAGACGTAAATTAGTCATGATAGTTTTAAAACATGTTTATACAACCAAAATTTGTTAAAACACAATTTACCAAAAGGCTGTATTTACTAAAAATACCTCATTTTTTATTCAGTTTTTTTAACAATCATAAAGCTAAAACAACCTGAATACTAGCAATATATAAAATATACGGGTTAACTTTTTTTTTGGTATGGTATTTGAAATTAATTTATATATTTACAACGTTAATCAACATCAATGAAACAAAAATACTTTTATACAACCTTACTGTTCATCTTACTGTTTTCGCTAGGCGCCTTAGCCCAGGAAAGCAAAGGGATTTCTACGGCCGCTAAGGATCCTATAGAAGGCCTTAATATTTACCCAAACCCGGTAAGCAGCGGCAAAATTTATGTTACTACAAAATCTGGACTATCTAAAGAGGTTGAGATTTTTGATGTACTTGGTAAAAAAGTAATATCTGCAAGCCTTAACGGCAAAGAACTTAACATTAGCGACCTTACTCCCGGCGTTTACATTATAAAAGTAAAAGAGGGCGAAGCTACCGCAACCAGAAAACTGATTGTTAAGTAAATAACAATTTACTTGCATTTATAATTTAATCTTAATTTTACATTAGATTACTTTGTAAATATAACAATCTTATTATCTTTGCTTCTCGATTAAAAAACATAATAAAAATTAAAGACATGAAAAAACTTTACACTTTTTTAGCAATAACAGCTTTTACAGCTTTTGCTGCTAACGCGCAAGAAAACCTTATTGATAACGGTGGATTTGAAACTTGGACAGATGGTGTTCCTGCAAACTTCACACCTTTTAACGCTACAGGTATTTCATCTAATAACTTTGTAACACAAGAAAATACAATTGTACATGGTGGTACTAGCTCATTAAGACATACATCACAGTCAACTACACAAAGTATATCACCAAATCTTATCGCTGTAACTCCAGGTCACTCATATACAATTAGCTACTGGTATTATGATAACTCTACAACTGCAAAAACAAGAATTTGGTCAGCATGGCTTGATTCTGCTAATGCTACTCTTACTAACGATGCTAATGTACTTGCATTAAACGAAGACACTCAGTTTTCTGTAGATAAAGCAGAATGGGTACAAAAAACACTTACGTTAACTGCTCCGGCTACTGCTGCAAAATTCAGATTCCAAGCAAGAACAAACAGAGAAGCTGTTGGTGCTGATGGTGGTTATGTATACTATGATGATTTCTCTTTTATAGACAATGGTGTTGCTGGTGTTAAACAAAACCAAATTGCAGATCTTAAACTTTTCCCTAACCCACTTACAGGTAATGTACTTAACGTAGTTACTAACAGTGGTGTTGAAAAATCAGTTGCTGTATTTGATGTATTAGGCAAACAAGTATTAAACGCTAAAACTGTAAACGGTACTGTAAACACAGGTAACCTTACAGCTGGTGTATATGTTGTAAAAATTACTGAAGAAGGTAAAACTGCTACACGCAAACTTATCGTTCAATAATTAGTTACTACACTAAATTATATTTTAAAGCACCGCCCACAGCGGTGCTTTTTTTATTTGTATTTTTGTAAAAACATTTCGCTTTGCTTACCCCTACCGATATTTTTACCATAGCCTCTAAAAAAGAGTTCGAAAAAACAACGCTTAAAGTATTTAGGCACCAGTACGATAACAATAGTGTTTACCGTGATTTTTGTGGCTTTTTAAATAAAGACAAACAAAATGTAAAGACAATTAAGGACATTCCGTTTTTGCCTATACAGTTTTTTAAAACCCACGATGTTTTAAGCACAACCAATGATGTTCAGGTAACTTTTACCAGTAGCGGCACTACAGGCATGGTTACTAGTCGGCACCTGGTTACCGATACTGATTATTATGAGCAGAGTTTCCGACTGGCATTTTCGCAGTTTTATGGCAATATAGAAGATTATGCTGTTTTAGCCCTATTGCCATCGTATTTAGAGCGGGAAGGGTCTTCACTAATATACATGGTTGAAGATTTAATACAAGGCTCTAACAATCTCAACAGTGGCTTTTACCTGCACAACTACGATGAGTTAATCAGTAAGCTGATTGCTCTAGATAATGCCGGACAAAATGTATTACTTATTGGCGTTACCTATGCCCTGCTCGACCTGATTGAAAAGCAAAACTTCAAGCTAAAGAATACCATTATTATGGAAACCGGTGGCATGAAAGGCCGCCGCCGCGAAATGATTCGCGAAGAGTTGCACGAGGTGCTTTGCGAAGGCTTTGGCGTAAGCAAAATACATTCGGAATATGGTATGACCGAATTGCTATCGCAGGCCTATTCTTTAGGCGATGGTATTTTTGAATGCCCACCCTGGATGGATATCCTTATTCGCGATACCGAAGATGCCCTTACTTACATTGAAGCTGGTAAAACTGGCGGAATCAATGTAATTGATTTGGCCAACATTAACTCCTGCTCCTTTATCGCTACCCAGGATTTGGGTAAAAAATACACCAATCAAAGTTTTGAGGTATTAGGCCGTTTTGATAACAGCGATATAAGGGGCTGCAACCTAATGGTTTTATAATTTCAGATTTCAGAAGGTAAATTTGCTTCGCCAGTTCGGCTTTCAGCCTCGGGTCAGATTGACTCACGGTTGCTCCACGCGAGCGTCATTACGAGGCACGAAGCAATCTACAGAAATTAGTTTAATTTAAAAGATTGCCGCGCTCCGTTGCACTTTGCTCGCAATGACGCGCTGAATAAAAAAAGGAGCCGAAGCTCCTTTTACTATTTTACAGTAATCACAAAATATTTCTTTTTACCAAACTGTACCAGTATGTACTTGCCTAAAACCAAATCCTTATCAGATAGTTTATAAGCATCGGTAATTTTTTCTTTGTTTACAGCAACGGCATTCGCAGCAAGTGCTTTTCGCGCTTCGCCCCTCGACGGGAATATCTTGGTAACATCGGCAAGCATTTCAATAATTTCGGTATCTGCCTGCAACTGGTCAACCGTAATTTCCGAATGGAAAAACTCTCCAAAAATATCAGTATAAAAGTCTTCTGCTAAAGCATTAAGCGCTTCAAAGTTATAGTTCGAAAACACAAAATCAGATCGTTTAATAGCTTCTTCCAAGTCTTCTTTACTGTGTACAAACGTAGTAACCTCTTGGGCCAGTTTCTTTTGTAGTAAACGTAAATGTGGCGCTTCTTTATGTTGCTCTATAATAGTATTAACCTCTTCCTCTGTAAGGAAAGTGAATATCTTAATGTATTTTTCGGCATCCACATCGGTAGTATTTACCCAAAACTGGTAAAATTTGTAAACCGATGTTTTATCGGCAGTAAGCCATACATTGCCACCTTCAGATTTTCCGAATTTAGATCCGTCAGCCTTTGTAATTAACGGGCAGGTCATAGCATAGCCTTTAGCACTCTCTTCATCACTCATACGGCGAATAAGCTCGGTACCGGTAGTAATATTACCCCACTGGTCGCTACCGCCAAGTTGCAACACGGCATTATGCGTTTTATATAAATGGTAAAAATCGTAACCCTGAATTAACTGGTAGGTAAACTCTGTGAATGACATGCCACTACCCGCTTCGCCTGTTAAACGTTTTTTAACCGAATCTTTTGCCATCATGTAGTTCACTGTAATACGTTTACCAACATCGCGCACAAAACCTATAAAAGAGAATTCTTTCATCCAGTCGTAATTGTTCACTAAAATAGGCGCGTTAGTAGCGGTCGATTCAAAATCAAGAAAACGCGACAGTAGCGTTTTAATACCATTTACGTTTTTGTTAAGCGTAGCTTCGTCGAGCAAGTTGCGCTCGTCGCTCTTGCCAGACGGGTCGCCAATCATGCCTGTAGCACCGCCCACAAGGGCAATAGGCCTGTGCCCATGGTTGTATAAATGCACCAATATGATAATAGGCACAAGGCTGCCAATATGCAAAGAATCAGATGTTGGGTCGAAGCCAATATAGGCCGTAGTCATCTCTTTTAAAAGTTGTTCTTCGGTTCCCGGCATAATATCATGCACCAGGCCTCTCCATTGCAATTCGGCTACAAAATTTTTCATGTTTAATTTTTAAATACGATTACAAAAATACAAAGCTAAAAGGTAACCCAATTATACATAGGTAAATTATTTACCAATAAAGTAAAGTTACCGGCAAAAAATATGCGCCATATATGTAAATTTGTTTTTATGATATTAATTACCGGCGGAACAGGATTAGTAGGTGCCCATTTATTGCTTAAACTTGCAGAAGAGGGCCAGACCCTGCGTGCCATTTACCGCAACGCAGCCCATATTAAAAAAACCAAACAGGTTTTTAGCCACAATAATAAAGAAGCCTTATTTACTATAATAGAATGGGTAGTTGCTGATATTACCGATGTACCCTCTCTAGAAGATGCTTTTATAGGCATTACCAAAGTGTACCATTGCGCGGCCTACATATCTTTTAACCCTAAGGATGAAGATAAACTACGCAAAATAAATATTGAAGGTACTGCTAATATGGTAAACTTAGCACTGGCAAATAACGTGCAAAAGTTTTGCCATGTAAGCTCAATCGGTGCATTGGGCGATGTACTTAATCCCGGCGATACTATTACTGAAGAAACCGAATGGAACCCCGAAGTGCGCCACAACGATTATGCAATTAGTAAATATGGTGCCGAAATGGAAGTATGGCGTGCCTGGCAGGAAGGCCTTGATGTGGTTATAGTAAACCCAGGGCTTATTTTTGGCTACGGATTTTGGGATCACGGCACCGGAAAAATGTTTAAACAGGTACAAAGTGGCCAGTATTTTTATACACTAGGCAAATGCGGTATTGTAGCGGTAGAAGATGTAGTTAACATTATGATGCAGCTAATGCAAAGCGACAGCAATGGCGAACGCTATACCATTGTGGCCGATAATTTAACTTTTAAAGAAATGCTGGATACCGTAGCGGCAGGCATGGGTAAAAAAGGCCCATCTATATATGCAACAAAATTAATAACCGGTATTGGGTGGCGGCTGGACTGGCTGCTAAGTAAATTGTTTATGAAAAACAGGATGCTTACCCGCAATATGGCGCAATCATCTCACGGAACTGAAGTGTATGATGCCGGTAAAATTACAGCGCGTTTAAACTATAAGTTTATTTCGGGGAAAACCTGCCTGAAGCATTTGGCGGAGGTATATTCGCAGCTTTAACCGCTTTATTATTCTTAACCGGAGGATTAATACTATCCTTAGCTTTGCTTAACCTTTCAGATACTTTTTGCTGTATTTTTTGATATTTTTCAAGATCTGAAGCGTAGTATATGTGGTTCTGCGCAAAGGTTAAACTATCAATTTTATACTTTTTATAAATGTAATGCTTCGCATCTACATTTTTTTCATCAAGCAAATTAGGTATCGATGATTTTATAGACTGCAACAGTGTTAAGTCATAAAATATATTTTCCATTTCCTTTTCCTTAAGCAAGTGCTCAGGCTTTGGGGCTGCATCGTTATTACACGATACAGCCAGCGCCAATAAAAGTATAATTGCCAGTTTTTTCATATTCTTTGTACCGAATAGAAGTTGTATTATAGCTCCCTGTTAAACAAAAGCCTTTCGCCCACGCGAATATCTTTTACTTTAAAATTACTGTAAACCAGTTGCCCGTTTACAAATGTATGGCTTATTCGCGATTTAAAGTTAACCCCTTCAAACGGAGACCAGCCGCATTTATATAAAATATTTTCTTTTTTAACATTCCACGGGTGCCCTGGGTTAACAATAACAAGATCGGCATAATAGCCTTCGCGAATAAAGCCGCGTTTTTCTATTTTAAAGATTTTGGCCGGGTTATGGGCCATTTTCTCTACAATTTTTTCTACCGAAATTTTCTTTTGATGATATGCCTCAAACATAGCCACAACAGAGTGCTGTACTAAGGGCCCGCCCGATGGTGAGCTGGTGTACGGGTTCTTTTTTTCTTCCAGCGTATGTGGGGCATGATCTGTAGCAATAACATCAATCCTGTCATCCAATAGCGCTTTCCAAAGGGCATCCCTGTCGGCCGCTGATTTTACAGCCGGGTTCCATTTTATAAGCGCGCCTTTTTTATCGTAATCAGCATCTGTAAACCACAGGTGATGAATACAAACTTCGGCAGTTATTTGTTTTTCTTCAAGCGGAATTTTATTGGTAAACAACTCGGTTTCCTTCGCTGTAGACACGTGAAAAACGTGCAGCCTCGCCCCCGTTTTTTTAGCAAGCGCTACCGCTCTCGATGATGATATGTAGCACGCTTCGGCACTACGAATTTCCGGGTGAAATTTCACCGGGATATCATCGCCATATTCTTCTTTATATTTTTCAAGGTTGGTTCTTATTGTAGCCTCATCTTCGCAATGGGTTGCAATAAGCATTTTTGTATTGCTGAATATTTTTTCAAGCACCGCCTCATCATCAACCAGCATATTACCGGTAGACGAACCTAAAAACAATTTAATCCCGGCAACATTGCGCGGGTTTGTTTTAAGCACCTCGTCAAGGTTGTCGTTAGTACCGCCCATCATAAATGAATAATTAGCATACGCTACACCATTTGCAAGTTGGTATTTATCTTCCAGCAGCTCTTGGGTAACTGCATTAGGCACGGTGTTTGGCTGATCTATAAACGATGTTACACCACCGGCTACGGCAGCACGCGATTCTGTTTCTATAGTACCTTTATGGGTAAGGCCCGGTTCACGAAAATGAACCTGATCGTCGATAGCGCCCGGTATTAAAAAACTTCCCTCGGCATCAATAATTATAACATCGCTTGATTTTGGGCTGATTTTCTCGGCTATCTCCTTAATAATTTTATCCTCTATAAACAGATCACCTTCAAAAATTGTACCCTCGTTTACAATTTTGGCATTTTTAATTAGTATCCTGTTCATTATAATTTTATAGTCGGTTTAGCATTTTTTTTATTCTAAGGCTTATTACCCCAAGTATGGCTTCTTTAAAAATGGCACTGCTCATTTTAGATACGCCTTTTGTACGATCGGTAAAAATTATAGGCACTTCTACAATATTAAACCCATTGGCGTAAGCCCTGTATTTCATTTCTATCTGAAAAGCATAACCCACAAACTTTATCCCATCCAGCAATACACTTTCCAGTACTTTACGCTTGTAGCATATAAAGCCTGCGGTTGCATCGCGAATGGTCATTCCGGTTACAAACCGCACATAGCTGGATGCATAATACGACATTAATACCCTGCTTAGTGGCCAGTTTACCACATTAACTCCGGTTACATAACGGGAGCCAATGGCTAGGTCGGCACCATTTACACAGGCAGCATGCAGTTTTTCAAGATCGTTAGGATTGTGCGATAAATCGGCATCCATCTCAAATATATAGTCGTACTTGCGTGCAATACTCCATTTAAAACCATGTACATAAGCGGTACCAAGGCCTGCTTTACCTGCCCTAACTTCCAGAAAAAGCCTGTTAGGATATTCTGCCTGTAGTTCACGCACTCTTTGTGCCGTACCATCGGGCGAGTTATCGTCTACAATCAAAACGTCAAAAGGTGTTTCTAATACAAAAACAGCCCTAATAACGGTTTCTATATTTTCAATCTCGTTGTATGTAGGGATTATTACAATTCCTTCACTCATGTTGCAGTGGCAAATTTTGGTGCAAAAGTAATGTTTTTAAAACGCACAAAACATAATTAAAGTATAATTAAATAACCCGAACTAAAAAAATACTAATTTTGCAGCATGCACGATTTACTTTTACATGAGCGCACTATAGGCAGCAAAGACTGGGCAACACTTTTGTTTGTGTTTTGCTTTGCATTGGTAGCCATAAACCGGTCTGTTTTTGAAGCCCGCTTTGCCGAGTTTATAAAACTTGCGGTATCTGACAAATACACAAAAATTTATAAAGACGGCTCTAACCTTACCAGCTGGTTTACCATATCGTTCTTTTTTGTACAAGTAATATCGTTTACGTTTATATTACAGTTTGCATTAAGTTCGCGAGGGCATTACGAACGCAGCAACTGGTTGTCGTTTATTCAGATATTTACAGTAGTAGCCTTTTTTATCCTGGCTAAATACCTTATAGAAAAAATTATTGCTACCGCATTTAACATTGAAGAGTTTAATGAGCAGTTTAATTTACATAAAGTTAACTACAGAACGTATATTGGTTTAGTACTTTTACCCCTTAATGTAGTGCTGTTTTACAACGCCATGCCTACAACGTTATTGTTATACTCAATTTTAGGGCTTATTTTAGGGGCAGGCATCATTACATACCTTGTTTCACTGAGGATTTATCAAAAATTGATACTTAACAAATTGTTTTATTTTATTTTGTATCTTTGCGCACTTGAAATAGCACCCTATTATTTCATGTATTATTGGTTTACGAACAGTTAGTTAAAGAACACCTAAATATGAAAGTGAAAACAATTTTGGTTTCGCAACCGGAACCTAAAGTAGACAATTCACCGTACTACGAAATCCAGCATAAACTGAAGGTTAAAGTAGATTTCAGGCCATTTATTCATGTAGAGGGTGTAAGTGCAAAAGATGTTAGAGCGCAAAAAGTTGACCTAAATAACTTTACCGCGATTATACTTACCAGCAAAAACTCTATAGACCACTTTTTTCGCGTAGCCGAAGAAATGCGTTACAAAGTACCTGAAACGCTTAAATATTTTTGCCAGAGCGAGGCCATTGCCTTTTACCTGCAAAAGTATGTAGTATACCGAAAAAGAAAGATTTATGTTGGCCAGAAAGATTTTGCCGACATGTCTGCCCTAATCAAAAAATATAAAGACGAGAAGTTTTTATTACCATCATCTGAACAGTTAAATGATGATATACCACAAGTACTTAACAGCCTTAAGGTAGACTGGACACCAGGTACTTTTTACAGAACTGTAATGAGCGACCTTACCGACTTGAAAGACGTTTACTACGATGTACTTGCCTTTTTTAGCCCTACCGGAATAAAATCGTTATTTAAAAACTTTCCTGATTTTAAACAGAACGAAACCCGTATAGCTGTTTTTGGCAGCACTACACAAAAGGAAGCTTTAGAGCATGGCCTTAGGGTAGATATTATGGCACCCGCACCCGGAACCCCGAGTATGACAATGGCATTAGAAAAATACATAACCGAAGCGAATAAGGGAAAATAATACTTTTACTTTATAATATACAATAGCTACCTCCTAAATAAAAGAGGTAGCTATTTTTGTTTCTAATCTATAGTTCAGGCATAAAAAAAAGCCACTCATTACTGAGCGGCTTTACTGAGATTACCCTAAAATCCAGACTATGCCAGCGGTGCGCCGTGCATAATTTCTTCATTTGAGAACGACTCAAATTTTGTAATGTTATTTTTAAACTGGGCTGCCAGTTCTTTTGCTTTTTTATCATACGCTTCTTTATCTGCCCAGGTATCTTTAGGGTTTAAAACCTCAACAGGCACATTAGGGCAGCTTTGAGGAATTGCAAGCCCAAAGAAAGGATCGTGTTTATAAGCTACACTATTTAACTCACCGTTAAGAGCCGCTGTAATCATTGCACGGGTATATTTAAGTTTCATACGGCTGCCGGTACCATAAGGTCCGCCGGTCCAGCCGGTATTAATAAGCCATACGTTTACACCTGCCGCCTTCATTTTCGCCACAAGCATCTCTGCATAGGTAGCTGGGTGCAATGGCATAAAAGGAGCCCCAAAACACGCCGAAAAATTAGGCTGCGGTTCTTTAACACCTTCTTCAGTACCCGCAACTTTTGCCGTATAGCCCGATATAAAATAATAAGCCGCCTGCCCCGGCGTAAGTTTAGATATGGGGGGAAGTATACCGAAAGAATCGGCGCTTAAAAAGAATATGTTTTTTGGGTTATGCCCTACAGATCCGGGCTGTGTATTATCTATAAAATCTAACGGATAGCTTACACGGGTATTGGGTGTGATAGAAGTATCTTCAAAATCAACCTCATAGTTACGGTTGTTTTTAAATACTACATTTTCCAGCAGTGCACCTTTTTTAATAGCCCTGTAAATATCAGGCTCATGCTCTTCGGTAAGGTTTATTACTTTGGCATAGCAACCACCTTCAAAATTAAATACAGTGTTGTTTTTTGTCCACCCATGTTCATCATCACCAATAAGTTTACGTGCAGGATCGGCAGAAAGCGTTGTTTTACCGGTACCCGATAATCCGAAGAATATAGCGGTGTCGCCATCTTCGCCCACATTAGCGCTGCAATGCATAGGCAATGTGTTTTGATATACCGGCATTAAAAAGTTAAGTGCCGAGAATATTCCTTTTTTCATTTCGCCCGTGTAACCGGTACCGCCTATTAGGGCAATTTTGCGGGTGAAATTTAGTATAGCAAAATTACTGCTTCGGGTGCCATCTACTTCAGGGTTAGCTTTAAAACCGGGAGCACATACAATAGTCCAATCAGCAGTAAAATCTTCCAGTTCTTCTTCAGTAGGGCGTAAAAACATATTATAGCAAAACAGGTTGCTCCAGGCCGTTTCAGTAACTGCCCTAACGTTTAACCTGTGGTTTTCATCGGCACATACATACGCATCACGCACAAAAACTTCTTTTCCCGACAGGTAATCGGCAACCTTGTTGTAAAGCGCGTCAAATTTATAAGCATCAAACGGAATGTTTACTTTGCCCCACCAAACTTTATCTTCGGTAATGGCATCTTTAACAATAAAACGGTCTTCGGGCGACCTACCTGTAAAGGTTCCTGTGTTAATGGCAAGCGCGCCGGTGTTGCTTTCGGTTCCCTGCCCTTTAGAGAGGGTAATGTTATGAAGTTCATCTGGCGATAACTGGTAACGCACTGTCGCGTCTTTGATACCAAGCGTTTCTAGCGCAATCGATTTCGTAAAAAGGCCGTAATTATCCATAGTATTGGGTGGTATTTGGGTTATTACTACGCCGCAAAGATAATTATTTTTCTACATACAATAGATAATTACGATAATTTTATCCCTTTCGTTTAATTATATGTAAAAATAACACTGCCCAAGCAGCTATTAATAGTAATCCTCCAATTGGCGTAACCCAGCCAAACTTAGCAAAATCAAACGGTAAAAGGGTATTTATAGCTAAAAAGTAAATAGATACAGAAAATAAAAACACCCCTGAAATAGTAAGGTATAAAATACTTTTTTTGGCTTTATCGCTAACGTAAGCAGTAGTACCTACAAACAATAAAAACAGCGCATGGAAAATTTGGTAACGTACACCAGTTTCAAAAACCAATACCGATTCTGGCGATACCAATTTTTTTAAACCGTGTGCGCCAAAGGCACCCAACACAATACCTGTTAAACCTAAAATTGCTGCCGTAGCTATAACTTTCCTATCCATTTTATTTGTTTTTATGTTGTAAATGTAGAAACTCTTAAACATTTTATAATCTAAAAACCACATTTAAATATAACATTTCGCTAACTTCGTGTTACATTTTACCGTTATCATGAGAAATATATTAATTATTGGTGCCGGGCGTTCGGCTTCATCCCTTATAAAATATTTGTTGGCCAAAGCCGAAACCGAAGACCTGCACTTAACTATAGGCGACCTTTCTGCCGAGCTTGCCGAACGTAAAACTAAAGGACACCCGCGCGCTACCGCCATAGCTTTTGATATATTTAATGAAACCCAGCGCCGTACCGAAATTGATAAGGCAAATATTGTTATCTCTATGCTGCCGGCACACCTGCATTATGAAGTGGCTAAAGATTGTATTGCCCTTAAAAAGCACATGGTAACCGCAAGCTATATTAGCCCGGCCATGCAGGACCTTGACAACCTGGCTAAAGAAAACAACCTGGTATTTATGAACGAAGTAGGCCTCGACCCGGGTATCGACCATATGAGTGCCATGAAAATGCTGGATTCAATTAGAGATAAAGGCGGTAAAATTATTTTGTTTGAATCGTTTTGTGGTGGACTTGTAGCCCCCGAAAGCGATAACAATTTATGGAATTATAAATTTACCTGGAATCCCCGCAATGTGGTGCTGGCCGGACAAGGCGGTGCTGCAAAATTTATACAGGAAGGCACTTATAAATACATACCCTATAACAAACTATTCAGGCGTACAGAGTTTATGGAGGTGGAAGGCTACGGCCGATTTGAGGGTTATGCTAATCGTGATTCGCTTAAATACCGTAGTGTGTATGGCTTAGATGATGTGCTTACATTATATCGTGGTACGCTGCGTCGCATAGGCTATAGCAAATCGTGGAATATGTTTGTTACCCTTGGCATGACCGATGACAGCTACATAATGGAAAACAGCGCTACAATGAGCTACCGCGAATTCATCAATTCGTTCCTGCCCTACCACCCTACCGATTCGGTTGAACTGAAATTGAGGCATTTGCTGAATATCGACCAGGATGATATTCAGTGGGAAAAATTAATGGAACTCGATTTGTTTAATCCTAACAAGATTGTTGGACTACATGAGGCTACTCCGGCGCAAATTTTAGAAAAAATATTGTCCGATAAATGGACGTTAAGCCCCGATGATAAAGACATGATAGTAATGTACCACAAAGTAGGTTACGAACTAAATGGCGAAAACCATCAGCTTGATGCTACTATGGTGTGTATTGGTCAGGATCAAACTTATACCGCTATGGCAAAAACGGTAGGCCTGCCTGTTGCTATTGCCGCCCTGCAAATACTTAACGGCAACATTACCACTCCCGGAGTACAGCTGCCTATAACGCCTGAAGTGTATCTGCCTATTTTACAGGAACTGGAAGAACATGGCATTATCTTCCACGAAAAGCGGGTTCCTTACATGGGATACAATCCACTTAATGTGGCGCGATAATTAAGGAAAGGGTGTATTGTTTTCAAGAGTGTTAGTTTTGAGTGAAGCTCAGGCGGCCTCATCTTTTTGCGTTAAGCAAATTATGAATGCAGGCGTTAAGAAAGATTTGCTGTTTGAGCGAAGCGAGTTCAAATATTATAGCCGAAATGAAATAATTTGTAGCTAAAAAAGATGTAGCCTTGATTTTTTGTTTCTTTTGTATCAAGATAAAAGAAAAGAATAAAATTACACATGAAACCAAATTTACTACATTTGACTTACAAACTGTAAGCCATGAAAATAAATTCGTTACAAATAGAAATAGACGGTATTGACAAAGAAATATTGCGCGACCTTATGGATGACGCCCGCAAGCCCATTTTGCAAATTGCTGCTAAAATAGGAATTTCGGGTGCAGCAATACATCAGCGGTTGCGAAAACTAGAACAGTCGGGGGTAATATCAGGGTCAAAATTTATTGTGAACAACCGTGTGCTGGGTTACAGTACCATGGCGTTTGTAGGCATTTATTTAGATAAAGCTTCCAGCAACTCGGAAGCCGTTAAAGAACTCCGCAAAATTCCTGAAGTTTTAGAATGCCATTACACTACCGGCAACTGGTCGATACTTATTAAAATTATTTGTCGGGATAACAAACACCTTATGCAATTGCTAAACAATAAAATTCAGCCTATAAATGGTGTGTCACGCACCGAAACGTTCATATCGTTAGACCAGCAAATAGAGCGTCAGATACAGTTGTAAGGAAGTATTCAGTGTTCAGTCGCAGTTAGCAGTTTGTCATTACTTCGTCCGTTCGGGCAAGCCCTCGGGTCTGAGCGGAGTGCAACGGAGTCGAAGAATCTAAAACTTTTAATAGAGATTCTTCCTTCGTCAGAATGACAAAATTGCTAAATCCCTGTAGGGGTCAAACATAATAGCGTAAGGCATCGCCCTACTAACTAAAATTGTAGGTGTTTTGTCATTACTTCGTCTATTCGGGTAAAGCCCTCGGGTCTGAGCGAAGTGCAACGAAGTCGAAGAATCTCACATAAATAAACACACATCCAAACCAAGCATGTCTATAAAACCAAAAAAAACCGCCAGGCATATATGCCAAAGCGGTTTTTTCCTTCTATATATAGACAGGGGTTTTAATCCCTGGAACGGCCACCAAATACCTGCAGCGCCCAGTATAATAAATTAGCTACAGCACCTATTGCCGCAACCACATAAGTACGGGCAGCCCATTTAAGCGAATCTTCGGCACCGGCATATTCTTGCTGGGTAAGCATGTTGTTTGTTTTTAACCACGCTAAAGCACGATTACTGGCATCATATTCTACCGGAAGGGTAATAAAACTAAACACGGTAGCCAGCGCCATAAACACCAAGCCCGCAATAGCAATGTAATACCCAAAGCCAAGGCCCGATGCAGCACCTAATATCAGTCCGCCGAAAACAAGCCATTGCGACATGCCGGATGTGACACTTAATATTGGCACTAAACTAGAACGTAGTTTTAATGGCTGATATGCTTTTGCGTGCTGTACCGCATGGCCTACCTCGTGCGCAGCAACCGCCGCCGAAGCTGCATTACGCTGGTTATATACGGCTTCGCTTAGGTTTACGGTTTTATCGGCAGGGTTATAATGATCGGTTAACCTACCTGGGGTAGATACTACTTTTACATCATAAATACCATTATCGTTCAGCATTTTTTGCGCAATCTCTGCACCGCTCATACCGTTGCGCAAATGCACTTTAGAGTAAAAATCGAACTTGCTTTGCAGTTTAGAACTTACCGCAAAACTCACTAATGCGATGATTCCTATAAGTATATAATATCCTAACATTTATTTTTAGCTTTTTGAGTTACTATTTATTGTATAGCAAAAAGAAAGCCAATCTTTCAGATTGGCTTTGGCTGTTATTTTGTCAGGAAGATTTTATTTCACTAATATTTCCGACTCAAAATTATAAATTACTTTTTCTTTACTATTGAATAAATACCCAATATTGATATTAGAAGCACTATAAACGATTGTGCATAAACAAAATTTCTAATCTTAAAAGATGTATCGATAAGTGAAGGATATTTAAAACCAATATGTTCAATTCCAAATTTTAATTCTAGTTCGATTCCTAAAACAATAAAAAAGTAGACTGCTAATAGAACTACTATTAAAATTATCGCACCTTTTCTCATGATCAATTTACCCTACAAGGTTTATAATTTTACCCGGAACGATAATCACTTTTTTAGGTGCCTGTCCGTTAAGTTGTTGTTCGGTACGGGCATCTGCCATAACAGCAGCTTCAATTTCGGCAACGGTTAAATCCATTGGTAATTCTATTTTAAAGCGCATTTTACCGTTGAATGATACCGGGTATTCCTTACTGCTTTCTACCAGATATTCCGGGTTAAACAGTGGGAATTTCACGCGGGCAATACTGCCCTGATGCCCCAGCCTGTGCCAAAGTTCTTCGGCAATATGTGGCGCGTATGGCGATATTAATATAGCCAACGGTTCCAGTATGGTACGCTCGTGGCAATTGATTGCCGTAAGCTCGTTAACCGCGATCATGAAACTACTTACAGAGGTATTAAACGAGAAATTCTCGATATCATCCTGTGTTTTTTTAATGGTGCGGTGCAGTATTTTGTAGGCTTCGGCACTGGCCGGGTTAGCGGTTACAATAAGGCCGTTATCATCAAAATACAACTTCCATAATTTTTTAAGGAAGCCCGAAACTCCCGTTATACCGGCAGTATTCCACGGTTTGGCCTGCTCTAGTGGACCTAAAAACATTTCGTACAACCTTAGTGTATCGGCACCGTAGTCATTGCAAATATCATCTGGACTTACAACATTATATTTAGACTTCGACATTTTTTCTACTTCACGAGAAACTTTGAAAGAGCCGTCTTCTTCTGTTATAAATTCAGCGTTATTATAATCTGGCCTCCATTTTTTAAAAGCCTCGGTATCCAATTCATCTGATGCATTAACGAAATTGACATCCACTGGTATTTTATAAAATTGCAGATCCAAGTCAAAGTCTAATCCTAATAAGATCATTTCTTCCCTAATAGGCTGCAAAAGATTATTTTTAACTTTCAACCTTATTTCCTCGTGCTTCTTATCATTCTCATTTCTGATATCATAAATACTCTTTCGGAGTATCTCCCTTATATTATATGAAACAAAAAATCTTCCAATAAACGAAAATTTCTTTTTTAAGTTTTCAAATTTTATTTTATCTTCTTCAGTCAATTGACTTGATACGACTGGAGCTAATATTCCTGGGCGATATACAAATGCAGATGTTCCCAAAATCATCCCCTGGTTAATCAGCTTTTTAAAAGGCTCTTCCTGGTTTACAAAACCACGGTCTTTTAAAAACTTATTCCAAAAACGACTGTATAGTAAGTGGCCTGTAGCATGCTCGCTACCACCTATGTATAAGTCAACATTTTGCCAGTAATCTTCGGCTTGTTTGCTAACAAACTGTTCGTTATTGTGCGGGTCCATGTATCGCAACCAGTACCATGAGCTGCCTGCCCATCCCGGCATGGTGTTTAACTCTAACGGAAACACGGTTACCTCATCTATCAGGTCGTTGCTCACAACTTTATTTTCGGTAATGCTCCATGCCCACTCGCGCGAATTGCCCAGTGGTGGCTGGCCATCTTCGGTAGGTAGGTATTTTTCAACTTCCGGTAGGCGCACCGGCAAGTGCTGCACATCGATGAGTTGCGGCCTGCCGTTTACATAATATACAGGGAATGGCTCACCCCAATACCTCTGGCGGCTAAACACAGCATCGCGCAGGCGGTAGTTGGTTTTACCTTTGCCCTGGCTTATACCTTCTAAAGCTTTAATTACTTTTTTGGTAGCCTCTTTATAATTATCACCATCTAAAAAGTCAGAATCCTGAAGTTTTACATTGTCTTTAGAACCATACGCTTCCGCAGATATATCCTGACCTTCGAAAATGTTTTTAATCGGGATGCCAAAGTGTTTTGCGAAATCGTAATCACGCTGATCGCCCGCTGGTACCGCCATAACCGCACCTGTACCGTAACCGGCCAGTACATAATCGCCTATCCAGACCGGGATAGGTTCTTTAGTAAACGGGTGCTCAGCATATGCACCTGTAAATACTCCTGATATGGTTTTAACATCGGCCATACGTTCGCGCTCACTACGTTTTGCAGTAGCCTCAACATAAGCTTCAACCAAATCTTTTTGTATAGGTGTAGTAATTTTTGCAACCAGCTCGTGTTCCGGAGCCAGCGTCATGAATGTTACCCCAAAAATAGTATCAGGGCGGGTAGTGAATACTTCTATATAATTATCCTGAACAGAATGATCGTCGAAATTACCCGATAAATCTTCTACTAAACCTTTTATGCCAAAGCCATCAACTTCATTTACAGCTTCTGCCTCGTCTGTTGGCAACACCCTGAAGGTAACCGAAGCCCCTACCGATTTACCTATCCAGTTACGCTGGCTTTCTTTAAGCGATTCCGTCCAGTCGATAGTCTCCAAGCCCTGCAATAAGCGTTCGGCATACGCCGAAATACGCATACTCCACTGAGTCATCTTTTTACGGATAACCGGGTAGCCGCCACGTTCTGATACTCCGTTAACAATTTCATCGTTAGCAAGCACGGTACCCAACTGCGGACACCAGTTAACTTCGGTTTCGGCTAAATAAGTAAGCCTGTATTTTAATAACAGTTTCGATTGTTCATCGGCGCTGTAGCCATTCCAATCGTTTGCTGTAAAAGTTGCAATATTATCGTCGCTAACCGCATTAACGTTCGCATTACCTTCGGCAGCAAACTTTGCGGTAAGTGTATCTATATGTTCAGCTTTATCAGAATCTTTATTGTACCATGAGTTAAACAGTTCGATAAAAATCCACTGGGTCCATTTATAATACTCCGGATTACTGGTACGTACTTCCCTGTCCCAATCAAACGAAAAGCCTATTTTATCCAGCTGCTCCCTGTAGCGGTTAATGTTCGCCTCTGTAGTAACAGCGGGGTGCTGCCCGGTTTGTATGGCATACTGTTCTGCCGGAAGGCCAAAACTATCGTACCCCTGCGGGTGCAGCACATTAAAGCCCTGGTGGCGTTTGTAACGTGCGTAAATATCTGATGCTATGTAGCCCAGCGGGTGGCCCACATGCAGCCCTGCCCCACTTGGGTACGGAAACATATCGAGTATGTAATACTTAGGTTTATCAGATATTTCTTCGGCGCGGAATGTACCGTCTTCTGCCCAAAATTTTTGCCAGTGGTCTTCAATTCGTTTGTGGTCGTATCTCATTTTTTTCAGGGTCTTAGGTGCTGAGGTTCTTAGTTACTTAGGTATTGAGACACTGAGAACCTAAGTGCCTAAGCAGCTTAGCACCTCAGTACCTGCAAAGCCACAAATTTACGCTTATTGTACGAATGTCAAAACTTTGCGCATTATAAACTATGCCGAAAGAAATAGTTTATTTATTTTTACCGCTAAATTAAAAAACCTATGGCATCATCTTTTGAAAAATTCCAGAAACGACGGGTAATTTCATCGTACTTTTCCGTTGTGCTGTGTATTTTTATTGTGCTTACCATGCTGGGGGCACTGGGGCTGTTTGTTATTAATACCGATAAAATATCGGGTTATGTGAAGGAAAACATCCCTATGACGGTTTATTTTAAACGCGAAGCTACCGATACGGTTACCAAAGCCTTTGGTGTTCGCCTGCAAAATTCCGGTTTTATAAAAGATTATGTGTTTATATCTAAAGAAGATGCCGTGAAAAATAATCCCGACCTTATGAAGGATTATGAAACTATGCTGGATGAAAATCCGCTATTGGACTCGTACGATATTCACTTAAAAGGCGATTACGTACAAAAAGACAGCATTAAAGATATTGAAGTCGAATTACGATCTGACCCTGCCGTGGGCGATATTAGCTACGATAACGTGTTGGTAGATCTAGCCAATGAAAATATTAAAACCATTACGTTCTGGATACTAATACTTAGCGGAGTATTAGCTTTTATAGCCATGCTGCTTATAAACAGCGCGCTTCGCCTGTCAATCTACTCGCACCGTTTTACTATTAAAACCATGCAAATGGTGGGGGCTACAAAATCGTTCATTCGCCGCCCGTACATCTGGAAAGGTATTAAGCTGGGTATTATAGGCGCGTTACTCTCTATATGTGCGCTTATTTATTTAGTGTACTGGTTAGATGGTGCTTTCCCGGTGCTTAACATTTGGGAAGACTGGGTGCCTACCGCTATTGTACTTGCCGGAGTTTTAGCCTTCGGAATTATTATAGCCTTAATAAGTACGTTTTTTGCAACCCAGCGTTTTTTAAATTTAAGAACGGACGATCTTTACTAAGACAGTTAGATATTAGACGAAAGACGTTAGACAATAACCACACGTTTAAATTTAAGAATAGAGATAGCAAACAAGCCAACTTGAAACCTTAAACTTTTAAACCTTAAACAAATAAAATGGAAAACAACGAAATAAAAACACATTTCCTTTTTGAGAAGGTAAATTATAAAATACTACTTATAGGCCTTGGTGTTATTGCACTTGGGTTTATTTTAATGGCCGGTGGCGGCAGCGACGACCCTAAAGTGTTTAGTGATGCTATTTTTAACTTCAGGAGAATTCGCCTTGCGCCTACCGTGGTGCTTATTGGCTTTGGAATTACTATTTATGCAATACTTAAAAATCCAAACCCGGAAACAAAAATTACGACGACTACCGACGAGAAATTTCCGGAAGACAAAGCCATTAAAAACTTTAAAAAATAATACATGGATTTTTTTCAGTCGATTATTCTTGCCATTATTGAAGGCTTAACCGAATTTTTACCCGTATCGTCTACCGCGCACATGATTTTTGCGAGCTCGTATTATGGTATTCAGGATGATGCTTTTGTAAAGCTGTTTCAAACCGCGATACAATTTGGTGCCATATTAGCCGTAGTGGCCCTGTACTGGAAAAAATTCTTTGATTTTACCCGCCTTAACTTTTACATTAAGCTTGCTGCTGCCGTTATACCGGCATTGGTTTTAGGTAAGTTGTTCGACGATTTAATAGATGAAGCCCTGGGCGACCCTATTCCTATTGCGATCGTACTTATTGTAGGTGGCGTGGTATTATTATTTATTGAGAACTTTTTTAAAAACCCAACCATATTTAAGGAAGAAGATATTAGCATTAAAAAAGCCGTAACAATTGGCTTTTGGCAATGCCTTGCCATGATGCCGGGTACCAGTAGGTCGGCGGCTTCTATAATAGGCGGTATGCAGCAAAAGCTGAGCCGTGAGGCAGCAGCAGAGTTCTCTTTCTTTTTAGCAGTACCTACTATGCTTGCGGTAACTGTATACTCTATTGTACTTAAAGATTATAAAGTAGATGGTTTAGAAGTGAAAGGCTACAAACTGCTTATGGAAGCAGAAAACCTTAAAGTGTTTTTAATAGGCAATGTAGTTGCATTTGTAGTTGCGGTAATAGCTATTAAAGGGTTTATAGGCATCATTAAAAAATACGGATTTAAACCATGGGGCTGGTACCGCATAGTTGTGGGCGCTGCATTACTGGTTTATTTTACAACTTACAAATAATATTTTGGCGAAACCCGAAGAATTCCTGGAAGGAAAAGTTTTACTTATAGATAAGCCATTGCACTGGAGCTCGTTTCAGGCAGTGAATAAAATAAAATGGAGCCTGAAAAAACATTTAGGCCTTAAAAAAATCAAAGTGGGCCATGCAGGTACTTTAGATCCGCTTGCTACAGGCCTGCTAATTGTTTGCACGGGCAAATTTACCAAGAGCATCTCTGAACTTCAGGGTATGGAAAAAGAGTATACCGGCACATTTATGCTGGGTGCCACTACGCCATCGTACGACTTGGAAACTGAAATTAATGCTACCTTCCCTACAGACCATATTACCGAAGAACTGGTACTTGAAACCGTAAAACAGTTTTGGGGCGAGATCGACCAGAAACCACCCGTATTCTCTGCTATTAAAAAAGATGGTGTACGACTGTACGAACACGCCCGTAAAGGTGAAGAAGTAGAAATTGCTTCACGTAAAACTACTATTTACGAGTTTGAGTTTACACGCATCGAACTGCCTGAACTTGACTTTAGGGTGGTATGCAGTAAGGGTACATATATTCGATCTCTTGCGCATGATTATGGTGTTGCAATAGGTTCTGGTGCGCATTTAACCGCGCTGCGCCGTACTAAAATAGGTAAATTTTCTGTTGAAGGAGCTATTTCTCCCGATGCTTTTGAAGAGTCTGTTACCGATACTATCATCGCTTCTGAAGAAGAAAAACAATAATGAAAAACTTACTTTACATACTATTGTTTATTCCAGCACTAATTGCTGCACAAACATTTGATGTAAAACAGTTAAAAGATGGCGACCTTATTTTCCAAGATATGGACTGCGGCCCTCTTTGTGATGCTATTGAGGCAGTAACCGAAGGCCACAACGGCAACGACTTTAGTCATATGGGTATGGTATACCACCGTAACGACACCCTATTTGTTATTGAAGCAGCAGGCAAAGCTGTACGTTTAAACACGCTTGAAAAATTCTCTAAAAATACTACCAAGCCTATGTATGTAGGCCGGTTGAAAAAGCAATACCAAAAAATTATTCCGCAGGCTATGGCTTTTTCGTTAAAGCAATTAGGTGTACCGTATGATACTGAATATGTATACAACAACGGCAGCTATTACTGTTCTGAATTAATATACGATGCTTTTAAGGATGCTAATAAACATAAGCCTTTTTTTACGCTGTACCCTATGACCTATAAGCAGCCCGGCACCGACGATTTTTTCCCAGCCTGGGTTGATTACTACAAACAAATAGGCAAACCTATCCCGCAGGGGCACCCCGGCTGTAACCCCGGTGGCATTTCAACTTCTGATAAAATTGAGGTGTTGGGAAGTTTTTAGAAAGTAATTGTTTAAAATAAACCATTGCCCTTCGCTAGTAACAATGCAATTTTTATATTAAATTGCTATAGCATTTGCTATGCCGAAATGTGAAAATCACAATTTCTGGCATTATGTATTACCTCAGACATAAAAAACATGAAAAAACTGCTTGTACTTATAGCCCTGTTTGGCACACTCGTATTTTCCGCACAGGATAATAAATTAGAGGCATCTGATTTAATGCTCGAAAATGTAAAGTACCCATTTCCGGTAAGCATCATTAACCTCAACATACAGGGTCAGGATTTAAAAATGGCTTATATGGATGTTAAACCTGCCAAGCCCAATGGTAAAACCGTAATGTTGCTGCACGGTAAAAACTTTTGTGCCGCCTATTGGGAACAAACCGCAACCGACCTTTCTAAAGAAGGGTATCGCGTTATAATGCCAGACCAAATAGGCTTTGGTAAATCATCTAAACCTACAAACATTCAGTATAGCTTTCAGTTATTGGCGCAAAATACCAAGGCTATTTTAGATGAGTTGAAGATTACTAAAATAGATTTATTGGGCCATTCTATGGGTGGCATGGTAGCTACCCGTTTTGCGTTAATGTATCCGGAAACGGTCGAAAAACTTATCCTTTCTAACCCTATTGGATTAGAAGACTGGAAAACCGTAGTGCCTTACCAAAGCGTAGACGACTGGTATGCCAGCGAGTTGAAGCAGGATTACCAGAAAATGAAAGACTACCAGCTTAAATTTTATTACGATAATAAATGGAAACCCGAATACGACCGTTGGTTAAACATAAACGCTGGTTGGACGTTGAATAAAGACTATCCTATTATTGCTAAGAATGCGGCTTTAACCTACGATATGATTTTTACACAGCCGGTAGTATACGAATTTCAAAACCTTACAATGCCGGTGTTGTTAATTATTGGTCAGCGCGACCGTACCGCTCTTGGTAAAGGCAAAGCACCAAAAGAAGTTCAGGAAACACTAGGCAACTATCCTGTACTGGGCCGTGAAACCGCCAAAAAAATTAAAAATTCGACATTAGTCGAAATAGATAACGTGGGGCACTTGCCTCATATAGAAGCTTACCCTAAATTTATAGCGCCGTTAAAGGCCTTTTTAAAAAAGTAACGCTATAAACTTTTGCCACTATGGATACCGAAATAAACCTGTCCCGAAAAGTACGCAAGCCGCTAAAAGCATATAAGGAAGCTAAACAAAGTTACCTTATACGTATGCGCCTGGCGGTGTCTACGTTTTACTTTTCTATGGGGCTTACCTTTGCTACATGGGCCAGCCGCATACCCGATATTAAACAAACACTACACCTTAGCGAAGCCGACCTTGGTACGGTACTGTTTTCTATACCCTGCGGGCAATTGCTCATGATGCCTTTTTCGGCAAAAATTGTAGTAAAGTACGGCAGCAGCAAAACCGTATTGGCGGGTATTATACTATACATTGCCGCTATGGTTACATTAGGGTTGGGTAGCGAGCGTTGGCACCTTATGCTATCGTTATTCTTTTTTGGCATGTTTAGTAATTTTACCAATATATCTGTAAATACACAGGGGTTATTAACCGAAGGTATTTTCCGCAAGCCCATTATGTCATCGTTTCATGGCGCGTGGAGCCTTGCCGGTTTTACAGGCGCGCTCATAGGTTTATTAATGACGAACATTAATAGTGTGATAAAATACATTGGGATATCTGCGGCAACTATAAGCGTAAAGCCACTTACACATTTTAGCATTGTAGCCATTTTGTTGTATATACTTATTGCATTCAACTTTCGCCATTTGGTAAAAACAAGGCCTGCAAAACCTAAAGCCGCAGAGGCAGAAGCTAAGCGCAGCCTGTTCCCTAAACTTAACCCTGCACTGGTATGGCTTGGCGTAATTGGTTTTTGCAGCATGGTAAGCGAGGGTATAATGTTCGACTGGAGCGGGGTTTATTTTAAAGAAGTAGTAAAAGCTCCGGAATCGTTAGTTATTCTAGGCTACACATCGTTCATGATCATGATGGCTTCGGGCCGCTTTATAGGCGATAAAGTTACCGCGCGCTTTGGCCGTAAAAGGGTATTGCAGGTTAGCGGCGTGTTAATATCGGGTGGTATGTACCTTGCCGTTTTCCTGCCGTATGTAATACCGTCGGCTATTGGGTTTATGCTGGTAGGGCTTGGCGTTAGTACAGTTGTGCCGGGTGTATACAGCATTGCAGGCAAAACTCCGGGTATCGACCCAAGTAAGGCACTAACGGCAGTATCAAGTGTTAGCTTTCTGGGCTTCTTAATAGGCCCGCCGGTTATTGGGTACATTGCCCATGCGGTGGGTTTAAAAATGTCGTTTGCGTTGATAGGGATATTCGGCGTTGGGATTGCGTTTTTAGTAAATAAAGTAAAAGCGATTGAGTAAGTCGCAGTAATAAGTTTGCAATAGCAATCGTGGAATTCCCCTCCGAAGGAGGGGAATTCCACGCCTGATGTCATCATCAATTATAAATAAAAATATTCAGAAAAATGGAATACAGAAAAATAGGAAATTCAGATCTTGAATTATCAGTAATAACCTTTGGGGCATGGGCTGCCGGAGGATGGATGTGGGGCGGTACCGAACGCCAGGGTTCGCTGGATGCTATTCGTAAATCGTATGATGAGGGTGTAACTTCTATAGATACCGCGCCTATTTACGGGCAGGGCGATAGCGAAGAAATTGTTGCCGAGGCCATTCAGGGCATCAGCCGCGATAAGGTGCAGCTAATTACCAAATACGGCATGCGTTGGGATTTGGCTAAAGGCACTCTTGCCATGCAAAGTAAAGATAATAACGGCAACGATATTGACGTGTATAAATATGCCGGCCGCGAAAGCATTATTAAAGAATGCGAAGATAGCCTGCGCCGCCTAAAAACCGATTATATTGATTTGTACCAAATTCACTGGCCCGATGTTACCACGCCTATCGAAGAAAGTATGGAGGCCGTTGCCCAGCTTATTAAAGAGGGTAAAGTGCGCCACGCCGGTGTTTGCAACTACAATGCAGACCAGGTTAAGGAAGCAAGCAAGTATGTAAACATTATTAGCGATCAGGTGCCGTACAGCATGGTAAAACGTGAAATTGAAACAGAACTTATACCCTATGCCATTGAAGAGGTAAAATCGATATTGGCATACAGCCCGCTGGAACGTGGCCTGCTTACCGGAAAAATGGAGCCCGGCTATACGTTTGAAACCGGCGACCACCGCGCGAACTTATACTTTTTTAGAGAGGATAACCTGCGCCGCGTAAACGAGTTTTTAGATAAACTACGTCCGCTTGCTACCGAGAAAAACGCTACGATATCGCAACTCGTACTTCGCTGGACGATTGAGCAACCGGGAATTACCATTGCACTTGCCGGAGCCAGAAATGCACAACAATCGGTGCAAAATGCAAAGGCCGTTAATGTAAAGCTGGATAGTGAAGAAATTAGTTTTATTACTGCCCTGCTTAATGAGGTGCAGTTGGTAAAGTAGCTTTTTAAGTTTAGCAAAGGTTGTAATCTAAAACATTAATATCTATGTCAAATTTTATAAGAATAGATTTACTGTTTTTTTTTATTTTTGCATTTACTCAACATTAATTGCTATGAATTTAAACGGTGACATAATTATAATCGAAGATGACCTGGAAGATGGAGAGATCCTGATTGAGGTATTTGAAATTGTTTTGAAGAAAAATGATTACAACAATAAAATTGTACTCATTCAGGACCCTACAACAGTAGTTGATTACATTAGAAATACAGCTGAAGCGCCTTTCCTTATAATATCCGACCTTAATATGCCAAGGCTTAACGGTTTTGACCTAAGGCAAAAAATATTCGATGATCCGGTTCTTAACGATAAATGTGTGCCGTATGTGTTTTTAACAACTTCAGGAGATGATCCCGAATTAATGAAACGCGCCTATAAACTAAGTGTACAAGGTTATTTTACAAAGCCTAATGACTATAGGGAGTACGAGTTTTTACTAAACGATATTGTTCGATACTGGAAAGTTGCCAAGCTTGCTAACAGGATATAATTAGCTACCACATTACTTTTAAATCAGCCTGTAAGATTTTTAAAATCTTGCAGGTTTTTTTATTTAACGGACTATTATCATTAAAAAATCTATACCTACAAGGTTTTAGAAACCTTGCAGGAAATTAAACACGTTTTTTTACCGCTTACACTTCCGTTTTTCCTAATTGTTTCCTATTTGCGCTCATAGTTTTGAGGCAAATACAATGATTATGAAGATTGCACTTACTGCCCTGCTGCTTGTTTTTATGCTGACAACTACATATGCCCAAAACCCAGCCGACACCATTGCCCCTACTACTGATATACCTAAGAAACCACTTAAACTACACCACGCTGAACCACTTTATGTAGACCTTATTCGTGACCTTGGTGCACGAAAAGGCGAGCACGAAATAAATGTAGGCTTCGGGATGAACGATGAAAAAGACTACCTAAAATATACCGGTTTTGCTGAGTACGAATTTGCCGTTGCCAACAGGCTTGGCCTGGAAATAGAAGTGCCTTTTGAAATTTACGGCCACACTAATAACCATCGTAATCAGGCTTTGCCCGGTAACCGTGTTGAAGGCGTTAAACTCGCTACGCAATATACGTTTTGGGTATCGGATAGATACCAGACATCCATGGCCGTAGGGTACATTCAGGAAATGGAGTTTTCGGCTTTGCCGGATATCGACCATAATGGTAAACTTTTTGAGGGCACGGCCTACAATCCTATTTTTATCGCTGCCAAAAGGCTTACGCCAAACATTCACACGCTGCTATACACCGGTCCTGTAATGGAACAAAAGTTTGAAACCAACCAATGGAAAACCATAATGGAAGTAAATGCTAACCTGCATTATGTGTTTAATAACGGTAACTTTATAGGGCTGGAAACCAATATGGAATTTGCCGATCATAGCAACCCGTCTTTTATTTTGCGACCGCAGTTTAAGGTAGCGTTTTCTAATAAAGTAAGCCTTGGGGTTTTGGCCGGCATACCAGCAAGCGGCGATAACCACAACATTAGCGCCATGACCCGTATGATATGGGTGCCTTAAACAACTCCTAAATTTTTACTTTCATTAAACCGCTCATTAGCTTTTGTTTTATCTTTGATAGGCAACGCTAAAAACGCAATGGCATGAACCCGATAAACATTGACTTACTGGCTAATCCCGACAGGGAATTTACCGAGATTGAAACCGACAGGATAATTGAAATGGCATGGGAAGACCGCACCCCTTTTGATGCTATTTATTTTCAGTTCGGTTTAACCGAAGACCGTGTAAAGGCTTTCATGAAAAAGGAGCTTAAATTTAGCAGCTACACCTTGTGGCGCAAACGCGTAGAAAATTGCAAAACCAAACATGCTAAAAAACGAGTAGACGATATTAACCGTTTTAAATGCAGCAGGCAGCGCGCCATATCATCTAACAAAATATCGAAACGATAATGGCAAAAAAAACATACGTTTTTGGGGGCGCGTCATCTGCAATGGCAGTACATGCAATGCATCAACTTAAAGAGCAGGGTCATAAAGTAATTGGTATTTCTACTAAAACAGAAAATCCCGGTTATGATGCTTTTCATACTATTGAAAATTATGGCTTTGGGATATTCCCCTTAATAGAAGATGCTATTGATGGCGTGGCGTACTTTCCGGGAACCATTAACCTGAAACCGTTTCACCGTATTAGCGAAGCCGATTTTGTAAACGATTATACTATAAGTGCCTTAGGCGCAGCAGCATTTGTACAGGCCTATTTGCCATTGCTTAAAAAGTCAGAAAGTGCAGCTGTACTATTTATAAGCACGGTTGCAGTAGCTACAGGTATGCCGTTTCATGCATCGGTTGCAATGGCCAAAGGCGCACTTGAAGGCTTAACCCGATCGCTAGCCGCAGAGTATGCCCCAAAAATAAGGGTAAACTGTATAGCTCCATCGCTTACTGCTACTCCACTTGCTGATAAACTTTTAGGATCTCCCGAAAAAACCGAAGCGGCTAAAAACCGTAACCCGCTTAAAAAAGTGGGTACTGTTCAGGATCTGGCGCAAGCCATAACTTTTTTGCTTAGCGATAATTCGGCATGGATTACCGGTCAGGTACTACCTGTAGATGGTGGCATGGGAGCGCTGCGGTTATTATAACATATACTTATTATACTTTGAAACCCAAACATTATGATGTTTGCTGTTTTAAGAGTCTTTTTTTATGCACTGTATAAATTTAACTATATTTGACGGGTTATTCACAAAATAATTATTGTGCCAGGCTGTTAAATGAAAAAGCACTTACTGTTACTATTTCTGCTGGTTATAAGTTGCGGAGCTTTTGCTTCGGCAACCGATTCATTATTAATGGTGCTTAATAAAGAAATGGCCAAAAGGCAACAATATGATGCCATTAAGGAAAACCGTATAAACCAGCTTAAGCACTTACTGGCTGAAAAAGACCTGAGCGATGCTGAGGCATACAACCTTAACAATCACCTTATACTGGAATATATACCGTATAATTTTAAGCAAACACTGCTGTATATTAATAAAAATATAGCGCTGGCAAAAAAAATGAATAATATTGCCCTGCTTAACCAGGCAAGGCTACACCAGGCAGCTACGTTATCATCATCGGGTAATTTATCTGAATCCCGCGACTTGTTAGCGCAAATAAACAGAAACGAACTTCCGGCTACAGTAGTTAATCATTACTATTATACCCAAATGTGGTTATATTACCGCCTGCGTTTTTACAGCCAGGTGGCCGAAACCAAACAAAAATATACCGAACGGTATATGGCTTACGCCGATACGCTTTTGGCGCGTTTAAGTCCGGAGTCTGAACTGTACCTTTCTATAAAAGAAACCCAGTACCGTGATGCCGGCGATTTTTTAAAAAGCAGGGAAACCAACCTTAAACGCCTTAAATTAGTGAAACCAGGTGTAGATCGCTACTCGAGTACTACCTTTTTTTTAGCAAAAAGCTACCTGCCCGAAAATAATTCCGATCAGTATAAAAAGTACCTCATCCTTTCGGCACTGTCCGATATTAAATCATCGGTAAAAGATAATGCTTCATTAACCGAACTTGCCATTCAGTTATTTACAGAAGGCGATATTGAGACAGCGCACACTTACATTAATTTCGCGTTTGAAGATGCCGCCTTTTATGAGTCGCGTTTGCGGTTATCATCATTATCGAGCGTTCTGCCGTTAATTAACAAGGCGTACGAAACAGCAGTACAAAAACAAAAGGAGCGGTTACAAATTTATTTAGGGTTAATAAGCGTGTTGGGCCTTTTGCTACTACTAATGTTTTTTTACATATGGAAACAAGTACAAAACTTATCTAAAGCCCGTAAAAATTTACAACAGGCTAATGATAGCCTTAATGGCCTTAACACGCAACTTACACTTGCTAACAGCGAATTGAAAGGTTTGTATACCGAACTTAGCGATACCAACCGCGTTAAGGAATATTACATAGGCAACCTGCTTAATTTATGTTCTGATTATTTAGATAAACTGGATGTGTACCGCAAAACAGTTAAAAAAATGATTATTGCCAAACAGGTTAGTGAACTATTAGATAAAACAAAATCGACAGAATTTATAGAGGAGGAAATTGAGCTTTTCTACAAAAATTTTGATGCCATATTTTTGCACATCTATCCTGATTTTGTACACCAGTTTAATAATTTATTGTTACAAGATGAACGCATCATTTTAAAAAATGGCGAATTGCTTACTACCGAATTACGCATCTTTGCACTCATCCGCTTGGGCATAAACGATAGTTCTAAAATTGCAAAACTACTTCGCTACTCTGTAAATACCATTTATAATTATAGGGTGAAAATTAAAAATAAAGCAGCGGTTTCCCGCGATGATTTTGAAAACCTGGTAGTCAAAATTGGATCATTCAACAGTTAAAAAATATAACTTCAGTTGTATTTTGACTAAAAATATCCTCTTAAATTTCAATTATTCGAATTATAGAGTCCACTTTTTTACGATATTAATATTTCAATATCAATTTGATTTTCAGTTATTTATAACGTAACTATTTCTCACAGTATCCACTTATTCACTATACGACTAATTATAATGCCTATAATAGTAGTTTCTTCGCAAACGATATAGCTATAACACGCTTAAAAAACTATCATTTATGAAAAAACTACTACTGTTAGCAAGCCTTGCCCTGGGCCTTGTTAATGTACATGCCCAGACCCTGGGGCAATCTATGTATATTGACTTCGGACCAAGCGTAGGCGTACAGGGGGCTATTACACCCAGCCCCGATGTAAATGGCCATTACTGGAACAATCCAACCAGTGCCACAATCGGAAGCAAAACCGACATTATTAACGGTGCCAATACTGATACCGGTATTGACATGGAAGTAACCGATAATTTTGTGCTAAACATTACACAAAACTATGGCCCTACTGCCACAACAGCTTTAGGCGATTTAGGTATTGCCACCGCAACCCAAGATTATTTTTATCTTGAGTCGGGAGGGTCTATTAACCCAACCGGGCAGTTAACGTTTACAAACCTTAACCCGGCTAAACTTTACAAATTTTCGGTATTCGCATCGAGGCCTACTACAAACACACGTATCTCCGGATATACTTTTGCTGGCCTTACCTCATTTACAGGCCAAATACAATCAAGCGATGGTACAGCTACTGGTAATTCAAATACATTACTTACTACAACGCTACTTGCTCCTACAGCCGATGGTAAGCTTACAGTAAATGTGTCTATTATACAAAATGCTTTCGCCTACCTTAATACCATGAAAATTGAGGAGTATGTGGTAACCGCGGTAGATGCTCCTGTTGCTACGGCAACACAACCGTTTTGCCAAAGCAGCAATCCTACCGTTGCCAGCCTAAGTGCTACAGGCGCAACAGGCAGTACTTTAAAATGGTATACTGTAGCAACTGCAGGTACAGCTTTAACGGCTACAACAGCATTAGCTACCGGTACTTATTATGTATCTCAAACGGTAGATGGTACAGAGAGCCCAAGGGCTACTGTAAGCGTTGTTGTAACACCTACACCTGCTACTCCGGTAATTACAGCACTAACAACAGCCACTTTTTGCGCAGGCGGAAATGTAGTATTACAATCTAGCACACCCGATGGTACTGCAACGTACCAATGGTATAAAAACGATACTGCTATTACAGGCGCAATATCTCAAAACTATACGGCTACCACAGCAGGTAACTATACGGTAATGGTTGCTACAACAGGCAACTGTGCCAGTGCAGCAAGTACCGCGGTAACAGTAACTGTAAATACATTACCCGTAGTAGCTGCTATTACAGGTACTGTAAGCATTGCTAAAAATGGCACAAGCCAACTGGCATCTGTAACTACAGGTGGTGTTTGGGCATCGTCTAACACGGCTATAGCTACGGTAAGCGCGGCCGGTAAAGTAACTGCTGTAGCTCCGGGTACAACAACTATTACGTATACAGTAACGGCTAACGGCTGTAGTGCTGCAGCATCTATAGAAGTTACAGTTACCAATGGCGAAACATTAGAGCAGTCAATGTATATTGATTTTGGCCCAAGTACCGGTACCAACGGTGCTATTACACCAAGCCCTGATGCTAACGGCCATTACTGGAACAACCCAACTAACGGCGCTTTAGCTGCTGTTATTGATGTGGTTAACAGCAACAATGCCGACACCGGTATTGATATGGAAGTGACTGATAATTTTGTGGTTAACACTACTACAAACTACGGCCCTACTATAACTACTGCTTTAAACGACCTTGGTATTGCTACGGCTACCCAGGATTATTTTTACCTGGAATCGACCAACCCAACAGGCCAGTTAAAATTTAAAAACCTTGACCCTTCTAAAGGATATAAATTCACGGTTTTCGCATCGCGACCTACTACAACTATTCGTAAAACAAATTATGTTTTTGATGGTTTAAATTCATTCACAGGCCAAATACAAACCAGTAACGGTACTACAGGTAATTTAGATACTACACTTACTACAAGCATACTTACTCCTAACGCGGCAGGTGAAATTTTAGTTAGCCTTTCTATCGCTCAGGATGTTTTTGGTTACATCAACGTAATGAAAATCGACCAGTACAGTAACTTATCTACAGTTAATGTAACAGCTATAGCAGTAACAGGTAACGATATTACTGTTAGCGGCCAGACATCGCAAATGATGGCTACCGTAACACCAACAGATGCTACCTTTAAAAACGTAAGCTGGAGTGTAGATAAACCATCGGTAGCTACAATAAATGCAGCAGGTATACTAATTCCTGTAAGTAATGGTACTGTAGTGGTTAAAGCTACAAGTGCTCAAAACACAGCTATTTTTGGCACTAAAACGGTAACCGTTAGCAACCAGGCTACATCATTATACTTTAGTGGTACCGCTACAGAAAATGGTAATAATGTAACTACTGCATTACCTATGCACATGGTAACCGGACTTAACGGTGCGGTAAGTACAATTTTCGAAATTTATACCTCGCTTACCGAAACGGGTAAGTTTAATTTTTACACATCTCAGGATAGTGCAGGTACAGTTTATGGTGCAGGCACAACAGCAGGTTCAATCGCGGGCAATGGTGCAGCTATAGACCCTATTCCTAGCGGACCTGTAGTTATTACAGTAGATATTGCTACTAATACTTATACTATTACGCCAATTGCATTTAGCGTTGTAGGTAGTTCTATACTTAACGCCTGGAATGGTGACGCACCATTAACTTACAAAGGTAAAGGTGTTTGGCAGGCTACGCTGGATATGAGTGTTGTAACGGCTACAGACCTTAATCCTCGTTTTGTATTTAAAGCGAATAAGTCATGGGATTATGTAATGAAAAAAGTAACAGGCAGTAAAAATTCTGTTATGAAGGAAAGTGTTGCTGCAGAATTTGGCGTTACCCTACAGGATATCGACCTTAAATATGGCAATTTTATCATTACTCTTGATTTAGGCAACTATACGTATGGTATTGAATGTACCGATATCGACGAAAATAAAATTTCGTTCATGGGATCATCTGTAATGAATGGTTACGGCGCTACAAATATGGAAGGTTATGCCTTTAAATACAACGCTATTTTAGCCGACAGGGCTACACATGGCAGCCCTGCATTTTACAGGTCTAACGTATCGGTAAATGGTAACAATACTACATTGGTATTAAATCGTTTCGAAAAAGACCTTGTAGGCGATTGCAGCAACTATGTAATTTATGGCCTGGCACTTGGTAATGAAGGCATTCACGAAACAGGAAAACCTGCTTACGATTCTTACCTTGCTAACATGCCACTACTTATACAAATGGCACGCGATATAAACAAAGTTCCGGTTGTAATGAACAACTACGTTCGTGGAGATTATACCACTACCGACTATGACTATGTTAAACAAATGAACATTATCATGGCACAGTGGGATGTACCAAGTATAAACATGCTGGGCGCTACAGATGATGGTACAGGTAAGTGGGTAGATGGTTACTGGTTTGACACCCTTCACCCTAACGACTTAGGCCACGCTGAATTATCGTATGCTATGGTTCCATCATTATTTGATGCACTAGAAGCTGAAAAACCTCAGCCTGTATTAGCTACCGGCACTTACATTACGCCAAATGCTGTTAAAGGTGGTGGGCTTGTTTATACCCCAGATGCTCTAACACACTCGTTTACAGTTTCATTTAATGTAAAAACAACGGCTACAGGTAACCTAATGGCTTTTACTACAAGTACTACCAACGGTACTATTGCTGTAGATGCTAACGGTTTTGTAAAATATACTGCGCCAGCTGGCACAACTATAACCGGTACTGTGGCAGTGAATGATGATGCATGGCACAAAATTACACTAACGCATTACTACTCACGTGGCGAAACGTTATTGTATACCGATGCTGCACTTACAGGCAAAACGGCCGAAAAACTGGAGCCAAAAACATTTACGTTACATGGTACAGGAGCTCCTGCTAACGTAAACTACGGTAACTGGTTCTTTTACCGTTCTGGTATGAATGATTTAGAAATTGCTGCATTAAACGATGGTAAAATGCTTAAATCGAGCCTTGAGCTTTATGCACCTTTAGATGGTACTACAACCACTCCGTTTGTAAACCTTGCACAAAGCACAACAGCTCTAGATGCCTCAAATTTTACGTTAGGCACTGGTGGTAATGTTGTTGTTTCAAGCAATATGAAAGCTTACCCCAACCCGGTAAAAGATGTACTTACTGTAGATTTATCTAATAACTTAACTATTGATACAATTGAAGTGTACAACCCGCTTGGTATGATAGTAACTAAAGTTAAAAATGCGAAAACCATTAATATGAGTTCGCTTTCGGCAGGTATGTACTTAGTAAAAGTAACAACTGCTAACAGCTCACAAACCATTAAGGTAATCAAACAATAGTTGATAGTTTTTAATAATGCTAAAGGCCGTGCAAATTGCACGGCCTTTTTGTTTTAAATAGTTTCTGTAAATTATATTAGTACACTTTCAATCGCTTTTTCTAAAGCCTGTTCCTGTACTCCGGGTATGTTAGTACCTTCGGCACGAATAACGGTAATATCAGTCATGCCTATAAACGATAGTATACTTTTTAAATACGGTACCGCATGATCGTACGCCTGCATTGGCCCTTCAGAATATATACCGCCAGATGATAATGCTATGTACACTTTTTTACCGGTAATCAATCCTTTAGGACCTTCAGCACTATAATTAAACGTAATACCTGCGCGGTTAATAGTATCCAGCCACGCTTTTAAAGTTGATGGTATCCCGAAGTTAATAAATGGCAGGCTAAAAACAACAACATCAGCCGCTAAAAGGTGGGCAACTGCGTTGTCTGATGCTTCAAGCGCTTTGTTATCATTATCTGTGCGAAGGTCGGCCGGAGTGAAAATAGCTTTGGTAAATGCCCCGTCAGGATGTGCTAACGGCTGTTGTTCTAAATCAATTGTAGTTAATGTACTGCCGGGATGCGCCACTTCAAGTTTAGCCACAATGTTATTACCCAGTTGTGTGCTAATCGATTCTGCTCCGCGTGTGCTCGATACTATGTGCAATATATTTGCCATGATTTTAATTTTAGATTCATAAATAATTATAGTCCAAAATTACGTACATTAGCTTTCAATAAGTTAGTAGTATACTTAAGGTTAGTACTAACGTTTGGGTTACTTAATTTGAATATAATGGAAACAGTAATAGAAAACAATGCAATAATACCTTTAAGCACAGCAGCTTGTAGCGGACATCTTGTTGCAGTGGGCGATGCATTATACGTTATTGGCGGTAAGTGGAAACTCCGCATAATTGTAGCGCTAAATGAAGGGTCGCGCAGGTTTAACGAACTGCAAAGGTCTATTCCGGGAATATCGGCAAAAATGTTATCGAACGAATTGAAAGACTTGGAACTGAACGGTTTTGTAAAACGTACCGTAAATACCGGCACACCTGTAGTGGTAGAGTACGAACCTACCGATTATAGCCAAACACTGCGCGATGTATTAAGAAGCCTTGCAGAATGGGGAAAAATGCATAAAGAAAAGCTACGCCAGGAAGGGCAATAAAACAAGAAGCTAGCAAGATGCAAAAAAGGGGATTCTGATACTCTCAGAATCCCCTTTTGCTTTATAAACAGTGTGTTTATTCTACTTTCTTAACTTCAAAATTTTCGAACGTTACCGGGAAACTCACTTTACCCGGAGCCGCCGCAACCATACCTACCTGAACTTTTACGTTTGGTGGAAAGTACGCCAACCTCAGCATTTCGAAATTTTTACCGTCAAACGAATATTTAATCTCGGCATAATCGCCTTTACGTAGCAGCTTTAACCAAACCGATTTTGGGCTGTTATTTCGCGGAATGACAGACCAGTCCGATACTTCCCTTGTTACCACAGCACTCACATTTTGCTTACCATCTACAAACTCAATACCGGTTTTAATCCAGTTCTTTTCGTCTATCCTAATCATAAGCCCCGCCTGGTGAAACAGCTCGGTATAACTGCCCGTAACTTTAACGCTAACTTCAAAGTCGCCTTCGGTTTCAACATAAGTAAAAGGCCCATTATCGCGCTTAAAGCCGTAGTGGGTAACCTGCCAAAAATCGGTACCCGGCTCAACCGTAAAGGTTAGATTTTGCGTGTTGCCACTAAATTTTTTAGGCTGGTTAAACCATTGCAATTCCTGCTTTTGTGCAAACGACACAGCAGTAATAACTAACAGAAATGATAAAATTAAGTTTTTCATTATGGGTTTTGATTGATGATTTGTAGGGTAAAGGTAGAAAAAGTTTAGCTTAAGTAAACGAAACATACTAACACAACTATACCATCTTCCTCCCTACCTCAACAACATCCTCTTTTGTTATAACATAACAAGTATCGCCTTCGGCGGGTTCCATAACATAGGTGCCGGTAAATTCGCCAAAAGCAGGCAGAATCATTTGATACGGCGAACGGAAAAAACACGGCAACTTTAAAAACTGGCGGCCGCCACCTGCTAAAAGTACCGCCGGGTGAATGTGTCCGCATAGGGTAAATAAACCGTCGCGTTCTTCGGGGTGGTGGGTAAGTAAAAAGCCATCGTGCACCCACTCGCTTACAATGGTTATATTAATATCGTGGTATTTTTTAGGCGAAATAATATCGTGGTTACCCGCAATAAGCACCATAGGCAATGCAGTACGTTCTACCCAGTCTTTAAACAAATCCCATTCGTTATTAAGGGTGCTGTGAAAAAGGTCGCCTAAAAAGCAGATGCTTTCGGGTTCGAAATACGCCACGGCCGAATCGAGCTTACTAAAATTTTTGTGAATAGCACCATTAGGTAGCGCCGACCCGTATTTACGAAAGTGCGAGATTTTGCCCAAATGAGCATCAGATATTAGCAGCATTCGTTTTTCTACCCAGTATAATGAGCCAGAACAATGCAGTACAAATGCCCGGCTGTTAATTTCTATTTCTAATGTCATTTAATCTCCTTCATTCAAAACACAAAGATACTTATTTTGATGGGCACAGCACTATTGCAATTACCCATTAAACAGTATTTACGATAGCATACAGGCTAAAAATAAAAAACGTTATTCTTAATTAAACACTTTCTACCAAATCAAAAATTTCCTGCATAGTACTGTGCCCTTTATCGTGCAGGTACCATTTTTGCAATTCGGTTTTAGCTTCTTCGGTAATGACACCGTCTTTCGCTTTAAAGTCGGCAATTAATTGCGCGGCATCTTTTGGGCGTGGGCCCCAGCTACCTTTAGGCTCAAGGGTTTCTTTATATACTAAAATTAATTTGGGTATCGATCGCCCTCCATTGGTAAGGTATAAGTCCATAAGTTCCGGGTTATCATCACGCAGCACAATACGCAGGTCGAGCTTATTGGTAACCTCATTCATTTTATTAATAACCGGTACAATTTGCGCTGCGTCGCCACACCACCCTTCAGATAGTACTAATAACGTATAGTCTTTATCCAGTGCTTGTAGTTTGCGTTTAATCTCGTCCGGAATTACAATGGTTTTATCAAGGCGGTTCATACGCACCTCATTAAGGGTGCTGTAATGCGTTAGTGCTTCGCTTTGGGTAGCGCCGGTTGCCAACCCTTTTTCAAGTAGCTGGGTTATGTGCTCCCTGTATGTTTTATAAGAAAAGGTACCAGCAAGGCTTTTTTGTATAATGGTTTCGGTAGATGTCATAATTATAACTTTTAAGTATAAAAATAATACAATTTAGGTATAGCAAAAAAAACGCCATTCAATAAAAAGCTGTAATTTAGTCATGAAATTTGTTGTAATGAAATTTGACGGAAACACTATAGGCATTATCCTTTCGGGCGGTGGTACAAAAGGCATAGCCCATGCCGGGGTTCTAAAATTTTTTGATGAAATAGGCATCAGGCCATCACACATAGCGGGTACCAGCTCTGGAGCCATTGTATCGTCTTTATACGCCTGGGGCAAAAAGCCCGAAGAAATACTCGAATTTTTTAAATCCATTTATTTTTTCCACTGGAGGCATTTTACGTTTCGCAAACCGGGCTTTATCGACTCGGAGGCTTTTAAAGAATATTTCTATTCTATATTTAAAGATGCTACCCTGGGCGATATGCCGTATAAAATGCACATTACCGCGACCGATTTGGTTTCGGGCAAGCTGCGTATTTTTGGGTCAGACACTAAAATAGCCGATGCCGTTTTAGCATCGTCTGCCTTTCCTGGTGTAATATCGCCCTATGAAATTGATGGCCGGCTGTACAGCGATGGCGGCATTATTAACCACTTCCCTACCGATATTTTACAAGGCCGCTGCGATACCCTTATAGGTGTTTACGTAAGCCCGATACAAAAAATAGAAGCTGCCGATTTAAAATCGATAAAATCCATCACTACCCGTGCTTACGATTTGCTTTCGGCCAACAGCAACATGCAAAAATTTACCTTATGCGACTGGGTTATTAGCCCGGACGAACTGGCTTTGTACAGCACTTTTGAAACCAATAAAGTTAAGATGGACGAGATTTTCAGGATAGGATATGAATCTGCCAAAAAGTCGTACGCCGACCTTATTGTGTAGTTAATTACCTACGGTAAAAATGTGTTTATTAAAAAACAATTATTACTATATTTGCACCAATCAAAAACAAAACCCCGATGAAATATAACCGAATCCTGTTAAAGCTGAGCGGCGAAGCGCTTATGGGCGAGAGGCAGTATGGCATAGACCCGCAAAGGCTTGCCGAATATGCACAGGAAATTAAACAAATACATGATAAAGGTGTGCAAATAGCCATTGTTATTGGCGGTGGAAACATCTTTAGGGGTTTGGCCGGAGCCAGTAATGGTATGGACAGGGTTCAGGGAGATTATATGGGTATGCTTGCTACTGTTATTAACGGTATGGCATTACAGGGCGCCCTTGAAGATGCCGGTATGCAAACACGCCTGCAAACCGCACTGGAAATTAAAGCAATTGCAGAACCTTATATTAAACGTAAAGCGGTACGCCACCTTGAAAAAGACCGTATTGTAATTTTTGGAGCCGGTACCGGTAACCCTTATTTTACTACAGATACTGCTGCTGTACTTAGAGGTGTAGAAGTAGATGCCGATGTGATACTTAAAGGCACCCGTGTTGATGGTATTTATACGGCCGACCCGGAGAAAGACCCAACTGCTACTAAGTACGATACTCTTACTTTTGATGATGTACTTAAAAAAGGCCTTAATGTAATGGATACTACAGCTTTTACACTAAGCCAGGAAAACGCATTGCCTATTATTGTTTTTGATATGAATAAACCCGGTAACCTGGTACGTGTTTGCGAAGGCGAACTTGTAGGGACTACCGTTAATGTTTAATTTTTAAACTTAAAAAAAATAAGAATTAAAAGCTATGGAAGAGATTGATTTTATTTTAGATAGCACCAAAGAACTTATGGACGGATCTTTGGCCCACCTTGAAAAAGAATTTTTAAACATACGTGCGGGTAAAGCTAGCCCTGCAATGCTTGGTGGTGTACGTGTAGATTATTATGGGTCTGCCACGCCGCTGTCTCAGGTGGCAAATATTAATGTGCCCGATGCGCGTACTATTACCGTTACGCCTTGGGAAAAAAACATGCTGCACCCTATAGAAAAAGCGATTATGATTGCCAACCTTGGTTTCAATCCAATGAACAATGGTGATAATATTATCATTAGTGTGCCTGCTCTTACCGAGGAAAGAAGGCGCGACCTTGCCAAACAGGCTAAGGTTGAGGCCGAAGATGCTAAAATAGGTATCCGTAGTGCCCGTAAGGAAGCAAATACCGATATTAAAAAACTTGAAAAAGACGGCCTGTCTGAAGATGTTTGTAAAGGCGCTGAAGAAGAGGTTCAGGATTTAACCAACTCTTATATAAAGAAGGTAGACGAATTACTTTCTTTAAAAGAAGTTGAGATAATGAAAGTGTAATGAAGAGTCCGCCCACTGAGGCGGATTTTTTTGCATCATAAAACACAATAAAAGTCGTTATCTTTACAATACAAATATTATTACCATGGATATAGCTGTAACAAAACTCGAATTGCTTGATTGGGTAATGCACCTAAGCAATAAAGCTACATTTGAAAAACTGCTTGCACTAAAAGCCGAATTATCTGATACTGAAAATGAAATTGTAGGATATACAGCTCTAGGCGAGCCACTTAACATTAATCAATACAAAGCTCATGTTAAAGAGGGACTAAAAGATATTGAAGAAGGACGTATTACGTCTCATGATGATTTTTTAGACGAAGTGAAATCCTGGTAGATGACAATACACAAATACACAATCAGTTGGTCGGCAAGGGCGAAATTAGATGTGAAACATATTTATTTACAACTATTGGCTAGAAATTCAAAAAGTATATCTCAAAAATTAGAGATGAAATAATTAACGCTCCTACAAAAATAGTTTTTCCAGAGCAGTTTCAGCTTGATGAATATCTCATAGAATGCCGGAGGATTATAGTGCGGAATTATAAAATTTTATATTCTGTGCAGAACTCAACAATTCACATAGTAAGCGTTTTTAATAGCCACAGCCACCCTTCTAAAATGAAGGCATAATCCTTCCTGAGAAGAAACATGAAAATCCTTACCTTATTCTTTTTGCTTTTTACAGTAGCTGTGGGTGCGCAAAATGCCATTACGGTTACCGTTAAAGATGCCGAAAATAATACTGCCCTACCTTTTGCCACCATAACATCTAAAGGTAAAAACCTTATTGCCGATGTTGATGGTAAACTGGTTATACAAAATCATGGCACAGCATTTACGGTAAGCTATACAGGGTATCATCAGCAGAAAATTACAGTAAAAAAAGAGGTTCGTTTTTACACAATAAAATTACAGCCCAACCCGGAACAGTTACAGGAGGTTGTTATTAACGGCATTAACCCGGCAACCGATATTATAGGCCGCGCCATTAGGCGAAAAATAATAAACGACCCGCAACGCAAACTGGAAAGCTTTAAGTACAAAACGTATGATAAGCTGGTGGTTACCGCCAACCCAGACTCGATTAATGGTAAGCTCGATTCAATTTTTGCTTACGAAAAAATAGGCCGTAAATTTTTAAAGCTGGACTCTACCAGTTTTAAATTCAAAAAAATAATAGACCAGCAGCATTTGTACCAAACCGAAAAGGTATCTGAATTTAAATATAGTAAAGGCAAAAGTTTAAAAGAAACGGTACTTGCTACCCGCATGGCAGGCTTTAAACAACCGCTATATGAGTTCATCGGCCTAAAACTGCAATCTTATTCGGTGTATACCGATAATATCGATTTATTTGGAACTAAATATGCAGGCCCACTGGCAGATAAAGCGTGGGAAGATTATAATTATAAAATACTCGATACGGTTACCATTAACAATCGTAACACATATATGATTTATTTTATCCCTAAACGCCGGATAAAGAAAAAGCTAAACGGTATTTTATACATCGACACCCAAAACTATGGTGTTGCTCAGGCCGTTTTTAGGGTGCGCAATGTTATAGACATTACATCTACCCATTATTTCACCTACGAAAAAGACCTTGAATTGTGGTTTCCAGATCGAAAAACACTTAAAATTGTAAAAGGCAATAATAAGGAAGACCTTAAAATTTTAGGCGAAACTATAAAGTTTGATGCTGTAGATAAACACAACCCCAGCCGTAAAAAAGAACCGTCAGACTTTGTGTATTTATATTCTGAAGCCGCCAATTTTGATAAACAATTTAATGTGCCTGTTACCATACGGCGGTCGCATGTGGCTATAGAGATTAGGAAAGAAGCCATTAACCGGCCGGAAGATTACTGGAACCAATTTCGCCCGGATACGCTGGATAATCGCAGCATGAAAACCTACCTGGCATTAGACAGCATTGTGGCAAAATCGAACTGGGAGCAACGTATTATATTAGGTAAACGCATTATAAACGGTTACCTGCCGGTAAGTTTTTTTGATCTCGACCTTCAAAAAATAATTAAGTATAATAATTATGAAGGTTTTCGTGTAGGTGTTGGCGGTATTACTAACGATAAGTTTGCCAAAACCTTCCGTATAAGTACGTATGGCGCTTACGGTACTAAAGATGGGCAGTTTAAATACAGCCTGGGTGCCGCGGTGCGTTTAGGCGAATTTTCTAACTCGTGGATAGGCGGCTCCTATACCGATGATATTCAGGAAATAGGCAGTACATCCTTCGCAACAGACCCGCGCATATTTAAAATTTACGATCCGCGCCCTATTAATATTTCCACCTTTTACAACCACCAAACCTGGAATGGTTATATTGAGACTAAAATACTACCTAAAACCCAAAGTATGTGGCAGCTTACCCGTAGCCGGATAGACCCTAAGTTTGATTATATGTACAACCCTACAGGGCATCCGTATACTATTTTTAACTTAACTACAGCATCGGTATCAATACAATGGAACCCGTTTAGCGATTTTATGCAAACCCCGGAAGGCCGCATTGAAGTAGAAAAGCGTTTCCCGAAATTTGCTTTTCAATATACACAGGCCATAAATGGTATACTGGGCAGCAATTTTGGCTTTGGTAAAATAGATTTTAGGGCAGAATATGAAAAAAAATACCTTAATGGGCAAATAGGTACAGCATTACTACAAACCGGTGTAGCTATTGGCAATACTCCGCTAACGCATTTGTACAGTACATCGCCTAATAACCTCGACCGTAATGGCGTGGTTGAACGGATTACCCTTGCAGGTAAAAACAGTTTCGAAACCATGTATTTTAACGAGTTCTTTTCGAGCCGGTACATGATGGTACAGCTAAAACATGGGCTTACTAAATTTACTGTTTTCCGAAGCCTTAAGCTTTCGCCTATGTTTGTAACGCGTTTTGCATGGGGTAACCTCGATAATAAAACAGATCACATAGGCATTCAGTATAAAACCCTCGAAAAAGGTTACTACGAAAGCGGACTCGAATTCAACGAAATTTTTAAAGGGCTTGGCTTAAGTACTTTTTACCGCTACGGCCCTAACCACCTGCCTACCTTCGACAGGAATATATCAGTTAAATTTACCTTTGTGCTTAATTTGTTTTAGGGAATGAAAATTATATATAATTTGTCAAGACATAATTATTGAACCATTCAGGGAATTCATTTGAATCTACATGTAGAATCAACTCTTTACCCCGATATATTTCAGCAATCAGGGTAAGCTTTTGCCCTGAATTATCAAATAAAAACGTTTTGTAACACAATTGAATTGCCGGATATAAATTTTCCAGAGTTTTGTAATACCGCTCTTTAATCTTGACAGGGTTTACATCATGCCCGCCTTTTTCAACTCGGTTAGAAACACGCGATACATTAATTTCAGAATTATCAGTGCAAACAAAATATAGATAAGACTGATAACCGTTGGTATTAGCCTCCTTTATTTCAGCTACTTTTGAGCTATGGCTCATTACTGTTTCAAAACAAAAAGAAATATTATTGGCAAAAAGCATATCTCTAATAAAGGATGCTACTAAAGATGCCTGATAGCTGTGTTTGTTTTTAGATTTACTAACAATAAAATTTTCTTTAATAGAAATATCAATGGTATATCCTTCAGAAGTAGCCTTTTGAATAAGTGATCGTGAATACTCTTTTTCAAAAAAAACATCAAAATCTTTTTGAGTGGCCTTTATCTTTAATTCAGTAAGATCTATTAAACTTTTTTCAGCAAGTTGCTTTTCAATCAAGTCCGCATTAATAAAGTAACCGGCATTATAGTTTTTTGAAAATTCTTCAAATAAAGTGCTTTTACCAGATCCGTTAGGGCCAGCAAAAACTCTCAATCGTTTTACTTGCGCCATAAGGTTGTCCCTTTTTTTAAAACCGGTATGCTTTTTAATTTTCTCTCTAGAATCTCAACTACATTCTTCTGTCCATCAGGTGATAAATCTATAAGTTTATCATCTTCAATAAATCTAACAGTAAGACCCAAAGCTTTCGATTCACGATTAGCTTTAGTACTACTTGCGCTGCCTGCTTCTTTTAAAATACGCACCTGCTTAGTATCTGAAACTGTGTTTTGTTTATTATTTACACTCATAATTACTACTATTAGCGATTTAACAAAGTTAATCAATTTGAATTTAAAGCTATAATTAATGCGATACAAACTTCAGTCCAATAATAGATGCAATTAAAGTAGTTAGAAAAAACAACCTCCAAAAGTCTGATGGTTCTTTAAAAACAACAATACCTACTAACACAGTACCTACTGCCCCCACACCTGTCCATACCGCATAAGCAGTGCCAATAGGCAGGGTTTGTGTTGCTTTATACAATAAAATCATGCTTACGGTAAGGCATGCAAAAAAGCCGGCCATCCAGTAGTTAGATATTATGCCTGTGGTTTCTTTCGCCTTACCCAGGCACGATGCAAAACCTACTTCAAACAGACCTGCTATAACAAGTAATATCCAGTTCATACAGCTAATAATTTATTAGGCAAAGATAGTAATTGCACATTAGCCGTATTTTGTGAAATTTTAGTATTTGGTAGCCGTACGTTTTTATGCTTTTTACTACATTTGCAGGCATTTGTAAATTCTGATAATCGTCAGGATGCATAACGCACATACATAAACAAGGACAAATTTTTAAAGAAATGAAGCATACCAAAGTTAAAGACCTGTTGAACAGCTCTAGCCCTATTGATGAAGTATCTGTAAAAGGATGGGTAAGAACGTTTAGAAATAACCAGTTTATAGCGCTTAACGACGGATCTGTAATTCATAATATACAGTGTGTTGTTGATTTTGAGAACACACCAGCCGAAACCCTTAAACGTATTACAACCGGTGCTGCCGTTGCTATTAAAGGTGCTTTAGCTGAGAGCAAAGGTGCAGGACAGCAATACGAAATTCAGGTTACTAGCATTGAAATATTAGGCGATAGCGACCCGGAAAAATTCCCGATGCAGCCTAAAAAACACTCTCTTGAATTTTTAAGGGAAAATGCCCACCTGCGTGTACGTACTAATGTGTTTGGAGCCATTATGAGGGTACGATCTGTACTATCGTTTGCTATTCACCAGTACTTTCAGGAAAAAGGTTTTGTATATGTAAACACGCCTATTATTACCGGCAGTGATGCAGAGGGTGCCGGCGAAATGTTTCACGTAACAGCATTACCTATAAACAATGCCCCTAAAAATGAAGAGGGCGGCGTTAACTATAAAGAAGATTTTTTTGGTAAAGAGACTAACCTAACAGTATCAGGTCAGCTTGAGGCTGAAACGTATGCTATGGCTTTAGGCCAGGTATATACTTTCGGGCCTACTTTCCGTGCTGAAAATAGTAATACATCTCGTCACCTTGCCGAATTTTGGATGGTGGAGCCAGAGGTTGCGTTTAACGACCTTGATGCTAATATGGACCTTGCTGAAGATTTTATTCAGTATGTTATTAAGCATGTGCTGGATAAATGCCCGGACGACCTTGCGTTTTTAAACCAGCGTTTGGCCGATGAGGATAAAACAAAACCTACTGCTGAGCGTAGCGAAATGAGCCTGCTTGAAAAACTAAACTTTGTTTTAGAAAACAACTTTAAGCGTGTAAGTTATACCGAGGCTATTGAAATATTAAAAAACAGCAAGCCTAACAAAAACAAAAAATTCAACTATATTATAGATGAATGGGGTGCTGATTTACAAAGTGAGCACGAACGCTTTTTAGTTGAAAAACACTTTAAATGCCCGGTAATTTTGTTTGATTACCCTGCGAAAATTAAAGCGTTTTACATGAGGCTTAACGAAGATGGACAAACCGTACGTGCTATGGATATCCTTTTTCCGGGTATTGGAGAAATTGTAGGTGGTTCGCAACGTGAGGAGCGCCTTGATGTGCTTCAGCAAAAAATTGCCGATCTTGGTATTGACGAAAAAGAGTTATGGTGGTACCTAGATACCCGCCGTTTTGGTACAGCGGTACACAGTGGCTTTGGCTTAGGCTTTGAGCGCCTGGTGCTTTTTGTAACCGGTATGAGTAACATTCGCGATGTGATCCCTTTCCCAAGGACACCACAAAATGCAGAGTTTTAATATACAGGCCTCCCAATTGGGAGGCTTTTTTTTATATTTAGGTAATTTGAATTGATATGAAATCAAACATATTTACTGAAGAAGAAATGATAAGGTGGGCTGAATTAGCCAGCGATGATTATGAAAATGGGCATGTAATGACGATGGAAGAATTGGAAGAAGAATTGTAAAAGTGGTAACTTTCACAATTCTATTAAAACATATTAATATGATAAATAAGCTAATTAAAAGAACGAATACTCCTGAATTTTATAATGACTGTGACCTAACTTTAAAGTCGTATACATTTGATGCTTTAAACAGGATTTGCGAGGTTGTAATAACCCTTAACCATAACAGCTATGATAGTCCTGAAGTAAATGAGATATGGAAAATCATTGGTAGTAATGCCCAAAAAGGTCATGGCTTTTCTACAAAAATATTGCTCCCGTATACAAAACTGCAACTTTTAGATAATCATCCACTACTGTGGTTTTATAACAAAGATGTACTTACCTGCGAAATACAGGGCATTCCTAACGATTTGAATAAGTTAGTGTTTGATTTGGTTAAGATATTAGAAAAACAAGCTGGGGACTGGATCATGTTGAATGCTATTTTAGGGCATTTTAGCAATTATATGTTTAAGATACCTAAGATCATAAATATTCCCGCTACACTTGAAGAAAGTCTTCAACAGGCCTTTATTGCTCAAGAGCTCTCATTTAAAGTAATCGACTTTAATACTGACGATTATGACTACGAACAAGATTCAGATATGAAAGTTTTAATATTTGGCAACGAAGATGTTTGTCCAAACCGTCTTAATGGTAGCCAACCCTATATAATTGCCAAAGATTTTACAGCTGAGCGAATAAAATAATTCCGCTTTCTCAAAAAGAATAACTGTTATTAATTTTATCTAAAAAGCATCAATAAGTATGCCTGTTTTTTGTAATTTTATACTGTACAAATTACTGTGTTATTATTATGCTCAAGCAAAATTTACAATTAAAGTTATCGCAAAAATTATCGCCGCAGCAAATTCAGCTGATGAAGCTGATACAACTGCCTACGCAGGCTTTTGAGCAACGCCTGAAAGAAGAAATGGTAGAAAACCCTGCCCTTGAAACCGGCAAGGAAGACGAGTTTGAATACGAAAAGGATGAGTTTGATAACACTACCGATGAAAGCTACGACGATTATGATGATTTTGAAGGCGAGCGTATACAAGCCGACGAAATTAATATAGACGAATACCTTAGCGACGACGAAACACCCGGCTACAAACTACAGGCCAACAATTATAGCGATGATGATGAAGACCGAAGCATGCCTTTTGCAGAGTCGGTTAGTTTTCACCAAAGCCTTACCGATCAGTTAAATACTTTTATACTAAGTGATGATGAGCGTGATATCGCCGAATTTTTAGTGGGCAGTATTGACGACATGGGCTACATTCGCCGCACGGTGGCCGATATTGTAGATGATCTTGCTTTTACACAGGGCATTTATACCGATGAACCTACGGTAGAACACGTATTGCATATTATTCACCAGCTGGAACCATCGGGTGTAGGCGCGCGCGATTTGCAGGAATGCCTGTTACTTCAACTTAAACATAAAACCCCGACAGCCGCTATAGAAAGGGCCATTGATATATTAGAGCACCAGTTTGAAGCGTTTACTAAAAAACACTACGACAAGCTGTTGCAAAAGTACGATATCAGTCAGGATCAGCTTCGTAAAGCGATAGACGAGATCGAGAGGCTAAACCCCAAACCGGGTGGTGCTTACGATAGTAACTCTAAAACGGTAGAGCATGTGGTGCCTGATTTTGCCATTAAAATTATTGATGGCGAGCTGGAGTTATCTTTAAACGGCAGGAACGCGCCCGAGCTTCACGTTAGTAAAGATTATCAGGAAATGCTGCAAAGCTATAAAGATAGCCGTGATAAATCGTCTCAGCAAAAAGATGCCGTGCAGTTTATTAAGCAAAAATTAGATTCGGCTAAGTGGTTTATCGATGCGATTCGCCAAAGGCAGGAAACCCTTTTTGTAACCATGAACGCTATTATGCACTACCAGGAAGAATATTTTTTAGATGGCGACGAGTCGAAACTGAAGCCTATGATATTAAAAGATATTGCCGATATGGTGGGGCTGGATATATCTACCGTGTCGCGTGTGGCAAACAGTAAGTTTGTAGAAACGCCTTATGGCACCAAGCTTATTAAAGAGTTTTTCTCTGAAGCCATGAAAAATGACCAGGGCGAAGATGTATCTACCATCGAGATTAAAAACATATTGCAATCGGTAATTAGTGAAGAAGATAAACGCAAACCGTTACCGGATGACAAGCTTGCCGATATATTAAAAGAAAGAGGTTTCCCTATTGCGCGTCGTACCATTGCAAAATACCGCGAACAGCTGGATATACCTGTTGCCCGTATGCGTAAAAAAATATAGCGCGTATATGCAAAAGTTTATACGCTCGTTTTCATACACCTTTCACCCACTGTTTATACCGGTGTATGCCACATTGTTTTACTTTTTTGTAGCGCAAAACTATTTTTATAAGCACGAAATTTTCCTGATATTTATTCAGGTACTTATACTTACCATACTGCTGCCCATATCGTTATTTTATCTGCTAAAATCGTTAGGGCTTATACAATCTAAAATACTACTCGATAAAAAAGAGCGCAGGCTACCGCTTACTTTTTATGCGTTATTGCTGTTTATGCTTATCAAGTATAGCTTTTCAACTTTTGTAATACCAGAATTATACTATTACTTTTTGGGCACACTAATAAGTACAATGCTGGCATTAACCCTTGTGCTTTTTGGACATAAAGCCAGCCTGCACATGATGGCGGTTGCTACACTTACGGTATTTGTTGTGAGTATTTCGGCGTATTATCATACCTCGTTTTTATATGTAATTGCAGCCTTAATAGTGTGTGGTGGGTTTGTAGCATCGGCACGGTTACAGGCAAAAGCACATACCTTTAGCGAACTTGCGCTTGGCGCGCTTGTAGGTATATTACCGCAGGTGTGTTTGTGGTATGTATGGTTGTTGCCGTCGGTTTAAATAATAGTCGAAAGCATCCACAATCTATTATTTAATTCTACGAAAAGTATTTAATTCCATAATCAAATCATTGACAAAGCTATCATACTGCTTAACAATATACCCATTAGAAAATAGCTCTAAAGGATTGGATATTAAATACAAGCTACTCTGACTTTTCGGATTAATTACGTAATACACATCTATATTATCCGATTGCGCATTGTATCCTAAACTCTCAAGTATGTTGACTAAATTTGAGTTAGAGATATTTTTATCCACCAAATCTAAATTGAAATCTGTGTATTCAAATGAATCCACATAATACACTTCCAATTCATTAAAATTAAATAACTTTGGAAAAGCCAGCTTAAAAAGTGTGAAGAATGAATTTTCTTTTTTGTTAGATGAATTCATAAATATAGAATTTTCATCACAATATATAAAACACCAACCCGAGCTTGAGCGCATGCATATCAAGCTTTTGCCCGTTAACCATAGTTACGTTATTATATAAAGGGTTTAAGGAGTAGTAGGCATAAAAATTCCAGGTATTCCACCCAACCGATAAGTACGTACCATACAATAGCTTATTTAAATTGGCATCGCCCGTAACTTTATAATCAACGGTGGCACTCTCCTGGTGCTGGGCTTTATCATAAAAAAGGTAACTAACTTTAAACCCCGCATACACCCTCCAAAATTTATGGCTGATAGAATCAGAGTTTCGCCAACGCAGTTCTAACGGAACTTCAAGGTAATGCAGCACGAGTTTGTTACGTTCAAAATCGGTTTGCGATTTAGTCTCGTAAGTATTTTGACCGTTAACTTCGCTCACTACAAGGTTGTGCTTAATATTATTATACGAATACCCAAAACCAAGCGCCACCGAATGGTTACGGCGTTTGTTTACAGGCATATCTCTCAAAAAGCCAACACTTATACCTGTAGAAAATGAGTATTGAGAGTAACCCTGCGGCTTACCCTGAATTAAGTTGTAAGTAAGCGTGGCATAAAACTGGTCTTCACGGTATTTAGGGTCGGCTACGGGAGCCAGGCTATCCATTTCAGGTTTTACCTCCTCTTCGGTAACCTGTGCCTGAAGTGGTAAAACGCAAAAAAACAGGATAAGTAAGCTAAAAAACCGCATAGGTGTTGTTAAAAGTTGTTATTACAAAGATGCAAAAGTTTACGCATACTTTGCAGCCGCGCTATAATTATTTAAGTCGATACAAATTATTAAATCAGTTGTAGGTGTGGCCTTATTTTCATTTCTACCACATCGCAGCGTTTGGGCTGGCTGAGGCAATACAACACCGCAATAGCAATATCATCGGCGGTAAGCATTTCTAAATTTTCTACCTGCTGCAGTTTTTCGTGAGTAGGTTTTTCCTGCATATCGGTATCTACCAGTCCGGGTTCAATAAGGGTAACCTTAATTCCATCGGGGTTTACCTTTTTGCGCAATGCCTCACTGTATGCCTGTATTGCCGCCTTTGTAGCTACATAAACAGATCCTGTTGGCTCGCGCCTATCGGCACTCATAGAGCCTATGTTTACAATATGGCCTTCGCCCCGGGGCGTCATGCGTTGCAATGCTCCGGCACAAAAGGCAAGGTAACTCATAAGGTTAGTATTGATAACGTACTGCAAATCTTTATACGTACCATCGGTCACATTGCTAAAACCCGTAGCCACGTTGTTTACCAATATATCTAAATGCCCTAGTTTATTATCAACTTCCTTAAATATCAGGTTAATTTCTTCTTCATGGCTTACATCAATAACATAGCCGTATGCATCGGTTTTAGCTACTTTTTTTATATCGGCAAGGGCATCTTCAAGGTGGTCTTTACGGTTACCAAACACCATTACTTTTGCCCCGGCAGTAGCCAACAGCACAGCAATAGCCCGGCCAATGCCGGTAGTTCCGCCGGTTACAAGTGCCGTTTTACCTTCAACACTTTGTGGTAAATAATCGTTTAAATTTTGCATACAATAAATTTTAAATGGTTTTAGGCGGTGCGCCATCTTTCATTTCAATACGGGTTCTCGGCAAACATTCTGGGTAATTTTGCTGAATAAAAGTAATCAGCTTCTCACGAATAAACACCCTTAAATCCCAAGATGTAGGCGAGTTTTTAGAACTCATAAGCGCCCGTATTTCCATACCGGTTTCGGAAGCGCCGGTTACCTGTAATACATTTACATTACCATCCCAAAGCGGCGTACTTTTAAGCTGTTGGGTTAGTTCTTCCCTAAGGGCATCAACCGGCATGTGGAAATCGGTATAAATAAAAACGGTACCTAAAATTTCAGATGTGGTGCGTGTCCAGTTCTGAAATGGTTTTTCTATAAAATAGGTAGTAGGCAATACCATACGGCGTTTATCCCAAATACGAACGACCACATAGGTAAGCGTGATTTCTTCAATCCAACCCCACTCTCCTTCTACAATAACAACATCGTCTAAGCGTATGGGTTGCGTAATAGCTATCTGGATACCCGCCACCAGCGTTGCCAGCATTTTTTGTGCCGAGAAACCCAGTATAATTCCCGCAATACCCGCCGATGTTAGAAAGCTGATACCTATGGCTCTGATGTTATCGAAACTCATAAGCGCAATGCCAATAGCAAATACCACGATTAAAAAAACAATTACCCGCTCTAAAATAGTAAACTGCGTAAATACACGGCGGGCGTGCAGGTTGTCATCGGCAGTAATATCGTACTTTCGCATTAATCCCGATTTAAATGCCCGGAGCAACACTATGCAGAACCATGTTAGTGCAAATATGAGTACCAGTGTACAAATATGGCTTACCAGTTTTATGTATCGTTCCAGAAAAACATCGTTAATTAAGCCGATGCGCAGCACTAAAGCAATAATGATTAAAAGTAGCGGAAACTTTATGCGGTTAGCAAAATTTATAGGAAGCAGGTTTTTAGGGTCTTTACCTACACGCAGCAATATGTAGTACAAAATGCTAAAGGTAAGTACCAAGCCTACTACGCCAAATACCAAAAATTGTAAAAAACTGCTATCGCTGTGTATTTCCTGCATCAAATAAATTGTTTAACTCCTAAAAGTAAAAAATCCACCCCTGAAAAGGAACCCATTAAGGATATCATTAACATAATTGATACGCTCACAACTACTAAACCTAAAAAAACCTTAATTCCCAATTCATTCCAGTTTCGTGTAGCAATTTTGACGTATAAAGAATATCATTATGCGTACTTTAAATCACTACCTGCTATTATCTACATTATTTTTATTCACCTTAACCAGTCAGGCACAACTTAGTCCGCCGGGATTAGGCACTACCAAAACCGCCTTTTGGAGCGCGATTGGAGTAAGCCAGAAACTGGATGCTAAAAATACATCAATGACCTATATAGGCCTTGGCCGAATTAGCGACCCTGAGGGCGACTCGAACCCGGTTAAAAAGCAGTCAATACTGGTGCTTAACCAGGAATTTTACCACAAGTTTGCCCGCAAATGGCAATATAGTTACGCATTAAGTTACAGGCGGCAGGATAAATATGAGAGTGAAGCCCCTTACGAACTTAAATCGCCTGCAATACAACAAGAATTTCGCCTTTACGGAAGGCTAACGTACACCACAAAGTTTGGAGCGTTAAAGTGGAAGAATACCGTAAGGCAGGAAGCCCGAAAGTTTTTTACGCCCGATTTTGAAGAGGTACACAACGGCATACAGCTGCGTACCCGTTTTAAAACGCAGGCAAATGTTCCGTTAGATAACGATTCTGGCAATAGCCTGATAGGCAGCGCGGAAGCTTTGTTTGCCGTAAACGATGATTCGCATACGGGTTGGGATACCTTTGGATATAAGGAAAGCCGCTTTTGCCTTTACTACCAGCATGCCATGCACAGCGCGCCCATTACTTTTGATATTGGCTATATGAACGACCTTATGGGTGGGCACGGTCAGCATTTAAAAGATGCGAATTACCTGGCGGTTGATATTATTTTTGAGAATATTTTTTAGGGGAATCCTCACCCCCATCCCCTCTCCGAAGGAGAGGGGGCAGCTTCACTCAACCATTTTAGATTACAATCAATTATAATTATCATCAAGAATTTCCAAACTGTACCCGTTTCGACTCCCCTCTCCTTCGGAGAGGGGCCGGGGGTGAGGATATAAATTCATAACCTTTTATAAAGGATGACCCAAAACGGGGGTAATTCTACATCCCTATTTAAACAAAAAGCCATTAAAGAAATTTCCTCAATGGCTTCAATATAATCACAATAAAATTATCCTTAACTATTCATAGCCTGTAATGCCGCCGCTGGATCGGACTGATTTAGTTTATAAATATCGGCCGTAGCACCGGTATGAATTTCGTAACGGTCGGTAGCCAAGGCATCGAGTAAATCATCGGCCAATACATGCGGGGCAATACCATTTTCGCCGCCTATATCTTTAGAAAAATCAGTATTTACCAATGGTGGCATTAACTCAAACACTTTAACAGAAGTATCTGCAATAGCTAGCCTAAGCAACTGTGTATACGAATGCAACGCCGCTTTACTAGCCGAATACGTTGGGATACCGCCACTTGGAACAAACGCCACAATAGACGATACTGTAACCACCGCAGCTTCGGGTTGCTGTTTAAGCATCGGCAATAGTTTTTCCGTCAGGCGGATAACTGATAAGTAGTTAGTCAGCATTTCATCCTGCGCCTTATCAAAAGCATTGGCTTCAGCACCTAATTTATAGGTGTAGGCAGCACCTGCGTTATTGATAAGGATGTTCAGGTTCGGAAAATCCTGAGTAACCTTTTTTACCAATACCTCAACATCGGCAGCGTTAGATACATCAAACGGTATTGCGGTTACATTACCACCAAGCTGTTCTGCCGCGGCAGTAAGGCGTTCTTTGTTACGGCCTGTAATGATTACATGGTTGCCTTCGGCTAAAAATTTACGGGCTATTTCTAAGCCTATACCGGCACTGCCTCCGGTAATTAAAACGGTATTATTTGTTGTTTTCATTTTTATTGAATTGAATATTAAAAAATTTAAAATTTAAAGGCCTCACCCTAGCCCTCTCCAAAGGAGAGGGAATAGCTTCACCCTTATATACACAATACTCCCCTCTCCTTTGGAGAGGGCTAGGGTGAGGCTGCCTATACCTTTTTAAAAATGGTACTCGCGGTATGCCCACCAAAACCAAAGGTGTTGTTAAGCACATACTCTATAGTGGCTTTTTGGGACTGACCTAATACCAGATTTAATCCGTCGGGTACCGCTTCGTCTATATTTACGGTATTAATAGTAGGCGGAATAACCCCATCGCGAATGGCCAGTACACTAATAATGCTTTCTATAGCTCCGGCGGCTCCCAGTAAATGCCCGGTCATTGATTTTGTAGCACCAATAGGCACATTGAGACCGTTAAAAACAGTGCTTATAGCGGTCAACTCACTAATATCACCCAAGCCAGTAGAGGTAGCGTGCGCATTGATGTAACTAATTTTGTCGGGAGTGATATTCGCATCAGCAAGTGCTTTTGTCATTCCTAATGCGGCACCTAAACCATCGGGAGGAGTACCCGTTAAATGATAAGCATCGGCGGCCATACCACCACCTACAATTTCGGCATAAATAGTAGCGCCACGGGCAACGGCATAATCATAATCTTCTAAAACCAGGGCGCCCGCACCCTCGCCTGCCACAAAACCATCACGGTCTTTATCAAATGGTCGGGACGCACCCTGCGGATTATCATTTCGTTTTGATAGCGCATGAGAAGCATTAAACCCACCAATAGACGATTCTGTTAATGCAGCCTCACTCCCACCGGCTATCATAATGGTAGCTTTGCCTAAACGGATGGTGTCAAACGCCGCAATAATAGCGGTATTAGACGATGCGCAAGCCGATACGGTTGCGTAGTTAGGCCCATGCAGCCCATTGCGGATTGAAATGACCCCTGCAGCAATATCTACGATCATTTTTGGGATGAAGAATGGGTTGAAACGTGGTGTACCATCGCCGGTATGAAATTCTTTTAACTGCTCCTCAAACGTAGTGATACCACCATTGCCCGATGCCCATATTACGCCAACATCAAACCGTTCGTGCTGTGGCATAGTTGCAAAATCGAGGCCGGCATCTTTAATAGCTTCGTCCGATGCTGCTACGGCATATTGGGTAAACAGGTCGTACTTGCGGGCTTCTTTTCTATCGAAATAATCATCGGCATTAAAGCCTTTTACCTCGCAGGCAAACTGGGTTTTAAATTTTGAGGCATCAAACTTAGTTATAGGCCCTGCCCCACTTTTGCCTGCCTGTATGTTGGCCCAAAAATCGGGCACATTATTACCTAAAGGCGTTATGGCACCCAAGCCGGTTATTGCTACTCGTTTCATTTAATAGGTGTTTTGATTAGATTGGTATAACCTTTAGCGATCAGTTTCGTGCGATCATTATTCCAAATTTCGCATTGGGCGTTTACAATTTGTTTGCCTTTTTTAATTACAGCGGTACGCGCAATTAGTACATCGCCCTGTTTAGCCGCGGCAAAATAATCGATATTAAGGTTTATGGTAACGTGAAAAAACGGCTCGCCGTAGCAAATAAGCGTTGCGCCAATGGCATCATCTATCATAGCGGCGGTAATGCCTCCGTGCAGCGTACCGAACGGATTGGTCATTTCTTGCCTTACGGTGTACTGAAATTCCAACACACCTTCTTCTACCAAAAGCATTATGGGCTGCAGCCAGTTCATGAACGGCGATGGCGAACTTTTAACTACTTTACCTATGTGGTTTTTTAAATATTTAGCCTCTGCTGTATCCATACATTTTACATTTTATACCGATTGGTATATTTTAAATCAAAAAAAGAGTCAACTCCTAATTAATATACCAATCGGTATATTTAATAATGCAAACTTACTTATTTTATACCAATCGGTATATTTTATGACAGAAAAAATCGATATACCATTTTATACCGACTGGTTTTTATATTGAAATTTCAGCCAGCATTTTTGTAGCCTGTTTAATAGCCGCATCTAGCCCTTGTTTTTTACCGGTAACTTTTGTCAGCATTATGCCGCCCTCAAGCAAGGCTATGTAAGCCCCTGCAAAATCCTGGTGGTTAACCGAGAGCTGAATTTGCCCGTTATCCTGGCCTTGTTTAATAATATCGCTAATACTTTTGTACCAGTTATCAATGGCATGGCTAGCGCGTTTGCGCAAATCTTCGTGCGTATCATCAGCCTCAATGGCCGTATTTAAAATCGGGCAACCGTATTTAAGGTGCGTTAAATGCTGCATATCTGAAAAAACGGTAAGGTGCACCTTTAGCTTATCTATAGGGTGATCCTTCTCATCCATACGTTCTTTTATAGCTTTTCTCAAGGCACCATAATTATGATCGAAAGCAGCAACAGCCACAGCATCCTTATTAATAAAGTTACCGTAAATTCCGCCCTTGGTAAGTCCGGTAGCCTCGGTAAGATCGTTTATAGAGGTACCCGCATAGCCCTTTTGGTTAAAAATAGGTGCTGTTTTTTCTATAATAAACTGTTTTGTTTTTTCTGCTTTGCTCATAATATCAATTTCACATTACAAAATTATACCAATCGGTATAATTGTGCAATAAAAATCATCTATAATATTTATAGCAGTATAGATAAAATCCTAATCTTATGCTAATGTGCGTGCGAATGCCTTTTTAAAAAAGTAAATTTGAGTATATAAATCAAACATAATTAACCATGCAAATTCAAATAAGAACAGACAACCATATTGAGGGAAGCGACCGTATGGAAAACTATTTTAGCGAAGTATTAACTACTACCCTTAAACGTTTTGAAGACAAAATTACAAGCCTTGAAGTACATATAAGCGACGAGAACGGTGGCGAAAAAGGCGGCCTTGACGATAAAAAATGCGTTATTGAAGCCCGTGTTAATGGCCTGCCACCACAAGCGGTAACCCACCATGCGCCAAGTGTAGAGCTTGCAATTAAAGGTGCTGCCGATAAAATTAAAAAAGTTTTAGAACATACTTTTGATAAAATTAAAACGCACTAAACCGCAACATTAAATAAATGAAAAGCCCTTTAAGTTAATCACTTAAAGGGCTTTTTAATATTAGGCCGTTTTATCTAATTCTTCAACTGCTTTTGATTTGTACCTGTGGTGTTTTTCCGCGGCGTTAATAGAGTGCGTTTCATCTACACCTTTTTCTTTTTCAGCCAGTTCGCTTAGCTTGGCATAGTATTTAGCGATTATCTTCATTTCATCTTCGGTCATGTCTTCCACATCAATAAGGCGGTTGCTTGCCAGTTTGTGCGATGCTACTAACTCGTTAAGCTTTATGTGTACCGCAAGCGAATCTTTATTTTGTGATTTCTGGATAAGGAACACCATTAAAAACGTAATAATGGTTGTACCCGTATTAATAACCAATTGCCACGTTTCGGAATAATCGAAAATTGGGCCACTAACCGCCCATATAATTACAGTTAAAAATGCCCCTATAAATACGGGAGTGCTACCGGTTGCCTGTGTAACTTTTGTTGCGAAAACCTCAAAAAAGCTTTTCTTTTTTTTATTAGAATCTGATGCCATATGTGTGTGATTTTATACGTTAAAATTACGCACATACTTCTTCATAATATTCCTGCTTTAACTAAAGTTTGTTATAACATTTTACGGCTAGTTGTAATGCCCGCTTATTTTTAATTCTTCAGGTTTATTTGTATTCCAGGCAATGAACTTTTTGTTAATGTAACTTTACATTTTGTGGCCTATACATTTCATAGCGCTGGTGTGGTAAATAAGCTTCAACATAAATAACAAGCCAAATACAATGATGTTTATAGTATGTAAATAATTGCTTTTTTTTAACCGCCTAAAGTAAAAAAAAACAAAAAACACCCTCCCAAACCATGGTTTATACATCGATAGAGTAATTTTGATGTTAAAAAAAACGTTTGAGTGGTAATATTTTAAATAAAATAATATTTTTACTCCTTAAATAAAACCCAAATGAAAAAAATTGTAACCGTAATAGGTTTATGTTCACTGCTTTTTTTGCAATTTAATTGCTCTTCGTCATCTGATGATGGAAAATCCGACCCAACTACTCCTGTTGACCCAGGATCTGGAACTAACGATGTAGATTTTTACCTTACAACCGGCGACCAAACTGCACAATTAGCAAAACAAAGCACTGTGCTTAGTTTTACTACTGCCGTAAATTCGTACAACAATATCGAAGTAAGCGAAGGCACCACTTACCAAACAGTAGATGGTTTTGGTTACACACTTACAGGTGGTAGCGTGCAAACTATTAATAACCTTACTGCTGCCCGCAAGCAAGAGTTATTACAGGATTTGTTTAACGCATCTACAGGTATTGGTATTAACTACCTACGTTTAAGTATTGGCGCAAGCGACCTTAACAGCACTCCTTTTACCTATGATGATATGCCTGCCGGCGAAACCGATGTTAACTTAGATAACTTTAGCATTAGCCAGGATAATGCTTTAGTAAGTCTTTTAAAAGAAATTTTAGTTATTAACCCTAACATCAAGCTTATTGCAACGCCATGGTCTGCACCTGTATGGATGAAAAATAATAACAATGCTAATAAGTTTGTAGGTGGCACCCTTAAACCAGAATACTATGCTACCTATGCCCAGTATTTTGTAAAATATGTAAAAGCTATGGAGGCTCAAGGAATAAGCATTACAGCTGTAACGCCACAAAACGAGCCGCTTAACCCATACAACAACCCAAGTTTAGTTATGCAGGCTAATGAGCAGGCTAACTTTATTAAAAATAATTTAGGCCCTGCTTTTGAAACTGCTGGTATTACAACTAAAATAATTGTTTACGACCATAACTGTGATGTTACAACTTATGCTACTTCTATTTTTGCCGATGCAGCTGCTAATAAATATGTAGATGGATCTGCATGGCACCTTTATGCTGGAGATATTAGTGCTTTAAGTGGTGTACACAATGCATATCCTACTAAAAATATATATTTTACAGAACAGTACACCAGCTCAGGCAGTACTTTCCCGATAGACCTTAAATGGCATGTTAAAAATGTGCTTATAGGATCTATGAGAAACTGGAGTGTAAATGCAATGGAATGGAACCTTGCTGCCGATGGTGGTAATGGCCCTTATACCGATGGCGGATGTACTATATGTAAAGGTGCTATTACTATTAACAGCAGCGATGCTTATACTAAAAACGTAGCTTATTATATTTTAGCGCATGCATCTAAATTTGTACCAAGAGGATCTGTACGTATTGCAAGTACAGAGGCTGGCGGACTTAGCAGTGTAGCTTTTAAAACACCCGAAGGTAAACACGTACTTGTTGTTGAAAATGACAATACCTTTGCGCTTACCTTTAATATTAAGTATAATGATAAATGGGTTGTAACTAAGCTAGATGGTGGTTCTGTAGGTACTTACACCTGGTAATAAAATGTTCTATATATAAAAGGGCTGCCCATAAGGCAGCCTTTTTTACGTTTAAATTATGGCATTAAAAAAACTCAACTTATTATTTTGCGTATTACCTAATAATACTACATTTGCCTTACCAATAATAAAACAAATACAATGAAAAAATTAGTATGCTCTTTAGCAGCACTATTTGCATTTGGCATAGCCAATGCGCAGGAAACCACAATTACAAGCGAAGGCTTTAAGCAAGGCGATGCCTTTATCTCTGGATCGGTAGGGTTTAGTAACCAAAAAAACGGTGATTTTAAAACAAATACTTTTAATGTTTCGCCTAAGGCTGCTTATTTTGTAAGTAATAATATTGCGCTTGGTGTATCATTAGGCTACAGTAATGTAAAGCAAGATATCTATAATGATTTTGGCGACTATTACACGCAAAAAAATCATTCGTTTAACGCAGGTGTATTTGGGCGTTACTATTTTACACCCGCTAATAAATTTTCTTTTTTTGCACAGCTTGGAGCCGATTATGTTTCCACTAAAACTGAAGTAGCTGTTTACAATTCTGAAACAACAGTTAACGGCTTTAATATCCAGCTTGCCCCGGCTATAAGTTATTTTGTATCTAACCATTTTGCTTTAGAGGCTACTTTTGGCATACTGGGTTATAATACTCGTAAACCTAACGACGATTTTGGCGGCAATAACTCTACAAACACTTTTAATTTTGGGCTTAATTTAAGCAATATTAATTTTGGTGCGGTTTATAAATTCTAAATTCCCTCCTATAAATAACAAAAGCCTCCTTAATAAGGAGGCTTTTTTGCCTTTTAATATTACAGTTTTCTACCAGAAAATAGTATATAAAGCGGCAGTAACTGCAATTACAATTAATGACCCTACAGTAAACGATGGCGATACTTTAAACATAGTAGTATCTACCTCAAGGCCGTTTGGTTTAGTACCCAGGCGGGTTTCTTTTTTACTGATGAAGAACATACCTACCATACAAATAACAAACACAATAGCCATCCTGTCAAGGAAAGGAATTTCGTAAATGCCGTTTGCGTTTGGCACTGCAAAACCCCACGGGTGCAGGAACGAAAGATCTATAAACTGTGGCATAAATTTAAATACTACCGAGAATAAAAACCCGCCAATGGTAGCAAACAATGCCGCGTTTGATGTGGCTTTTTTCCAGAAGAAACCAAGTATGAACATGGCAAAAATACCCGGGCTTACAAACCCCGTATACTCTTGTATAAACTGGAACCCCCCTTTTTTATCGATACCTAAAAACGGTGCTATCATAATAGCAACTATCATGGCAGCAACTACTGTAATTTTACCTACCTGTACCTGTTTCTTCTCGCTGGCGTCTACATTCAAACGTTTTTTATAAATATCTAAAGTAAAAATGGTAGCAATACTGTTTGCCTTACCCGCTAACGATGCTACAATTGCAGCCGTAAGCGCAGCAAATGATAAACCTTTAAGCCCGCTTGGCAGTAAGTTCAGCAATATAGGATACGCCCTATCTGGGTTTACGCTGCCATCCTGTAGCATTTCGGCATGGAAGTTACCGTTCTGGTACAATACAAAAGCAGCAATACCCGGTAATACCACAATAATAGGCATTAATAGCTTTAAGAACGATGCAAATAAAAGTCCGCCACGGGCCGTTTTAAGGTCGGCACCAAGGGCACGCTGGGTAATGTACTGATTACAACCCCAGTAATTAAGGTTAACAATTAGCATACCACCAATAAGTACTGATAATCCCGGAAGCTCGCTGTAGTTAGCATTCTCTTTATCAAAAATCATTTCAAAATGGTCAGATGCATGGGTAGTCATTAATTTAAAACCATCTACAATACCGCTTCCGCCAAATTCATCGGCTACAAGGTTAAGTGCTAGGTAGGTAGTAATTAAGCCTCCCATAATAAGGAAAAACACCTGTATAACATCGGTAAAACCAATAACCTTCATACCACCAAGAGTAATCATGATAGAGAATATTGCCAAAAATGCAATACACAGGTTAAAGTTAATGCCCGATATACTGCTTATTGCCAGTGCCCCTAAATATAAAATAGAAGTAAGGTTTACAATAACGTATAGCAAAAGCCAGAAAACAGCCATGATCATGGCTACGTTATCGTTATAGCGCTGACTTAAAAACTGGGGCATGGTAAATATCTTGTTTTTAAGATACACCGGAATAAAAAATACAGCAACAATAATAAGGGTAAGGGCAGCCATCCACTCGTAACTGGCAATGGCAAGGCCCATTTTAAAGCCGCTGCCACTCATGCCTATAAACTGCTCTGCACTAATGTTACTGGCAATTAATGATGCACCAATGGCCCACCATGTAAGTGAGCCTTCGGCTAAAAAGTAATCGTTGCTACTGGCGCTTTCTTTCTTTTTGCGATTATAAATCCATAATCCGTAGCCTACAATGAGCACAAAGTAGCACAAGAAAACGATATAGTCAGCAGTAGATAATGCTTTCATAAAGGTTTGGGTTTGTTTGTTTGGGTTAGGTTAAATTATTTTAGCTTGTAATGCGTTTCAGATAAATCCCTAAGCATCGCAGTGCTTTTTTCGGGAGAGATATCTCTTTGGGCTTCGGCCATAAGCTCGTACCCTACCATAAATTTCTTTACGCTCGCAGATCGTAATAATGGTGGGTAAAAATGCATATGGAAATGCCATTCCGGGTGCTCTTCGCCATCAGTTGGGGTTTGATGGATGCCCGAAGAATATGGGAACGAAGTTTCAAAAAGGTTATCGTATTTTACTGTAATGCGTTTAAGTGCATCGGCGAAAGCCACGGTTTCCTCATCGGTCATTTGGGTTAGGTTACCAAAATGCCTTTTGCTTATAATAAGAGTTTCGAAAGGCCATATCGCCCAAAACGGAACCACCACCGCAAAATGCTCGTTCTCTAAAACAATGCGCTCTTTACGCTCTAATTCTTCAGTAAGGTAATCGGCTAAAAGGCTTTTACCATTGGCTTCAAAATATTGTTTTAAATGTTCCTGCGTTTTTTGAACCTGTGTAGGCAACGACGATTGCGACCATATTTGCCCGTGCGGGTGCGGGTTGCTACAACCCATTACGGCACCTTTGTTCTCAAATATTTGTACGTGGTTAATAAAATCTTTACTACCCAAATCAATATACTGTTCTTTCCAGGCTTGTATTACTTTTTGTATACCGCTTATTTCCATCTCAGGAATGGTAAGGTCGTGTCTTGGCGAAAAACAAATTACCCTGTTAATGCCCCTTTCAACCTTTAACTGAAATAGCGGGTTGGTTTGTTTTGGAGCTTCCACTTCATCTTGTAATAACGATGGAAAGTCATTATCAAAAACATACACATCGGTATAATTGTCATTATACGTACCGTTAGAGCGTTCGTTGCCGGCACATAAGTAACAAGTAGCATCATAAGCGGGCAGGTTTTGTGTTGCCGTACTTTCTTTTTGCCCCTGCCATGGCCTTTTAGCCCTGTGTGGCGATACCAGTACCCACTCGCCTATTAAAGGGTTGTAACGCCTGTGTGGATGCTCGTTATTATCAAATGCCTGCATGTTGTGTAGTATAAATGGTGGTTCCTTTAGCAATTTTTACTTTGTAGGCTTCCAGTTTAATATTAAATTTTTGTTTGTATTCGGCAGTTACTCTCTCTATAACATCGTTTACCGCTTCTTTTTTAACCAGGTTGATAGAGCATCCGCCAAAGCCGCCACCCATCATGCGCGAGCCAATAACATTTTCGTCGTTACGCACGGCATCTACTAAAAAGTCGATCTCTTCGCAGCTTACTTCATAATTTTTAGACAGGCCATCATGTGTTTTAAACATAAGGTGGCCCAGCTTGGCAAAATCCTGAGCTTCTAATGCGGCTACAGCATCTAAAACACGCTGAATTTCGCGCACTACAAACAGGCAACGACGGAAAATCACATCGCCCAATTCGTCTTTAATGGCTACAACCTGTGCTTCGTTAAGGTCGCGAAATGTGTTCACGCCTGGGTAATGTTGTTTTAGTATGGCAAGGCCTTTTTCTACCTCGTTCCGGCGGTCGTTATAACCCGATGTTAGGTGGGTATGCTTTACTTTACTATCCAGTAAAAGTAATGCATATTCTTTAAAATCGGCATTGTGGTATTCGTATTCCAGTGTGTTGCAATCGAGTTTGATCACTTTATTTTTCTGACCGAAAACACTCGCGAACTGATCCATAATACCACAATTAACACCCACAAAGGTATGCTCTGATTTTTGGCCTATAAGTGCAATCTCTTCTTTAGTAAGTTTTAAATCAAAAATAGTATTTAACGCATATGCAAAACCACACTCTACCGCAGCAGATGATGATAATCCCGCGCCCATAGGTATAGTACTGCTAAACACAATATTAAAACCGGTCATAGCAAAGCTTTTTTCTTTAAGCTGTTGTAATACCCCAAGAAAAAAGTTGACCCACATTTTATCTACCGGTACTAAATCATCGGTAAGGTTAAAGGTGTAGGTTTCGTTAAGGTCTTTAGCAATAAGGGTGCACTCTGTAGCTGTATTTTGAGATACTGCAAAGCAAACATACTTATTTATGGCGGCAGGTAGTACATAACCATCGTTATAATCTACGTGTTCGCCAATTATATTTATACGCCCCGGCGACAAAAATATATGCGCAGGCTCGCTTTTAAACTGCTCATTAAAATGGGCCGTTACCTGCTGAACTAACTTTTTTTTCATGGATAAAATAGTATGTAGTTGTTTATAAAGCGCATAGGCTTTAGTAAACAGTGATTTTTAATTGAGATAAGCGGATTGCCCGACAAATTACCCTTAAGTGTTTATTGCTAATGTTTTAGTATTAAAAACCCAAACTTAACCCTAGTAACCCTCACAATAAACAGAGTATGCCCTATGCCGGGCAACAGCTTATCAACCCAAATTATTAACTATGTATAATTGAAATCAATTATCTTTTTTAAAGCATGCCGTAGCAAGTGCCGCGTTTGGCCTGTTAAACAGGCACTTTTGTAAACACAAAACGTGTATTATGATTGTAAGTTTCGCCTACTTTTAGTACACTGTTAGGAAAATGAGGCTGGTTGGGCGCATCAGGATAGTTTTGAGTTTCAAAACAAATACCGCTCGTGGTACCGTATGCTGCGCCCTCTTTGCCTTTTATTATATTAAAACAATTGCCACCCACGTAAATATGTACCGATGGCTGATTGGTATAAACCGCCATTTTTAACCCGTTTGCAGGGCTATAAAGTGATGCTGCCGGTTGCCCGTTATTAGTAAGCACAAACGAATTATCGATGCTTTGCGGGCAGGCCGCTGTTTGTGTAAAGTCAAGATTTGTACACGCTACATTAGTAATGTTCCCGGTAGGAACACCATCGGGCTGTAACTCCAGCACTTCGGCTGAATTTATAAACACTTCCTGCTCTGCAATCGTTTGCGAATGACCCTCTAAATTAAAATACGAGTGTTGGGTTAAGTTAATAACCGTAGGCTTGTTGGTAGTTGCTTTATAGCTTACCAAAAGTTCGTTATTTTCGGTTACTGTATAGGTAACATCTACCGTAAGTTCGCCCGGAAAATTCTCTTCGCCATCGCGGCTGGTATAGCTTAACGTTATCGATGGGTTTTCGCCACCACGCAACTGTTGCATTTGCCAGTAACCACGGCCAAAACCTATGTTACCACCATGCAGTGTATTGCCGTTGTTGTTTGCCGCAAGTTTATATTCCTGTCCGTCTAAAGTAAAGGCTGCTCCTTTTATACGGCCTGCATACCTGCCTATTACCGACCCAAAAAACGGGCCGCTGGGCAAGCTGAACGACTCTATATAATCTTCTATAGTATCTAAGCCTAAAACAACATCTTCAATAGTACCAATTGCAGTAGGCACTTTAAGCGATGTTATGGTAGCACCGTAGTTTATAACGGTAACTTCCATACCATTGCTATTGCTAAGCGTATAGGCATTTACCTCACGACCATCTGGCAGCGTACCGAATAATTTCGCAACACAATTAGATGATAAATGTGAAATGTGATTATTTTCCATTTTATTTTTATGAATTCTTTATCAAAAGTAAAAAATAGTTTCACTTAACCATACCAGTACCTACCAGTTTTTGTATATTAGCCACCAGTTTACATTTTTTAAGCCATGAAAATAGTTAGCATAGATACCCGAAACAGCCTGCCAAAATACAAACAAATTGTACTATCAATAGAAACATCTATTGCCGAAAAGCGGTTAAAGCGTGGCGATAAGTTACCGTCTGTCAATAAAGTAGCGTTAGAATTTTCGCTTTCGCGGGATACTGTATTGTTGGCTTATGAAGAACTTAAAAAGCGTGGAATTATTTACGCACGCCTGGGCAAGGGTTACTATGTAAAAAGTGAAGAATTTACCTTACAGCAGCGCATTTTTTTATTGTTTGATGAATTTAACTCGTTTAAAGAAGATTTATACAACTCGTTTAAAGAAGCGATGGGAAGTAACGCGCAAATAGATATTTTCTTTCACTCATTTAATATTGAGGTGTTTAAAAAACTGGTGAACGAAAATAATGGCGACTATTCTAAATACATTATTATGCCTACCACATTAAATGGTGTTGCGGCGGTAATAAAAACACTCCCTAAAAATGATGTGTATATTTTAGACCAGGCTAATGCCGAGCTGGAAGACTACCCATCGATACACCAAAACTTTGTAAAAGATATTTATAATGCCCTCGAAGCGGGGCGCGATAAATTAAAAAAATACAATAAACTAATACTTATATTTCCGCCCGAAAAACAACCGCCCGGTATGCAGGAAGGCTTTTTAAAGTTTTGCGGTAAATACAGTTTTGATTTTGAAATTATACCTGATTTTGAAAATCACGGCATACAACCCGGGGAGGTTTATATTATACCTAACGACCGCCACCTGGTTAATGTGATTGAGCAGGCGCGCAGCCAGAAATTAAAAATTGGCAAGCAGGTAGGCATCATATCGTATAACGATACACCGCTTAAAAAAGTAGTAGAAAATGGCATAACCACCATTTCTACCGATTTTAAAGCTATGGGTACTATACTGGCGCACATGATATTGCAACAAAGCCGCCAACAACTGGAAAACAAAAGCAGGCTTATTGAGCGCGGGTCGTTATAACGTTAAGTGGTTATAAAAATCGCCCAATAAATGGTGTTACCATCTTGGCCTGTTCTCGGGTACGGGTGGTGCAACTTCGTGAAGCTGGTAACGGGTAAAAGCCAAATCGTTTATAAGCGACGGTATCTCTTTCCAATTATTAACCCTTTGGTGGTGGTGCTGGTTTACATTATGGAAAGCGGTAAACATTAGCGGTTTCCCTTTACAAAAATCGAGGTTTTTGCAATGGTCATCAATTAAAAAATCGGTGTCGATAATGCTTTTGTCGCCACAAAAAATAATATTTCTCCAGCTGATGAACGTGAAATGTTCTGCCAGCCATTGGTGTTTTTCGTACAACGATAAAGGAAATTCCATCGCGGCCGATACTATGTAAATTTCATAGTTTTTAGACAGCTCTTTTACGGCTTCAATAGCGCCTTCCATTACCGGTAATGTCCTGAAAAATCCGGGCATATTCAGTATTTTTCTAAGCATGTCCTTTTCTATAAATGCCTCATCTTCAGATTTTCCGCTGATGTCATCCCTCGTAACGGTAACACCAGTTTCTTTCTCGTACCAGTTTAGCAATTGAGTCTCAACGTCGGCTATTACGCCGTCCATATCAATGCCTATGGTTTTTTTAGTGTTTTTCATATTTTGCTTATTTCTGCAACAAATATACGATATAATTGCAATATGCTGCAACATTATGCAAGTTATTGCAATATTAAATTTATGTATCTTTGCCGTAAATAATGCCCATATGGTTAAGGAAGAGCGACTTCAGTTAATATTAAACCAACTTACTAAAGATAATAAGGTACAGCTTAGCGACATGAGCCGTTTACTAAACGTATCTGAAGATACCGTGCGCCGCGATATTAAAGAGCTTGATGTACAAGGTCTTTTAAAAGCAGTACGTGGTGGCGCGCTTGCCAAACCAAATATTCCACACCATTACCGTGACAGGGAAAATTATGACCTTGGCCAGAAAAAAGCCATTGCCGAAAAAGCACTTAGCTTTTTACAGGATGGTCAGGTTGTTTTTTTTGATGGAGGAACATCAGTACTCGCGCTTGCAGAAAGTTTACCGAAAGATTTAAAGATAACGGTTGTTACAAATAGTTTCCCGGTAGCGAATGTTTTAGAAGACCACCCTAATGCCGAAGTTATTTTTGCCGGTGGGAAGCTTAACAAAACATCGTTTACTACTATAGGGCACGAAACTATAGCATCGTTTAAAAACATAAGAGCCAATATTTGTTTTTTTGGGGTAAGCAGCATTCACAGCATTGGGTTAACATCCAAAAGCTATGAAGACTCGCAGGTTAAAAAAACAATGGTTGAAATGGCGTCGCAAATTATAGCGCTTACTACCTTAGAAAAAATAAATACCGCCGAGACCTTTTACATATGCCCCGTTACCGATGTTAATGTAATTATTACTGAAGCCAACCCGGAAGATGAGCAGCTAAAAATTTACAAAGACCTGGGAATTACCATAATTTAATCCTCACCCACAATAGCACGCAACTCATTACGGTATTGCGAGGCACTTTTACCGGTAACCTCTTTAAACGATTTATTAAAGTGGCTAAAGTTATTAAAGCCGCTTTCGTAACTTACATCGGCTATGCTTATTTGTTTTTCTGCCAATAATTTACAGGCATGTACCACCCTATATTCGTTTACAAACTGCACAAAGGTTTTTTTGGTCATTTTTTTAAAATACCTGCAAAACGATGGTACCGTCATGTACGCTTTACCCGCAATATCATCTAAAGCAATAGGCGTTTTAAAATTATCCTTTACATAGTTGAACACCATATTAATACGGTCGTTATCCTGCACATGGGTTTCTAACGAAAAACCTTCGGCATTCAATACCTTGTAATCTTCGGCCTGTTCCAACTCATTTAATATAGCAATCATACTCAGCAATCTTTCGAAAGGAAGCTGGCTAGCCATAGCCTCCATCCTATCGCCTAAGGCTTTTCTGGTTTCCGCCCCAAAAGCAATCCCACCCTTAGCACGGCTAAAAAGACTGTGTATATTTTTAGTTTCGGGCAGTGCCATAAAACTATCGCCTAAAAAATCGGGTTTCATTTGTATAACAGTCTCGGTTTTGTTGCCGGTAGTATCATCGGTAAAACCACAATGCGGCAGGTTGCTACCTATAAGTATAAGGTCACCATCAGTATAATATGATATGTGGCTGCCTATTTGCCGCTTGCCACTTCCACCGTTAACAAATACCAGTTCAACTTCAGGATGGTAATGCCACACATGCGATTGTATATTGGTGTTAGGCTGATAACTGCTATAGGCAAAAGAGCTGCCAAAAGAAGGCTCAATAGCTTCGAAAGAAGGGCGTAATGTTTTCATAAAAAATTACCTTTACACTTACAAAATTACTCATAATTGTATTCATATTTGCTTATTTTAACTATAAACCATTTTCGTAAAGGTAATATAGCATATAAATAAGCAGATATAGCTGTAACTACCAGTATAGTAATTGGGTAACTCTATAGCAGTTAAAAGCCCTCCATGGCAAGCTCCTGTATCAATGCCATATGTTTCATTTTTAATTTTAGGATTATTGCCTCCTACATGATGTCTGTATATAATAGGCTTTTTTCCTCGTAGAAGTCATTCCAATACTTACCACCAGAGTATTTTTGTTCTAAATATTTCTCACGTGAAGTTGAACCACTCAAAACATCTTCTCTCTGTTGATGTAAATTTTTGTCATGTTCAAAAGCAGCATGAATGATTATAGCATCTTCAGTTTCATAATAGTAATTTAATTATTTATCCAATTTAAAATTTCAGGGTATTTATCGCCAGATTGTAATTTGACTATTTCATGTGCGTAACTTAAAATATTATTTTGATGCTTTCATTCATGATTACCCACCAATACCACAAAATTGTTTCTGTTTTTAAAAAATTCATACACATCTTTCGATTTATTACCTATTAATTATATCGCCAACAGAGATGATCATAGCATCATCATTATATTAGCATATTTAATAAGTTGTTGTAACTCATCATAACACCTATTTATATTGCCTATAACAAATGTTTTGCTCATTTAATTGTTGGGTACTAATGGTTCAGCAAATTCATAATATTCAAAACCTATCCAAGAAAATGATTGGTCTGGATTGCCAATGGTATTAGGAAAGACATCAGCTTGGTCTATTTGTTCGTCATAAATCATTAAACAATTTCCATCTGCTCTATATTCAAATTTATATTTCACTTCGCCAGTTTCATCATAATAATATTTCTCGGTTGTTAAATAATTAGGAGTAATCCCTGGTAAATTATTTTTCTGATAGCAGATTGTATTATTAGATTCATCGTTAACAGAAATTATTTTCTCACTTAAAACATTATTTTTATAAACGAGATGATTCAAGACAACATAACCTGACTGTTCATATTTGTACTTAAAACGTGCATTAGGATCAGTTTGTAATATGTTTTGAATCTGCAATTGAGAGCTTACATAAAATAAAGTGCCAATCAATTGGTTTTCCTTATATATTTCCTCTTTGAATAAAATTTTATCAATAATATACTGTTTTGTGAAACTATTAAGACCTTGCATTTGAGCCATACTAACTTCAACCCCATAATTAGTAGTATATTTAATTTGTGTTGTCATTGTTCTAAAATTTTAAATAAGTGGAATATCAAATGTTTGTCGTTCTGATATTATTGAATGAGGGGCGTAATGTTTTCATAAAAAATTACTTTTACACTTACAAAAATACTCATAATTGTATTCATATTTGCTTATTTTAACTATAAACCGTTTTCGTAAAGGTAATATAGCATATAAATAAGCAAATATAGCTGTAACTACCAGTGTTGTATTTGGGTAACTTAGCAGTATATAAAAATAAGGAAAACCCATAAATAGATTACGATATGAAAAATGTAACAAAATTCGCCCTGGCCCTTGTAGTGTTATTTAGCACAGTTGCAATGCGTGCAAACGAAGACTTTTCAGTAAGGGTAAAAAGTGGAGCAGGTAAACAAATCAGCTTCGTTATTAACGACACTAAAAACGCACACATTTCGATTTACTCGAATGATGGCGTAGCAATATTTGATGAAAATGTAGCAAGCAAGGATGGAAAAATAAGCAGGTCGTACGACTTAAATGCTTTTCCTGACGGAACGTACTACCTTGAAACGGAAACAACAACTAAAGTAGCCCGCCACGAAATTAAATTAGCAGGCGCTACAGCAGTAGTATCTGATAAAACGCTAGCAGAAGTTATTAAACCGGTTGTGTCTAACAAAAATGGCCTTGTAACGCTAAGCATACTTACTACAGAAAAATCGCCAATAGAAATTACAATGTTTGATGACAATAACAATGAGCTATATAAAGAAACTGTAAACAGTCAATCATTAGCTAAACGTTTTGACATTAACAAAACATCGGCAAAAAACATCACGTTTGTAATGAAGTACAACAACAAAACGTTTGTTGAAACTGTTGCAACGCGATAATCATAAGGTTTGGTTATAGTTAAAAGCTCTGCTACTGCAGGGCTTTTTTTGTTTACATACTTTACTTCAGCCTAGTTATCCTTATTAAGTCTAAATAATCCATCTGGCATAATTGTTAATCCCGATAGCATAACTCAACCGTTAAACTATAAAGGATATTTGCACCACTTAACTGAAGACTCTTCAATTAAGAATGCTTTTAAACTTTACTTTTTAACATTTTTATACTTATGGATTATCTTTATGCTCTTAAAAAGCGTGTGCAAAAACTACAAAAAAAAGGCTTTAGCCTTGCTGTAGCCTTACTTGTATGCTGCTCGTTACAAGCACAACAATGGAGTTATGCAGGATCTGAAACAGGGATTTCCGGTGGAGGCTCTAGTTTTCTTAACCTTGTAAAAGGCACAGGCAATAACGTGTACCTTTCTTATTATGACTTATCGGTTACAAAAGGATCGGTTCAAAAATACGACGGTACTAATTGGAGCTACCTTGGCGGAAGCCCGGGTATAACTACAGGCGCGGCAACTTTTAGCTCGCTTAGTGCAGATGCTGCCGGCAATGTATATTACACCAACCAAAACAGTGGTATGGAAGTACGCAAATTTGACGGTACCTCTTGGGCTCAATTACCAAAATTTGCAACCAATACCATTAATTATCAGGCAAGTGCCGTAGCAATAAACGGTACAATTGTAGCCGCCAATAACGAGAATGCACTTACTGTAAAACGCTACATTAATGGCGCTTGGGAACAACTGGGCACTACAGGTATTGCAGGGGTAAGTCCGTCATTTATTAAAATGATAGCCGGCCCGGATAATAAAATATATGTATCCTTTCACAGCAATGGTTATGTACATGTTTACCAAAATGCTGTAACAGCATCGAGCACAACTGCATGGACCCCTGTAGGCGATGCTAATGTAGGCACTGCATCAGCCAGCGAAAACTACAATTCATCATTAGCTATAGATGCTTCAGGTAACTTATACCTTGCTTATGCTTCTGGCAGTGCTGCGGGTAATAAATTAAACGTGAAAAAATTTAATGGGACCGCATGGGTTACTATGGGTACCGAGAATTTTTCTCCTGGTAAAGTACAACACGTTGCACTTGCGGTTACTGCTGCCGGTGTGCCTTATGTGGCAGCGAGCAACTGGGAAGATGCTGACTTTTTAAAAAACTATATGTATGGTTACGATGCTGCAACCAGTAGCTTTGTACAATTACATTCGGGATATTTGTCATCTGGGCAGGCATTATACAATAGCCTTGCTGCTGACAGCGATAACAACATACTACTGGCTTATGCAGATTCTGCCCTTGGTAAAATTGTGGTAAGAAAGTATACTCCGGCAGTGCCATCGGTAGTTACCGTAACTGTTTCTGGGAATAAAGCAGCCACAATAACCGCTAAAAACGACTATATATTTGTTAGCGCGACTATTAGCCCAAACATAAATACCGATTTTACCTGGAGCATTACCGATGGTGAAGGCCTTGCATCTATAGACATGTATGGTAAGGTTACTGCAATGGCTAATGGCGAAGTTACTGTTAGAGCAACAGCGTCTAACGGTGCTTATGGCGAATTAAAAATTACTATTACAGGCCAGGTAACAGGCTATTGCGATGCTTACTTTATTAATGGTTGTTCTGAAGCGGCGATTGCTAACTTTACCACAACGGGAGCTGTTGTAAATATTAACAATACCAGTTCAGGTTGCGCTAACGATAAAGGCCTTTCCGGATATAGCGATTTTACCGCTAAAGTTGCCGAGGCTACTTTAGGCAGTACCCTTACTTTTAAATTAAACTATACAAGCAACACGGCTTATCTATCGGCATGGATTGACTGGAACCAGGATTTTATTTTTGATGATAGCGAAAAAATTTATGCATCTGCGAATGCAGAAAGCCAAACCGGTTTTCAATTTACAGTAACAGTACCTGCTACTGCAACTTTAGGACAGACAAGAATACGCCTTAAAGCGGTAAACGGCTGGGAAGGATCTGGAGCTTGCGGTTACAACTCTTTTGGCGAGGTAGAAGATTATACTATAAATGTTGTACCTGCAAAACCAACAGTAGTTGTTGCAACACAAAACAATGTTGCTGCTACAATTACCACTAATAAAGGTACATTACAATTAGGCGCAACTGTTACTAATAGTACAAACACTGCCGTTACATGGAGTATACCAACAGGAACAACGTTTGCTACGGTAAGCGCAACAGGTTTAGTTACCGCAACAGCAAATGGTACTGCTACTGTTAGGGCTGCCTTAACAAGCGATGCTACTGTTTATGATGATATTGATGTTGTTATTACCAATCAAACAATTGCTGTAACAGGTGTTACACTATTGGTTAAAGATAATGCCCCTGCTACTATTACAACTAACGGTGGCATACTTGCCCTGGTTGCTATTATTGCTCCGGCAGATGCTACAAATACAAGTGTTACCTGGGTGATTACCGAAGGAAGCGAATATGCATCGATAGATGAAAATGGAGTAATTACCGCAATTGGCAACGGCACTATTGTAGTTACCGTTACTAGTGCAGACGGAAGCTTTACAGATACAATTACCATTGTTATTACCGGACAAATAATTGCTGTAAAAAGTATAACAGTATCGGTTAAAGATAATGCCGATGCAATTATCACTAAAAAAGAGGGCACCCTGCAACTTGTTGCTACGATTGCTCCGGCAGATGCCACAACTACAGAGGTTACATGGGCTATTACCGAAGGTGAAGAATTTGCATCGATAGATGAAAATGGCGTGGTTACCGCCATAGCAAATGGCACAATTACCGTTACTGCAACAACTATAGATGGCGCATATACCGATACCATTGAAATTGTAATAAAAATTGAAAACACAGCAGGTATTGATAATATTACCGCAAACAACTTTAGCGTTTACCCTAACCCTACCACAGGGTCGGTAACTATTAGTGCCACCCACAACGTTAATGTGTTTACAGTTTACAACACCCTTGGGCAACTTGTAAAAACAGGCAAAGGCAACACTGTAAACTTAGAAAACGCGCAACAAGGTGTATATATGCTACAGGTACAGCTTGAAAATGGCAGTACTAAAACACTTAAGGTTATTAAAAAGTAGTCAGTATTTAATAGTTGTTTTATGAATAGGTCGGCCAAAAAAGCCGGCCTATTCTATTTCTACCATATCCACAGTAAAATATCTTTTAAGCTACTAAACCGTTTTACCAACTCAGCATCTCACTTAAAAAACTACACAAAATATAAAAAAACATTATTAGTATTGCTTTTTACACTATTTAATTGTTAAAGCAACGTTAATGTATTTACTTTGTAGATACGGCTACTCAAAAAAATGCTGTAAACACCCTGATTATTTTTGCCAAGATTACCCATGAATATCAATACGCTTTTTTATACGTTATTACTTTTTATAGTAGCTCCTCATTTAAGTATGGCTCAAAATGTAAGTCGCCTTACTGTAAATGATGGCCTCCCGCAATCATTTGTTTCCGGTTTGGTTGAAGATGATAATGGCTTTATCTGGATAAGTACCCGCAATGGCCTTGCCCGCTATGATGGGCAGGTATTTAAAGTGTACCAGCATAATGAAACCAACCCCTCATCGCTTTCATCAAATATTATTACCCTTATAAAAAGAGATAACAACAATACATTATGGATAAAATATGAGTCGGGCGAGCATGACCGTATTAATATGCATACCGGCAAAATAGACCATGTTATTACAAAAACCCTTATTGCAAAACATAATTTGGGCATATTACAGCGTGGCTGGTGCACCTCATCAGATGGGTTGTTTTGGTACTTATCGTTTAAAAAACTGTACAATTTTAAAGTTGCCGATGCTAAAAATAACTTTAAACGTAACGTATTTAATTTTGATGGAGATACCATTCGAAGCGTTTTTGAAGACAACCACAAACAGGTTTGGGTATTAAGGCAGCACGGGCTTAGCAAGTATAACGCGGCGACTAAAAAATTCACCAACTTTAAAATGCCGTACATAATGCATTTTAATGATAAAATGAGTTATGGTGCCGATACTCCCGAAATTCATCAGCGTAAAAATGGCGAACTCATGTGGTCTGACACGCAAAATCTTTTCTTTTATAACCCTGTAAGTACTACTTTTAGAAAAGAAACACTGCCATGCAAATTAAATTATGGTATTAAGTGGATTGATACCGCACCCGATGGTAACGATTATTTTGAAGCCAATAAAATAATTTATAGTTACGACAGCAACAATAAATTAGTAGCAAAAGCTAATGTATCGCACAATAATTTTGCAGGCATACAGGCTTTTTTAGTAGATAAATCTGGTTTGGTATGGATGGGTATTAACACCGATGGTATTGCCCTTATCGATTTAAAAGCCCATTTTAATGCCTTTCCATATAAAGAAGATTTTGCGCTCGATGTACTTAGGCAGGAGTTTGGCCTGTATCTTAACGACCATTTCGAGAGGCATGGCGAAAGCAAAGGTATTTTAGCACCAGGCTATTACATACGCAGTTGCTATAGCAAAAACAAGTTATGGATAGCCCTAAGCGAAAAGGTGTGTTATTATGACATGCTTTTAAAAAAAATAGTTACCCTGCCTAAAATCAGCATCCCAAATACCAATTTTATGCCTTTAAAAGGCATTACCACAACACCATTAGGCGAGCCATTGGTAATAAACGCCGGTGGCGATATGTTTGTATTTAATTCAAAAGCCAATACCTGGCGCTATTTCACAACGCCATCTATAGTAAAAAAAGCATATGGGCATGATATAGAAACCAATTATATATATGCCGATGACAGGAGGGTTTGGATAAGCACCGAATCTGAAGGTTTATTATACCTCGACATCAAAAACAATAAGGTACATAAAATTTTAAAAGGCACTTCGGCCGGTGCGTTACCTACTAACGAACTTTTAGGTATTGTGCCAGATAAAACCCGTAGCAACCTGTTATGGATAGGCAGCCGACAGGGGCTTATTTGCTTCAATAAAAACACTATGCGTAGTGAGGTTTTCTCTACAGAGCAAGGCTTACCAGATAATATTATTTACTCTATACTGCCTGATAAGGCCGGCAATTTATGGCTGGGTACCAACAAAGGCCTTTGCCGTTTTAACCCTGTAACGCACAAGCAGCGCACCTTTACTATATCTTACGGTTTGCCGGGCGATGAGTTTAACCGTTTTCATCAGTTAGCATTACCTAATGGTAAATTTGCTTTAGGCACCACCGTGGGCTGGATATTGTTCGATCCGCTTACTATTACAGATGATGCCTTTAATCCGCCCGCGGCTATTACCGGTATAAAAATTAACAATGTAGCACGTGCACTACAAACTGCCGATGCCGTTGCCCTAAACAATTTAAAAAAACTAGAACTTACCTATAACGAAAACACACTGGCAATACAATATGCCGGGTTAGAATTTAGCCACCCTAAAGATATAAAATACCGCTACCGCCTTGATGGTTATGACACTAAATGGATAACCTGGGGTAACGATAAAGAGGCTGTATACACAAAAATACCACCGGGCAATTATGTATTTAAGGTTAATGCCAGTAACACCACCGGGCAATGGAGCACTAAAGTAAAAAGCTTTGCAATTAGGATTACACCACCGTGGTGGGCCACGCTTTTTGCAAAAATAATGTATGCCTTAGCCGTAGTTATACTTGCAATTTTGTTTATTAATTACAGGATTAGAAGAGTAGTAATAAAACGCGAAGCCGTTTTAAAGGAAAAAGAAACGTTACAGCTTAGGGAGCTTGATGCCATGAAAACCCGCTTTTTTAGCAACGTTACCCACGAGCTGCGCACACCGCTTACACTTATTTTAGGCCCGGCGGCACAGCTAAAGCATACTGACGGACAGGCTGACAGGGACAGGCTACTATCTATCATTATAAAAAATGCCGATAGTTTGCTTAACCTTACCAATCAGTTATTAGACATTGCAAAGCTGGAAGCCCATGCCATGAAACCCCAAATTGCCCTGGCAGATGTTGTGGCTACTATAAAAAGCATTACAAGTACTTTTGAAGAAGAAGCGCTACTTAAAAATAACACCATACATTTTACCGGGCCCGATAGCGCTGATTACCTGTTCCCTAATGAAATGCTGGAACGCATAATTTTTAACCTGGTTTCTAATGCTTTAAAATTTAGCTTGCCGGGCGGAAATATTTCTATTGAACTGACTGAAACTCCGGCAGGCATAACCCTGCGTGTTAAAGATTCAGGCATCGGTATTCCTGCCGCAAGCCTGCCGCACATTTTTGAACGTTTTTACCAGGACGACCTTAATCATGCAAAAGGCACAGGTATAGGCTTATCGTTAGTTAAAGAACTTACCGATTTGCAGGATGGTACTATTACGGTTACCAGCTCAGTATCTGCACCATCGTTTACAGAGTTTGTAGTAACATTACCTTATGAAAAATATGTTGGTACCGATGCTATAACACAGGCAGAACAGCCTTGGGGCATTGATGAAAAAACAGATACAGAGACTACTGTGGATTTAGAAACTAATCATGAAAAACCTTTGGTTTTAGTAGTTGAAGATAACCGCGAACTGGCCGATTTTATAATCGAAAACTTATCGGTACACTATAACGTAAAATATGCACCAAGTGGCGAGCAGGGTGTAGAGCTTGCCCTGCAAATTGTGCCTAGTATTATTGTTAGCGATGTTTTAATGCAGGGCATAGATGGTTTTGAGGTTTGCAGGCAATTAAAAAACAATATTATTACCAGTCATATTCCTATTATACTATTAACTGCCAAGGCAGATATGGATAGCAGGCTTGAGGGCTTAACCCATGGTGCCGATGATTATATTACAAAACCATTCAGTGTGCCGGAGTTGTTGTTGCGCATAAAAAACAACCTGCAGCAACTGCAAAGGCAACGGGAGTTTTTACGCAACAAGCTAAAAGTATTACCGGGCAGGGCAACGCAGGCAGATATCCCTTTAAAAGAAGATCCTTTTTTAGGCAAAATTCAGGGCTTTATTGAGGAGCACCTTGATAACGATGGTTATGGTGTTGTTGAGGTTGCCACAGCTTTAGGCATTAGCCGAACCAGCCTGCACCGCAAAATAAAAGCGCTAACGGGTTTAAATACTACAGAGTTAATACGATCGTACCGACTAAACAAATCGATAGAAATGCTGCATAAAAACATTACAATATCTGAAGTGGCCTATAAAACCGGATTTGGAAGCCCGGCATACTTTTCTAAGTGTTTTAAAGAGTTTTACGGCATAACCCCTACAGAGTTTTTGCAAAAAAATTAACGTTTGCAACAATAGTTATTCAATTTGCAACAAAATTAATAGCCTCTTAACATTCATGTAACGAAGTTTACAAGGTTCAAAAAACCTAATATATAATTCGTTTATGAAAAAAATTACATTAGCCTCTATTATTACTGCAAAGGCAAAACGTTACAAAAAAACAATGGTAGCCTGCGTACTACTTTCTTGTGCACTGGGTACGCTTAATGCAAATGCGCAGGAAACCAAACTTACTGTATTTAACGAAATACTTTTTTATGACGGATATGCTGCAACCGTACAAACACCAATACCGCCAGATGGTATAATTAGAAACAGCAACGCATCTTACGGTAAAAAACTTACAGATGAGCAGCTGGCTTCTTTTGGCGATCAGGTAACCTTAAATGTTACCATAAAAGCGGCATGCGATAATTATGACAGGATAGGTAATGTAAACCTGGCTTTTGTGCCTAAAGGGGCAACATCTTATGACTATAATGCTGTAACAAGAATTGAGATAGCACGCTACATTACTCCTTTTATGGATAAAAATAAAACCCCAAACCAAGTGCCTTATACGTGGGATGTTAGCAACCTTTCTCAATTATTTAAAGACACTAAAGTTACAGCTCAATATGATATTTGGGTAGAGCTTGAGGTATTTGGCGTACCTTATGCTGCAAACACACAAATAACTGGCTGTTCTGACAGGAATGACGTGTTTTATGGTACACTGGAATTTGTATCAAACACTACTAACAATACCTATGGCGAAAATTTATTTCAGCCTGTACTTACCCTGTTTAACCTTAAAAGCTACGACGCTAATGGTACCGATGAGTTAGGTAAAACAGTTAAAACAGTAAATTTTACAGTAGATAAAGATATACCTAATGCTAAGTTTTACCTTATAACATCTAACCACGGCGCACAGTTAGCTACCAGTGAAGAATATAACCGCAGGCAGCATTTTGTTTACCTGGATGGTACACAAATTTTAACCTACAAGCCAGGAGAAACTACCTGCGAACCTTACAGGCAGTATAATACACAGGCCAATGGTATTTACGGATCTTCGGTAAAATCAGACGCCAACTGGCAAAGCCGTAGCAACTGGTGCCCGGGTGCTAAAATACCAATACGCGTTATAGAACTTGGCAACCTTAAAGCGGGCGACCATAGTTTTAAAATAGAAGTACCCGATGCTAAGTTTACAGGCAGCAGTGGTAACGATGGTATGTTCCCGGTATCGGTTTACCTGCAAGGATATACTACAACCTTATCAACAGATACTTTTGATGCTAATGCCTTTAGTATTTCTCCTAATCCAACAAATACAATTGCATCTATCAACCTCAAAAATAATCTTGAAGTAAGCAAGGTAAATGTAACTAACATTACAGGCCAGACAGTTTTTGAAGGCACTACAAAAACCATCGATTTTTCGGCACTGCAAAGTGGCATGTATATGGTTAAAGTTGTTTTTAGCAATAACCAGACTGCCGTTAAAAAAGTTATTAAAAAATAGCCCTGCTATTATTCGGCACTATAATCACTCAAATACTACTAATTTAACTTTACTACAATGAAAAAAACTCTACACTCTCTTTCAAAAGGCGCAAGGTATGCGTTTGTAGCAGCCTTATTATGTACAGGCATTGCTATGGCACAAACCCCGGTTCCTGCAACAATTACATCTGGTTATAACCATGATATTATTGCTAACGGTGTTGGTAATGCAACTGCAAGTTCTACTATTGGTTTCGATGAAAAGAACTCAATCGCATTAGTATCTGCCGATTTTAAAGCAACAGCTACGTCGGCAGCACCTCAATACAGCTTACCAACAAGCGGCCTGATAAGTAGCGCGGTAACATCTGGCGTAACGTTTCAGCTGGGTAATTATACCGGCAGCAATGCTTTATTTTTAACTCCTGCTTATGTAGCTACAGGCACGGCAAGTGGTACACTTGCTTTTAGCGCATCAAATGTGGGCACAATATACGTTTTAGCAGCAGGTGCAAACGGTGGTGCTGCAACGGCACCGTTAACCGCTGTAGTTAACTTTCAGGGTGGCACATCGCAAACTGCTGCACTTACCGTAAACGACTGGTATAATGGTACTGGCTTCGCCGCAAAAGGTATAGGCCGCGTTAGGCGATTAACTAACGTGCTTGAAGTAGATGCCGATAACCCAAGGCTATATGAAATAGCCATAGCTCTTGATGCTGCTAACCAAACTAAAACAATAACAGGTATTACGTTTACCTATGCAGGTGCCCCTACAGCAGAATATTTTATAGAGGCAAGAGCATCTGTACTGGCTGTAACTACAAGGTCATCAATAATTCCTGCAACAAGTGTTACCGTTGCTACGCAAAATAGCGCACCAGCTACAATAACTACAGATAAGGGTACTTTACAACTTGGCGCAACGGTTGCCCCTGCAACGGCCAGTCAAAACGTAACATGGTCTATAAGCGCTGGCAGTGCATTTGCTACAGTAAGCGCAACAGGCTTAGTAACTGCAAGAGCAAATGGTACGGTTACCGTGGTGGCTACATCTGTAAATTCTCCTACAATATCAGGGTCGTTTACAGTTACTATAACTAACCAGTTACCTCCATCTAGCGGACCGGTAGTAATCTCATCTGGATTTAATTACGATATTATTGCAAATGGTGTTGGTAATGCATCGGCAACATCAACAATGGGTTTCGACCAGCAAAATTCTATCGCTTTAGTATCGGCAGATTTTAAAGCTACAGCTACAGCTACCGCACCAACCTATGCGCTTCCGGCTAACGGTACTATTGCAAGTGCAGCCACAACTGGTGTTACTTTTCAGTTAGCCGATTATAATGCTAACAATGCTTTGTTTTTAACACCTACTTATGTAGGTACCGGCGTTGCCACAGGTACTATTAACTTTAGTGCTGCAAATGTAGGCACTATATATGTACTTGGTGCTGCCGCTGGCGGTGGTGCTGCTTCATCTCCTTTAACTGCTTCGGTTAAATTTTCAGACGGATCTTCGCAAGCAGCAGATCTTTCTATAAACGACTGGTATGATGGAACAGGCTATGCAATACAAGGCATTGGCCGTGTGCGTAGGGCTACAAACGTTATTGAAGGTAGCGCAACTAACCCAAGGTTATACCAAATGGCTATAACAGTTGCGGCTGCTAACTATACTAAAACCATTACGGGTATTACCTTTACTTATGCAGGCGCTTCAACTGCAGAGTATGGTAATGAGGCAAGGGCATCTATACTAGCGGTATCGCTGGCTACTGCTCCGGCAGTTACCACAGTTGCTACACAAAATAACGTAGCCCCTACAATTACTACAGATAAAGGTACGCTTCAGTTAGTTGCTACACTTACACCTGCAAGCGCTACAAATACATTTACATGGAGTATTACTACCGGTGCTACAAATGCTACAGTAAGTGCTACAGGACTGGTTACTGCTATTAATAATGGCCTGGTTAACGTTAGGGCTACTGCTACTAATGGGTCTTTTGCAGATATTTTAGTTACAATATCTAATCAAACCGTAGCGGTTACAGGTGTTACTGTAACGGTTAAAGATGCTGCTCCGGCTACTATAACAACAAATGCAGGCACACTTGTGCTTGTAGCAACGGTTGCTCCGGCTAACGCTACTAACAAAGCGGTTACCTGGGCTATAACTACAGGTAGCGAATTTGCTACTATAAGTACAGATGGTGTTGTTACTGCTAAAGCTAATGGTACAATTGTAGTTACGGCAACTACTACAGATAGTGCTAAAACAGGAACAATATCTATTGTAATTACTAACCAGAATATTGCTGCAACAGGTGTTACCGTTGCCGTGAAGGATGATGCTGCCGCAACTATTACAACCAATGGCGGTACTTTAGAGCTTGTGGCTACTGTTGCACCTGCCGATGCGACTAATAAAAATGTTACATGGGCTATAACTACAGGTAGCGAATTTGCTACTATAGATGAAAATGGTATAGTTACCGCTAAAGCTAACGGTACGATTGTGGTTACGGTTACAAGTGCTGATGGAAGCTTTACAAGTACCATTACAATTGTTATTACAGGCCAGATTGTGGCTGTAACAGGTGTTACAATTTCGGTTGAAGATGATGCTGCTGCTACCATTACTACAAAAGATGGCACGCTACAACTTGTGGCAACTATTGCCCCTGCAAATGCTACTAATGCCGATGTTACCTGGAAAGTTACTACAGGGACTGAATTTGCTACTATAGATGAAAACGGATTAGTAACTGCTGTTGCAAATGGTACTGCTACCATTACCGCTACTACTGTAGATGGTAGTTTTACAGATACTATAGATGTTGTAATTGATATAGACACAGCAGGCCTTAACAATAGTGTACTTAACAGCTTTACAGCTTACCCTAACCCTACTACGGGCGTAGTAACTATAAATGCCGCGCAAAACGTTAATGCATTTACCGTTTACAATACCCTTGGCCAACTTGTAAAAGCAGGTAAAGGAAATATTGTAAACCTTGAAAATGTACAACAGGGTGTTTACATGTTACAAGTACAGTTTGAAAACGGTACTGCCAAAACACTTAAAATTATTAGAAAGTAGTTTTATTTCATATAGTGTTATTTGTGGGTCGGTTAGTGTAAGCCGGCCCACTTTTTTTTGTATATATTATTTACAATGAAATATAATGTACTATTATACTGGCTACGTATATCTCATTTAAACAGAAATTGATACCACTTAAAGGTTTACAATTAACCTTTTTAATTGAGTTATTATTAGAGTGCACAAGCACATTGATATTATATAGACAATACAAGCATAAAAAAATCCCTGTAACAAAGCTGCTACAGGGATTTTTTGTATACGATAAAATTGTATTAAAATGCAGTACTTATATTAAGTGTAAACCCGGTACTCTCTGGCACAAAGCGGCATACACCGCCCACACATACAAGCCCGCCACGTTGCCTGCCGTAATTTAAGGCAAGCCTTGTAGCACCTATACGATATGCTCCGCCAAAATTGTAATAATGCGTTTGCTTAGTACTATCATCATTACCATAGTTATAAATATCCCAAACGTAAAGCGAATAGGTATCATCTATATTAAGTTCTACAGTGCCACCTGCCCAGTTTTTTTTATCGGCATCGGCCCACATGTGTTCTCCCTCAACACGTATAGATCGCGATGGGGTAAAGTTATAGGTAGCTTCGCCTGTAATAATATTAGTGTGTACTTTATCGCCACCTTCCATCCACTCTTTATTATACGTTTGCTGAATGTAATACAGCGCAGTATGCCAACTTTCTGAAAACTGTTTTTTTATTTCGATATTATAATCCGAAAAATACTTTTCACCTACGCCAAAAAACTTAGTGTTATAATCGGGTGGGCTAAGGCGGTATTGCCCCGGCAAATTGTACCAGCTACTAAAGTTAGCTGCTACCTTAGTACCATATTTTCCGCCAAAGGCAGTTTCTTTAGCAAAATCGTAAAATATATCTATCTGTCCGCCGGTTTCTCCTGCTTTCATTATAGTATTACCAAGGTAATCTACCTTAGTTTGTGCCTGGTATACATAAATATTAGCCAGGTTACTATGGTGTTGCTTGGTTAATGCAGGTGTAAAATTTAATACCTTATCGTTAAAGTTTAGGCTGGATGATGTTGCATCTACATACGTAGGCTCCCTCTCGCTCAAAAATTTAAAGTTTTCGGTACGGCGCAAAGTAGCATCTATACCAAGGCCTTGTTTAGAGTAGCCTAGGTTTATAAGCACTGCATTACCCGGCTTTACAAAAGCATTAGTGAGGTGGTTTTGAGTATCTAAAACCCCATCTTTTTGTTTGTAGTTATATTCTCCAGATGCATAAAAAGCATCATGTATAAAATTTACCCTTCCGGCAAAAGCATTAGTAAGGGCATCAAAACCCGGATTTGCTATTGCTATTTTTTCGTATCGGCCTACGTAGCTTGCTCCAAAAGAAAGATCGGAGGTTGTAAAGTTAAGCAGGCTGCTAAGGTTAAAGTCAGAATCAAAACCATAAATATCGCCATGTGACACACCAAACCCACTACGCTGGCGGCCATAAAGGGCCGTAAAGCGGGTATTAGCCGTAGGGCGGTAAATTACACGGCCACCACGCAGGGCGGTGTTTATACCCAGTGCCCTGTCTTCCCAGGCGCGCATAAGCATACCGCTGCCAAACTGCTCGTAAAAATAGCCTCCGGTAAGTTCTAATTTTGATGTTTTATAGCTTGCATACCAAGTACCAAGGTTAGTACCTTTAAAGCCGGGATTGTAATTTAAAAGCGCATTAGGCTCGTAAGCTTCTGCCTGTACCCCTGCCGAAAAGCCTTTGTACTGGTAGTTTACTAAAAGATAACTGTTAGAGCGAATAGGTTTGCCATTAATTGGGTCGGCTGCCTGGCTTACACCCGTACCTTTATCATTTAAATACCATTGCGAATTAGATTCGAAACCTCCGTATACCCTTCCGTAATCTTTTTTAGTATCTGTCACTGTATCTGTAACAACATCCTGTGCAAATACAGATCCTACAGATAATGGCAATACCAGCCAAAGTAGTTTTTTCATCAAATTATAGCTGCTTCAGTTTGTTATACAATTCTTTTTCGGCACCCTGGCTATAGCCATTGTGTATATAAACTACTTTTTTGTTTTTAACAACTATAGTGTAAGGCACGTTTGCAATACTTAGTGCCCTTTTTAAATCCTGGTTAGCATCTAACAATACTGTGTAGGGCCATTTTTTGCCATTAAGTAACGGCTTAACCCTTTTTTGGGTACGGGCATCATCTATAGATATGGCTACGACTTCCATATTAAGCTCTTTGCTCCATTTTGCATAACTGTCATTAATAGCATCTAGCTCGTTAATACAAGGTACACACCAGGTAGCCCAAAACGAAAAAACATACAGTTTATCTTTTTCGCTAAAATCGTTTTTTACATTATAGCTTTTGTTGTTTTCAGATGTAAGGGTAACATTAGGCATTTCTTTTTGTGCATTTGCTGCAGCAGAAAGCAATAAAAACAGGACTACTATTTTTTTCATTTTAAATAAAATTGAGTTAAAAATGTTGCGTGGCAATATTAAAAAAAAATTAAACCAAAATACCCATTTTTAATGAAAATTATAATCCCATCGGGTTAATAGATTTGTAAATAGTTAGTATTATAGGTAAATACATACGATTAAAGCAAATCTTACTTAAAATAAATATAAATAACATTTTTTTAAAACATTTTTACTGAATATTTTTTAGTAACAATTATTTTACATATTTTTCGCCTTTCTTAAATAATACATTACTAACAATTTAACTGGCATACATGAAAAAAACTTTACTTTATGCATTTTTTGCAATGGCATCTTTTGGTGCTAACGCACAATTAGCCAATGGCAGCACAGCGCCAGATTTTACCGCTAAAGACATTAACGGTAACACACACACATTATCTGAATATCTTGCTGCAGGCAAAACTGTAATTATAGATATATCTGCAACATGGTGCCTGCCATGCTGGAATTACCACAGCACAAACGCCCTTGAAGATTTATATACAACATATGGCGATGAAGGATCTAAAGAAGTAGTAGTACTTTTTATAGAAGGTGATGCTACAACTACAAACGACAATATACATGGTAAAAGCGGACCTGCAATTAGCCGTGGCGACTGGACTAAAGGTAGCCCTTACCCAATTATTGATGATGCAACTATTGCAAGTAAATATAAAATAAAATATTTCCCTACGGTATATATGGTTTGCCCTGATGGTAAAACTACAGAGCTTACACAGCCATCTTTAGCTATACTAAAATCAAGCATTAATGCTGGTTGTACCACACTTACAGGTGTTGAAAATAATGCTATGGTAAACAGTACAGATATAAGAACTTGTGCTGCGGGCGATACAAAATCTATAGCTGCCAAGTTACGAAACTTTGGTTCTAACGCTATTACATCTGCTACACTAGCTTTAAAAAAGGGTGATGAAGTTGTAGCTACTAAAGACTATACTGGTAACCTTGCTTCATTATCACTTTCATCGCCTACCGTTACTTTTGACGATGTTAAGCTGGAAAGCGGCGATGATTACAGTGTAGAAATTACTGCAATAAATGGCGCAAAACCTTATAATGGCGATCTTGCTAAAAAATCATTTGATGTAGCTTTTGCAGGCAAAACAAGTAACCTAATACGTGTAGATACCTATACTGATTATTATCCTGCACAATCATCATGGATAATTAAAAACGGTGCGGGTACAATTGTTGCTCAAAGCCGTGCTTATGCAGCGGGTACTGGTACTGGCGGCGCAGGTAGTGTAGATGCTAATAAAATGATATCTGAAACTTTTAACATTACAGACAGCGAAGACCTGGATTGCTACTCTATACAGTTTAAAGATACCGGCGCTGACGGATGGGGTGTTCGACTTACTGATTTTGTAGGTGTAAAAATAGTTTCGTTAGCAGATAATACTACTGTATTTGAATATCCGTTAGCTAACTTTGGCTCATCATTAATTGTAAACGGTATTTTAACAACATCGGGCACGTTAGGCACAAATACAATACAAAAAAATGCATTTGCTGTATACCCTAACCCTACAACAGGCATACTTAACTTTACAACACAGGAAACTGTAAATGTAACAGTAATAGATATTACCGGTAAAGTTGTACACACTGCAAAAAACATAAATAATGGCCAGAGCATTAACCTTAGCGGTTTGCAAAAAGGTATGTACATTGCACAAATTAAAGGTGCTGCCACAAGCAGAACCGAAAAAATTATAGTACAATAACACGATTAAAAATCGTAACATAATACATTTTAAAAATGCTACCGATAACATACTAATTGTTACCGGTAGCCTTTTTACTTAAATAAGAATTCATATTAAACACATATTACAATCATCATGAAAAAAATTATTTTATTAGCTTCTCTTTTATTATGCAGCCTTACACAAGCACAGATAATAACCGCAACAGGTAATGGCGAGGCAATTACCGAAGGCAAAACGTTTACATTTAACAGCCTTGAAGAAGGTGAAGCTACATTAACCCTAGTTGCTAAAAATGTAACCACAAATCCTATTTACCTTAAATTAAAAGTAAACAGCATTACAAATGCCGATGGTACATCGGTACAGTTTTGTTTTGGAGGCTTATGCTATTTTAGTATTGAAGAGGGCGATACCGTACCTGCAAACAATGTACTAAAAGCAATACCTGCCGGCGAAACAAATGTGGCTAACGACCATTTTTATAATGAAAATGCAGGTGTAAATGCTGCCGAAAAAGTAAGCTACAATTTATCATTTGTACAGGTTGACGAAACTGGTAAAGAACTTGCTACTTTATTAACTTTTAACTACAATTACAGCCCTACAGCATCATTAACATCTATTGCTGCTTTAAAAAATATGGGTATTACAGTAAACAATACAGTAGTTAAAAATGTATTAGATATTACTGCAACACAAAATACAACATTAGAAGTATACACTTTAAATAGCCAAAAAGTAAAAACGGTAGCTCTAAAAAATGGTTTCCAGTCGGTAGATCTTTCTGCACTTAGCACAGGGGTTTACTTTGCTAACTTTACTTCAAACAGCAAAAGATCTTCTATCAAGATTGTTAAAAACTAATACGTTTACATTATTCTGAGAATAACTGTTATTATTAAAATGAAAAAACTATTTGCACTGTTTTGTTTTTCGTTGCTGCTGGCCGGGTGCGCATCAGACTACGAAGTTTTAAAATCGTTTAACGCCGTTATACTTACAGCCAACAGGTCTTCTCAAAAAATTGGTGAACCAATAGTCTTTAACGTAAAAGATAATAATGGCGAAGATCATACCGAAGATGCTGAATTTTTTGTTGATGGCAAAGCTATTGATGGCAATACATTAACATCTGAAACAACAGGTACATTTTCTGTTTCGGCAAAGCTTTCTACAATAACATCAGATGCTATAAGTGTTAGATTCCACAACGGATCTGAAATTAGTTTCGTAAAACGTGCACTTGTAGAAGATTATACCGGCACATGGTGTGGTTACTGCCCTCGCGTTGCTTATGCAATAGAGCAAACTTTAGCACAAAGCAAGTATGTTGTACCAGTAGCAATACACAGGCCTTCAAGTAATATGTCGAGTTCTACGTACGACCCTTATAATTACGATACATCTGTACTTGAAAAACTAATAAACGTACCCGGATACCCCAAAGGTATGCTTAACCGCATGACGCAATGGACGTTTCCTGAACCCGAAAATATTAGCCAGGCAATTGCATTAACGCAGGGCGACAACCCACAGTTAGGGCTTGCACTTACACCTAAAGTTAACGGCAGCAATTTTACACTTGATGTAGATGTTGAATTTAGCAAAAACTTTACAGGCCTTAAGTTAGTAGTATACGTTTTAGAAAACGGTTTAATATACGACCAGCACAATTATACTGATTTTTATAATGGCGATGATATTATTGCTAACTATACACACAACCACGTACTGCGCGCATGCCTAACATCACTATTAGGCGATGCTGTACCGGAAACTGAAACAGTAGTGGGCAATACATTTAAAAAGACTTTCTCGGCTGCTTTGCCTGCAAATGTTGCTAACGCTGCTAATGTAGAATTTGTTGCTTTTATAGTAGATGCTACGGGCAATGCCATAAATGTACGCAAAGCCGCTTCCGGCGATGTTCAGCAAATTGAAGAACTGTAATAGTTTACATTAAAATATAGTAAAGGCTGTCATATTGGGCGGCCTTTATTGTTTAAAAAGGTAAGAAAAAAGCGAAAAATACCCATTAATGGGTATTGACGCGTTTCGTTATTTTAACATTCTTTGCATTGCTTTAAAAGGTTAACAGCATACGCATCCCCTTGCAATATATTAATGATTAAAACCATTAAGAGTTATAATTTTAAATCAACCACCAATCATTACACCTAATTCCTGTAGTTACCGTACTGCAGGAATTTTTTTTGGTTAATAGCTTACTTAATTTATCAAAATAATTGTAACTACTAAACACAACTATAACTTTGCCTACAAAAACCCAACTCTTAAATATTCAGGTTAAATACACTACTTTTGCCATTTTTGAGTTATAATTTGGTGATGCTTAAAAACTGGCTTTTATGGGTGCTTTTATGTTGTGTTTCCGCTGTTTACGCGCAACAAACGCTTACGCCTTATAAAACCCGAAAAACCATTGCCATTCAGGATACCATCCGTATCGATAGTGTAAGCATTAACCCCTCTTATTTAAAAATTCAGGATCAGGCAGGCAAGGCTATCGACACCAGTTTTTATAAGGTAGATTATGCCACCAGTACTGTAGTGTTTAAAAATGGCTTTACTCCTGCTGATTCCCTCAATATAAGTTACCTTTCTTACCCTGATTACCTTACCAAAAAATACAGTATTTACGAGGGCAGCCGGGTGGTAAGTAACGATGCCGACAATAAACAGCGGTACACAATACAGCGCGATGGTTTAAGCAATTACAAACCTTTTAACGGCCTAACAACATCGGGTAGTATTACACGCGGGGTTACCGTGGGTAATAATCAAAATGCCGTGGTAAACTCTAACCTCGATTTGCAAATTACCGGTAAATTGTCTGATAAAGTAAGCCTTCGGGCATCCATACAAGATACTAACATTCCGTTACAGGAGGGAGGCTACTCGCAAAAGCTGGATGAGTTCGACCAGATTTTTATAGAGATGTACAGCGATAAATGGAACATCCGCGCAGGCGATCTTTTTCTGGAAAACCGGCAATCATCATTCCTAAACTTCAATAAAAAAGTACAGGGATTAAGTACCACTTTTCATTTTGGTAATAACGATGCTAAAACCACCGTTTTTGCAGCAGCAGCGTTAGTTAAAGGCCAGTATGCACGCAGTACATTTACGGGTACTGAGGGTAATCAGGGGCCATACAAACTTACCGGTAACAATGGCGAATTGTATGTGCTGGTAATCTCAGGATCTGAGCGTGTGTATGTAAACGGTATTTTGCTGGAACGTGGTGAGAACAATGATTATGTGATAGATTATAATGCAGGTGAAATTATATTTACGTCCCTCTTCCCTATTACCAGTGAGATGCGTATTAATGTAGAGTACCAGTATTCGCAGCAAAACTATACGCGTTTTGTTACTTATGGTGGCGTTACGCACGAGCGTGAAAAATGGAGCATGGCCGGTTATGTATATTCTGAAAATGATATGAAAAACCAACCCCTGCAACAAAGCCTTACACCAGAGCAGGTGGCAACACTACAGCAAGCAGGCGATGACAGCACTAAAATGAATGCGCCATCGGCTTATGTTGATACGTATTCTGAAAATAAAATATTGTACAGAAAAGTTACCATTGATGGCGTAGATACTTATGAATATAGCACCAATGCCGATGATGTATTGTATAACGTTCGCTTTACATTGTTAGGTGCAAATTTGGGTAATTATATATTGAGTAATTCGGCAGCCATTGGTAAAATTTATGAGTATGTTGCACCAATAAGTGGCATCCCGCAGGGTAATTACGAGCCGGTAATAAACCTAACTGCCCCAACAAAAATTCAGATTGCTACCGTTATGGGTAAATTTAACCCAAGCGAAAAAACAGCAATTAGTTTTGAAGGCGGCATTAGCAATAACGACCTTAATATGTTTTCGCCTATAAACGATGATAATAACAATGGCGTTGCCGGTAAAATAAATGCAAAACAACGCTTGTATACCGGCAGTTGGCAGCTAGATGCTTTTGCCAATTACCAGTTTGTGCAAAAAGATTTTCGCACTATTGAGCGTCTTTTTAATATTGAATTTAACCGCGACTGGAACCTTATCAATGTTGTAACCAGTGATTTCAATCAAAGCTACCTTATTGCAGGTTCTACTTTTAAGCTCCCAAAAAATGGGCAAGTAAACTATCAGCTTGAAAAGCTTGATTTTGGCAGTGCCTTTACCGGTACACGCCATGTGGTAAATGGGCAAATGAAGTTTGGTAACTTTGTAATCCAAAATCAGGGCAGTGCATTGAGTAGCGATGGTAACTATTCTAAATCAAGTTTTGTTCGTAACGAGGCATCGTCTAAATATCATTTTGGCAAAAACTGGGTGGGTGCCACGCTTAATTTAGAAGATAATAAAGAAACGCTTAAAGCTACCAATACATTATCTACACTTAGCCAGCGTTTTACAGAGTATGGCGCTTTTGTAGGGCGTGGCGATAGCACCAACGTGTATATGGAATTAGGTTACCTGCAACGCGCTAACGATAGCCTTGTGGGTGGGTTTCTGAAAAAAGTAAACACTTCACAATCTTATTACTTAAAGTCGCGCCTGCTTAAAACAGAAAAAAGCGACCTTACCGTTTTTGTAAATTACCGTAATCTTAAGTTTGAAGATACATCAGTACAAAGTGAGCCATCGTTAAATTCGCGTGTGCTGTATAATGACAGATATTGGAATCAGTTATTGCAGGTTACCAGTGCTTACGAAACCTCATCGGGCACTATAGCGCAGCAGGAATTTACGTACTTAAAGGTAGATCCCGGGCAGGGCGTTTACCGCTGGAATGACTATAATGGCAATGGCATACAGGAGTTACAGGAGTTTGAAATTGCCCCTTTCCCAGATCAGGCCATTTATGTGCGGGTCTATTTACCTAACCAGGTATACATTGCTACACATCAAAATAAATTTTCGCAGTCAGTTACGTTTAATCCTAATCAATGGCAAAACGAAAAAGGGTTTAAAAAGCTGCTTTCTTATTTTTATAACCAAAGCTCCTATTTAATAGACCGTAAAATTAAGCGCAATGCCGATAATTTCGACCTTAATCCATTCTCTAACAGTAAAGAAAATCTGCTTGGGTTAAATTCCGCTTTCCGTAATAGTTTGTTTTATAACCGTGGCAAGCAAAACCATTCAGTTACATATACCTACCTTAATAACCGTACTAAAACATTACTATCTGTAGGGAGCCAGGATAATAAAATACTATCTCACCAATTGCAGTATGCGCACCTGATTCAAAAAACTTGGTTGCTATCATTTTTGGGTCAGACAGGAAAATCAGCATCGGCATCAGAAAATTATGCCAGTAAAGACTATTCTATAAACAGCTACCAGGCAGGACCTAAAGTGTCATACATATTTTCGCGTAATGCCAGTTGGGATTTGTTTTATGAATATGATAATAAAGAGAATACAATAGGTGCGCTCGAAACACTGCATCAGCAACGCATGGGCACATCATTTAGTTATGCCTCCCAAAAGCAGTTTACCGCAAGCGGAGAATTCTCGTTATATAAAAATGATTTTAACGGCAGCCAGACTACTGCCGCAGCTTACCAAATGCTTGAAGGCTTACAGGCAGGCCAAAACTTAACCTGGCGATTATTGCTGCAAAAAAACCTTACCCAGTTTTTAGACATTAACGTTAACTATCAGGGGCGTAAAAGCGAAACCAGTAAAACCATACATACTGGTAGTGTGCAACTAAGGGCGTACTTTTAATTGAAGGCTACTTTTTCTTTAGCATTAAAAGCATCTGATTGCAGTATATATTTTTTAGTAAAAGCCCTTAAATCTTCGGGTTGCTTAGCGTAGTTTTTAGCCAGAAAAATTTTATCGGCTTTAATAGCGCCGGTGTAACCGGTTATCCACGGTACATTATCCTGAATATTTAGCCGTATAAGGCGTGCTTCATAATTATCCGGGGCTTGTTTTATAGCAATTTCAAGCAAATCAGTACCACGATTAAACAGGCGGGTTTTGCTAAAAATGCCGCCTTCATATTTTGCCAGTAGTACTATAGATGCTGCTTTGTAAGCCAGTAGGGTTTTATCGTTATGACTCTCGGTAATGTTCTCTAAAGCTTTGTAAAAACTATCGGCGCTTTGCTGCGATGTCGCCGCGCTGATATAATGCTCGCGCACCGATGACAGTTCGGGCGATGGAGTAATTGAAAATATAAGAACAAAACTGAGCAATAATAATTTCATAAAAAATTTACGTTGAACTATTAGTAAGGTATATAATTAACGTACAAGTTAGTAAGTTATTGGTGCATAAAAATTAAAACTTTTCTGCCGATGCCTTTTTCCAGAAATAAAACATATCTGTAGGTACAGAATGGCCTTCCAGCATACAGCCCGGCACAGGCTCTGGGTACGTTTGCAGGTAGGTTTTAATACTGGTACGATCTGTACGCATACTTACCACGCTACGGTCTACATCATCGGGGTGGCGTATTCCGGCCGAAGCCATTAAATCCATAGCGCTCTTAACCGTTTCATGCTGAAAGCGGAAAACACGCACGCTTTTTTCTTCGGGTACTAAGCCTTTAACCAGTGTAGGGTCTTGTGTGGCAACACCTGTTGGGCAGGTATTGTTATGACACTCTAACGCTTGTATGCAACCCAATGCAAACATCATACCGCGCGCCGAGTTACATAAATCGGCACCAATAGATAGTGCTTTAATAATATCAAACCCGGTAACTATTTTACCGCTGCAAATAACCTTTATCTGGTCTTTAATGCCATACCCTACAAGGCAGTCGTACACAAAAGCAAGGGCATCGCGTAGCGGCATACCTACGTGGTCGCTATATTCCTGCGGGGCTGCACCGGTACCACCTTCGCCGCCATCTACCGTAATAAAATCAAGGTAGGTTTTGGTTTGCACCATCGCTTTACAAATGGCAATAAACTCATGTTTATTACCAATACATATTTTCATACCAATAGGTTTCCCGCCAGAACCTTTACGAAGCATTTTTACAAAATCCATCAGTTCTAACGGTGTTGTAAACGCCGAATGGTAGGGTGGCGAAACAATATCGTGCCCTTTACTTACTAAACGGATGTTAGCAATTTCATCGGTTACTTTTTCTTTTGGTAAAATACCACCGTGACCAGGCTTAGCTCCTTGCGAAAATTTAATTTCTACCATCTTCACATTATCCAGCATGGCGCGTTTAGTGTATTCTTCATACGAAAAATTACCATTTTCGTCGCGGCAGCTAAAGTAACCGGTACCTATATTCCAAACCACATCGCCACCTCCGTTTAAATGATAGGGTGACAATCCACCTTCGCCGGTATTATGGTAAAAACCGCCCTGCTTTGCACCACTGTTTAGAGCCATAATGGCATTTTTACTTAAAGACCCATAACTCATGGCACTAATATTATACAAACTTGCCGAATAAGGCTTGGTACATTGTATTGAGCCTATAGTTACCCGCGGGTCAAGATCTACATCGGCAAACGCTATAGCTCGTATACTGTGGTTTATCCACTCGTAACCTTCATCATACACGTTAAGCTGTGTACCAAAAGGTGTTGTATCGGTTTCTTTTTTACTACGCTGGTATACCAAACTGCGTTGCAGGCGGTTAAAAGGTTTACCATCTAAATCGGTCTCAATAAAATACTGGCGAATTTCGGGCCCGATAGATTCCAGTAAATAACGCAGCCTGCCCACAAGCGGAAAGTTACGTCGAATGGTTTTTTTAGACTGGTACATATCATACAGCCCCATAAGTATAAGAGGTAGAAATATAACCAGCAATAAAGCTGATTTTATATTGATATAACTAAGTATAGCAATTATTGACAGCGAAGTGATGCTGAAAAGTATAAATATTTTTCTCATTTGTTTTTTGTTGGATAGCCATAGGCTGCACAAAAATAAAGATAAGACTTTATTTATTCAGGATATTAACATTGCCAAAACACAAATTAGCGTTATTTTGAATAATTATACATAAGTATATTCTGACTTTTAATTAAAAAAAATATATGTAATCAAATTAAAAAATTTATATTTGTCAGTTCTTGTTATCATATTGTTAAAACATGATGACATTAATTGTTAATTGCATACATTTGATTAACAATTACCATCAATAACAAAATTGCTATGTACGAAAAACCCCAAATTTTCAGTAATAGCTGTGGAAAACTATACCCCGACAAGATAGTTTTAGCATCAGCTAGCAAAGAAACATCCTATCCTTTACAAAGTATTAGTAAACTTGCATTTAAAAAAAGTTTTGAAACCAAAAGCTTTTTGTTCATGCTATTACCTTGCACACTATTTGTGTTTCCGCGCTTATTAAACAGTGACGAAAATTTTATTAAACTGTTTTTATATGCCCTGGGAGTTTGTATGCTTGTATTGAGCATTGTTAAAGGAAAGAAAAAATACACTTTAACTATGTATCTTACCAATAGCACCACCAGAAGCGTTAGTGTTTGGGAAGGCAACATTAAAGAAGCTCAGAAATTTGTAAGTCAGGCCAATGCCCTATGCGCAAGTAAAAGTACTGTTATTGTACAACCAAACAATAATGCGCCAATGCATATTGTTACAGAAACACGCGTTGCATAAGTAACCATTTGCTTAAACAAATAAAAGCCCTAAACAAATTTATGTTTAGGGCTTTTTTATGCTTAAAAGGTATACCCTATTCTTGCATGCAAATCGAGATAAACATCAGAATTTTCATTTATGTTACGGTGTTCTTTAGACAGGTAGCCTAAATAACCTACACCTATAGCCAGCTCATAATTAAAATTACTTTGCGCAATAGAGCGCCTTATACCCCATTTAGGTGTGATACTAATTTGATTAGGTATACTAATATAATCAGGATGGCTACCTATTGTAAAAGCATCTGGAAAATACCTGAATGATATTGTTGCAAAATTAGCGCTATTATGCCCGGTGTACTTACCTTTTCTGCCTCGCTTTTCGATATTGTAATACCACCTTGGTTCTATTGTTATGTTTGGCGCCAGGAACGAACCCTTTTTTTCTTGGCCTAAACTATAATTTTCATAGGTTTTATACGTCCAAAGGTCGAAACCAACTTCACTGTGCAATGCCCAGCGGTTACTAAGGCGTGCTTCATGACTAACCCATACCCCTATAAGGCCGGCCTGTACGTTAAACATTGATTTTTCTACGGTGGCAGTTTCGAGTGTTGCGGCTTCTGTTGTTTGTGCTTGTGTGGTAAAGCAATACATGCTTAGTAGTAAAGCTGTAAGTAATTTTGTTTTCATAAAAACTGTTGGTAAATGGTATTTGTAATTTGGCTGCGAAATTATAAATACTATTTACATTACCAAGTTTTTAAAACAAAAAAAGCCCGAAACAATGTTTCGGGCTTCATATCTTAAATCAATAATTATTGATTGATGTTCATTTTTTTTGCTAATGCCGATGGTATACCACCTTTATGAAGTAAAATTGCAGTAGACTTATATTTTACAAAGTTTTTGCTCATGTAAAGGTATCCTTTATAATCGTTAGTAGCACCCCATGAGTTTTTAACTATGTAGTACTCTTTACCGTTTTGGTCTTTACTAAGGCCAACAATGTGCATACCATGATCGTCTGTAGTTTGGTAATCATCAAATGCTTTTTGGCGTAATGCCTCTGTAATTTCAAGTTCCGGTTGCGGCCCTTTAAAAATAGACTCTTTTTCTTCAGCAGTCATATCTGCCGGGTTTTTTGCAGGTATGTAAGCCACACCATTTTTCCAGCTAAAGCCTTTTTCTGTAACATCGCCGGCCCAGCCTACAGAGTATCCTTTTTTAAGGGCATTATCTATAATATCGGTAAGGTCGTTTATTTTTACGTTGTAAACTAAATCAAGCGACCAGTTATCGGGCACCATTAGTACAAATTTTTCGTAATACGGGTGATCTGTAAACGATGAAAGTTCTACATAATCATCAGGGTTAATACCTACCACTTCTTTAGCAAAAGTTTGCGGAGTGTATTTTTTACCTTTGTAATCAAAGCTTTTTGGCACTTCGCCAAGGTAGCTATCAATTACGCCAGTGTATGCTTTTATCCAGTTAGGCGATAATTCACCATTAGGATTTTTAACCACCGCTGCAAGCAGGCCTTCGTTCATGGCAGCCATTTCGGCAAACTTATTATTAGCGGTACCGTAGTTTAAACCTGTGTAAGCACTTTGTGGTAATGCGCCATATTTACGGTACATATTAATAACATCGTGTAAAGCGCCACCATCGCCTAAGGTAATGGCACCGTGCATGCGCACATAGTTAATCCCTTTTTCTACATAGGCGTTACGGGCAGTATATATTTGAGAAATCTCAACCGGCTGCTTGCCCATACGGATCATTTCCGACTCTAAAAAAGAGTTAGCCGAATAGCTCCAGCACGTACCCGATGATCCCTGGTTTTTTACCGGAGTGTTTTCGATATTTATTACATCTTTAAATATAAAAGAATCTTTACTGTTATTACTCTGGTTGCTTTTTAGTGAGTTAACCAGGTAATCCTGTGCAAAGCCTACCTGAAGCCCACCAAGTAAAAACGCGGCAGCTACAAACGGCTTTATCGAAAATTTGTACATAGTTTTTGTGTTATTTAGTTCAATAAATTCTGTGGCAAAAGTACAGAAAATTTACAAAATGCTAACAATTAATGTTTTTTGGTTGTTGGTTGATGGTTGTCGTTTATTGGAAGCTACATAGCACCTGATACTACATTCGGGTGAAGCTCCTGGCAACCATCAACTAAACATCTCGTCAACTAACAACTAAATTATAGTGTCTCCTTCAGCCATTTAAAAAATTCACGTTGCCAAACCATTGCATTTTGCGGTTTGAGCACCCAGTGGTTTTCATCTGGGAAATATAAAAAGCGGCTTTTAATACCTCGTAGTTGCGCTGCCTGAAAAGCTTCCTGCCCCTGCCCTATTGGCACACGAAAATCTTTACCACCTTGTATAACCAGTATTGGGGTATCCCATTTAGCTACATTATTTATAGGGTTAAACTGCCCGTATGTTTTTTGAGCCACTGCATTGTCTTTTTCCCAGTATGGGCCACCACTATCCCAGTTGGTAAAGAAAACCTCTTCGGTAGTGCCGTACATACTTTGCAGGTTAAATACACCATCGTGTGCAATAAAGGTTTTAAATCGTTTGTTATGAATCCCCGCTAAATAATAAACTGAGTATCCGCCATAACTGGCCCCCACGGCACCAAGGCGTGATTTATCTACATAACTTTCTTTAGCTACATCGTCAATCGCACTAAGGTAATCGTCCATAACCTGCCCGCCCCAGTCTTTACTAATAGCTTCGTTCCACGCTACACCATGACCCGGCATACCGCGACGGTTAGGTGCTACAACTATGTAACCCTGCGCTGCCATTAATTGGAAATTCCAACGGTAACTGTAAAACTGAGTAAGCGCGCTTTGCGGCCCACCCTGGCAATATAATAAGGTTGGGTATTTCTTTTTAGCATCAAAGTTTGGGGGCAGTATAACCCACACTAACATTTTTTTACCATCGGTAGTAGTAACGTAGCGTTTCTCTGTTTTACTAAGGGCGATGTTTTTAAATACGGCATCGTTAACTTTAGTAAGTTGATTCCATGCTTTCTTTTTAAGATCGTAACTGTAAATTTCAGAGGCATGATTGGTATCGGCACGCTCTACAATTATTTTATCGCCGTTAAAGCCTACCAGGCTGTTTACATCAAAGAAGCCATTGGTTAACTGTGTAACGGTAATTGCCATTTTTGTACGCCCCGGAAAATTGACTTCAAACAATTGCTTGGTACCATCTACCGCTGCTAAAAAATATACTTTATTACCATCGGCATTCCACATAAAACTATCAACCGTACCATCCCACTGTTCGGTAAGGTTCATAAAACCATCATTATGGGTAACAATAATATCGTTTTTATCGGCTTCGTAACCATCGCGCTTCATTTGCAGCCATGTTAAGTTGCCTTTAGGCGAATAAATCGGGTTGGTATCATACCCCAAATTACCTTCGGTAAGGTTTTTTGTAGTTTTTGTAGCCAGGTCGTATTGATACAAATCAGTATTCGTGCTTATTGCATATGCCGTTCCTGCTTTCTTTTTAGACACATACACTATGCTTTTACCGTCGGGGCTCCATGTAAAATCTTCATCGCCACCAAAAGGTTTCTGCGGAGCATCAAACGGCTCACCTACCATAATATCGGTAAACTTTTCTTTATTATTAACCGGAGCATAGCCCACGTGGTTGTGCGTTCCATCGTTCCAGGTATCCCAATGGCGGTAGTCCAACCCATCATACACCTGCACGGTCGATTTTGTAAGCTCAGGGTAAAAGTCTCCACCCGATACTTTTCCTATTTTAATCTCTTTACTCGACAGTAACAATGTGCCATCGGGCGAAATGTTTTTATCTTTAAGCAGAGTTGCTATTTCTTTAACCTCTATAGCCGTACCACCATTAACCGGAATAGTATAAAACTTTGAGTCCGATTTATTCTCGGCAACATTAGGTATCGATACCTTATATACAATAGTTTTTCCGTCTTTAGAAATTCCTAAGGCACTCACCCGGCCCAGGCTCCAAAGCTGTTCTGGTGTCATAACTTTTTGTGCCGAAGCAGATAATCCCATAACGCTTACAATTAAAATGAGGATACGTTTCATTATATGTTTATTTAAAAGCCCTAAAAGTAATCAATTTATCAAAAACAGCAGGCCGTTAGCTAACCATAAATAGCCCACCTTTAATTAGCATAAGCTTACTTATTAGTTAATTGTTATTCAAATTAAAAAAAGAACGCCCTAAGTACCTCAAAAAAACCTGAGTTTAAAAAAATATGAGTAATTTCACGCACTTAAAACTGAGAATTTGAAAAGCAACACAAAATTATTCCTTACCATACTTGCAGGTCTTTTTCTTGGGGTAGCATTAGGTCTTTTTGTATACTACCAGTATCCGAAAGCAGAAGCCGAAAGTTTTGCGACAAACATAAAACTGCTTGGTACTATATTTATTCGCCTTGTAAAAATGATCATCGCCCCGCTGGTGCTTACTACCCTTGTTGCCGGTATAGCTAAAATGGGCGATATGAAAATGGTGGGCCGCGTAGGTGGCAAGGCCATGGCTTGGTTTATTACAGCGTCACTTGTATCGCTTTTGTTAGGTATGACACTTGTAAATTGGCTGGAGCCAGGCAAACATGTGCCACAAAGTATTAAGAAATTTGTTGCTAACGCAAAAGCAGAAGAATTTGCTGCAGGCACAAAATCATTCAGCCTTGATAATTTTGTTGCGCATATTATACCAGAAAGTCTTTTTGAAGCGTTAGCTAAAAATGAGATGTTGCAAATAGTTGTGTTCTCTATTTTTTTCGGCATTGCTTTAGCCTCTATTGGCGAAATAGGTAAACCTGTCATTAAAGTTTTAGACACTATTGCCCACGCTATTTTAAAAATGGTTGGTTACATTATGTGGGTAGCTCCTATTGGTATATTTGGCTCTATAGCAGCAGCATTTGCCCTGTACGGGACAGACCTTGTAGATGTATACATAATTTACTTGGCAGACTTTGCTTTAGGCATAGCCCTACTATGGGTTGTGCTTTTAATTGCGGGCTACTTAATATTAGGCAAGCGGTTGTTTACATTACTTAAACGCCTTGCCAGCCCATTATTTATAGCATTTTCTACTACCAGTAGTGAAGCAGTTTTCCCTAAGCTTACTGAAGAGTTAGAACGTTTTGGCTGCGACCCTAAAATAGTATCGTTCACCTTGCCCTTAGGTTACTCGTTTAACCTTGATGGTAGTATGATGTATATGACGTTTGCCAGCCTTTTTATAGCGCAGTTTTATGGCATAGATATGCCTATTGAGAAACAATTACTAATGCTGCTGGTGCTTATGCTTACCAGTAAGGGTGTAGCGGGTGTACCACGTGCATCGCTTATTGTAGTTGTAGCTACCTGCGCCATGTTTGATATACCAGAAGCCGGTATATTTTTAGTATTGCCTATAGACCATTTTTGCGATATGGCACGCAGCATGACAAACGTACTTGGCAATGCCCTTGCTACCAGCGCGGTAGATAAATGGGAAACTAAAAAATTGACTTAAAAAATTTAAAGATATGAAACATGGTTTCGACTGGATGCAGTTAATAAATCCTGAATTTTACATTAACCTGCATATTGGCAGTGTGCCCGTGGGTATTTACGTAGTACTGTTTATAATTTTTGCCGAGACTGGCCTTTTTGCGGGGTTCTTCCTTCCGGGAGACAGCCTTTTGTTTTTAGCGGGTATTTACAGCGATTCGCTTATGGCTACCATTTTTGATATAGATGGTGGTTTTATAAATGTAACCCTGCTTGCTATTTTAGTGGCAATCTCCGGTATTATAGGTAACACTTTTGGCTACTGGTTTGGCTCTAAAAGTGGTACTTACTTATATACCAGAAAAGATTCTTTCTTATTCAAGAAAAAATACTTAGTTCAATCGCAGGAATTTTTCGAGAAACACGGTGGCCGTGCTATTATATTCGCACGCTTTTTACCCATCATCCGTACGTTTGCCCCTATTATTGCAGGCGTTGTAAAAATGGAAAAGAAAAAGTTTATGTTGTATAACGTTATAAGCTCGTTCTTATGGTCGTTCGCATTAATATTTGCAGGGCATTACCTTTCTGCATTATTTTTAAACGAGTTTGGTATCGACCTTAAAAAGCATATCGAACTAATTATTCTTGCCATTGTATTAATGACAACTGTACCCTTAGTACTTAACGCCGTAAAAGGCAACAAAGTAACCGAAGAAGAGGCTAAGGAAGAAGCAAATGATAACGACAGCAGTATTTTCCCGAGGTAAATAATTGCAATTGAAACAGGGAATCAAAACCCTAACTACACTTAAATAAAATGAAAGAAATTACTACCGAAGAAGAATACCAAAAAGCGACAGCACGTATAATTGAATTATTTAACGCTGAGCCGGGCACTGCCGAAGAAGCAGAACTGGAAGAACTGCTTGAAATGGTTACCGAATATGAAGGTGAGCATGGCGAGGAGGAAGACGAAGACGGCGAAGAAGAATAGAGTAAAATAAAACAGCTACTAATTTAAATTAGTAGCTGTTTTATTTAGAAGTAAAGGCTATTCTTTAAATGAAAAAGTATCATAATGGAAACTTATTTCGCGGCTAAATCCATATTTCAAATTAAATTGCTTTAAACTTATATCTTTAAATAGCCTTTTTATTTTTCTTCTACACTGATGATATTGTTTATCAAATAAATGCTCCCAGAAAGATCCGCTGGTGGTTATACCTTTAAGTTTACCTTTTTTAGAAAAATCCAGATAATAATAATTATCACTACAGTCTATACTATCAGTAAAATATACGTCATATAGTTTTTCTCTTATATAATTATCTATTGTATCTTTTACTGAAGCTTGGTAATCTCGTTGTGGTTTAAATTTCTCCCATCTTTTTTTCTGTCTGCTTGTGTTCTTAGGTATAACCATTACGCTATAAAATTCATTTGTGTATGATTTACCATTTTCAAGTTTTAGAGTAAATGCTGCATATTTTTCGCTCAACTTTAGCAGTGTATCGGTCATCGCTTTCAAATCCCTTATCCTTTTAATATAATTATCTGAAGAAATATCCTGGCCTGCCGGGCATCCAAAATGGGCTTTAAATAGCGAATCGCCAACCTTACATTTAAAATCGATACCGCTACAATCAAAAAAATTAGATTTCCAGTTTTTTAAAAGTGTATCTGTAGGTACGCGATATATTTGTTTACTCAGTATTGCCTGTCCAATTTCCGACGCCTCTTTAGTATTAATATCTATAATTTCATATATATAATTAACCGGCACCCCTTGGTTTAAACCATTTTGTGTTACATTTTTTAATTCAATTATTTTATTGAGTAGTTTACCATTAAAATTAAGTGTATCATTACCATACACGTCAACAATCTGCCCCACATTTTTATACCTGAAATAATATTTATATTTAGATGTAGCAAGCTTCGGAAGGTTAAAGTACTTAACCTCTGTGCTATCAAATTTTTCTTCTCTGGCAATATTTGAACTTACAGCAACCTTTTTTAAATCACTTTGCGCAGAGAGCAAAAATGTGCACAGGCTTATAAATACAATAAAACAATGCTTCATATAATTAGTCTATATCCAAATATACACAACTAACTATTATGTGCTAACTATAATTTAATTGTAATTATAATTTAGTAATTCGTAATTTCGCAGCCGTTAACCTTCTATCCTTTATATGCTGCGAAAAATACTCCGTATATTTTACAAAATTGCAATGTGGTTTGTAGTACTTTCTGTACTCTCTGTTGTGTTCTTCAGGTTTGTGCCTGTACCCTTTACCCCTTTAATGATGACCCGCCCTTTTGAACAAAAAGCCGCCGGACAGGACATGCACAGTAGCCACGACTGGGTGCCCATAGAAGAAATTTCGCCTAACTTACAAAAAGCCGTTATTGCCAGCGAAGACGACCTGTTTTTAACCCACCACGGGTTTAACTTTGGCGCCATGTTTAAGGCATACAAAAACAATAGCAAGGGTAAACGCATAAAAGGTGGTAGTACCATTAGCCAGCAAACGGCTAAAAACGTGTTTTTATGGCAGGGGCGTAGCTACATTCGTAAAGTATTCGAAGCTTATTTTACCGTGCTTATCGAGTTACTTTGGAGCAAAGAGCGAATTATGGAGGTATACCTTAACAGTATAGAAATGGGCGATGGCATTTACGGAGCCCAAGCCGCTGCACAGCACTGGTACCATAAAGATGCGGCTAACTTAACCAAATATGAAGCTGCCGGTATTGCCGCCATACTACCAAACCCACGTAAATTTAAAGCTAAAAATTCCTCCAATTATACCGAGAGGCGCAAAGGCAGGATCATAAAATTAATGCGTTACGTAAAACTAAAGTATTAATATGAAGTCGCGAAAATGGTTATTTGCAACATTGCTATTTGGATTTTTTGGCTTTGCCCAAAAACCTGCCGAAATAAGCTTAATTAGCGATAACGATTTGTATACCTCTCCCGTTAACGACCAGTACTACACTAATGGTATCGAACTAATTTACCGTTACCTGGGCACGGCTAAAAACGAGAATGTAGCCAAGAAAATAACCGAATTCAGGTTGGGGCAGTATATGTACAATCCGCAATCGGTGCATGCTGCAGATATTAATGTAAACGACAGGCCTTTTGCAGGCTACCTTTTTGCCGAGGCTGGTATTAACACCTACTACAAAAACGAAAGCGTACTGAAAGTCAACTTTCAGGCGGGTGTTGTAGGCCCGGAATCGTTAGCGGAAGAAGCCCAGAAATTATTGCATAAGGTGGTAGGTTACGATCCGCCGGAAGGCTGGCAATACCAAATACATACTACGCTTGGCGCGCAGGCGCAGGCATTTTATTCGCATAAAATATTCTCTAACAGATATAAAGAGAAAGTTGACTTCCATTTGCAGGGCGAACTAAATGCCGGTACTATCTGGATGAGTGCTACCGTAGGTGCCATGGCGCGGGTAAGCCTTAAAGGTTTGCTGCTGCCCATGTACGATTCGGCATTGCATGGCGCGGCGCTAAACCATGACCGTGAAGTGTACAAACAACAACGCGAACTGTTTTTGTACTTTAACCCCAACCTTAACTATCAGCGGTATGACGCTACCATACAAGGCAGTATGTTTAATGACGATAGCCCGGTAACGTTTCCGTTAATTCCGTTTCGCTTTAATGCCGAAGCCGGTATTAAATACCGCTACAATAAATGGACGTACTCCTACTCGTTTAACTACCGTGGTAAAGAACTAAGCAACCGTGTAATTACGGGTTATTATTATGGCTCGATAGTTTTGTCGTATATTTTGTAATTTTATTGATTAACTTATAGATATGAATATACAAATTCTTAAACTGTACGGAATATCTTTTTACAAGCCGACAAATGGCTTTTACAAAATCGAAGCGAACTCTCCTAATTTAAGCATCTATCTTAATAGGCTTACAGCTAACAAAGACATCATACCGGATTTTATTAACAATATAGATGTTGCTCTTAGTGGTAACTATAATACAATAGAAGATGGTAAATTTGAGTGGCACTTAGAATTAGGAACACATATCTACACGGGTATTATAAACAGTGATTTATCATTTAATCTTTTTATAGAAGATCATTATGATGAAACAATAGAAACGTTTCCACTTCTTGACATTAGAGAGATAATAATTTTCCTATTGAAATTTATTAATAGTCATTAAGAATTAGCATCACAAAGTTATCCGTTTACAAAAAAATCATTATCCCGCCTTTTTCAAAGCAGAATAATGATTTATATTTTGATACAGGCTGTAAACTGTGACTGCGACTGTAAACTACTACTTAAGGCTCTTAACGCCCATATTGTATAATGTAAACGCCTGAATATCGGTAAGCTCGGCAATGCTTTGTTTAACCGATTTTCCGGCACCGTGGCCAGCGTTAACATCTATACGGATTAATACCGGAGCAGTACCTGCCTGGCATTCCTGCAAGGTAGCGGCAAACTTAAAGCTGTGTGCCGGCACCACGCGGTCGTCATGATCACCGGTTGTAACTAGGGTTGCAGGATATTTTGTCCCCTTTTTAATATTGTGCAATGGAGAATAACCCTTAAGGTATTCGAACATTTGCTTATCATCAGCAGATGTACCATAATCGTAAGCCCAGCCCGCACCCGATGTAAACGTATGGTAACGAAGCATATCTAAAACGCCAACGGCAGGTAATGCTACTTTGAATAAATCAGGGCGCTGTGTCATGGTAGCGCCAATTAATAACCCACCGTTAGACCCACCACGAATAGCAAGAAAATCAGTAGATGTATAGTTCTCGGTAATCAGGTATTCCGCGGCAGCGATAAAATCGTCAAATACGTTCTGCTTTTGCAGTTTAGTACCGGCATCGTGCCATTTTTTACCATACTCGCCACCACCACGCAGGTTAGGCACGGCATAAATGCCGCCATTTTCTAACCACACGGCATTAGCAATGCTAAAACTTGGGGTAAGGCTCACGTTAAAACCACCATAGGCATACAGCATGGTTGGGTTTTTACCGTTAAGCACAAGGTCTTTTTTATAGGTAATTATCATAGGTACTTTTGTACCATCTTTAGAAGTATAAAACACCTGTTTAGAGATGTAATTATCGCTGTTGAAATCAACCTTTGGCTTTTCGTAAACTACTGATTTTCCTGTTTTAGGATCGAACGAATAAATAGTACCCGGAGTTACATAATTAGAGAACGAGTAGTATACCACTTTCTCATCTTTTTTACCATCAAAACCCGCGGCAGTACCCAAGCCCGGCAATGTAATATCGCGCACCAGCTTGCCTTTGTAATCATATTGTTTAATTACTGATACCGCATCTTTTATATACTCGGCAAAAATGTAGCCCCCACCTGTAGATGTTGTAAGCACATTATCAGTCTCGGGAATAAAATCTTTCCAGTTTGCCTCGCCCGGGTTGGCTGCATCAACAGTAACCAGTCGGGTATTTGGCGCTTTATAATTGGTAGAAATATACAGCGTGCTGCCTACATTATCGATTACGCGGCTATCGCTATTAAAGTTATCGGCAATGGTAAGTATCTTACTATCAGCATTGCTTAAATCTTTAATAAAAAGCTCTCGCCCCGATGTTGAGTTCGCTGCCGATATGATCAGGAAACGTTCATCTTCCGTTAAATAACCGCCTACATATCTACGCTTGTGGCTGTCGCCGAAAATTACTTTATCTTCTTTTTGGGCCGTACCCAGTTTGTGGTAGTACAGTTTATGTTCATCGGTTTTAGCCGATAGCAAGCTACCCTCCGGCTTCTCGTACGTCGAATAGTAAAAACCATCGCTGCCCTTCCAGGAAATACCGCTGAATTTTACATTCTCAATCACTTCGCCTAAAGGCTTTTTTGTAATGGCATCGATAAGGATAATTTTACCCCAGTCGCTGCCACCTTCAGATATCATATAGGCAGCCTTCTCCCCTTTTTTGGTAAAGTTTACCATAGAAAGCGAGGTAGTACCATCTTTACTAAATGTGTTAGGGTCTAAAAAAACCTCTTCCTTACCCGCTTTGTTTTTACGATAAAGTACCGACTGGTTTTGCAACCCGTTATTTTTGTAATAATAGGTATAATCGCCCTCTGTAAATGGTGCCGAAATACGCTCGTAATTCCACAACTTTTCCATTCGCGACTTTATAGCCTCGCGAAAAGGTATTTTATCCAGGTAGTTAAAGGTAACCGTATTTTCTGCCTTTACCCATGCTGCGGTTTCGGCCGATCGGTCGTCTTCCAACCAGCGGTACGGGTCGGGCACTTTAGTACCAAAATAAGTATCTGTAGTTGTGCCTTTTGGCGTTTCCGGATAATGTAGTTTTTCGTTCATCTGCGCGTTCATGCCTAAGCTGCAGGCCACAGCTAGTGTAATGGCGGTTTTTTTCATTTGCCTTGTGTTGGTTAAGTAACAAAAATAGCAAATTAAACTATCCTATTGCGCAAATAACGGCCTGTATTTAACCCGGTGCTTATACAATAATATTGTGTTTAAAGCAACTACTAATAATGCCGCACCAATGGCCGGAACATCTAAAAATAAGTGGAATAGCAAAATATTTAACGATATTGGCACCAGCACTAATAAGGCAAACGGCACCCATAATTTAAAGATAAGCATAAGCCCAATTATTATTTCCAGAATGGCAACTACCGTTAACACATAACCTGTATCGGCCAGTGAATTCATAAAATCGGCGGCTTCTGCTGGAGGTTGTGGCAGCGGAATAAAAGAGTATATTTTATTGGCTCCAAACACAACAAGGATAAGCCCAAGCACTATCCTTACAATTTGAGTAAATCTTGAATTCATAGGCGAAATATTATAGATTAATAGATATAATTAGATTTTACCTAAGTTAATAAATTGTTATTGAATATTTTACACCATTATTAACATATTCGCAATAACCGAATTTTTATGGATAATAAAATTTAGTAGTTTAATAAGATGATGCCGCTAAAGTATCTATAACGTTTTAGTAAATTCACTAACTTTTTTGCCTTGAAAATAAAATATCCCGGCAAGCCGGGATATTTAAAAAATAGTTTGGGAACCAAAATAAAATCACATTTGCATTCGCTTTAGTGATATTAAACTCTAAATGAGCTTATTGAATCGTAACCGGGAACGTAACCTCAGCATCGGTACTTCCACCTGCATTTGTAATATCGCCGGCAGGCACATTAACTCCCGATTTGTTAGGCAAATGCCTTAAGGTAACAATTAGCGATCCGGTTACAGGAGCCGCCGCTGCAGTATACGTAAAGTTAAGTCCTACCGGGTGACCATCTGTATCTTTGTCTGCGTAAGCAAAAGTACCTAAGCCTGATTGCTGAAAAAATATCTGATGCTCTAACGACAGTTCCTGAATTTCCTCGGTTGTATTAGTTACAGGGTTGGTTAACTCATTTAAAAAAGTAACCGCACCAGTATAACTTGCACCTGCTGTAAAGTTACCTGACGCTGTTACTACCGGAGCGTCTGGTCCATCGCCATCAAGATCCTGAGATTTTAGCACAATTGCGGTACCACCCGCCGTTGGGGTAAAGGTTGCTGTTACCGTAGTTATAACCTCCTGTTCAAGTACCGGTGTAGACGAATCGTCGTCGCTACAAGAAGAAAATGAGACAATAGTTACCAGTGCCAATGCAAGGATTTTGAAATTTTTCATGTAAAAAAATATTTAAAAATTAGTAATTAAGTTTGAATTGTAATTGAAAATTGCGGCCTATCTCATCGGTATAAAGGCGTTGCCTGTTTAGGTAATCGCGGTAAGCCGTATTAAAAATATTATTGACCGAGAAATTAACCGATGCCTGTGTTTTACCCATTGCAAACTGCACTCCCGTGGTAAAATGCAGCAACTGATAGCCCGCTGGTGGCGTACTGATGTTCACTAATGTGGGCACCAAAACCCCATCTACAGGTACATCTGCATTAAAGTTATAATTCGGGTAGCGTGTTTGTTTAAATACGGCTTCGCTTCGCAATTCGGCAAAAAAGCCATTCCATTTGGTTTTAGTAAAGCGTATAGTGTTTGTAACATTAAGCGGGGGCATATCAATAAGCGGAATATCCTCACTCGTGTTTTGCGCGTACACATACGCCCCGTTAAAACTATATTTAAAACGGTTGGTAATATTCCAGTCGGCATGCACATCAAGCCCTGCCATTAATGCATTGGTTTGTTTGTAACTGTATACCGGGAACGTACCCCTAATAGTATATTCAACTCCAGTAGGCTGTAGAAATATAAAATTATTGATGCGGTTTACGTAAGGCGTAACCTCAAAACTAAAGTTGCTGCCCGTTTTTAAAAGCGTTGCCGATGCCTTAACCGATTGCTCTTTTTTAGTACCCAAATTACCCAACTCGATAGTCGCGTTACTGTGGTGAAGGCCATCGCTAAACAGTTCAGACGCATTAGGGTTGCGCATGGCCAGGCTGGCATTACCCAAAAGGCTCAGGTTATTACCAAACTCTTTACGCACACCCAAACTCGCCGACACGTTATGATACGTAAACGTAGGGTTGGTAAGGTATTGTGTACCAAAATTTTTAGTGATAAAATGGTCGTATTTGCCATTGTACCCCAAATCATTCCAGCGGGATATCTGGTAAAACTTGGTTGCATCTATATGCGAAAAATCATACCGGGCACCTGCCTCGGCACTAAAAGTGTTGCTGAATGCATAAGAGTATATTCCGTAAGCACCGGCATCGTATTTATCATACGTTGGTATAAGTGGCCGAACGCCAGTGTCCGGGCTCGCATCGTTATGCTGCATCGAGCCATTAACACCCGCTTTCAAAGTAGCATTATCTTTAATTTGTTTCCAGTCGGCATTTACGGTATGGGTCGCCAGGGTTAAATCCAATGCCGGCACGTTTGCCAAAGCACCACGGCGAATATCATACTCTTTACGCCTGTTTAACTGAAAGGCATATTGCAACGCCAGCGTAGTATTTTCGTCGAGTTTTTTATTGTAATTCAGCTTGGCTAAATGGTGCTGCACTTCCTGCCGTGGCACACCAATTTTATACGTAAACGGATTTACGACATTAGGCTCTTTATCGTTTATGGCACGAACCAAATCGGATACATTGCCAATATGCGTTGCCGCCGCAATACCTATTTTTGCATTATAAAAACTGTATGATACGGCAAGATCATAATCGTTACCAATGTATTTTACATCACCCGCAAAATTCGCTTCCCGGTTACCCGTGTTAGAAAGCACATAGTTGGGACTTTGGCGGTCGCCGAAATACTTAAACGTTCCGGCAGCATTCCACGCCCAGCCTTTTTCGGCACCTTTATGCAGGCTCGATGTTATGCTTCCGCCACGGCCATTGCTATCAGCAGTAATAATTGTCCTGCCGAAAAGGGTATCTTTTAGTACCGTAACCGGCTCGACTAAAACAAGTCCTCCCACAGCATCGCCACCATACTGCAACGCTCCCGCACCTTTTATAACGGTAACTTTTCCGGCAGCATTAATGTCTAAATTAGGCGCATGCTCGGTACCCCATTGCTGGTCTTCAAGCCGAACGTTATTAGATATTACCGGAACCCTGCTGCTGTGCAAACCGTTAATAACAGGCTTAACAATAGTACTGCCCATTTTTAGGGAACTTACCCCGGCAATTTCTTTAAGGGCATCGCCTAAAGAGGCATTACTGTACTTTTCGAGTTGTGCAGTATTCAATTTTTGCTCATGCACGGTGCTTTTAGCCGAATTGTTTTCGGTAAGTACAACCTCCTGTAACTGGGTGCTTTCGGGTTTTAGCGCAGCATTCAATACTAAGTTATGATAGACATCTACCACCGTATCAAGGCTTTTAAAACCAATGAAAGATATTACCACTCGATGACTCGCACCAGGCACTCCTGGCAGGCTGTAGGTACCGTCGGGCAAAGTGGTGGCGTGTAAATCATCAATATGAATGTGTGCCCCATCTAATGGCTGATTTTGGGTGGTGGTTACTTTTCCGCTCAAGGTATTTTGAGAGAAAGCACACCAGTTTCCTGCCACAATAAGGGCCAGGAACGTAAAATAAATTCGCATGGATATGGATATTTCAGGAATAAATAGAATGTTCCCTAAATCTTTAAAGGCGTGTTTTTACAGAAGTAATACGCTGAATTTCTGACAACTAAATAGCTATACAGATTGATATAAGTATATAAAATATACATACTTCAGCTTAACGCAACTGCGCAAACAAACCAATAAGACTGGGAATTAGTTATTTAAACCAATGTGGGAGGTGCCCGTAAGGCAAAAAGGCTTCCGGCAAAAAAAGCGGTGCTTTCTTTACTGCTGAAAGTGTAAGGGATGGATTTATAAGGAAAATCTAATTTTAAGAAAAACTGCGCCGGAGCTACAAAAAAGTCGAAATGAAAATGACAGACAGAACAATCTTCATCATTATCGCTGGCAGCAAGGGTGTGTTTGTACTCTTTTTTTAGCTGTTGGGCAGTGTGCGTTTCGGCATGGTGCTTGTGGCTAAAAGCATGCAAAGACTGGTAGCCCATAGTAAATTGTACTATGGCCATCAGGACCAGGTTAAATATGGCAAACTGTCTTTTCATGAAATGCAAAGGTATGTAACATTTGCATACGCAAAACATTTTATAATTTATTTTAAAGCAATGCAACTGATAAATTATTCTTAAAACACTGATTAACTGCCTACAATAGCAGCTTAATAAATTACAATTTTGTACCTTGAGGATATACAATTTACAGTAAACCTCAACCTTACTTCAAAAAATAGTTATGAAAATAGCCACCTACAATGTTAACGGCGTTAATGGCCGGTTGCCTGTTTTGCTCCGCTGGCTCGAAGCTACCCAACCCGATGTTGTTTGCCTGCAGGAACTAAAAGCGCCGCAGGAAAAATTCCCGGAGCAGGCCATTGCCGATGCCGGTTATAGTGCCATTTGGCACGGGCAAAAACAATGGAACGGTGTGGCGATACTTGCTAAAAATAAATTCGAAATTAAAGAAATAGGCCGTGGTTTACCGGGCGACCCCGATGATGTACAAAGCCGTTATATTGAGGCTATGGTTAACGACGTTTTAATTTGCTGCTTATATCTCCCTAACGGCAACCCAGCGCCGGGGCCTAAGCTGGACTATAAATTGCGCTGGTTTGAACGCCTTACCGATCGTGCTTCCGCATTGCTCAAATTCAACATACCTGTGGTAATGGTAGGCGATTATAATGTAATGCCTACCGAACTTGATGTGTATAAACCGGAACGTTGGGTTGATGATGCGCTTTTCCGCCCCGAAGTGCGTGAAGCTTTTAGAAACATGGTGGATCAGGGCTGGACGGATGCCATCAGGAAATTATACCCTGACCAGGTAATTTATACGTTTTGGGATTACTTCCGTAATGCGTATGACCGCAATGCCGGCTTGCGTATTGATCATTTTTTGCTGAGCCCGCAACTTGATGCCCGCCTTACTGCCGGTGGCGTAGACCGTGATGTGCGTGGTTGGGAAAAATCAAGCGACCATGCACCTGTATGGATTGAGGTTAGCGAGGTTGCAGAATAGTTTACTGTTTTAGAGTGCTAATATTTATGAGCATTGCCCCATATTTTCTTTCGGTTCGATATAATCTAACAGTGTCTTTTTCTATTCCTAAAACCTTAAATTCTATATCGTGTATTTTTAAAATACTATCGTTTGAATTATAGCTCCATTCTCCGCTATTGTATTTTTCATTCGAGCCTAAAATATAATCAATACACTGCCCGTCGTTTTTAAACAAGGTATAAGTTGTGAATTTAGAATTTGGGTTAAACTTATAATTATCATAATAGCCCCATTTATTATGCATTAGCAATTTTTCTAAATGACTGTTTTCATGGCTACATGATACCAATATTAATGCTACGAGCAGGTAAAGATTTTTCATCGATATACATGATTTGATTTAATCCCCGTCTTATTTGTTTTTCAGTAAAGAATCTAACGCTGCCATACTCACATTTGCTGCTATAATTTTACCGTTTTTATCGACAACTATGTTACTGGGTATAGCGGTAATCCCGTAATAAGCACTAATTTCACTATCCCAGCCACCTTTAACAATGTAATTTTTCCACGATAAAGAATATTTTGAAATTGTTTTCTTCCACTTCTCTTTGTCATCGGCATCATCAAGAGATATACCCACAATTTCTAATTTATCTTTGTATGTTTTGGCTAATTTACGCAACTCTTCAGTTTGTTCCAGGCACGGGCCACACCATGTTGCCCAAAAATCGATTAGCGTAATTTTGCCGTTTGGAGTATAATAATTTTCAAGTTTACCAGACTGATTTTCAAGCACGAAATTTTTTAATACTGTACCTTTCTGTGTTCTCACTTTCGATTTGATATTAGTATTAAGATTCACCAAATCGTTGGGAATCATTGTGGTGGTATCTATTACTTTTTTAAGTTCGAGTACATCATTTAAATCCAGCCCGTCCTGCGAATACAAATACAACATTTTGCCATTTATGGGCGATGCAGGGAAAGAGTCAACCGTGTTTTTAAGTTTTTCGACTATAAGTCGGGTTTTTGTAGCATTATCTTTGGCGTTAATCTGCTTGTAAAACCTGCCCCAATTATCCCATAAATCATGGTTAGCAGATCCTTTTACGCTTCTTACATAAACATCGTTATAGGTTTTGTTTTCAATTACTTTCGAGTTTCTTTCGAGTGTAACGTCAATCTTACCAGTATCTAAAAATACTATATTAGGGTTGGCTGCATTTCTTAGCTGTAAATATCCTTGCACTTTATCGGGGCTATCATAATCCCCTTCAAAACGAAAGATGTTGTTTTTAACCACGGTACAATCTTTAACAGCGCCATACTGAAAAAAGATACTGTCGTTATAATCATTAATAAATTTGCCGGTAAGTACAAATTTATTACTCTTGGTTTCTTTGCCTTTTTTTGTGCATGAAACGATGAATAGCAACAGGCTTAAAAACAGTATAGTTTTGTGTATTTGTCTTTTCATCTGGTTAGGGTTGGTTTATTATATAACGTTTTTTGCAGCTAGTATATTACGTAGTTACCGCTTCAACCGATTTACTAAGTATAACCACTGCTTCCCACATTTCAATAACATCTAAATGCCCGAAGCCCAAGCGTGTAGCAGTATGGTTTTTTGTTTGGTATAAAATTGTTTTGGGCAAAAACAATCCGTTTGCGAAGCACTCTTTTTGCAGTTGTATTAAGTTGAAATTATCCACCCATTCTACCCAAATAGCGAGCCCGCGCGGTGGGATTTTAAACTTAATTTTGCCTTTTAGTTTTTCATTTAACAGCGACACAAAATAATCCCTGCGCTCTTTGTATATTTTTTTATTTTTCTTCGAAAGCCGGTGTACTTCGCCTTCTTTTATCCAGTCGGTTAGTACCTGTTCTTTAATAATGTCAATACCGGGTTCCATAATGTTTTGGTGCTTCTCCAGTTCTTTAATAAATTCAGATGGTGCAGCAATAAAACCATACCCAAACCCTGATGGCAACGACCTGCCGAATGACCCAATGTATACCACCCTTTCGTTAGAATCTAACGCTGCCAGGGGCAACACCGGGTTATTATCGTAATGAAAATCGAAATCGTAGTCATCTTCAATAATCACAAATCCGTATTGGCTGGCTAATTCCAACACTTCAATGCGCCTTTTAGCACTAAGCGAAATAGTGGTAGGATAATGGTAGGTTGATGTTAAATACAAGACCCTTATGGTATGCTCCTGGCACAGTTTTTTGAGCTGTTTGGTATCAATCCCATCTTTATCAACCGGTATGGAGAGTATTTGCGCACCACTGTCAGACAGCGTCATGTTCGAAATATAATATCCCGGAGCACCTACCACAACTTTATCGCCGGGAGAAATAAGCAATTTAGTAACCAAGTACAAACTAATTTCGTGATTACTCGTGGTAAGCAGGTTAGCTGTTGCAATACGCAACCCTCGCGTTAGGTTTAAATAATTAGCAAAATGCATTTTAAACTGTAAATGCGACTGCTTTTGCAGCTGTTCCCAATTGTTGGTTCTTTTCTGGGTTTTAAGTTTAGACACATATAAGCGGGCTAAAACATCGGTTTGAACAAGGCGCAAGTCGGGCTGCCCGTCATTAAATTGGTAGAGTAAATTACTTACCTCTTTCGGGTTTTCGAGTATGGTAGACCGTTTAAACGTGAAGCTTTCAACTACATCAGCTGTTTTTTTACTCGGCGTAAAACCTGATTTATTTTTTTGTTCCGATAAAATAAACGTGCCTTTATTGGGCAAAATGGCAATCCAGCCCTGTAGTTCTAAATCCTGAAATGCCTTTATAAGTGTATTGCGGTTAACATTCAGTAATTTACAGAGTATGCGGGTACCGGGTAGCTTTGTGCCCTCAGGCAGCATGCCCAACTGTATGGCTTTAATAAATTCAAAAACTATTTGCAGGTAGAGCGCTGTAGCATCTTTCGGCTTTAGCTGAATAAAACTTTTAAAAGGAATTTGAACCGGACCATCCATTTTTATAAAACTGGTATACTTTAGTAGTACGGCAAGATACTACATTTGCCAAAAATTTATACCAATGACCAAAAAATACTTTGCTATACTTACTTTGCTATGTGCTAACGTATATGCACAGACAGAGAAAGATACGATTATTACCAACGAAATTATAATTAACGAAAACCAGTTTAGCACGCCTATTTCTAAACAAAACAGAAATGTGTATGTAATAGACCGGGCTACTATTGAAAAACTACCCGGCAGAACTTTACAAGAATTACTACAATACGCAAACGGTGTCGATTTAAGGCAGCGTGGCCCCTTTGGCAGCCAGGCCGATATTAGTATTGATGGTGGTAGCTTTGAGCAAACCGTAGTGCTTTTAAACGGAGCAAAAATTATCGACTCGCAAACGGCGCACAACATGCTTAACCTGCCCGTACCGGTAGAAATGATTGAGCGAATTGAAATAATCAGAGGGCCTGCCGCCAGAATGTATGGTATTAATAGCCTGACAGGAGCCATTAATATAATCACTAAAAAACCTACTAAGTCAGGGTTTTTAGTGAACACCTATGCCGGTTCTAATTTTGAGAAAGATTCAGATGGTAATGGCGATACGTTTTACGGCAGGGGCATTCAGCTTGGTGGAGTTATTAGTAAAGAAAAGCAGCAGCATTCGCTTTTTGCATCGCACGATAAAAGTAACGGCTACCGCTATAATACAGGTTTTGAGAACAACAAATTATTTTACCAAGGCAATTACCAAATTAACAAAGCCAACGAAATTTCGAGTTCTTTTGGCTACATAAAAAATGGGTTTGGTGCTAATGGGTTTTACGCTGCGCCAGGCGATAAAAACTCCAGCGAAGTAGTACAAACTACTTTTGCGGGTATACAATCTAAACACCAATTATCTGAAAACTGGAAGTTAATGCCGCGCCTCACGTATCGTTACAATTATGATGATTACCGCTATTTTGGCAAGGCTAATTTAAATTCAGCCAGAAGCCAGCATTATACCAACTCTATTGCTGCCGAGGTTAACACTACGTATAAAACAGGTACAGGCGAACTGGGTTTTGGTGCTGAGGCCAGAAATGAAGATATCAGCTCCTCTAACATTGGTAAGCACGACCGTGAAAATGTTGGTTTTTATGCGCAATACCGTACTAATTTAACCGAAAAGCTTAATGTAAACTTTGGTGCTTATGCTAACTATAATTCTGATTATAAATGGCAGGTATACCCGGGGCTTGATGCCAGCTATGCCTTAACCGATGCCCTTAAAATTGTAGGTAACATTGGTACAAGTCAGCGATTGCCATCGTTTACAGATCTTTACTTAAACCAAAGGCCGGGCAATATTGGTAACCCAAACCTTACTCCCGAAAATGCTTTCCAGAGTGAGGCAGGAATAAAATTTACCAAACAGGGTTTTACGTTTAATGCTAATTATTTTTATAGGAAAATCAGCAACTTTATCGACTGGACGCGTACTGTAACAACCGATCCTTTTCAGGCTAACAATTACGGAAATTTGAATACTAATGGTATTAATATGCGATCTACCTATAATGCAGAACTTTCTAAAGATTCTAAGTTAAATGTAACCCTGGCGTATTCGTATTTAGATTCGGAGTTTAAAGATATTCAGGCCGATATTAACTCTAAATATTTCATCTCATCGCTAAAGCACCAAGTAACCAATACAGTAGATTATAAGTACAAAAACTTTACTGCTCTATTCGCAACACGATACAATACAAGGGCGACCGGGCAATCGTACTGGATAAACGATTTTAGGGTAAGCCAGTCGATTAAAAAAATAACGGTATATGCAGATGCGCAAAATATTTTTAATACCACGTATTATGAGGTTGGAGCTATACCACTACCGTCAAGATGGTTTACGTTAGGCGTTAAACTGGTTGATTTTTAGATCTTAACCCAGATAATCATGAACACAAAAGCCTTAGTTTAAACTAAGGCTTTGTTATTTTTCAGAAGTTATTTTTCAGAAGTTATATAGGCTTGTTTTATAAGGTCTATTTTAGGATATGCCCTGCGAAGCCGCTGCTGGTTAGTATACAGTTTTTCATATTCCAGCGTGGTTTCACCATAACCCGAATATAGCTGATTTACAATATCCATACCTTTAGTAACAGTTCCAAAAGCAGGGTAGCCTTTAACGCCTTCAAAGTTAATCGTGTCCAAGTAAGGATTGTCGCGCATGTTTATAAACAAATCGAACCCACGCGATTCTTTGCCTGAACGGGCAAAACTTAGCGTCCCTTTTTTGTTACTGTGCACTACTTTTTCATCGGGCACTACTATTTTCTTCCACGGGTAAGTATAAAGCGTATCAACAGGGCCGAACTGCGCTACAAAATTGGGTACTACCCTGTAAAAAGTCGTGTTATTATAATAGCCGCTTTTAATTAAATTGTATAACCTGTCGGCAGCCTTAGGCGACCACTCTTTACGTACCTCAATATCAAAATCGCCTTTATTGGTTTCAAAAGTTGCGGTAAATTGCTGCGGGGCCACTTCGTTAGCAACCTCAACTTTAGATTCTTTACAGCTTGGAAAAATAAGGAATAGTAAAACCAGTAAGGGTTTATGTTTTTGCATTGGCTAAATATATTAATTATAAAGTACCAATATAGTTAGGAATATCTATTACCAGCGTTTTATCTTTAATGGCTTCGTGCAACTTATCGTAATCCTGTTTGTTAATTTTTTCGTACGTAACAGCAAATTTTAATATCGCTTTCTCAAAAACCTTGCTTTTACCTATGTAACCGCTTATTGCCGCGGCATCTCCGGTACGGGCGTGTGCCTGTGCGAGCGCCCAGCCACATGTGGCGGCATACGAAATAAAATTTTTATGATCCATAACCTCTAATACGGGTTTTATTTTGGCATCACGTAATTGGCGAATATAATAATCACGGCCGGTATCGCTGGTAGTCCAGCCCAGAAATATGTCTGATGCTGCCTGCATAACTTTCTGCCCTTCTACAACACGCTGGCCATGGCTTTCAAAATCGCTTTTGCCAATATGCTGTTCTAATACGCTTTGGTGTGCTTCTTTAAATTGAAGGAACAATGGGTCGCCGGTATCCGACATTAGTAAAATAATGCCGCACCACGTGCCTACACTACCTACACCTACTACCTTCATGGCGGCATCTTTTATTTTATACTGGCTAAGCAGCAACCTGCGATCGCTATTAATAGTTTCCAGGTAACGCTCAAATGCGTTTTTAATTTGTTCTAAAAAAGCAGTTTCTTCATTTTCATTTACGTGAAACAACAATGGCGGATTATCAATAATCCTGAACGCGCCATCTTTTTCAAAAGTAAGCTCTTTAAACTCTTTTTCATGAGGTGTATTTTCCATTGCCTTTTCAAGGCGCTTCATATGAAACCGTTTCATATCAGTATCGCTTCCCGAATTTATTAGCACTTCATAATCAATAGAAGAATACCATACCTCTAATGCCGACATATTTGAATATTTCGCAATGTTAAGAACATAACTATCAACCACAGCACGTACCGCAGCTTCACATTTTTTCTCGCTAAAGCCTTTCCACTTTGCGGCAATTGCAAAACTTGCGGCGAGCCGTTTAACATCCCATTCCCATGGCGCCTTAGTAGTTTCATCAAAATCATTAATATCAAAAATAATACGGCGTTCGGGTGTAGCAAAGCCGCCAAAATTAAGAAGGTGGCAATCGCCACATGCCTGCACATTAAGCCCTGTAGATTTTTGTGTTGCCAGATCTGTCGCCATAATGGCTGCGGTTCCGCGGTAATACGCAAAAGGCGATTCGAGCATACGCTCAAAATAAATAGGAAGCAACGCCTTTATACGGCCTTTTGTATGCTCGGTATGAATATCTAAAGGATTGGTACGATTATCCTCAAAAATTTCAGCATGCGAGCTCCTTGGACAATCTTTTCGTAAAGACTTACCAAAATTATAACGTTCTTCTTTGGACGCTTTTAAATCTGAAACATTTTGCTGTGCTCCTTCAGTAGGTTTCATGCTTTAGTGTTTGTAATAAAAGTACAATTTACCAATACAACCCAAATACTATTTGTACATACTTTAAGAGTTTCAAAATTACAAATAGCAGGACCTGTAAATTACAAGAATACAGCATTAAAGTATTAAATAAAAAAACCTGCAAATAGTAATTCACAGGTTTCTTAGACTGATGGCAATCATTAAAACAAACCACCGGCTGCTGAAATTCTTTCGCCTGTTACCCAAGCCGAATCGTCTGATGCGAGAAAAACAGCAACTTTAGCAATATCTATAGGTAACCCAACGCGTCCTAGTGGCGTAAGTGCAAGCATTTGTTTTTCCATTTCGCTACCCGGCCTGCCATCTGCAGTAGCCCCTTCAGATTCTGTCATACCCGGGGCAAGCGTATTAACCCGTATATTTTTAGGGCCTAGCTCTTTAGCCAATACCTTAGCAACATTATCAATACCTGCTTTTGCGGCACTATATATTAATGTACCGGGAATAGGGTTTAAACTCACAGTAGAGCTAATGTTAATAATGCTTCCACCCTTTTCGTCAAACAACTCCACGGCGTGCTGCGCGCAAAAAATGGCAGCCATAAGGTGCGTGTTTACCTGTAAATGAAAACTTTCTTCAGATACCTCATCTAACATTTCGTATTTCCATACGCCAGCATTATTTACTAAAACATCTAATCTGCCAAAAACTTTTTTAGTCTCTTCAAACAGCCTTTTAATATCGGCAAGTTTAGAAATATCTGCCTGCACCGCCATAGCAGTTCCGCCATTTTGTGTAATTTCGTTAACAACCCTATCTGCACTTTCTTTGCTCGACGAATAATTAACAACCACTTTAGCTCCTTGTTTTGCAAATTCTTTTGCAATCCCGGCACCAATACCTTTAGATGATCCTGTAACTATGGCAACTTTATCTTTTAACTTTAAGTCCATTTTTATTTGTATTAATTTACAGCAAAGCTACATAGTATGTATATTTGTGGCAAGTATGTACTTTATTGTACCTTACACACTAAAAAGTATGTATTACTGATTATCAATATTATATGACTAAATAAAAATGAAAAATAAATTAAAAATATCCGGAGACACACAGCCTTGTGGCGTTGATTATGCTTTTAAACGAATTGGCGGAAAGTATAAAGCGCGTATTTTATGGTATTTAAATTCTAAAACAGTATTACGCTATGGCGAATTGAGCCGAACTTTACCAGATATAACCACTAAAATGCTTACCCAAACCTTGCGTGAACTTGAGGATGATAAACTGATAAACCGTAAAATGTATCATGAAGTGCCCCCTAAGGTAGAATATACTGTGAGCGATACCGGTAAAGAGTTAATTCCGTTTATTAGGCATTTAAGCAATTGGGGCAACAAACAATTAGAAAAAGAAGATAATGCAACACTAAATTGTATGATGCCATAAATAAAAATGCTCCCTTACAGGAGCATTTTTTGTTGCAGAGGGGATGGGATTCGAACCCACGATACCCTTGTGGAGTATACACACTTTCCAGGCGTGCGCCTTCGACCACTCGGCCACCCCTCTAAGTTATTGAGCGCGCAAAAATAGGTTTTATAATTGACTTATGTGAAATTATTACGATAATTCGCCACGCAGTGAGGTTTCAAACTGCTGCTTAAAATCAGAGTGGGCTACGTTTTTACCCAGCAGGTACATCATTTTTGTAATGGCGGCTTCGGTAGTAATATCAGCGCCGGATATTATCCCGATTTCTTTAAGCAACGTACTGGTTTCGTACTGGCCCATGTTTACCCGTCCGCCAGAACATTGGGTTACATTTACAATGTGCATGCCTTTTTCTATGGCTTTTTGCAGTATACCTATAAACCAATCTTCGGTGGGTGCGTTGCCCGACCCGTAGGTTTCTAACACAATACCCCGCAATGCCGGAATATTTGCAATAGCCGATAGCACCTGTGCCGTAAGCCCCGGAAACATTTTCACAATGGCCACATTACCTTCAAATTCGGCACCAAGGGATAAGGGTGCAGTTTCATTTTGATACGGTAAAAGCTGTTGGGTATCTACTTTTAGGTGAACACCACTTTCGGCAAGTGCCGGATAGTTGGGCGACATAAAAGCATTAAAATGTTCGGCGCTTATTTTTGTGGTACGGTTGCCACGGTATAATTTATATTCAAAATACAGGCATACTTCGCGTACAACAGGTTTGCCATTGGCAACCAGCGAGGCAATTTGTATGGCTGTAATAAGGTTTTCTTTAGCATCGGTACGCAAATCGCCTATAGGTAGTTGCGAACCTGTAAACACCACAGGTTTATCTAAATTTTCCAGCATAAAGCTTAGTGCCGATGCGGAGTATGACATAGTATCTGACCCGTGCAGGATTACAAAACCATCAAAATTATCATAATTATCTTTGATAATTTCTGCCATTTGCACCCATTTGCCGGGTTCCATGTCAGATGAATCAATAGGCTTTTCAAACGACATTGTTTCAATCTCACAGTCCAGCTGTTTTAACTCAGGTATGCGTTGCAGTAATTTTTTAAAGTTAAATACCTTAAGGGCACCGGTTTCAAAGTTTTTAACCATGCCTATGGTACCGCCGGTATAAATCAGTAAAATAGTAGGTTTAGGCATTATGCTGGTATTTCATTTTGTTAACCACAGGGTTAGCATACATAGCCAGGAAACCTTCTCTTAAAATCTTATGCTCATTATCAATTCGCATTTCAAGCCTGCGCTCAAACAATTGCTTTTCTTTATCGGTATACTTATCGGCATACATAGTAGTATTATAAAGTAAATCGTAAGCAATGTAGTTGGTAGGCCAAAGCTTATAACTCTGTAAAATAGAATCGTCTATAACCTGGGCAAGTGCCTGTATTTGCTTATTGTTATTATCGCCTTCGGCAGCAATAGCGTCAAGTTCAGTATCCAGCACATCGCCTATATGCAGGTGAATGTGTTTTTTCTGACCCATGATACCGCTAAGCAGCGTAGTAAAATCTTCGTTTTTATCTTTAACATACACCTCATCTTTAGACTGTGCTAAAAGCTGAGGCATTTTAAGCGCATCGGTAGGGTCATATTCATAGGAAATTGATACCGGCACAATTCGCATCTTTTTAAAGAAATCCATTAATGGAGCACCTTCTGCTGCCATAGCAAGCATTTTTAAAACGCCCTGCTGGGTAGCATCGTTACCATCTTTAGTACGGCCTTCGCGCTGGGCTATCCAAACCGAACGGTTTTCACGGCGCAACATTTGGTAAATGTACTCTGACATTAATTTACTACTTTGCAGTAACTCACGAGGCGTTAAGCCTCTTTGCACTAAAAAGTTACGATTAAGGCGAGATAATACGTGCAAAAATGCTTTTTGTACCAAATTATCGCCAATGGCAGAAGACGTCATGATAAGGCCATGCTCTAACAACGACACATTAAGCAACGAGGTATCTAAAATAATATCGCGATGGTTAGATATAAAAAGGTATGGGGTATGGTTATCCAGTTTCTCGAAGCCCGAAGTTGTTAAGCCTTCAGAGCTTTTTTCGAGTACTTTATGTACAGCGTGGTATATAAAATTTGCCTGAAAATCACGCTTTGAATGCGTTTTTTTTAACTGCTCCAGCCAAACCTCTTCATCTACATCAGGAAAGGTAAAGCTCATGAGGGCTTTCATCATAGGGTGGTGCGCTACACTACGTAGGGCCTCATTTACTTCGCTGTCATAAAAAGGCCTGATATGATCAAATTTCGACATGTACTTATTTAGGGTTAAAACTATCTACAAATGAACAAAAAATTATTTAATTTAACTCAAAATGTTTGTTAAATCCCGTAAACTGCTTTAGAATTTGCGGTGGTTACGGTGGCAATTTCTTCAACACTAAGCCCATATATTTCGGCGAGTTTTTGCGCCACAACCGGTATGTACGCACTCTCGTTACGCTTACCACGATACGGCATCGGTGCAAGGTAAGGCGCATCTGTCTCTAACACCATATTTTTCAGGTCGATATCATTTAAAAACTGATCTATTTTACCATTTTTAAACGTAGACACACCGCCTATTCCCAGCTTCATATTATAACCAATAGCCTGTTGTGCCTGATCGAAGTTACCCGTAAAGCAATGAAATATTCCAAACAGGTCGTCGCCCTTTTCATCTTCCAGCACTTCAAAAGTTTCATCAAAAGCATCACGGCAATGTATATTTATAGGCAACTTATACTTTTTAGCCAGCTGAATTTGGTGTTTAAAAGCATATTGCTGCTCTTTTAGCCGGGTTTTATCCCAATACAGGTCTACCCCTATTTCGCCTACGGCATAAAATTTATGGGTAGCAAGCTGCGCTTCAACATGGGCTAATTCTTCAAGGTAATTTTCTTTAACGTAGGTAGGATGTAACCCCATCATTAAAAAAACATTGTCAGGATACTGCATTTCAAGGTCGTACATTATTTGCGTAGTAGCCGAATCGATAGACGGTACGAACAAACGGGTAACTCCGGCATTAAAAGCACGCTGCATCATAGCATCTCTATCCTCGTTAAATTCTTCGCTGTAAATATGGGTATGGGTATCTGTAAATATCATTGTAATAGGACTAAGTGGCAAAATTACAAAGTTGGCCCGGTTTTTGGCTTTTTATTATGTTATTTTAAAGTATTTTTGAAACCTACAACAAACCTTTTTAGATGGAAAACCTCCACACGCTTTTAAAAAAACAAGGCTACAAGCGCATAAAATTTAAACTTAGCAAAACCCAGCACCTTTTGGTTAAAGGTAAAATTAATGGGGTTGATGGTGTATTTATATTAGATACCGGAGCCTCTAACAGCTGTGTAGGTTTTGATGGCATAGGCCTTTTTAACCTTGCAGCAGACGACTCTGACACTAAAGCGGCGGGTGCAGGCGGTACGGGAATGCTTACGCAAACATCTGTCAAAAATTCGCTTAAAATGAGCCGCTGGATCACTAAAAAGTTTGCGTTGGTTATTTTTGATATGTCGCACGTAAACGAGGCATTACGCCAGTACAAAGCAAAACCGGTACATGGTATTATTGGTGCCGATATTTTACTTAAAGGCAAGGCAATTATTGATTATAGTAACTCCTGCTTTTATTTAAAGTAAAAATTTAGCTACATGATAATGGTATTGTTATTTTGCTACTTTTGTAGCAAACCAACTTACCATGAAACACTTATACGCAATTTTACTGTTTGCTATTAGCCTTACTACTGCTAATGCACAATTACCTACTACCCCACTTAACCCATATGCAATTTGCTCGTCAAATACAGGCGGCTTTGCTGTATTTAATCTTAAACAATATGTTGCATCTTCGCTAAGCATAGATGCAACATTGTATTCGATAACTTTTTATGTAGATTCCGGATTAAGTGTGATTATACAAAATCCGGCTGCTTATACCAATACATTACAATCGCACCAAACTATTTACGTGAAGATCACGGAAATTTCAAACCCAACTAATTCTGTTGTGAAAACTTTAGACCTTTATGTAGAGGAAGGCGCAACAGCAAATGTACCTGCAACTATATTAATTTGCGACGATACCACTCCTAATGATGGAAGGGCAACATTTGACATAACAATTAGAAATAACCAGATAAAGGGCGGATGTACCGGTTGTGTAGTTGAATATTATACCACTGAAAATGTTTTTGGAACACCGATTTCAAATCCGCAGTCATTTACAAATACGTCTAACCCACAAACAATTTACGTTAAGGTTAAAGCAGCCGGTACGATATCAGGCTGTTACGCAACTACGGCTTTAGAGTTACGTGTATTGCAGTTGCCAAACGATGATACTTTGCATAACTTATATTCGTGCGATAATAGTTTCGACTTAACTTTAGTGGAAAATCAATTTAATTCCAACACAGATTTTACGCTGTCATATTTTCAAACACAAGAGGCTGCGTTCGCCGGAACACCTCAAATTGCGCCTAATTTAGTTACAAGTTATGTAACAAATAGTAATGATGAAAGTGTTTGGGTACGTATAACAGCTAATAGCGATCTTGCCGGCGCACCAACTTGTTTTACAATTAAAGAATTGCACCTTATTCAAACTTCCGCACTAACGGTTGCTGCCAACATTGTAGGGCTAACAATAACTGTAATTGGTGGAGGAGGAGAAATGAAGTACTCGATAGATGGAGGTGGAACATTTCAGGAGTCAAATATTTTTACCAATATATTGCCGGGTACTTATACTATAATTGTAAAAGACACCTGCGGTAATATAAAAACAATTGCTGTTACAGTAACAAACCCACCAGCCCCAACAGGATCGAACATCCAAACTTTTACTGAAGGTCAAACCCTTGCAGATCTTGCTGTAAACGGAGAAAACATAACCTGGTATACTACAGCCACAGGTTTTACCGTATTACCTAAAGAAACATTGTTAGTAGACGGTACTACCTATTATGCTGCCCAAACTATAGATAATAATCAAAGTGCCAATCGCCTTGCAGTAACCGTTAACAAAGTTTTAGGTTTAGATAATTTACAGGCCAACAAACTAAACTACTACCCTAACCCGGTTACAGATATTTTTACCATAAACAATTCTGTAAATATTACAAATGTTACTGTTTACAACACTATTGGACAGTTGGTAATTAATCAAAAAACTAACAGTACCAACGTGCAATTAAACCTGCAAACACTTACAAGTGGTGTTTATATTGTTAAAGTAACTGCCGGTTTAAATATGCAATCTTTCAAAATAGTTAAGAGATAAAACACTGCGTACAAACAATTTTTAAATTCAAAATAAAACTAGTTTTATTAATTTTTATACAAAACCAACTTACCATGAAACACTTATACGCATTTTTATTATTTGCAATTAGCTTTACCACAGCTAATGCACAACTTACTGCTAGTCCAATTGCGCCGTATGCCATTTGCGAAACAAATACCGATGGCTTTGCTGCTTTTGATCTTAAACAATATGTTGCTTCTGTACTAAGCATAGACCCATTATTGTATTCGATAACTTTTTATGTTGATTCTGACTTAAGTGTTGAAATACAAAATCCTACTGCTTATACAAATACATCACAATCTCATCAAACTATTTATTTTAGGGTAACCGAAATTGCTACACCAACTAATACAGTAGCAAACTCTTTAGATTTGTATGTGGAAAATGCACCTAAATGGCTACCACAATCTACCTTAACAGCTTGTGATGATGATATACCAGGTGATGGATTAAGCACCTTTAACCTCACGCTTAAGGAAGCCGAATTAAAACAAGGATGCTCTACATGCACGGTAACATATATCGGAAATGATGTTAACTTTAATGAAATCCAAATTCCAAATCCAGAAGCATTTAAAAATAACACATATCCATTTTGGGTTGTGGCGGAGGTACAAGCAACAGATGGTATATCCAAATGCAAAACATCTTCACTTATAACATTACGAGTATTACCGGCACCTTTTAACCCTTATAGTTATATAGCCCCTATAACTTCGTGCACTACCATTTTTAACTTAACCCTTAACAAAGAACATTTTTACACTGACACAACCATTACATACCACGCTACAGAAGCAGAGGCAAATAGTGGTATTAATACTATTGCAAATCCTGTCGCTTACGATTTAGAGACAGATAAAGGCAGCGTTTGGATCCGCGAAGCAGTTACTAACAGCTCATTGTGTTATAATGTTAAAGAACAATTTTTATTGGGTAAGCTTACAGCATCAATAAATTTAGGTATTGTAGGCACCACTGTTACTGTATTTATTGCAATAGGAGAATATGAGTATTTTTTAGATGAAGCAATTATTCCCCAGTCCTCAAATATTTTTACCGGTTTAACTCCTGGAGATCACATTATAAAAGTAGTTGACAAATGTCAAAATGTATTTGTGAGAACATTTACTATTACAAACCCACCATCCCCTACAGGCTCGAACATTCAGGTTTTTACTGATGGTCAAACCCTTGCCAATCTTACCGTAAACGGTGAAAACATAACCTGGTATACTACAGCCACAGATTTTACCGTATTACCTAAAGAAACGTTGTTAGTAGATGGTACTACCTACTATGCCGCTCAAACTATAGACAATAACCAAAGTGCCAATCGCCTTGCAGTAACCGCTAAAAGAACATTAGGTATAAATGATTTACATGATAGTAAACTAAACTACTACCCTAACCCGGTAACTAATGTTTTTACCATAAACAATCCTGTAAATATTACAGCAGTTAACGTTTATAACACCCTTGGACAAGTTGTAATTAATCAAAAAACTAACAGTACCAACGTGCAATTAAACCTGCAAACACTTACCAGCGGTGTTTATATTGTTAAAGTAACTTCGGGTTTAAACACACAATCTTTCAAAATAATAAAGAGGTAAAAATACCCATTAATGGGTATTTTGCATAAGTTAAAAAAGCGGTACACTTGCATAGTACCACAGTACCTTATGCCTTAACGTAATGAAAAGACTATTCTTACTTACATATGTAATCATTTTAGCAGCAGCACTTAGCTTTTGCTCAGATGAGTATGCAAGCAATGGTGCTGTAAGCACAATTAGCTTTAAGTTAGACGGTGTACAAAAAACGTTTACTTACGTAACTGTAAAACAAGAAACCAACACTTCAGAATTACATGCCTGGCAAGAAATTACTGCTTCAAACACAAAAAATAACAGTAACGAAATGGTATATTTTGAAATAGAAAAAGATTATACTGGCAGTGATAGCTTCGACGGATTTATTTATACTAAAAACACTACTGCTTATAGTATGGGCTGGGATGCTTTTACATCGGCCGCAACTGTAAATACATCTAAAAAATTAGAAGGCACATTTTCCGGTACTGTAAAACGGTTTAATGCGGCCACACAACAAAATGAGATACATGTTATTACTAATGGCTCATTTACTATTACTAAATAAAAAACCAATCAAAACCAACAACAGTTTTTTACCTCAATCCGCTTGGCTTACCACCTGCGGATTTTTTATTCAAAAAATACACAACTAATTAATTATATTGCATCAATATATAAATAACCATTATTACCACCATGAAAAAACTTTTACTCGCGCTACTTTTTAGCGGCGCCATGCAGGCACAATTTACTATAGGAAATCCAGTTAACCTGGCCGAATGTGATGTTAACAATGATCAGGTTGCCACTTTTAATTTAACTATTAATAACGCCTATATTTTAGGCGACCTAGATCCTGATAATTTTATCATTACTTACTACACAACAGAAGGTGATGCCCAGTTTGGCACAAACGAAATAACACCTCTAGAGGCGCAAGCTTATAATAATGTAGTTAAGGGTACTCAAACTATATATGCAAGAGTGATGGAGAAAAATAATTTTACGATGTTTTTTGCTACATTATTTACACTTACCGTAAACCCAACCCCGGTAGCACCAAGAAACATTGAGCCAATTGTAGTTCCGGATAATGACACTACTGCAGACAAACGTACCGATGTTGATTTAACAGCAATAGAAGCCTTAAAAAATACATCTCCAGATACAGCAATTTCTTATTATATAAGCGAAAGCAATGCTACAGCAGCAATAAATGCCATTGCACAGCCTACAGTTTATACCGTATTTGACAAAGCTACACTATGGTTTAGGCTACAAAATACCACAGGATGTTTTAGCACCGGTAGTTTTACAATAGAGGTAGACTTTGAAACGCCAACACCAACAGGTTTAGAAAAACAACCCTTTACCGAAGGTGAAACTTTAGCTAACCTAAAAGTTGAAGGTGAAAACCTAAAATGGTATACTGCCGCTACTGCCGGAAATGAATTAGCTGATACAACATTATTACAAGATAGTGCCACTTATTATGTATCGCAAACATTGTTTAATACCGAAAGCATAAACAGGTTTGCTGTTAGTGTTTACAAAACATTATTGGTTAAAGACAATCAATTTATTAACCTGAAATATTACCCTAACCCTGTTAACGATGTTTTAACTATAAGCAACGCAACAAAAATCGATAGCGTTACAATTTATAGCCTGTTGGGGCAAAATATTTTAACTCAAAAAATAGCATCAGAAAAAGCCATAATAAATATGCAATATTTGCAAAATGGCATTTATGTGGTACAGGTACAAACAGGAGTAAACACATCAATGTTAAAAATTGTTAAAAACTAAAAATACCCACTAATGGGTATTTTATATAAGCGCTAAACGCAGTATTATTGTACCACCAACAATAGTTGATAATAATAGGGCTTTTTTTAGAATCCGTTTGGGCAACCAAGCGGATTTTTTATACTTATACTATTCGATTTATTATAATCAAACAGTAATAAACAAAAATGCCGCTTAGAATTTAAGCGGCATTTTTTATTCTGAATCAGCAACTAATTAAAGTTCTAATGCTTTTTTAGGATTGTTGTCCATAAGTAATTCAACCGGGTTTTCAAGCGCTTCTTTAACCGCTACAAGGAAACCAACCGACTCACGGCCATCGATAATCCTGTGGTCGTAAGAAAGTGCCACATACATCATTGGGTGAATTTCTACTTTACCGTTAACCGCAATAGGGCGCTCGATAATGTTATGCATACCTAAAATACCTGATTGTGGAGGGTTAATAATAGGTGTAGACAACATACTGCCAAACACACCACCATTAGTAATAGTAAAGGTACCACCCGTCATATCATCTACAGTAATTTGCCCGTCGCGAGCACGTAGTGCCAAACGTTTAATTTCTGCCTCAATACCACGGAAAGAAAGTGTCTCTGCATTTCTAACCACAGGCACCATTAAGCCTTTAGGGCCAGATACCGCGATAGAGATATCAGCAAAATCATAAGCTACCTTATAATCGCCATCCATCATTGAGTTAACATCTGGGAACAACTCAAGAGCCCTAACAACCGCTTTAGTAAAGAAAGACATATAGCCTAGTCCTAAACCGCCATGTTTTGCTTTAAAGGCATCTTTAAACTCGTTCCTTAAATTGTTTATAGGTGTCATGTTTACTTCGTTAAACGTAGTAAGCATAGCCGTTTCATTTTTAGCCGCAACCAAACGCTCAGCTACTTTCCTGCGAAGCATAGAAAGTTTTGAACGGTCAGACCCACGGTTACCGCCTGTTGGCGTACCCATAGATGGTTTTTGGTTAGCATTAACAGCATCATCTTTAGTAATACGGCCACCTTTACCGGTACCGTTTACGTCTAACGTATTAATGTTTTTTTCGTCTAATATTTTTTTAGCAGCCGGAGACGGTGCTCCAGATGCGTAGCTTTTCTCTGCAGGAGCCTCTTGTTTAGGTGCTTCTTTTTTCTCTTCAGCCTTTGGGGCTTCAGTTTTAGTTTCTTCTTTTGCAGGTGCAGCAGCGCCATCTGGCTTAGCTCCATCAGTATCAATAAGGCAAACTACCTGGCCCACTTTTACAGCGTCGCCTTCTTCTGCCTTAAGTGTAATAATACCTGCAACTTCCGCAGGAAGCTCAAGGGTTGCTTTATCTGAATCTACTTCGGCAATAGCCTGGTCTTTTTCAACATAATCGCCATCTTTTACAAGCCATGTTGCTATTTCAACTTCGGTAATCGATTCCCCCGGCGAAGGAACTTTCATTTCTAAAATCATGTCAGTATAATTTTATTGTGTTGCTATATTAATGAAAAATCAAAAATACAATTAATTAAATAAATCTTTATTAAAAACCAGCGCTATAGCAGCCGCGTGGCGTTTTTTAGAACGTGTATAACTACCCGCCGCAGGAGCACTGTATGCTTTAAGTGATGCTACCCTGAATTTAACCTCGGCAAAGTTCATAAGCATGTAGCTGTATGCGCCCATATTTCTAGGTTCTTCCTGTGCCCAAACATAATCATCGGCATTAGGGTATTTAGCAATAATAGCTTTAAGCTGCTCTACAGGTAATGGGAACAATTGCTCTATTCTTACAAAAGCAACATCATCGCGTTTAAGGTTTTCCCTTTCTGCAATAAGGTCGTAATAGAATTTACCTGTACAGAATACTAAAGTTTTAACTTTATCAGCCTCAGCAGCCGGATCATCAAGCACTTCCTGGAAGGTACCGTTTGCAAACTCATCTACCGTACTAACCACTAATGGGTGGCGTAGTAAGCTTTTAGGAGTAAATACTATAAGTGGCTTGCGGAACGTGGTTTTCATTTGCCTCCTTAAAAGGTGGAAAAAGTTAGCCGGCGTTGTACAATCGGCCACATACATATTGTGATTGGCACAAAGTTGCAGGTAACGCTCCATACGGGCAGATGAATGCTCTGCGCCCTGGCCTTCATAACCGTGTGGCAATAACATTACAAGTCCGTTCTGGTTGTTCCATTTATCTTCGGCAGCACTAATGTACTGGTCTATCATTATCTGGGCACCGTTAGAGAAATCTCCAAACTGTGCTTCCCAAATGGTAAGCGTTTTAGGTGCAGCAAGCGCGTAGCCATAATCAAAGCCCACAACAGCATATTCTGAAAGTAGTGAGTTAAAAATATGGAATTTACCCTGCTGGTTAGGCAATGTATTAAGCAGTACAACTTCTTCTTCAGAGTCTTCTACTTTTATTACAGCGTGGCGGTGTGAGAAGGTTCCCCTTTCTACATCCTGGCCAGACATGCGTACATCAAAACCTTCGGTAAGTAACGAGCCGTAAGCAAGCAATTCGGCCATAGCCCAATCCAGCTTATCGTTTTCAAAATACATGTTTTTCCTATCGTTGATAAGCTTTTGTATTTTGCTTATAAATTTCTTATCTGCCGGAAGCTGGGTAATTACCTTGGCAATATCAGTAAGAATTTCTTTAGAGAATGCCGTGTTTACTTTTTGTAACATCACATCAGCATCTGCCTGTTCGTAACCTTCCCATTCATTTTGCATAAAAGGAGTAATCACGGTTAGGTCTTTTTTACGCGATGCCTCAAGGTTTTCCTCAAGTACCGCTTTGTATTCTTTTTCAAGCCCACCTACATAATTACCATCAATAACACCTGCTGCAATTAACTGATCTGCATACAGGTCTCTTGGGTTTTTATGTTTAGATATTGCCTTATATAATTTAGGTTGGGTAAAACGAGGCTCGTCACCTTCGTTATGTCCGTATTTACGGTATCCTAAAAGGTCGATAAATACATCTGTACCAAACTCCATCCTGTATTCAATAGCGAAAATAGCTGCATGTACCACCGCTTCGGCGTCATCTGCGTTTACGTGCAGTACCGGAGATAGCGTTACCTTAGCAACATCTGTACAATACGTACTAGAACGTGCATCAAGATAGTTGGTTGTAAAACCTACCTGGTTATTAACTACTATATGTATGGTACCTGCGGTTTTGTAACCGTCCAGCTTAGCCATTTGTACAATTTCGTACACAATACCCTGGCCTGCAATAGCAGCATCGCCATGCAGTGCAATAGGCAATACTTTACTAAAATCGTCTGGAAAGTGCTTGTCCTGTTTTGCACGGGCAATACCCTCGATCACGGCACCAACAGTTTCAAGGTGCGATGGGTTTGGCGCAAGGTTAAGGTTTATTTTTTTGCCGGCTTTAGTAACCTTCTCGGCAGTTAGGCCAAGGTGGTATTTTACGTCGCCATCAAAAAGAGCATCATCATCATAATCTTTACCGTCAAATTCACTAAAGATATCCGATGTTGATTTGCCAAATATATTTGCAAGAACGCTAAGGCGGCCCCTGTGAGGCATACCTACTACAAACTGCTCTACACCTTTTTCGGCAGCAGTTTCTATTATAGCGTCAAGCGCCGGTAAAAGCGATTCTCCACCCTCAAGGGAAAAACGTTTTTGACCAACGTATTTTGTATTTAAAAAGTTCTCGAAAGAAACCGCTTCGTTAAGCTTACCTAAAATAGCTTTCTTCTGGTCGTTATCAAACTGAGGTTCGTTATTGTTAACCGATAGTTTGTTCTGAATCCATTTTCTTACTTCAGGATCGCGAATGTACATGTACTCGATACCAATGTGGCCGCAGTATACCTTTTGAAGGTGCTCAACAATTTGTCGTAACGACGATGATGGCAACCCTACTTCTTTACCTGCATCAAATACAGTATCAAGATCGGCATCGCTAAGGTCAAAATTCACTAAATCCAGCGTTGGCTTAAATGTCCTGCGCTCCCTAACCGGGTTGGTTTTAGTAAAAAGGTGGCCCCTGGTACGGTAACCTTCGATAAGGTTTAGTACCTGGAATTCTTTCTGTAGTTTTTGTGGAATACCCGAGTAATCAGAAACCGGAGCCTGAGGCGCAGAGGCCTGAGAGGTGCTTGCGGTTTGTTGTGGTGCGGCTGCTTGTTCTGTAGCGCCAGATCCATAATCGGAAGCTGCGAAATCAAATCCTTGGAAAAAGCTTCTCCAACTTGGTTCTACGCTATCCGGATTTTCAATATATTGTTCGTATAAATCTGCAAAAAAAGCAGTATGTGCTGCGTTTAAAAAGGAAAACCTGTCCATACTTATGTGTTTGTGACCGTGTCTTTATTAATTCGGTACAAAAGTAAACTAATTCTAATAATCTTTCATCGTTTTTCATATATTTATGCATAGTAATTATACACGGTGCCCTATATGAAACCTCACTTTATCATTTTTTTAACAAAATTAACAACTGCATTCGCTTTCTGCCTGTTTTTTGGCACAGCGACTGCACAAGATAACGAATTTTGGAGTAAAGTGCGTTTTGGCGGCGCGGCAGCGGCAGCTTTTGGGTCGGGCTATACCGATGTGAGCCTCGCACCAGGTGCTATTTACCAGTTTAATGAGTTTGCAGCACTTGGCGCAGGCGTTTTAGGATCGTATGTACACCAGCGTAATTATTACGATTCGGCTATATATGGCGGGTCGGTTATTGGGTTGGTAAACCCCTACCCGCAAATACAAATATCTGTAGAGATGGAACAACTGCATGTAAACCTTGATTATGATGATAGTTATGCCGAAAACTTTGACATTCAGCGTAAACAACGTGACTTCTGGAATACTGCTTTGTTTTTTGGCTTGGGCTATCGTGCAAATAATGTTACCGTAGGCTTACGTTATAATGTTTTATATAAGGAAAGAGATTTGGTATATAGCGATGCGTTAATGCCTTTTTTGAGGGTTTATTTTTGATATAAAACGATTTTCCAAAGCAAGAGTGGTCTTGCGTGGCACAAAGCAATCTGTTTCATAGGTTTGAATATCAGTTAATTACTGTCCGATATCTATTAAACCGTAAGAGCGGTCATTGCGAGGCACGAAGCAATCTATCTAATTCACAACTTAATCTCATAGTATTGAAACCCGGCTTTACCTATATAGTAACAAATTATACAAACACAACACTATATATTGGTGTGACATCCAATTTATATGATAGAATCAAGCAGCATAAAAACAAAATTTACCCAAACTCCTTTTCCGCTAAATATAATTTAAACAAGTTAGTTTATTTTGAGCAATTTCAGATGATTGAAGATGCTATAGGTAGGGAGAAACAGTTAAAAGGAGGATCGAGATTGGCAAAAGTTCAGTTAATTGAAAGTATAAATCCCGATTGGAATGATTTATTTTTTGAGATAGAAAATTACTTGTAGGTATAAAATAGATTGCTTCGTGTCTCGCAATGACGGTGCGTGAAGAGTAGTTTCGACTAAGGAGAAATCTCAACTAATAACAAGGGGCCTTCCTTCGTCAGGATGACAATCTGTTTGGATAATAAACAGATTGCTTCGTACCTCGCAATGACTGACTCAGGCGAACAAGCGAGTATAAATTCAATCAAAACTTGAACCAGATTGCTTCGTGCCTCGCAATGACCACTCTGGTTGGATATCTTGATAACTAATATTTATTCCTGAACCATACTTTTTGCCATTCCCTTTTAAGGATTAAAAAAGCAACTTGTTCAGATAGTTCTATGATATCGCTGCCGTCCAGTGATTTTATATCTTTCTCAGGCACATCAATAATATAAAGCAGGTTTAAATATTCGGCAAATTTATGCTGAATAAGGCGGTATACCTTATCCTGAACGCCAAGTTTTAAATTAATAGGAGTAGTACCTTCGGCAAAATCAACCGCTTCGTTTGCCAGGGTAAAGTCTTTATTAATTTGCTCAACAAGTTTAGTGTACAGGCTTTCTTTCTGGGCTTCGCTCAGCAGCAAATCGGTATTTGCGGGCGGATTAAAAATCATACGTTGCGCTGCATTAGGTTTTCGCCAAATTTACGAAGCATTAGTTTTTTCTCCGGCTCAATATCCATTTTATCAAGCGTATCTAAGGCCGCAAGTGTATAGTGTTCAATAGCATTTTGTGTGGCAACATTGGCACCGGTAGTAACAAATAATTGTTTTACCGCTTCAATTTTATTGGTGCTGTCTTCCGGCTGGGTTGCAAAAAAGTTAAGTAGCGTTTTTTTATCAGCAGCACTGCCCTGCTCTACCGCTTTTAGATATAAAAAGGTTTTTTTATTTTCGATGATATCGCCACCCACCTGCTTGCCAAAGGTTTCGGGGTTACCAAAAGCATCGAGGTAATCGTCCTGTAACTGAAAGGCAATACCAAGGTTAAGTCCGAAATTATAAATAAGGTCACAATTAACATCAGATGTTTTGGCAACAATACCACCCATTTTCATGGCAGCGCCTATAAGTACAGCGGTTTTGTACTCAATCATTTTTAAGTATTCGGGCTGGGTAACATCGGTACGGCTTTCAAAATCAACATCCCACTGCTGGCCTTCGCAAACTTCAAGGGCTGTTTTACTAAACAACTTTGCAAGCGCCATAAAAGTGCCTGGCTCATACTGCTCAAAATACTGGTAGGCTAAAATTAGCATAGCATCGCCCGATAGTATTGCCGTATTAATATTCCACTTTTCATGCACCGTTTGGTTACCGCGCCTTAGCGGGGCATCGTCCATAATATCGTCATGCACTAACGAAAAGTTATGAAAAATTTCGACTGCTACTGCAGCCGGCAGTGCCTCACGGCAATCTGCATTAAATACCTCAGCAGCCATAAGGGTAAGCACGGGGCGTATCCTTTTTCCGCCAAGCGATAGTATATAACGTATGGGACTGTACAGGTTTGTGGGTTCTTTTTCGATACTTGCCGAAACAAAATAATCAGAAACAATTTGCTGGTAATACCCTATGGGATGCATGTAGAAATTTTTTCGCTAAAGTAAGCCTTTCCTTTATCTAATCAAAAATAGTGCCCTTTATTAACCCAAATTTATAGCACGGTAAATTAATAATTAATCCTAATTATACAAACGGCGTTGATATAATTGTTAGACGCATTGTATTTTGTTAAACACAATTCCATTTAAATTTGCATGAAAATAAACTTTGGAAACTTTTTAGGTTTATAAAGTTTCCTGATGTACTTTTGCGCTCGAATTTGAAATGGACGCCATGAAAGAGACAGTTTTAATTAAAGCAACAGAAATGTTTTTAGCCTTGGGTTTTAAAAGCGTGACTATGGACGATATAGCCGCAGAAATTGGCATATCTAAAAAAACCATCTATCAGCACTTTGCTAATAAAAACGATTTGGTTGAAGCTACTACAAACCACTTGTTTGAAACTATTACCAATGGTATCGATGCTATTTATGCCCAAAAAAATAACCCAATTGACGAATTTTATATTGTACGCCAGTTTTTAGCAAACGCAATGCGCGATAACAAATCGCCGGAGTTTCAGCTAAAAAAATATTTTCCCGGCATTTTTGAATCCCTTCGCTTAAAACAGTTTGAAAAATTATATAACTGTATGTTAAACAATTTAAAGAGGGGTATTGAGCAGGGCTTGTTTAGGCAGGATATTGATATTGAATTTACTGCCCGTATTTATTTTACCGGAATTACCGGAATTAAAGACACACACGTTTTTCCTGAAAATATTTACACAATGGAAGAGAAAACTGCGCAGTATCTGGAATATCATTTACGATCGATAGTTACTCCTACGGGATTAGTCAAGCTAACGAAAACAATTGCGGAAAATATTCTGTAAAAAAGTTTGACAAAAATGTCAAACAAACCAAAAAAGTAAATAAATTTGCGTTGACAAATATGTCAAACAAAATAGTTAAACAAATATGTCGACTAAAGCTATTGACCACGATACCGAAAAATTAATTAAGGAAACTGCTAAACGGGTATTTTTTGGCGAAGGCCGTTTTAATGCCACCACCCAGGAAATTGCCGATGCAGCCGGTGTAAACCGCACGCTTATAAATTATTACTTCAGGTCCAGGAACAACTTATTTGATATTGTATTTCAGGATGCACAAAATCAGGAACATGAGTTGATGGAAAAAATAGTTTTTTCGGATATACCGTTTAAAGAAAAGCTAAGCCGCCATCTGGATATTTTTTTTGAGCAGTGCAAGCAATACCCTTACCTCGATATTTATGTAGTAACCCAGATGAACCAGGGCAATTGCTATAAAGATAAAGACCACATGAATACCCTGCTCGACAAATTTTACCTGGAAATAGCCCTTGAAATGGAACGAGGTACAATAGAAAAAATGAGGCCGGAGCAGTTTGTACTCAACTTTGTATCGCTAATGTCGTTCCCGGTTTCTATGAGGCCTTTACTTCAGGAAATTATGGGCTTTAACAACGAAAGTTATGATAAGCTGCTCGAAGAGCGTAAGGAAGTAATAATGAATACCCTATTTATAAATTAACATCATCAATTAATAAACACAGTTAACAAATGAAGACCCTAAGTACATTTAAGAGCATGTTGCTCGTGGTTCTTTTAGCAGCACCGTCGCTGTGGGCACAGGCACCCACAAAGGTGCTTACCCTAAAAGATGCCATTAACTATGCGCTGGAAAACAAGGCCGATGCCAAAAAGGCAAAGCTAAGTGTAGAGAACAGCGAATACCAAATTCAGGAGGTTCGTGCCCGTGCGTTGCCTACTATTACAGGTAATGCAGGCGTTACTTTTAATCCTATATTACAATTAAACGCCTTGCCTGGCGACTTTTTTGGTGCTCCGGGTACTACAATTTTAGCACCGTTAGGCCAAAAGTGGAACTCAGTAGCAGGTGTTAACCTTACGCAGGCGATTTTCGACCAAGCTGTTTTTACCGGTTTAAAAGCGGCTAAAAGCACCCGTGAGTTTTACCAGGTAAATGCACAACTTACCGAAGAGCAAGTAATAGAACGCGTTGCAAATAATTACTATCAGGTGTATGTGCAACGTCAAAAGCTAATTTTAATTGACAGTACTTATAAAAATACAGAAAAGGTACGTAACATTATTAAAGGGCAGTTTGATAACGGCCTGGCTCGTAAAATTGACCTTGACAGGATGAATGTTAACCTTAGTAATATTGAAACGCAGCGCCAAACGATTATAAATGCGGTGCAATTACAGGAAAACACCCTTAAGTTTTACATTGGTATGCCTATAGATACCCCTATTACTATACCTAATACAGAATTTAAAGTTACACCCCTTAATCTTGAAGACGCACCGGATGTAACAAACAGATCTGAATATCAGTTGCTGAAAAAACAAGAGCAATTGTATTACTATAATAGAAAATCGATTGTTGCAGAATATTATCCTTCGTTATCATTTACTGCGGGTTACAACTATTTAGGTCAGGGCCCGCAACTACCATGGTTTGCAAAACCGTCTGACGGGGTGTACTGGTCAGATTATTCATCTATAGGCATGAGTTTAAAAGTGCCTATTTTTAATGGTTTCGCAACCCGCAGTAAGGTTAGGCAGGCTACTATCGACCTTAAAAACACTGAGGAAGATATTAAGGATACTAAGTTATCGTTAGACCTGGCTTATAGAAATGCCACTACGCAAATTAAAAACAGCCTTATTACTATAGCTAACCAAAAAGAAAACGCACAATTGGCGCAGGATGTTATGAGCGATACGCAAAACAACTATCAAAACGGCCTTGCTACGTTAACCGATCTTTTAGATGCCGAAACATCGTACATCGAAGCTCAAAACAATTATACCTCTGCCCTGCTTGATTTTAAACTAGCAGAAGTACAACTTATAAAAGCAAAAGGAGAATTAAGAACCCTAACAAACTAACATAACAATGAAAAAGGTAATATATATAGTAGTAGGTATTGCAGCTATAGGGCTTATAGCTTACATACTAACAAATAATAAGAAAAAAAACGAAGCTGAAACAGAACTGATATCGAAACAGAATGATGCGGTTGCTGTAAAGATAGATACCGTAAAAACGGAAGTACCTAATGTTGATTATGTGGCTAACGGTACGTTTGCTCCATCGCAGGAATTAAGCTTCCCGGCAGAAAACTCTGGTCGTGTGGTAAAAGTATTGGTAGATGAAGGCGATAAAGTACACGTAGGCCAGGTGCTTGCAGTTATAAAAGGCGACCAGCTATCTATTGAACTTAGCAACAACCAGGCATCTTACCAAAATGCGGTAACTAACAGCCAGCGTTACGAAAATGCTTATAAAACAGGCGGTGTAACTAAACAGCAGTTAGATCAGGCGAAACTAGATCTTGTAAATGCTAAAGCAAGGTTAGACCAGGCTAAAATAAACTACGGCGATGCCAGCATTAAAGCTAGTATTAACGGTATTGTAAACGCCCGTAATATAGAGCCGGGTAGTGTTGTTGCTCCGGGTACAGTTTTATTCGAACTTGTAAACGTTAGCACCCTTAAACTTAAAGTTAATGTAGATGAGCAACATGTTGCTGGCTTAAAAATAGGTAGCCCTATTAAAGTTACAGCTAGTGTTTACCCAGATAAACAATTTAACGGTAAAGTTACTTTCATTGCTCCTAAAGCAGACGGATCGTTAAACTTTCCAGTAGAGGTAGAGATCGCTAACAATACCGATAATGAGCTTAAAGCCGGTATGTATGGTACTGCAAACTTTAGCAGTGGCGGTACTAAACAAGCTGCGGTTAAAACAATACCACGTAACGCATTTGTGGGTGGTGTAGCAGGCAACCAGGTATTTGTGGTTAAAGATGGTACTGCCCGATTGGTTAAAATTGTGTCAGGCCGTGTATTTGGCGATAATGTAGAAGTACTTGAAGGCCTTAACCAAGGCGAATTAGTAGTAACAAGCGGACAGATTAACTTAACCGATGGTGCTAAAGTAAGCGCCTTAAAATAAATAGGGCAGCCCCCTACCCCCCCAAGGGGGAACAGTTCCCCCTTGGGGGGGGTAGGGGGCTACTTTAAATTAAAAGACATAAATGAAAATAGCAGAAATATCCATAAAACGGCCAACGCTTGTTATAGTGTTGTTCATTATACTTACGCTGGGTGGGCTTTTTAGCTACAGCAGCCTAAGCTACGAGCTTATCCCTAAGTTCGAGGTTAACGTGGTTACTATATCTACGGTGTACCCTGGTGCATCGCCGGGTGAGGTAGAAAACACGGTTACCAAAAAAATTGAAGACGCGGTATCATCGCTGGAGCTGGTTAAAAAAGTAGAATCTAAATCGTACGAAAGCCTTTCTATTGTAACCGTTACTTTAGAGCCTGAGGCCGATGCCAATTACTCCCTTAACGATGCGCAGCGTAAAATTAACGCGATCGAGAAAGATTTACCGGATGATGTAGATCCGCCATCGTTAAACAAATTCTCGCTAAGTGATTTACCAATTATTACTATTGGTGCTACATCTAAAATGGACGAGGTTGCTTTTTACGACCTTCTTGATAAAAAAATCGAACCTATTCTTGCCCGTGTAAACGGTGTGGCTCAGGTAAACCTTGTGGGTGGTGAAGAAAGAGAAATTCAGGTAAGCCTTGATCAGGAAAAACTAAAAGGTTACGGCCTTTCTATACCAGATGTGCAGGCGGCCATATTAACATCTAACCTTGATTTCCCTACAGGTAATATCCAAACAAGGGAAAACTCTATGCTGGTACGTTTATCGGGTAAATACAAAAACGTACAGGAAATGCGTAACCTGGTAGTATCGTCTAAAAATGGTATCCAGATTCGCCTTGGCGATATTGCCGATGTGCAGGATAGCAAAAAAGAGGTTGAAAAAATATCGCGTGTAGACCGTAAAAGCGCTATTGTTGTACAAATTATTAAGCAAACAGATGCAAATGCTGTTGCCGTAAGTGAGGAGACAAGAGCTGCCGTTGCTAAAATTGAAAAAGATTATGCTTCTTACGGGCTTAAACTTCAAATTGCCGATGATAGTAGCGAATTTACACTTACCGCTGCAGATAACGTAATTCACGATTTATTTATAGCAGTATTCCTTGTGGCCTTTGTAATGCTGTTCTTCCTTCACAGTATTCGTAATGCGTTTATTGTAATGGTATCTATCCCGGCATCGCTTATTGCAACCTTTATTGGTATTTATTTAATGGGTTACACGCTTAACCTTATGAGTTTGCTAGGTTTATCGCTTGTGGTAGGTATCCTTGTAGATGATGCCATTGTGGTACTGGAAAATATTTACCGCCACATGGAGATGGGTAAAAACAAAGTACGCGCCGCTTATGAGGGTACTGCCGAAATTGGCTTTACCGTAACCGCAATTACCATTGTAATTATAGTAGTGTTCCTGCCTATTGCAATGAGTACCGGGCTTGTATCTAATATTATATCGCAGTTTTGCGTTACCGTTGTAATTGCAACAGCGTTATCATTATTATCATCATTTACTTTAATACCTTGGTTATCATCTCGTTTTGGTAAACTAGAGCATTTAACAGGTAAAAACTTTTTCGAGAAAACCATCCTTGCTTTCGAGAGCGGCCTTGATAAATTTATCCACTGGGTTACAGATATCCTTAAATGGTGTATCGATTCGGCATGGCATAAAGTAATTACTTTAATTGTAGTTATTGTAGTATTCTTTGCTTCGTTATTTTTAGTTGGTGCAGGATTTATTGGTGGAGAGTTTTTCCCTAAGATAGACAGGAACCAGTTTTTAGTACAAATGGAACTTGCTAAAGATGCCCCGGTAGAACAATCTAACTTTGTGGCTCAAAAAGCAGAGGAATACCTTAGTCAGCAAAAAGAAATTATAGGCCTTATTACTACCGTGGGTCAAACCAGCGAAGGTATGGGTGGTACGCAGGCAACTGCATATAAAGGCGAGATTAAAGTAACACTTGTTACCGCAGATAAACGCGACGAAAACACCTTTGTATACGCTGCAAAAATGAAACGCGAGCTTGAAAAAAGGCTTCCGGGCGCAAAAATTAAAACCGTACCGGTAAGTATTATGGGTGGAGCCGATGAGGCACCTATAGCACTAACCATTACAGGTCCTAACCTGGAAAACACCATGCAATTTGCTAACGAGGCTGCTAAAGTATTAGGCACTATACCTGGAGCAACTGCTATAAAGCTAACATCTGAAGGGGGTAGCCCGGAGGTAAACGTAGAGGTTGACCGTGATAAAATGGCAGCGCTTGGCCTTACACTACAAACAGTAGGTGCTACTATGCAAACTGCCTTTAACGGTAATACCGATGGTAAATTCCGTGCGGGCGAATATGAGTACGATATCAATATTCGTTTTAATGAATACAATCGTTCTAAAATTGACGATGTAAAAGATATTGTGTTTATTAACAATCAGGGCCAGCAAATAAAACTATCTCAGTTTGCAACGGTGACTGAAGGTTCTGGCCCATCGTTCCTGGAGCGTAGAGATAAAAGTGCATCGGTTACCATACAGGCACAAACCGCAGGCCGCGCGAGTGGTACCGTGGCAGATGAGTGGGAAGCTAAATTTTCTAAAATGAAACGCCCTACCGGTGTAAACTACCTTTGGGGTGGCGATAAAGAAAATCAAAGTGAAGGTTTTGGTACGCTTGGTATTGCATTACTTGCCGCTATTATATTGGTATACCTGGTAATGGTAGGCCTTTACAACAGCTTTGTATATCCGTTTGTGGTATTGTTCTCTATCCCGCTTTCGTTTATTGGGGCGTTACTGGCACTGGCACTTACAAACAACTCGCTTAACATATTTACCATTTTGGGTGTGATTATGCTTATTGGACTTGTATGTAAAAATGCGATATTACTGGTAGACTTTACCAACCATAGAAAAGAACAGGGCGAAAGCACTAACAATGCGCTTATACAAGCCAACCACGCACGTTTACGTCCAATTCTTATGACAACAATCGCGATGGTATTTGGTATGATTCCTATTGCAATGGCAACAGGTGGTGCAGCAGCTATGAATAACGGCCTTGCATGGGTAATTATTGGTGGTCTTACCAGTTCGCTTTTCTTAACCCTTATTATTGTACCGGTTGTATATTCTATTTTCGATAGTATTATAAGAAGGACCTCTAAAGGTGAGCCTAAAGATTATGCCGCTTTAATGGTTGAAGATTATGAGCACAGAGAATTAAGCGAGGATGGTTTTACAACCAAGCACGTAGATTAAATCATGAATTTTTAACAGCCCCTAATAGCAATGTTAGGGGCTGTTTGTTTTTATAAAACTCAGGCTTTCGTATTTATAAAAAATGTACTTTTCCATGGTCAATTTACCTATTATGAAAAAGCGCATTTTAATTGTTATTGCATTTATATTGATTGCATTATTTAGCTTAGAAGGATGCTCCGGAAAGAAGCAGTTTGGCAAAAATAGTAGCGCTGCCAATTTGCTTAAAATAAAAGCCGATTCGCTATTGCGAATTTCAAAACCAATTATGGGGTACCGTTTTACAATAACAGGCGATTTTGACGGTGACCATAAAACAGATACATTACAGGAACATTATACAGACTCTATATATAAAAATGAAGCCGCTAAATATTATACAAGTACAGATACTACGGTTGAATACAGCGATGTATCGTTCCTGAATCTTTACTTTAATAATCGTTCGTATCTTGAGTGGAAGGAAAAAAAACTAAAACTCCCGGGTGGGCATATTGGTTTTCATTACATAGAAAATTGTGGGGACGTTAATGACGATGGTAAGGATGAAATTATACTGGTTAATCAATGGGATGATTATTCTAATATAAATACGGCATACGTTTACACTTTTAATAAGGGCAATTGGCACGAAATACACACAATACCCGTATGGGAATGGCAATTTCCGCCAACGCCTTCCATAAGTAGGATTCCTGGTATTTTTGGAAGTTTTGAGTATGTAGTTATATTAGATGAAGTAGCTAATGCTGCACTGGAGGCACAACTAAAAACCTACAAATTCATGAATTACTATCCAGATGAATCGGTTGAGTTTACCGGCAGGAATGCAATGGGTATTTATGATGACGATGCCGCCATAGAAGAACTGGAAAAAATTGGAGAGCGAAATTACATAAAAAAATACTTTAAAAGTGCCGTACTTAACGACTCGCTTTACTTTAGCCCCATTAAAAATCCATCTATTTATTTTAAGGCTTTGGAAGGTGCTACATTGCAGGACACTACTTCTTATCTTTTACCGCTAGACGATGGCGCCGGAGGGGTAACTACCCGTATTTTTATAAGGCACCCAAAATCGCCTTTTAAATCAAAATCAAAGTAGCGCTTTTCACTTTATATTTACAAAACCGAAGATAATTACACTCTCATTTCGTTTTTTTTTAAAAATAGTCTAAAAGTGTTAAAAAAGCATCTACAGTAAAACAGTCATTTAAGTAAATTATATCCTGTAAATCTGTAATAAAATTTTTAATATTAAAATTTTAATCTAAAAAAAGGTTGTTAAAAATCATTTTAACCAATTACTAAGCTTATTTAGAATAAATAAGAATAATGTTGTGTAGTTTAGTTTTTGATTTTACATTTGCCCCAGAAAAAAAATCCAAACAAAACAAAATGAACACATTTAAAAAAATTTTGTCATGCCTGCTGTTCATCAGCGCACTATCGGCATGGGCACAGGAGCGTGGTACTATTAAAGGTACCATTACCCTAAGCGACAATACCGCCGCCGAAAATATATCTGTAGCGCTTCGAGGCACATCTTACGGAACCGTTAGTGATGCCGAAGGTCTTTTTGAAATTAAAGGAGTAAAAGCCGGTAATTATGTTTTGCGTATTTCTGCTATTGGCGTTACTACTATTGAAGAAAAAATTACAATTGTTGAAGGTCAAACCGAAGTTAAAAACTTTACATTGTCTGAAAATCAGCAACAGCTGGATGAAATTGTTATTGAAAACAGCACTAACAAATTTGCTAAAACAAAGAGCGACATTGTTGCTAAAATGCCGCTAAAAGATATCGAAAACCCACAGGTTTATAATACAATTACCAGCGAAGTTTTAAAGCAGCAGGTAATTACAAATTTTGATGATGCGCTTAAAAACGCCCCGGGTTTAGATAAACTTTGGGAATCTACAGGCAGGGCCAGCGACGGTGCCGGTTATTTCTCTCTAAGAGGATTTGCTGTACAGCCTACTATGGTTAACGGCGTGCCGGGACTTACTAATGGTAGCCCAGACCCACAAAACATTGAAAGCATTGATGTTATTAAAGGCCCATCGGGTACTTTATTTGGCAGTAGCCTTATATCCTACGGTGGTTTAATTAACCTTACTACAAAAAAACCTTATAACGGTTTTGGAGGAAACGCATCGTACACAGGTGGTACTTACGGACTAAACCGTTATACGCTGGATGTTAATACTCCGGTAGGCACATCAGAAAAAGTAAACGTTAGGCTTAATGCGGCTTACCATACTGAGAATAGTTTTCAGGATGCAGGCTTCAGGAAATCATTATTTGTAGCGCCATCACTTACTTACAAAGTAAACGACAGGCTTTCATTTTTTGTAAACACAGAGTTTTACAACGGTAAAAGCACAAATACTGCAATGCTTTTCTTAGATAGGAGCAACCCGCTACGTGTACACAACATGAAAGAGCTTGGTTACGATAACAAACGTTCGTACACCAGTAACGACCTTTACATGGAAACACCATCGGTTAACATACAGGCACAAATGGCCTATAAATTATCTGACCAATGGACATCGCAAACAATCCTTTCAAGAAGTTCTGCAAAATCAGAAGGTTACTATTCTTACCTTTATGAAGGTACATCTACCGTAGCAGGAATAGGCGCACAGGCAGGCCTTCCGTTTGATAGCGGTATTGTTTTAGCACGATACATTACCAAGCAAAACTCTGAAACTTACGGTACAGACATTCAGCAAAACTTTATAGGCGATTTTAAAATTGGTAATTTCCGTAACAGGGTTGTTGCCGGCCTTGACTACTTTAACAGGATAGTACAAAGCAATAATAGTGGTTATGTAGGCAACGGTTATGTATATATAGGTAAGAACTTGCCACAGTTTACTGCCATAGCTACAGCTGCAGGTTTACCAAACGCAACACAAGGCGATGATACAGGTATTTTAACCCAGGCAGGTACAGATGCTCTTTTAGCAGGATCTGCCTCTTCTCCATCAAAAGTAAAACAGGAAGTATTTAGTGCTTATGTTTCAGATGTATTTAACTTTACTCCTGCATTATCTGCAATGGCAAGTTTAAGGGTAGACCGTTTTTCTAACGATGATAGCGCACAAACTGCTTTATCGCCAAAATTTGGTTTAGTGTACCAGCCAATACTAGATAAACTATCGATTTTTGCTAACTACATGAACGGATTTGTAAACACAAGCCCTACAACAAATTCTAGCGTTGGTGCACCTACACAACAGCTTACTTTTGACCCTGAGCATGCTAACCAGTTTGAATTTGGCGCAAAAATTAACCTGTTTAACAATAAAATAGTTGGATCTGTTAGTTACTACGAAACTAAAGTTACAGACCAGGTGTATACAATATATGGACCTACGGCAGATAACCCTAACAACATACAAACAAGTATTCAGGGTGGTGCTCAAAAAAATAAAGGTATAGAGTTTAGCCTTACCGCTAACCCTATAGAAGGCCTTAATATACTTGCCGGCTATAGCTATAACGATGCTATACTTACTGCCGGAGATCCTGACTTTGTAAACCACAGGCCAGAAAGTTCGGGCCCGCAAAACCTTGTTAACCTTTGGGCAAGCTACAGGTTTAATGCAGGTGTACTTAACGGTTTTGGCTTAGGTTTTGGTGGTAACTACGCCAGCGAAAACAAAATTATGAACAGAACTGTTGCAGGCCAGTTTACACTACCTGAGTATACTGTAATTAATGCTTCTGCTTTTTATAATGTAGATGCGTTTACTATTACTTTAAAAATGGATAACATTACAGATAAAGCTTATTACAAAGGATGGTCGACCATTAGCGCGCAAAAACCAAGAATTTTTGCAGTTAACCTGGCTTACAATTTTTAATACCCAACAATAATAAAGATACCTTTCCCTTTTACCCAGGGAAAGGTTTTCTTACTTTAAACGCAACATTATGAAAAAATGCTTTTTAGTATTAGTATTGCTGCTTACATATGCGACTACCTTTGCTCACTTTATGTGGGTTGAAACAAGCCCTGTGGGAAAGCTGAACAAAAAACAGGAAGTAAAAGTATTTTTTGGCGAGTACACTTACGGCCTACAGGAAAAAGTGGCCGGCGAAGAGTTTACTAAAATGAAAAACTTTGAGGTTTGGGCTATAGCTCCTAACGGAGAAAAAACAGTACTTACCTTACAGCCGGGCACTACATTTTATAGCGGCAATTTTACACCTACAGTAAACGGCAGCTATACTATTGCGCTTAACAATAATAAAATTGATGTTGTAGATTTTACAAAATATGATTTTGGTATTTTTAAAACCCATTACCACTCTACTGCTAAAGTGCAGGTAGGTGGCAATGTAACGGCTACAGCTATGGTAAACCCGGATGGGCTTAGTGTTGTAGATGCATCTGCGAAAGCAGCAGCACAAAAAGGCGAAACAATATTAACCGTGCTTTATAAAGGCCAGCCAATTAAAGATACTGAAGTGACTATATTTGTGGCCGACCAGTGGAGTAAAAAACTACATACCGATGCTAATGGCAACGTGAAGTTTACCCTGCCATGGGATACTAAATATGTGGTTGAAGTTACAAAAAAGGAAGAAGTGCCCGGTAAATATAACGGTAAAGACTACCAGTTTATATACCATTGTGCTACGTACACCCTGCCACTTAGCAATTAATAATTGTAGTTGATGACTAAACCAAAAAAGAAAAAAACCTTTAAACAATGGGTGGGCAAAGCCCATTTATGGCTCGGGCTAGCGTCCGGGCTTATTGTTTTACTGCTGGGTATTACAGGCTGCATTTATGTTTTTAGTGTAGAAATTACCCACTACCTGCGTAGCGATGCTATGTATGTAAAAGAAGTAAAAACTACCCGCTTGCCCACTACCCTACTTTGGGAAAATACCCAAAAAACAATTGGTGCCGGTAAACAAATAACAGCCGCAAAAGTTTCTAACGATCCTGAAAAAGCAGTGATGTTTACCTGCTATAAAGCCGGCGATAAAGATGCCTTGTTTTATTTTAGTACTATAGACCAGTATTATACTATTTATACCGACCCATATACTGGAAAAGTATTAAGTATTTATGATGAAGAGCTCGACTTTTTCAACATTATAAAAATGCTACACTGGAGCCTTTTATTAGCCGGGCCTGTAGGGCAGCAAATAATGGGTTGGGCAACGTTTATATTTGTTATAATGCTTATTACAGGTATTATATTATGGTGGCCTAAAAACAAGGCTGCCCGCAAGCAACGCTTTTGGTTTAAGTGGAAAGACAGCACTAAATGGCGCCGTAAAAATTACGACCTGCACAACATACTTGGCTTTTATGTAGCTACTGTCGCAATTATTATAGCCTTTTCTGGTATGGTATATGCATTTACTTGGTTTCAGGGATTGGTATATGTAATAGGTTCACGCAGTATTACACCACCTGTGCAACTTACAGGGGTATCTGTAATTAAAAAAGAAAGTGATAAAGATGCTGCATTTAATACCGCGCTTGCTACAGCCATGAAAAAACACTGCGATGCCGATGCTTTTTCCATCAGCAAGCCTGCCGATAGTACAGCTGCAATTGATGTTTATATTGCGCAATATGCCGATGTATACTATGTGGCACACCAAATGAAATTTGACCAGTATACCGGTAAATTTTTAGCCGAGAAAAACCATGATGATAAAAACTTTGGCGAAAAACTAATTACAGCCAATTACGATATTCACGTTGGTGCCATATTAGGGTTACCCGGAAAAATTTTAGCTTTTATAGCCAGTTTTATAAGTGCTATGTTGCCGCTATCGGGCTTTTTAATATGGTACGGCCGAACGTTTAAAAAAGGTAAAGCTTAATTAAAATGGCTGCTCTATAAGGGCAGCCATTTATTTTTTAAACTTATCGGGTGTAGTACCGTATTTCTTTTTAAAGGCAGTAATGAACGATTGCACATAAGTATACCCACAATATTCAGAAACTTCGGTTACGCTTTTATTATCCAGCAGCATTCGCTTTGCTACAAGCATACGTTGCTCATGTAGGTAGCCAAACACGGTATTTCCAAATAATTCTTTAAACCCTTTTTTAAGTTTAAAATCGTTTAGTCCTGCTTTCTTGGCAAGCTCTGTTAACGAATATGGATTGGTAAGGTTTTGCTCTAACAATGTTTTAGCAAGGTGCAGTTTTTCTACATCATACTCTTTTACCCAAATATAGTGTTGTTGTTTTACGCTCGATGCTTCATATTGCTCAAACTGCAATTGCAGTAATTTAAGCACATTGTTTTCCAGGTACAACTGTTTAATAATTCCTTCTTTTTCGCAGTGTACAATATTATCGAGCACTACATACATTTCCGGGGTTATACTTAGGTTTACATTACTTAAAATAGAAAGTTGTTTTTGTTCAATATCAATTATAAAAGGGTTAAATAAGGGGTGGCTTATATGCATAAACCGTTTAAAATACTCCTCGGTAAACTGTATTTGCAGGGTAATATTCTCTTCATCATTAATGGCAGGCTCAATATAAAACTCGGTATCGGGTATGTACAGTAAATTATGGTGCCCGTGTGGTATGTAGCTGCGCTGCTTGCTATGGGTAAACGTCATTCGGCGGCAGCCTGCCAGCGAAAAATACATTTCTACAAAAGGTTCGGCATTTTCTATAGTAATAGGAAAAGGCCTTTTAAACCGTAGTTTACCGTATAGCAGCCTTACACCGCTAAAGCTTATTTTTTTAAAAGAGGTTCGCCCAAACTCATAAGCAAAAGATATTTCTTTTTCAGTAATATCTTTCGTCTTATTAAGGTCGGCTGTAATATTTATTTTACATACCACATCATCTGTGTGAGTGCCTGTTTCCATGCTATTATTCATTAATCAAATCGTAAAACCATTATTGAACTACAGCCTAAAAACGATTTCATAATTTCACACAAAAATAGCTATTATTATTTAGACTAATTACACATAAAGAACAAGAAATGTAGTTAAATCGAAATAAATGTCAGTAAAAAATTTCCAGAGGTCATTAAAACCAAATCAGGCTACCCATATGGGCAGCCTGATTTTTATAGTAGTTAGTTAGTCCGAATAAAAAGCCTATCTGTTTGTTGCTACAGCATCTTTAGACCACTTTTTAATATCTGCAATTCTGCTGTTGCTATAATCTACTTCATTAAGAATATTTCCTGTCCAGAAAAACCATTTGCCAGTTTTTTGTCCGTTTTCATACTCACCCATACTTTGTTTAGTACCATCTTCGTTATAAGCAACCCAGCTGCCATGCAGTTTACCATCTTTATAAAAGCCGGATTGTTTTACATTTCCGTTATCATAATAGTACGTGCTTTTTATAATCTGGTTTTCTATTTCGTGTGTTGGTTTTATGTTTTGTGCCGATAGCATACCTGCGGTAAGTAACAATCCTGCAAAAATAATCTTTTTCATATCTGTTTAAACTTTAGTGTTATACATAATCTCTATAACAAATGTAAACAATTATTTTACACAAAAAATACATTTAGGTAACAATTTGGTAACATTGAGAAAAACTTAACATTGGAAAATAAAAAAACCGGCAACAAGTGCCGGTTTACAATTATATTTTTAAATACTATTTAAGTAATGTATCTAGTTGTGCCTGTAAAGCAGGGTCAGATGGCCTTTTAGCATCGGCATCTACTACTTTACCGTCTGGGCCTATTAATATAAACCTTGGTATGGAGTTAATACCGTAAGCCGTAATAAAATCAGATTGCCAGTTTTTATCTGCAAATAACTGAACGCCGCCCAATGATTTATCGCCTACCATTTTTTTCCATTTATCATGGTCTTTATCCACATCTACAGATATGCTTGTAAACACAATGTTTTTGCCATGGTATTTCTCCTCTACTTTTTGTAAAAAAGGAATTTCCTGTCTGCATGGTCCGCACCATGTAGCCCAAACATCGATGTATACATATTTACCTTTAAAATCTTCCAGCTTGGTAGTGCCACCTTTAAAGTTTTCATAGGCAAATACAGGAGATGCATTACCCGTCATTTTTTTAGCAGCAAGTGCTTTTTGCGCCATTGCGGTAAGCTGTTGCTTTTCCTGCTGGCCTTGTGCTTTTAGTATGTTTCTAAAGTTTTCGTCAAGCGTAGTGTCTGCGGCAGCAACTTCTGATTTTTTTACATACCCGTCTATCAAGGCAGTAAAAGCAGCAGCATCCTGAGCCGCATCTAAACTATTAAAAAACGTTTCGCTGTCTAAAGCTTTTTTAGCAAGGTAGTTATTCTCTTTTTCGCCTTTACCTTTATACTTAATGCTTTCGTCAAATTGCTTAGCATCCATAGTAAGGGCAAGGTCGTAACCATTTTTAAGGTATAGCGTAGTACTTTCGGTACCATCAAACAACTGGTATAATCCCGGTTCTACAGCAAAAGCATCGGCAAATTTACCATTCTTATCTGCTTTAAGCGTTTTAGAAAACGCACGTGACCTTATAACCAGCGAGTCGCTGTTACGGTTTTGTATTTGCGCTGTAAATTTTACTTTATCGGCCTGTGCATAAACGCCGGCAACAGCAAAGAATACTAATAAAAATATCTTTTTCATCTTTTTGATTGAATTAATGTGCCGTAAAAATAAGGTTGTTATATCAAATAACATAAAGTTGACGCAAATAATTTACAGCCTTACAACTCCTACATTAAATAAACTGCAAATGTTTTTTATGTAATACGGCATTATTGGTAATTGTTGCTAAATTTGCAGCACAAAAAATTGATATAATGTACAGAAGCCATAACTGCGGGCAGCTTAATGCATCGCACATTAACCAGGAAGTAACATTGGCCGGATGGGTAAAAAAATCCCGCAACAAAGGTGGCCTTATATGGGTAGACGTTAGGGACCGCTATGGCATTACCCAACTTATATTTGACGAAGCCCGTACCGATAAAGCCGTGTTTGACCTTGCTGCCACACTAGGCAGGGAGTTTGTTATACAGGTAACCGGTACTGTTATAGAGCGCGAAAGCAAAAATCCGGGCATGGATACCGGCGACATCGAGATATTGGTAACTGCGCTTACTATACTTAACGCATCGCTTGTGCCGCCGTTTACTATAGAAGATGAAACTGATGGTGGCGAAGATATTCGCATGAAATACCGTTACCTGGATATACGCCGTAACCCGGTAAAAAACAGCCTGCTGTTTCGCCATAAAGTAGCTATGGAAGTACGTAACTACCTATCGGCAAAAGGCTTTATAGAGGTAGAAACACCGGTACTTATAAAATCAACGCCAGAAGGTGCACGCGATTTTGTGGTGCCTAGCCGTATGAACGAAGGCCAGTTTTATGCCCTGCCACAATCGCCACAAACTTTTAAGCAATTGCTTATGGTGGGTGGCATGGATAAATATTTCCAGATCGTGAAATGTTTTAGGGATGAAGATTTACGTGCCGACCGCCAGCCGGAGTTTACACAAATTGACTGCGAAATGGCTTTTGTGGAGCAGGAAGATATTATACAAACGTTTGAAGGTTTGGCAAGTCATTTACTTAAGGAAGTTAAAGGTATCGAAACCGGAGCTTTCCCAAGGATGACGTACGACCAGGCCATGAAAAAATATGGTAACGATAAACCGGACATTCGTTTCGGGATGGAGTTTGGCGAATTAAACCAGTACGCGCAGCACAAAGAGTTTGCTGTATTCAACAATTCAGAATTGGTTGTGGGTATAGCCGTGCCAGGTGCAGGTGCTTACACCCGCAAACAAATAGACGAACTTATAGAGTGGGTAAAACGCCCACAAGTAGGCGCAACCGGTATGGTATATGCTAAGGTAGAAGCTGATGGTTCTATAAAATCATCGGTAGATAAATTTTACGACCAGGCCGATTTAGCACAGTGGGCAGAGATTACCGGTGCTAAACCAGGCGACCTTATATTAGTACTAAGTGGCGACGCGCACAAAACACGTACCCGACTTAGTGCTTTACGTATGGAACTGGCTACACGACTCGGCCTGCGTAACCCGGAGGTTTTCGCACCGTTATGGGTGGTTGATTTCCCGTTGTTAGAGTGGGATGAAGATACACAGAGATTCCACGCTATGCACCACCCGTTTACATCGCCTAAGCCGGAAGATATGCCATTACTGGAAACAGACCCCGGAGCTGTACGTGCTAATGCTTACGACTTAGTGCTTAACGGTAACGAAATTGGCGGTGGATCGATACGTATACACGATAAGGCTACACAGTCGCTTATGTTTAAATATTTAGGCTTTACCGAGGAGCAGGCTAAGGCGCAGTTTGGTTTCCTTATGGATGCCTTTCAGTATGGCGCGCCACCACACGGCGGACTTGCTTTTGGTTTCGACAGGCTTGTGGCAATCTTAGGCGGACAGGAAACTATTCGTGATTTTATCGCATTCCCTAAAAACAACTCGGGCCGCGATGTAATGATCGATGCGCCATCTGCTATAGATGATACACAACTAAAAGAGCTTCATATTAAACTGCAATAGTTTAATACACCTTAATTTATAATAGTACTACCTGTAGTAGTGTTTATAGTAATCTGCAAATGCCGGATTATTTTAAATACTACTGCAGGTAGTATTTTTTTTGCCCGTAACTGTCATAAAAATATTCTGTATGCGAATATCATTTTTTTAAAGTCCGCATTTAATTGGCAATTTAAACTGTAATACTATTTGTAACATTATAAATTATAGGGCTTTATAATAAATATTTTTAGTTTTTTTAACAAATTCGCTTTGCCGTGTCATTAATAATTTTATCTTTGGTATATTATTAATTATTTTTTATTACCACAATGCGAACAGGCAAAGTTAAATTTTTTATTGAATCTAAAGGTTTTGGATTCATTACCGACGATGAGACGGGCAGAGACATCTTCGTACATGCAACAGGCTTAAATGTAGAGAACCTACGTGAAGGCGACAAAGTAAGTTACGTTGAAGAAGACGGAAAAAAAGGTAAAGTTGCGGCCCAGGTTGCAGCTATTAGCTAATACATATATTTATATTTATTACTTACCTCACCACACCAATTTTAGCCACCCTAACCAGGTGGCTTTTTTATTGATTTACGTTACTTCTCGCATTATTTTACCGCTTTTTTTAGTAATTCATTAACAACTAATAAATTACACAAGCTTCTCTTCAATAACCAGTAATCATTGCGAATTCGTTTTTTATTTAGAACGAATAAAAATTGAGCTTGCATTCGTTTTCTCTCAAAAAAACAGGCATTTAGTTAGGATATGACATGTATATTTGTGAATTGTTTACAAATTGCAACTACGATTATGAATACAAATCAGGTAGATTATTTTCCTATTTTCATGCAAATGATACTGGCGGTAGGCTTTGTAGCCGGAACCATATTTGTATCGGGCAAGCTGGGTCCTAAAAGAAACTCGGTAAACAAGGATAAAAACTTCGAGTGCGGTATCGAGTCTGTGGGTAATGCGCGCATTCCCTTTTCGGTAAAATACTTTTTAGTAGCCATCCTTTTTGTACTGTTTGATGTAGAGGTAATATTTATGTACCCGTGGGCGGTTAACTTCCGTGCAATGGGTGTTGATGGTCTTATTAAAATGGGAATCTTCATGCTCCTGCTTATTGTAGGCTTTTTCTATGTTATGAAGAAAAAAGGCCTTGAGTGGGATTAAAAATGTGCTATTGGGTATGGTTTTTGAACTATATGCCTGATAATCAAAACTAAATTACAATGAGCAATTCATCAGATATTAAAATAGTACCAGCTCCTCCGGGGGTAGAAGGCAGCGGCTTTTTTGCCACAAGCCTCGATACTGTTGTGGGTATGGCACGTGCTAACTCATTATGGCCATTGCCTTTTGCAACTTCATGCTGCGGTATAGAGTTTATGGCAACCATGGGCGCGCATTACGATTTAGCCCGTTTTGGGTCGGAACGTATGAGTTTTTCCCCACGCCAGGCAGATATGCTTTTAGTTATGGGTACAATTGCTAAAAAAATGGCGCCTATTTTACGTCAGGTTTACGAGCAAATGGCCGAGCCTCGCTGGGTTATTGCAGTAGGTGCCTGCGCATCATCGGGTGGTATATTCGATACGTATTCTGTACTACAGGGTATCGATAAAGTAATACCGGTAGATGTTTACGTACCGGGATGCCCGCCAAGGCCGGAACAAATACTTGATGGTATTATGAGGCTGCAGGATATTGTACGATCAGAATCGGTAAGGAGAAGAAATTCACCTGAATATAAAGAACTATTAGCTTCTTACAACATAACATAATGGCTTTAGAAACATCTGTAATAGAAGATAAGCTAACCGCAAACTTTGGCGACAAGGTTACCGGTTTCATCCAGATAAAGGATATATTTTCATTTGAAGTTGCACCCGATGCTACAAACAATGTAATGCGTTTTTTGAAAGAAGATGCCGTACTTCGCTTTAACTTTTTAACTGATTTATGCGGGGTACATTACCCGGATAACGAGGCCGACAGGCAGTTTGCCGTGGTATACCACATGCACAACTGGATGGATAACGTGCGCATAAGGATTAAAACCTTTTTAAATGCCGAAACTCCGGAAGTAGATACCGTTACTAACCTGTTTTTAAGTGCTAACTGGCAGGAACGCGAAACTTATGATTTTTACGGAATTATATTTAAAGGCCACCCGCAGCTTAAACGTATCCTTAATATGGATGAGATGACGTCTTTCCCTATGCGAAAAGAATTTCCTCTTGAAGATGGCGGCCGTACTGATAAAGATGACCGTTTCTTTGGCCGTAAGCCAGATAATGTGAACAATAATTAACCGGGAATAATTTTTATATAAAATGTCAGACCTGTTATTACCACCAGAGCACCGCTATGCCAAGATGATTGAGCAAAAGCAGAATGAAGACGGCAGCGAACTCTCTATACTAAACCTTGGGCCTACTCACCCTGCTACCCACGGTATTTTTCAAAACATCCTTTTAATGGATGGCGAAAGAATACTCGATGGAGAAAGCACCGTAGGTTACATACACCGCGCTTTCGAAAAAATTGCCGAAAACAGGCCATTTTACCAAATAACCCCACTTACCGACAGGATGAATTATTGCTCTGCCCCTATTAACAATATGGGTTGGTGGATGACAATAGAAAAAGCCCTGGATATCGAAGTACCTAAAAGGGTACAGTACCTTAGGGTAATTGTAATGGAGCTGGCGCGTATTGCCGACCACATTATTTGTAACTCTGTACTGGGTGTAGATACCGGAGCGTTAACAGGATTTCTGTACGTGTTTCAGTACCGCGAAAAAATATACGAAATATACGAAGAGATTTGCGGTGCCCGCCTTACTACAAATATGGGCCGCATTGGTGGTTTTGAAAGGGACTGGAGCCCGGCTGCCTTTAGAAAAATTGACGAATTTTTAAATGAATTCCCAAAAATATGGGAAGAGTTTGAAAGCCTGCTTTCCCGCAACAGGATATTTATGGACCGTACTATAGATGTAGGCCCAATATCTGCCGAAATGGCTATGAGTTATGGCTTTACAGGCCCTAACCTGCGTGCTGCCGGTATTGATTATGATATTCGTGTTATGCAGCCTTACAGCTCATACGAAGATTTTGAGTTTAACATCCCGGTAGGCAAATCGGGCGATACCTATGATAGGTTTTGTGTTCGTAATGCCGAAGTTTGGGAAAGTTTAAGCATTATAAAACAAGCATTGGCTAAATTGCCCGAAGGGCCTTTCCATGCTAATGTGCCTGATTATTACCTTCCGCCAAAAGAGGAAGTATACCACAATATGGAGGCGCTTATTTACCACTTTAAAATTGTAATGGGCGAAATACCGGTACCAAAAACCGAAGTATATCATCCGGTAGAAGGTGGTAATGGCGAACTTGGTTTTTACCTGATTACAGATGGTAGCCGTACACCGTTCAGGTTGCATTTCCGCAGGCCGTGTTTTATTTATTACCAAGCGTTTAACGATATGGTGCGTGGGCAAATGTTATCGGATGCTATTGCAACGCTATCAAGCCTTAACGTGATTGCAGGAGAGCTGGACGCTTAAGTTATTTTGAATTTTATATTGAATTTTGAATTGCCTAACCGGCACTCAGGGTTCTAACAACGATAGAAGAAACGTTTTTGATACATGGATTTGGGTTAGGTTTTAAAATCATTTAAAATTTATAATCCAAAATTCAAAACAGAATAAAGAAGATGGAAATTAGTAACGCAAAACAGGTTATAAATATAGACGCAAAGCTTAGCGAGCGCCTGAATGAACTGATAAGCCACTACCCTGCCGATAAAAGAAAATCGGCTTTACTGCCGGTGCTTCATGAAGTTCAGGATGCTCACGATAACTGGCTAAGTATTGAGCTACAGGATAAAGTTGCTGAAATTTTAAATATTAAACCGGTAGAGGTGTACGAGGTAGTATCATTTTACACCATGTACAATCAAAAGCCTATTGGTAAATATATGTTTGAGTTTTGCCGCACATCATGCTGCGCACTTCGCGGTGCAGAAGACTTGATGGAATATACCTGCAAAAAGCTGGGTATTAAAGAGGGCGAAACCACACCCGATGGTAATTTTACCGTTGTAGGCGTTGAGTGCCTTGGAGCCTGCGGTTATGCACCCATGCTACAGTTAGGCGACTATTACAAGGAACACCTGACCAAAGAAAAAGTTGATGCGCTGATTGACGAGTGCAAAAACGGACAGGTTAATTTACACTAATTAAAGACCATTATACCACGTAACAATGGCTACAAAAATATTATTAGAGCACGCAAAAGTACCGGGAATTAAAACCTATGAGGTGTACCGCCAGCATGGTGGGTACCGGTCGGTAGAAAAAGCACTTAAAGGCATGACGCCCGATGAAGTGGTGGAAGAAGTTAAAACCTCTGGCCTTCGTGGCCGCGGTGGCGCGGGTTTCCCTACGGGTATGAAATGGAGCTTTATCGACAAAAAATCAGGTAAGCCAAGGCACCTTGTTTGCAATGCCGATGAATCGGAACCGGGTACTTTTAAAGACCGTTTTTTAATGGAGTACATTCCGCACCTTTTAATAGAGGGTATGGTAACTTCAAGCTACGCACTGGGTTGTAACCTTTCGTACATTTACATTCGTGGCGAATATATGTGGGTGTACCGCATATTAGAAAAAGCAATTAAAGAAGCCTATGCTGCTGGTTGGCTGGGTAAAAACATATTAGGTACAGGCTGGGATTTAGACCTGCATGTACATTGTGGTGCCGGAGCTTACATTTGTGGCGAAGAAACCGCGCTTATCGAATCGCTTGAAGGTAAAAGGGGTAACCCGAGGATTAAACCTCCGTTCCCTGCTGTGAGTGGTTTATGGGCAAACCCTACTGTGGTAAACAACGTCGAATCTATTTCGGCAGTGCCATGGATTGTGAATAACACCGGTGCAGAATATGCTAAAATCGGCGTAGGCCGTAGTACGGGTACTAAATTATTCTCGGCTTCAGGCCATTGTAAAAACCCGGGGGTTTACGAAATCGACATGGGTATGACGGTGGATGAATTTATGAATTCTGACGAATACCTTGGTGGAATGATCGACGGCAGGCCATTAAAAGGTCTAATCCCTGGAGGATCATCGGTGCCAATATTACCGGCACACCTTATTTATAAAACAGCCGCTGGCGAAGACCGTCTTATGACGTATGAATCGTTAGCCGATGGTGGCTTTGCAACAGGATCGTCATTAGGTTCGGGCGGGTTCATTGTTTATAACGATACATCATGCATTGTTCGTAATACCTGGAATTTCTCAAGGTTTTACCACCACGAAAGCTGTGGGCAATGTTCACCATGCCGTGAAGGTACCGGCTGGATGGAAAAAGTACTGCACCGAATAGAAAACGGCCACGGCCGCGAAGAAGATATCGACCTGCTTTGGGATATACAACGTAAAATAGAAGGCAATACTATATGCCCGTTAGGCGATGCAGCAGCATGGCCGGTGGCAGCAGCTATTCGCCACTTTAGGGATGAGTTTGAATACCACGTTCGTTTCCCTGAAAAAATTAAAAACAGAGATCACTTTGTAAATGAGCCTTTCGAAAAGGTAAAACACTTAGTGGCAAAGCAAGAGATAGTATAAAAGCCCCTCCCGACCTCCCCAATGGGGAGGAGAATGGAGAAGGAAATAATAATCATTAAATAGTACCCGAGTCCCCCTTTGGGGGTTAGGGGGCCAATACAAAAAATGAAAGTATTTATAGACGGCCAGGAAATAGACGTAGAACCGGGGACAACCATCCTGCAGGCTGCGCGACAAATAGGTGGCGAAAGTGTTCCGCCAGCCATGTGCTACTACTCTAAACTTAAAGGAAGCGGAGGTAAATGCCGTTGCTGCCTTGTAGAGGTTTCTAAAGGAAGCGAGGCCGACCCAAGGCCTATGCCTAAACTTATGGCTTCGTGCGTTACGGGCTGTATGGACGGTATGGAGGTTAAAAGTATTAGTTCTGAACGCGTGGTAGATGCCCGTAAATCAGTAACTGAATTTCTTTTAATTAACCACCCGCTGGATTGCCCTGTTTGCGACCAGGCCGGTGAGTGCGACCTGCAAAACCTTAGCTTTAAGCATGGTGCTGCAAAAACACGCTTTATTGAGGAGAAACGTACTTTTGAGCCGGAAAATATTGGTAACAATATACAACTGCACATGAACCGTTGCATACTTTGCTACCGTTGTGTTATGGTGGCAGACCAGCTTACTGATAACCGCGTGCACGGTGTAATGAACAGGGGCGACCATTCGCAGATATCTACCGTGATATCTAAAGCGGTTGATAATGAATTCTCCGGTAACATGATTGATGTATGCCCTGTAGGTGCACTTACCGATAAAACATTCAGGTTTAAACAAAGGGTTTGGTTTAACAAACCGTATAACGCGCATAGAAACTGCACTAAATGCTGTGGTAAAACCACGCTTTGGATGTTTGGTAACGAAATACAAAGGGTTACTGCCCGTAAAGATGAGTACCACGAAGCAGAAGAGTTTATTTGCAACGAATGCCGTTTCGACCACAAAGACCCAGCAGATTGGGTAATTGAAGGCCCTCGTAAATTCGAGAAAGATTCGGTTATCAATCAAAATAACTATACAAGGCAAATTACTCCGGTAAAAATCGAAACAGAACATAACATACTTTTAGGCCGCGAGCAAGACCGTGTAAAAATCAGTATGCCGGGAGTTCCGCTTAAACGCGAAGAACAGGAAATTTATAAAGAAGGAAACGTTTAGATATGGATCAGTCAATAATTATAGAAAAGAGCATCTTTATAGTAATCATTTTTGCTATCACCATGCTTTTTGCCATGTACGAAACTTTAGCCGAACGTAAAATTGCTGCATGGCTTCAGGACCGTGTAGGCCCTAATCGTGCCGGTAAAGGCGGTATACTTCAGCCCCTTGCCGATGGTTTAAAATTATTCTCTAAAGAAGAGTTTTTTCCCAACACGCCAAACCGATTTTTGTTTATCGTAGGCCCGGCAGTATCGATGATTACTGCTTTAATGACCAGTGCTGTAATACCGTGGGGCGATAAGCTTCATATTTTTGGCAGGGACGTTAAGCTACAGGCAACCGATATTAACATTGGCATGCTGTATGTTTTCGGGGTACTATCTGTAGGTGTTTATGGTATTATGATTGGCGGCTGGGCATCAAATAATAAATTCTCGTTAATGGGTGCTATGCGTGCGGCTTCGCAAATGGTATCGTATGAAGTACCTATGAGCTTAGCTATTATTGCATTGGTAATGATGACGCAGAGCCTTAGCCTTAGCGATATTTCAGCAGGGCAACATGGCTGGAGATGGAACGTACTATATCAGCCAGTAGGCTTCTTGATATTTTTAGTGTGTTCGTTTGCTGAAACGAACCGTACACCGTTTGACTTAGCCGAATGTGAGGCCGAGCTTATTGGTGGTTACCATACTGAATATTCATCTATGAAAATGGGCTTTTACCTGTTTGCAGAGTATGCGAGTATGTTTATATCATCGGCCATATTAGCCATACTTTACTTTGGGGCATACAATTACCCGGGTATGGATTGGGTTGCAGATACTCTAGGTGCTAATGCTGCCAGCCTTATAGGTGTTGGCGTATTATTTGCAAAAATATGTTTCTTTATTTTCTTTTATATGTGGGTACGCTGGACGATACCGCGTTTCCGTTATGACCAGTTGATGAAGCTTGGCTGGAAAATGCTTATACCGCTTGCTATAGCAAATATTATAGTTACCGGTGTTATAATATTACTGTTCGATAAATAATTTACACCTTTAATAAGGTCAAACGATAAATACAATGTCAATACAAAACATATCATTATCGGGAAGGAAAACAGAGGTTTCTAATAAGAAGATGACCTTCACAGAAAGCCTGTATCTTGTAGCCATAGGTAAAGGCCTTTGGATTACCCTAAAGCACTTGTTTACCCGCAAGGTTACTATTAAGTACCCGGAGGAAACACGTGAACTAAGCCCTGTGTACCGTGGCCAGCACATGCTAATGCGTGACGATGAAGGCCGTGAGCGTTGTACTGCCTGTGGTTTGTGTGCCTTATCATGCCCTGCCGAAGCGATCACTATGAAAGCCGAAGAGCGCAAGCCGGATGAGAAACACCTTTACAGGGAAGAAAAATATGCTTCTATTTACGAAATAAACATGCTTCGCTGTATTTTTTGCGGCCTTTGTGAAGAGGCTTGCCCTAAACAGGCTATATACCTTACTACAAGTAAAGTTATGGTAAAAGCCAGCGTAGAAAGAGAAGATTTTATTTACGGAAAAGATAAACTGGTTATGCCTTTAGATATGGCTATCAGGAATACACAAATGCAAACGGCTAACTAACATGCTTATATTATTTTACATTTTATCGGCCATTACACTTGGTACTGCGTTTTTAACTATTTTGAGTAAAAACCCAATACACAGTGCTATTTACCTGGTGCTTTGCTTTTTTTCTATAGCAGGGCATTACCTAATGTTTAACGCACAGTTTTTAGCAATCGTTCACCTTATAGTATATTCCGGGGCTATCATGATTTTGATGCTCTTTACCATAATGCTTATGAATCTTAACGTTGCAGATGAAAAGCATAAGCCGGCACTATCGCGTATTGCAGCAGTAGTTGCGTTTTGCCTTGTAGCATTCGTGCTTTTGGCTACCTTTATCAAGTCGCAGCCGGTTATAAGCCAGTACAAAGTATCGGGTAAAGATTACCAGTCAATCAAAGTATTGGGCGAAGTATTATTAAATGACTATATGGTGCCTTTTGAGTTTGCATCGGTACTATTATTAGTATCTATGATAGGCGCAGTACTATTGTCTAAAAAAGAACACATCAATAACTAGTATGGAAAATATTTTACAGGAAATTGGTATCGAAAACTACATTTACCTCTCTACCCTGCTTTTTTGCATTGGTATATTTGGGGTATTGTACAGACGTAATGCCATTGTTATGTTTATGTCTATCGAAATTATGCTAAACGCGGTTAACCTTTTGCTGGTAGCGTTTTCTACCTACCACCAGGATGCTGCCGGGCAGGTTTTTGTATTCTTCTCTATGGCGGTTGCCGCTGCAGAGGTTGCTGTAGGCCTTGCCATACTTGTTACCGTTTACCGTAACCATGCCGGTATAGACATTGATAATTTAAAGAAACTAAAAGGATAACGCCCGATGGAGATAAATTTGGCATTGCTGCTACTATTCGCCCCCTTTGCAGGGTTTTTAATCAATATTTTCTTCGGAAAGAAATTAAGCAAAACACTGTCGGGCACGCTTGGCACTGTTGCTGTAGCCGTATCTTTTGCGGTAACATTGTTTTTCTTTTTACAGGTATACACTACTAAGGTACCGGTAATGGTAAACCTTTTTGAATGGCTTACCTTAAGAAACTTTACTGTAAACTTTAGCTTTCAGTTAGACCAGCTTTCGCTGCTTTGGCTCATGTTTGTAACCGGTATTGGTACACTTATACATGTGTACTCTATCAGCTACATGCATGATGATGAAAATTTACACAAGTTTTTTGCTTACCTAAACCTGTTTATCTTTTTTATGATAACACTGGTAATGGGTAGTAACCTGCTTATTATGTTTATTGGCTGGGAAGGTGTTGGGCTTTGCTCGTACCTGCTTATAGGCTTTTGGTATAAAAACCAGGATTATAACGATGCCGCTAAAAAAGCATTCATTATGAACCGTATAGGCGACTTAGGTTTCCTTATCGGGATATTTATTCTAGCCTACCTTTTCCATACTGTTGAATATACCAATATGAAAACAGCGGTAGATTCGGGATGGACAATAAATAAATCATTATTAGGCGTTGCAATGCTGTGCCTGTTTATTGGTGCCTGTGGTAAAAGTGCCCAGATACCTTTATACACGTGGTTACCCGATGCAATGGCTGGCCCTACTCCGGTTTCGGCGCTTATTCACGCGGCAACCATGGTAACAGCAGGTATCTTTATGATAACAAGGTTAAACTTTTTATTTAACCTTGCACCAGATGTGATGGACATCATTGCGGTTGTAGGAGCTATAACATCTTTAGTAGCTGCATCAATTGGTTTAGTTCAGACGGATATTAAAAAAGTACTGGCTTACTCTACAGTATCGCAATTAGGTTTAATGTTCCTTGCCCTTGGGCTTGGCGCTTATGAGGTGGCTGTATTCCACGTAATAACACACGCTTTCTTTAAAGCATGTTTATTCCTTGGTTCAGGATCGGTTATTCACGCATTACATGGCGAGCAGGATATGCGCAATATGGGCGGGCTTCGTAAGGTTATGAAGGTAACGTTTGTCACTTTCTTAATTTCAACCCTAGCTATTTCGGGCTTACCGCCATTTTCAGGTTTCTTCTCTAAAGACGAAATTTTGCTAACGGCTTTCCACCATAACAAACCATTATGGGTTATAGGGTCTATCGCTTCAATCATGACCGCGTTTTATATGTTTAGACTTTTATACCTTACTTTCTATAAAGATTTTAGAGGTACCGAAGAGCAAAAACACCACTTGCATGAATCGCCTGCGTTAATCACATTCCCACTTATAGTGTTAGCTATCCTTGCCCTTGTGGGTGGAGCGATAAGCCTACCGGGAATGAGCTGGTTAAACCACTACCTTGCCCCTATTATTGCCAAACCGGCAGCACACGAGGCTTTAGGTAATACTGAATATATGCTTATGGGTATTGCTGTTGTGGGCGCGCTTATAGGTATCGGTATTGCTTACACTAAATATATTAGTAAAAGCCAAGTACCCCCACAGGACAGCGAGATTACAGGTATAACTAATGTACTATATAACAAATACTATGTAGACGAAATTTATACTACAATAATTGTAAAACCACTATATGCCATAGGCAGCTTCTTTAAAAATGTTATTGAGGTAGCTATATCAGGATTTATATTTGGTTTGGGTAAAGCAGCAACAGTACTGGGCGATGAGGGTAAAACCATTCAGAATGGTAGCATTGGCTTTTACCTGTTAATTTTTGTACTGGGCGTTTGCTCGATTGTAGGTTATATATTTTTGGCAAAATAATTCATACTAATGGACGTATCTTTTATACTCGTTATTTTATTGTTTGGGGCAGCTGCCACCTATTTTGTAGGCGACAAGTGGGCCTCTAAAGCGGCGCTTATTTTTAGCGGCTTCGCTTTTGCGGCAACGGTTTATATTATTTATCAATATAACCTGGGCCATAAAGTAAGCTATTTACATGCCTGGATACAAAAACCACGAATAGTACTTGGCTTTCAGGCCGATGGGCTTTCCTTATCAATGACGTTGCTTACCACGGCACTTACACCTATTATCGTGTACTCTTCTTTTGGTAACCTGTTCCCTAAAACAAGGGCATTTTATGCGCTTATTATGTTCATGGCCTTTGCAATGGTGGGAACATTTTTAAGTGTAGATGGTTTTGTGTACTACATTTTCTGGGAGCTATCGCTTATACCAATATACTTTATTGCGCTTTTATGGGGCAGTGGCGATGCTAAAGAACGTAAAAAGGCCGTAGTAAAATTCTTCATCTATACATTTGCAGGGTCATTATTTATGCTTGTGGCGTTTATATATTTATACCAAAAAACACACTCGTTCCTTAACCTGCATTTATACAACGCATCGCTAAGTAAACCAGAACAAATATGGATTTTCCTTGCGTTCTTTTTAGCCTACGCTATTAAAATCCCGCTAATACCTTTTCATACATGGCAGGCAAATGTGTACCAAAAAGCTCCGGCTGCAGGTACAATGCTGCTATCGGGTATTATGCTTAAAATGGCATTATTTAGTATTATAAGATGGCAATTGCCAATAGCGCCTTACGCGTCGCACCACTATAAATATATACTTATAGGCTTATGCGTTGCAGGTGTAATATATGGGTCGATACTTGCCCTTAAACAAAACAACCTTAAAAAATTGCTGGCCTACTCGTCTCTTGCCCACGTTGGGTTAATTGCTGCCGGTACTTATACCCTTACCATTGATGGACTTCGTGGCGCAGTTATACAAATGATAGCACACGGTTTTGTTGTAGTAGGATTATTTTTTGCTGCCGAAATTATAGAACGCAGATTAGCTACACAAAGTATTAGCGAAATGGGCGGTATACGTGTACAAACGCCAAGGTTTACATCTATGTTTATGATACTGGTACTGGCATCTGTAGCGTTACCAGGAACCTTTAACTTTGTAGGAGAATTTGAATTGCTTTATAGCTTAGCGCAGGCAAACATCTGGATGGCAGTTATAGGTGGCACTACAATTATACTAGGTGCGTTTTATATGCTGAGAATGTTCCAGCTGGTAATGCTGGGCGAAAGAAACGTAAAGTTTTTTGCCGATGTTACCTTAAGCGAAGGTATTGTGTTTGTAATTATACTTGCCGCACTGCTATTTTTTGGACTATACCCTAAACCTATAGTAGATTTTGTTACCCCTGAACTGGAGAACCTTTACTACTACATAAACCGATATAATTAAGAATGGAGATTTTAATAGCTATTGCAGGATTAGGTATTTTATGCCTTATAGCTGAGATTTTTGACCTAAGAAAGGCCATTGTACCCGTAACAGTAATAGGCTTGCTAGCCGTATTAGGTTATAGCGGCGCAAAAGCTTTTAACCATGGGGCAGATGTTATTCCCGGTTTTGGTATCGACGAAAGCAAATTTTCCGGTATGGTAATAACCGATGGTTATGCTCTGGCATTTACATCGTTATTTATACTACTTACCATATTTTTAGTGGCACTTACACCAGAGTTTCATAAAGAGCATAAACCGAAAATATCAGATTTTGTTGCCATAAAATTATTTCTTTTAACGGGAGCTATTGCCATGGTATCGTTTGGTAACTTATCGATGTTCTTTTTAGGCATCGAAATATTATCAATATCGCTTTATGTGCTTGCAGCCAGCGAGCCTAAAAACGTATTAAGTAATGAGGCCGGTATGAAATACTTCCTTATAGGGGCATTTGCATCGGGCTTTATACTATTTGGTATTGCACTTGTATATGGTGCTACAGGCACTTTTAGTATGGAAGCTATTAATAGTTTAGACAGGGCTATACTGCCAACATGGTTTGCCATTGGTTGTGGTATGCTATGCATTGGCTTGCTGTTTAAAATTGCAGCTGTGCCCTTTCACTTCTGGGCACCCGATGTTTATGAAGGATCGCCTGCGCTTACAACAGCTACCATGAGTACACTGGCAAAAGTAGCAGCAATGGCATCATTCTTTAAACTGTTAACAACATTAAACCCTAACCATTCTGGTTTCTTAACCGTAATTAATATTGTTGCCATACTATCTATGACGGTAGGCAACCTTACCGCCTTGCGCCAAACAAATGTAAAACGTTTGCTTGCTTTCTCTGGTATTGCACATGCAGGTTATATGCTTTTAGTATTCCAGTTTGGTTTTAACGCTTACATTACAGCGCAGGCTAACCTGTTTTACTATGCAACTGCTTATGCCTTGGCCGGTATCGCTGCTTTTGCAGTAGTACTATCGGTTTGTGGTAACAAAGGCAACCAGGATATTTACAATTTTAATGGCTTGGGTAAAACCAAACCGTTAATGGCAGCGGTGTTTACCTGCGCGTTGTTATCTATGGCGGGTATACCTATATTCTCAGGTTTTTTTGGCAAATTCTTTTTGTTTGCACAAGTATTAGACAAAGGCCGATTAATACTCGTAATCTTTGCGGTAATTAACTCTATTATAAGTATTGGCTATTATTTTAAATTAATATTAGCCATGTATACTAAAGAAAGTACAGAAACTAATGAGCAAACATTACCTGTACCTTTTGCTTACAAAACGGTAGCAGTAATTGCTATTGTTATAAATGTAGCAATAGGTTTATACCCTGATTTTATATTAGGCTTAATAAAATAATTATCAGTTTCTATAATATAAAAGAGAGGCACAGTAATTACTGTGCCTCTCTTTTGCTTGAAAGTATTTTATAGCTCTTATTACCAGCCTTCTTTTAAACCATTGGTAAGGGCAGCCCTGTATTTATCAACATTAAATTTATAAAGGTTAGGAGCTTTGTGCGCTCCACCTTTACGCGATTCATCCATCTTTATCAAAATATCATAGCCTATCATTTTGCGGTAAAAATTACCTCTGTTAAGTTTTTTGCCTAATATAATTTCATACAGCTTTTGCAGCTCTGGCATGGTAAATTCTTCAGGCAATAAGTTGTAACCAATAGGTTTGTAATTAAGCTGCCTGCGCAAGGTTACTAATGCTTTATCTAGTATTTTACGATGGTCCATCATCATATCGGGAAGGTTGTCAATATCGCGCCACTCACATGCGCTTGAAAGATCATCTACCACAGGAATAACTTTAGAATAATCTACGAGTGCATAAAAACCTATCGATATAAACCGCTGTTTGTGCCACAATTCATCGGGTTGGCCCTCAAAAAAACCTTCCGACCTATTAATATCTGCAAAAACTTTAAATTGTTGCAGGTAAATATTATCAGCACCGGTACGACTTTTTAATATAGTACTTGCCGCTTCTTTAATTTCTTCATTTTTACCCATATATCCTCCGGGTAAGCCCCATAAATCCTGATGCTTAATTTTAAGCAACAAAACTTTTAATGACGATTCATGAAAACCAAATACAACACAATCAATAGAGATGTGCGGCATATAAGTATTCCAGGCCATTTCCGAATTTTTCTGTAGGATGTTTAATAAATTTTCCTCTTCCATAGCTACAAAAATAATAATTTTGAGTTTTTGTGAGTTACAAAATCTTACAATTTAATTAAATAACTATAATGTTAATCAATAATCTTGTTAATGCTTTTTTTGAGAATCAAAAAAAATACTTAATATTAATTCTAATTGAAGCATTGAAAATACATAATTACAATAACCGCACATTTTTAAATAGTAATCTAATGAAAAAGTTATCGTTTTTTATTCTATTGGCAATAAGCTTTACGGCATGCTCTAAAAAAGTATATGTTGCAGAGTGGGTTAGTACTACAGAAATAACCCCTTGGAAAAAAGAGGATATTAAAACCCGGAGCGCCAATAAAAGCGTTGCTACAGTAGCTATATATACTGATAAGGCTTTGCAAAAAATAGAGGGTTTTGGCTCGTGCTTAAACGAGTTAGGCTGGACATCGTTAAGCCAGTTATCGGATACCGATCGTGATGCGATTATGAAAGAACTGTATGAGCCAAACACGGGTGCTAACTTTACAATTGCACGCATGCCTATTGGTGCAAACGATTTTTCTCGTGATTGGTATTCGTATGATGAAACTGATTTTGATTACAATCTCGATAATTTTTCGATAGCTAACGATAAACAAACGCTGGTACCGTTTATAAAAGCCGCCGAAAAATACAACCCTAAGCTAAACCTGTGGGCATCGCCATGGAGCCCCCCGCAATGGATGAAATACAACAAGCACTACGCCCTTAATAAAGTGCCGGACATGATTAAAAATGCCGAAAATGGCATTGAGGACAGCCAGATTGGTAAAGAAGGCCAGGATATGTTTATACAGACCGACCGCTATTTTGCCAGTTATGCTCTTTACTTTAAAAAATTTATTGAGGCTTATAAAGCCGAGAATATAACAATAGCAATGGTAATGCCTCAAAACGAATTCAACTCGGCGCAATGGTATCCAAGTTGCACCTGGACGCCCGAAGGGTTAAGCAAATTTATAGCACACTTAGGTCCGGAGATGGATAAAATGGGAGTAAAAGTATTCTTCGGTACACTCGAAAGGCCAAAGGCACAATTGTTTGAAGAAGCTTATAAAACATCATCTAAATACATTAAAGGCGTAGGACTGCAATGGGCCGGTAAAGAGGCTATTGCCGATATTCATAAAGCGCACCCAAACCTTACTATTTACCAAAGCGAACACGAATGTGGCGATGGTAAAAACAACTGGGATTATACCGTTTACAGCTGGGATTTAATGAAACACTATTTATTAAATGGTGCTAATGCCTACCTGTACTGGAACACATCGTTACTTAAAGGTGGTATAAGCCGTTGGGGATGGACACAAAACTCGTTAGTAACGGTTGATACAGAGAATAAAACCTATGCATGGAACCATGAGTATTACCTTATGAAACATCTTAGCCATTATGTAAAACCCGGTGCTACCCTATTACAAACAAGTAGCGCGGCAGCCATAAACCATCGTAACGATGTACTGGGATGGTGGGAAGGCAACCTGAGCAGCAATGCCGATAATCTGTTAGCTTTTAAAAATACCGATGGCAGTGTTGCTGTAATTGTTTATAACACTACCGATGCCGTTAAGCAAATGAGCTTTAGCGTTGGCAAAACAGTTATGAATCCGGTTGTAGCGGCAAAATCATTCAATACTTTTTTGATAAAAAAATAATACACACAGGTAGAATAAAGTATTGTACGAAAGCGTGCCTTTTTTAATTTACAATATGGTTGCGTTAGGGATAGTAGCGGCATCCCCCGCAGCGCAGCGGAGGGATAAAGCGAATAGCCCGACCCGCAGGGTAACGCCCAAAAACTGAGTAAGTAATTTATCACAAATTTTAATCACATTTTTGCAAATTATTGTGATATGTATTAAATGCTTTTATTATATTTACGGCTCAATAATTTGATTATCAAATACAAGTAGTAATTTATTACTTACTTGAAACATATATAATTACTGTTTTACCTCAAAGCACAGTATTTAAAATTCAAGATGGGTAGTGCTATCTTAACACGAAAAGAGGCTGAACCTTGTAAGGAACAGCCTCTTTTTTTATGCTTTAAAGTAGCTTATACGGCGGTATAACCACCATCGGCAATTACGTAACTGCCTGTAGTGAACGACGACCTGTCGGAACTTAAAAAAGTAACCAGTTCGGCTATTTCTTGTGGTGTACCTAAACGATTCATAGATGCCTTAGCCTCTAGTGCTTTTAACATATCTGCATTTGAGTGTGCGGTAAGCAAAGGTGTTTCTATATAACCAGGGCCTACTGCATTACAACGAATATTTTTAGTACCATATTCGGCAGCAATATTTTTAGTTAATCCTACCACACCATGTTTAGAGGCAGTGTAAGCAGGGCTGTTAGGCGCGGCAACTGTACCGTGAATAGAGGCAATATTAACAATGTTACCACCACCATTTTTTACCATTTGCTCTAACTGGTAGCGGCACGCATAAAACACACCACTAAGGTTAAGGGCAATTACTTTATCCCACGCTTCCGGCTCATACTCGCCTGTTGGGGCAGCAGGGCCACCAATACCCGCATTATTACAGGCAACATCGAGCCTGCCGTACTGAGCCACAACGGCTTCAACAAGTTTTTTATTTTCTTCGGCTATAGATGAGTCGGCTTTTACAAAAAAAGCATCGCCACCGGCATCCTTAATTGCTTTTACAGTTTCTTCTCCATGCTCAACACTAACGTCGGCAACAACTACCTTAGCACCTTCGCGGGCATAGGTTTCGGCAATAGCGCGGCCAATTCCAGATCCTGCTCCGGAAACTACGGCCACTTTATCTTTTAATAAAGACATAATTTAAGTGATTTAAAAGTTATACTATAAAGTTACAAATTTTCTTACGAGCTTTGCTTCATTAAAAAGCAATTAAGCTAAATTTAACAATTGCTTAAAAAGCATAGCCGTAAAACTATATATTCGTAAAATTTCTTATATTTGAGTATACACCACCAACATGTTCGACGAATTTAAAAGATATTTATTATCTAAAGCGCCCTTTACTAATGCTGATATCGAAAAAATACGTTCGATAAGTACGCTTACGAATATAAGCAAGGGAGACTTGATTCTGGAAGCAGACACAGTTTGGAACTATAATGCTTTTGTGAGCAGTGGTTTATTTTGCACCTACTGGGTAGATACTTTGGGCGGTAAACACATTAAAAATTTTGCTCACAAAAACTACTGGGTGGGCGACCGTGAAAGCCTATTAAGTGGTAAACCCAGCCTATTAAATATTGAAGCTATTGAAGATGCCGAACTGGTAATGATTCATCAAAAAGACTTTCATATACTAAGGCGCGAGGTAGATTTATTTAATAAAATGATGCAGGGGCTGGTACAAAATAACGCTGCATTTGTACAAAACAGGATAAGTGATAATATGAGAGTATCTGACCATGAAAAGTATGAAAACTTTTTAAAAAAGTACATGCCGGTAGCACACCGTATACCGCACGATATGATTGCTTCTTACTTGGAAATGAGCCCCGAAACGCTTACCCGTGTTTTAAACAGCCTTAACAAATAGCGGTACATTACCATAATATAAAATTTAACAGGGATGCCCTTTCAATACTACTGAAAGGGTATTTTTATTTTTTGAAATGATGCAGAAGAGCCTGCAAAACGAGTGGTGCATAATTACAAAGTTGCTAACTTTGCAATATGTATGCCCTAATTGACTGCAATAATTTTTATGCCTCGTGCGAGAGGGTTTTCCAGCCTAAATGGCAGGGAAGGCCTGTTGTGGTATTATCTAACAACGATGGTTGTATTATATCGCGTAGCGAAGAGGCTAAAGCACTGGGCATAGGTATGGCGGTACCGGAGTTTAAAATCAGGGATATGCTAAAGGAAAACAACGTTGGCGTATTCTCCTCTAACTATTCTTTATACGGCGACCTTAGCGAGCGGGTTATGGGCATTATGCAACTGTACACTCCTAATGTAGAGATTTATAGTATAGATGAAGCTTTTCTTGATTTTAACGGTGTTACCGTACCTGATTATCATGCTAAAGGTTTAGAAATGCGCAACCGCGTGCTTAAATGGTTAAGCCTGCCCATTTGTGTGGGCGTAGCACCTACCAAAACGTTAAGTAAGGCTGCGAATCGCATTGCAAAAAAATTTCAGGATCATACCCAGGGCGTGTATGTTATTGATACCGATGAAAAACGTATTAAGGCACTTAAGTGGCTTAAAATTGAAGATGTTTGGGGCATAGGTTACCGTACTGTTAAAAAGCTTAAAACCCGTAACGTGCATACTGCATATGATTTTACCCTGCCCCACATAGAACCCTGGATTAAAAGCGAAATGGGCGTGGTAGGCATGCGTATTAAAATGGAACTGGAAGGCATACCAACCATAGGCGATGGCACCGTACCCGAAAAGAAAAAGAGTATTGCCACCACCCGTAGTTTCCCGAAACAATTAACCAGTTATGATTTAATTCGTGAGCGTGTAAGTACGTTTGCCACGGTTACTGCCGAGAAGCTGCGCAAACAAAAATCGATGTGCCATACCGTTATTGTTATGCTGGTGGCCGATAAGCATAGTATTGATATCCCAAAATATCATTACAGCAGGGCTATTACCCTGCCTTTTGCAACAAACTCCGCCATTACTATTAGCAACACTGCTATTAAATTACTTAAAGATTTACTGGAAAGTACTGATACCGTTAAGTTTAAAAAAGCCGGCGTTATAGTAAGCGAACTGGTGCCAGATGATACCAAACAATTTAACCTGTTTGTAGACGAAGACCCACGTCACGCTGCCCTTATGAAAGCCATGGATAAAATGAATACCAAAATGGGTAGCCGTGTAATAAGGCTTGGCGCTCAGGCGGAAAAAACATGGGATATGCAGCAAAACATGCGATCGCCACGCTATACTACCGCTATTAGCGATATACTTGTTGTACAATGCCAATAGATAAAAATGATAAAAAAAAGCTCACATTTTATACTCCCGATTTAGAGAGCGGTACTTCGCATCCGCTGATTAATCATGGGGTTTCGGCAGGGTTCCCCTCTCCGGCGCTCGATTTTATGGAGTATAAAATAGACCTCAACAAGCATTTAACCCATAACGAGTTAAGCACTTTTTATATTAGAGTCGCAGGCAACTCTATGATGGGTGCCGGTATAGATGATGGCGACCTGCTCGTGATAGACCGTAGCCTTGAACCTACTCATGGCCGCATTGCCGTGTGCCTTATTGATGGCGAGTTTACCGTAAAACGTCTTAAACTTGAAACCGATTGTCTTTACCTTATGCCCGAAAATGAGGCGTACCAACCCATAAAAGTTTTAGAAGAAAACCAGTTTATTATTTGGGGTATTGTTACTTATGTGATTAAAAGGGTGCAGTAAATTACTTCTTTAACGGATGCCCTAACCATATCATTACCAGTGGCATTATTAAAAACGGAATTTCGATAAGGGCAATTTTAAGGTTGCCTGTTTTTAAAGCTAGTGCCATTATAACAAGTATGGTAATTGCATTAATAAGGCAGGCCGCAAAAAACGTCTGGGGTATTAAAACCAGCACACCTATAACTAATGATAATACACCCAACACTACTCCTGCCCTGCCACTAATACCTAACGATTCCAGCATTTTTGTGCTTTCGGGCTTTACAGTTATAAGGCCATCCCACGCATGTTTAAAGTTTAAAAATGCTGTTATTAGTATGAGTATCGCGCTAACTATTTTCATATTAAATTACGGTTTAAGATAAAATTTTTCACCTACTTTAGCCATTTGTTTAAGTAAGAAAGCAGGCGCAAGTCGGCTCATAACGCGTAGCATTTTAGCCATGCCCGGATATATTTCGAAAGTATCGTTTTGCAGGCCTTTAATTGCGACATCAATAAGTTTTACAGGATCCATCGCTATTTTATCGTCATAACCATCCAGGGCTTTAAACTTATCTCCAAGTGCTGTCGATGATCCCGGTGCTATTAATTCGAATACTTTTACATTGGTTTTACCCAGCTGTATACGTAACAATTTTGTATACGACCTCAACCCCGATTTTGTAGCGCTATAAATAGGCGAAATAGCAAAAGGCGCTACCGCAATACCCGATGTTACATTAAGTATTGCCGCATTGCTTTTAGTTTTAAGATGCGGTAAAAATTGCTGCACCATGCGCAAAGGCCCCATTAGGTTTATTTCAATTTCGCGGGTAATATCTTCAAGCGGGTGGTTATCGTGCAGACTAATTATACGCATTTCGCCCGCATTGTTTATAATCATGTTTAGGCTGGGAAATTGCCCTACCACCACATCATACAATGCCCTTATAGCATCGGGGTTGCTTACATCACTTACATACGTATGTACACCCGGCAGTTTTGTTTTCGTTTCTGCCAGCTTAGCTGCATTTCTTCCGGTTATTAATACAGTGTTTCCTAAAGCCAGTAATCGTGCGGCGAACTCATAACCAAAACCACTGGTACCACCGGTTATTAATATTGTATTATTAGTAAGATTCATGTTTGAATGATTTAGGTTTGAAAAAAATGTGCCGGTAACAACCGGCACAAAGTAGTATTACGGATTCATAACTTTAAAAAAGTCCTGAAACTCCTCACGGCCTATCGCAGCCCTGGTTTCGCTGGATTGGAAAGTAACTTCGGTTTTACCTTCTCTTAATTGTTCAAAAACAGAAGCTACAAAATCACTTACCGGAGGAAAAGCATCATGAAGCCCTTGCCCGCCAAGATCGGTATTAATAGCTGGAGGAATAATCTCGATTACCTCAACACCTTTTTTACCTAATAAGTAACGGCTTGATAACGTAAACGAACGGAAAAACGCTTTAGTTGCAGAATATACCGCTATACGTGCAGCCGGAACAAATGCTAAGCCCGACGTAACATTGATAAGCGTTTTTAATGATGATAACCCTGAAAATAATGACGTTAAATGTATTGGAGCTTCTATATTAGTCGCGATTTCTGATTTTGCGCGGGTGTAGAAATCAGCATCTTCAATGTTCATCCAGTTTTGTATACCTGCATTGTTAACTAATACGGTTAAGTCAGGATGATTTTCAGAAACCCAATTGAATAATGCCACGCGGCCTTCTTCGGTACTAAGGTCGGCAACTTTAGTAATTAACTGCGGAAACTGGGCTACTGCTTCCTGCAAGGCACTTTCGCGCCTTCCGCAAATAATAACCGTATTGTTTTCTTTAATAAATTGTTCGGCTAAACCTAAGCCTATTCCGGTGGCTCCACCGGTAATTAAAATTTTGTTTTTTGAAAGTTGCATGTCGTTGTATCTTTAAATTGATAGTACAAAGTTCGGCAACTAATGGGCAACAGTGTTTGCAAACTTCAATCTATAGTTTGCAAAAATCAATCATAGATAATTATACCCTAAAACCTAAGGGTGATAATGAGGTTTGTTTCTTGAAGAAATTACTAAAATGCGCCACTTCCTCAAAGCCAAGCGAGTACGCGATTTCAGATATATTCCAGTCGGTTTGCTTTAGTAGAATTTTAGCTTCCTGAATAATCCGGTTCTTAATTAAATCAGTCGTGGTTTTACCGGTATGTTCTTTAAGCACTTTATTAAGGTGGTTAACGTGAACAGATAACCTTTCGGCAAAATCTTTAGCGGTACGCAGCCCAATTTTCTGGCTGGGCGAAGCTATAGGAAACTGCCTTTCGAGCAACTCTACAAATAGTGACGATGTTCGTGAAGATGATGTATTAGCCGTATACAATTCTGTAGCCGGTTGTAGTTTCTGCCCGTAGTGAATAAGCTCCATAATATAGTTACGCAACAAATCGTACTTAAAGGCATAATTGCCAGACAACTCTCTATACATTTTTTCGAAGACCGACTTAATTTCTTCTGCTTCAGTATCGCTAAGCATAAAAACAGGGTAACCACCCGGTGTAAATATTGGCAAATCATCGAGCACTACACCGCTCTTGCTTTGCACCAAAAACTCATCGGTAAAAATGCAAAAAAAGCCTCCCTGGTTTTCATCCAGCGGAAGCCAGTGGTACGGCACCCGAGGCGAAGCAAATAGCAAAGCATACTTCTCAATCTCTATTTCCTTATCGGCATATTCGGCACGGTTGCGGCCGGTAATAAAACTAATTTTATAATACAGGCGGCGGTTATACGGCATAAAGGGTTTTACCCGATATTGCGCCACCATCTCGCCCACATTAAATACATTAAAATGGCCAATTTCTTTACTGATACCTTCGGGTAGCAAGCCGCCACCGGCTCCGGCATCGGCATGTGGGCCAGAGGCATAAAATTGTTCTAATGTGGTCGTTTCCATAATTTGTGTATTTGCAAAATTCAAAGGTAATTAAATTATCAATTCAAAAATAGCCGGCAACTATTTCAATTACCCATACCAAATTGTATCTTTACTTTTCTACACTATTTAATAATGAAAAAGCTTTTACTACTACTTACGTTGCTGTCAATTACTACCTATGCCCAATCTAAAAAACAGCCTAACGTAATTATCATCCTCATGGATGATATGGGCTATGCCGATACAGAACCCTATGGCATGACAGGAATCCCGACACCTAATTTTAATAAAGTGGCGGCACAGGGCACCCGCTTTACACACTTTAATGCGGGGCAGGCAGTATGTACAGCATCACGCGCATCATTACTAACGGGTGCGTATCCTAACCGTATTGGTATGGCTGGCGTACTGCTCCCGGGCGATAAACGGGCCCTAAACCCTAAAGAAAAAACCATTGCCATGATGCTTAAAGATGCTGGTTATGATACTGCTATGCTAGGCAAATGGCATTTAGGCAACACCGCCCCGTACCTGCCTATACATTATGGTTTCGATAGCTTTTACGGCATACCTTACTCACACGATATTTGGCCCATTACGCACGACAGCATAAGGGTAACCGATAAAAAAGATATTCGGTACGACTGGCCTGCCGTTCCGGTTTATCAGGGCGATAAAGTGGTCGACTCTATTATTACGTTCGATCGCGCTTCGCACCTTACGGCTGATTTAACTAATAAGGCGGTCGATTTTATTAAGCAGAAACATAAAAAACCCTTCTTTTTATACCTGGCGCACCCAATGCCGCATGCACCATTAGCGCCATCGGCTAAGTTTAAGGGCAAGAGCAGCATGGGTACTTTTGGCGATGTAATTATGGAATTGGACTGGTCGATAGGCGAAATATTAAAGGCATTGGATGATAAAGGCCTTGCCGAAAACACTCTGCTTATTATAACCAGCGATAATGGTCCGTGGCTGCATTTTGGCGATAACGCCGGATCTGCCGGTGGGTTTAAAGAAGGCAAAAGTACCGCTTTTGATGGCGGTACGCGTGTACCATTCATTGTGCGCTGGCCAGGCAAAGTACCCGCAGGCGATGTTAACAGCACCCTGATTACAAGTATGGATGTTTTACCTACCCTTGCCTCCGCTACCGGAGCGAAACTCCCTACCGATAAAATTGACGGCATGAACTTTTTACCTACATGGACAGGCAGTGTTAAGGCTGGTCCGCGTGAGTTGTACTATTATTATTTCGATAACAATTCGCTGCGTGGCATTAGGTACAAAAACTGGAAACTGGTGTTTCCGCATACCACTAATACGTATTTGGGTTTGCACGGCCGTAATGGTGTTCCCGGTAAACAGGGCAAACGTGAAGAACCTATGGGACTATATGATTTGGCTCACGACCCCGGCGAACGTTATGACGTACAAACCGTTTACCCCGAAATTGTACAGCAACTTAAGGCTTTCGCCAATGAAGCCCGTAAAGACCTGGGCGATGGCCTGCAAAATGTAAAACCTACTAATGTGAGGCCGGCTGCTGTTGTACAATAATATGCACACTAAATTCTATATAATATTAGTACTTCTGGCTTTCGCCGAAATGAACGCCCAGGGTGCTGAACCTGAAATGAATTGCCATACTGCTATGCCCTCAAGGTTTGCTTCGGCTACAACCGAAAATAATAGCACAGTAAGTACTATAACATCGCATGAGGGAATGGTACTGATACAAGGCGGCGATTTTTTAATGGGCGCTGCCGATGATAAAGGCCGCCGCGATGAATATCCTCAGCATAAAATAAACGTAGCTTCTTTTTATATGGATGTTACCGAGGTTACCAATGCCCAGTTTAAAGCTTTCACAGATGCTACAGGATATAGTACCACTGCAGAGCGCGCTCCTGATTGGGAACTGTTGAAACAACAACTCCCTCCCGGCACACCAAAACCTGCCGATAGTTTGCTCGTTGCAGCATCGTTAGTGTTCAGGCAAACAAAAGGTGCGGTATCTTATAATAACCCTGCCGTTTGGTGGGCTTGGGTAAAGGGTGCCAACTGGAAACATCCGCAGGGGCCGCAGAGTACCATTACTGGTAAAGACAATTATCCGGTAACACATATTTCCTGGGATGATGCCAATGCCTACGCGCAATGGGCTAACAAGCGCCTGCCTACAGAAGCCGAATGGGAGTATGCTGCCCGTGGCGGACTTAAAAATCAACCTTATCCGTGGGGCGCTGAACCTTTAGATAAAGCTTCGGCGAAAGCCAATACTTGGGAAGGGGCGTTCCCTTACCTAAATTCAAAAGCCGATGGTTATGTTACCACCGCCCCTGTAAAATCATATGCTCCTAACGCATTTGGTTTGTATGATATGGCCGGCAATGTATGGGAGTGGTGCACCGATTTTTATCAGCCCGACTATTATGCTCATAGTAAAGAAACCGCAAACCCAAAAGGCCCGGCGATCGGGTATGATCCGGATCAGCCAACCGTGCCGGTACATGTAGTGCGCGGCGGGTCGTTTATGTGCAATGCGGCCTATTGTTCGGGTTACAGGGTTTCTGCCCGAATGAAAGCCTCGCCCGATACAAGCTTAGAAAACACCGGCTTCAGGTGTGTAGCCGATGTGCAATAAGTTTTTTTGTCATATCATCTATTTACAACAATGTATCATCTTTATACTACAATTATTAAAATGCATTCCCGAAATTTGTAGTTATGGAAACACCATCTACAATTACAAAAACACAAATAGCGGTAATGAGTATCGCGGCGGGCATTAGCGTAGCCAATATTTACTATAACCAGCCCATACTGGGCGATATAGCAAAAAGCTTAAACGTAACCACCAGCCGTGCAGGCATCATGTCGGTACTGGCGCAGGCAGGTTATGGGTTAGGGTTATTTTTTCTTACCCCGCTGGGCGATAAAATAAATCGTAAAAAACTCATTCTTGCCCTCATGGCTGCATTAGTAGCCGTTTTAATAGGCATCACGTTTGTACAAAACTTTTTCTGGCTTTGCATTTTTAGCCTGCTAACGGGTTTGTTAAGCGTAGCAGCACAGGTAATATTGCCTATGGCCGCAAGTATGGACAGTAAAAACCGGGGCCGTAATGTGGGTATTATTTTCACAGGGATATTAATAGGCATACTGGCCGCCCGTGTAGTAAGCGGTTTTATTGCCGAATGGCTTAGCTGGAGGTATGTATACGGTATTTCGGCAGGCATGGTGCTTGTTAGCATTCTGCTTATTCAGTTTGCTTTACCTAATGTTACACCGGGTTTTAGTGGTAGTTATGCCAACCTTTTAGGTTCTACCTTACAACAATTAAAGCGTTTTCCGCTATTGCGAAAAACAGCTTTGTTAGGCGGCCTTGCTTTTGGTATTTTTTGTTGTTACTGGACCACCCTTACGCTTCAGTTAAACGGCGAACCTTTCAATTATAAGTCAGACACTATCGGGCTTTTCGGAATATTAGCTATAGCCGGGGCAATGTTAGCGCCTGTTTTTGGCAAACTTGCCGATAAAGGAAACCCAAAGCGTGCGCAGCTTTTCTCGATGATTTTAGTACTGGTAAGTATAATTTTAGTAAAATTTTATCCCTTTTCGGTAATAGCATTCGTAATTTCGGTATTGTTGCTCGATGTTGGCGTTCAGGCTACACAGGTAACTAATATAGCTACCATTTACACGCTCGACGAAACCGCCCATAGCCGTATTAACACCGCCTACATGACTACTTATTTTATAGGTGGTGCTCTAGGTAGTTTTGCAGGTATACAGTGCTGGAATGCCGGCGGCTGGCAAATGGTAACATGGCAAATGCTGTTGTGGTGTGTTTTGGCATTGGCGGTAGTTGTAGTCGGATATAGCAAACGCAGCATCTCTCAAAAAGCAGATTAATTATGAATACATCTATCATGAAAAAACTATTTTTAACCATAATAATTTCAGGGTCAGCATTGGCACAAAATAAAAAACCAATGCTGGAAGAAGTGGCACAATTTGGCAAGAACCAGCCCATAGGTGTAGCCGTACAGGCAAGTACTAACAGGGTTTTTGTATCTTTCCCGCACAACGAGCCTTTTTTATATGCCGTAACCGAGATTAAAAATAGTAATCGCGATCCGTTCCCTAACGAAGAGTGGAATAAATACACACCTGAAGAACCGGAAGGTAACCACTTTTACAACGCCCAGGATATGTATGCTGATGACCAGAATAACCTTTGGATACTCGACTCGAAGCCTGCCGGTGAAGCATCTGTTTTTGGGGTTGATGCCGCTAATGAAAAAGCAGAGGGTAAATTTAAACTTGTTAAGGTAAACCTGGCGACTAATACAGTTGAAAGGGTATATAAATTTGGTGGATTACCACGAGATAAGAGCGGCCTTAACGATGTGCGTATTGATACTAAAAGACAACTGGCTTACCTGAGCGATCCGGCCCTTAAGGCTATTGTAGTACTCGACTTAAAGACTGACACAGTGCGCGTTTTACTTCAAGGCCATGCCTCTACCACTGCCGACCCAGATTATACTTTAAAGATTGAAGGCATTGTTATGAAGGATGACAAAGGCAAGCCCTTTAGCAGTAACGTAAATGGTATTGCGCTTAGTAAAGACAATCAATACTTTTACTACAAGCCTATTAATAAAGACAAGCTATATAAAATTCAGACAAAGTTTTTAGCTGATGCTACGCTTTCTGCAGAAGATCTTGCCCTAAAGGTTCAGACGGTAGCTAACGCCGGCGTTACCCACGGTTTAGAATGCGATGCGAATGGCAACATTTATTTTGGAGATTCTCCCAGCCATGCCATTAAATACATAGACCGCCATAATAAATTGCATACGCTGGTTATGGATGGGCGTATTATCTGGCCCGATTCTTTCGGGGTGGGCAGCAATGGTTACCTGTATTTTAGTGCCGCGCAGCTTAACCGATTGCCTAAATATAATGAAGGCCAGAACCGTGTAGAATATCCGTTCAGGGTATACAGGGTAAAAATGCCTAAGTAGTATTTGACATTACTATAAATCAGAAACCGCAAGCTTAATATTTGCGGTTTTTTTGTTTGTTGCACTTTAGTTTCGAAACAAAAATCGGTCGGAAATAAAATTTAAAATTGCGATTATTATAAAATGTAGTACTTTTATCAAATAAACTAAAACGATTTAGTAAATTAGGAAATATATATTTTATGAAGCCTTTACCAATAAAACAATTACCTTATTTAATGCTGTTATTGTTATTGCTCTTACCCTTTACGCTTACAGCTTCTGCGCCATTGCCAAAACTAACCGATTTGCAATGCGAACATTTAGTAAAACCATTAGGTATAGATGCTGCTGCTCCTCGCCTTTCCTGGAAAATGCATGACAACCGTAACGGATCAAAACAAACGGCGTATAGAGTAACTGTTAGTACCGATTCTCTTGCATTGCTAAATAATAAAAACCTGTTTTGGGATTCGGGTAAAGAGGCTTCATCAACAACATTAATAAATTATGGTGGTAAGCCATTACATGCATTTACTAAATATTACTGGCGTGTAGAAGCCTGGGGTAATGATGGTAAATCCATTAAGGCAATCTCAAATTTTGAAACCGGCATGCTAAAAATGGAGAACTGGAAAGGCACCTGGATTAGCGATGGTAACGATATGCATGTTAAACCTGCGCCCTATTTTAGGAAAGAGTTTAGCACCGGTAAAACAATACAATCGGCACGAGCTTATATCGCCTGCGGCGGATTGTATGAACTGTATTTAAACGGCAATAAAGTGGGTAACCACAGGCTAGACCCAATGTACACCCGTTTCGACAGGCGTACGCTATACGTTACTTATGATGTTACAAATCAGCTAAAAAGCGGTAAAAATGCAGTGGGTGTTTTACTGGGTAACGGCTGGTATAACCACCAGAGTACTGCTGTGTGGGATTTTCATAAAGCGCAGTGGAGGGCAAGGCCAACTTTTTGTCTTGATTTGCGCATTACCTATACCGATGGTAGTGTAGAAACGATAACATCTGGCCGTGACTGGAAAACAGCTTTAAGCCCTGTGATCTTCAACAGCATTTATACTGCCGAACATTATGATGCCAACTTAGAGCAACCGGGCTGGAACACTACAAGCTTTGATGATACCCAATGGAAAGCACCAATACCGCGCAGCGCGCCATCAGGCAACATCGTTTCTCAGGCATTGTACCCTATTCGTAATGTGGAGAAGGTAGCGGCGCAATCGGTCAATAAAATAAACGATACTACGTATGTTTTCAACTTGGGCAGGAATATCGCGGGTGTGAGTCAGCTTACCGTTTCCGGAGAGAAAGGAACTGTGCTTCGTTTAAAACACGCCGAGCGTTTGTACAAAAATGGCCATGCCGATGTATCGAATATCGACCAGCACTACCGCCCTACTGATAAGTCAGATCCGTTCCAAACTGATATTTATATTTTAAAAGGTAATGGTAAAGAAGTATTCATGCCGCACTTTAATTACAAAGGTTTTCAGTATGTAGAGGTTACCAGCAGCAAGCCTATCAATTTAGATAAAAATAGCCTGACCGGATATTTTATGCACAGCGATGTACCTGTTTCGGGTAGCATAAAATCATCTAACCCAACACTCGATAAAATAGCGTTTGCGGCAAACAGTTCGTACTTATCGAACTTGTTTGGTTATCCTACAGATTGCCCTCAGCGTGAAAAAAATGGCTGGACAGGTGATGCACATATTGCCGCTGAAACCGGATTGTATGGTTTTGATGGCATTACCATTTACGAAAAGTGGATGGCTGACCACAGGGACGAACAACAGCCTAATGGTGTACTGCCTGCAATTATCCCTACCGATGGCTGGGGTTATGAATGGGGCAATGGACCCGACTGGACCAGTACAGTTGCTATAATACCGTGGAGTATTTACCAGTTTTACGGTGACAAACAAATACTGGCCAACAACTATGAGAATATAAAACGCTATGTAAACCATATTACAGACATTAGTCCTAACGGATTAACCGAATGGGGACTGGGCGACTGGGTGCCGGTTAGCGATAAGCCTCCGGTAGAGTTTACATCATCGGTTTATTATTATGCAGATGCCGTTATATTGGCTAAAACGGCAAAACTTCTGAACAAAAATGATGATTTCGAAACGTATACGGGATTGGCATCTACCATTAAAAATGCTTTCAATAAAAAATACTTTAATGCCGTAACAGGCATTTATGGCAATGGTATGCAGACAGAATTAAGCATGCCGTTGTATTGGGGATTAGTACCTGAAAATGCCAAAAAAACAGTTGCCGATAACCTTGCCAAAAAAGTTATAGCAGGCAACAATCACCTTGATGTGGGTTTATTAGGAACAAAATCGATATTGAATGCGCTAAGCGAAAACGGCCATGCTGATTTAGCCTATAAAGTTGCCGCTCAGGAAACCTACCCATCATGGGGATGGTGGATCGTGAATGGCGCTACTACGCTGTATGAAAACTGGAGGATTGATTCGGCTACAGATATTTCGTTAAACCATATTATGTTTGGCGAAGTGGGTGCCTGGCTGTACAAAGGCCTTGGCGGAATTTATACCGATGAGCAGCAACCCGGGTTTAAAAACGTACTACTGAAACCCAATTTTGTAGCGGGATTAAACCAGTTTGAAGCCACACATAATGGTCCTTATGGTTTAATAGTTTCGTCGTGGAAACGGTCTGGTAAAAGCGTGATTTATAATGTTACTGTACCGCCAAATTCTACCGCTACGGTGTATTTACCAATAGCACGAAAGCAAAAAGCCTATAAAGATGGAAAGAGTGTAGAAGCTATTTCAATTATTGAATCGGGTACTTATAAGTTTGAAGTTAAATAAACAAAAAACGCCGCAGCTATAATTAATAACTGCGGCGTTTTCTTTCTTAATAAAATATCAATTAAACGATTGCCTGAATTCTAAAGGTGATACATTAGTTTTCGTTTTAAATAATTTACTAAATGATTGCGAATGTTCGAATCCCAAATCAAAAGCAATTTCACTAATCGATAAATCTGTTGTAGAAAGCTTTTCTTTGGCTTTATCTATCAACTTATCATGTATGTGCTGCTGCGTACTTTGCCCTGTTTGCAATTTGAGCAGTACACTTAAATAATTGGGCGATACATTTAACGCATCGGCAATATAGTGTACGGTAGGCAGACCATTCTTCATTAAATCATCTCTTTCAAAATAGTCGGTAAGTATGGTTTCAAGCCTGTCCAGTACTTTATGATTGGTTATTTTACGGGTTATAAACTGGCGGTTATAAAACCGGTCGGAATACGTTAGTAACAACTCGATCTGGGCAATAATCAAATCCTGGCTAAAGGTGTCTATATTAGAGTGGTACTCCTGCCCTATGTTTTGCATAATACCTGTAAGCATGGTTTCTTCCTTGCCCGACATGTGCAGTGCCTCGTGTACCGCATAGCTAAAATAATTGTACTGCTTTATTTTTTTTGCCAGAGGCGTGTTCCATAAAAAGTCAGGATGAACCAGCAACATATACCCTGAAACCTGGTAGTTACCATCAGACTGTACCGAAAATACCTGGCCCGGCGCTATAAAAAACATGATGCCTTCGTTAAAATCATATTCCTGCTGGCCGTAAGTGTACCGCATAGTCTTGCTAAAATTTCTTTTAAGTGCGATAGAATAAAAATCCAGCACCCAACTTTTAGGCATATTAGAATCGGCATGCTTAACAGCATCAAAGTTTATAACACTTACTAAGGGGTGTTCCGGTTTCGGCAAGCCCCTTAACTCGTGAAATTCATTAATAGATTTAATACGGTACGGTTGTGCATTTGCCATAGTGCAAGTTACTTAATTGTTAGAATACCTAAACCGAAAAATAATAGTCATTATCTATATCTTCTATCAATCCCGGTTGGTTAAAACTCCAACCCAATTGCTCTTGTGTTTGTTTGCTCGACGCTGGGTTATCAAATGCTGCAAAGTGGGCAAACCAGTCGAAATGAGCGTTCGCTTCTTCTGTCGGTTTACTTACAACAGGCACATTAAGGCGCTTACCTATAACTTCTGCAATCTGTTTAAAAGGAATACCCCCCTCGGCAATGGCATGGTAGCGGGTTCCCGGTTCTGGATTTTTTTCTATACCAAGCCTGAATACTTTAGCGGCATCCAGCCTGTGCACTGCGGGCCAAACGTTTTTACCTTCTTCTTTATAAACTGAAATCCCTTTCTCTCGGGCTATATTAATAAGGATAGGCACAAAACCGTGATCGCCTTCCCCATGAACCGATGGTGGTAAACGTACCACTGCAACGCGTATGCCCTGTTCGGCTAATGCATCTGCAGCCTGTTCCGTTTCGCGTGGGTTAGGGCTGTTAGGGTTGCGTTTATCATTTTCTGTACCCAACTGTCCCGCCGGAAGCAACGCCGAACCTGATGTTACAAGCAAAGGTTTGTTTGTACCTTTAAGTGACTCACCCAATGCTTCTATCGCACGCCTGTCTACCTCGCAAACTTCTTTAAAACGTGTAAAGTCATGAATAAATCCGGTATGTATTGTACCATCTGTGCTTGCAGCACCTTGTTTTAAACTGTCAAGGTCTTCAAGGTCGCCCCTGTGAACTTCTGCACCAGCATCTATAAGCAATTGCGCCGAAGCGTCAGACCTGGCAAGGCCTAATACCTGATGCCCTGCACTAAGTAATTCCTGAACCACTGCCGAACCTACAAATCCGGTAGCACCTGTAACAAATACTCGCATAATTTTATTTTTAAATTGATACTACAAAGATGCGTACTTACTTATGTTGCGATGTAGCTTAATCTACTGTTGTTGTAGCCGTTTCTTGTAAAAGCGAATTTAAATCAATCCCTGTAAAATGCAGTTTTTAATTAGTTGAGCTGCGTTTTTACTGTTTGATTTATTTAAAATATTGTTACGGTGTTTTTTAACTGTAAACTCGCTAATAAATAGTTTGGCGGCAATCTCGGCATTATTTAATCCCTGGGCAATTAGCTTTATAATATCAATTTCGCGTTTAGAAAACTGAAACATATTTTTAATAGTGCTATCAATATTAAGGTTCATGTACGATGGTTCGCCATCTAAACCTATAAGCGAATATTGGTAGGTGTTGTAATTAGTTAGATGATCGATACGTGTATGTATATTAAGCGATTTACCAAGGCCACCATTATCATCGAGCGTAAGCATCAACGACTGGTGATTGAATAAAATATAATCGCCATTTTTTGTGCGCCCCCTTAAATTATAGCTTATTTTATATTTTAGTAGTTTTTCCCTACCCAGGCTTACATCAAAAAGATCACCTATAGTCGCTTCGGCCTTTGCTACAAAATCAAGATCATCAGGATGCAATGCACCTAAAATATCATTAAAAACAACATTATCGGGATCGAAGCCATGAAAATCTAAAATATACGGACTTACATGCGATACAGACATATCGAAAAAATCGATAACATAGTAATAAAATGGACCCGTGCTAATTATGGAATTAGTAAGATCATCAAAAACCATTTTAGGCAAAATAGTATTATTGTTCGGCTTGTTACGGGCAGCATGCCAAACATCATGAAGTTTTTGAATTTCTGAGATCATATGCTAACGATTAAGTCAACAATTTACTAAATAAATAAGAATTTACTACGAAAAAACTTAATAAAAAATAGTTAACCTTTTGATTTTAAAGCATAATAAATAGTTCTAAATTATTTAGCAACCTTCCATCGTGTTTCGCGCCACACCTTTTGTTCCTCTTTAGACAAAAATGTCCAGGCAACAATACGGGTCGATTTATTACCTGTTCCCATTGCAATGGTTTTGGTTTCAATGGCACCTTTATCCTCTAAAGTTTTATAAATCCCTTTCAGGTTCGATTGTTTAGATACTAAAGTGCTAAACCAGTAACAGTTTTTCCCTACTGCTTTACTCTCCGTGATCATGGTGTCAATAAACTTACTTTCGCCTCCATCATATATGAGTTCATTACTAATCCCTGCAAAGTTAAGTTCGGGAGTTTTTTCTCGCTTGCCCGATAAATTAGCTACTTTACGTCGCGTGCCTTTTTGGGCATCATCGGCAGATGCATGAAACGGCGGGTTGCAAACGGTAATATCAAATTTGTCTTCAGCATTTATTATCCCCTTAAAAATCGTTTTAGGATCCAGCTTTAATCGTAGTTCAATTTTATCCTTGAGCGATGGATTGTGATCTATTATATTTTGTGCCGATTCTATCGATTTTGCGTCGACATCTGTGCCAACAAAATCCCATCCATATTCTATAACGCCAAGTATTGGGTAAATGCAATTCGCTCCCACACCTATATCAAGACACTTAATTTTATCGCCTGTGGGCATCCTGCCAAAATTACTCTGGCTTATTACATCTGCCGCATGATGAATATAATCTGCCCTGCCCGGTATAGGTGGCACAAGGTTGTCTTCAGGAAACTCCCAATACGTAATGCCGTAATAATGGTTCAGCAATGCTTTATTTAAAAGCTTTACCGCTAGAGGGTTTGAAAAATCTACCGTATCATCGCCAAATTTATTAGGCTTCACATAAATAGCCAAATCTGGAATAGCGGTTATTAACGCAGCCAGATCATACCGGTCACGATTTTTATTTCTGGCATGTAATCTCGCTTCTTCCGGCTTATTTTTTTCTGATGACATAGTTTGTATGATATCGTGTAAATTTAAATAGATTATCCCTTTTTCTCGGTATACGCTGTATCAAAATACTTATTAGGCTTTAAATAAACCACGTTATCCTGAAAATCAAATACTATATTAAACCTTTTAAGCACTTCGTTCCCCAAATAGTGAGCGTTTTTGTTGCTCATAGGTTTGTTACTTGTTAGTATTTGCGCAGGCACATTTTTAAGTTCGTATTTGCCTATTTTCAGCTTTTCTAGCTCGGCTGTAATTACAGGTACTTCGTTACCGGTTGCCCCGTGCAGCATAGTTTTTTTAATAATATCCATTTTATCAGTGGGGAAGTTACTTTCTCGTAGCAAATCATTATCCAGCAGCGTAGCCATTTGGTAGCCGGTATCAAATAAAAACAAGTCTTTGTTTTTCACTCCATTTTGCTCTATCTCGCTTTCTACAAAAAATAACTGGTTGGAATAGTGTATGCCCAGCTTTGTGTAGTTTTTATCTTTTAAAACCTGGCGCGGCATTTTAGAATGTACAATCATTAAACCCTTATCGTAATTCAGTTCTACGATCATGCCATCGAATAAATCCCAGCCAAACCTCCCATCGGTATCATGCCCCGATAATTCGGTGTCAAAAACCGGTGCTTTATAAATGCGATGCCCTATTTGCAATTCATAAGGTGTGTTATAAAATGTAAGTTTCGACTTTACTTTACTCTTTAAGGCTTCATTTGTTATAACCAACTCCTTAGTACCCGAATCGAAATTTAGCTGTAGCGTATCCACTTTATTCAGTACCGCAAGCACGTAAATAGTATTTTGCTTGTTGATTTTTAAAGGTATCGAATCGTGAATTTCCGGCCGTATAGCACTCAGATCTTTCCGTTCCGGACTTTGTATTCTTGTATAGCAGGAATCTTTACCATTAAGCAACACTATAAAATCTTTCTTTTCGCCGGGTTTAATTTTAAAAATTATCGAATCAGAGTCGGTTACAAACTTTACAGTCTTTGCCTTCGTTAACTTATTAGTTACAAAAATATCCGGGTTTGCTTCAGGGGTAATATTCCATCCGCTAACGGGATTCCCTTCTTCGTATATTTTAGCACGATTAGAAGCAGCCTTAATAACAGGTAATTTCTTCTGCGAAAAACCGTGACTCGAAATAAGTAAAAACAGAATTAAAAAGGTGTGTTTCATTATAAAATTGTATTTGTCAAATTTAGGCTAACTTTTAAAAAACCTGACAGGTATTAAATAAAAAAACCGCAATCGTAAAGACTGCGGTTTTAACCTTGATTCATTAGGGGTTTCTATCGAATTTGATGCCTATTTTGACGTTTCTTTACTATTAGATAAATTTAGTTACAAGAAAACTGAGTTAGGGACTAATAACCTACACTGGCTCAAAAGTGACTAACTCGGCAAGTTTAGCTACAACTTCAGCCATAGATTCTTCTCCAGTACTCAGTCCACTTCGCGAGCCTAGTAAGGGACTTACTTCGCGTAGCTCATCATATGTGGTGTTATGCACAATGGGAACAAGCAAATCACGAGCTAAAAGAGCGGAAAGCTCTTTATCTGCTATTCCCTCGGCTTTGACACGTTTTATAAAAGATGGTGTAACCAATACGATACCAACTCTTGACTTTGCTAAACCTTTATCAATTTCACGTAGTAGTGATGAACCAAGCAAAACATCTTTTTCACTAAACCAAACAGACACACCTTTTGATTCTAATAAATCATGCAATTCCTTAGCCGCAAATTTTCTATCATCCCAAGCATGACAAAGAAAAACATCTCTCAAGTCAGGTAACTCAATTCGCTTTTCTACATTTTCGCGCACTGGCGTTAGAGTTCGAATTTCTGTAGGAGTATATAAAATAGTTGAATTTGCTGATGACCAACGAGCTTTGCTTCTAGACTGCCCACTACTGCTACTGCGAGTTCCCGAACTACTTGACGGTGAAGAATAAGAAGTATAAGAATTGTAGCTACGACTGTAGCTACTACCACACGCAGGGCAATTTGCTCTTGCACTTGCTGAACGATGTCCATTAATTGGCGCTGTACATCTTGACATATATTTAATTTATTTTTGGTTGACTTTCTTATAATTTTCGATTTCAAAAAAATCACATATAAAATATAAGTTATATGCTGTATTCTAAAACTTTACAATACTATATAAAAAAAGCACACATAAATTGAGGATATCCTTACATGCCTTTTTTTTAAAAACCTAACAGGTATTAAATAAAAAAACCGCAATCGTAAAGACTGCGGTTTTAACCTGTGGAGAATATCGGAGTCGAACCGACGACCTCTTGCATGCCATGCAAGCGCTCTAGCCAACTGAGCTAATCCCCCATTAAGAGTTGGCAAATATAGTATAAATAAAATTCAATACGCAACAATCAAAATACAAAAATTGCAAAAAAACTATAAATTAGTAAAACTAAATACCGCGGGTTTTAAGCCACCCGGTAATACTAAGCCTGCTGCGTTTAACCGGTTTAACCTCATGCTCTAGTACCTGGCTTTCAAACACAACCAGCCTGCCCTGTAATGGGTAAATATTAATAGCTATTTCGGCACCGTTTTCGTTAGTATATATGGTAAGTTCGCCACCATATTCAGGCTTCCAGTCTTCATCATTCAGGTAGCACACTATCGATAATTTCCGGCTGCTATCATTCTGAAAAGTATCTAAATGACGTTTATAATAAGTCCCTTCCGGATACAACGCATAATGAAATTCCTGTTTAACAATGCCCATAAAACACGTACGGTTAAGATATTGCGTAAAATCCTGAAGCTTGTTAAAAAAAAACCGCTCGGCACCTTCAGCATTTTGTTCGTCCAGCCACAAAATAAAATCACCACGCACGGCAGCAACCACCTGCTCATTAGCCTGATTACCAATAGCCGATTTTTTAAACTGGTCTTCCTCATACTTTACCAGCAAAGCCTGGCGCAAACCCAGCACTTCATCAGCCGTAAAAAAATCATCTACAATACTGTATTTATGTTCCATAAGGCCATCAATAACCTTTTCATACAGCGCATTAGGAGCAAAATCTTCCATGGGTAAGTAATTAAAACCACCTCAAAGATACTACGAAAATGCATATCCTTATATTATATAAAAACCAAGCTTATTATTTAGTAAATTTGCAGCCTTAAATACATACGCATGAGCAAGATCAGGATCACCAAGCAATTTAGTTTCGAAACCGGCCACGCCCTTTATGGGTACGATGGCAAATGCAAAAATGTGCACGGCCATAGCTATAAACTTTCGGTTACTGTAATTGGGTCGCCGATTACCGATACTTCGAATGTTAAGTACGGAATGGTGATTGACTTTGGCGACCTTAAAAAAATCGTGAAAGAAGAAATTGTAGATGTTTTTGACCATGCAACCGTTTTCAATAAAAACACACCCCATATAGAGCTGGCACACGAATTGCAAAGCCGTGACCATCATGTAATTTTAGTAGATTACCAGCCTACAAGCGAAAATATGGTGATCGATTTTGCTCAAAAAATAATCAAACACCTGCCAAATAATATCAGCCTGTTTTCATTAAGGCTACAGGAAACCGAAACTTCTTTTGCCGAATGGTTCCAGAGCGATAACCTATAATAAATCTTGGGCGTGCCCCTTCCCTTGGCTTCGGCCAACGCTGAGGTCGGGCTATCCGCTGCAAGTCCTCGTGCCGGCTTCATACTTCAGCCTCACTGCGGGCTTTACGCTGCTATCCCTCACGCAAACCACACTCAAACTTTACAGTATTAAACATAAAAAAGAATCCCACGCATTGCGTGGGATTTCTATTTTATAAACTTGTTCAGCTGTTTTTCTCTATCGATTATTTCTTCACGATCAAAAACTCACTCTCCTGTTTTGTGCGTGCAGCCCATCGGTACAGTTGTCCCGCAAGCCATATCATGACCATCCTATCTCAAAAAAGGTAAGCTAGTATTATAGACTGTTTCCCGCTATATTACTTATACAAAACTTAAAATAAAAGGAAAGCCCACGCAATGCGTGGGCTTTCCTTTTTATATAACTCGTTGAGTTGTTTCATTTATCGATTATTTCTTCACGATAAGGAACTCACTTCTCCTGTTTTGTGCGTGCTGCTCCTCGGTGCAGTTGTCACCACAGGCAACCTTAGGCTGGCTCTCGCCATAACCCTGGCCGGAGATGCGTGATTTCGCAATCCCTTTTGAGATGATGTACTGTACCGTAGATTTTGCCCTGCGGTTTGACAGGCTCATGTTGTACTGGTCAGAACCACGGCTATCCGTATGCGATTTCGCCATGATTACCAGTTCCGGTTTCGCTTTCATTGCCTCTACTAACTTATCCAGCTCAAAAGCCGCTTCTTTGGTAATGTTGCTTTTGTCAAACTCAAAGTAAATCGTATTTAATACTACTTCTGTATCAGTTATGATTTTCTCGATCGGGTTCAGCGCTGCCGGTACGTTTACCGGACCGCCTGCTGTTTTGTTTATAGGGAAAGTGTTGCTTTCATATCCTGTAGCTGATGCCTGGATGGTATACGCCCTGTCGCAGTCTACCGTGTAGTCTACCTTACCATCTGTGCCTGATGTCTTACTTTCTATAACGTTGTTCTTTTCATCAAGGATCGATACTTTAGCGCCGTCTATTACTTTGCCTGTTTTGGCATCGGTTACTGTTACCAGTGCTTCTACCGAACATAACGGATTAGCCTGGTACAGTTTGTCAATACCGTCTTTGTTGCTTGAAAAGAAACCTGTTTTTTTGGTGTTGTTGAAGCTGAAAGCAAAGTCGTCTTTTCCGGTGTTTACCGGTAAGCCTACGTTCATGGCTTCGGTACCTTTATTAAGGTCGATCACATATACATCCAATGCGCCAAAGCCTTTTCTTCCATCGGTTGAGAAATACAGTTTGTTGTCATCGGTAACCGATGGGAAGCTTTCGCGTCCTTCAGTGTTTACCTTTGGGCCTAAGTTTACCGGCTCGCCGTAGGTGTTGTTGTCTTTTACTTCTACTTTCCAGATATCGGTGCTGCCAATACCACCTTCCCTGTCGGATGCGAAGTACAGCGTCTTGCCGTCTTTACTAACCGATGGGTTACCGGTTGACCATTTTTTGTCGTTAAAAGGTAATGGTGTGATGTTGGTCCACTTGCCGTTTTCCTTAGTGGCTTTGTACAGGTATACCTGCCCAAGCTTTAGTTTAAGGGCTTTGTCTTTCTCGAACTGTTTTTTTTCTTTAAAGCTCTCGCTGCTAAAGTACATGGTATTGCCATCTGCCGTTACTACCGCAGGGCCATCGTGCCATTTGGTGTTGATGTCGCTTACCGGTACTGGTTCGCTAAATGTACCATTGGCATTATACGTCGACTGGTACAGGTCTAAGAATGGTTCTTCTTTAACACCGTCGTTTTTACGTGCGGTGTTTCGTGAGCTGGCAAAGTAAAACGTATTGTCGTTGCTTAGTACACCGGCAAACGATCCGTATTTTTTATCGTTTATATCAAGCTCTTTTACATCAAACAGTTTGGCCTGGTTGCGCAGCTTTGGTAAATAGTTCGGGTCTTTTTTAAAGGCGATTGCCCTGTCATCACTTGGTGCCAATGAAGCGAACTTCTGCATTTGCTTGTTGGCTTCTTCATAATTGCCTTCAGCCTTTAGCATCTGCGCGTAGTGGTAATACGTCTCAGCATCCTGCTCTGTCTTGGTGGCTACCGCATACCATTTTACCGCTTCTTTGCTGTTGAACATGTTGTAATAGCTCTCGGCAAGCTGTTTGGCTATATATGGGTCTTTGTCTTTTTTGGCTAAATCCAGGTATTTATCTGCCGCGTCTACATACTCAAGGCGGGCATACAGTTTATCAGCATCGGCAGTCTTTTCATTCTGCGCGTTCATGGCCGTTACGGCGAGCATAAAACTAAGGGTAATGTATAAAT